>JAEEGL010205236.1_pt1 | contig 133283 bp, 110 predicted proteins | sample 9134231 | NCBI WGS metagenome assembly JAEEGL01 (sample SAMN16246548, study PRJNA631951) | gut metagenome | biome: gut microbiome; feature: rumen; material: fiber-attached | host: Bos | place: Iran: Karaj | collected 2018-10 | reverse complement strand
TTCCGCAACTGGCAGTTCTCTTTTGGTGCTACCGTTGCGCTGGCTCTCGATGCCCTGATCGTTATTGGTTTCTACTCCGTACTCTGGGGCATCGTTCCTATGTCACTGGAGATTGACCAGACCTTCATTGGTGCTATCCTGACGGTGATTGGTTACTCTATCAACGATAAGGTGGTGGTATTCGACCGTATCCGTGAGAACATCGGTCTCTATGGCAAGCGCGATCGTCAGCAGCTGTTCAACGACTCGCTGAACCAGACGCTGGCTCGTACCATCAACACCTCAGTAACGACCCTGATCGTGCTGTTGGCTATTTTCATCCTTGGTGGTGATAGCATCCGCTCGTTCTCGTTCGCTATGATTCTGGGTGTTATCTTCGGAACACTCTCTTCACTCTTCATCGCTGCACCTACAGCTTACCTAACGCTGGGTCGCTCGATCAAGGAAGAGGAGGAGGCTCCTAAGGCTCCCGCCAAGAAGTAAGGCTTACACCTTATTAATATATATAAGCATCGCCCCCACCCCGAGGGCGATGCTTTTTTGTTGAAGAAATCCCCCATTTCACCGAAGAAATCCCCCATTTCGCTGAAACCACGCATTACCCGATTAAACTTCCGCTACTTTCATCCGTCTAAAGAGTAGTTGCAACAAGAGACAAACAAACATTGTAGAACAATTTAAAATGAAAGTAATATGAAAAAGTTAATAATGACAATGATGGCAGCAGTGCTGATGAGTGCTACAGCCTTCGCACAAGACGAGAAGCAGTGCAACTGTAACTGTAAGTGTAAGGACAAGAAGCCCGATAAGACGGAGATGGTGAAGCATCGCACAGACAAGATGGTGAAGCGCTACCAGCTGAACGACAAGCAAGCCAAGCAGCTGTTCGACCTGAACACCAAGTTTGCCGATAAGATGCGCCCCATGGGTGGCCCGCATCATCATGGACCCAAAGGCGGCCCAGGTCGTCCACCCCAGGCAGGTCCCGATGGCAAGGGCGATCGTCCAGCACCCACGAAGGATGGTCAGCGCCCAGAGCCTCCCAAGGATGGCGACCACAAGGCCCATCGCCAGCAGATGGAGGAAACCATGAAGGCCTACAACGCTGAACTGGAGAAAATCATGACGCCCGATCAGTTCAAAGCCTATCAGGCCGACATGCAGAAGCGCCACGAGCATAAGGGTCATCATGGTCACAAAGGCGGACATAAAGGGCATCGCGGACATGGAAACCATGAAGCCCCAGGAAACCAAGCAGAACAAAACAAATAGACTTCAATAGGTAAATGATTTATAATTCCACGCCCCTCTTTCGCCCTCAAAAGCGGAAGAGGGGTTTTCTATAGGCCCCCAACATTTGCAAATTTTCCTTACACTCAAATTTTACCAAGATAGCATTCCAAAGAAGCTCGGAGTAAACCAGGAGTTTAGTCGGAGTAAAGTGGAGGTTTACTCGGAGTAAAGTCCCACTTTAGTCGGAGTAAAGTCCGATCCCTCAAAAAGCACTGTTTTAGCGACATTTTCGCCAGAAATTGTGTTTGAGAATATATTTGACACAATCGAAAGTCGTCTGACTTTAATATAGAAGTTTAGATGTTTAGAAGTTTAGGTTTTTATAAGAAAGAATAAAAATTATAAGTTATTTATATGATCATATACCATAAATCCTAAACTTCTAAACTTCTAAACTCCTAAACACCTAACGTTGAAAAACGCCAAGGGAATTATGGAGAATATTGCTAAAAAATCACAATTTATTTGGTTATTAAGAGAAAAATAGCGTATTTTGTACTTGAAACCATTATCATCAGATGAATATCAATGAAACAAAACTATATGGCACCCCTGCGGGTGAACGAACGAAGATACATCTCCGTGTCATTTTCGGAGAAAGCAACCAGATACGAGTTTGTATGTAGAAGGAAGAAAAGGGGCGAGACAAACCTGTTTCAGGTGGCAGAAATGATCAAAGCCGTTTCTGACTTGAGGATGAGTCTGGACAAGCATCTGATTCTTAGCCAATGCACCCAGGAATCCATCAACGACAAGCCGTATATCGTGCTGGTTTTCAAGGAAGGCGATTCGACAGACGTGGCCGAGAAATGGGTAGGCGATGATGTCTATCTCAGAAAGGCTGTCCATCAGTCGCAATCGTATTGGTCGCTGGGCAGTACGGGTGAGCAGAGTCATGCGGAGGTGAATATCAATATTGTGCTATGGCTCTCCGACGAGGAAGCGTATGCCTCGCATCTTTGCTTCCACCTGATACCTGAGGATGCCTATTTCCAGTTGGCACTCGACTTTGGATCGGAAGCCTCGCAGATGTACCTGACACAGCCCAACGAGGCCATTCCAGAGGTAAACATCATTGAGATAGCCAAGAAGAACCTTTACCCAGAGTATCAGGACACGCCTGATAGCGAGTTCCACCAGTATGCGAACGATAAGTACCTGTTTAACAGCATCTTCTACGTAAGGGAGGACCAGCCGATGTTCCTCTCGAAAGTGGCTGATGATGACAGTCTGAATGCCGACAGTCTGACGGACTTGCTGCCAAACATCAAGATAGCGCTTTTAGAAAGAGGATATAGCAATAAGATTGAGTCGGATATCGAGAAGTGCTATCGGAAGATTGTAACGGATTTCATTAAGACAGCCATCGCGAAGATACAGACTGGCAGACTTCAGACACGCGACATCGGCATCCAGCTGAATCTGCTGGTGCCGAATGTGATGAGCATGAAAATGGTGATGACGCTGATCAGCAACATCTTCAAGGGCATTCTGCTGAATGGCGACATCAGCAGTCGCGTGCATCTGGAGATTGTGCCTTATAGCGAGTCGGACGCCTCGTTTGCAGGCTATTGCTCAAACGAGAAGGAGGACATCAGGAAGTTAGAGAGCGACAAGACCTATCTGACCATTGATGCGGGCAAGGGCACCATCGACTTCTCTGTGATCAGCATTCACAGTCAGAACAACTACGAGAGTCTTTACCGCGATGGATTCATCGGAGCAGGAAACACCATTACCTACGCACTCTTCGACTATATCTGTGCGATCATTGTGGGCTCGATGGATGCTGAGGCACGACAGCAACTGATGTGCCAGATACTATTCGGACCACAGACAGACCAGTCGGGCAGGAAGAAGCTGTTGGAGTCGCTGGAGCATATCAAGCTGTGCTATAACACCCCCGATGGCAAAGAGCGCGAACGCTGCGACCATCTGTTTCACGAGACCAACAAGAAGAAAGACGACCTAACTGCCAGCGGACTGGCTTTGATTCTGAAGAAAGAAGGTATCCAAGGCTGTCTGGGCGATCAATATGGCATTATTCATGCCACCTGTTATAACATCTGTAACCTGTTTACCAGACATCTGTTTCTGAATAAAGTCATCTCGCGCCAGCAGGAGAAGCTCCAGAAGAAGAGCAGCAAGAACGACGAGAAGAAGATTCCTGGCGAGATGGTGTTCGACCAGGTGATACTGGCAGGACGTGCGTTTAAGTTTCCGATGCTGTATCGTGAGTTCCTCAACTACTTCACCAAGGAGTTGCTTTGTTCGCCAAATGACATCAGATACGACGAGAAATACGCCAAGAGCATCTGCCTATACGGCGTGATGGATATGCTGGACATCAACTACAATTGCGGTTTGGCGGGCATCCCCAGCGTAGAAGGTGTTTTCGCCTCATCCTCAGCTGCTGACGGGAAAGACGATCTGTCGAGAAAGCTAAATAGCTTGGGCGACTGGATCAAGTCGTTTGTGGAAAAGAAGATTGTGGATACCAACAGTTTGTCGACACCCGTCAATCACTTCCGCATTGACGAAGAATTCCTGATGAATGGCTGCGATTTCGAGATTGATGGTAATTCGCAGCTAAGGTTTAATGGCCATAAGATGTCGTTCCGTCCTTCGAGCGTGGAAGCACAGCCCTATAACCTGTATTATGGCGACAACTGTCTGATGCTGCGTTCTGACCAGAATATCCAGGAACTGACTATCTCAAGAGGCGAGCTGCCCCATGAGAACGAGATGCTGTTCCAGTGTAAGTTCCCTTGGTATACTGAGGAGGACAGAAAGAACTTCTACATGTTTAAACCATCAAAAGCATGACACTATGAGTTGGAAGATATTCAAATGCTTGAGTCGTTCAAAGGAAGTGGAAGATGACGCTCAGCAGGGCGACCAGACTGATACGCCACAGGCCGATCTGCTGATGCAACTGAAAGAAAGCAAGACACTCCAGGAGCTGATGGACAAGCTGAAAGAAGCAGCTGGCGACGACTCGTTTGCAGCGTTAGAGCAAGAGGCGGAGGCCTGTTGCCAGAGTTACGAATGGATCACGAAGATGGAAGAGTGCTATGGAAAGGAGTGGCGACATATCTTCCAGGCTGCCCAGATGCCCGTCGACCAAGAGGTATTCGGCAAGATGCGTAGTCTCATCACAGAGATTGCCCTGCATACCATCGACTTCTGCCGATATCGTACTGGCTACATCAATCTCTCTGAAGAGATGAAGGTGAACCCCACGATGATGCTGGAGGGAAAGTCGATTCAGGAAGCTGGAGGCGTGGCCTTGAATGCCAATCCCTATGATACAAACAGAGAGGTTCGTGTGTTGTCGCAGTTGATGGATCATGATGGCATCAGCATCAAGAACGCTACCATACACGGCTATTATCAAAAAAACAACAACGCATAGCAGATATGAAAGTGAGGATGGCTTTACCCGATAAGAAGAGCTTGGGAATCATAGCGTTGCTGGCAGGAGGAATCATTGGTTTGTTCTTCTTGTGGGGATTTTATGGCACCTCGCTGACACTCTTCATCGGCTTCTCTATCTGGCTCATGCTACTGGCTGCCTTGACACCTATCCGCGACAAGGCTCAGTGGATATATGTCTTCATGCTGATATCAGGAGCTGCTGCCCTCTTTACCCTGAACCGCTTGTATAACCCAAGTATCAAAGTCTTCTCAAATGCCCAGCACCATGCGCTGAACCTGACGGGCTTTGAAACTGATGCGCATGACATCGCACTGATGGGGGCTGAGATATCAAAAGGCAGTCCGTATATATTAAGATATCATTCTGCCCAACCAGTATATGCCAGGTTAACAGGAAATAAAGACTCCTTGCTGAACAAGGCTTCGCTACCCTACTTCGACAAGTCGTTCACGCTTGTTTTCAAGGACAGTCTGGGATTAACCGTTTCAGTTGAGGACATCCTGCGTCCTGACAGGAAGTTAGAATGGCTGCAAAACAAGATATCGCCACAACCTAAAGATTCGTGCGCCATTAAGATCAAGCTACTCAAGGAAGGAAAGGAGGTTGCTAAGTATCAGGCCAAGCAGCACCGTATGATTCGGCGCCATCTGTCGTTGTATGATATCATGAGTAACCTGTCAATGCCCGATGGGTTCCAGATGGATCTAAAGTGCCTCGCTGGCATTACCCTGCTCAGAGAGATAGCAGGGGCTGCAGTAGAGGAAATCCCAACAAACCACTTCTACCTATCGTTTACCCCACAAGCCCTTACCCATATCAGGACACTTCAGAGCAACAGCAGGACCTATCAGGCGACTGACCTGATGAGGAAAGACAGTATCGCTATCAGCGAAGGCACATCGTTCAGGATAGGAACAGGTGCTGATGCCACACCTTATATCTATCTGACATCGCGCAACCAGAAGACTTTCGTAGGCTTTGACTCACCATACCGCTTTACACTTCCAGTTGATCGCGACTCGATAGACAGCCCACAAACCATTGTAGTTACCAGCCGACTCTCAAACATTACCTCATCGAAGATGTCGATGGGTCTGTATTACCCTGTCTTTGCCCAGCAGGACGACCATCAGCAATTCAGCTTTATCCTACAATATCTGCCCGAAAAGACACTTACACCCCTTGTCTGCAAGATACAGTCGTTAGATAACAATGTACCTATCGCCTTGAATGGCGACGGCTATTCGCCCATTACGCAATTAAGCGCTGGCGACTCATTTGTGTTAAAGCAGAAGAACAGAGAGCTATCGCCAGTATTCAGTTTTGAGAACCTGCGCAACAGCTCCATCGTCCGCTTTACAACACAGAAAGGCTATCTGCTGATATTTGCCGTGCTGTTAGGCGTGTTCATATCCATATCGTTTAATAAGGCAAGGAAACAAAGGCCTCTGGATGGCAAGGTTGAGACACTCGTTTGGCTGACCATCATCACCTTATTGGTAGTGAGGGCGTTTATTGCCTGGCGCACAGCCGTCTTTCCACCGCTCGATGAGTTGAGCACCAAAGGACTGACCACCTATGAGGACGATCAATATACCTTCTGGGCTACCCTCATTGCCATTGGTGCCTTCACGCTGGCACTGGTTGTTTACAAGCTGGCATCACCCTTTAAACTTCCACGGAAACATTATGGCTGGTTCCTCATACTGGCGCTGTTGAGCATTGTGCTATTGGCTGTAGCTGGTCTCGTCACATCCAACGAACGCATGATGTATATCTTCATCCCCGTTTCCGGCTTATTCCTTTCCGAATGGGGCTTTATGAACTACAAGGATACCGACAGCGCCTTTTTCCAGACATGGGGCAAAAGAGTGAGATATGGTGTAATGGTATTCTTTGCCATTTACACCCTGATTCTCGACGCAGGCTTCGGTATCGTCTTCACATTGTTCCTGTTACTTTATAATGCACTGTTAAGGGCATGGGATTTGTCGATCAAGAAAGACGATGCGGATAAAGGTGCGGCTGTTAAGCAGGCCATCATTAACATCATATATGTGATGGTGTTTATTGGTATGGCCCTCATCCTGTCGATAGGCGGTATGACGATTATACCGTTTATCTATACCAACCCCTGGTTCCTTTACTTGACGGTATTTATATTCTTATCACTCTTCGTTTTCTCCATACGTGTGCCAAAGACCACAACTGGTGGGGTGTTGACGGTGGCAGTGGTCATTGCATTCTCCATCCTGTTGGGTTATGTGGGAAACATCTACCTGAGTAATCATCGCCACAACCTATACCGTTCAGAGATACACATCAAGCCCATCAGCAGTATCCTCATGGACGAGCAGATAGAAAGTAGAAACCTGGAACGACTGTTTGAAGCCTCACAGAATCAGTGGTACCTGGATTATTATATGCAGGGCAGGACTATTCCGCAGATGTCGCCATTCACACCACCCTATGAGCTGAGAAGTCACTCGGATAAGGGTATCAGCTGGCATGCGCAGAAGACTGATGCTGTACTCAACAGGTATGTTATTGGCGAGCACTCCATGATGACCGCAGCCGCACTGATAGGAATATTCATGACATTATTCCTGATTCTGTTCGGACTATCCAAGGGAGATGACAAACGAAACATTTTAGCCACAGGTGCTGCACTGCTGCTCTTATGTCAGGCCGCCTTTATCACGCTGGCAACCACCAACCACTTTATATTCTTCGGACAGGATTATCCGCTGATCAGTCAGCATTCATTGCTCACGATCCTCTTCACATTTACACTATTCTTCATTATCACCACTTCTACAGCCAGTGAGGTGAGGGAGAACGAGGCTACACCCATAGGCAAGAAGTCGTTGTTGGTGCTGGTTGTGACGTTTGTATTGTTCACCTTTGCTGGCAGGAATAACCTGGATAGCAATGGTCAGAACTTTAATGTGGGCGACGCACTGAAAGAAACGAAGAACGAGTTGGACGTAGTGAATCGTCAGCTCAGGGATTTTGTTGACGAGCAGAGAGAAAACCTGGAGAAACTGAAGATCATCAACGGCACTGGTGACATTCAGGAAGACTATTCTGCCTTTATAAACTATTTCGACAGACAGACTGGTATGTGCGACACGCTGATATCATTGTCACAACGTCCACAGTCGGGCATCTCTCCCTTCACAGCCAGTCTCTATAAGTTGTATCGCGATAAGCTGTCAAAGATCAACAATCCTACAGACATCATCCATCTCCGTATGACACCCGATCATTACTGGCAGCTGAACATCAATAACGAATTCTTCCAGCAGAAGGCACCAGAGAGTGTGGAGAGAGGCTGGAGGGGTAGTATCATACCGCAACATACCCGTTATAACTTCTCTACGCTTGCACTTCAGGACGAGGACTCCACACACAGCTTCTCTATTGGCTATCATGCAGCACGTATTGACAGCAAGCCCGAACTAACATACAACTATCCGGTATATCTGGCAAAGGTTGACAATGACTGGGTGGTGGGTGAGACTGATTATTATATCATCGGAAAGGAGTCGCAGGATGTCACCATCCATAGCGGAGCCGATAAGTATGTGCTATCCGATGCCTCAGGGGCTGCCTATTATATGAACATTCGTCCAGGCGATTATGTAGAGACCACATCGGAAGCCAACAACAAGGCCAGACTTTATATAAAAGGCGACTATGGTCGATATTTTGCCAAGAACCTGTTGGTGAATGGCAGACACATGATGCTATACCCCATGGGAGAGAAGTTCCTCTATCCGCTACACTTGTCGCAAGTGGCAGAGGCCAGTCTCTCAGGAAAAGACAAGGAGCTACGGCGCAGGGATCTTAAGCTCTCGCTCAGCTACACCTTAACAGACGATTTGTTTGATGATCTGAACGACTATAGTAGTCGTCCTGCCACCGATGCCCGTAGCCTCATCGTAGCAGATGGCGACGGAAAGATCAAGGCACTCATCACCACCCGAAACAACACGCTTGGCAATCCGTATCTGGATCCTAATGACCATGAGCAGGTGACAAAGCTACAAAACCAGTTCTATCTGACTGGTCATGTGGACGAAGAGGAGAAGACGTTTGGCGAACTGAATTTCCTCTACCTGAAGCCAGGACCTGGATCCTCCATTAAGCCACTGACCTTTACCTCTGTGATGAGTCAGGCTTATTACGACTGGAGAAAGTTCGCGTTGTATCTGGATGCGCCAGCACAGGGACTGCACATTTTCTCAAACGACGGAAAGAAATATATCAGGACAGGACACTATGCGGGAGGAGACATCTCCTTCCAGTCGATCTATTATGATGAGACAGGTAATGAGGAAGGACTGACGGATATCAGTCGTTATATCCAGAAGTCGAGTAACTTCTTTAACTCCACAATGGTTTTCCTGGGATTCTATGAGGGGCCCTATCTGACGAAAGAATTCGCGAAGGTTACTGCAGGCAAGGAATCAAGTTTGTTCATTCCTTATAGTGAGGAGAATCAGAAGAACAGATTCCCCACCATGCAGCTCATGTCCAACGGAAACCGTAAGTTATTCAACTTCAGGAACTGGCTGATGCGCGACGGAATGCCAAGACATGAAAACGGTGCCTTGCAGATGGGCTATCATCTGAACTTCGGATTATGGAAAGACAATCCCTATAGCCTGTTTGCCCATCAAAGGGAAGAGTCAATAGATCTATTAGGCGATCCTGAGGTTTTCGACGTACTCTCTCTGAGCCGCTTCAAGTTTGCTTTCCCATCTATCTCTTATCTGCCAGAGAAACAGAGAATCACAAAGAATGGCGCACAAAATGCTATCCGCAACACCACATTAGGCGGATCGCCTTTCCACGTCACACCAATTAAGATGGCAGAGATGTATGGCAGGCTGTTCTCTCAGAACAGGAAATACAAGCTCACACTAAATCCCGACTACGAGCAGGAGTACGAGCCTTTCATCCGTCCCAAGAAATATGCGTCTGGTGGAATCTACGAAGACATACTTAACAACTATCTGTTCAAAGGTATGTCTAAGGTCCCTATCAAGGAAGGTACGGCATCGGCATTGGATCAGGTAGTCAGCCAGATTAAAGAGAAGGGATATTGTGTATACGCCAAGACTGGAACCATCAGAGCTGAAGGTGCCGACAACGACTCACAATTCCTGGCAGTGATTATCACGAAAGGGCCCATGCATGGTATCGATAAGAAAACCTTTATGAAACGGATCATGGAACATAAGTTCTATGTGCTATATTATCAGACCGTCAACAACTATCACGATTATTCCGCTATAGGAAAGTCGTTGATGACGGTTGTTAACAGTAGTGAGTTCAATCATTACATGAATCCATCAAAAAGTGTAGAGCATGAAGATTAAGAAACTGATATTCAACTCGGCAACCCTTTATCTCGTCATGGTTGCCATCATGGCAGGACTGCTGTATCTCTCAGAGCTTCCTGGCATGAGCGACATGACGTTTACCCAGAGCGACACGCCTGGCAGAGACAGACTTTTCATTCCCGTCAAAGTAGATGTCGCAGACACGTTGTTAGGTAACCCTGTTATTATAGATACTCATCTGGATACGAAAATCGAGAAAACAACATTTGTCATGACAGGCCAACAGTTAGAAGATGTGCTCGACTTGATAGCCATGCGTTCACCCTCTATGTGGAAAGAACTTGAGACGTTTGATCCTAAACTGATGTTATCAGCAGACAATCAGACACTGGTGCTGGGCATCTATCAGGACGAGGATACCAAGACTGATTATGTGAATGTGCCGGCAGGACTGCTAAGGGCATATATAAAATAATAGGTATATGGAAGTAAAAGAGGTTCATTGTCCGAAGTGTGGCAACAAGAAGAAGATCGTAGGGAGATACGAGGATATCATGGATCTGGTTCTTACCTGTCCGCATTGTCATGCTACCATGATGATTCGAGAGGTTCTGCCACCAGACTGCATGACTGACGATGCATCTCTGTTTATGCATCCCGCCACACTTGTTGAGCTGAATACCGACCATCCTAAGAAATACAAACTGCAATTAGGCGAGCAGACCATCGGACGTGAAGACATGAACGACGGGCCCGACATCGGGATTGCTGGTGATAGCAAGATGAGTCGTCAGCATATCCATATCCAGGTCATCCAGCAGAAAGGTTATTATATCCATCGTCTGTGGGTTGATGCAAACACCAAGAACCGCACTTTGCTCAATGACGAGGAGCTTGAGAAATGGTTGGACGCTAATGAGACGATTAGAAAAGAATATAAATTAGAGAAAGGACAAACGCTCCAGTTGGCGTTGACAAGTCTGAAGATTCTCGACGAATAACAAATGATGAGATATGGTAACAGAGATCGCAAACAACAAACGGTATATCAATGCCATTCAGGCCGATTATCCTTACGAGTTCAAATCGGAAGGCAACGACCACCTGAAGATAGAGGTGACAGAGTACCAGTCGCACGGCGGGTTCGGCATTACCTACCAAGGTAATTACCAAAGTCGTAAAGATCATGATGAATCCTTCACCACACAGCGAGTCATCATCAAGGAGTTCTTCATGGACATGGGGAACAATGGGAAATGTCTTCGTGCTTCCGATGGTGAGACGGTGGTCTTTGCAGATAATAAGGAGAATATCTATCATTTCCAAAAGAAGTTTGAGAATGAGTCGGATATGCTGTCCAAGATTACCCATCCGAACGTTGTCAGGATGCTGCATGACTTCAAAGCCAACAACACCTCATACTTTGTCATGGAGTATATCAATGGCGTTACTTTGAAGGAGTATATCGAGAAATACGGCGTTTTTACCTCCTTTGATGAGGCATGGAAATACATGGCTCCCTTATGCGACGGACTGAAAAAGGTTCATAGCAAGGGAATCCTTCATTGCGACATCTCTCCTAATAATATCATGGTAGAGACGGGGGAAGACGGTAGAAGTATCCAACGAATGGTACTTATCGACTTTGGCGGATGTAGGTCGTATAATGTCAACGAGAAAGAAGGCGCCGATTTCTCCAGAATCAGTCTGATACCCTACACCTACTCTTATTCTCCCTTGGAGCTGACAAACCTCCGATTCTATAATGATACCTTCGAGGATGCTCAGGTAAAGGAAATCAAGGCCTCCACTGATATCTATTCCATCGGTGCCACCTTATATTTCATCATGACAGGAGAGCATCCGCAGGATTGCTATACGGTGATGAAGAAGGGCATTGAATTCCCAGAGGATCTTGACCCTCGCCTTGCTTCCATCATCACATCTGCCATGCGGCCAAAGAGAGACGATCGTCCACAGACGATGGAAGAGCTGATCAGTCTGTGTTCAAATGCCCTTGAAACAGAGACAGACAAACTGAGGAAGGAAATAGAGGAACTGAAATACGAAAACGACGAACAGCGTTTGCAGATTGTAGAATTAGAGCAAAAAGCCTATTTAAAGGTAAAGCAATCAAACGGAAGGGTCGCTGTTCATCATTACAAAGATCTATATGAGCAGCAACAAAGAGAGATAGAGCATCTCAGGAGGTCAACGCTTTCAAAAACGAACAGGGTGGCAAACCAGGACAAGCTATTAAAGTTCATCCCTGAGCCTAAGGGAACATGGTGGTCTCTCGTCATATTCTGCATCTTCCTGGCGATACAATTGGCTACATCAGTCATATTACTCTTCTATGTGATATTAGCTTCAGACAACTATATTGTCTCGATACCAGTTCTAATGCTACTCTTTCTTTTCGTGTATCCCTTCTTTGCCGGATTCATATACATTATGCTGAAATCGGCACTTAACTGGGATTCATGGGGTGTTTACCTTGATAAAAAGAATGGTGTATCAAATAGAGTATTGAAGTCTATTTCCTTTATCATCATCTCTTTCTCTGCGTTTATGTACGTTGTCTTCATCTTCGGACAAATATTCTTATTATTATTCTGAATTAAATCATTACAGCTATATGAGTCAGCAAAAAGTGGTAGGGTTAGTCACGAATATCAGCGGTGACGTGCAGGAAATCAATTATCATCATGGCCAATACCGTGGGAGTCTTAATCAAGACGGTTTGCCCAATGGTGTAGGAACCATCATACAGAATGGCAAGGAGTTCACAGGCTTGTTCCACGACGGACTGCCTTATGAGGATGAGAAATACGAGATCCGTTTCCAAGATGGCAGTTGCCTTTTCACAGGTACAGTTAAAGTTGACAATAACGAGCTGTATCCTCATCAGGGTGTGATGTATGACCAGACGAAGAACAAACGATACGTAGGAACCTTTAACGGCTGGCTCATTACTGAGGGGAAATATTTTAAAGAAGACAAGCTGGTTTACGAAGGTACCTTCTCTGCTGTCACCCTAAAAGATGGTGGACAGAGTTTATGGTATCAGTATGGTACGATGTATTTCGACGACCATTCCTTTACCGGCTATTTTAAGGATAATCAGCCTTATGGCGAAGGAACTATCACACCTATCGACAATCGGATCCAAGTGTCGATCATCAACAGCTTCCTGAATATCGGCTTTATAATTGACGGTCTGCTATATGATAGTCTGAATAAGGTATCTGACAGACTCTCATTCCCTCCAGGGAAGAAGATTACCCTTCAGGTGAATGATGTCGATGAGAACCTGAAGCAACAACTGGAAGCGTGCTCTTACGAGGTTCCACAGGAAAAGACAAACGACTATCTGGATTGGGATATTGATGCACTTTATGAGAATATCTTGTCGCAGACTACTCTGACAGTTGATCAGTTAATCCTCGAAGACGGTATTCATAATGGTTGGATATACACAGGAACAGTAAACGCTTTGATGGTTCCCCAAGGAAACGGACTTTTAATAAGTGACCGAGGTATCCAGTTCAAAGGGCATTTCCAAAATGGCAAGCGAGAAGGTGAGTTTGAGATTACAGATACAGAAGGTCATTCTTTTTTCGAGAAATTCATACATGACAAGTATTAAGAAAGGCGATGCAGGTTGGCATCGCCTTTCTTATTCAATAGGCATCTCGATGATGAAACGACAACCTTCCTGATAGGAGGGGTCGAGGAAGAGTTTGCCACCAAGGGTATGGATATGACGGTTGGCAAGAGCCAGACCGAGCCCAAGACCCTCAGTGAGATCGTTAACCTTGGCAAACATCTCAAAGAGGTGAGCGGCTTCCTCCTTATCGATACCAGGACCTATATCTTCGACGATGAAACGAACGGAGTTGTCATTCCACCTGATGCGCATCACCACACGCTGGCCACCCGAATATTTGGCGGCATTATAGAGTAACTCACAGATGCTGCGCATGAGGTAGGAATGGTTGGTATGGATGTGGAAGTCGTCAGACACCTCAGAACCGAAATAGATAGGCAGGTCTGGAAAATGCTTGAGGGTGCTCTCGAAGCACTCATGAGCCAGATCATTGCAATATACCTTCTCATCTTTACTGGCATAAAGCTCCTCAGTGGAACCACGAGCAGAGCAGTCGAAGAGCATGATGACCATACGCTGAAGCATCAAGGCATTGTGGCGCATCATTTCGCTGATGCTCTTCATCTCATCCTCTGACATGAATGCCTTGTTCTCTTTTAGGACATGTGCAAAACCCATGATGATGTTGAGGGGAGTGCGCACCTGGTGAGAAACATTCTGGATAAACAGCGACTTCTGATGGTTGGCCTCCTTGGCCAGTTCGCTGGTGTATGCCAATTCCTCATTACGCCGTGTAGCCTCATCATTCATCTGTTGGATTTCACCGACATGACGGTTTAATGACACCTGCATGTCAGCAAAGTTATTCCTCAGACGCCCCACAACATCATTGTAGTGGGTACGGGTAATCTGTTCGTCGTAATGGCCATTGGTGATACGCTGCAACTTAGCTGTAAGCTTGTTGAGCGGTCGAATGGCATGATTGACGGTAATACTGCTGAAAAGGAAGATCATCAGCAGACCGATGATGATAAGGGGTGAGAGGATATAAGCCAGCAGGTTATAGTTCTGGAGAATACTGCGTTCTGGACAGACAAGGGCCAGACTCCAGTTGGTACCTGGCACAGGCTGGTAGCAGACAATACAGGGTTTCCCATCGATGATAACGCTCATACTACCTTTCTGACCTGTAGTCATCTGATGTCCCAGGGCAATGACATCGGCATTCTCATGGGGGGCGGTATCGCTGAATATGGTATGAGTGAAGAGCAACGTAGTATCGGGATGGAGATAATAACGTCCTTCGTCACCCGTCATCATGAAGTAGGAATCAGCATAGGGTGTCTCAGTGGTAATAATTTTGGAGAGACGCAACAGGGAAAGATCGGTGGAGATGATGCCAACAAATTGTTTGTCGGACTTGTAAAGGGGTTTGCTGTAGGAGGCTATCATGCCGTTGATCGTCAGCTCCAGCGAGTCACTCTCGTCGAAATAGACGGCCCAGGAAGCCTTCCCCTCTTGTTTAGGTTGCTTATACCATACCTTATCAAAGTATTCGTACTCCTCTTCAATAACAGTAGATATAGTGTCTGTTTTGCGAACGGTATAGACAGAGAAATAACGACCGTATTGGGGGAATGTCTCTGGTTCAAGACTGATAGAGCAACCATCAATATGGCCGTTAAGCGTAACGACATAGTTGGAATAGGCCAAGAGAGAATCGGGCTGCATACTGGCTGTCACATCCCAGGCAGTTAGGTCAGTGGCTGTTTGCACAACATTCATATAACGGTTGATATGCTGCATAGTGGTAGTGACAACACTTGTGGCATGTTTAGTGGCCTCGCGCTTGACATAGTTTCTCGACTGAACGAAGAGAATGCCTAAGGCCAGCATAAAGATGGGCATAGCCATCAGCAGGATGCCCAAACTGAGCTTCCATGAGAGTGATTGGCGGATATGGCTGAGTATTGAACACATATATTTCTGGTCTTGGTTAAGACATAATCTTCTCTGATTCGGTAATCAACTGATTGAGTAGTGCCGTGATGGTTCCACCACGTTGTTGGATATCATCGACAAGCCGATTACATTCTTCGTCGGAGAGTTCATTGGCATGATTACTGATTTTCATCACACGATCAGTGATATCGCTGACGGGGCCCATCATTTGATCGGACATATTATAGAGGAAGTTGGTCTTCATCCTATCGGCCGCCTGAGCCTGTTCATAGGTGGCCTGCAACACCTCTCCCCTCTCCTTGAGGAGCTCGGAAGCATGTTGCAACTCTCCCACACGAGTGGTCAAAGAACGCTGCAGTTGCTGGAAGTGTTTCTGGAGGATACCTACCTCGTCCACCTGACGAATGTCTGGGATGGGTTCGTCGTATTGCCCATCAGCAATTCGCTGTGCCGACTTTGCCAACTGTCGGATCGGTATAAACTGGCGATGGATGAAGATCCTACAGGAGATAAGCAACAAGCCCAACCCAACAACAACAATGACGAGCACCATATAGAGCAGACGGTTGTAGTCGCCAAAGATATCATCCTCAGGATAAATTACACCTGCACTCCATCCCAGTTCATTCATGGCGCGGCCAGGCACTTCGGCACGCTCGAAGGGCTTGTAGAAAACATAGCAGCTTTTCCCATCAATTTTGACAGACCTATAGCCAGTCTCACCCGACATCATGGACTGAATAGTCTCAAGTCCTGCTTCGGAGTCGAACCGTTTTGCCAGCTCGGATACGTTCTCGTTGAGGATTGTACTATCGGGGTAAACAATGAGTTTCCCGTTATTTCCCAACAAGATGCAGAAAGAGTTGGGCGAAGGCTTGGTATCAAGAACGATCTTAGAGAGCAGTGTCAGTGACACATCGACATCAAACACACCAACCACCTTCTGTCCGTCGTAGATGGGCAGACGGAAGGTGGTAAGGGCATCGCCATTGCCATGGTTATGTTGGGGTTCTATCCAACCTGTGATATCAGAGTTGACAGTAGTGGAGTCGGTGTTCCAGGTAAAATGGGTGTCGATGATGTAGGGATTGTCTGCTACCAGTCGCTGGGCGTAGTTCTCCATCTTCTCAAGCTGACGGGTGTAACTCATCATCTTCCAATAGATATTACCTGTAGCCTGTTCTACATTAAGAAGGACATTATCAATACGGTTCACAGTAGCATCAAGCGTCTGAGCCGCATCGCTAAGAGCTTCCTCCTTCACTACCTTACGCGAGAAGAAGAACATAATGACAAGTGCCACAATGAGCAATATGGCCAAGGCGGTAATTACCCTCAGACTGAGCCTGAAGGATAAGGTTTGGCTGATATGGTTTTTAAGTTTCGTCATAGCGTATTAGTCGTCGGCCAGGGTGAAATCAAGTTGCTTACGCTCAAGGTTGGCACGAGCCACCTGAATGCGGATAGGATCGCCCAACTGGTACTTCGTGTGATGACGGCGACCAACAATCATGAAGTTTTTCTCATCAAAGTCGTAATAGTCGTCACCCAGATCACGGATGGGGATCATTCCCTCACAGTGGGTCTCGTCGATCTGGGCATAGATACCATAGGACGTCATACCACTGATATGGGCATCGTAAGTGTTACCGATCTTGTCAGCCATAAACTCCACCATCTTGTATTTGATAGAGTCGCGCTCGGCATTCTGGGATATCTGCTCCATATCACTGCAATGTTCGCAGAACTCCTCATATTTCTCCTTATTGGCAGAACGGGCCCCATCCTGATATTTCGTCAGCAGACGATGCACCATCAGATCCGGGTAGCGACGGATGGGCGAGGTGAAGTGGGTGTAATAGTCGAAAGCCAGACCATAGTGACCGATATTATGCACACTATACTTCGCCTTCATCATCGCACGCAGGGCTACCATCTCAATGGCGTTCTGCTCACGGGTGCCCTCGGCATCAGCCATCAAAGCATTCAGCGACTTGGTGATGGCGCCCTTCGTACCACTGGTCTTCACCTTGTAACCGAACTTCGACACAAACTGACGCAGATTTTCAAGTTTCGCTGGATCGGGCTGGTCGTGGATACGATAAGGCAGAGTCTTGCTCTTCTGTCCTTTCTTCACACGGCCAATGGACTCTGCCACCGTCTTATTAGCCAGCAGCATGAATTCCTCAATGAGCTTGTTGGCATCCTTCGAGGTCTTAAAATAAGCCTTGATGGGCTTGCCTTTCTCGTCGATATCGAAATGAAGCTCTTCACGATCGAACTTCACACTTCCGTTCTTGAAACGAGCCGCACGGAGTTTCTTGGCAAGAGCATCAAGCTTGATGAGCAGTTCGGCATTCTCGCCCTTATAGGGATTCTTCTTCGTAGCTGGGGGCGCTGGCTCACCTGTACCATCCTTTACACCATTATCCTCCAGGATCTGCTGCACCTCCTCATAGGCATAGCGACGATCACTCTTAATGACGGTATGAGCCAGATGCCACGACTTGACATTCGCCTCATCGTCCATCTGGAAGATAACACTATAGCAGAGTTTCTCCTCATCAGGACGTAGCGAGCAGATAAAGTTGCAAAGACGCTCAGGAAGCATGGGGATAGTACGATCGACGAGGTAAATACTCGTCGCACGAGCGTAGGCTTCCTTGTCGATGGTGGAGCCTTCACGGACGTAATGGGAGACATCGGCGATATGGACACCCACTTCCCAAAGGCCACCCTCCAACTTACGGATGCTCAAGGCGTCGTCGAAGTCCTTGGCATCCTTAGGATCGATGGTGCATGTGAAGACATCGCGGAAGTCCTCACGACGATCAATCTCCTGTTGGGTAATGGCAGCATCGATTCTCTCTGCTGCCTCCTCCACATTCTTCGGATACTTATAAGGCAGGTTATACTGGGCGAGGATAGCATGCATCTCAGCGTTGTTATCACCCGTCTGTCCCAGGATATCCACCACAGAACCTATGATATTCTTATGTTCGCTATCGGGCCACTGAACCACTTTTATCACAGCCTTATCATCGGTCTTACCACCTTTGAGTTTGCGCTTGGGGATGATGATATCGTGGACAAAGGTAGGATCCTGTGGCACAAGGAAGGCCATATCTTTCTCTACACGCAACTTTCCTACAATCTGATCGTGGGCACGACGTACAATCTCGATGACCATTGCCTCCTTGATATGCTTATCGCGACGCGCCATATAAGAGACCTTCACACGATCGCCATCCATAGCCGACATTGAGTTACGCTCAGCCACAAAGACAGGTGTTCCACCATCCTCTGGCAAGAACGAGTTACGTCCGTTTGCCTTACGACGGAAAATACCCTCCTGCACCTGGGTCTTCAGGTTCAGACGATAAGAGGTGTCGCTCACCTTCGAGAGGAAGTCGTCCCACGCCATCTCCTCCATCGTATCGATGGCAAGCATCTTCAGCGGATGGGTATCAAGCTTAAGCGCCTTGAATATCTGCTTAAACGAGAATGTCTCGTTCGGATTATGCTGGAAGAGGTTCTGCAGCAACTCACTGACCTGCTTCTTCCCTAAACGTTTTCCACCTTTTTTCTTTCCCATAGCGTTGCATTTTTGTATTCTTTGGGGCAAAGATACAAAAAAAAACGGAAAGTGACGAGTGAAAAGTGAAAAAATTGCTACCTTTGCACACAAATTTCGGATGACATGAAGATTTTAATCACTGGTGCAAGCGGTTTTATCGGTTCGTTTATCGTGGAAGAAGCCCTGAAAAGAGGTTTCGAGACCTGGGCTGCTGTGCGCAAAAGCAGTTCAAAGGATTACCTTCAGGATGAGCGGATCAAGTTCATCGAACTGAACCTGTCATCAAAGGCGCAACTGGTGGAACAACTACGCGACAAGGCGTTCGACTATGTGGTGCATGCCGCTGGCGTAACGAAGTGCCTGAACAAGGCCGACTTCCACCGTATCAACACAGAAGGCACTAAGAACTTAGCAGAGGCCATCCTCGAAGTGGGGATGCCCTTAAAGCGCTTTGTCTTTATCAGTAGCCTTAGTATCTTTGGTGCCATCAAGGAGCAACAGCCCTACGAGGAGATCCGCGAAACGGACACGCCCCAGCCCAATACTGCCTACGGACAGAGTAAGCTGGAGGCGGAAAAGTGCTTAGAATCTATGTCCCTACCTTATATTATACTTAGACCAACAGGAGTCTATGGCCCTCGTGAGAAGGATTACTTCATCATGGCCAAGAGCATCAAGGGCCACTCCGACTTCGCCGTAGGTTTCAAGCGCCAGGACATCACCTTTGTATATGTAAAGGATGTGGTACAGGCTGTGTTCTTGGCATTGGAGAAAGGAGAGAACGGACGGAAGTTTTTCCTCAGTGATGGGAAGGTCTATCAGAGTGCCACCTTCAGCAATCTGATTCATGAAGAACTGGGGCGCCCTTGGTGGATCCGTATCACTGCCCCAGTATGGGTGTTGCGCATCGTGACTTTCTTCGGAGAACACATTGGAAGAATGACGGGTAAAGTAACAGCCCTGAATAACGACAAGTATAATATCCTGCGCCAACGCAACTGGCGATGCGATATCCAACCCGCCATCGACGAGCTGGGTTACCAACCACAGTACGATCTGGAACGAGGGGTGAAAGAGACGATAAAATGGTACGTTGACAACCATTGGTTGTAGTTTACAGTTGACGGTTTACAGTTTACAGGTGAATAGCTTGAGGGATATATTCAGGATTGAGAAGAAGCCAAAGAAGGGCCTTTTGGCAATTGAGTGGGTGATTATGGGCTATCTGCTGTTCACCCTCCTGATGACGCTGTTCACCTACACAAAACTGTATCATCCTGAGGATATGCTTTGGGGACGATTCCGTATTGTAATAATGACACTCGCCCTCTGGTTTGTCTACAGACTCCTACCCTGTCGCTTTACCATCTTCTGTAGGGTGGTGGCGCAGATGGCGCTCTTGTCATGGTGGTATCCTGATACCTACGAGCTCAATAGGATCTTCCCCAGTTTCGACCATCTCTTTGCTGCATACGATCAGCAGTTGTTTGGATGTCAGCCAGCTCTGTTGTTCTCACAGACATTCACCCATCCTGTGTTCAGTGAACTGATGAACTTCGGCTATACCTCGTATTTCCCCATGATAGCCCTCGTGGCTCTGTTCTATTTCTTCTGGAGATACAAAGAGTTCGAGCGGGCCACGTTCATCATCCTGGCATCGTTCTTCATCTATTACCTTATCTTTATCTTCCTGCCTGTAGCTGGTCCGCAGTTTTATTATCCTGCGGTAGGAATGGCAAAGATAGCACAAGGCATCTTCCCCGACTTAGGCAACTATTTCGCCACGCATCAGGAGATGGTGACGCTACCTGGCTGGAGCGACGGATTCTTCTATCACATGGTTGAGAATGCCCATGCTGCTGGTGAGCGGCCTACTGCCGCCTTCCCAAGTAGTCATGTGGGTGTATCTACTATCTTGATGTTCCTGGCTTGGAAAGCCCATAGCCGCTGGCTGTTATGGTTGTTGATGCCCGTATATATTCTGCTCTGTCTCTCTACTGTTTACATCCAGGCTCATTATGCCATTGACGTGATCGGAGGTTGGATTTCAGCCATCGCCATCTATACCGTTTTGCATTTTTTCGCCCGAAAATTTGTTTAATTCAAAAATAATGTCTACCTTTGCATCCAAGTAAGTAAGGATACGACATATTAGACGCGAGGATTCCGACACGACAAAAGTCGGGATTCTTTTGTTTTTTGTCTGTCCAACCTAAATTCATGAATAGTAAATAACCAAATCGTAAAAAAATGGCATACATGTCACAAGAAGGCTACGATAAACTGATAGCCGAACTAAAACGTTTAGAAAGCATTGAGCGCCCTAAAGCATCAGCAGCTATTGCTGAGGCCAGAGAGAAGGGTGACCTGAGTGAGAACTCCGAATACGATGCCGCCAAAGAGGCTCAGGCACATCTGGAGGATAAGATCAATCAGCTGAAGGTAACCATCTCTGAGGCAAAGGTGGTAGATACCAGTCGTCTGAGCACCGATAGCGTGCAGATTCTCTCGAAGGTAGAGATGACCAACATGACCAACAATGCCAAGATGACCTACACTATCGTGAGTGAGACGGAGGCCAATCTGCGCGAAGGCAAAATCTCTATCCAAACCCCTATTGCACAGGGATTGCTCAACCACAAGGTGGGCGACGAGGTGGAAGTAAAGATCCCTCGCGGCACCATCAAACTGCGTATCGATAAGATAACCGTTGGTTAATTTAGAATTTAGAGTTATGGATATTTTCTCAAAGATTGCTACGGGTGAGATTCCCAGCTACAAGTGCGCTGAGAGCGAGAAGTTCTACGCATTCCTTGATATCAATCCGTTGGTAAAGGGTCATACCCTTGTGATTCCACGTCGTGAGGTAGATTATATCTTCGATATGGACGACGATGAGATTGCTGAGTTCCAGGTGTTTGCCAAGAAGGTGGCGCTGGCCATCAAGAAGGCTTTCCCATGCAAGAAAGTGGCTCAGGTGGTGCTGGGTCTTGAAGTGCCCCACGCCCATATCCACCTCATCCCCATGCAGAGTGAGGGTGACGTAGATTTCCGTCGTGAGAAACTGAAACTCACGGAAGAAGAATTCCAGGAAATAGCCCAGAAAATCCGTGATGAGTTTGTCGGTTAGACAAACTCATCACCGTATTTAATCTGTACCTCGTTGGCATATTTCTTCACCAACGACGACGAATCGCCCTTCTTACTGATCAGGAGCACATTATCCTGCTCTACCACAATATAGCCGTCAAGTCCGTTGAACACACCTATCTTGTCTTTGGGCAAGCAGATGATATTATTGTGGCAATCGTCCAGCTCCACACGAGAGTCCAGGATCACATTATCATCCTCCACCTTACTCATCGCCTCGTACATCGCATGCCACGTGCCTAAGTCGGCCCAACCGAAGTTGCATCGCATCACAAACACATTCTGACACTGCTCCAAGATGGCATAGTCGAGCGAGAGGTTCGGATAGCGGGGGTAGTTCTCCTCCACATACTCCAACTCCTCCTCATAGGTGTAGTCAGGTTTCTCCACTGGCAGATTACGCAACACCTCTGGGAAAATTTTCTCGAAGCTCGCTAACAGATGGCGGGTATTGGAGATAAAGATACCTGTGTTCCAATAGAATTCGCCACTCTCCATGAACATTTTCGCAAAGTCGCGCTCGGGCTTCTCCGTAAACGACTTCACCTGGAACACCTCGGGCTTGCAACTCAGATCGCCCAACTGGATATAGCCATAGCCAGGCTCAGGACGCGTTGGCTTCACACCCATCGCCAACAGCACCTCGTTCTCCGCCACATAGCCGATGCCGACGTTCATACTCCTGAAGAACGACTCCTCGTCGATCACCAGCTGATCGGAAGGCGTTACAATCACATTAGCATGAGGATCACGACGGAGAATACGCATCGCTGCCCACGTCACACTGGGAGCCGTATTTCGATGGACGGGCTCCAGCATGATATTATGCTCGGGCAACTCGGGCAACTGCTCTTTCACCAGATGCAGATACTCCTTACACGTACATATATATATATTTTCTATCGGCAGAATTCTCGAGAATCTGGAGAAAGTTGTCTGTAGCAAAGTCTTTCCAGTTCCAAAGAAATCAATAAACTGCTTAGGATGTGCGTTCCTGCTGGCTGGCCACAGTCTCCTGCCCCTACCTCCTGCGAGGATGACGCAAAAATTGTTCTTTTCCGTTAATTCCATTTTGATTGGATGATTAGCATCATTTATTGTGTGCGAAATTACGCAAAATATATGATACGAGCAAGAATTTTTAAGTTTTTTATAAGAAACCTTGGTCATTTCAAATATTTATATTAACTTTGCACCCGCTTTGGTTGAGAATTCAGCTGCGTAGTAAACGCCCAGATGGCGGAATCGGTAGACGCGCTGGTCTCAAACACCAGTGGGGCAACCCGTGCCGGTTCGACCCCGGCTCTGGGTACAATCATGAAGAGTTCCAACCAAGCAGGATGCTGCAAGCCCCAAACTTGCAGCTTTTTTTATGGCTAAGCCGATGAATAAATATACATTCTGAGTGTAACGTTTCAGAGTGGAAGTTTACTCCGAGTAAAGTGGAGGTTTACTCCGAGTAAAGTCCGACTTTACTCCGACTAAAGTCCCAGTTTCCAAGGTAATAACAAATTTGGAAACTAAAAGTGCAAGTTTATGCAATGAGTGACGAGGCATCCGATGATTAATTTTCGGATTTCTCGATTCTAATTTTGGCGTGACTTACCCAACACCTAACGTTTGAATTTTGCAAACTCTTTATACACAAATAGTTACGCTCAAATTGAGCATTCAAACACCTAACATACACTTAACACAACAGGTAACGTAACTCCTAACGTAACACCTAACGTTGAATACACTAATTATATACGGCTTGAATGTTACCTGTTATGTTAGGTGTTGCGTTAAGTGTATGGTAGGAGTTACGTTAAGTGTTTGAGAGCACTTAAAGCTCCTAACCTCTTTTATTTCAAACACTTAGCATTTTTGAATGTTAGGTGTCGAGGACTTGGAGCGAGAATAGTTCTTCGATGCAGCGAGAATAGTTCTCTGTTGCAGCGAGAATCGTGAACACAAGTGGGCGGTTCAGTAGAGCAAGCGAGGGATTAGAGAATATGTTTTTGTGAGTACCCCGACCGAGAATCGAACTCGGAACTAAGCTTTAGGAGAGCCTTGTTATATCCATTTAACTATCAGGGCATGCGTTTTCGGGTGCAAAATTACGCTTTTTTTGTTGGATGGCCAAACTATTGGATAACTTTTTGATGGAAGAAGTCGAATTGGGCCTTGCCATTGGGACCATAGCAGAAGAGGCCGACACGGATACCCTTCCAATAACCACCACGCATGGGGAAGGGATCGCCAGCAGGTAGGAAGGTCTGACCATCAAGGCTATAGAAGAACTGATGGCGATTGGTCTGGTTGTCGTTGTGGATCCTCAGATAGAGCCGATGGAATGGGCCTTTTTTGATGATGATGTGCTGACCTGCCTCTTCGAAGAAGACGCCTTGCGGACAGAGGCCAACGCCCTTGAAGAGTTTGCCAGAGCAGAAGAGGCCGGCATAGCAATCGCCAGAGGCTTCGATGAGCGTGGTACTCTCACTCTCGAAGCCTACCACCTTCTGGGTGAGCATGTTACGACTGGTCTTCAGACTATCGGCTGGAAGGGGATGGAGGGTGAGCCAGCCTTCGCGATCCGTCAGAGTCCAATGGGTATCGACGGGGTTATGGTTCCATTGCCATTGTAAGCCCAATGACTTTGAGAAATCATCGTTGGTTTGGAGGCGGTTCTGGCCAGAGATCATAGGCTTCTGCCATGAGGCGACGGGCTCGCCAATGCCATTTCCATCGTAGTCGACACCCATGAGGGGCCAGTCATCCACCCAACGAGCTGGCTGGAGATGGACCACACGACCTAAAACGGGTGTCTCTTGGAAGTGATAGAACCACCAAGTACCATCGGGGGTATCGACCAGAGCGCCCTGATGAGGGCCATTGGTCGTAGTAGAGCCCTGTTCGAGCACGATCTTGCGTTTGTAGGGACCATAGATAGAGCGCGAGCGGAGCACGGTCTGCCAACCTTGTCCTACGCCACCCTCTGGGATAATCAGGTAATACCAGCCATGACGCTTCAGCCATTTCGTGCCTTCAGCCACAGGTCCTTCGTAGACAGTAGTACCCTCATCAAGCAACGTTCTGCCATCAGGCGACATCCGATGGACAATGATTGGTCCAGCCCCATGACGACTACGCCCCAGATAGGCTTGTCCATCCTCATCCCAGAAAGGACAGGGATCCTCCCACTTCACCACCCGTTGCACCAGATGGAGGGGGGCCCAAGGACCATGAGGATCCTGGGCAGTCGTCATATAGAGGCCTTCGTCGGGAGTGCAGAAGTAGACGTAGTAAAGACCATTGTGATAACGGATGGCGGGGGCCCACGAGCCTCCAGCATAATGTTGGTTATCATCCCACCCTGGCTCATCGAAACGGCGGTATATCTGACTGATATACTGCCAGTTCACCATATCATCGCTCTCGAGCACCTGCATACCAAGGAAGTGGAAGTCGGAGGCTACCATATAGTATTTCTCCCCTACGCGGATGACATCAGGATCGGAGAAGTCGGCATTGAGCACAGGGTTACGATAGGTGCCATCGCCCTGATCGCCCCAAGTGAGACCAGCATGCGATGGAATGGCAAGAAATAGCATCAGGATGCCCAGGAAAATGTTACTAAATCTTATATTCATATTGCAAAGATACGTTTTTTCTGGTAAACACCCCGTAAGAATGCAAAATATTTGCTATCTTTGCACAAAATTCATTCATAAAACCAATCACAACGATGAAAAGACTACTTTTTCTCCCCCTGTTCCTGTTGGCTGCTCTCTCAGCCCAGGCACAGAACCCCTATCTCCCACTCTGGGAGCATCTGCCCGATGGCGAACCGCGTGTTTTCGAGGATCCTGACCAGCCAGGCAAGTTCAGAGCCTATATCATCGGCTCGCACGACACCAACTACTCGGCCTACTGTGGTAGCGATATCCGCATGTGGTCGGCCCCTGTAGAGGATCTCACCCAATGGCGCGACGAAGGTCCGATATTTACGCATTACGTTGACGGTCAGTGGGATACGATGTTTGCGCCCGATCTGGTGGAAGTAAAAGACAAGGCCACAGGTAAGAAGACCTATTACCTATACCCCCACTCTCGCGGTTGGGGGCGCATTGCGATGGTCTGCAAGAGCGATCGTCCCAACGGGCCCTTTACGCCTATCAACCTAACGGACGATGGACGGAAGTGCCTACCTGGCTCGTTGATTGACTTCGACCCCAGCGTGTTTATTGAGAATATCACCGATAAGAAGGATCCTGATTACAACAAGGGTTTCCGTGCTTATGTGTTCTACGGATTCCAGCACTCTACAGCTTGCGAGCTCGACCAGAATACGATGTACTCGAAGCGCGAAGGTACAGAGCTGATTGATCCGTTTATCCCTGCCAGCAGCGCTGATGGAAGATTGCTCGACAAGGAAGGTTCAGTATATAAAGCCCTCTACCAAGGCCAGAACCCGCTCGACTTTAACTTCTTCGAGGCATCCTCTATCCGTCAGGTAGGAAATAAATATGTAATGGTGTTCTCTGGCTATTCTGGCAAGGAATACGGACTGGGCAATACCAATTCCGCCCTGCGCTATGCCTTTGGCGACTCGCCCTTAGGTCCTTGGCGCTCTGGTGGTGTACTGGTAGACTCGCGTGGTGTCGTAGCTGGCGAGGGTAACGCCCAGTTGATTACCACCAACGCAGGCCATAACACCCATGGTTCGATTCAGGAGATCAATGGTCAGTGGTATGTGTTCTATCACCGTCCTCCACGTGGATTCGGCTTTGCCCGTCAGGCTATGGTGGCTCCCGTCAAGATTACTTGGGACAAGAAGCCCGTTGCCAAGGGCGGTGTGGTGAAGATTTCAGGTTACGATCCCTATGCCAAGGACAATGAGTGGACGGCCAAAGCCAACGATGGCAACAAATATACAGGAGCTGAGGTGACTTCAGAGGGTTTCCAGATCTACGGACTTCCACCTTATCAGTACTACTCTGCTGGTCTGGCCTGCTTTATGACAGGTGGCACGAACAGCAACGAATGGATGCAGGACAACCACGACATCTGGAATAACTCGATGGATCTGGCTGGTATCACCAATACCGGTATCGTCGGATTCAAGTACTTCGGATTCGGCGGTCTGGCTCAAGACACAAAGGGTCTCAAGGCTTTTAATGGTATCCAGAAAGGCGATGGCGCCACCTTGAACCTGAACCTGACCCCAGGCGGACATGGTGCTTTCAAGATTCATGTGAAGCTGGATGACCCCTGGAAAGGCGATGAAATCGCTGTTTTTGATATCCCAGCCGATGCGCCCAAGGCAGCTAAGATGTATCAGGCGACTGTTCCAGCCGTTGAGGGATTGCAGGGTAAGCATGCCATCTACCTTGTGGCTGAGGGTGCAGACATCCAGGAACCCCAGCGTCCGCAATGGGGACCTCGTCGTCCACAGCGTCCGCAGGGACTTTTCGACCTTCATGGTGTCGGCTTCTCAAAGGCTGGTGAGCAGTTCGAAGCCCCTGTTGTACCACAGGTAACCATCATGGCCGACGGACAGAAACTGGTGATTCCATCGACGCCTATCCGCTTTACGAACCTGAATGGCTATACCGATCAGACACGCTATCAGGTATATGGCAAACTCTGCGATGGCTCGAAGCTCACTGCCACAGCCTCCGATCCGTCAGTAAAGATAGAGATTAGCAAGATAGTAGAGGGTCGCGCCACCATCAAAGCTACCTACAACGGACTGACGAAGACATTCCTGATTAACTAAGGGATTATCTCCCTTAAAGTAAAACAACTTGTTTTATCTTCGTTCAGATAGTCTTTTACACTCTAAGAAGCTATCTCTTTCAAGGTAAAACAAGTTGTTTTACTTTTAGCCTAAATATGCCTTCATGCGCTGGAGTGCATCTAAGAGACGGGAACGCTGCGTTGCAATGTTAAAGCGAACATATCCCTCACCCGACTTGGGGCCATACATCGTACCAGGATTAATCCACACCTTGGCCTCAGCGAGCAATCGATCGCAGAGTTCCTGCGAAGTGATGCCCATCGCCAAAATATCCACCCAAGGCAGATAGGTTCCTTCCAGACGGCACACTTTCCAATCAGGCAGGTTTTCACCGATGAAATCGCGTAAAACGGTATAATTACCCCAAAGATACTGGTTCAGTTCGTCGATCCAGTCTTCGCTCTCGTTATAGGCCGCTTTCAGGGCCACAGGACCGAATGGATTCAGATCGCACACCTCATTAATATTGATGGCACGATCCAATCGGCGACGCCATTCTGGGCGTGAGCAGATGATGTTAGCCGTCATCAGGCCTGCGATATTGAAGGATTTTGATGGCGAGTTGAGGATCACACTGTTCTCGCGACAAGCCTCGCTGACAGCAGCAAAGGGCTGGAACTTGTAGCCAGGCATAATGAGTTCGCAATGGATCTCGTCGCTCACCACCTTCACGTGGTGCTTCAGACAGATATCGTTCATACGCTCCAGCTCTGCCTTTGTCCACACCCTACCACAGGGATTGTGAGGATTGCATAGTAGGAAAACGGTGGTTTTCTCATCGGCACACTTCGCTTCGAAGTCCGCCCAGTCTACCTCGAAAGTATCGTCCACGCGCTTTAAGATAGTCTCCAACACCTCGCAGCCGTTGTTTCGGACAGAGGAGAAGAAACAGTTGTAATCGGGCGATAGAATCAGGACTTTCTCTCCTGGCATGGTCAGGGCTTTGATGGCTACAGACATCGCTGGAACCACACCAATGGTATAGAGGATCTCCTCACGCTGGATCGTCCAGTTGTGACGACGCTTGAACCAGGAGATGATGGCTTCGTAGTAGTCATCCTCTACATAGGTATAGCCAAACACCCCTTGTTCGACTCGTTTCTTAACGGCCTCAAGGATAGCAGGGGCCGCCTTGAAGTCCATATCAGCCACCCAAAGGGGGATCACCTCATGAGAGGGACTTTCATCCCACTTGACGCAACCAGTGCCTCGACGCTCTGTCAGTTCATCAAAGTTATACTTCATTGTCTTGTTTCTATTATACAGTTATTAGGCTCTCTTACATTTTCATCAATTGTTATCGAGCCGATGGAATCGGCAATAATATGTCCGCTGGTGGGGTTCTTGATATTCTCAATATGTCCCTTGATATCTGCCTCGACAGTGGAATATTCGAACATACGATCGCACATGGGGTCGATGGTACAGTTCTCGAGCACCAGATTCTGGGTATAGCAGAGCAACTGCTCGCCAGCCAGATGGCAATTCACCAAGCGCACGTTCTTCGAGTGCCAAGCTAAGTACTCACCATCGAGCACAGAATCATAAATGGTCACGTTCTCGCACTCCCAAAAAGAGTCCTTAGTCAGGATATTGGCGTTGTGTACCTCCACGTTCTTGCAATACTGGAACACATATTTTGAGTCGCTCTCCAGACCATCTACATAGATATTCTCAGAGAACATAAAGGGATAAGTGCCCCCATGCAGCTTCACATTCTTGATCTTGATGCCGTTCACCTTCCAGAAGGTCTCGTCGGCATCGGTTATCTCTACGTTCTCAAGTGTCAGGTTGTTCATCTCGCGGAAGAACTTCGGTCCGTCAATACGCGAGTTCTTCATCACCAAATCGTTGGCGTACCAGATAGCCGAGCGAGAGCCCAGTGCGAAGTAGCAGTTCTCGATATAGGCACCATCCACGTGCCACCAAGGGTATTTGCCATAGAACTTACAATCGTAAGCCTCCATGTTCTGACATTGCTTAATGCCCGACTCACCATCTGTGATGGTTACATTCTCCAATCGCAGGTCATGGCAAGCGAACAAGGGTCGCTCACCTCCGAATTTCTTGTCTTTAATTAACACCATTGTTTTGTATTGTTATATTCGGGGACAAAGATACAAATAAAAATCCGTAATCAGTCTACCCTGATTACGGATTCTATTACCTTTTTAAATGTTTTTAATTACTTCTCGGGCTCCATCACGATGGAAGCATGGTTTCCTGCGGCAAGGAGATCAGCCAGGAACTTCTGGACTTTCTCTGTCGTCAGACCTTTGACAGTTGCCTCGTAATTGGTCTGAAGGTCTACGCCCTCAGCAGTCCACTCTGTCAGCACATCCATCCAGTGAGTATTCTCACGGGCATTGTCCTGAGCCTGCTTCAACAAGATCTCCTTGACAGTATTCAGATCCTCATCGGTAACCTTCTGTGTGGCTTCCTCCAAATACTTCAGCATCAGGTCACGGGCAATCTTCTGCTTGTCAGGATTCGTGGGAGCCTCTGCCTTCAACAGGAACAAAGCACCATTGCCATTCGTATTGATCTGACCACGGGCATATACTGAATAAGCGGCACTCTCTTCCTCGCGGATGGTACGATCATAGATACGGGTCAAGATCTGGCTTGCTGCAGAAAGCAGAACCTTATTCTCCAGAGTATATGGCATCTTATCTGTCAACCAGATTTCTGTAGTCTGAGCCTGTGGAGTCTCCATCTTCTTGGTGAAGTTGCAAACCTTCTCACCTCTGAACAAGGTACGTACATCCTTGGCTGATACAGTCTTACCAGCAGGCATAGAAGCGAGGTACTGCTCAATGAGCGGACGGATCTGCTCTTCGTCGAAGTTACCTACGATGGTATAAATGAACTGACCACCATTGCCATAGAGCTGCTTGGCCATCTCAAGGGTACGATCGTAATCAAACTTCTGGATATCCTCCACCTCAGGCATGAGATAGAACGGATTACCACAGTTTGTAACGCTCTCTACAGAGTCTTGATAGACCAGATTGGGGTTCAGGCTCTTGTTAGAAAGAACCAACTGCATCTGATTGACGAAAGAAGCCACCGACTTCACATCCTTCTTCACATTGGTCATCGTGAGATAAGTCAACTGGAAGAGTGTTTCGAGATCCTTTGGTGTAGAATGACCTGTGATATACTGACGATCCTCAGCCACATTCGTAGTGACGCCAGCCTGCTTACCTGCCAAGGCCTTATCAAGCTCCGACTTCAGGAAATTACCCAGACCACTATACATCAAAACGGGTTCGATAATTTGCAGGTTAATTTTATCCTCTATACCAAAGAGAGACATACCACCCTTAGCCTCGCCCTGCAACAGTACCTGATCATCCTTGAAGTCTGTCTTCTTCAGGATCACCTTGGCACCATTAGAGAGCGTCATCTCCTTATAGCCGAGTGTCGTATTCTCTGTCTCCTTGACAATCTTTCCCTTAGCTGGGAGCTCTGAGATCAGCGGTTCTTCCTTGACGTTATCCACCCAAGCCTCCAAGGTCTCAGCACGAACAGCCTCAACACCCGTCTTCATAGCCTCAGGGGTGACATAGGTCTTGCCATCTTTCTCCTGCTCCATATTGAAGGCAACCAGGTTCTTATCGTCGACACTGATGATCTGCTGGGCAATCTGGTTAACAACCTCGACAGGGAGCTGCTGAACCAGCAGATTCATCGTCTGATAGAGATCTTCAAGCGATGGAATGGGCGTTTTCTCCAGATAATTCTCGATATACTCATCGGCATACTCCTCATTCTTTTTCTTATCGCGGTTGGTATAAGCCTTCTCTAAAGCGCTGATATAGTCGGCCTTGGCACGAGCATACTCCGTAGCTGTGAAGCCGAAGTCGTGAGCACGCTTAGCCTCACGGGCTATAGCCTGCAGGGTCTCCACATCCTTGCCTTCCTTTGCAACACCAGTCAGCATCAGGGCATCCTTGGTACGAGCCATCTGCAAGAAGCTGCCATCCTGAGCAGTAGCCTGGATAAACGGACAATCGGGCTGCTGGGTAATCTCAGCAAAACGGGCATTGAGCATGGCGCAGATAATGTCGCTCATATAATCCGTTACCAGGAAAGCCATCGTCTTCTTCAGCTCAGCAGGAATAGGATCGCGCTTCATAGAGAGAATCAGCACGGAATATTGCATTTCCTTATCCTTTTCTGACACATAGATAGCCTGCTCATTATCGGGCACGGGCTCATCGATTACCTGGGCAGCATCTGCTGGCACCACGATATCATTAAAGAGCTTTTTGATCAGATTCTCTGTATAGTCCACATCGATATCACCTACGATGATGAGGGCCTGGTTGTCAGGACGATACCATTTCTTATAATAGGCAACGAGCTCCTCTGGCTTGAAGTTATCGACGATCTCCATCTTACCGATAGGCATACGATAACCATACTTAGAACCTTGGAACAGCGTAGGCAGGGCGCGTTCAATCATACGCTGAGTTGGAACGGTACGCATGCGGTACTCATTGTGGATCACGTCGCGTTCCTTCTCAATCTCCTCTGGAGTAACGGTGATACCACTCGACCAGTCGCGAAGTACCAGTACGCAAGAGTCGAGAGCCGACTGACGCTCAGTGGATACATCGGCGATATAATAAACGGTACGGTCGATGGATGTGTAGGCATTCAGACTACGGCCATACTGTACACCGATAGACTGCAGGTATTCCGTCATCGTTCCTGTGGGGAAATGCTCTGAGCCATTGAAGGCCATGTGTTCCAGGAAGTGAGCCAGACCCTGCTGGGTGTCATCTTCCTGAATAGAACCAACACGCTGGGCGATGTAGAAGTTGGCCTTCTTCTCTGGGGTGTTGTTGTGACGAAGATAATAGGTCAGTCCGTTATCAAGTTTACCGATACGGACACCATTGTCTGTTGGGATCTCAGGCATCTGCTGAGCTGATGCGGATCCTGTGAAAAGCAGTGCGACTGCTACTAATAAACCTTTTAGTTTCATACTGTTATAAATTGGTTGATATTTCTTTTCGTTTGCAAAGATACATACTTTTTCGATAACAATCTGCAATTAGTATGTTATCTTTAGGTTAAAAGTGTGGCCGCCATATACAAAATCATCGTATATGGCGGCCTATATATATTGAGAGAGAAATAGAAATCTGATTATCTATTAGCAAGCAGACTGTTCTCGATGGGTTCCATCACAATCATGCGGCTTGATAGATACATATTGTCGTGTGTCTCGTTCATCTTATAAGTCTTCACCGTTGTCAGGTTAGGAGCCTGTGAGCGATACAGGGTTACCTCTGAGGGAAGATCGTAAGACTGTGTCTCGTTATTCCATTGGCTTACCTCTACGTTATAACCATTCTTATAATATTTATAGGTAAGACGACTGCTCTTTACCCACATCTTCTTGGCATCGTCCCAACTCAGCATCTCCTTGTTCTGAAGACGGCCCTGCTCGTCGTACTCATAACAGTATTCCATCTTCTGCTCCATCTGCTTGTGATCGTTTGTGGCATAAACCTCGATCTTGCTGACTACACCGTCCTCCATGTCACCATTGTACATGTAGTTTGCATCGTTACTGTTGACTGCGTTGAAGTACATTGTCAGTACTGTTGCTGCTGTGATAATTGATTCCATATCTCTTGAGTTTTAATTGTTATTTTATCTGTTTCTGTCTGTTTGACGTTGCAAAGGTACGATAAGTTGCAATAACATTAAGTTATCGGTATGTTATCTTTAGGTTAAAAGTTTTGTGGGCTCAGAAAAAAGCCTTATCTTTGCAGGCGGTTATGCATAAGAACAGATATAAATATGTGTCGATGATCAGCGCAGCAACAGTGTTGTTACTGCTCGGATTATATATGTGGATGACCTATCGCTCTGTAACAAGGGATATCACGGAGCGAGCTGGTAGTCAGCTTTCATGGGCAATGTTCTATGAGAGTTACAGTCGGGCAGAGATTGTGACAGAAGGTGACACGTTGAGTCTGCCTGAAGCACGAGGCAACCTATCCCTGGCCTCTTCAGTGGAAGGCATGAACGATGCATTAAGCAAGACGTACAACTCTGAGATTTCACTCGACGATGTAGCCGTATTAGTGGATTCTCTGCTAAGCGTGGTGCATACCAATCGCGACGTAACCATTCAAGAGGTAGACTCTGATCGGAATGTTCTGAGGCAGAATAATGACCGAAGCAGCTCCTGGTCGTTGTATACCAAGCCCGTCAGTATCCGTCGCGACCAATCGAAGGCTATCCGACTGGCCCTGAATAATCCCTATCCCGAACTGGCTCAGAAACTGAGTCCGCTCTTCCTTATCAGTGCTGTCATCCTGGCTTTCTTTGCTGTCATTATCGTTCAGCTCCTGCGTTTTATCACAGAACAGGAGCAGATGGCAGAACTCAGGAACGATTTCTCCTATGCGATGGTTCACGATATGAAATCGCCCTTGTCGAGTATCATCATGGGAGCTCACTTTTTACATAGCGGAAAGGTTGACGACAAGCCACAGATCAAGGAGAAATACTATTCAATTATCGAGGATGAGGCAGAACACCTGCTGGCGCTTGTCAACAAACTGCTGACCATCTCGAAGCTGGAAAACAAGAAACTCATCCTTAACAAGTGGGATATCTACATTGAACCCATTATCAGCGACCTGGTGGAAAAAGCCAAGGCCAAAGCCACCAAGCCCATTGAGATTTCCACTCATCTGGAAGTGAAGAATGTCCTGGCAGACGAGCAATATCTCACGGAAGCGATTGCCAACCTCATTGATAACGCCATCAAGTACTCGAAGGATGAGATCAAGATCGAGATCAAGACCATCGATACGGATAAGAATGTATTATTAAAGGTACGCGATAACGGCATCGGCATCTCAAGAGAAGAACAACAAATCATATTCGACAAGTTCGGACGTGCTGCCATCCACGAGAAAAACCGCAAGGGTGGTGTCTCCGGATTCGGTTTAGGTCTTAACTATGTCGACCAAGTGATGCGGGCCCATGGAGGAAAGGTTACCGTATCAAGTGAGAAAGACAAATATTCTGAATTTACCCTTTATATCCCTAAGAACGTATGATCAAGTTATTGTTAGTAGAAGACGACGAATCGTTAGCCTATATCGAGAAGACTGGTCTCGAAGATATCATTGGTGGTTATGAGGTGACAACTGCCTGTAATGGTAAGGAAGGTGTCAAAGCATGGGAAGAGACCCATCCTGACGTCATCATTTCCGACATTGATATGCCAGTAATGAATGGCTTCGAGATGGTGGAGCGTATCCGTGAGACAGATGGCGATGTCATCATTATCTTCACCTCTGCCCTCACCTCACCCAACGATGTGAAGGCTGGCTATCGTCTTGGCATCAACAACTATGTGAAGAAGCCCTTCGTGCCAGAAGAACTTGATGCCCACATACAAGCCCTGATGAAGATGCGTGGAGGCGCTAAGACACAAAAGGAAACCAGTCATTATAAACTGGGGAAGTTCACCCTTGATGCTGATCACGCCACCCTGCGCAACGACGAGACGGGAGAGGCGCAGACCATCACCCAGCGCGAAGCACAGATCTTAGCCATTCTCGCAAACAACAAGAACAATGTCGTACGCCGTGAGGCTATCCTCAGCCGTTTCTGGAATACAGAGGATGATTATTTTGCCTCGCGCTCACTCGATGTCTTTGTGAATAAACTCCGCAAATTACTTGCCGACGAGCCCAAGATCACTCTTAAGACCGTCCGCGGTGTTGGATTACAGCTATTAGTGGAGAATTAGTCGATAGGTTTATAGGGATCCATCACCTTGAAAAGGTAATAGCAGGCAGGGATAACTATCACTGCTATTGGTAATAAATACCACCAGGAGAAGGTGTTACCCATCAACAGGATGACAATACACCAGAATAATATATCCCCAACGATTACTGGAATAATACTTCTGGTACATTCGTATGTCCAACTCTGAATCAAGAAAACAATCATCGACAAGATAACAACATACGGACTATCTCCGAACAATACGTAAAACAGCCCCGCTATAAGAGCCATAACACCTATAACCAGTTGAGGACGATGTTTCCACTCCAGGATTTCCCTCAGGATACCTCCAAAGAAGATCATATCAAGTGTTGCTTCAACAAAAGCAAAAAGAGGAATGGCATACAGGAAATGCTCATGAGCCCAGAGATAAATAGATGGTGCTTTTTCATCTGGCTCAGCAAACAACGTAACATCGGAATCTGTCATTGGGTTATAAAAATAGATATAAACCAAAGCCACACCTCCCATCACAAACATCATAGGTAAAACCACTTTCCAGAGTCCACCTTTAGGAATACGCCCTAACGTGTAGCTCGAGTAGCCTAAGCTAAGAAACACAATATGAAGAATGACGCCAACCAAAACAAAGCAGGCAGCCAATACGCAGTTCATGATATCGCTCGAACTGGTGGTACCAGCTTGCTGGTCATTAAAACCATCAATAAAACCTGAGATGAAGCCTACTAAAGCCCCACCAATCAGCACTACGGCAAAGAAAATGCCCAGTGCCAGCAACAGATACATCAGTGCTTTCTTCATCTCGTTTCTTTGCTATTCCGCTGCAAAGGTACGATGTTTTCTCGGGTTTTACCCCAAAGCGTATGTTATCTTTAGGTTAATTCTTACAGTTCTATTCTTGCAGACTTTATTTCATTCATTTTGTCCCCTCGGAGCAAACTCGGACTTTACTCGGAGTAAAGTGGGACTTTAGTCGGAGTAAACCTCCACTTTACTCGGAATAAAAGATCAGTCCTTGTGCTCCTTATAAATCACCTTGTTGGCTCCGCTCGTAATCTTCATAGCCTCAGGGTGTTGCCTGATGAAAGAATCGATATGGCGCACACGCTTCTCTTCAAAAATCTCTTCCATCGCAATCAGAATACCCGTCTCCTCCACATCACCAAAGCCATAGTTGATGGCTGTTCCAAAGAGTTTCATCGTGGGAGAAAGATTCATATAGGCATTCACCAATGGTGGGATGTTATAACCCAACTTACGAATCTCGCTGTTCAGGATGCGATAGTCATCCTTAAAGTTATGGCCCGTGAAGAGTTTATCCAGTTCGGCTGGATCAGACTCCAATTCCAGCGGTTTCATCGGGATAATCAACTGATCTTTGTCATCGAAGTACATCTTCAGAAAATACAGAATCATATCACGTCCCTTGCGGATATACGAAGGATACATGGTCATCTTGCCAAAGAAATACCTCACATTGGGTTTGATAACCGTCAGAGCACCAAGTCCATCCCAGAGATTATCCAAAGCAAAAAGGCTCTTGGCTCCCATGCGTGACGACTGGTAAGGCAAAGAAACAAACGAACGTCCCAATTCGATGGTATAAGGCATGTACTCCTTGAGGAACTTCTCAGAGAAGTGGAACATATGACTGGTGGCGAGTTTTGGTTGGCCTTTCTCGTCCATCTCCCACTCTGTACCTTCCAGATAACGGTATCCGCCAATGATCTCCTCTGCCTCTGGGTTCCATACGATCAGCTGCTTGTAACAATTCTCGCAAGTGTCGAACTCATCGATATCCATCGATTTACCCGTACCTCCACCTGCTTCGCGGAATGCAATCTCACGGAGTCTTCCGATCTCCTTCATCACATTTGGTGCATTATGCGCCGTGATTACATAGATCTCGTTATGGCTTTTGTTGGTCATACGAAGCTGGCGTTCAGACGTCAACTCACTCTTAAGCACCTCTTTGGCAATCGGCTGGATAATTTCTTGTTCCATTCGTTTAATTCTTTATAGATTGTAGACTTGTTCTCTTACATATTGTGCCCATTCCATCGGACTTTTACTCTTATCAAACGTCTGCCAGGGAATAGGTTTCCCGATAGTAACACGGAAAGTCTTGTGAACATTCTTGTACATTTCATCGACCAGAAACATCATGGCCAGGTTAAATGGCAAGAACCTATCAGAGAAATTGGCCAGACGATAAAAGAAGTTGCTGTTCTGTCCGCTGAAATGAATCGGCACCACATCACGCTGATATTCAACACTTTTGGAGATAAAGGTCTTCGACCAAGGAATATCCCTGATAACCCCTTTCGTTTTACGTGAACATAATCCCGCAGGGAACATCAACATATGATTATCGCTTTCAAAACCAGCTTTCACCATCGCAGGGAAATTACGACTCTGATTGCCAGTCTTATTGATGGGAATACAAAGTGGGGCTAATCCTGGCAGATTCATCAACAGATCATTGACCAAATAGCGGAAATGCCCATCATAATGCCTTCCTATAATGGCTCCCAAAGCAACACCATCTTCACCACCCAAGGGATGATTACTAACAAATGTGTAGAGACGGCCATCATCTGGAGCTGGCAAATGCTCTTTACCTTCGATTTTTAACGTCATATCCAGATAACTGACACATTCCTCCAGCCACTCAACACCAGTCTTATCACGACTCTCCCAAAGAAATGCATTAACCTCGTCCTGATGGATAATGCGCTTTAGCCATTTAACCAGAGGACTGGGCACAAATTTTGCCTTTGCGCCCATCTTTCCTTTGAGGATCTTTTCTATGTCAATAGTCCGTTCTGTAACTGTTGCCATTTCTCTCATTCACACTAACAAGTTGCAAAAATAGCACAAATCTTTCAATTCTGAGCATAATTCGGGAAAAATATTACTTTTTAAATGTATTTAGTACACAAAATGGGGGAAAATCAATAAAATAAAGTTAAATTTCAAAAAAAGTGGGGAAAAGTGGTGTAAAGTGGGGAAAAATATATAATTTTGTAACCGAATTCTATTAAAATTTGTACGTATGCGTTTTTTAGGTAATATAGAAGCCAAGACTGATACAAAGGGAAGGGCCTTTCTACCAGCTATTTTCCGCAAGGTGCTGCAGGCATCAGGCGAAGAAATATTGGTATTAAGAAAGGATGTTTTCCAGAAATGTCTGGTGCTTTATCCTGAAAGCGTATGGAACCAGAGATTGGATTTGCTCAAACAGCAATTAGGCCCTTGGAAACAGACTCACCAGCAAATGTTCCGCCAGTTTGTATCGGAGGCAGAGGTGGTGACACTCGACGGCAATGGAAGATTTCTCATTTCCAAACGTTTGCAGAAGGCTGCTGAGATTGAGCAGGATATCCAATTCATTGGAATGGATGACGCCATAGAGATATGGGCACCCGAGAATCTGAAACAGACACTTAGAACAGACGAAGAATTCGGTAACGAGTTTGAAAAGATAATGAACGCCAACGATGCTTTATGATTACGACGGCTGAGACATATCACGTTCCAGTACTCCTTCAGGAGAGCATCGACGGGCTTGACATCAAGCCCGACGGTGTTTATGTAGACGTTACTTTCGGTGGCGGTGGCCATAGTAAGGAGATCCTTCGCAGACTTGGTAAAAAAGGCCATCTGTATAGTTTCGACCAAGACGAAGATGCAGAACGTAATATCGTCGACGATTCGCGTTTTACATTTGTCAGGAGTAATTTCAGGTACCTGCGCAACTGGATGCGCTACTATCAGGTAGAACACATCGACGGACTTCTGGCCGACCTAGGGGTATCGAGCCATCATTTCGATGATGAAACAAGAGGCTTTTCTTTCCGCTTTGATGCCCCATTAGATATGCGGATGAACAAACGAGCAGGAACAACTGCGGCAGAAATTCTCAACAGCTACAGCGAAGAGCAAATCGCAGACATCCTATATATATATGGAGAGTTGAGAAATGCCCGTAAAATAGCAGCAGCCATCGTCAGAACAAGAAATGAGCGCCCCATTCTGACAACTGAAGAGCTGATGAACGCCACAGGAAAACTCTTTGAGTTTGATAGGCAATCCGGACTGAAGGAAAAGAAAGAAATGGCTAAGATGTTTCAGGCCCTACGCATCGAGGTGAACCACGAGATGGAGGCTTTGAAAGAAATGTTGAATGGTGCAACAGAGGTACTTCGAGAAGGCGGAAGACTATCGGTCATCACCTATCACTCACTTGAAGACCGTATAGTTAAGAACTTTATCAAAACCGGAAACACTGAGGGAAAGATCAGAAAAGATTTCTTTGGACGGTTAGAGACACCTTTCCGCTCCATTACAAGTAAGGTTATCGTACCTGATGACGAAGAACTTGAACGTAATCCTCGAAGTCGGAGTGCAAAGTTAAGAGTTGCAGAAAAAACAGAAAGCAAACAATAATGGCAAAAAAAGACGACATAGAGTTAGAATTGCAGGAAACCTTCGAAGAAGAGCCCGCTATCCAGGAGGAAGAGACAAGCCTCTTGGAAGAAGCAGCTGAGATGAAGGAGCATGCCAAGAAGACGCTTCAGAAGATTAAGGAGAAGGCCAGCGAGGAAGATCCGAAGCTAACATCGGCCTTGACGCTGAGGACTATTCTGGGTGGCGACTTTCTGACAGCAGAGATGGTACGTCGCCAAATCTGGCTTTTCGTACTGATTATACTCTTCACCATCGTCTACGTGGCCTTCAGATATCAATGTCAGCAAGATATGATTGCTATTGACAAACTTGAGAAGGAATTGTTGGATGCCAAATACAAGGCTCTATCCAGTTCAAGCACCCTTACGGAGAAATGTCGTGAGAGTCATGTGCTGGAGGCTTTGAAAGAAAACAGGGACAGTTTGCTGCATATCGCAGACCAGCCCCCCTTTATTATTAACGTACCCGAATAAGGAAAAGGAATGAGTAAGTTCAAAAGCGATAAGATTATGCCTCGCTACTTTGCTATTGCAGTAGTCCTGACGCTGATAGGTGTTGCCATCGTTGGTAAAGCGATGTATATCATGACAGCCAAGAAAGATTACTGGAATCAAGTAGCCGACCGCCTGAAGCGTGACAGTGTGAGTGTGCCACCAAACCGTGGCAACATTCTGAGTTGTGACGGTCAGTTGATGGCGACGACTATCCCTGAATACAAGATCTATATGGACTTCAAGGCCGGTGGTGCCACAAAAGACTCGATTCTGGGTGAGGTATTGGATTCCATCTGTATCGGATTGAATGTAATTTTCCCAGAAAAATCCGTTGAAGATTTCCGCCAAGACATACAGAAAGCACGTCAGGACTCACTTCAGCATTGGGAGATCTGGCCCTATCGTATCGATTATAACACATTCTGTGAGGTTAGGAAACTACCCTTATTCTCAATGGGAAAATACAAAGGAGGCTTCCACTGGGAGTCCAATAATGCCCGTCGTCATCCGTTCAAATCATTAGCTGAGCGCACCATCGGCGATATGTACCGTGCTAAAGATAGTGCAAAAGCTGGACTGGAATTATCTTACGATACAATCCTGCGAGGCAAGAACGGCTTGATGCATCGTCGTAAGGTACTTAGTAAATACCTTGACATTCCCGTTCTCTCGCCTGTAGATGGTTACGACATTGTGACAACCATCGATGTTGGCATGCAGGATCTGGCTGAGCGTGCTGTTGTTGAGGAATTAAAGGAGATTAATGGTGAGATGGGCGTTGCAATCCTCATGGAAGTGAAGACAGGTGACGTGAAAGCCATCGTTAACATGCAACGAGGTGCTGACGGAGAGTATCATGAGATGGTAAACAATGCCATCAGCTATCGCTGTGAGCCAGGTTCTGTGTTCAAGGTAGCCTCGTTCCTTGTGGCTCTCGACGATGGTGTCATCGATACTACTATGACCATCAACACAGGTTGCGGTGTCATGGAGATGCACGGCCGCCCCATGAAGGATCACAACTGGCGCCGTGGCGGCTACGGCACTATCAGCGTACCCCGCGCTCTGGAGGTAAGCTCAAATATCGGTGTTAGTTGGATTATTGACAAATATTATGGTTCAAACCCCACAAAATACGTTAAGGGACTCTATCGTGTAGGTATCCATGAAGACCTGAAACTGCCGTTGGTAGGTTATCATCCGCCCTATATCCGTATGCCAGACACGAAAACCACCGACCGATCAAAATATTGGAGTAAGACTACCCTACCCTGGATGAGTATTGGTTACGAAACACAGATTGCGCCTATCAATACCATCGCCTTCTATAACGCCATCGCCAATAATGGTAAGATGGTACAGCCACGTTTCGTGAAACAACTCATGAAAGATGGTGAAGTCGTAAAAGAGTTTGAGCCCGTCGTGCTGAAAGAGAGAATTGCAAAGCCTCAAGCAATCAAGACAATGCAGACAATCCTCGAACACGTTGTCAGTCAGGGACTTGGTAAAAAAGCAGGATCAAAGTCATTCAAAGTAGCTGGAAAAACAGGAACGGCTCAGGTGGCTGATCAGTATGGTGGCTATCACTCTGGTGTTACCCGTTATTGGCTCTCATTTGCTGGCTATTTCCCTGCAGACGATCCACGCTATACATGTATCGTCTGCCTGAAAAAATCCGGATTACCTGCTTCTGGTGGAGGTATGTCCGGCGTCGTTTTCCATCATATCTCGGAAGGAGTCATGGCTCAAAATCTCAAACGAAGCGTAGACGATGCTTATGACGCTTCGTCTGTTCTTATTCCTGGCATTAAAAAAGGAGATGCGATGGCAGCCAACTATATTCTCGACGATCTCGGTATAACTAATGCGCCTCGTCTTAACCCCAGAAAGGTTGCCCAAAGCATCGTCCCGGATGTCATCGGCATGGGTGCCCGCGATGCAGTCTATCAGATGGAAAGCCGGGGAGTAAAGGCCAAAATAAGAGGCAGGGGACGAGTGAAGTCACAAAGCATCTTCGCTGGAACAGCCATCAAACAAGGCATGGTTTGTGAACTGGTATTAGATTAATATAATAAGGTATAAGATATGAAACTGAACGAACTGCTCAAAAATGTAGAAGTCCTCAACATCATTGGTGATGCAGAGGTGGAGATTACTGGTGTAAACATCGACTCCCGCCGAATTGAGGCAGGACATCTTTTTGTTGCCATCCCTGGCACTCAGACCGATGGTCACAAATTCATCCCAAAGGCCATAGAACAAGGGGCTGTAGCCGTCTTATGCGAATATTTCCCGAACAAAAGAGAGCCTGGCATCACATACATTGCTGTTGAATCAACCGAGGACTGTGTCGGTGAGGTTGCCACACAATTCTATGGTGAGCCTTCAAAGAAATTGAAGCTGGTTGGGGTAACGGGCACGAACGGAAAAACTACTATTGCCACCTTATTATATAATATGTTCCGTAAGTTCGGCCATAAGTGCGGTCTGCTCTCTACCGTTTGCAACTACATTGAGGACAAGGCTATTCCAGCCGACCACACTACACCCGACCCCATAGAGCTGAACCGACTGCTGGCCCAGATGGTAGAGGCCGGTTGTGAATATGCCTTTATGGAGTGTTCCAGCCACGCAATCGCTCAGAAACGTATCGGTGGACTTCATTTCGCGGGTGGAATCTTTACCAATTTGACCAGAGATCACCTCGACTATCACGGAACTTTTGAAAACTACCGTGATGCCAAAAAGGCATTCTTCGACGGACTCGACAAAGACGCTTTTGCTATTACCAATGCTGACGACAAAAATGGTATGCTGATGGTACAGAATTGCAAAGCACAGATTAAAACATATTCCACTCGCACAATGGCGGATTTCAAAGCCAAGATTATCGAGTGTCACTTTGAAGGTATGTATCTCGACATCAACGGCAAGGAGGTTGGTGTACAGTTTATCGGCAAATTCAACGTCAGCAATCTACTTGCTGTTTATGGCGCAGCCGTGATGCTTGGCAAGAGATCCGAAGACATTCTGGTTATCATGAGTACGCTGAAGAGTGTGAGCGGACGTCTGGAACCGATCCATTCACCCGAAGGCTATACGGCCATCGTGGACTATGCCCATACCCCCGACGCCCTGGAAAACGTACTGAATGCTATCCATGAGGTGCTCGATGGCAAGGGGTTTGTGATTACAGTCTGCGGAGCCGGTGGCGACCGCGATAAGGGTAAACGCCCGCTGATGGCTCAGGAAGCCGTGAAACAGAGCGACAGGGTGATTATCACCAGTGACAATCCACGTTCCGAGGATCCTGAGGATATCATCAATGATATGCTTGAAGGTCTCGATGCCAAACAAATGAGGAAAGTCGTCAGCATTGTTGATCGTCGTGAAGCCATCCGCTCTGCCTGTATGATGGCCCAGAAGGGCGATGTGATCCTTATTGCCGGTAAGGGACACGAGGACTATCAGGAGATTCAAGGCGTGAAGCACCATTTCGATGACAAGGAAGTGGTGAAGGAGATATTTGGATGTTAGAAAGAGTTAGAGATAGTTAGAAGGAGATAGAAGTATGTTATACTATTTTTTCAGATATTTAGAGCAATTTGATATCCCAGGCTCACATATGTGGTCCTATATCTCGTTTCGTTCTTTGCTGACCCTCATCTTCTCCCTGCTGATCTCAGCTTGGTTCGGTGAAAAGTTCATTAAATGGATGAAGCGTAGGAAAATCTTCGAGACTGAGCGTGATCCAGAGATTGACCCATTCGGTGTAGAGAAGAAAGGTGTACCGACTATGGGAGGTATCATTATCATTGTCAGCATCCTTGTGCCCGTGTTGCTGTTTGGGCGTATTAGAAACACCTATCTTATCCTGATGGTTATCACTACCGTTTGGTTGGGATTCCTGGGTTTCCTCGATGACTATATCAAGATTTTCAAGCAGAAAAAAGACGGTCTTAAAGGTAAGTACAAAATTGTCGGACAAGTTAGTATTGGTTTCATCGTTGGACTGACACTCTGGCTCAGTCCTGATGTTGTTGTACGCGAGAATGTCAATGTGAAACAACAAAATCAGGAAATCGTCGTAAAACATAAGAGTGAGCCTGTTAAATCACTTCAAACAACAATTCCCTTTATCAAGAATCACAACCTGAACTACTCAAGGCTAATGGAATTCTGCGGCACCTACAAGGTTGCCGCAGGATGGGTTCTCTTTGTTTTCATCACTATTCTCGTGGTAACAGCAGTTAGTAATGGTGCCAACCTCAACGACGGAATGGATGGTATGTGTGCTGGCAACTCCGCAATTATCGGTGTCGCATTGGGAATACTTGCTTATGTATCGTCACACATTGGTTATGCATCCTATTTCGACATTATGTATATTCCGCACAGCGAAGAATTAGTAGTGTTCCTTTGCGCATTCGTCGGAGCAATGATCGGTTTCCTATGGTACAACGCTTTCCCCGCACAAGTGTTTATGGGCGATACAGGTTCGCTGACAATCGGTGGTATCATCGGTGTCTGTGCCGTGATTATCCATAAGGAACTGCTATTGCCTATTCTCTGTGGCATATTCTTTGTGGAGAGCCTAAGTGTCATCATTCAAACTCAATGGTTCAAGATTCAAAAGCGTAAAGGCAAGCGCGTAAGGGTGTTCCGTGCGACACCAATCCACGATACATTCCGGAAACTCGACTCTCAGCTTGATGCTACCAGCACCTATCTTTTAAAAAGCTGGCCTCACCGTCCGTTCCACGAGTCGAAAATTACCATCCGTTTCTGGATTACGACCATCATCCTTGCGGCGCTGGCAATTATAACCCTGAAGATGAGATAAAAACAAAAGATGCAGATGAATAAAAGAATTGTTATTTTAGGAGCAGGAGAAAGTGGTGCTGGTGCTGCAGTCCTGGCGAAAAAAGAAGGTTTTGATGTGTTTGTTTCAGACATGTCCAAGATTGCCGACAAATACAAGAAGCAATTGGATGACCGTCATATCGAATGGGAAGAAGGTCAGCATACGGAAGAGAAAATTCTTAATGCCGACGAAATCATTAAGAGTCCTGGTATACCTGATACTGCCCCTATGATTAAGAAAGCCCTGGAAAAAGGGATACATATCATCAGTGAGATTGAGTTCGCTGGACGCTATACTCATTCAAAGATGATATGCATCACAGGATCTAATGGTAAGACAACAACAACCTCTCTTATCTACCACATATTTAAAGAGGCTGGTTACGACGTGGGATTGGCAGGAAACATTGGAAACTCCTTAGCACTTCAAGTGGCAGAGGATCCACATGAATACTATGTTATTGAATTGAGTTCCTTCCAGTTAGACAACATGTATGACTTCCGGGCAAATATCGCTATCCTGCTGAATATCACGCCAGATCATCTTGACCGGTATAATTTCGAGATGCAGAACTACGTCGATGCGAAGATGCGTATTCTTCAAAATCAGACATCTCAGGACGCCTTCATCTATTGGGCAGACGATCCTATCATCAAACGTGAATTGGATAAATATGATATCAAAGCTATCCAATATCCGTTTGCTGAACTAAAGGAAAAAGGGGTTATCGGATACATTGAAAAGGGAGTATATAGGATAGAAAAGCCTGAACCGTTTAACATGGAACAGGAAAGTCTCAGTCTGACAGGCAAACACAATATCTACAACTCCCTTGCTGCAGGTATCGCATCTAACGTTGCTGGTATCCGAAAGGAGGAGATTCGCAAGAGTCTGAGCGATTTCCCAGGGGTAGAGCATCGTCTGGAGAAAGTATGCACTGTACGTGGTGTACAATACATTAACGACTCAAAGGCTACAAATGTTGATGCTTGCTGGTATGCTTTAGAAGCCATGAGGACAAAGGTCATCCTTATTATTGGTGGTAAGGACAAAGGTAATGATTATAGTCCCATCATTCCTTTGGTTAAAGAGAAATGTTCTGGTATTGTATATCTCGGAGTCGACAATAAGAAACTCCATGATAATTTTGATGCACTGGGCATTCCTGTTCGCGATACTCACTCCATGAAAGAGTGTATGCAAGCCTGTTATGAAATGGCAAAACCTGGTGAGACTGTCTTACTCAGTCCCTGTTGCGCATCATTCGACCTGTTCAAGAATATGGAGGACCGCGGAGAACAATTTAAGGAAATAGCAAGGAACTTATGAATAAAAGAATAGGTAACATCTTCAAAGGAGACAAGGTCATCTGGATGGTATTCTTCTTCCTCTGTATGATCAGCATCGTCGAAGTATTCTCTGCTTCGAGCAACTTGACATATAAGAGTCAGAATTATATGGGACCGATCACTTTCCATACTGCCACCATCATCATTGGTGTCATAATGGCTATCGTTACCCTCAACATTCCATGCCGTTACTTCAAGTTGATGACACCTTTTCTGCTAATCATCTCTGGCGTAACACTTCTTTGGGTTCTAATTGGTGGAGAATCCATTAATGGTGCCAATCGTGTCATATCCCTCCCTGGAGGTATTACCTTCCAACCCTCAGAGATCGCCAAAGGCACAATGGTGCTTATCACGGCACAGATTCTCAGTGCTATGCAACGTGAAGACGGAGCCGACAAGAAAGCCTTTAAATATATCTTATGGATTGTCATTCCAACGGCAGCACTGATTGGAATCGAAAACCTGTCGACGGCCGCCCTTCTTTTTGCCGTCATCTTTTTGATGATGTTCATTGGAAGAATACCAATGTCACAAATGGGTAAGTTGATTGGTGCAGCGACACTTCTTGTCGCCATTTTCCTAACATTGGTCCTGACACTTGGAAGTATCGGAGCCGATCAAGAAAACACCAGTCACACGGTAGAAGCTGTTGCAGATAACAACACCACAGACACCAAGGTCATTAAGGGCGGTGGCGTTTTCCATAGGTTCGTCACATGGAGAAACCGTATCATCAAACACCTGGACAAGAAGGACGTATCACCGACAGAATATGATCTGGACAAGGATGCACAAGTAGCCCATGCCAATATCGCCATCGTTTCCAGTAATATTATCGGCAAGGGACCTGGACAGTCCGTCGAACGTGATTTCCTATCACAGGCTTTCTCTGACTTTATCTTCGCCATCGTCATCGAAGAATTAGGTATTCTCGGTGCCAGTTTTGTGGTATTCCTTTATATCGTGTTGTTATATCGTGCTGCACGTATTGCCAGCCGTTGCGAGAACAACTTTCCTGCCTTCCTTGCCCTCGGATTGGCGCTTCTGCTGGTTATTCAAGCTACCTTCAATATGATGGTTGCTGTTGGACTTGCACCTGTTACAGGCCAACCGCTTCCTCTCATCAGTAAAGGAGGAACATCGACTATTATCAACTGTATCTATATCGGTGCAATTCTCAGTGTTAGTCGTTCTGCGAAAAAAAGAGGAGAAAAAATAGCAGTAAACGAAATATAATTTGTATCTTTGCAGGCAATATATAAATAAGGTATGGAGAAAGCGTTAAAAGTCATCATCAGTGGAGGCGGAACTGGAGGGCATATATTCCCTGCCATTTCTATCGCAAACGCAGTAAAAACGCTGCGCCCCGATACGGATATTCTATTCGTAGGCGCATTAGGACGCATGGAGATGCAGCGTGTGCCAGCTGCAGGCTATGAGATAAAAGGTTTACCCATTCGAGGATTATACCGCCCGCTTTGGAAACCTGCAAATATTGGTGTCGTATGTGACTATCTCCGTAGTAAATGGATGGCTCGTAGGATCATCCGTGAGTTCCGGCCAGATGTAGCAGTGGGTGTTGGAGGATATGCCAGCAGTGCTACTTTGGCGGCTGCACACGCATTAGGCGTCCCATGTCTGGTACAAGAGCAAAACTCATATGCTGGTCTGACCAACAAACGATTAGCAGGTAAGGCCGCAAAATTCTGCGTTGCTTATGAAGGTATGGAACGATTCTTCCCTGCTGATAAGATTTTATTGACTGGTAATCCTGTCCGTCAGGCGCTACTTGACACCACTGTTTCCAAAGAGAATGCTGTTAAGAGTTTCGGACTCGATCCAACCAGAAAGACCATCCTACTTGTCGGTGGAAGTCTTGGTGCCCGCACCATTAACGTGAGTGTGCTTCTTCACCTTGACCTCATTAAATCATCTGGTGTACAATTCATCTGGCAGACGGGTAGCTATTATAGCTCTGCAATAGCAGAAGAGATGAAAGGAAGAGATATTCCCAATCTGAAAGTCATGGACTTTATCACAGATATGGGAGCCGCCTATAAGGCAGCCGATCTCGTCATCAGCCGAGCAGGCGCCAGCAGCATCTCAGAATTCTGCCTGATTGGTAAGCCTGTCATTCTCGTACCCAGTCCAAACGTAGCCGAAGACCACCAGACCAAGAATGCGCTGGCATTGGCAGATCGTAACGCGGCCTTATACGTCAAAGACTCGGAAGCTCAAGCCATATTACTCCAACTCGCCATCGAAACCGTCAACAACGACGAGAAATTGAAGTCACTTAGCGAAAATGTGTTGAAACTGGCTTTGCCAGACTCTGCAGACATCATAGCCAAGGAAGTCATTAAATTAGCAAAATGAACATAAAAGATATTAAGTCGGTCTATTTCGTAGGAGCTGGAGGCATTGGTATGAGTGCCATTGCCCGCTACTTCCTCAATAAAGGTCTTGTTGTGGCTGGTTACGACAAGACACCCTCTGAGCTGACTCGTCAGCTGGAGAAAGAAGGTATGCTTATCCATTATGAAGAGAATGTAGAAGAAATTCCTCATGCCTGTAAGCAAAAGGATTCCTGTCTTATTATCTATACCCCTGCTATTCCAGAAGAGCATCTGGAACTAAATTATTTCCGAGAGAACGGTTTTGAGATTAAGAAACGGGCTCAAGTACTTGGCAGTTTAACAGAAACACATAAGGGGCTTTGTGTGGCAGGAACACATGGAAAGACAACCACTTCAACGATGTGTGCCCATATTATGCATCAGAGTCATCTCGATTGTAATGCTTTCCTTGGAGGTATTTCCAAAAACTATGGTACAAATTATATTCTTTCCAACTCTGACTTTGTGGTGATTGAAGCTGATGAGTTCGACCGTTCTTTCCACTGGCTTCGCCCTTGGATGAGCGTTATTACCTCGACTGATCCCGATCATTTGGATATATACGGTACAAAAGAGGCTTATCTGGAGAGTTTCTGTCACTATACGGAACTCATCCAACCAGGTGGTGCACTGATCATCCATCGCGATTTGGAAATGAAAGAACATCTTCAGGACAATGTAAGACGTTACGATTACAGTCTTAACGAAGGTGATTTTCATGCAGAGAACATCTGTATCGAGAATGGCGAGATAACCTTCGACTTCGTTTCACCCATCGAGAATGTTAAAGATGTACAACTCGGGCAGCCTATCCCTATTAACATTGAGAATGGTATTGCCGCTATGGCGATGGCACAACTCAATGGTTGTACGGCAGAAGAACTGAAATTCGGCATGCAAACCTATGGAGGTGTAGATCGCCGTTTCGACTTTAAGATCAAAAATGAGAAAATGGTTTTCCTCAGCGACTATGCCCACCATCCAAAAGAGATCTACCAGAGTGCCAATAGTATCCGTGAGTTGTATAAAGACAAGCATATTACCGCTATCTTTCAACCACATCTATACACTCGTACCCGCGATTTCTATAAGGATTTCGCAGAAGCACTGAGTCAACTCGACGAAGTGGTACTCACTGAGATATACCCAGCCAGGGAACTGCCTATAGAGGGTGTTACATCCAAACTTATCTTCGATCACCTCAAGGATGGGGTCAAAAAGGAGATGATTAGAAAAGACGAAGTCCTCGACTATGTTAAGAGTCACGACTTTGAGGTACTGATTGTACTTGGAGCAGGCGATCTTGATAACCAAGTCCCCGACATTGTCCAGATATTAAATAATAAGATATCGTAAAACCAAAATAACATGGTATCCATCAACTGGAAAAAGTCCGTATTCATTGTATGCGATCTCGCCATAGGCGTCTATCTGCTACTGGCCGTCACAGCGTTTAACAAACCTGAGGCGAAATCTTCTGTATGCACAGCTGTGAACATAAATATTAAAGACAGTGATATGGACGGATTCCTGAATGCTGATGAAATTAAAACCATTCTAACAAATGCAAAGAGCTATCCATTAGGGAAGTCCATGCAAGACATTAGTCCACGAAATATAGAGGAGACACTCAAAAAAAGTCCTTTTGTAGAACAGGCAGAATGCTATAAGACCATTAACGGGCATATCTGTATCAATATCCGTCAACGGTTCCCTGTTGTGCGTGTGATGGCTGTAAACGGCGACAACTATTATGTAGATAATCGTGGCAATATGATGCCTGAGACACGTTTTGTTACGGATTTGATTATTGCTACAGGGAATGTCAGTCGCAAGTATGCCCAGACCACCTTGGCTCGAATAGCGACGCATATCGCCCAAGACAAGTTCTGGAGAAACCAGATTGTCCAGATCAATGTATTAGCCGATGGTTCTATGGAGATTGTTCCACGAGTCGGCGATCATATTGTTTATCTCGGCATGCCTGTCAATGTCGAAAAAAAACTGGATCGTCTTCGCAAGTTCTATTTATATGGATTGAACAAGGCTGGATGGAACAAATATTCCTACATCAGTGTGGAATTTAACAATCAGATTATCTGCAAGAAGAATAAATAAGGAAACTATAAGAATTCATAAAACGCAAATCATATGGTGGCAGCAAAGGAATTTATCGTAGCAATCGAACTCGGTTCATCCAAAATGACCGGTATCGCGGGACAGAAGAATCTCGACGGCAGCATCAATGTGCTGGCTGTGGTAAAAGAAGATTCTTCATCTTTCATCCGCAAAGGAGTGGTTTATAATATCGACAAAACCGCTCAATGCCTCACCAGTATCATTAAGAAACTGGAAACTCAGCTCAAGACGGAGATTACTCAGGTTTATGTTGGTGTTGGTGGTCAATCTATCCGCAGTGTCAAAAATGTGGTGTCCAAAGACTTACCGGTTGAAACGATTGTCACACAGGATATGGTTATCGAGCTCATGGATGCCAACCGGAACATGACCTATCAAGATCAGGAAATCTTGGATGCAGCTGTTCAAGAGTATAAGGTTGGTTCGCAACTACAGCTCGATCCTGTAGGTATTCAGGCAACTCATCTTGAGGGTAATTTCCTGAACATTCTGGAACGTAAGACTTTCTATAAGAATCTGAACAAGTGCTTCGAGACCGCCGGTATAAATGTTGCCGAGATGTATCTTGCACCACTCGCATTGGCAGACAGCGTTCTGACTGAGGTAGAAAAACGCTCAGGCTGTGCACTCGTCGACTTAGGTTCTGATACAACTACCGTTTCTGTTTACTCTAAGAATATACTTCGTCATCTGGCTGTCATACCATTGGGAAGCAATAATATCACCAAGGATATTGCAACCCTTCAGATGGAAGAGAGTGATGCTGAAAAGATGAAACTCAAATATGCCATGGCATATACAGACAATAACGACATCGATAACGAATTGAAATATTCCATTGACACGGAACGTCAGGTTGAAAGCCGTAAATTTATCGAGATCGTCGAAGGCCGTCTGGAGGAGATTATAGAGAATGTGTGGTACCAGATTCCTTCAGAGTATTATGACAAACTTCTTGGTGGAATCATCCTAACTGGTGGCGGCTCCAATATGAAGAATATTGAGAAGGCATTTGCGAATCACACCCACATCGACAAGATCCGCATCGCCAAGTTCGTTACACAGACCATCATTTCCAACAACGAAGATATCAAGTCGCATAATGGTATGATGAATACTGTCCTCGGCTTGCTTATTAAGGGTGATATTAACTGTGCAGGCTGCGCTGTTGATCCCAATGGAGATTTATTCGGCAACAAGAAAGAAGTCTCCCATCCAACTAACGATCCTCGTCCTGTCCGTCAGGTAGGCGATATTCCTGCTGGCGTTATCCGTACAGAAGCAGAGAAAAAGGCTGCCGAGGAAGAGAAACGTCGTCAACAGGAAGAAGAGAATCGCATCAAGCGAGAGGAAGAACTCCGACAGAAAGAAGAAGAAGAACGTATCCGAAAGGAGAACAGTACTTGGAACAAGTTCAAGAAAGGACTCTTGAACTTTGGAAAGAAGATGGTTGAAGAAGAAGATTAAAACGAAGTAAAATTATGGAGAACAATATGAATATAGACATCCTGGACTTCGGAGCACCGGAGAAGGAGCACAGCATCATCAAGGTGATCGGTGTAGGTGGTGGTGGCGGTAATGCCGTTAATCACATGTATCGCGAGGGTATTCACGACGTGACCTTCGTACTCTGCAATACGGATAATCAGGCTCTTAACGATTCGCCTGTACCCGTACATCTTCAACTTGGAAAGGAAGGTCTCGGAGCAGGAAACAAGCCCGAGAAAGCCCGTCAGGCAGCAGAGGAAAGCATTGAGGATATCCGCACGATGCTCAGTGATGGTACCCGCATGGCATTTATCACCGCTGGTATGGGTGGTGGCACTGGTACTGGTGCAGCGCCTGTCATAGCCCGTGTCAGCAAAGAGTTAGGCATACTGACAGTCGGTATTGTTACCATTCCCTTCCGCTTCGAAGGCGATCGTAAGATTGATCAGGCCCTTGATGGTGTAGAGGAGATGTCTAAGCACGTTGATGCGCTGTTGGTTATCAATAACGAACGTCTCCGCGAGATCTATCCAGAGTTGTCTGTACTCGATGCTTTCGGTAAAGCTGATGATACTCTGAGCGTCGCGGCCAAATCAATTGCTGAGATTATCACTGTACATGGTCTCATTAACCTCGACTTCAACGATGTGAAGACCGTTCTGAAGGATGGAGGCGTCGCTATTATGTCCACAGGTTATGGTGAAGGCGAAGGTCGTGTCAAGAAAGCTATTGAGGATGCGCTGAACTCACCGCTTCTTAACGATAATGATATCTTTAACTCCAAGAAGATCCTACTCAGTATCTCCTTTGCCGGATCAAAGGATGGTCAGCAGTCGCTGATGATGGAAGAGATGAACGATGTCAACGACTTCATGGCAAAGTTCGGTAACGACTTCGAAATCAAGTGGGGACTTGCTACAGACATTGAACTTGGCAAGAAGGTAAAAGTCACCATTCTTGCTACCGGCTTCGGTATCGAGAACGTCGACGGCATGAACAGTCACCTGAAGAAACAAAGTCAGGAAGACCTCAACCGTATCGCTGCTGAACAGGAGAAAGCAGCAGAGCGTCAGGATCGTCGTAACCGCTATTATGGTGGTGAGGGTGCTACCAGACGTTACAAGCGTCGTCCCAATATCTATCTGTTCCGTCCAGAAGATCTTGACAACGACGACGTCATCTCTGCAGTCGAACAGACACCGACTTACAAGCGTACCCGTGAAATCCTCGACAGTATCAATAGTCAGGCCAGTGGCGATGAGGCTTATGAGGAATCAAACGAAGACCAAATCACTCCAGGGAACGCTGTTCAGGGCACTATCGTTTTCGGATAATCACTGAAACAACTCATGAAGTATATCTACCGACTTCATCTCCGGGAAATCCGGCAGATGAAGTCGGTAGTATTTAAGTGATACATCTAATAATCTGTTTCGCTCCTGGTGCGACATCCGGAAAAGATGCATCGTCGGATAATCCATACGCATCATCAGCTGAACTTTCTCTGCTTCCTCTGGATAGAGGAAATCTCGATGGATGGGTGGTAAGGGAAGGAAGACACTTTCCCGTAAATCAAAATAGTCACCAGTCTGATAATGTTCCAGATTCGGATAAAAACCCAAAAAACGGGATAGTCTCATCAAAAACACCAGATGGAAGTTCGCGAAGTGACCATCCTGTCCATCAAGCCACAGAATACTGCTTTCAATGTAGTCATACAACAATTCGTTACGTTGTTCAGAACGAAGAGCGTAATATAGGAACTCTGCCATAAACAGCGATATGGCAAGTTTATGCGGATGGAAGTGTATAGAAAGGAATGGAACCGCCAACCTGACATCCGACAATTTCTGCAACAGCACTTTCGAACGCACATCAACCTCTATCTCAAGAAAAGTCAGAGGCTGGAAAAACTGCTTCTTCATCTGCGACTTCGACGACTTTGGCAGACTGACTATAAAAGATAGTCTGCCGAAATTTCTGGTGAACATATCCACAATCATACGCGTCTCACCATATTTAAGTGAATGAAGCACAATGGCCTGAGTCTTCGTCAACATACGTCCGCAAAGATACAATTTTTAGTGGATAGTGAATCATAAGCTATGAATAGTTTAGAGGTATTTTAGTTAAAGTATATTAAAAATGCAATTAATTCTTCACTATTCACTGTTCACTATTCACTTTTTTTGTACCTTTGCACCCGCTTTAGCGAGTTCGGTCCGTTCGTCTATCGGTTAGGACGAGAGATTTTCATTCTCTAAAGAGGAGTTCGACTCTCCTACGGACTACCACTTTAAATCCGCCATCTGCACAGCCAAGTGCTACCAGGCTACTGGGAATGGTGACGGAGGGCTTTTTAAAAGTCCGCCCAAGGCTGTCTAAGCGACGTAAGACCTATAAGCTTTAAGATTAACAATTTAAAAATTAAAATTAAAAATGGCAAACCACAAATCATCTGTGAAGAGAATCCGTCAGGACAAGAAGAAGGCGCTTCACAATCACTACTACGCAAAGACGATGCGTAATGCTGTGCGCAAACTGCGTGCTATGACCAACAAAGACGAGGCTGTTGCTCTCTATCCGAAAGTACAGAAAATGCTCGATAAGTTGGCCAAGACGAATATTATCCACAAGAACAAGGCTGCGAACCTGAAGTCAAGCCTCGCTCTACACATCAACAAACTTGGATAAATAGTTTTCTCATAAGCATAATGGTGGGCCGCAGTCCGAAAGGGTTGCGGTTCTTTTTATGCCATACAGACGATTCCCCTCCCATAGGGAGGGGACTTTTCTTTATTTTTGTAGTTTTTTAGCACAAAAATATGCTGTAATCTCAACAATTATTAGTACCTTTGCAACCAAATTGATTAAATAGGAAAATGACAGAAGAACAACAGAACCAAGAACAGAATTATTCCGCGAGTAACATTCAAGTACTCGAGGGCTTAGAAGCCGTACGTAAGCGTCCTGCTATGTACATCGGCGACATCAGTGAAAAGGGTCTACACCATCTGGTAAATGAAACCGTCGACAACTCTATCGATGAGGCGATGGCAGGCTATTGTACTCATATCGAAGTAACAATCAATGAAGATAACTCTATCACCGTTCAAGACAATGGTCGAGGAATCCCTGTGGATGAACACGAGAAAATGCACAAAAGTGCTCTTGAGGTGGTGATGACTGTGCTCCACGCCGGAGGTAAGTTTGATAAGGGATCCTATAAGGTATCCGGAGGTTTGCATGGTGTGGGTGTCAGTTGTGTAAACGCCCTCTCTACTCACATGATGTCTCAGGTATTCCGTAATGGTCATATTTACCAGCAGGAATATGAGAAGGGGAAGCCCCTTTACGACGTAAAGATTGTGGGAAATACCGATAAGACCGGTACCCGTCAGCAGTTCTGGCCCGACGGCACCATCTTCACCACAACGGAATACAAATACGATATCATCGCCCGCCGTATGCGTGAGCTGGCTTATCTGAATGCCGGCATCACCATCACCCTCAGCGACCTGCGTCCTGATGAGGAGGGTAAGTTGCGTGAGCCCGAGGTGTTCCATGCCAAGGACGGACTGAAGGAGTTCGTACGCTACGTGGATCGCCATCGTACCCATCTGGTTGATGATGTCATCTATCTGAAGACCGAGGAGCAGGGCATCCCCATCGAGGTGGCCGTGATGTACAACACCGACTATTCGGAGAATATCCATTCCTATGTCAATAACATCAACACAATCGAGGGTGGTACCCACCTGGCAGGTTTCCGTGCGGCTCTCACGCGTACTTTAAAAAAGTATGCCGACAACGACCCGCAGATCTCCAAGCAGATTGAGAAGGCGAAGATCGAGATTGCACCTGAAGACTTCCGCGAAGGCCTTACAGCAGTGATTAGCATTAAGGTGGCCGAGCCCCAGTTCGAGGGACAGACGAAGACGAAGCTCGGCAACTCTGAGGTAGCAGGAGCCGTGCAGCAGGCTGTTGGCGAGGCTCTTGCCAACTATCTCGAGGAGCACCCGAAGGAGGCCAAGATGATCTGCGACAAGGTGGTGCTCGCTGCTACTGCCCGTATTGCAGCCCGTAAAGCCCGTGAGAGCGTGCAGCGCAAGAACCCCATGACAGGTGGTGGACTGCCTGGCAAGCTCGCCGACTGCTCCAACAAAGATCCCCAGCAGTGTGAGATCTTCCTCGTCGAGGGTGACTCCGCAGGTGGCTCTGCCAAGTCAGGCCGTGACCGTCATTTCCAGGCCATCCTGCCCCTGCGTGGTAAGATCCTGAACGTTGAGAAGGTACAGTGGCACCGTGTGTTTGAGTCAGAGTCGGTGATGAACATTATCCAAAGTATCGGCGTCCGCTTCGGCGTCGAAGGTGAAGGGGACCGTGAGGCAAATATCGACAAGTTACGTTACAACAAGATCATCATCATGACCGATGCCGACGTCGATGGTTCTCACATCGACACGCTGATCATGACCCTCTTCTATCGCTTCATGCCACAGGTCATCCAAGGCGGACACCTCTATATCGCTACCCCACCTCTCTATAAGTGTACTTACAAGAAGACCTCGGAGTACTGCTACACCGAGCAGCAGCGTCAGGCCTTTATTGATAAGTACGTGGCTGGTAATGGCGACGACAAGGCCCTGCACACCCAGCGCTACAAAGGTCTTGGTGAGATGAACCCAGAGCAGCTCTGGGAGACCACCATGAACCCCGAGAACCGCTTGCTGAAGCAGGTAACCATCGAGAATGCTGCCGAGGCTGACGAGATCTTCTCTATGCTGATGGGAGACGACGTAGAGCCTCGCCGCGAGTTCATCGAGAAGAACGCCACCTACGCCAACATCGATGCGTAATCATCAAGACATCAAATACTCTTTTTCATCATGCCCCCCGCCAATGTCCAGGCTCCGTCTGTGTCAGGTGGGGGGTTATATCAATAACAAGGAATAAACTATCAATATGGAATATATGTCTCAGGAAGGCTACGATAAGCTTGTAGCCGAACTCCATCAGTTAGAATGTGTAGAACTACCTCAGGTCAGGGATGCTATCGCCGAGGCTCGCGACAAGGGCGATCTCAGTGAGAACTTCGAATATCATGCAGCCAAGCGTGAACAATCACGACTACTTGGCAGGATCCGTTTTAAGCAGAAGGTGCTGGAAAATGCGAGAGTCATCGACACTTCAAGGATGAGTAACGATTTCGTGCAGCTGCTGAGCAAGGTGGGCATGACCAACCTGGCCAACAACAGCAGCATGACCTATACCATTGCCAGTCCGAATGAGGCCAATATCCGCGAAGGAAAGATTTCCATTAAGTCGCCTATAGCCCAAGCACTCTTAAACAAGAAAGTTGGCGACGTAGTAGAAGTCCGTGTGCCCGCTGGTATGCTAAAACTTCGCATCGACAGTATTCAGATGTCTTGCTAATATATCCGAAAGCATGTAAAACTAAATAAGATAAGGTATGAATAAGATTGTATTGATAACGGGTGCGACAAGCGGCATTGGTCTGGATTGTGCCAGGAAATTCGCTGAGAATGGTGACAAACTGATTCTGACAGGTAGGAACGTGAGCCGTTTGGAAGAAATCAAAAAGGAATTAATCGGGAAAGGCACTGAAGTACTGACACTTGTTTTCGATGTCAGAGACAAAAAGGAAGCCGAGAAACAGATGAACGCTCTTCCTTCTGAATGGCAGAAGATTGATGTTCTGGTTAATAATGCAGGTTTGGCCTTAGGACTGGAGCCTGAGTACGAGGGTAACCTTGACGATTGGGAAACAATGATCGATACAAACGTCAAAGGTTTGCTCACGATGACGCGCCTCGTTGTTCCTGGTATGGTAGAACGTAACAGCGGACATATCATTAATGTTGGTTCTGTAGCTGGCGATGCTGCCTACGCTGGAGGTAATGTCTATTGCGCCACCAAGGCAGCTGTGAAAGCATTGTCAGATGGTCTACGCATCGATGTGGCCAACACAGCCATCCGTGTAACAAACTTGAAGCCAGGACTGGTTGAGACCAACTTCAGTAACATCCGTTTCCATGGTGACAACGAGCGTGCAGCCAATGTCTATAAGGGCATCAAGCCTCTGACAGGTGATGACATTGCCGACGTAGCCGTCTATGCAGCAAATGCCCCTGCCCATGTTCAGATTGCTGAAGTCCTGATTCTGGCCACCCACCAGGCCAGTGGAAGTGTGATCGTCAGGAAATAGGCGATAGGATGAACGAATAGTGATGCGGCTGATTGCCGTCTATTGTATACTGAGGAAGCGTACGCTTACCCCAGGTATCAGCACCACCAACACCGTGGACGTTTAAGTCGATGTTCAGATTGACGAAGCGTCCGCGGTTTATTTCGTTTGGATGACGCACGCCCTCTAAATCTTCCTCACCATAATCCCATGCACGGATACAGAGAGGATCATTGCCATCAATGCGAAGTCTTAGCGTAGGCGAACCTATCTCGAACCAGCGGATATCACAGCGGTTACCATTATCCTGCGGATGGATATACTCCGTTTCATACTCGCTAAGTTGCATCTCATAGACACCTAAGAAAGCCGAATGCTTACGATCAGGATAATTCTCCCATGGTCCTCTGCCATAATACTTGATTTTGGTAAAGTCGGCGGGTAAACGCATTCGCATGCCGAACTTTGGCATCAAGGGTAGCCCTCCCTCCGCACTCCCCAAAAGGGAGGAATCAACAGGTTTATAGTCCATATCCACCATGATGCGTCCATCAGCCTTGAGCGCATACGTCAATGTCAGATCAGCCCCTACCGATAGCGACATCTCTACGATGACCTTGTTTCCCTCTATACGGATAGACTTTATCGTACGTTTCTGGGCAGCATCCTGCCAAACAGCTGTGCGTTCAGCAAAGTGGGCAGCATGCTGGTTGTCGTTCTCTGGCTTCCAGAAGTAAGGCTCCAACGGGGCCTGAAGCATCTCATGTCCATCAACCACCCAAGAGGAAAGAGCGCCAGTCTTGGAGATGGTAATGGATCCATTCTCTGTGGGAGCCACAAAGCCGTTTTCCGACTCCTCTGCCACAGTATCCCTTCCAGCAAAAGCCAACCAGAAATCCTCCGGCTTCAGGGTGAACTGCTCACGAGCCACCACGAAAGCCTCTTCTGCCCAGGGCTTTGCATTCTTCAGACGGGCATAGACATTCAGCAGCAACTCAGGTTCGTTGTAGGGGTAATAGGGATAAGGAATCTCAAACCTATCATCTTTCACTCTGGCAAATTCACCTGTTATCAGTTCTCCGTTATGATACACTTCACAATAGTATTCGTATTCGTCGATGCTGGTAAAGAAGTTACGATTAATAATGCGGATAGTATCGCCTTCCTTTACAAACTGCAAGGGCTGATACACATACTGCACCTCGTAGTAGTGCGGATGGGGCTTTCGATCGGGAGCGATGAGGCCATTGATACAGAAAGGACCATCGTTAGGCTGATCCCCAAAATCACCACCATATTTATATTGAACATTGAAAATTGAAGATTGAAGATTAATCTCTTCCGCCTTGTCATGCGCAGTCGGATTATCAATCTTCAATGTTCCATTTTCAATATTCAGTCCTTGGTCCACCCAGTCCCAGATGGCAGCACCACATATGCTGGAGTCAGCATAGATCACATCCCAATACTCCTGTAAGTTACCACAGGAATTTCCCATCGCATGGGCATACTCTCGCATCATAAAAGGCTTGTTTTTTACCTGTTGGGCATTTCTGCGAAGGTCGTCAGGATAGAGATAACTGTCATCCCAGATACAACTGTAACGTCGATCACTGTCATAGAAAGGCGGACGTGTCTGATCCAACTCCTTCACCTTATTATACATAGCCTCGATGTTTGGTCCAACCCCACCCTCATTGCCTAAGCTCCAGAGGATGACACAAGGATGGTTGAAATCGCGCTTCACCAACGAAGCTGCACGATCAACATGAGCCTGTTGCCAAGCCAGATCCTCGCCCATCACATGGTTCGCATAACCATAGCCATGCGTCTCATGGTTTGCCTCATCCATCACGTAGATGCCCCACTTGTCGCAAAGTTCATAGATATATTCTCGATCTGGATAATGCGAGGTGCGCAGGAAGTTGATATTAGCCTGCTTCATCAGTCGGATATCCGCTTCGTAGGTGGCATCGTCGACAAAACGACCTGTTACAGGATGATGATCATGACGATTCACGCCTTTTAGTTTAACGTTCTTACCATTAATCTTAAACACCTCGCCAACAACCTCCACTTTCTTCACACCTAAATGGTAGTCAAAGTGTTCAACAACCTTCCCTTCTACATCGCGCAGTTCAATGCTAAAGGGATAGAGGTTTGGCTTCTCTGCTGACCAGAGTTGGGGCTTGTCGATGGTATAGTTAAGAAGGACCTCTCCCTGCCCTCTCCCAAAGAGGGGGGATGCAGTTGTTCTGATCTCCTTCCCCTCAATCTTCAGGACGACACTCAGATCCCTGACTTCCGTCTCGCTGGTATTTCGAAGCAACACTTTAGCCTCCACCTGCGCCTTGGAGTAATCGGCATTAGGGTCAGCAGTCACCTGATAATCAGCAATATGCGTTTTCGGCCTTACCCATAGTTGTACAGGACGGAAGATACCTGAGAGTCGCCACATATCCTGATCCTCCAGATAGCTGCCATCACTCCATCGATACACCTCTACAGCCAGTTTATTCCGGCCTTTGCGGACGAAAGGCGACACATTAAACTCTGCTGGCGACATGGAGTTCTGACTATAGCCCACCTTCTTTCCATTCACCCAAAGGTACATCGCAGAGTGTACACCCCCAAAGTGCAAAACCAGATGCTTCGAGAGCATCTCATCCGTTATATCAAAAAAAGTAACATATTGTCCTACAGGGTTCCTGTTCTCATAGGCAGTCCAGTCATGAGGGGGCTCCGTCGTTACACTGGGACGATTCCTGACGAATGGATAGTTGATATTAATATAAATAGGTGTGCCATACCCTTGTGTCTGCCAATTGCCTGGTACATTGATCTTACCCCACGAGTTTAGGTCATAGTCCTCCTGGTAGAAGTCGATAGGACGCTCCTCAGGATTCTTGCTCCAATAGAACAGCCATTGTCCATCGAGCGAGACAATCTCCTTACAATCCTTCTCCTTCGAGGGCAACTGCAACGTAGCATGGTAAGGCAGTTTGTTAATGCCCAACACAGCTGGGTTCTCCCAATCGTTCACCTGCTGATTACCAATCATGAAGATATAGTCGTTAGGCTGTTCAGAGTCCACCTTCAGTTGTCCAGTCGTCTCATCGTAACTGACGGTGCAGTCGTAATAGTCGATGCCATCGCCCTTTGGCAGATGGAACGTGCGCGTGGTATTGCCCTTGGGGTAGATCACAAACGTCAGCTTTTCTTTCTGCAAAGGGATGATCGCTCCAACACGCACAAACAGGGGGAACTGGTTCAGCGGATATGTCTTTGAAACAGATGCCCCACCTTGATAGCGTTCACCAGTAAAGTAGTCGATCCACTCGTCGCCTTCAGGCAGATTGAAGGATACACGACTATCTTCCGTTGTAATCGCTTTCGTAAAGATATCATCGCCCAGCAGATGGCTTTCCGCCTCAAGGTTCGTCTGTTTCAGCAGCGAGCCCCCATTCAGATGGGCATCAACAAGAGTGGAGAACTTATAGGGCACCAGCTGCTTCATCCAGTTGATACACCAGCGATAGGCCTCCTCCACCTCTGGCCCGTGATACCAAGGCAGGTGGTTGGTAAGCGCACCATTCATACCACCATTGATGATAGCTGCTGTCATACAGCCAAACTGGGCATAGCGTGTCAGTTGGAGTGCCCCAGGACGCTCTTCCCAGAAGCCACCCACCTCACAGGCGATGGCGCCATAGCCATACTGGGCCGAGCGATAGATATTATCAATCTGATGCTTCAAACCCTTCCAACTGCCAGTAAAGTCGCCACACCAGCCCATGTTCATCTTCTCTATGCTGGCCTCCAGACCACCCTGATGCGAGAAAGGACGGGCAATGATGATACCATCCTGCTTTCGACTGATGGTATAGTCGTACATCGCATCATAATAGTAATGGCGGAACTGCTCATTGGTCATGCGACCCTTCGAAGTCTCAAACGACTCTGGCAGATGCTGTTCGCCCTGATCCGTCTTCCAGCCATACACCCCTTCAGTAAACACCTTGTCGAGCTGGGCATACCACCACTTCGTAGCCTCAGCACTGGTAAAGTCGATATGCTGTCCGAAGCCCTTCCACCAGGTATAGGGCTTGCTATTATCCACACCGTAGTTCCGGCTCACTACCTCGTCGTAAGTTGCAGCCTTCTGCTGGGGCGTATCCTTGCATTGCACATTCACATTACCTGTAAGCCAGAGGATCGTCCTCACGCCCTTCTCGCTGAAATCCTTGATCATCTTTGCAGGATCGGCATAACGCTGATGGTCCCAGTTGAAGTCGTTATAGCTGGTGCTCCAAGGACTGTCGATAATCACGGCATCCACAGGGATCTGCCTTTCCAGATAGCCATCAACGAGCCCCTCAGCAGCAGCTGTGGTATTCAGACTATCCTCCCACACGATATGTCCCAAGGCCCAGGCAGGAGTGATGGGTGGACACTTCTTCTCTACACGATCACCTTGCGCCATCATCGTCAGGACGATGCACAAGCACATTGAAACAAAGACCAGTCTTTTCATTATCATTCAATTTTTGCCACAAAGGTAAGCAATTTATTTCAGATATTATAGTGTCTAACCCAGAAAAACGCCATTCTTCATATCCATACAAGTAATGTGCGTTACGTTCTGAGATGCATTTACATCTCCGTTCAGATATCACCTCTTACAGTAAAACAACTTGTTTTACCTTCGAAAAGACTATCTCTTACACCCTTGGAAAGCATCTCCACGACAGTAAAACAAGTTGTTTTACTTTTAACGAGATATAGTTTAAAGGTAGTAAACTGGTAGTTTAGTACTTTTAAACGTGGAGTTTAGTACCTTTAAACTTCTACTTAGTCGTAATGTAACCCATAGTTACTCGTAATGTAACTACCAGTTAGTCGTAATGTAACTCCTACTCAATTCCAAAGCCCCTACCGCCTAATGACGATAGAGGCTTTGGGGTTTGTTATGTCAGACACAGAAGAACAAAACCCCTGTGTGCTACATCTTTATTTGCGGAACAAACGAACAGTGAACGGATGAGTTCGAGTATGACTACCGATACATACGCTCGTATTTTTATCAATGCATAATGGACGAGCCTCTGCATATATACTTGATTCTGAATATCCCCTGTTTCCATTTGTAGTAGACCAATAAAAACCGTTATCCGGTTGTTCGGTATTATTATTATGACCTAGGGTGTAGAATTCTCTCTGCACAGCACCAGCGTTCTCATTGTTATAATCCCACCAATCATCATCTTTCGCTATATACTCATTCAATTTGGCTTCCAACGACGCATCAGTTGTTTCTAGTTTGTCGATTATCTTTGCTGTCACTACCAATACATATTGATGATCTGTTTTACCGTCATATATGCCATTGTCTTTTGCCTGATACTTCCATACACTGCAATGATCCGTACCCAGGAATCGGATAGCATAGCGCACATCAGTTCCATCAGAATAGGCATTCCAATAGGAATAGTCTCGGATACCTGCCTTGGAATTTGTATCATAACCGAACATACATTCGACATCAGGCCAGTCTGTATAACTAACACCACCACCAGTTTTCTTAAAAGTGCATCCGCCATCTTTATAGAAATCACTTCCAAATATATTCGGATTAGTATTGCCACCTGCATCAATATCAGTAAAGTCAGCCGGTATAACAGCATTCCATTCTTTTAGGCAAGGTAGATGATATGTAAAACTATTACTGGCATCTGTAATTGCACTTGCATCCCAGTAGGTATCATAGCTTGAAGTTCCATTGGCAAAATTGCTCATGGCTTCAGACCAAGTGTATTGCTTTTTTTCTGTAAGACTTTTCGGTTCGCTAGAATCAAACGTAACAACTCCAGCAGAAATACTCTCCACATCTTTCTCTGCCACATAATAGAGCGGATTCAGGCGTACATCAATTTTTGATACGACAACCTTATAACTTGCAGAAGCAGCCGTATAATTATCGATTGCTTCAACGGCCGCGGTGATAGTGGTTGTACCTACACCAATGGCTGTCACCTTACCAGTGGCGTCTACTTTGGCCACACTCTCATCGGAGGAAGAATAAGAAACGGTAGCACCAGAATTTGCCGTGCCAACACGCGTTTCACTATCATCAACGAATAATTTCAGATCGTCAGTAGTAATAGTAACTGTAGCAGACTTTGGAGGAATTGGATCATCCAACGTGCCAATAAGCTCATTACAACTGGTAAGACTGGCAGTAGCCATCAGGCCAAAGACTGCCATGAAAAGGAATTGTTTTGCTTTCATAATCGTTTAGTTTGAATGAATGATATAATAATCAAAATAGATACAATATAAAAACGTGAGCTAATTATTTTGCTTACATCTGTTATGTCTCTGTTATGTTACCATACGCAGATCTGTTTTGAGGGTTCTACATTATTGATGCTGCAAATATAAGAAGAATATTGGAGAATTCCAAATATATTGCAGACTTTTTATCAGATTCCATATTTACCTAACCCAGGCGCAACCCATGTACTACGGTCAGCCACACCGTTTCATTCTCCAAACGGACATCAATCTGCGTCTGTCCGCCTACCGTTTGAGAAAGGTCGCCAAAAGCGGGACTTTACTCCGAGTAAAGTGGAGGTTTACTCCGAGTAAAGTCCCGCTTTACACCGTCTAAAGTCGGGGCAATCTTATAGGATGATAGAATTACTTTACCAAACCAAGGCGCGCTTGTCTTTGGGAAGGAACATCTTGTCGCCTTCCTTGATGCCAAAGGCGTCGTACCATGGGTCGATCAATGGCAGAGCTGCCATCACACGAATGCGGTTGGGTGAATGTACATCGCTGTTGACAATCATAGCTGTGTACTCTGGGGTGCTGTTGCTGGCCCAGACACGAGCGTAAGCCAGGAAGAAACGCTGGGCAGGGGTAAAGCCCTCTACATCGCCAAGCTTCTCCTGCTTCATACGGTTCTCATAAGCACGATAGGCAATGTTCAGTCCACCATTGTCGCCAATGTTCTCGCCAAGGGTCTTCTGTCCGTTCACCTTCAGACCAGGTACAGCCTCCTGCTCACTGAACCAATCGGCAATCACCTTGGTGCGCTCATTGTACTTTGCCTTGTCGTCAGCCGTCCACCAGTTCTTCAGGTTTCCTTCCTTATCGAACTGACAACCCTGATCGTCGAATCCATGACTCATCTCATGACCAATCACCACACCGATAGCACCGTAGTTGGCAGCATAGTCGGCCTCAGGATCGAAGAACGGGGGCTGCAAGATGGCTGCTGGGAAGGTGATACTGTTGAAGAGCGGATGATAGAAGGCATTTACCGTCTGAGGTGTACAGATCATACGGGTCTTGTCAACAGGCTGACCCCAGTATTTGCGGAACATCGCAGCACGTGCCTCCTCTCCAATGCGGATGAAGTTCTCCACCAGATTCTCATTCTCACGGATATCGACGAACTTCTCCATATCCTCCCACTTGTCAGGATAGCCCACATTGATATGCATGGCATGGAGTTTCTCCAGGGCCTTGGCCTTAGTAGAGTCGCTCATCCAAGTGTTATCCTTCAGACGATCCTCGAAAGCCTGCTGCAAGTCCTTAATCAGACGGACCACACGCTGCTTGCTCGACTCTGGGAAGTACTCTGCGGCATACAGTTTACCAATGGTCTCGCCCAAGTTGCCACTGATGGCGTTAACAGCACGCTTCCAACGAGGCTGCTGCTCCTGAACACCCGTAATGGCCTTATTGGCCTCGAACTTGCGATCATTAAACGCATCAGAGAGATAGCCGCTATAGGCGCTGATGACGTGCAGCTCCATATACGACTTCAGATCCTCCAGACTGGTGTTAGCCAGAATGTTCTCCACCTCGTGCAGAGGCTCCAGCTGACTGATATTCACCTTATCGATGTCCTTAGGCATACCCAAGGCGTCGCGATAGCCTACCCAGTCGATGCCCTTGAAATCCTCTAACAACTGATCCCACGACATGATGTGGATAGTAGCCATGGGGTTACGACGAGCCACCTGATCGAGTGTCTTCACACCAATGGCGTGCTCGATGGCCCACTCTGCCTCCATCTTCTTCTCAGCCTCAGCATCGCTGTAGCCTACCATCTTGAAGAAGTCCTTATACAGGGCTCTAGTAGCATCAACAGTCACCTTCTGCTGCTCATTAGGATTGGCATAATACTCCTGGGGCAGCGATGCACCACCATGACCTCCGCCAATCATATATTCCGACGAGTTGAAGGGGTTCAGCGAGAGACTGATACCAAAGGGAGCTGTATTGAAGCCCTTGGCATCGAACTCACACATCAGCTTCAGCGCCTCCTCGCGGGTTTTCAGCTCACGAACCTGCTTCAGATAAGGCAGAATAGGCTCATAGCCCATCTTATTACGACTGACGCTATCCATGTAAAGGCGATAGAGGGCGCCGATCTTCTGGCCGTCAGAGCCTTGGGGCAGATCCTTCTGCTCAGCATACTTCATGATGAGTGCGTTGATACGCGACTTATTCAACTCCTCCAGATCGGTGAAGGCACCATTCTCAGGATGTACCTTATCCAACGGGTTGTTCTTCAGCCAGCTGCCCACAGCATACTGCCAGAAGTCATCACCAGGTTTCACACTCTCGTCCATGTTTCCTTTCAAATTCTGCGCTGAGCTGGCCAAGCTAAAGAGGGCCATTGCTGCAGCAAATAACAGTTTCTTCATCATCTTTACTTTAGTTTATTATTGAACGTTTTTATCTGTTAGACGCTATAAACAATAAAAAAACTACACGCTTTCACATTTTTTATATGTTCAGGTCCAGAATTCCTTCTCACCAGTAGGTTCCATCGCGCCCTGACACTTCGGACAGGTATGCTTGTCCCATATCCTGATGTTGTCGCTGCCACAGTTCAAGCATAAACGCCCAACCTCGCTTCTGTAGGATGGCGCCACATCGGCAATGATACCTCCAACCACAAGGTTCTGGATGGTCTTGCAGTCAGGGCACGACATAGGCGTAATCTCTTGACGGAAGAGGCCACGCCCTTCGTACACCTCGGCTTCGTAGCCACACTGCTTACAGCGATATTTCAGTTTCCAGGCCATATTACCTTCCACCAAAGGGGAAGCCCTGCGGCTGAGGCGCTATCTCCGGATTGCCAAAGAAGGAAGCCTCAGCATCCTTATCATTGAGTTTAAACACCATGAACTTCGGGTTCTTCTCTGTGCAGGGAGCCCACTCACCACCCTTAGGACCATTGGGATCGCTGTACTTCACGAAGTTGGTCCATGCTGTCAGCATCTTCTCCGAGAGATCCCAGTCGCCCTGAGTCCAAGGGCGCCAGCAGTGCTTCAAACTCTTGAACACAAACCAGAGATCGCTGGAGTGGAAGGCACCCTTTAGACGAACCGTCACCTCAGGATGAGAACCATCATCGGGCAACGGACGGGCAAACTCATATGCCCAGGCCTTGCCGCCCTTCTGCTCGCGAACCTTACAGAATTCAGCAATATTGGGCGACATATTGCCCATATCGTTAAGGGTAAAGCCAATCATATAAGGAACATCGGCCAGCGTACCACCACGTGTGGCATCGTCGAAACTCTTCTCGCTGACGTAACCATCGATCATCGGCATGAAAGGCAGACCTCTGAACATAGCAGCCATCGGACCACCACCCTGCTGACCATCATTGTTGATCTGATGATAGATCGTGTTGAGGGCGAAAACAGTCTCTGTGCTGGCCTGGCGCATCTTCTGCAAGTCGGTAAGACCAGCCCAGTCGAATACCTTCTTGGCATTAGCCTCGGCATCCTGGAATGTGCCACCACTGTAACGACCACCAATCATATTACCATTAGCATCGGGGATGCTGAGTCCCTGAGCACTCATAATCACAGCCTTATGGAACAGGCCACGAGCCAGCGGACTCTCACAAAGCGTACGAACGCTGCCACCACCTGCACTCTGTCCGAAGATAGTTACATTATCAGGATCGCCACCAAACTGGGCAATATTCTTCTTGATCCACTTCAGGGCCTCAATCTGGTCAAGAATACCATAATTACCTGATACGTGGTGCGGACTCTCTGCCGAAAGTGCTGGATGTACAAGGAATCCGAAGACGCCCAGACGATAATTGATACTGACCAGCACCACATCCTTAGCACCCCACTCCTGTCCGTCGAACTCCGGCTCAGAGCCGAAGCCCTCACGATAGCCGCCACCATGAATCCACAGGGCAACAGGCAGTTTCTTGTTTACCTGACCAGGTGCCTTTGTCCAAACGTTCAGATACAAGCAGTCCTCACTGTAAGGAGCCTCTTTTCCATAGCCCCACTCAGTGTAGTAACCACCAGGATACTGAACAGCCTGATAGCTGGGATGACCGAAGGTGTCGCAGATCTTCACACCCTTCCAAGGCACAATGGGCTGGGGCTCTTTCCAGCGGTTCTCCTTGATGGGAGGTGCGGCATAAGGAATACCACGATAGACAAACACATCAGGATGATCATCGGCCAAGACACCTTGCACCTGACCACCTTCAATTGTTAACACTGGGTTTTCTGCTGCCTGGGAAGACACTGCTACCAAAAGCAGAATAGGCAAAAAGATTTTCTTCATAATTAATTGGTTTTGATATAATGAATAATATGAATTAAGCATTCTGTTTCATTGGTTATAGTTTTGAAACTATTCTGCAAATATAACAAGATTCTCTGGTTTCACCAAACATTATCTAACATTTTAATTATTATTATCCTTTGGAGCCACGGCTTGACACCCTTGTGCCACACAACAGGATTCTTAAAAAATATAAAATGATATAAGGAGTGTGGTGTAAATAAATGTTTTTAATTATCTTTGTGGTCTTATTCATCTACAGGCTGTCATTCGGTAACGTGATTGCCTGCACTGACAAACTATACAGGGGGAGAAAATATATTGACGGTAAGGAAAAAGTTAAATAAATAGTAATACTTATTTAAATATTCAGTTTTTATGGACAAAATCATACAATTGAGGGGCGCTACATTTTTAAGAGGATTTACAATCCTTGCCATATGCTGCAGTATGCTACAGACAGCAATGGCACAAAGCGATAATAAGAACTCATCACCTGAGGGCATTGTGTTTACACCCCAGTGGACGGCACAGGCGCAGTTTGCGGGCTATTATGTGGCGATGGAAAAGGGATTCTTTCGCGAGGCTGGCGTGAAGGTAAAGATAGAACATCCATCGGCCACGAGACCAGCCATTAGCAGTCTGAAGGAGAATGAATGTCAGGCTACGACGCTACAGCTTTGTCAGGCGCTGGAGGTCGTAGAGAGCGGAACGCCTTTGGTGAACATTCTGCAGACGTCGATGAACAACGCAATGGTCATCGTATCAGCACGCGGCAAGGACCCCCTGACGCAGAAAGGTGCCAAGGTGGGCATCTGGAGCGTGGGATTCGGACAGTTGGCCATCTGTATGAGCAAGAAGGACCATCTGAACTATCAATGGGTGAGGTTTGCGCAGAACATCAACCTGTTTCTCTCGGGTGCGCTCGACGCTACGCTGGCCATGAGCTATAACGAGTATTACCAGCTGATACAGGCCGGACTGGAGATCAATGATAAGAACGTGTATCGTTTCTGCGATCACGGCTATAATGTGCAGGAGGACGGCGTTTACATGACACGCGACTACTATATGGCGCATCAGGAGCAGGCTAAGAAGTTTGCCCAGGCCTGCAAGAAAGGGTGGGAGTGGGCTGCCCAGCATCCTGACGAGACACTCGACATCGTGATGAAATATGTAGATCATGATCACATAGCCACCAACCGCGTGATACAGCGCCTGATGCTGAATGAGATACTGCGTCTGCAGGTGGATCGCGAATCGAAGAAGCGTGAGTTCCGTCTGCGCCCGGACATGGTGAAACAGGCCAGCCAGCTGATGGTGGAGAACAAAATGTTGAAAAGAGAAGTGAAGTTCGAAGAACTGATTGACAATTGAAGTTCGCGATTAAGTGAGAACAGAGCTAAACTTGATTAAGCTATGTCGAACGTGAGCGAGCTCGATGTGAAACATCAAAATTGAAATTTTTGCAACCGCACAGATATGAAAGAAATAATCGATTTTATCCGGAAGAAACTATCCCTGAAAGTGAGTTTGGGCGTGGTGTTCTTTGCCGCCATCATCTTTAATATCGCTCTCGGATTCTTCTTCTACCAGTCGCGCGATGCCGTGCGACAGGAGGCTGTGAATAGGGCCATGCAGACATTGGATAAGATTTCCCTACGTGTGGAGGGTATCCTGAACCGTGTAGAGGTGGCCTCGAACATGACTCGATGGCTGGTGCAGCGACATCCTGAAAACCCAGACTCAATGTTTGTGTATAGTCGAGGTATGTTGCTGAACAATCCCGACTTCTACAACTGCTCGATTGCTTTCGAGCCGGATTTCTATAAGCAATATGGGCGCTACTTCTCGGCTTATTCCAAGCACATAGGCGACAGTATCCGCACCATTCAGGGAGGTAGCGATAATTACCAATACTTCTATATGGACTGGTATCTGATGGCTACGCTGTTGGATAAGCCAAGCTGGACGGATCCTTACATGGATCTCGACGCGGCTACAAACACGAGCGAGATGGTGGCGAGTTACTGTCAGGCCATCAGAGATGATAAGGGCCATTTGATTGGTGTGATTAACACCAGTTTGTCGCTGAACTGGCTTTCGCAGACCATATCGGCCACGAAGCCCTATCCTAATTCCTATAGTATTATGATAGGTCGTGGTGGAACCTACTTCGTTCATCCTGATACCATGAAGATTACGCGCCAGACCATCTTTACGCAGACCATAGAGAAAGAGGATACGGCGCTGACTGCCCTGGGCCACGCCATGCAGCGAGGCGAGGAGGGTATGAAGCAGATGAAGATGGGCGACACGAACTGCTATGTGTTCTACAAACCGCTTGGAAAGACGGGCTGTTCGATGGCTATCGTATGTCCTGAAAGCGATATCTTCGGCGGATTCGACCGTCTGCGCCATACGGTGATGGCGATCATTGGCCTCGGCTTACTGCTAATGCTCTACTTCTTCATCCGCGTCATCACCCGTGAACTGAAACCGTTGCGACAGCTTGCCAAGGGGGCTGAGACCATCGCCTCGGGGCAGTTTGATGCCGAGTTGCCCGACTTCCAGCGCATCGATGAGATTGGACAGCTCACCCAGTCGTTTGGCAATATGCAGCAGTCGCTGGTGAAATACATCGAGGAACTGAAGGAAACTACAGCCCAGAAAGCCTCCATCGAGAGCGACCTCCGCATCGCCAATGAGATACAGATGGGTATGTTGCCCGAGAATTTTCCCACGAAAGAAGACCGTGACGACGTGCAGCTTTACGCATCGCTGACACCAGCCAAGGAGGTAGGTGGCGACTTGTTCGACTTCTATTTCCGCGACGAAAAACTGTTCTTCTGCATTGGCGACGTATCGGGCAAGGGCGTGCCTGCCTCGCTGTTCATGTCAGTTACGCGTAGTGTATTCCGCACAGTGTCGGCCCACGAGTCGATGCCCGATCGTATCATGACCACCATCAACAAGACCATGTTCGACATGAACAAAACCTTCATGTTTGTGACCCTCTTTGTGGGTGTGCTCGACCTGCGAACAGGCAATCTGCAATATTGCAATGCCGGTCATGACGCGCCACTACTGGTGGGTGCAGGCGTAGGCGAATTGCCTTGCGACCCGAACGCACCCGTGGGTATCATGGCTGATTATAAGTTCTCACTGCAAGAGGCACAGATTTTCACAGGTACCACCATCTTCCTGTTTACCGATGGACTGACCGAGGCGATGAATGCCGACTATGAAATGTTCAAGATAGAGCGTGTGGACGAAGTGGCCCGTGAGATACTTGCCAATCAGCAACAAGAGCCAAGACAGTTCATTGCCACGATGACCGATGCCGTACACCAGTTCGTGGGCGAAGCTGAGCAGAGCGACGACCTGACGATGATGGCCATCCAATTCATTCGCAATGTCTAATCTATTTATAACCAGCTAGTTATATTATATGATATCATCTTGCTTGATAGAGATTAAGAACGCGATAAAGGAACAAAACAAGGAGATTGCCCATCTGATTATGATGGCAATGACGGACGAGTGTTGTCAGTATTTCTGTGGTGAGGGCTATGGTCTGGACGACTTCTGCCGGATGATGTGTCACCTTGTGGAACGTGAGGATTCGCAGTACAGTTACAAAAATACGTTGGTAGCGATGGACGGCCAGCAGGTGGTGGGCGTATCGGTAAGCTATGACGGTAGCTGCTTGCATGAGTTGCGGCGCGCTTTTATCGAGGCCGCCAAGGCATACATCGGTAAGGATCATACGGGTATGGACGATGAGACACAGGCTGGCGAACTCTATCTCGACTCGCTGGCCGTGCTCCCAGCTTATCGTCGGCAGGGGATAGCCCAGAAGTTGCTGATAGCCACCAGGGAGCGAGCCCGCCATTTACACCTGCCTAAAGTGGGATTGCTGGTAGATAAAGGTAATCCCGACGGTGAGGCACTCTATACCAAAGTGGGGTTTGAGTACTTGAACGATAACCTATGGGGCGGACACCCCATGAAGCACTTGATTCTTCCAGTTTAGCTAATAACTGACGGCAAACTTAACCATAGCGCCGATGGCGTATTGAAGAGCATCCTCGTCAATATCGAATTCGGCGGTATGGTGACCTGCTGTCGTGCCAAGTTCTGGATTCTGCACACCTACCAGTGTGAACAGCGTGGGCGCCAACTGGTTATATAGAGCGAAGGTCTCGGAGGCATACCAGTTACAGGCGGGATCATTTGTTACCCGCCCAGGATAGAGTTCACCCACCATGCGATGTGCAAAAGCCGCTACTTGCGGGTCGTTGACGACTGGCGGCACCTGCGCCGTCATCTTCTCACCGAAGCGGACATTACAGCCATGGGCATGGGCCACATCGGTAGCTACCTTCTTCACAAGTTCAATGGCTTGTACGCCAGCATCCCAGTCGAAAAATCGGAGCGTTCCTCCGATATACACGGAGTCGGGGATAACGTTCCACGTCTCGCCCCCATGAAACTGCGTCACCCCAAGCGTCACGAGTTTCGTGATGTCACGCTGATTATTCCAGGCAATGGAAACGGAAGTCAGCATATTGGCAGCTGCGAAGATGGGATTCACTGCCATGTCGGGACGTGAGGCGTGCCCACTCTTGCCGAACACCTGCCACGACAACATGGCCATTCCTGTCATAATGGAGCCTTCATTGATATAGATCTGACCGCTGGGTATGTGTGATACCAGATGGTTGCCATAGATTACGTCGAAATGAATGTCCTTCAGCGCCGCTACCATCGGACGGATACCCGTGTTGGTCTCCTCACCCTCCTCAAAGATGAAGACATACTTTCCTGTGAGACGGTCGCGCAGATCGTAGATAATTCGGATGCTCATCAATAAAACAGACATGTGTCCGTCGTGCCCACAGCCTTGTGTCACCCCGGCGTTCTTCGACAGGAAAGGCTTTGGCTTACCGCCTCCGTTCAACGTACTCTCGTTGATGGGCAGACCGTCGATATCGGTCCTCAGACCGATCGTTTTGCCAGCTCGCTTGGTGTCGAGGATGGCATAGAACCCCGTACTGCCCGGTATATCATGTATGTCAAAGCTGCCAATTTTGGCAAGCTCTGCTTTTAGGAACTTGGCTGTTTCCGTTTCATGGCCTCCTACCTCTGGATAAAAATGCAGATGCCTGCGCACATCGCGTGTATAACCATCATACTGACTGATCTTCGACAGTATCTCCTTGTCAGTGATTCCCTTGGCCGACATGTTCTGTAAAGCCAATGTCAGGATGGCTACTACCATCAAAATAAAACTTTTCATATCTAATTTGTGATTTGTGAAAACCAGGGCAAAAATACGAATAGTTTTTCAGAAATGAGCATTCTCACAGAACTATTAAATATTTTTGTGATTCAACAATCACATAGCAGATAAAGGAATCGTCCTACCAGATGAAAGAGACGCTATCTTAAAAAGTAAAACAAGTTGTTTTACCTTCATTCGGATAGTCTTTAAACACTGAAAAGATGCCTCCTTTAAAAGTAAAACAAATTGTTTTACTGTGAATGATGTCGTATGATGTCAAGAAAGATGACATCATAGCAGCTAACTAACTGGTAATAAACAGATTAGAGGCAATAATGATGTCAAACTAAAAAAATGGAAAGAAAAACATGATTGAATAATCTTTTGGCTGCAAAAGTACAACATCTTTGGGAATTGGTCGTTAAAAAAACGATGAAATGTTTGGCGTTTCCTCACTTTTTTGTTACCTTTGCCCGCAAACAATTATATAAATAAAAACTATGATGAGAAAAATGATGAGTTGGGTGATGGCCGCCACCCTTATCTGCGGCGCAAGTGTACTAACCTCCTGCAAACAAGCAAAGACTCAAGAGACCCAGGCTCCTGCTCAAGAAGAACAAGCAGAAAAGAAGGTGGTGAGCACCGAACTGATTCGTACCAGTCAGAGTTGGGATGGTGTGGAGTTGCCCGACTACTTCCAAGGTCGCCCCGAACTGGTGGCCGTGAAGTATGTGTTCCCCGCTGGTCAGAAGTTAGGTTGGCACCACCATGTAGCCATGAACTACGGTGTATTAGTTCAGGGCGAACTGACCATCATCGGACTGGATGGTAAGACGAAGGTGGTACATGAGGGCGAGGCTGTTGTAGAGATGGTCGGCACCATCCACCACGGCGAGAACCGCGGCACGAAGGACTGTATCCTCTACATGTTCTACCTCTCACAGAAGGATCTGCCCCTGGCCGTGCAACATCCGGAGATTACACAGGAGTGAAGCAAGGCGGGTGTCTACGAATTGGTATAATCAAACCAATCTACATCCACAAATCCGTCCGTCTGCTCATTGCTCTGCGAGAAGATACCGAGCATAACACCAGTGAAGCCGCCGATGGTCTCGGTGCTGAGGAAACGATACTCCATTTTGGCAAGCGTAACAAATGTGGTACCATCGGATGACACCTGCATATAATAAAAGTCCTTGTCGGAGGTGAGGCGTAGATAGATGCGGTCGCCATTCAGCGGAAGTTCTTTCTCGCAGTGACAGGTCTGACCAAGACGGACATTCGACTTTACATAGATTTTCCCCTCTCGACGCTCAGCCACCACATCATAGTGGTTCAGGGGTGCAGCGTAAGCCGTGATGCCGGCCTGCATGCCTTCCGTGAGATGGGAAAGGTCGAATAGCGCCGTTGCAGAGAAGTTCAACTCCGTCTGTCGACGAGCAACGAAGGTTGGATGGGCAGTCTCACTGAGGTCAATAGTGCTGGGACGTAGGCGCAGGAAACCTTTGCGTTCCGTCAATGAATACTTGGTGTAGTCGGGGTTGCACAGACTCATCCAGCCCATAGGTAAGCCCAATGAATGATAGCTTTCGGCAGGGGCATTGCGCTTGACATAGTTAAATTCCTCACGCACAGCGACTTTGTCACAACTCAACGGAACCAATGGCAACGTCTTGCACTGCATGTCTATCTGTAACGTACCATCCAGATTCACTAATGGCCAGTCACCCTCGAGCCATTGTACGGGTGCCAACATTGTCTCGCGTCCCATCACATGTTGCAGGTAACCGCTGGTACGATAGCCCAGACAGATCATCCACCACGAGCCATCAGGCGCCTGCACCAAATCTGCATGTCCAAGTCCCTGAATCGGACTGTTCTGCATCTTCATATTGAAGTGCGAGAGAATAGGATTGGCAGGGTTTGACTCGTAGGGACCAAAGAGATGACGGCTACGTAGGATGTTCACATGATGGCCGTGCTCCGTGCCGCCTTCTGCCAACAGCAGATAGTAGTAACCATCCTTTTTGTAGATATGCGGCCCCTCTGGATAGCGACCGCCAAGACCTGTTCCCAGATGATGAATCTCGCCCAGCTGCTTTCCAGTCTCCACGTCGATCTCACAAATCTTGATGTCGCCCTCCTTCCACAGAAAGTAGCACTTGCCGTCATCCCAGAAAAGTGTCGGGTCACAGCTACCGATGGCGAAGTCTATCACGATAGGGTCCGACCACTCCCCAGCAGGATTGTCCGTCCACACATAAAAGTGGCGGCGCGAAGGGAACACCGTCGTCACCATGTAGAAACGGCCTTCGTGATAACGGATGGTCGGTGCATAGATACCACTATTGCCATCTGTACCCGTTAGGTCAACCTGCGAAGACCGTGTGAGACAGTTACCTACCTGCTCCCAATTCACCAGGTCTTTCGAATGAAATACTGGCACGCCCGGGAAATACTGGAACGTACTATTCACGAGGTAGAAATCGTCGCCCGCCCTGCACACGCTCGGGTCAGCGTGGAATCCTGGCAGCACGGGGTTCTTAAAGCCCTGAGCATTCACAGTCAATGCAAGCAGCGTGACTACAGCAGTTATTAATGCCTTGATATTCATATTGTATTCATTTTACTCTGCAAAATTACAAAGAAAATCATAAAGTAATGCGTTTTGACTCGGGTTTTGACGTAAATCTTCTTAAATAATACGCAAAGATGATCAGATAAGCTCAGATTTTTGTACTTTTGCATCGGAAATTAGGATATATTAAATTCATTTAGTATGAGAAAGAAGCTTACCCTATCATTGTTAACAGTATTCTTTGCACTGATGACAAATGCCCAAAGTGATTTAAAGAAGGTCTATAACGAGGAGATAAATCCCATCGAGCAGATAGACCAGGCTATCATGAAAGCTAAGACAGAAGGAAAGTTCGTTATTTGTCAGGTCGGTGGTAACTGGTGTCCATGGTGTTTGCGTTTTGCTGACTTCATCACAAACGACACCACAATAAGCAATGTCATTGAGGACAGTTTCATCTATATCCATGTACATTATAATCCCAGGAAATCTGAGGGAGAAGAAAAGGCGCTGTTGGCAAAGAAAATGCTGGAACGTCTGAATAACCCTGCACGTTTCGGTTTCCCCGTATTCGTGGTGCTTGATGAAAATGGTAAGGTTATTCACATTCAAGATTCGAGTTTCTTGGAGGAAGGACAAGGCTACAGCCAAGAGAAAGTACTACGTTTTTTCAAGAGCTGGACACCAAAAGCCGTGTACGAATGATCAGGCAAAACTCATATTTGATTGACAACCTTTGCAAAAATAAAATTGCGAATAATGAAAAAGAAGTATTTATTCATGCTGCTTTCAGTTATTTTGCTGGGCAGTTGTTCTGAAAAAAAGGGGCAGGATACGAAGGCTCCCACGAGAGTAGAAACAGAGATTGTATCGACTTCAACAAATGTAGGCGGACAAGCTTACGTGGGTATTGTTGAGGAATGTGAGGCCACAGCTGTCAGTTTTACGGGCATGGGCGTAGTAAAGCGTGTGTTGGTAAACGAAGGGCAGGCGGTAGGACGTGGACAACTGATTGCAGAGATGGACGACACACAGGCACGCAATCTGTTGAGTGGCGCAGAAGCCGCCATGACTCAGGCCAATGATGCGTTAGATCGTTACAAAATGCTACACGACAATGGTTCGTTACCTGAGGTGCAATGGGTGGAGATTCAGAGCAAGGTAGCGCAGGCGAAATCACAACTGGAGATTGCCAAGAAGAACCTGGCAGATTGTCGTCTGACAGCCCCTGTCAGCGGTATTATCGGTAACAAAATGATTAGAGCCGGCGAGACAGCCCTACCCTCACAGGCAGTTGTGAACATTCTAAACATCTCTACTGTGAAAGTGAAAGTGGCAATCCCCGAGGCTGAGATCAACGCGATTAGCGGCAACACCTCTTCCACCATTAAGGTAGAGGCTATTAATCGGAGTTTCTCAGGAGGACACATTGAAAAAGGTGTGCAGGCTGACGCCCTGACACACACCTATGATATCCGTATTCATGTGGCCAACGGAGAGCGTCAGCTATTACCAGGAATGGTAGCAAGCGTGCAGTTTGCTGCTGAACCTCAGCAGAATACAGGACGCCTTTCGCTCCCCGTTACAGCTGTGCAGCGTAAAGCCGATGGGTCTCTTTTTGTATGGATAGTAGAAAAGGACAGTACAGCTCATCGCGCGGCAGTGACTACTGGTGAAACCATAGGTAATCGTATTGTTGTCACCACAGGCATTAGCGAAGGTCAGCGTATTGTCACTGAGGGTTACCAGAAGCTGAGCGAAAACACCAAGGTAATCTATTAAACATTGAAGATTGAACATTGAATGTTATGAAACAGATGAAATGGCTCCAATGGCCATTGGAGCATTACTCAATAACACTGCTGATTGTAGGCATTTTGTTTGTGATGGGCATTTATGGCATGTATATCATGCCTAAAGATGAGTTCCCTCACGCTACGATCCGTCAGGGTGTGGTAGTGGCTGTCTTTCCTGGTGCCACCAGCGAGGAAGTAGAGCAACAGGTGGCACGCCCTCTGGAGCGTTTCCTCTTTACATATGGTGAGGTAAACCGTATGAAGACGACAACCACGTCACAGAATGGCATGTGTATTGTCATGGTGCGTCTGAACGACGATGTAAATAATAAGGATGAGGTATGGAGCAAAATCAAACACGGACTGAATGGTTTTAAGGCACAGCTACCTGCAGGTGTGCTCGCTATCGTAGTAAACGACGACTTCGGCAACACATCGGCCCTACTCATCGCTATCGAGAGTGACCAGCGCAGCTACCGTGAGCTCAAACAATACAGTGACGACCTCTCCGATCGACTGCGTCGTATTCCCTCGGTGGCCAACGTCAAACTGTTCGGTGAGCAGAAGGAGCAAATCAGCCTCTATATCGACCGTCAGCGCCTGCAGGCCTACGGCATCGGACAGCAGATGCTCTTCTCGCGCCTCCAAGCCCAAGGCATCACCACGATGAGCGGCAGCATCAGCGACGATGACCAACAGATTCCCATCCATATTGAGAACACGGAGGATTCTGAGGAGGAGATTGCCAATCAGATCATCTTCTCCGATCCTGTGACAGGTAAAGTCGCAAGAGTCAGAGACATCGCCAAGGTGGTGCGTGAGTACGAACCTATGTCGAGCCGTATTGAGCAGGATGGTCATCCGTGCGTCCTGCTGTCGATGGAAATGACGCCTGGCAACAACGTAGTTCAATACGGCCAAGAGGTTGACAAAGTCCTGAATGTTTTCCGCCAGAACGAACTACCCGAGGATGTAAAGGTGACCCGTATCGCCGACAAACCCAAGGTAGTAGCCCTGAGCGTCAGCAACTTCCTGCGCGACCTGCTCATTGCCATGCTCATCATCATCCTCGTGATGATGGTACTTTTCCCCATACGCTCAGCCATCGTAGCAGCCATCACTATTCCACTGAGTACGTTTGTCTCTGTGGCTATTATGTATATGATGGGTATCGAATTGAACATTGTCACCCTGGCAGCACTAATCGTTGTATTAGGAATGATTGTCGATAACTCCATCGTCGTCATCGATGGTTACTTAGAGTATCTCGGCAAGGGTTTCAAGCCCCATGATGCAGCCATTGAGTCGGCTAAACAGTATTTTATGCCGATGATGTTAGCCACCATCTGTATCTGCGCTATTTTCTATCCGTTCCTCATCACAATGAAGGGTATGTTCCTCGACTGTCTGGAGGATTTCCCTGTCACGATTACCATCAACCTGATGGTATCGCTTTTCCTCGCTGTGACGGTGATTCCATTCCTTGAAACGCGCATTATCAAACCAGACAAGGTGAGCACTGACGGTAATGCTATCACTAAATGGGTCCAGAATACCTACGACCGTGTGCTTGACTTTACTTTCGCACACCCATGGATTACCATTGGCGGTGGTATTGGCATCATCTTGCTTTCAAGTCTTATTGCTCCAACGTTGAAGATACGTTTGTTCCCGTATGCTGACCGTGATCAGTTTGCCGTGGAGATATATCTGCCAGATGGCAAGGGACTGGCTGAGACAGAGCTAATAGCCGACTCTGTACAGCATGTGCTGGAAAAGGATGATCGTATCGTAGGCATTACAAGTTTCATTGGCTGTGCATCACCAAGATTTATGGATGCCTATGCCCCACAGATGGCAGGTGCCAACTATGCCCAGTTTATAGTTAACACTGAGAGCGACAAAGCCACACTTGAGCTGTTAAAAACATACCAACCTCAACTAAGCGAGGCTTTCCCCAATGCCTACGTAAAGTTCAAGCGACTGGACTATCTTGAGGTAAGCGAGTTGGAATATCGCTTCTATGGTGATAATCTTGATTCACTCCATGTGGTGGCCGAGCGTCTGATGGACCGTATGCGTGAGATGCCGGAACTGGAATGGGTTCATACCGACTACTTCCAACCTTATCCCATTATCAATGTAGAACTCGACCCCGTTATTTCCGCCCAGTTAGGCATTACCCGTACTACGGCCCAGCTGGCACTGAGTGCGACATCGAGTGATCTGCGTGTGGGTCAGATATGGGAAGGGAATTACGAGTTGCCTATCGTAGTTAAGGACGATACTGACATGACCTTCGGCGACATACAGAACCTTGGCATTACCTCCCCGTCTTCACTGGTGTCGGCTGGTGTACACAGTTCCAATAATACTATTCCACTTCGACAAATTGCCAAGGTGAATCCCAAGTGGAGTGAAAGCCGTATCCTACATCGTGGCGGTGAACGTTGCATCACCGTAACAGCCCAATTCATACAGGACGTGTTCACTGCTCCTATTGAGAAGGAGGTAGCACGTATCATGCAAGAAGATATCTTATTACCTCAGGGTGTACGTACTGAAGTTGGTGGCGAGATAGAATACGGCGACGAGGCCATGCCCCAGATTATCGGTGGTATCTCGATCGCCATGATTATCGTTTTCTTCTTCCTGTTGTTCAACTTCAAGAAATATGGTATCACACTCGTCTGCATGGTGGCCCTGGCACTGATGATTCCTGGTGCGCTTATCGGACTCGGGCTCATGAACCGAGCCTTGGGTCTCACCTCCATCTTCGGGCTCATCACCCTCATGGGTATGATTATGCGTAACGAAATTCTCATCTTCGAACATGCCATCGACCTCATAAAGAAATATGTGGCAGAACATGGCGACTGGACCATTGACCGTAAAGCATACAATGAAGCAGTGCGTCAGGCTGCCTACGATGCTGGCAAGCGCCGTATGGTACCTATCTTCCTGACTACGGCGACAACAGCTGTCGGCGTCGTGCCGATGATTATTGCCCAGAGTTCATTCTGGATGGCTGTGGGTGTCACCATTTTTGCGGGTGGTATCGGTTCGCTCATTATGGTAGTTACCATGCTACCAGTTATCTATTGGAAGGTTTCGACAAAATAAGAAAAGTATCAACTTAATAAAAAGAAACAGACGATGAAAAGATTCTGCATAAGTTTATCATTTATCATTTGTCATTTATCATTTAGCGTAGCGCAGACCTATACCTTAGAGCAGATTAAGGATTCTGCCCTTCAGAACAATATCGCCATCCGTAGTGCCAAATATAACGTTGAAGCCGCCCAGGAACAGCGCAAAGAGGCTTTCACCAAGTATTTCCCTAATATTAGTGGAAATGGACTATGGTTCAATGCCAACAAAGGCATGGCGCAAACAACGATCAACCTTTCTGAGAGAATACCTGCCGAGCTGGGAGCCGTTCTTGCACAGTCGTTGCCTGTTGAGGCTTTAGCTGCCCTCGGTAATCCTATCAGCATCTCTATGATGAAAAACGGGACTATCGGTTCACTCATGGCTGTTCAGCCCGTCTTCGCTGGTGGTCAGATTATCAACGGTAATAAACTCGCTAAAGTGGGCGAGGAGGTCAGTCGCCTGCAATTACAGCTTTCAGAAAATGAGGTTGAGAAGATAGCCGAGCAACATTTCTGGCAGTTGGCCTCGTTGCAGGAGAAGATGAAAACCATTGAAGCTGTTGAGGCTCTGCTCAACGATATTCATAAAGATGTGGATGTGGCCGTGAAGGCTGGTTTGGTGATGAGTAACGACCTGCTTCAAGTAGAATTGCGCCAGAACGACATTGCCAGTCAGAAACTCAAACTGCAGAATGGTATTACGCTGGTTAAGATGCTTCTTTCCCAATACTGTGGCCTGAACGATACTGCTTTTGTTATCTCTTATCAGACAGACGTCGCTTCGCCTCTGATTTTCAGGCAGGACCATAGTCAGGCTGTATTGGGAACTACCGAATATCAGTTACTTGGCAAACAGGTTGAAGCCACTAATCTCCAGAAGAAGATGGCCATTGGTCAGAATCTGCCTTCCGTCGCTGTGGGTGCAGGCTATAACTATCATAATCTTCTGGATAACAACCACACTTTCGGAATGGTATATGCCACTGTCAGTGTTCCAATTACAGACTGGTGGGGAGGTTCCCACGCCATCAAACGAAAGAAGATTGAACACAAGAAAGCCCAGGAACAACTGATTGACAATGTTGAACTATTAAAGATCCGCATGCAAAATGCCTGGAATGGTGTAGAGGAATCATATCAGCAACTGCAGCTTGCTCAGCGCAGCATTGAACAGGCAAAGGAAAACCTTCGTCTGAACCGTAACTACTATCAGGCGGGAACCTCAAGGATGTCTGATTTGCTTGAAGCTCAACTACTCTACCAACAGTCATGCGACAAACACACCGATGCCTTCGCAGACTATCAAAACAAGCTATTGGAATATCGTCAGGCTATTGGAATGAAATAGTCACCATCATCATTGACTTCCAAACTGACATTGATAGCGAATCATACGGTCGATAATAGTATCAACAGACCTCCAGTCGCCGGCCTGCACCAAAGCATTCAGACGCGAAAATACCTCATGGATATACTTCTGGTGCTCTTGGTTCATAGAGGCTGGGAGATGGTCTGTAGGGGCATACCAAGTAGCCTGTTTCCCCTTTACATGCGGAAATAATCGGAGCGTATGACCACTATGCAGTTCTTCCATAAGCACTCTGCCTTGTCCATTACTGAAAGGCAGGCGTTCTTGAGCCCAATCATCGTAGAAAAAAATAAGTCCTGTGAATACTTGCTCTGCTGAATAGGCGCCATATCGGTCGTCATGGCAGAGCAACAAAGTAAGGCGATGGGCATAGACGGAGAGGGGATAAATTTTCTCATTGCCTTCATTAACCAAAAGACGGCAAAAGTGTGCTGCCTGTTTTTGTGGCAGCACACGAGGGGATGTTGAAAAAGTGAATAGTGAATAATGAATAGCGAACAGTACAGGCAGAATGCGTGTACACATCAGATGCAGATATGACCGATACTTATTATTCATCACCTTTCACTAATCACTATTCACTATTTAAATGGCTCTTAAGAATTTCACTAACGCATCGCGGTCAGCTTTGGGCAGTTTATAGAATTTGAGTGTTGCATTGTAGGCATCACTCTTCTTGGAGTAACCGTGCCAGAGAATCGCTTCTATCTCATTGCGGGCACGACAGTCATGCAGGCGATCTTCTGCACCCGTGTTAATCAGCGACAGGCCACGTCCCCACAATGGTGTGGTGCGGCACCATGAGCCGTGAATACCATTCTTCATATACAGACGGTGCTGAATCATGTCTGTATAGGGCCAGATGGTCTGGTTCTGATAGCGGGGCAGTTGCAGATTCTGTGAGGCAATGATCTGCGGATTCCAGTAATCATCCTTGGTAGTCTTCCACGACGGACGATGACAGGTCGCACAGCCTATCTCGTTAAAGACCTCTTTACCACGCTGTACTTCAGGATCCTGTAGGTTACGGGCACGAGGGATCGCCAGTCCGCGATGCCACACTTGGAAGGCCCAGAAGTTATTGTCCGACATCTCTGGCTGGAAGTTATGCCAAGGATTATCGAACTGGTTGGTGGTAGGTAACAGCAAGTTATAAACAGCCTCCTTAATACCTTCCTCTGTTCCGTCAGCATAATACGGAGACGAGGGATCAGCCTTGATGGCAGCTATTACCTTGGGATTCTCTGACATGGCTTTAGCCCAAGCAGCCGTCGAATAGAGTTTCGGACGGTCGCTGCGGCTCACATTGGTAATATTCCAGATAGCATTGGCACCAGCACCATCCTGCAATGAGCCACGGGTCATGGCATACGTAAACTTCTTCAGGCGGTTCACCTGTTCCACGCCACTGGAGGCATTCACATACCAGGCCGAGGCGGCGAAGTCGTTAGCATCCTTGTCCCAGAATGCGGGATTCAGTTCCACGAAACGAGCCTCGCGTTGATATTGTGCCTTGATGCTATCGTCAGGGATGGCATCAAGCAGACCAGAACCAATAATGCCAATCGTACTTTCCAAACGGAAGGCCACTGCGCCGTTGCCTGTTTCCCATGGCGTAGGATTGGTGTTGAAAGCAGCACGGTCAATACTCAGTTCTGGGTATATCAGCTCATATCGCTCTCCGTCAGGGAATTGTGTGGCAGAGATCTCACTGTCATCGGCCATGGCCATCAACGGCAACCAACTGAGATGGATGCCACTCTCGTCAACTGGTGGTAGGAAAGGACTGACAGCACGTGTCTGAGGCATGCCTGTCACCTCGCTGACATAGGGTCCGTCATCGCTATTATCACCATCTGCGGGATGGTAGATCACAAGCAGATAGCCATTACCCCACTCTGCAGAATACTGGGTCACACGCTTACCATGTCCATAGCCTGGATGACAATCAAGACACGACTTACGTACATAGGCTGGGCCAAGACCGTTAAAAGGTGCTTGAAACTCCGTAACATTACGTTCGAAGAATTGCTCGCCACGATTGAATGCTTCAGTAAGGCCCATCTCCGTTACAGCAGGTGTCTCATCTTCATAGCAACCTTGGGTAACGTTCATGGTGGTACCCATTTCTCCTCCCACGAACCACTCCTCGGCTGTGAAGTTACCTACAGATTTACCGACATAGTCGGCTTCGATGAGGGAGGTGTTATTGCCGCCATGGTCATCATCGTCTGTACACGAAGTCATGGCAGACCCCACCAAAAGGACTGCCATGACCAAGAAATTAAGATGTTTCTTGTTCATTATCATAATTATTCAATTTAATTCGCTGCGATCCATGATGCTGCTTCATTAAGTGCCTCGTCAAGTGCATTGATGGCATCCATAGCAGCCTTTGCATTGGCACTGTGAGAATCTACTACGAATGGTGTACCTGACTTAGCGGTATTCAGAGCCGAGAGTGCTGCATCGAGCTTCGACTTCAGATCGGCTGCCATTGTAGCGTTATACTTCTCAAGATAACTCATGATGGAGTTGGCATGTGCAGTAGTACTCTGGTTGCCATAAAGACTGTACTGGATACTGCTGATGTTATCGAAGAAGTCGTAGTAGGAACGCTGACTATAGGGCGACTCGATATAGTCGGGATCGGTACCTAAGTAAGCCTGTCCGATCTTCTGTCCAGCTACTTCGGCACAGATATTACTGCAACCAGCCACAAGGATAGTTGACATCACACCACGCCAAGTAGACATGGTACTACCAGCCTTTGTGGCACCCAGCAGGTTCTCACCATAGGAAGCCTCACCGCCGGCAACAGTCGTGGGGAACTCACACTCCTCAACACGCTCCTGATGAGCCATGGGAGCCTTGTCGCCCAGCCAGCTGACTTCCAACTGGAAGCACTTGTCACGCAGATCACCAGCTACGGCAGCAGCGAAGATCAATTCCTGTTCGCCAGTGATACCGCGACCGGCAAAAGCCTCGTCATCCTCAACGCCCTGCAGGGCAGAAAGACTACGATTCTTACCATCGCGGAAGATGATGAACTCAATACCGTGGAAGCCCAGCTGCTGCTCACCCACAAGGGCACGGGCATTGTCGATACCGCCATCGTCGAGGTCGTCGAGATCCTCAATGATCTCCTTGCTGCTCAGAGCCTTAGCCAGAGCTGTACGATCGAGAGGCCATGTGTCGATGTGGGGATCGATACCGAAGTCTGTAGCGGCACCATAGAGGAACGACTCACTCTGCTCCCAAGCCGAGCGGGCTGCGATAAAGGTGTTACAGATCTTGTCGATGTCACCCTGCGTCAATGTGCCAGCACGGAACTTCGCCTTGGCATCTACCAGCTGGTCGAAGAGAGTTGAGGTCTGTGAAGCCAGTGAAGTGTAAATGGGGAAGATGACATTGTTAACATACTGATCGGTAATGGCCTGCATGGCCTCTTCCTTCTCAGCGAGTTTGTTGTCATCCTTGTTGTCATCGTCACTGCTGCATGCAGTAAAGGCAAGTCCCATCATAAGGACCGCCATTGAATAAATAATCTTTTTCATCTTGTTGTTTACTATTTAATGTTTAATTATTCACTTTTCTCTTTTCACTAAAGAAAGAATCCCTCGTAAGCCACACCAATGTTCAAACTCGGCTCGTTGTTATAAGGACTCTTCAGTTTACGCAGACTATAGTCAAGCTTGATGGCTATCTGTGGAATGGGATAGTAGTTCAAACCAAAGGCCATACGGTTTACATTAGTATAGTCGAACATCTCCTTATTATTAGCTGGGATGTAGCTGTCGTAATACTCATAACGTCCAAAAACAAATAACTTCTGATCGTCATTGCGCAGTTTGGCAATCTGAGAGAACACATCGTAACCAGCCTCGATACCCACGCTGACGGCGTTCTTACCAATCATCGCACTCTTCACAGGAGAGTTCGAGGCATGAGCCTTCGCATCCTTGATAGTATTAAGTTTGTCTGTGTCGCCGATGTAGCCATAGTCAGCCTGTCCACGTACAATCCAGTTCCAGCGATTCAGCGTCATATCCACACTGCCAATGGCTACTGTACCTTTCACTTTATCGTATGGTTTCCCGTCCCCTTTCAAGTCGTTGGGGTAAGTATTATGGGCAGAATTGCCGTAATAACCACTGACTCCCATGCGGAATCCTGGCATTGCAAAATAATCCACTCGGGCAGCAAAGCCATATTGGTTGGCAGGTTTGAATTCAAAGGGGGAACCAGCCCCATGGTGAATCCACTTGTCACGGTTGAAGAGCATGGCGTTGAGACCTGCCACCATCTGCAACTCGTACTTCACCTTTCCATAACGCCCCCAAAAAGAGATACCCGTATCGTGCCAGGTGGATGGCAGGATGGTGTTCTCGCCCTCTGGGCGATAGACGGTGAAATAGTTCAACGGCTCGTGATGGGCGTTGTTCAATCCCACAGGCACAATCATATGTCCGAACTTCAGGTTGGCAGCCTTCGAGAATTTCTTATTGATCCAGAACTGTTCCAGTTCCACCTCACCGCCTTTCTCCTGTTCATACTCCCATTCGGCAGCTTCATCGGCCTCGTTCTCTATAGCAGAGCCTGTACCTGTATGCTCGAATTCAATCTCTGTACCTAATGTCCATCCCTTACCAAAATCATATCCCAAGTAGATGACGGCATGAGGAATATCGAACTTACCATGACTGGGGTCGTTCTTATAATTGGCTGGTGAACTGTAACGATTGACATGGTCACTATAGAACTCACGAGTGTAAGCCACCTCTCCATATCCTCCTACACTGAGTCTGTTGCCTTTTACATGCTGCATCACACTATCTGCAGCATTAACTTGTGCCTTTGCTGGGCTAAATGATAAAGAAGAAATGATAAATGATAAAGTTATCAATACCGTCTGTCTCATAAATCTCACATTATATTTATTATTGTATCCCGCCAAATGGGAGTTCTTTTTTCAAAATCGACTGCAAAATTACAGCTTTTAGAGAGCTTCGGCAATACCTAAAAATAGTGAAATCAGCACTTTTCGCTTTTCACTTATCATTTTTCACTTCAAAAATACCTAATTATGATTATTGTACATATCGGAAATAATGTCTACCTTTGCACCCGATAATCATAAGTAGGTATGAAGAATCAAAAATTGTATGAGGCGGACGATAAGATGATCTCGCTGATCCGCGATAATTACGATCTGTTGCAGATGCTGGGGAGCTTCGGCATTAATCTCGGCTTTGGTGATAAGACAGTCAAAGAAACGTGTGAAGATAACGATGTAGATACGTATACCTTCTTAGCGGTGGTTAACTTTACAGCTAATGGGTTTGGCGAATTTGAAGCTGACGAGCTGGTCAGTGTTCCTACCCTACTACATTACTTAGAGGCCAGCCATGCCTATTTCCTTGACTTCCAGTTACCCTATATCCGTCGGGAACTACAGGAGTCTTTGGATGAACGGGAAAGTCTGGCAAAACTCATTCTTCGCTTCTACGATGAATATGCCCATGAGATACGTCGCCACATGAAGTACGAGCAGAAAACATTATTCCCCTACGTGCAGTCGTTGATTGAGGGGCAGCCTGGCAACGACTATAATGTGGATACGTTTTCGAAGCACCATGGTGCTACCGACAAGAAGCTTCGCGAACTAAAACTACTGATTATCAAGTACCTTCCGCAGGACGGACTGCATAACAACCAACTCACTGCCACGCTTCACGACATCTATGAAAACGAGGTTTGGCTACGTCAGCATGCCATGGTAGAAGATCATATCTTCGTGCCTGCCATCCGCCGTTTGGAACAGATGGTCAAACAAAACGATGTTACACGTAATATCTCGGATATGGTATTCAAGGCTGGGACAGGTCAGAATCCCGATGCCCTTTCCGACCGTGAGAAAGATGTGATTATATCTTTGGTACAGGGAATGTCGAACAAAGAGATTGCCGATCACCTCTGCATATCAGTAAATACCGTTATTACGCATCGTCGCAACATCGCCCGCAAGCTTCAAATCCACTCACCGGCAGGTCTCACCATTTATGCCATCGTCAACAACCTTGTTGACATATCCTCTGTCAAGCTTTAAATTTACAGTTGCTTCACAGGGAAAGTGAAATAGGTATCTGGGAAGGGTTCGTTCTTTAATGTAAAATGCCACCACTCGGTATCGAAGGGCTTGAATCCATGGCGCATCATTGCCTGACGCAGAATCATACGGTTCTTGAACTGCTCAGCAGTGATGCTACGATTGGCAGGGCTTTTACTATTATTACCTGTATATTCGCCCGTTTCAGGATTACCGCAGAAATCGGGATGACTCTCAGGACCGAACCAGTCGAAGGTGCCACCCATATCGAGTTCTTTCTCTGTAGTCATATCAAAGAGAGTCAGATCAAGGGTGGATCCTCGTGAGTGTCCGCTCTTGGCACAGATATATTCCTGGGGGAAGAGTACACTCTTGTCAAGGTCAGGATAGAAGTAGGTTTTCATTCGGATATCTGGGATATCTTCAGCCCAACGCACAAAATGGTCGACACCTTTCTGCGGACGATAGGCATCGTATATTTTCAAACGATAACCTAACGAAATGACATCATCACTCACAGCACGAAGACTGTCGGCTGCTTTCTTGGTCAACAAGGCTGTAGGTTCCTCATAGCCGTCAATGCGATCACCAACAAAGTTGTAAGTGCCGAAGTAGCGGATCTCGAGAATGACATCAGGCACGACATCAGTCAGCGTAACAAATTGGCTCGCGTCTTCTGTGGGGTCCATAACTGATTCTTGCTTGTTAGCACTGAACTTCTCGAAAAGGATAACACCACAAATAATAAGGATGGCAACGATGAGCCATAGATAGGTTTTTTTATTCTTTGTCATAATCATCTATTTATAATCTGGCAACAAAATTATAAATAATTCTTCAAATCACCATTAGTTTTTCCGTTTTTTTAGTTTTTCTCAGTCATATATTTCCAATAACGGCGCGGCATATCGTTAAGTTGTTTACGTGGATTCATACGTTCCTTAATGCATATTGCTTTGAAATAGGTACGCCAGAGATCCTGCATCAGCTGGTCGTCGCTACTGAGCACATCAGCATCAAGTTTCCCGTTTGACAGATCGAAGGGGACAGCTGTTTCATCCTTAAAGGTAATACGGATGGGAGAGCCAGTCCCACTATAGTAATACCCGTAATGGCGACCTGCATCATAGATCAGCCAGGGCTGATCATTAAAACGGTCACGGAAATGGTCAATGACAATGGGTAATACGTTATGGTCAGGACTGACTACACCAAGATATGTACCGTCCTTCGCTTTCTGGAAGCGGATAAACTGTTTCATGCGTAACTGCTCATGCAACACCCGGCGGGCAATGTTCGTCACCTCCAACACATGAGGATCGGTAAAATCCCGTTCGATGCTTGGCGCCCCCACTGGCTGGCGGAACACCTTACATATATATAAGAAGAGGGGAGTATTCAGTTCTTTTAGTTCTGATAGCCAACTGACAGAGATCAGTTTCATGGCCTCATGCGACAGACGTTTCTCCAGTCCTGTCCATACGCGCTGAGCCTTTTCCTCGTCAGCAGTCACCTGATAGGAATGATCACAGAACAAAGGTAGCATATCGCCAGTTGACAGCAATTGTTCAGGCTGCTCTTTCAGGGCAAAGGCGTCGAACACCGCCGTCAACAACCCGTCCATCGTCCCATCAAACACATACACCGTCATCTCCGAAATCGAGTTTTAACTGTTTTTCATCCGCTGCCCGTTTCTGCTGGGCTTTCGAGACAAGCAGGGGGCGCAACCGTTCTGGGCGCAATTCGTTGATGCCTATAACAGGCTGGGAGAATTGGGAAGTCAGTTCGTGACAAGTGATGAAGTATTTTGCCTTCTTCATCACCACCCCCATCTTCTTCAAGTCGTAGGAGGTCAGGCGGTTAAAACGACGCGAGTTTACGATCAGCCAAGCCGACTTGGTACCTAAGCCAGGTACACGCAGCAGTTGTTCATAATCGGCCGTATTGATATCCACAGGGAAGGCCTCTGGATGGCGCAATGCCCAGGCAAGCTTCGGATCAATCTCCAAATCAAGGTTCGTATGCAGGTCGTCCACGATTTCCTCTACCTTAAAATGATAGAAGCGCATCAACCAGTCTGCCTGATAGAGACGGTTCTCACGCACCAAAGGTGGTTGTTTTAGCACTGGCAATCGTGGATCGTAGGTATTCACACTGACATAACCGGAATAATACACCCGTCGCATGGTGGGCTGACCATAAAGCATCGATGACATCGTCAAGATATCGCGGTCTGTCTCTTTCGTAGCCCCTACAATCATCTGCGTCGACTGTCCTGCCGGCACAAAACGAGGCATATGACGATATCTCTTCCGATCCTCCTTGTTCTCAAGTACTCCCTGCTGGATCAGTTTCATCGGCTGGAATACACTCTTGTGGTCTTTCTCTGGGGCCAACAGTTTCAGCGATTCTTCCTTTGGAATCTCTATGTTCACACTCATACGGTCGGCATAGCGCCCAGCTTCGTTGAGCAGTTCTTGTGAGGCTCCAGGGATACTCTTCAGGTGGATATAACCATTGAAACGATGGACGAGACGCAAATCGCGGGCAATAGCAGTCAACCGTTCCATTGTATAGTCTGGGTTCCGAACAACACCACTGCTGAGAAACAGACCTTCGATATAGTTGCGACGATAGAATTCCATCGTAATCTCCTCTAATTCAGAAACAGAAAGGGTTGCTCGTTTGATATCGTTTGAGCGACGGTTGATGCAATAGGCGCAGTCGTACATACAGTAGTTGGTCAGCATCACCTTCAGCAGCGAGATACACCGTCCGTCATCGGCAAACGAGTGGCAGATACCTATTCCGCCAACAGTAGAACCCACCATTCCCTGCTTACCTTTGCGCACGGTTCCGCTCGACGAGCACGACACATCGTACTTCGCCGACTCTGCGAGGATCCGCAGCTTCTCCATGGTCTTTTCTGTCAGCATACGTCTGCAAAGATATATAAAAGGTGTACCATAAGTCGGCACACCACCCGTATTTTAACATCTTTTATCCAGTTCTATTCTTGGTGAATAAAAATAAATGCGTAAGTTTGCAGCATGATACGCATCTTCCTGCTTTGGCTGGTGGCTTTACCCTGTATGGCACAGACCTATGAGCTACGAAAAGAGCACGACAGCCTCTATTGGCTGAACGAATGGCGGCTACCTTATCCCGTCTACCAATTTCAGACGGGGGATGTGAATGGTGATGGTCAGACAGATGCGATGGTGGGCGTGGTGAAATCCACTCGGTTCTATCTGGAACAAGAGCGACGACTGTTTATCTTCAAGCAGGTGAACGGAAAAGTGCGACCACTCTGGCTGGGCTCGAAACTGGGTGGCATCCTCGAGGATTTCAGGTTTATCGACGGACATATCCGCAGTCTGGAGAGCACTACCGACGGGCTATATGTAGTAGCTGACTACAAATGGGGCGGTTTCGGCATGGCTTTTGACCACTTTATCATAACAGGAACAGACAAAGAAACAGCAACAAAATACTTTAGCCAATGAAAACAAAAACCTTCCTGATGGCAGTATGTATAGCCAGCCTGACAGCGGCTTGCAGCCAGAAAACAAGTTTAGTCTCAGTACCCGTGTCGCACATCGACGTGGAGAAACTGAATGACAGTATCGACTACAACATGGATGTGTCCAGATTGCCTATCAGCGATCTGCGTATCCTGAGCTGTGCCCCTGCCGCCAGACAGGGATTTCCCTTTAAGGACTCCTATCTGCGTGGTGTGTTTAATGGTACTACCTGGTATGACTCGCTGACGTGGAAGTTCGATGCTGAGACCGATTTCAGCAACATTCCAGAGAAAGATGGCGAATCGTGGCGCGACCACTATTATCGAGCCAGCATGGAATCGGGCGCCATCAAGTACACCGATGAGGAAAAGGCCTTTATGAAACGTCTGGAGGAACGCATCGAAGAACTGAAGAAACTGAACTTTGACGTGCCTGAGGATCTGCGAGTAAACATGCAAAACCTCTCTAACCCCACCCAACTGAAGGATTTTGACTCTTTGCTCTGTCAGCGTCTGGCACAAGACGGCTTTGCCATCGTACCAGCCGATCATGAGCAGCTGTTCCATGTCTACGAACAGAACGACTACAACTGCTTCCCCAGTTTTGTGACTACCGACCTGTTCCTACAGCTTTATCACCTTTATGTAGACTGTATGCTACGTGAGTTGGAAGCCAACAAACTGTTGCAGCTGATGACCGACTTCTCGCGTGAGATGTTCTTCGCTACTGATCAGATGTATGCCAAAGCAGGACTCGACGAGGCCAGGAGCAGACAGGCCCGCCATAATGCAGTATTCTTCAGCATCGCCTACCAGCTCTTTACAGGTAACCCCATCGGCACGCCAGAGATTCAGGCACTTGCCCGACCAGAGGTGGAGCTTGTGATGGCATCGAAAGACAGCCCCAGTAGTTTCCTGGCTGATTATAAGGAGGTTTACTATGCCTATAGTCTGTTCCGTCCACGTGGTCACTACACCCGTGATGACAAGCTGCAGCGCTATTTCCGTGGTATGATGTGGCTACAGAGTGCACCCTTTGGCATGGATCATGATGACGAACTGAAGGAAGCGGTGATGATAGCCTATGCCCTGAGAAACAACAAGAGTGCCCAACAGAAATACGACTTGCTGAACCAGTTTATCACCTTCCTGATGGGTAAGCCCGACAACCTAAGCATTCCACAGGTGCTGGAAGAGGTGAACAAGACTGGCATGGAGATGGAAGCGCTGTTGGCTAACGATCAGGCCATGGCAAAGCTGAAGAAGGCACTGGAAGAAGTTGGCGACAAACAGACTCGTATCCGTCCGAAATATGAGAGTACCAGTCATAACAAGGTATGTATCATGCCTCAGCGCTACCAGCCTGATGCTGAGGTGCTACAGGAGACGGTCGACTACGACAACAAACCCACCAAGCGTGCCACACCAAAGGGCCTCGACTTCTTTGCCGCTATGGGTGTTTCTGCTGCAGAGCAGATTCTGTTGGACGAACAACAAGAGTGGGATGGTCTGAAATCTGCCCTTGAGACAATGAAGGAGCGTATGAAGGAGATTGACTGGAATGAGACGACAGCTACCCAGTGGATGAACACCCTGAAGATCCTGAACGATAAGGATACCAAGTTGCCTTACTTCATGTTAACCCCAGAGTGGGACAAGAAAAACCTGAACGCTGCGCTGGCCTCTTGGGCCGAACTGAAGCACGACGCCATCCTCTATGCCAAGCAACCTATGGGTGCTGAGTGTGGTGGAGGCGGTCTGCCAGAACCCGTTGTAAAAGGCTATGTTGAGCCTAACGTCAATTTCTGGAAGAAAGCCATCGAACTACTTGACAACACCCACAAATTGCTCCAGCAACAGAACCTGCTGACCGAGAAGATTGACAACGCAACAGAGAGAATCCGCGAGGAAGCAGAGTTCCTGTTGCGTATGAGCGAGAAGGAACTGGCTGGCAAAGCCCTGGCTGATGAGGAATACGATGCCATCAAGTGTATGGGTGCTACGTTTGAGAATATCTCACTCGACTTGATCCGTCAGCCAGACCAATATCTTGAAGGCTGGCAATACGTGGAAGGTGCCGATAAGAAGGTGGCTCTGGTTGCTGATGTTTATACAGCCAATGCTGGCAACAACCCCAACAAGTGCATCCTCTTCGAGGCTGTTGGTGCTGCTGATGAGATATATGTTGTCGTAGAGATCGATGGACTGCTGTATCTCACTCGCGGAGCCGTGTTGAGCTATCGTGAGTTCACACAGTCTCTGGGCGAGCAGCGTCTCACTGATGAGGAATGGCAGGAGCAGTTGGAGAAGAACCCACGCAAGGGTGTGCCCGATTGGATGAAGCGCATCATCGTGCCACTGAATCAAAAGCCACAGATGAATGAGGAGTTCTTCTATAGTTCTGGCTGTTAGTCTGTTGTTCAGCGTATCAGCACGAGGCGCTGATACGCTGAACATCGTTTTTACGGGCGATATTCTGCTCGATCGTGGGGTGCGCCAAGTGATCAATCATCACGGAGTCGACCATCTCTTTTCGGATGGCATCGACTCCGTGTTCCGTTCTGCCCAGATGGTGGTAGCCAATCTGGAGTGTCCTGCCACTAAGATCGAGGCCCCCGTCTTCAAACGTTTTATCTTCCGAGGTGAGCCAGAGTGGTTGCAGACCCTTCGTCAACACGGCATCACCCACCTGAATCTGGCCAATAACCACTCCATCGACCAAGGGCGCCAAGCCTTACTCGACACCAAAGAGAATATCGTCAAGGCAGACATGATACCCTTTGGCGCTGGGGCTACGATGGCAGAAGCCTCACAACCTCTGCTATTGGCAGAACATCCTCGAAAGGTATGGGTGCTCTCCTCCTTGCGACTCGCCTTAGAGAACTATTCTTATCTGACAGACAAGCCCTGCGTCAGTCAGGAGCCCATGGACTCGCTCATCAATCGTATCTTTCGTCTTCGCCAGGCTGATTCCACGGCTGTTATCATCGTTTCGCTCCATTGGGGAGGCGAACATACGCTGGAGCCTGTGCCTCGTCAACGACTGGAAGCCCACCAACTGATTCAGGCTGGGGCAGACATCCTGATCTGCCACCACACCCACACCCTCCAGACCATCGAAGACTATCGTGGCAAGAAGATCTACTACAGCATAGGCAACTTCATCTTCGACCAGCACAAGCCTATCAACTCCAAGGCCTGCATCGTCCGCCTCACCATCCAAGCAGACAGCCTCAACGCTGAGACCATCCCCATTACCATCCGCCAATGCGTGCCGTATGTCTCACCCTGATGCTTGCATATATACACGAAAGATGTATAGATATTCAGTCTGAAAGATCGTTCAGACTTTAGACGTCGTAAAGTGAGACTTTACTCCGATTAAACCTCCACTTTAATCGGAGTAAAGTCTCACTTTCTGGCGAGCTTTCTAAAAGTGCATATTTATCCAAAAATGTTAGCGCTTCTTGGCGATAACGTAGATGATGACGGGGGCACCGATTAAGGGGGTAACGGCATTCAGGGGGATAACACCACCTTCGCCTGGAAGAAAACAGATAAGGTTGCAGACAAGCGCTACCATAGAGCCACAAAGTAAGGTGGCAGGAAGAAGTTGTCGATGGTTATCGGTAGTCAGCAGCAATCGGGCGATATGGGGCACAGCCAGTCCGATGAAGGCTACTGGTCCGCAGAAAGCAGTTGTGATGGCAGTGAGCACTCCCGTTACAATCAGCAACCAGTTGCGCGTCCAAAGGATGTTCACCCCCAGATTCTCCGCATACTGATCACCCAGCATAAGGGCATTCAGCGGTTTGATAAGCAGGAGCGCGCCTAACAGTCCCAACAGGGTAACGGAGGCAAAGAGGGGCATGTTCGACATCGATACCCCACCAAACGAGCCCAGTCCCCAGACCATATACGACCTGACACCCTCGTCAGTGGCAAAGAAGTTCAGCAGCGAGATGGCGGAGTTGGAGATATAGCCGATCATGATACCGATGATGAGCAGCATGACGTTGTTACGAACCAGTGTCGAGAAGAAGAAGATAACGATCATCACTGACATCGCACCTACAAAAGCAGCCAACAAGACAGCCGCAAAACCACTGATGCTGACGGAGCCGACAGACAATCCGCCTCCTAAGAAGAGCATCACCAGAGCCACACCCAAGCCAGCACCGCTGTTGATACCAAAGACACTCGGACCTGCCAACGGATTGCGGAAAGCCGTCTGTAGCATCAGTCCGCTGACAGCCAAGGCCGCCCCACACAGCAAAGCCGTCATAGCCTGAGGCAGACGTGACTGTAGGACGATGAACTGCCAGGAAGCTTTCTGCGTTTCATCGCCCAAAAGGATGCGTACTACATCCTCCACAGGAATCTTGACAGACCCCATAATCAAATTCAGGACAAAGAGCACCACGCAGAGTGCCCCCAGTCCTATACAATAGAGTACGCCCCTACTCATGGATGCTGATGTCTGTATTTCCTGACGAAATAGAAACACAGACTCAAGGCAGCAAGCACAACAAGGATAGTCCAGAGGATCTCATCGCCAGCCAGTCCGAGGAAATTGGAGGGCATAGGTGCGATGTCAGCCAACTGCTGTCCACTACCATTGATAGAGGCATATACTGTGTCAACGGCAGTAGAATCAGTAAGGATACTGTCTGCTGACGGAACAGTGTCAACCTCTTCTGGTTTGATGATCGGTATGACGCGATGTACATGATTTGGATCAGCAATAATGTCTAATAACCACATAATTCTTATTATTTAAAGGGTTTATTCATTAATAAAAGAAATAAAATATCAAGAGTTCCACCAGCAACCCTATGAGGAAACTGATAGCATTACATAATATACTATAGGTGAAAGCACGCTTCCAGCAGCGGAGAAAGATATAATACCATAAAGCCTCAACCAAAATGACCAGGATCTCACCAATGAGGATCACCAGCACACTGTCGTAGACAAAGAAGATGTAGAGGTTCAGGGGCAGGTTGGTGAAGATGTTCACAGCAACCGATGACCACAGCACCTTTTTGCTCTTCTCTCGAAGGAGCACCAGCACGCCTAATTCTATCAGAATCGTTGGTACGAGGGCAAGCAGTAGTATCAGTATTAACTCAATCATGCTATAGTGTTGCTAATAAATATCCTGGGATGAGTGCAGCTGCCAGCAGTCCGAAGGCCAGGCCCTCTCTTCCCGGTAATACAAGGTTTGCCAGATAGAGTGTCAGTGGCATCGTACAGTTGACAGCAAACAGTCCCATGAGGAGCAAAGCCAGCCCATAGTCTTTGCATATATAACAGGCCATTGCCACCAAGACCACCACCAGCAACATCTTAACGATGCCCAACTCTCGAACAAGCCAGCCACCAGCCATCTTGCCTAACATTGACGTAGCACCAATCATCAGCACCAGCGTACTGCTTCTTGTGATGCCAATCGTAAAAGCCTCGCCAACGAAGGAGCGCAGTAATACGGCTACCATCAGACCAATCACAGCCAGCCAGATGAAGAGGCTGCTGAACTGGTGTTCTCTCATCTCCTGAGTGGTCTTTGCCTCGGAATCGTTCTGAAGATAAGCCACAGCCAGCAGACAGATCAGCAGCAGGCATACATAGAGCATGGGCCATGAGAAGAAGACGAAGCCAATGGCCAAACCAAAGGCACCAGTAGATACGAACACACCTAAGGCCCGTATGTCATTACCCGTCTTGATGGCCACCTGTTTGCCTCCCCAGACGTGGAAGAACGAGTTGCCCATTCCTAACAGGATGGCTACTAATATGATGCCCATGGCTGATGTGCCTATCCTCATCACAACCGATGTGGTCAAGACTGCCAGCGTCAACAGCAAGACGGATGTCAGCAACAGCCAATGCTTCCGCTCTACCTTGTCCACCAGAAGCCCTGTCAGCGGCTGGGTCAGGAAGGCTAAGACATTGTAAGTCAAGAAGATGCCAACCAGTCGCGACATAGGAAAGGATGACGCTATCAGATACAGACTGCATACGCATAATCCGTCGACCAGCAGATGCAGCAGCGCACTGATACCAACCATCCGATACATAGGAATCCTGGGGGATTAAGGATTAGCCTTCAGGATCTCAGGACGGAACTCGAAGTGCATGGTGTCATAATGATACCAGCGTCCGCCCCAGATGAATCCATGACGTTCGAAGATCTCCACAAGCTGACGAGGGAAGCGGTTGGCATAAACAATCTGATCCGTCTCTTTCTTGCCAGGATTCTTCCACAGCCAGTAGTCGGAATGGTTCACACCAATATCGATGGTCATACCATAGGAGTGGGCACTCAGACGCTTCGCTCCCCTGACCTGTCGCCAATAGAACGAGCCTGACGATTTCAGGTACTGCTTCAGCTCCGGATAACGGGCAATCTCTGCAGCCACTGCCTTCAGACTATCGTCAGCAGCATTCACCTTCGTAAACAGCACCTGTTCGCCAAACCAAGGCACACGCACCAAGTTCTTGCGCACTTGCCCCTCGTTCTGACCATACATCTTCTTGAACAACTGCTCACAGCGACTGCGCCCTGCATCCTGCAGATAGTCGGGTTTCTCCGCTTCACGGTTGTACTTGAAGGCAAACATATCCTCTGGGTCGGCATCGTCGAGTTTCTCTATAAACGACTTTTCGCGTCCGTCGTCATAGGTGATACGACTGCCATCGCTCATCACCAGCTGTCCGTCCTCATAGCTTTTGATAAAGTCGGGATAAACATCCAGCAGGATCTGCGCTCCATCAGGAATCTTCGACGCTGTTACTGTCGTGACGGAATCCTCCTCCACTTCTGCGTTAGCAGGAACAGGTGCACTGTTGCATCCGAACGACGAGCCGGATGCAACAGTGATGGCGCCAATGATCAGTAATTTGGTAAGCTGAGTGCTACTCATACTTATGCAGGAAGGCGATGTTAGCATTCTCGTACTTGTTGAAGTAGCGTTGTGGCACCTCGTTATAACGGGGAACATACCACTCCTGAGAACTGAAATACTGTCTCAGGGCCTTGTCCTTGAAGCGACGTCCATGACGGGCATAGATAGAGTTCTTCAGCACACGGATCTGTCCTTTGTCATAGCCACGAATGTCGTCATAAGTAGCATAGCGGGTTGAGAGCCAGTCGTACTGCGTACCCCACGCCACCTGGTGTCCGTCATCGTAGGTGGTAGTGCTTGTACCCTGGTTCTGTCTGGGAATCGAAGGCACCTGAGCCGATACGGTGTTAGCCAGCACAAAGCTGAACACCAAAGCTGTCATCAAAAACCATTTTCTCATAATTACTCAGTTTTAAAGGGTTATAGTTAAAAACTCTCGGCAAAGATAAGAAATAGTTTTGATATCTCCAAAAAAACACACATATTTTTATACTTAGCCGCCACGTTCGGCCCAGTCGCCTCGATCGAGGTTGCGATAGCCAATGGCTTCGGCGATGTGGTGAGAGAGCACTCGCTCACTTCCTTCAAGGTCGGCAATGGTGCGAGCAACCTTAAGAATACGACTGTAGGCTCGGGCAGAAAGACTAAGACGTTCCATCGCTGTACGGAGCATATTGAGGCTCTGGGCGTCTGGCTCGGCAAACTGATGGATCATCCGCTCCGTCATCTGAGCATTGCAGTGGATACGGCTCCCCCCGCCTTCTCCCAAAGAGAGAGAACTATAACGCTGCTCCTGAATCTGACGAGCTTTGATGACACGCTCACGGATCACACTGCTTGGCTCGCCAGGCTTCATCTCAGACAACTGGGCAAAGGGCACTACGGACACCTCGCAATGGAGATCTATCCTGTCAAGAAGGGGACCGCTGATCTTAGAGAGGTAGCGACTGATCTGGCCTGGGGTGCAGACACAATGATGCGTAGGATCGCCATAATAGCCACAGGGGCATGGATTCATCGAGGCGACGAACATAAAGGAACATGGATATTCCACAGTGTACTTGGCACGACTAATGGTAATCTTGCGATCTTCGAGCGGCTGGCGCAGTACTTCGAGGGTGCTCTTATTAAACTCTGTAAGCTCATCAAGAAAGAGGACACCATTGTGCGCCATACTGACTTCCCCAGGCAGGGCACGATTGCCGCCACCCGTCATCGCCACCTGCGAGACGGTGTGGTGAGGGCTGCGGAAAGGACGCTGAGAGATAAGCGAAGTGCCACTGCTAAGCTTTCCTGCCACAGAATGGATCTGGGTGGTCTCTAGACTCTCTGCTAAGGATAATGGTGGCAAGATGCTAGGTAGGCGCTTGGCCATCATCGACTTACCCGACCCAGGGGCACCTATCATAATAATATTATGTCCACCAGCCGCAGCTACCTCAAGGGCTCGCTTCACACCCTCCTGCCCTTTCACATCAGCGAAATCGAGGTCATAGGAGTATTGTTGCTCGTAGAACTCCTTGCGGGTGTCAACAAAAGTGGGCTCGTAGCTATTGTTGCCATTGAAGAAGCTGATAACATCAGACAGATTGTCCATGCCATAGACATCGAGGTCGTTGACAACAGCGGCCTCACGCACATTTTCCTTGGGGACAATGAGTCCTTTAAAGTGTTCCTTCCTGGCACGGATGGCAATGGGAAGGGCACCGCTGACGGGCTTGATCTTTCCGTCGAGGCCAAGTTCGCCCACCATCATATAATCGTTCAGCCTTGCGTCGCTGATCTTTCCATGGGCAGCGAGGATGCCGATTGCCAGCGGAAGGTCATAGCTGCTGCCCTCCTTGCGGATGTCAGCAGGACTGAGGTTGATGGTCAGATCGGCTGTAGGTGGTTTAAAGCCCGTATTGGTCAAAGCCGCACGAATACGGTCGTAGCTTTCCTTCACGGCAGTATCGGCGAGCCCTGACAGATGGAACATGACGCCTCTCGTCATATTGACCTCAATAGTGATGGTCGTAGCTTCCAAGCCCATCACGGCAGCACAGAAAGTCTTCTCTAACATAGTATCAGTGGTTTTAGTGGTTGAAGAGATTCTTATTTATTCTTTTTCTTTAAACTGTTCGTCTATTATCTTACGTAGATCCGCATAGTTTAGCGAATGTCCGATGATATTGCCTTTCTTGTCAGTAATGATATTATCCGGCACATAGGCAAGTCCTGTCTTCTGAAGGACAGGCATCTCCCACATCCTGCCATCACAAATGGTACTCCAGGGAACAGAGTCGCGGGTAGCGATATTCTTACATTCCTTGACATTGGCATCCACACAGATACTCAGCACCTTCATATCCTTATTCTCCCACTTAATCATCTGTTGCAGCTGACGGAGGATGCTCTTACTCTCATAGTTCCAAGTAGACCACACGGCGATGACATTAACAGTAGCATTCAAGTCGGAAGAGGAAACCGTCTTACCATTGATGTCCGTTGCTGTGAACGATGGCAGCTTCTGATGATCCTTCAGCACTTTCAGTCCTTCCAGCCATCGGGTGATCTCTGCCATCCTGCTATTACCAGGATTGGCTTTCTGAATGACATTCGCCAGTTCGTAGGCCTGCTGATAGTCGGGCTCGGCCGTCTGAATAAAGAATCTATTGAGCAGATAGAAACTGCTGGGTGACTGCGGATGCTCCTTGATAAACTGGGCAGCAGAACGTGCCATCTCAGGCGGCATCTGTCCGCTATTCTTCAGACGGAAAGCCGTCAGTTCCTCGTTTATCTTTGTACCAGAAATCTTCGTCTCTTTCAGGTGGGTAGCATCGCCTTCAATGGTGATTTCCGCTCCAGGCTCACCAAAGACGGGTAGCTCAGAGAAATTAGGAAATACGAGGATAAATGTTATCGTATCTTCCAAAGGAATCTGGTAATGGAATTCACCTTTAGCCAGGGCGATGGTATCCAATGGGTATGTACCATCCATACCATAGATATACAGTTCTCCCTGATTAATGCCCTTGAAAGAGGCGTTTATAACCAGCCTGCCACTGTTTTTGCTGCACGACAACAACAAGGCAAAGAGTATTAACAGCGGTAAGATCCTGAACTTGGCACTCATCACGGATTACTTATTCACTTTAACAAGTTCCAGATCCTTAGCAGCGTATGCGGCATAAGCGGGATCCTTGGCAATAGCGTTCTTCAGAGCCTCGGCAGCCTCAGCCGTATTACCCACACGGGCACTGAGCAGCGCCCTAAGGTACTCTGTGGTGGCATCAGGGTTCTTAATATATTTCAGGGTGACTGAGGCCATCGCATAGTTCTTATTCAGAATCTGTGCCAGTGCAGCACTATTGGAGCATATCTCACCAAAGTCCTGTTCAGCTTGGGCATAATTACCCTTGGCAAGGTTCAGGTTGCCCATCACCTCAGCCAATCCGTTGGCATCGGTAGCGCTGGCGATGAGCTGTTCAGCTGTCTTCACGTCGCCACTCTTCAGTGCCAATAGTCCGAGATTGGCATTAGTTTCGGGCAAAACAGAAAGTTGTTGTGCCTGACGGATATAAGAACGGGCAGCCTCGTCATTACCCTTGGCATATTCTATGGTAGCCAGGTTGTTATAGGCCCTGGGATCATTGGGATAAACCTTTGTCGTGAGCTGATATTGCGCCTGTTTCTCGTCAATCTCTTCTTTCAGGGTAGCAGCATACAACAGTTCTTCCACGCTCAGCTTAGTGGGGTCGCTGGCTATCTGAGTCAGAATTTGCTCGTCGCTACGGCCAATCGTCTCGTAGTTGATGGTCAGACGGGCACGACGCAACTCTGGCAGGATACCGTCGGCCAACTCGCGGAAGGCTACAGAAATATTTTTGATCTGCTGTTCACGCTCTTGTGGGTCTTTATACATCGAAAGTACACGCAGAATGATATCCTTATCCTGGATATTGCTGGCCTGTACCAATTGCTGAAAACCATCCCAGTCCTGAGCGGTGTATTTGGCGTCGACAGGTGCATCCATCTTGATTTTCTTAAGTTCCTGGTTGACATACTGCTCAGACACCTTCTGACGCTCGTTGGCCAGACGGTCGTTGATGGTAAAACCACCATCGGGCGAGGCATAGGCCGATACCTCCACACTTTCCAGATTCAAGCCCTCACGATCGTTATTAATCTGACGGAGCATTCTCACGAACTCTTGTACAGAGTTGTTTCTCAGTTCACTCTTACGGAGGGTTGCCTGCTGAATCAGAAACTTAATGTTTGCCTCCTGCTTCTTCTTCGTGATACGCTGGTAGGCATCAGGTGCTATGGCAGGCTGGGCTGTCAACACAGTCTTCTTGTAAAGTTCCGAGGTGGCAATGATACCATCGGCCACTTTCACCTCAGGCACCTGAACCTGCTTGGAACCGATACGGGCATTAAAGGTCAAGAACATCTCAGCCTTGTTATCGTCGGCATAGGCGAAGTTCGTTCGCATGGTATAGTTGCCACCCATCCGATAGGCGATAGTCTGGTCGTTGCCATTCACGCTCTCTCCCTGGAAGGTAGCTGTATTACCCTGCACAACGGTGCCATTCGAATAACGCAACTCAGGGATGACCGTCACAACGGCCTTACGTTTCATATACTTCTCAGGAAAATGACCGTTGATGGTGGCGGGAACAGAACCCTGCTGAGTTTCCAGGGGATTGGGAGTTACCGTAAAATTGTCTGCCGACAAAGCCCCCAGTTTTGAACAAGAGGTAGTGAGCATCATTGCTGCGGTAGCCAGTAGGAAGAGATGTTTTTTCTGCATATCTATAGTATTATTAAATAATGTGCCGCGAGCGGGACTCGAACCCGCACAACCATTTCTGGTCAAGGGATTTTAAGTCCCTCGTGTCTACCAATTCCACCATCACGGCATTTTTTCGCCTGCAAAGGTAAGGATATTTCTCCGAATAGCCAAACTTTTGAAACATATTTTTGGTTTTTTGCTTGTTTAATTGTATCTTTGCACCCAAAAAAGTGAAGTTATGGATATTAAGAATCAATTAGCAAGGAAACTGATGGAGATTAAAGCCATCAAATTACAACCCAACGATCCATTTACCTGGGCATCGGGTTGGAAGTCGCCAATTTATACCGACAACCGCAAGACCTTGTCGTTTTCCGACCTGCGTTCTTTTGTGAAGTTGGAGCTCTGCCACGCTATTCAGGAGAACTTCCCTGAGGCTGAGGCAGTGGCAGGTGTGGCAACAGGCGCCATTGCTCAAGGCGCACTGGTAGCCGATCAGCTGGGACTGCCTTTCTCTTATGTCCGTCCGAAGCCGAAGGATCATGGTATGGGCAACCAGATTGAGGGTGAGATTAAGAAAGGCGCTAAGGTTGTGGTTGTAGAGGATCTGATCTCTACTGGCGGCAGTTCGCTGAAAGCTGTGGCTGCCCTGCGTGAATATGGTGTGGAGGTAGTAGGCATGGTGGCCTCGTTTACCTATGGCTTCCCTATAGCTGAGGAGGCTTTCAGAGCTGCCGATGTGAAGCTCATCACCCTGACAGACTATGAGCATGTGGTAGAGGAAGCCGCCAAGACGGGTTATATCAAGGCAGAAGATAAGGTCGTCCTCGCCGAATGGCGCAAGAGTCCTGAAACGTGGAAACAATAATCTTCAATGTTCAATCTTCAATATTCAATACACTATGGGATTATTCGGAAGTGAAAGTAAATTCGAGAGTAGTGTGAAGCAGATCCCCTACTCGCAGCAGGCTGTCTATAACAACATCAGCGACCTGAACAATCTGGAGAAGGTTCGCGACCGTGTGCCTGAGGATAAGGTCAGTGATTTCAGCTTCGATCAGGACACCGTGAGCCTGAACGTGGCTCCTGTAGGAGAGTTGAAACTCCGTATCTGCGACCGTGAGGAGCCGAAGTGCGTGAAGTTCGAGACTGTTCAGTCGCCTGTACCATTTAATATCTGGATTCAGGTGCTGGCCGTCGATGAGCAGAATTCCAAAATGAAGGTAACAGTAAAGGCAGAGTTGAATCCATTTATCAAGAGTATGGTAGAGAAACCGTTACAAGAGGGCGTAGAGAAAATTGCTGACGCCTTGGCACAGATACAATACGAATAGGCAATGAAACTTTGGGAGAAGAATTTTCAGGTGAATCAGGAGATTGAGCGGTTTACCGTAGGACGGGACCGCGAGATGGATCTCTATCTGGCCAAATATGATGTGCTGGGTTCGATGGCCCACATCACGATGCTTGAGAGTATCGGACTGCTCGGCAAGGACGAGTTGCCATTGTTGCTGGCAGAGTTGAAGAACATCTACCAGCTGGCAGAACGTGGTGAGTTTGTCATCGAGGACGATGTGGAAGATGTCCACTCGCAGGTGGAGATGCTACTGACGCGAAAACTCGGCGATATGGGAAAGAAGATCCATTCAGGTCGTTCGCGCAACGATCAGGTACTCGTAGACCTGAAACTCTTTACCCGTCATGAACTGATGGAGATGGCCGAGGAGGTAAAGAGTCTCTTCGATGAGCTCATTGCCAAGAGCAACCAATATAAAGATGTGCTGATGCCTGGCTATACCCACCTGCAGATTGCCATGCCTTCGAGCTTTGGCCTCTGGTTCGGTGCCTATGCCGAGAGCCTTTGCGACGATATGCTCTTTCTACAGGCAGCCTATAAGATGACCAACCGCAATCCGTTGGGCTCTGCTGCCGGCTATGGTTCTTCGTTCCCTCTGAATCGTACAATGACTACAGAACTTCTGGGCTTCGACTCGATGGACTATAATGTGGTGTATGCCCAAATGGGACGTGGTAAAATGGAGCGTAACGTAGGTTTCGCCATTGCCACCATCGCTGGTACCATCGCCAAGATGGCCTTTGATGCCTGTCTGTTTAACTCGCAGAACTTCTCGTTCGTAAAACTGCCGAAGGAGTGTACTACAGGCTCAAGCATCATGCCGCACAAGAAGAACCCCGATGTGTTCGAACTCATCCGCGCCAAATCGAACAAGCTTCAGTCACTGCCCCAGCAAGTGACGCTTATCATGAATAATCTGCCCTGTGGTTATTTCCGCGACCTACAGATTATCAAAGAGGTCTTCCTACCAGCGTTCGATGAGCTGAAGGATTGTCTGCAGATGTGTGCATACATTATTAATAAAATAGAAGTAAATGAGCATATCCTCGACAACCCCATGTACGATCCGATCTTCTCTGTTGAGGAGGTGAATCGTCTGGCTGCCAATGGTATGCCGTTCCGTGATGCCTATAAGAAAGTGGGACTTGATATCGAGGCTGGCAACTTCAAGGCCGATAAGCAGATACACCATACCCACGAAGGTAGCATCGGTAATCTCTGTAATGATCAGATACAGACCCTGATGCAGCAAACCCTCGATGACTTCCATTTCGAGCGAATGATCTCAGCAGAAAAGGCATTGCTGCGATGAAATGGTTAAAAACTTTGTGTTTAGTGTGTTGCCTCACAGCTTGTGCTGGCGACGATCAGGTGTATCGCGAGTATGCCTGTAGCTTTACTTTTAATACTTCGCTGCATCCATTACCTTGTCAACTGACGGCCATCCTGGGTAATAACGGGCATTTTGCCAAGATTGAGACGAGCATGGTACAGGGTGTGCGACAGCTGAACACTACCCGTAACTATGATAACGCCACAGAGCGCATCACGCTAACGACACAGATAGAGATGCAATTCCGCTATGAACTGGGGGCTAACAACTGTATCATCGTAGGAACCAGCAGCTACGACAACCGCTTACTGGCCTATGAAGGACAGTGTGCTAACTGTCTGACGGATTATAGTGGAACCAACTTCCCCCTGACGTGGCAGAACGGAGGCACCCAGTTGTTTTGTGCCAAGTGCAAGCGCAGCTACGATGTTAACAACGGTGTGGTGGCCAACGGTTCGTCTGGTCACCAGCTTTTCCAATATCAAGCCGCTTTCGACGGAAGTATCCTCCGTGTCTGGAACTGACACCTTATTTATGACTTTGCTAAACCAAGAGCAAGAACACTGATCTTCACGTCTCCTGCTTTGACTAATTGTTGGGAACATGCAATAACAGTAGCACCAGTAGTGACAACATCATCAATGACTAACAGATGCTTGCCTTTTATGGCCTCTGCATCCATGAGTTCGAAAACCTTCTCTACATTCTCATTGCGCGCCCAGCGACCTTTGTTCGTCTGACTATCTTTGAAGATGGTACGCCGTACCACCTTATTGAATATAGGCAACCCTGTCACCTCACTCACCCCACGGGCTATCTCCAGACTCTGGTTGTAACCACGTTGCCGTTCACGCTTCTTAGCTAAAGGAACAGGTACAATTCCGTCGATTCCATCGAAGAATCCGCTACTCATCACCTCTGTGGCCAGTATTCGTCCCATTACCTCGCCGATCTCAGGATGGTTCTTGTATTTGAGTTCATAAATGATGCGGGCAGTCTCTGCATGCGACTCATAGTAGTATAATGCAGAAGCGCGCTCAATGGGTATCTGTCCCCAGAACAATTTGGCCATCTCGTTCTCGTAGGCATTTAAGTGGAAATTAGTTCTGGGCAGATGAAGATTACACTTGCTACAGATCACCTCTTCGGTGACTGACAAACGATTTCCGCAGATGACACAGAGTCGTGGAGAAATCAAATCAAGCAATCTTCGCCAAAAACTAATCGGTTTCATCGGGATAATCCATCTCTTCGTCGACATCGAGGCATTGGCGAATGATGTCAAACGTAAACCCACGCCCTAAGGCAAAGCGCACCAGTTTCTGGTTCAGTTCATAGTCGCTCGAGGCTTTAATACCCTTTCGTTTTTGCTTTAATAAGGGACGAAGCACATCCAGATACTCTTTTTCGTCGATTTCATCGAGAACCTGTTGCTGGATACTAGCATCTATCCGTTTCATCCAGAGTCCTTGCTGCACCTTCCGCCTACCCCATTTGTTATATCGGATCTTATCCTTCACAAAGGCTCGGGCATAACGTTCGTTGTCGATATAGCGTTCCTTCACCAATCGATCGATGACACGATTTTGCACGGTTTCATCGAGCTCCCAGCGCTTCATCTTGTCGCGCATCTCCTGTTCACAGTGCTCTGCCTGGGCACAGATAGCCGCCAACTGCAGGTAGGCCTCTTGTTCTGTCATCTGCTTCTTCATATCTTCTTAGCTTTAAGGAACCGTTGTTTGCCAAACTGGTCTTGACGGAAGGTCACCTCAGAGAATCCCAGTTGACACAGATAATCTCCTACTGCCTCAGCTGTCAGTGGATTCAGTTCGAAGTAGAGTTCACCCCCTGGGTTCAAGCTCTTCCAAGCATAATCACCAATACTTTGGTAGAAGATAATAGGATTATCCTCTGGGGCAAAAAGAGCCAACTCTGGTTCGTAGTCGAGCACGTTTTTCGCCATTCCATCGCGTTCTTTAGGTTCAATATAGGGGGGATTGCTCACGATGACATCATATTTAGAGGTGAGAGAAATGTTTAAAGCGTCTTGCCTTTGGAAGTTCACCTTCGCCTCAAGCTCCTTAGCATTCTCCTCTGCGATGCGGAGGGCTTCATCAGAGATATCCCAGGCCGTCACCCTCGCCTCTGGCATCTCCAAAGCTAAGATGATAGCAATACATCCGCTTCCAGTTCCAATATCAAGGATATCTCCTCCCGCCGATTGACGGGAGGAGATAATCGCTTCACACAACTCCGCTGTCTCTGGTCTTGGTATCAGCACCCCGGGGGCCACCTTAAACTGGCGTCCGCAGAAATCGGCTACACCTATTATATATTGTACGGGCTCACCTTTTTCCAAACGAACCATGATTTTTTTTAGTTCTGTTTGGTGGTTTGCGGATAATTCCGTAACTTTGCCACAGATAATGTCTGCCCACGTCAGACCAAAGCGCACATCGAGCACCCAGCGGACGATAGCTTTCGCCTCGCCAGCCTCGTAAACAGGGGTCAGTCTATGCCAGAGTTCTTCGTATGTCATTGCGGATGCAAAGATAGCGCAAATAATTGATAATTGAACATTGAAGATTGAAAATTATGATGATAGACGACGAAAAATTCATGCGACGCTGCATTCAGTTAGCCAAGAACGGGCGCCAGAATGCGAAACCCAACCCCATGGTTGGAGCTGTTATTGTGCACAATAATCGGATTATCGGCGAGGGCTACCACGTACGTTGTGGTCAGGGGCATGCCGAAGTGAACGCCTTTGTCTCAATAAGTGCAGCGGATGAGGCGCTGTTGCCAGAGTCAACCCTCTACGTATCGCTGGAGCCCTGTTCGCACTATGGCAAAACGCCCCCTTGTGCCGATCTGATTATAGAGAAAGGTGTGGGGCGCGTGGTGGTAGGTTGCATCGATGAATTCGCAGAGGTTCAGGGTCGAGGCATCCGCAAGTTGCGCGAGGCCGGCATCGAGGTGAAGGTAGGTGTGCTCGAAGATGAATGCAAGGCACTGAATCGTCGTTTTTTCACATTTCATCGAGAAAAACGCCCCTATATCATCCTGAAATGGGCACAGACTGCCAATGGTTTTATCGACGATCACTACCAGCCCACACAAATATCCAGTAACTTTACCAAGATGCTCGCCCATAAGCTGCGTGCTGAGGAAGATGCCATCCTTGTAGGACGAGTAACTGACGAACGCGAGTGCCCCAGACTGAATGTGCGTGAGTGGACTGGTCCTGATCCCAAGCGTCTCGTCATCGATCATGCCCATCCACTGAACCTTGAGAGTCTGCATGCCCATAACATCCAGTCGCTCATTGTGGAGGGAGGCGCTGAGACGCTCCGCAGCTTCCTCGTTCAAGGTCTTTGGGATGAGATCCGCGTGGAGACCAACACCCAGATGACAGTATCTGATGGCACGCGTGCTCCACAGATCCCAGCTAACGCCATCGTCACCTCAACCGTCAATTACGACACGCAGCGTATTACCATTTTCCGCCAAAGATAAGCGGTTAGGGTTTCAGAATTTACAAAAAACGTTTCAGAATTTACAATTTTGCACTACACCCCTGTTTCCTTGTACTTTGTTTCGAGAAAAAGTAGTACCTTTGCACAAGAAATTAAGATGAGATAATCGAAACATGTATTTTGGAAGCAAAAACATCCGTCCCTCATATCTGAAGGAGGGGGACAAGGTAGCCTTGGTATCGCCAGCCTACTGGATGCCCCAAGAGGCTATCCAGGAAGCTGCCGATGTTATTAAGTTATGGGGGCTCCAGCCCGTTATCGGCCCTCGTACTAATAGTCTCAACGTAAATGTATATGCCGGCACAGCCGATGAGCGTGCAGCAGATATTCTCTGGGCACTCGAAGACGACAGCGTCAAAGCAATTATCTGTTCGCGAGGCGGCTATGGCTCCATCCACCTGATGAACCGCATTCCCTGGGATCTGTTCCATCAGCACCCCAAATGGCTGATTGGTCATGGCGACATTACCACCCTGCTATATGCAGCTACCAGCGCAGAGCTGATGAGCATTCATGGACCAATGGCTTTTCAGATAGCCAACAACCAGGAGCCTGCCAACACCATCTTACGTAACATCCTGTTTGGCACAATCCCCCAATACAAGGTTGCTGGCAACATCCATAATCAGTGCGGACATGCTGAGGGTGTGCTCATTGGTGGCAACCTGTCGAGCTACTCAGCCATCGCTGGTTCCAAGTTCCATCTGCCAGCCGATCAAGATGTGATTCTGTTCCTCGAAGAAGTGGAGGAGGCGCTGCACGATATCGACCGTTTGTTTTATATGCTGCGCCTACAGCTCGACTTCGAAAGGGTAAAAGGTATTATCTTCGGCACTTTCAACTCCATCAGGTTCGACCTTCAGTTTGGTAGCGTCGAACAGATGCTGGTAGCCCACCTGCACGACCTTGAGATTCCCATCTGTTGTGGATTCCCTGTTGGCAGCAGTAGCTGTCTGCCGCTTATCGAAGGTGCACCATGTACGCTCGATGTCACACCAGAGCAGTCTGTTCTTACTTTCGGCATCGAAGGTCAACAGCAAACCTACACACTTTCCAACAGCGAGCCCCAACTGCTGAGAGAGCCCTCAGAGTAGTAGTTTTCAGAAACTGACAACTCATGCAAGGGTAAAATGAAAGATTTTGTAAATTCTGAAACGAAATTGTAAATTCTGATACGTACAACTTTCTTATTTCAGAATTTTTGAGTACCTTTGCACCATCAGCGATAAACGGGCAGAAAAAATGTACGAACATCAAGGACTAAAGGACATCATCTTCATAATGCTTTATGGTGGAGCCACCTTCTTCGCCATCATGGTATGCTTTTATATGTTGCTTACTCGTGGCAATATGTTCTCATACGCCATTACCCCACCTAAGAGCTTACGCCGCTGGGCAGCTGCCTTCATGGCAATGGTAGCAGCCAGTCATGTGTGGTGGGTGGTACTGGGCATTCATGTACTTGCTGACGACAGACTGACACGAAACATTGTCGCCATTACACTGGATCGTCTGACCATCGTACCATTGATGATGGCAGTGTTGCTCAGAATGCTGCAGGATCGTCATCGTCCTGTATGGCCCGTATTCGTAGCTATGATTCCCATCGCTGTGTTATCTGTTTACAGCATCATCACCCGCAGCAATGACTTCGAACTGTATACTGAGTATTACAGTATATTTATCGGCATTGTGTTTATTATATATTATGTGTATGCCGTAAGACAATATGGACGCTGGCTGCATGACAACTTTGTAGACCTGGAGCATAAGGAGGTGTGGCAAAGTCTGGCCCTGCTGTCGTTTATCCTCATTGTGTATTTGTGCTATACTTCGAACGAGGGATCGCTGTTTACAGAGTATCTGGCCCAGATTAACACGCTGATTATCATTGCGTTTGTACTCTGGCGCGTAGAGACACTGCAACAATTGGATACGGAAGAGACGATAGAGGAGGAAGAGCAGAAGCCTGTTGTCAATACCATCAACATTCCCACTTACATTGACAAGTTGCTCGACCAGCACTGTAAGGACAAGAAGCTATTTCTTCAGCACGACCTGACCCTGCAGCAGTTGGCCGTTGCCATTGGTACCAACCGCACTTACCTTGGCGCATATTTTGCCCAGCAAGGCTATACCTACAATACCTATATCAATACCTTGCGCGTTGAATACTTTAAGCAGCTATACCTGAATAACAAGAACGCTAAACAGAAGTATTCATACAGTGTTCTTGCCGAACAGAGCGGATTCCGCAGTTATACCACCTTTAGTCAATTTTTTAAGAAGATAAACGGCTATAATGTGACGGAATGGATGAAGAGCACAGAAGACAACGCGTCTGTTACATAAGAAGTTAGCCGAAATAATAAAAACGTTTTCAGCTATTTCAGATTTACTTTCTCTGCATGGTCTTTGCCGTTGACGTTCAGGTAGACTACATATTGTCCTCGGCGCAGGCCGTTCGTGTTGATGTCGAAATGGCCTGTGCCTGCAGGGACACTCAGCTCTCTTCGTTGGTAGACATATCCCTGGTTGCTGGCAAGTAGGGCCACAATTTTGGCAGGTCCTTGCAGACGATAGTCCACAGAGATACCGTTACCGTCGTTGTTGATCTCATACTCAAAGCCTGAACCGTCGTCGTACTCTGTTATGCCCTCATCTACAGCCCTTGTCCGCTCTGCCTTATTCTCCCCGTCAGAGTTCAGTTTCTCCTGTTCTTCCAGCGGACAGTACAAAGCTACTTCCTCAAACTTCTGTCCAGCCCGACTGGAGATCACCACCTCAATAATCGGGTAACGGTAGCCCTTCACATACCAGCGGTAGTGCTGTTGCTCCATCGGCATCTTCTCGTTTTCGGTCTGATCGGTTATCTGCCGTTCCGTATGCAGGCAGATGACATCCTTCAGTTCCTCCCCATCAGGCAGCTCCAGCTTACCGATGCGCTCTGTGGCTGTTGTGTAGATGCCATGACGTTGTATCGGGATCTGCTTGCAGTATAGGCCAGAGCCGCTGAACTCCCCGCTCAACGTATCCTTCGGACTCATCGGAAACCGCAGCCACTCCTCGGGCTGGTCATAGTTGATACTCACCAGATGATCCTCCATCCCGATGATACTGATGCCCCGCTCTGTCTGCCAATAGGCCATTCGGCCTCTGGGCTCCCTGGCGACGATGGTATCCTTCCCATCCGCATATTTGATCTTAAACCCCTTCTTCGATAGGGTAATATCTTTCAGGCTCCACCCCTCTTCGTCGCCTTTGATATTAAATTCCTTCAGGCTCACCCGCTTCAACTGCAACGAGTCCTTCCCCACGATGCAATTCTGTTTGGAACTAAGTTCCTGGGCCATGGAGGACAAAGCTAAAGAAAACAGAATGATTGTTCCAACACACTTCTTGATCATAGTTCTATTAAATCATTTCCGACACGTTGCAGGCTCTTAATGCGCGACTTTATTAGAATATTAGCTATTCTTACCACTTGCTTACTTGGCTGATACTCCTTTAGTCTTGGTGACACATCATAAGCTTGTGGTATGATGGTCTCGATGGGCGTTATTTCTAAACGGTTATTACCCCACTTCTTGACGACAGGTTTTTCTACCTCTATCTTCACAACGGCATAACCCGACTTAGAAGCTGAGAGAGCACGCATTCTTGCTAGCCTTTTTAAAACTTCTGCCATAGTCTTTTCACTTGTTGACTTCGAGCCCTTTACTCTGAGATATGGAACAGTACTTTTTCCTTTATTGCCTTTGCTATTGATCTTCTTATTCATAACTTACAAATTTCAGACTCTCTAAAATATCATAAACAAAATGTGCCATTAGCCCCATCATCAACGAACATTCCTCTTCTGAGAATCTATTGGTCTTATGACAGTCGAATGTCAATAGTCCTTTAATGGCGGCTTCGCGTTCTTGTTCACACTCAGGGGGCACAATGGCAAATACCCCCATTGATTCATAGAATTGCAAATAGTGGTTACTGGATGAGAAGAAATCATCATTTTGCTCATCCTTTTTCAGATCATTTGACAAATAAGCGTTATGGCTTGTTGAAAGAACATAGTCAAAATAACTATTCTTCTTATAATGACCATTCCCATTTCGCTCATGATACCTTTTTGCTCTTGCTGCAAATTCACCGATCCCCAACTCATTATCTCTATGGATAATATATTGGTTGTCTGTAGAGCGACTCACATTCCTTTTCGCCTCATAGACACTTCGCTGCAACAGACTCCTTTTGAGTATTGTTTCACCATTTGTGTCCGAGATAAGATATAAGCTAATGGTCGCATCAATGCTAAACACTTGATATAAAGTACTATGGAAAGCGTTCATCAGGTTCTTCATAGGTTCCTCAATATCATTGATGCTAAGGGGCGCCAGCGGTTCCTGGTTTTGCCGGTTCCTATAGCGCTCCATTTGTAAATTCAAGATTCTCTTTTTTACAGTTTCCATACGATGATAGAGTTCTCTATGGATGGAAGAGAGCATCGTATGGTTTTTGTTATACCACTTATATCTCACATAAGGAACCAATCCACAAGGTATATTATGTGTGCCCGCGTTTCTTCGCTTCTTTTCAGCGTAAATAACAATGGAAACCAAAGAAATAACTATGAGGAATAATCCTCCCAACGAAATCCATTCATTGTAGGTTACAGCCTTATCATTATTAACCCCACATAACTTGAAAAGCCATGTGAAGAATTGGAAGAAAGTAAGTAGATCGGCAATGAAGCCAATAAATCCAGCGATTCCTAATTTCTTAATCATAAAAACTTAAACTTTATCTAATTTTATCGTACTAATCTGCCTGTAAATACCATAGGAGATCCGTGTGTTTAATTCATACAGGTCAGAATTCCATAATGTCATGGTTATATGTGAGCTTAAGCAGATTAATAAACTCATCGTCAACATTATAATTTTCTTTATAAGTCCTTATTATTCTGTCTGCTTCTTCCTGTCCATATAATAAACAAGTATAATAAATATACTCCATAGAGATTGTAACAAACGGGCCACGCTGGTCTTGCTGCTTTGTTTTCAAGAAGGAAATATACTCTGCCTCATTCTCTGAAATGTATTTCTCAATTAACCGAAGAGCTTCTCTTATATTCTCTTTATACTGAGTAGTATCATTGTTTGCTTTTGCTTTCATTGCTAATATGCGATGTTCGAGAATTCTCTTGTAGTAAGGACCTCCCATCTTTTCCCACCACACACAGCTGTCCTTTTGTATTAGATCAATAGCAGAATCCATCTGCTTTGTCATCGTTAGAAACAATACCTTTTGGAAAGCATATGTAAGATGCTTAAACTCACTTTCTTTATAAACATATAGCATACTATCTGCAAGCGCGATGGCAGAGTCTGCGAATGTAGAATCAGGATGATCTTTCGCTTTAAAATACAATAAAATCAGTTTTGAGTCAACAATGCTGTCAACATCTGTTTGCACTTTTTTGTTCTGCATTTCATGTGCTACAGGCGAAGTGTTTGAACAGCAAAGAAATGCAAATACTAATATAAATAAAAAAAGACTTTTCATTTTTGTAAAATTATGGGTTGTTTTAATAGATTCCAAGAAAAACCAGCTGTCCTTGTAGATGAACTGCCAGGATTAAGAGAGCCGACAGTGATCCCAACTTCCCAGAATAACAAATTTTTCTTCAATTCATTAGAGCTAAATTCCTTAACCGCTTTTAGGGAAGAGGAACCTACCTGTTGCAATTGTGGTTCATCAGAATAAAATAAAGGAGAATAAATAGTCATGTCATTTACTTTAATTATCATATTACCCTTATAGTTTTGAGATGTAATCTCGTTGGTAGAGAAACCCTTTTGATTGAAGTAGGCTTCAAACTTAATTCCTTTAAAGGAGATTCCCATAGAATTATTTGAATATCCTTTATGGGGATTAATCTCTATCATTGCTGAAACATCTACGAATCCAGTTAGTTGATAATCACTTATCATGATAGCACCTCCGAGTTTTTCAACTCCATCAAATCCAAAAGCACCACCCTTAGAAGTCTGAACGTTAAAATCGGAATTAATATTCAAATCTGTCAAGATGTCTTTTCCTGTAGTCCCAATGTAAGAATAACCATATGGAACATCTTTGTACGAAGTAACATTATCCATCCATATATAGTCATTATATGGAGTTTTGACCCAGTCATTTCCATTAGGGTCTATAGCATTCACCGGATTATTCCCGCAATACGCATAGGGGCTGAGGTGATAGTACTTCTCGCACATCGGATCCATGGTGGTGAAGCGCATGATGGCTGGGTCGTAGTGGCGGGCACCATAGTCGTACCAATGCAGCCCGTGCATCTCGTCGAATTCCTTGCCGTTATACTTGAAACGCTGTGTGCTGCTGTTCGTGCTCTCCCCGAAGAAGTAGCCGAAGGGATAATAGTGGTTCACCTGCTCGATGGTGCCCGAACTGTTGATCACCACGCGGTTGTTGCCTTGGTGGTCTTTTAGGTAGGCATGGTGTACCGGCGTCGAGCCGCTGAAGGTGACATAGCCGCCTTCCGTCAGGATCTGTGTCAGTGTGCCGTCTTCGTAGATCATGTTCCCGCAATATTCTATCGTCTTGGCCGGTGTGCCGTAGGTGACGTTTAGCTTCCTGCCCGCCGCGTCGTACGTGTAGGCGATGGTGCTGCCCGTCGAAAACGTGATATTCTGCGGCAAATTTAGCAAATTATATTGAATTGACGAAATCCTTTTATTCAAATCTTTCGTCATGTTGCCGTTTTTGTCGTATTCGTACTCATCCGCCTGTTGCACATAGTCGATGAAATGGTAGCCGCCGTTGTAGGGAAAGGTCAGCGACCAGTCCTCATCGTCGATGCGTGTCGGATGGTTGCCATCGTACGTGAAGTAGGGGATATCCACCAGGTCATACAGGTAGTTCTCAATATGACCGTTCCGCTCAAAGCCCGTCATATTGCCCATCTTGTCATAATAGTAGTAGACATCGTAGGCGTAGGGTAATCCGCTCTGGGTATAGTCTGCCCAGTCCAGGAAGCCCAGCGGCGTGTACTCAAACTGGAAGCCGCGCGTCACACTCTCATTGCCCGTCTGCCACTGCATGGCAGCGATATTGCCGCCGTAGGCCTCGACATCGGGCGTCAGCCCGTTCACCGTCGTATTGTAGGCCAGCTTCTCTGTGAAGTTCGTGCTGGAGATGCTGGTCAGCCAGCTACGCACATTATAGCCGTAGGTCTGTGTCTCTATGTTCAGTGGCTTGTGCGTGCTGAGCCTGCCGACGGCGTCGTACGTGTTGACATTGAGCGTCACGGCCGTACCGCCGTTAAGCTGGTAGCTGGTATTGAGCAGGCGGTCGCCATTGTCGTAGGTATAGCCGTACTGCTCCGTTTGCGTGGTCTGTCCTGTGGCCGAGTGTACGTGCTTGCGGCTGGCGGTCGTGCCTATATAATTATAGGTATAGTACTCGTCATCCATTCCGCCGAGTCGGTTCTGGGCGTGGCTCTGTACCAGTCTTTCCCGCTCGCCATAATAATAAGAGGTGTAGTAGCCTGTGGAGGTGCTGTTCAGCAGAGCCGTCCATGTGCCTGTTTGCAGCCCTCGCGCGCTGATATTGTTATTGACGGTGAAAGCAGGATCGCTGCCACCAGTACCGTCATAGCCCAGACCATTCTGACTGAGATTGGTATAATCATCGTAGTAGCTCTTCAACAGCGGTGTCTTCACGCCGAACGAGTTCTTCGTACCCATGGCCGTCTGGCGTCCGAAGATGTCGTAGTCATAGTAGGTCGATCTGTTGCTGAGCCGCTGCACACCGTCCTGACGTGTGATCATACGGTCGGCCGTGTCGTAGGTCATGGCGATATAGTCGCAGCCAGGCAGGTATTTCTTGATACAGCGGTTACGGCTGTCGTACTGGTAGTTGTAGGCATATCGCTTCAAGGCATCGTTGGATGAGATATTCCACGTGGTGCCTGTTGCCGTCAGCGCATCGCTGGCCAGTGGCGGCAGTACGAATGTCAGGTTGCCGTAGACGTCATACACATAGTAAGTGTCGCAGACCGTCGATCCTTTCATCTGCCGTTCCAGCACCAGTCTGCCCTCCTTGTCGGTAAAGGCGTAGCTGATATGCGAGTCCTCGTCGGTGGTCTTGATGACATAGAGCTCGTCGGCAGCGTATGTGCCGGAACACTCCAGGGCAGCCCCGTCGTTCTTTACCACATAGATGCGACAGTTAAGGGGCGAGCTGGTTGTGTTCGCCGTGTACTCCCGTCTGACAGCCTTGCTGTTATCCTGCCAGTCGGCACCAGGGCCATACTGCTTCAACGCTTTGTCCGACGGACAGGTTTCATATTCGGTCAGACTATAGGGCTTTGTGTCGCTGCCGTAGTAGGGACGGCTGGCAGAGGCATAGCTGGTGGGACTGATGTAGCTGCCCGATCCCGAGAAGGACGTCGGCAGCCATTCGCGGACGGGACGGTCAAGGCCGTCATACTCCGTCAGTGTCACAAGGTCGTTACCGCCAGGAGCCTGAGCCTTAGCCACCATCTCCGATTTACGCCCCAGACCGTCGTAGTAGTCCGTCGTCTCACGGTAGCCGCTACCCAAGGCATCGGTCATCGTGCGTTTCCTCACATAGCTCTGCGTACCATAGTTATAAGTATAGCTCTCAATGGTGCTTCCGCCATGTCCCGACACACCAGCCAACCGGCCCATACTGTCGTAGCTGAAATAACTCTTCTCCCCGCGCGGGCTCTGCATCGACGTAATGCCGACAAGGGGTGTGTAGGTAAAGGTCGTAGCCAGCCCCCCCGCACTGTTTAAGGCCGATCCAATACTGCTGATATTAGAGGCTGATGGTGCATAGGTGTCTGGGAATGATGACATGGTTATAACCCCGTTAGCAGCGGTATAAGCCTGCGCATAGGTTAGGCCACGCACCTCTGCCACTGGATACATCCGATTATAGCTCCAGATGAAAGCGGTCTTCTCCGTCCCACCTTTGACAGCACTGGTCAGGTTTCCATAACTGTCGTATGTATACTGCATACGTTGTTCCAGACTGCCTGCTCCCTTGGCAGTGCTGACAGAGGTGTTGACAAAGATGCCGTCCTGATGAGTGTAGTCGCGTCTGACAGTCTGCGCCAAAACACCGTTGCGGTACAGACGGGTCTCTACAGGTACCATCATATTTGCACTGTCCATGTCGGCATAGTTGCTGCCATTCATATTAAACGGATAGCTGTAGTCCGTTCGATAATAATCGCCTGATGCAGAACTGACTTTCTCTGATATAGGATCCAATGTGCGAAGGTTACTGTCATAATCATATGTAGTGGTTGTGGTTACTTTGGCCTGATAATCTCTTATGGTTTTGCTGGATAACCGTACAAACGATGGGACAGCAATGACATTATGGTAGGAATAGATATCTTCAAGATTATTATAGCTGGGACTGGGATTGGAACCACCGAGGTCAATGTATACTAACCTTGACTGGAAGCGAACGCCGACATTGAAGGCTGGCCGGCTCACATTCTCATAGCTGTATTGCTCCGAATGGTTCAGTGTATATGTGCCGCTGTTATTTTCGTACACTTCCTTCTTACTCAACAGAGGGGAAATATTGCCATTGTCTACATTATAGTCCTTCGAATATAGACGCAGGTGTTCTACGCTTGATGCATCCTCATCCTCATACGAATAATAGTCAGACGAACGGCTATCCTCATTATAGCTATAGACAGTCTTACCCTCATTAGTAGAGGTGGTTCCGTAGTACTCGGTCACAGTCTGATAATAGATAGGAGAGCCATAGTCACCTGTAAGTGATAGATAGGGGTTGCTTAATGAGATAGTATGCAGGGGTTGTGCTGAATGGAACACCCAGCGGTTAATCCACTCATTGTAGTAATACCAATACGTACACTGATACTTATAGAGTGTGCTGAGGCTGGTAGTAACAGGAACACGACTACCGCTATACTGGTAGGTGCGCTGACCGAGCAGAGTACCACCAGCGTCGTAGTTGCTGGCATTACTGAGCCGCAGACCGCCCCAGAGGGTGCCGTTGTCCAAACGGTTCGACTCGTATGTAAAATCGGTATACCCGCCAGTGGGGTAGGTGATACGCTCCAGGATACCTGCCTTGGCATAGGTCTGACTGACGGAACGGTTGGCACCCGTCATTCCCGTTGGCATACAACTGTCAGGCGTCCAATAGGTGCTGGTCGTGCCGTTGTAATAGCCCCAGTAATCTTCATGGCAATTCTGGTCTGTCGTTGAAGGATAAGGAAAAGTGGCATTGAAATAGTTAGGTAACGAAGTGCTGTTATAGCTGAAGGCATAGTTTTCCGTACCACTTGAGACGGAACTACCCGAGATCGTCAATCCTTCCAGAATCATTCTGTATGAGAGGGCTGTACTGCCCGAATAATGAGCGTTGTCGAAGGTAACGGTTCTTACGGTGTTATTACTATAGTCTTGAACGGTCATACTTGTCAGACGTGGCAAGTAATTATTGTTGACCATCATCACATGATCAGTGCGGTCATTAGTGTAGTTGAATAGAACTTTGTTGTTCCGCCAAGATATCTGTGTCAGGAGCATATTGCCGCACTCGGTGGTGTGGATGGCTGATCCGTTCCCTATAGTACTTGCGCTTGTATATGTCCAATAGTCATAATCCACACCTGCATCACACGAATACACGGTTCCCTGATGACGGAACTCCGATATATATTGTTGATATTGATAGACATTCTGTTGATAATTGAGAACAATGCTGTCATTCTTGTCAGGAAACACGATCTTTGTCAGATACCATGTCATCGTCTCGCGGTTACCGCCATATGTAAAGTCTCCTCGGCTTTTCTCCTCGGCCATAAAGTAATACCTGATACCATCGGTGTCGGTAATCTTAAAGCCTGTGCCGTATTCTTCAACCTTCATTGGTGTATAAGGAATAGTACGGATATCAGAACCGTTGAGAATGGCATAACGAAAAACGCCGCTTTTTCCGTTGAAGCAGTAGGCATAGCGGTCGGCCTCGGTGTTGTATTGTTTGCTACTCGCCAGATAATACCAGAAATTCTGGTCGTCAACAGCATTATTGATCTCGTCCTCACTCTTGAAGAGAAATTGTCCTTTGTCCACACCACTCTTTTCTTGGCGGATAATATACCCGCCAGCTGTGAGTGACCATCCAAGACCGACGGGGCTGGCTACATCCTGAACCTTGATGCCTGAGGCATGGTAGGCAATGGAGATGGGCAGGTTGTAGTTACCTAACTTGACTTCATAAAGCGGAATGGAGATATGGGGAACCCCTGTGGAGTAGTCCATTGGATATTCTCCAAAACGCTGCAATGTCGTAGCCTGCGGAGAAACAGGTTCCGTTTCTTTCACCAGCTGATCATAACCATTCTCGGATGCATCACGGTCTGTACTTGGATGAGTATTGACGAACCATTCGAACACATCTTTGTTGACAGAGTTATTCCCTGTTTGACTATCGTCCTGCTGAGCGTATGTCCCAACCGAGATAAACAATAATAATATCAGCCCAAAGCACCTCATCATATTTCCATTTTTAGATTTGTAATTCGGGAACAAAAATACAATATCCTATCACAAGTTCAAACAAATAAAAGAGAAACGATTTCACAGAGAATTCACCACAAAAAGCGAAGAACATTGAATATCAAAGACTTATAGACAATTCTACCAAGTGATGTGATTTATTTGATAGAAGAGTGCCACCCTCGAGAGTGGCACTCATTGGTCCTAAGAGAGGGTGAAAGAAATCTTTTACCCAAGGTTATTCAATATAAAACTTATCAGTAAGAATCTCTCCATCAATAGTCGCATTTACAATATATATTCCTTTCTCTAGCCCATATGTCTCGAATGTAAAACAATTCTGTTTAATAAATCTCTCAAATATTTTCTTAACAGGATTCATACTATATATTTCTATTTTCCAACCATTGGAAGATGAATTCTTTTTTTCTTGGGTAGAGAGAGTATGATTATTTAACTCTTCATTATGTACTATTTCAAAAGTTATATTTTCTTCAGACTGTATAATGTTTAGACTATTATTATTTTCTCTGTTATTAGAGTAGCTGAAAAATAGGAGGTCGATATTGCAATTACAGCCTCCGTCACCATTACTCGGAGCCAAAATGTGGAAAGGAATGCCACCAGAATTTAAAGGTAATGAGAAAGCGACAGTTTCATCTCCATCATAACTCCATGTTTCTGGAGTACAACCAGAGTGAGAAATAGTTCGTCCAACAAACCAAGGAGATTGAACAATGACTTTGCATCCTTGATGGACGAATGTTGTTGATGAACCAGATATAGTTTGTTCTGATATTGCCGGGTGTGAAACATTGTAGTAGCCACAAGCTTCTTGTCGATAAGTTGCACTGTAATTATCATTTTGCATTGATACTACATGCTTGGTCAGAGTAAAGACTAGTTGTCCACTCCGATAAACCGTTGCAGTAAGAGTTCCATCATAAGGATAATGATTAGGATTAACTATTGTGCATTGGTTTGTTGAAGGAGAGTTTTGCGTCAGAACAGGTTGAGGGGCTGTATTTGACGGATGATATGACCAATTAACAGAAAAATCCGATGGAAGATTATTAATATTGTAGGTTGCACTTGTGCAGATAAATGACGGACCTGTTATATTAAAGATTCCTTTTAAGGCTCCATAAACATTCAGCTTTCCATACCCAACCTCTTGATGCCAACCAGATGATGTGTATTGAGGAATCTTAATTGCTGAATTTATTAATATTTCTCTGGTTTTTGAAGGTGTTAATGTAGGAACAAGAGAAAGCATTAATGCAACAGCCCCTGATACTTGTGCGGCTGCAAGTGAGGTGCCGTTATAATAACTAGTATAATTAGTATTCACGTTTGTCGTTTCAATATTTGTCCCAGGTGCAACAAGATCAAGTCCATAACCATAATTTGACCCTTTGCTACCTTGTTGCCAGCGTGTATTATTATTCAAAGCGCCAACAGATATCGTTTTAGAATTGGAAGCAGGATACCCCAAACTAGAGGAATTGTTATTTCCGCTTCCACATACAATAGAAACTCCATGGTTATATGCATAATCAATTGCCTCGTCAATAGTGCTTTGAGAGGATGTCGTAATTGACATATTAATCACTTTTGCTCCCGCGTTGACAGCATCGTATATTGCATCGTCAACATTGGTAAAACTACTCTCATCATTATAAGTAATTCGATATGACAACATTGTGACACCCTGAGAATGATTACCGCCTGCTACGCCTGCAATACCAATCGAGTTGTTTGCTTTTGCTCCCAAGATACCAGCAACTCTTGTTGCATGTCCACCTACAGGAGCTGTGTATAGTGTATTATTAATATAATCATGTCCTTGCGTGTAACTTACATTTGAATAACCGTCATTACCATAACCTAAGTCTTCGTGATCCCTTTTAATTCCACAATCAAGAATGGCGACTTTAACACTGGGGCTCCCCATCGTAAATTTCCAAGCATTAATGGCATTTATTTCTGTTAAGAAACTTCCTTTCGTTTCTGTCTCTTGAATAGAGTTTGTGGATAACAATTTACATTCCGTAATAAGTTCTACAAATTCAAAAAGTCCTGTCTTCCGGAGTTTTTCTGCATAATCTACAATATCTGTGTTTGGGGGAACAGGGATATCCAAGAAACCAAGACGATGCCTATATATTGGCTTAATGTCTAATCCTGAATTATCAAGAGACTTTTTGGTTTTCACCACTATACGGGTTGTGTCAACAAGGAAACGATTTCCATTTTCGACTACATATAGCTTGTTACTAATTCTTTCTGTTTTCTGAATTACATTATTTTGGCTATATCCAAAAATGGATATAAAGAGAGAACAAACTAAAATACAAATTATTTTTTTCATATTACTTGATAAAATTGATTTTATTCCTAATGGGTAAATTATCCAATTTTGGGTATAACCCCCAATAGGTAAGATAGGTTGTTGAAAAGACATCATAGGATGTCTGGTATGCAAAATTGAGTTCCATCATATACTCGTTCCCCATTTTATAGAGTTTCTGTCCCAAAGATTTCTCTGGAACTCTTTTCTCTGACAGGTAAAAGGCCATACCTACCACAAGAGAATAGTTCTCGAAATCAATCTGAGGCAACTGACTGATATCCAACCCTTCTGTTCTGAAAGCTCTTTCGAACTCTGTCTGGCTGTTAATAATCAAGGGACGAGGCCTCCCATTATCGTCAAGAGGGGTGGTAAGAGGAAACTCCTCGCTGAAATAACTGACATGATCAGGCAAGAATGCACACATAAACTCTTGTAGTTCACTACTTGCCTCGACTTGTGGAATTTCTGTTTTAAAAGCCTCGTCGTCTTTGCTACTACATGATGTTATGAGTAGCACAGCGAATAAGACTGATACGATATTAAAAAATCCCTTTTTCATGATTCAAATGATGATTGTTTTCTACCATTATAACTGGTGACTCTGGAAAACCTGCAAGAAAGGCTTATCCTTTTACGGATAATTAACCTTTCTTGCAGAGCCACATTTAGGGTAAATTGATATACCCCCATATTCTCCAGTTGCCCCAGAGTAGTTGAATGATGTACTCACCACTATACACTGATGGTAATACTACGGTATTGGTTCCTGCAGGCAACAGGGTTTCGTAATATACTACAGTTTCATCGTCAGGATCCACTAATTGCAGCACATAGTCGGGATGATCACCGAAATAGAGCGTGTGGTCATCAATACTTGCAGATGGAATGTAAATAGGAGAACGTTGCGTATCATTTCCTATTTCGTTAGGATCATGAATACCGGCTTGCAAATCAATGTCATCACCGTCCGCCATAGCCCATGTAGCCACGCCACATAAAGCCCATAATAAAAAAACAAATCTTTTCATACGTACACTAAATTTTTAAATTATTCGAGAGCAAATTTAGTGTATTATAAAGAGGAAAAGGTGCTAATTGATGGGATTTGGTTTCACGGAAATTTCACGTAAAATAAATTAAACTACTGATTATGAACGGGTTCAAATCCTATTTTCTGAATCTCTTCGTCGAAGCGTTCTGGCACCCCGTCAATACCATATACTCTTTTTAATAGCCTTTTTCGCTTCATCGAGATTGTGCTTGGTTGATTGTCTGTCAAAAACGCAATCTCACCATTGGAGAGATGTAACCTGACTAAAATACAGATATTGTAGTCCATACTGTCCATCTTCCCCTTTTGACCGTTCATCTCGCTATAGAAATGAGGGATCTTCTCGTCTATCATCTTTTGCAAAGCTCTCCAGTCTTTCTTTTTCATACACTGTTGTGGCAATTTCAGAACATCATGGATATGTTTATAGATAGGTGTAGAAAACAATTCCTCATCTGTAACCTTCTTTCTTTGAATCTTCAAAGCAGCTTCCAACTCTGACATTTTCTCCTGTAGGGCCAGAATATCTTTATGTTTTTCGTCCATCAATTGATGGTATGCATCGTTTGCCTCTGCTTCATACTTCTTGAATTGAGAATCTTTATCGGCTATGACATCTTCCAAACATTCCATCTCATGCCTGATTTTCTGGATATTAGCGTTAGCTTCGTGATACTGATCCATTAGCCTTTGGTGTTCTTTACGTTTATTTTGGTATTTCCTATATAGAAGAACTATCAGTATGATAGCCGCTATGGCAATTCCCATCGCGACGAACTGATTACGGTGAGCTTTCTCTTCCATTTGCTGGGCCAGCCGTTGTGAACGGCTGTAGTTGTATATCGACTGCATCCGCCTCATTTCTTCTGTAGCTGCTTGGGCATAATATTCTCCATTGGCTTGATAGCTCAAATCTGCATATTTTGCCAAGGAGTCTTTCTGATTTGTCTGTTTGTAGTATAAATAAAGCCCACGATAGCCAGCCTCCTTGTGGTTAGGTGTTCTTCCTGGCAATAACAGTTTACGAAATAATATTTGAGCAGAGTCTAATTCACCCGCTGCCAGATAATATCTGCCTTTGTAATAATAGTAGGTTGCCTTTCTGCTGATGACCTCACCATTATTGACAACACCAGACTCCTTTTCATAGATATCTATACATCGTTTAGCTTCTATAAGATTTTCCTGTTTTACCAATTCTTCAATGATGGCACCTATTGCTAATGCAGCCTCCTTTCTATAGCCATATTCAAGATAGAGCTGGTAGGCTTTTTTCCGGATTTTAATCATGGAATCAGGTTTATTTAACAAAGCGTAAGCACCTGCACTCAATTCTATAGCATTAATGGCTGCTAAGGTATCATTCGCCAGTAAAGCATATTTATGTTGTTGTTGCAATGCGTCCAACATGTCATAAGGGAGCATTTCCAGACAAAACAAATACTCCATTTGGCTATATATACGTATCATCTGATGATAATCACAGTCAGTGTTATCTGATTCACCACAATCGGCAGCCTGCTGGTAACATTCAAGGGCTTTTGGTGCCTCGCCTGCATCCCGATAGGCACAACCTAATAGATAATGAGCTCGCATCCGTTCATTGGATGTTCCATGATGATCGAAGTACTTGACGGCCGCCTCTATGGAGTCAATATGGGTAATTGAATCATAGTTGACATTCTGCTGGGCAGCAGTATCAAGCACCCGATGATGTATGGTAGCATCCTCTGTACATCCCACTATTAGGGATATAGCACCAAACAATAATAGTATATACGCGCTAATGAATCTCATCTCGGCTGCAAAGATAATGGTTTTCTGATAAATGACAAAAATATAAGCTCAAAAGTATGAATTAGGCAGGATTCCATAATATCTTTGCAAATGTTTGACTGCCAGCACTTTTGTTGAATCTTTGTGAAATTCTTGTGAAATCGTTATCATCAGAAACATTTGTTTTCATACTTTGTTGTTATAATTTTGTTCCCAAAATCTTAAAAACACAATAATATAAGTAATATGAAAAAACGAACATCATTCAGAAAGTTAGTACAAACCATCTTGTATCTGACTAATGGAAGCTAAAGTGTATCGATGGCTTTTTGCAGAAGCGCATCAAGCATGTCATCGGGATCCTTGCCAATACTATAGAAAATATCACGGATCTGAGAATCATGTTTCGCCATAAGCGTTAGGGAGGTCATCTCGTCGATGACCGTCGTTCGATAAATCTGAGGTTGACTGGCCTTTAGATAATTGTTGTCTGAGGCCACTGCAAGCAATTCACCATAGATTTCATTGATGGCCTGCTGGATGTCGTTGCGATGTTGCTTCATAATGCCCTGTATTATATAAAAAGAGGTGTGGATGAATGTTTCGTCCCCCATTAGGCCTGCAACTGCCCATAAACGATGAAACCTCAGACCACACCCTATACAGGGTGTTACTGAACATCGTCTTAGGCCTATTGTTGCAGTTGGCCGGGGACATTCAATAACTCCAATTATTATCGCTGCAAAGATACAAATATTTTTTTAAAGAATAACTAAAAAATAATAAAAAATGGAATTAACAGAAGAATTACCCGAAAACTGGGCTGGATGCCAAGGAACGACTGATTGTCCGCTGGCATCCGAACTGAGAAAGTATGACAAGCGTATCCTGCGAATTGAACGACGCTTCAGCGTCAGATGTGGCAGATTGGGGGAACTCCTGATGGAAGCTGCTGGTCAACTGATGGAAATGGGGTTTATGCCACAACCGCCAGGGCAGAACAGCGAGGAGTCGACCATCAAAGAGTGTATCCGACTGCTGATGGAGGCCAAAGACGAGCGTGGGCACTATCTGGTGAGACGCAAGGCACATTGGCAGGCCATTTACCGCATCTTGGTGGATAAAAACATTGGTGTGAGCAATGGTGACTACAGTGGATTCGGTATGTTTGCACAGCGTATTGGTGCGGACAAATGTCGGGTGCCATTCTCGTTAACGGAACTTCAGCAAATCTCAAAAACAAATTTCACCAGACCTTTTGAGCGGTGGACTTTCGATCCTGCCTATTTCAAGACCAGGCTCCCCTATGACAGGATGGTGGCTGTAGCTCAGAAATTTAAGGAGATACTGGAAGAACACGGACTATAATCCATCTTTTCCTCCATAAAAAACTCAACCTTACCATCATTCTCTCAACGGCAGGCATTTTGCTTGCCGTTTTTACGTAACGGTCATAACTTTGCATCGTCAAAACGCGTGATGACATAAAAAAGTAAGAAAGTAAAAAGCTAAAAAAGTTATGGCAAGAAAGAATTTTATGCTCTCTCCTCATTTCAGTTATGAGGAAATGACACGTTCAGCGTGGGCTGAGGCTCACCAGGTAGACAACACACCCGACGAACTGCAGTTGGCGGCACTGATCAACCTCTGCTGGAAGTTGGGCGAACCACTCCGCGAGGTCTTCGGACCTATACGGGTAAACTCGGGCTTCCGCTGTCCCCGCGTGAATGAAGGTGTGGGCGGTGTCGGCAACTCGAAGCATCTCTCTGGTGAGGCGATGGACATCTATATCCCCAACCGTGAACGCGGCAAGGAATACTATCTGTTCATCCGTAAGAACGTCGACTTTGACCAGTTGCTCTTCGAGTACAACAAACGGGGTGGGATGTGGATTCACTGTTCCGTCTGCCTCGATCCCAAGGAGAATCGCCATCAGGCCATTATGAACTACATGGCGAAATAAGAAGTGAAAAATGAAAAGTGAAACATCAAAAGATATGGTGTGTTTGAATTGCGGACGGGAACTGCCTGAAGAACAGTTTGAGATGTACCCTACGGGGACGCGTCGGCGGATATGCCGTCACTGCCACTATGAGCTGCATACGAAGAAAGGACGGCGCAAGTGGGTGATGAAGCAACGCGCGCGCGTATTGGTAGGGAATTACTAAAAGACGCGACCCTCGTGACCCTTACGACCCTGAAGTCAGGGCGCGAGGGTCGTAAGGGTCGCATTAAAAGAACAAATGACAACTATGAGGAAAATCATCAGAATCATTCTGAACTGGCTGTACCGACGGGTGGAACACAAGAAACGCATGTCATCCTCTTCGGAAAAGATGCGTATTGCCCAGGGTATACACCAGTTTTTTGAGCAGAATTATGAACTGCGATACAATGTGATGAAACAAGTGGAGGAGTTCCGGCCCCGTCAGCAGAAAGTGGCGGGTATTGGAGAAAAAGCGGTGCTTATTCCAGAAAAAACGGCGCTTAATTCTAAAAAAGCAGGGCGTATCTCCCCAAAAGCAACGCTTATCTGGCGGCAGTTGACAGACCGTGAGCTGCGGCGTATCGCCATTGAACAGATGGAACAGGTGGGCGTGGCCTGGTCGGTGGATGTGGAACTCTTCGTGCGCAGCGCATTCGTACCGGAATATAATCCCGTTACCGATTATCTCTCCCGATGCGGGGAATGGGATGGTATCGATCGTATCCGACAGTTAGCCCAACGCGTACCTACGGACTATGCGGCATGGCCAGAACACTTCCACCGGTGGCTGCTGGCAATGGTGGCACAGTGGATGAACCTCTCGCACGACTACGGCAATGCGGTGGTTCCTGTACTTATCGGCTCACAGGGTATCCGTAAGTCCACTTTCTGCCGACTGCTGCTGCCGCCAGAACTGCGGGAATACTACATTGATGACGTCAAGCTCGACAGTGCCGAACAGGTGGAGCGCATGCTTAGCAGGATGTTGCTCGTGAACATCGACGAATACAATGCCAAGACACCCCGTGAACAGGCGAAGATCAAGCGTATCCTAACGGAGAAGAACGTACAGACCCGTCGGATGCGGAGCGACCAGTATGAACTGCGGCACAGGACGGCTTCGTTTATTGCCACGACCAACGACAGGGAGCCACTGACTGACCCGACGGGCTCGCGACGCTATCTCTGTTGCGAAATCCTCGGTTTCATCGATACCGACACCCCCATCGACTACAGCCAGTTGTATGCGCAAGCGGTCACGGAACTGAAACAGGGAGTCTGCTGGTATTTCTCTAAGGAAGAAGAGGCGGAGATAGAGCGCCACAACCAACAATACCGCTGCCAGTCATCGCCAGAGACGATTCTGTTGGCTTTCTTTGAACCAGCCTCGCCTTGCAAGGAGCATTTTATCCGTGCCATCGATATCCAGGAGGAACTGCGCCAACACGTACGGGCTGTGGATGTACCCACCATCAAAACCCTAACAACCGCCCTGAAAGCCTGCCATTTCCCCCACGGCAAACTCAACGGCCAGCGCGGCTGGTATGCCCGCAGGATCGGATAGATTTATTCGTTACCTTGCAATGATTTCCATTTATCAGGAATATGCAAATCATAGTTTTCGGCCTTTAAATGTACAATGTCAGGCAAAAGGCTTTGATTAAACCTCGCTCTGTATTTACTCATAATAACAGGTTTTCCATTTGCCATCATAGCGAGATTATTTGAATGATGGTTAGGAGGGAAATAATAGAAATTAAAACCATCAACATAAACAATGACTCTCTGTGTATCCATAAATGTGTTTTAAAAAATTAAGCCACCCCTTTCGGAGTGGCAAGCCTTAGCCTTTTTCATCTAAGGGGGATAATTGTGGTGCAAAGGTAGTTAAAAAAACAATAGCTTCCAAATGTTTCACGAATAAATGTGTGGAACATAAATGTTTATTGACTTTCGGAATTTAGGTTTATCCTGAGAGTGGGTGATTTCTGGAAAGGTGTTGGAGAATGTTGTACCTTTGCAGCCGCAAACAGGTTGCAACGCTTTTGCACAACAAACAGTATTCACCCTTTAATTAAACAAAGATGTTAGAACTGAACATTACAAAAAACAACAACAGGTTCTCAAAGACCTATGGTAAGTACTACCCCCGTGTGGAGTACAAGCAGACAATGGGCATTGATGAGATGGCTGCACACATGGCCGAACACCAGACCCCATTCTCGGCAGGAACCATCACGGGTATTCTAAAGGACTTTGTGAAGTGTACACGAGAGCAGTGCTTGAATGGAAACACGGTGAAGATCGACAATCTGGCCATCTTCAAGTGCTCATTGGAGGGCAATGGCCTGGCACTCGATGAGAACTATAAGATCGTGGCAGGACTGGGGTCTATTCCCACCTCAGGGCCAGACGGCACGGGCAATCCCGACTTCACCAAACAGGCACAGTATGCCGTGAACAGCGTCAAACTGCTAGCGCAGGCAACAGGCGAGTTTACTCGCAAGGAACTGAATGGTGATGCCTCGTTCCGCTGGACAAAAGACGCCCAGAAGAGCATTGATGCCATCGTGAAGCCCGAGTCTGCACCAGAGGACAACAACGGTTAAGAGTAATCATAATGTAAAACCATCAAAATTAAAAGACTATGACAAAGAAAGAGACCATTAAGTTTATTGCTCAGATTATCGCTACAATCGCTACTGCCATCCTGACGGCTTTAGGTGCCGTTTCGTGTACGATGGGATAAAGGCTGAGAAATCCATTTGAGTTTAGGGGGCTTTGCCCCCTTTTCTGTTTTAT
>JAEEGL014374098.1_pt1 | contig 133334 bp, 100 predicted proteins | sample 9134231 | NCBI WGS metagenome assembly JAEEGL01 (sample SAMN16246548, study PRJNA631951) | gut metagenome | biome: gut microbiome; feature: rumen; material: fiber-attached | host: Bos | place: Iran: Karaj | collected 2018-10 | reverse complement strand
TTGTTCACTGCCACGCCCTACGCGCCCTCTGAGCTGATGAAGCTGTGACAGGCCGAAACGTTCCGCATTCTCTATCATCATGACGGTTGCATTCGGAACATTCACACCTACTTCAACCACTGTCGTGGAAACCAGTATATCTGTCTCACCTTTTGAGAAAGTCTCCATTACGCTTTTCTTCTCTTCATCCTTCATCCTGCCGTGGAGCATATCTATACGTATATCAGCAGGAAGAATGTCCCTTAATTTCTCACTGTAGCTTTCAACATCCTCTACCCCGTCAAGTTCTTCATTTTCTTCGACCATAGGACATATGATATAAGCCTGACGGCCTTCGCTTATCCTTTTCAGTATAAAGTTGTAAAGTTTTGGCCTCCAGGAAATATCAAGAACCGTATTCTTTATCGGCAGCCGCTTTGCAGGCAATTCATCTATGATACTTACATCCAGATCCCCGTACAGTATAAGTCCCAATGTCCTGGGTATAGGCGTTGCTGACATGACCAGCACATGTGGATGAAGCCCCTTCTCGCCGAAAATCAGCCGCTGTCTCACACCGAAACGATGCTGTTCATCGGTGACTACCAGGCCAAGTTTTGCATATTCTGTCTTTTCCTGTATCAGTGCATGTGTGCCTATAATGATATCCGCACTACCTTCAGCCACTTTCTTCAGGGCCTCTCTCTTTTCAGCTGCTTTTAGGGAGCCTGTGATCAGTACCGGATTGAGTTCCAAGCCATAAGCCTTATTCATTTCGCATATATCTTTATAATGCTGCAAGGCCAGTACTTCGGTGGGTGCCATAATAGCTGCCTGATAACCTGCATCAATTACCTTCATTGCTGAGATAAATGCAACTGCTGTCTTACCACAGCCCACATCTCCCTGAACAAGCCTGTTCATGCAGTATCCGGATTTCATATCACGTTCTATATCTTCAATAGCTCTTTCTTGTGCAGCGGTTAATTCATAAGGAAGCTTCGATATCAGTTTATCTGCCCGCCGGCTGTCAGTAGTCACTACTTCGGTTTTTTCTTTTTCTTCTTTTTCTTTTAAGAGCTGTATCCTTGAAAGGAACATAAATATCTCGTCAAAGGCAAGACGTTTTCTTGCGGCATCGATATCTGCCTGTTCATTCGGTCTGTGTATCAGCTTTATGGCTTCTTTTCTTTCTATCAGGCCTTCCGAGGTTAATATGTTTTCGGGAAGATAGTCTTCAATCTCACTTATAACAGGCAATATTTCCGAAACAGCCTTACTGATCTTTGCTGAAGTCAGAGCTCCGTGCTGCGGATAGACGGCCTTGAGGCATCCGGCCTCGGCATTATACTCTTCTTCCGTCATAAAGCGCGGCTGGCTTAACTGCCATCCGTTCTTTTTAAGCGTACACATTCCGTTTAGTACAGCGGATCTGCCGGGCATTATGCTGTTTCTCAGATATGGCATATTAAAGATTGAGACATTCAGCGAACCGCTGTCGTCCGAAACTCTGAATTTCAATATGTTTTTTCCGCCAACGCGAAAGAGTGCAGGCTTGGTCTGCACTCTTACATTTACGGTCACTCTGCCGTTCTTATTTATCTCACTTATTTTTCTGATCGGACTGATCTTTGAATATGAACCGGGAAAGTGATCCAGAAGATCACGGACAGTATATATACCTGCCTTATAAAACAGGGCCGCGCTCTTTTCACCTATTCCCTTTACGGATAAGATCCCGTCCGAAAGCTCCAATATCTTATTCCACCGATACTATATAATAATATACAGGCTGGGCGCCCACTGTCATCTCTATATCAAGAGCAGGGAAATGCGAAGCGATCTTTTCTCTCATGGCCTCAGCATCAGCCTCGCTCACATCAGCGCCGTAATAGATGCTTATCAGCTCGGAAGTATCCTCGGTCATCTTATCAAGCATGCCTATCATTACTTCCTGTATATCTGCGCCGTTTGATAATATGCCGCCGTCACCTATACCCATATAATCGTGTTCATGTATCTCTACACCGTCAATGGAGGTATCACGTACCGCATAGGTGAGTGAACCGCTCTTGACCATTGATGCAGCTTCTATCATGGATGCTTCATTCTCTTCTGCGCTTGCATCCGGCATATATGCGATCATGGCTGAGATGCACTGGGGAACGGTCTTTGTGGGTATTACTATTATCTTTTTATCTTTGGTCAGATCCCTTGCCTGGTTTGCAGCAAGTATGATGTTTTTATTATTCGGGAAGATAAATACGGTCTCGGCATTTACGGCCTTGATCGCATTAAGCATATCCTCAGTGCTGGGGTTCATGGTCTGGCCGCCTTCTATAAGGTGGTCAACGCCCAGCCCCTTAAATATCTCACCTATACCGCTTCCTGCACTTACTGCCACAAAACCTACAGGCTTGGCCGGGCCTTCGTTAACAGCTGTTTCGACAGCTTTGCCTGATCCCTCAGCCTTATTAGCGTCAGCCATCTTTCTGTTTAAGATCTTTACATCTATAAGTTCACCATACTGCAGGGCTTTCTGCAGCACCATACCGGGATCGGAAGTGTTAAGTCCTACATTGACGATGCTGTCTTCAACCGAAACGGTTACTTCGTCACCGACTTCCTTCAGATATTTCTTTACTTCCGATTCGCGCTGGATATGGAAAGCTTTATCAAGCATGATGGATAAAGTTGTATGATAAAGGAATTTGTATTCCTTTGCTTTCTTCTCCTCGCTTGAGAAGAGCCTTACCTCATCGGCAGCCTGGGAAGTCTCCTCATCTAGAGTGAATTCTATTCCCTTGCCCTGATAGCCTTCATATATACCTTCAACTACAGCCATGAGTCCGGCACCGCCGGAGTCCACAACACCTGCTTCCTTTAATACTGGCAGAAGCTCGGGAGTGTAATCAAGTACTTCATTTCCTTTTTCGATTACCTCTTTGAAAAAGACGTCAAAATCTTCTTCGCCTCTTTCGTAAATTTCATTTATCTTTTCTGCTATGCCTTTTGCAACCGTAAGAATGGTACCTTCCTTGGGCTGCATCACGGCTTTGTATGCCATTTCTACGGCCTTATCACAGGCTGCGGAAATAATACCTATATCTACGGTGTCATGTCCCTTTATGACCTTGGCCATGCCCCTGAAAAGCTGGCTTAAGATAACACCCGAGTTACCTCTTGCTCCCCTTAAGGTTCCGGAACTGATGCTCTTACATACCGTTTCCATATCAGGATCCTGCAGGCTGTATACTTCTTTGGCAGCTGCCATCACTGTAAGAGTCATATTGGTTCCCGTATCGCCGTCGGGTACAGGGAACACATTGAGTTCATTTATCTCGTCTTTTTTAGACTCAAGTTTCTTAGCGCCTGCAAGAAACATTTTTGCAAGCATCGACGCATCTAAGGTATTTGTTGCCACTTAGGGTTCCTCCTGAATTAGTCTATTACGCGCACGCCTTCAACAAAGACGTTGACCTTCTCTACCTCCAGACCGCTGAAGGCTTCCACCTTGTATTTAACAGTTTCGACAAGGTTTTCGGTTACAGCCCTGATGCTTACGCCATAGGCTATTATGATATGAAAATCTATGGTAAGCTTACCGGCATTGCTCTTTACCTGAATGCCGTGTTCCACGCTTTCCTTCTTAAGAATACGTACCAGACCTTCTTTAACATTAACGGAAGCCATACCTACTATGCCGTAGCACTCGTTTGCAACATTGCCTGCATACTGAGCTATCACGGTATTGTCTATGGAAATGCTTCCCATATGTGTATCCAGTGAATTCTTCATATACATACCTCCGATTTAAGCTAAATGTGATTATATCCTAATGCTAACCAATTGTCAAAACAAAGGCTTCTCCCCATCAGTTTCTCTTCATCAGTATCTCCATCCCCTCATTCAGACCCGCCACGGTCAGCGGCAGCATCGGGAATATCTCCTTTATCGCGGTCTCAGCCTCTCTCCAGGGAGCAGCTCCCGGAGCCATTTTCGGGTTCATCCAGACTATCCTTTTATATTTTCTTTTCATCCTCATCAGCCATTCATAACCCGAATAACCTCCGTTAGGTCCTCTGTAATTACCGTCTTTGGCATACAGTTCTTCGGGCGCCATGGCTGCATCTCCGACTATTATAACCTTAAAGTCTTTATCCAGATTTTTAAACATCCATTCTGTTTCTATCCAGTTACCGTTCTCGCATCCGGGATCCTTATATACATGTGAATAGATACAGTTATGGAAATAATAGGTCTTTACTTCTTTATAGTGATTGGATTTATGAACCGATTGAAAAAGCTCGTTCAGCAGATCACAGTATGGTATCATGGTACCGCCTGAATCCATGAGTAACAGCAGCTTCACAGTATTCTTCCTCGGCTTGTCCATAACGATTTTTAGCACTCCGCCCTGTTCGCAGGTATCATGAACGGTACCGTCTATATCAAGTTCTGTCTTCGGGATATCCAGTCTGCTGGAAAACTGCCTGAGCTTGCGCAATGCCGCCATGAACTGCCTTCCGGTCAGCACCCTGTCATCTCTGAAGTCCCTGTATTTCCTGGCACCGATGACCTGGAATGCACTCTGGTAGCCGGTGGCACCGCCCACACGTATGCCGCCTATATTACCGCCGGTATTGCCGAAGGAAGTCTTGCCCATGGTACCTATCCAGTAAGCCCCGCCGTTATGTTCACTGTCCTGGTCTTTCAGGCGCTGCTTGAATTTCTTCTCAACATCATCCTTATCGAGTTCAAAGGTTTCCACCTGGTTCAGATAATCCTTGTCTTCCTCGTGGAGCATTTCATTCATCTCAGGCTTATCCAGCCATTTAAGCATTCTGTCGGTGACGCCTGGCTCATGCTGCATGGCTTTGAAACATTCTTCAAAAGCCTGGTCATACTTATCAAAATCCGTTTCGGAGTGTACAAGTATGGATCTTCCTATATAATAAAACTTAGTGAGCGACGACTCACAAAGCCCCATATTAAGAGCCTTCTGCAGAGTCAGCCACTCACTTAAGGTGACATTCAGTCCGTATTTATTTAAGGCATTAAAGAAATTATTGAACATAATGCTTTACGGTTTCCAGATCCTCATCCTTCTTAACGATAACCCCTATAAAAGGCAGCTTCTCTTTAAGTGTATCCGTAGGAATGCCGCCCAGCTGCAGCGCATTTACCCAGTCGATCAGCTCCGAAGTCGAGGGCTTCTTTCTTACATCCCTTATGCTTCTGATCCAGTAGAATACATCCATCGCATTTTTGAGCAGATTTTCTTCTATCTCAGGGAAGTGAACCTTAACAATCTCTTCCATCAGAGCTGCATCGGGGAATTCAATATAATGGAAGATGCATCTGCGTAAAAAAGCATCCGGAAGCTCTTTCTCCGCATTGGAAGTAATGATAACTATAGGACGATGCTTTGCCTTAACGGTCCTCTTGGTCTCATGTATATAAAACTCCATCTGATCCAGTTCCCACAGGAGATCATTAGGGAATTCTAAATCGGCCTTGTCAATCTCATCTATCAGCAGTACTACCTGTTCATCGCTCTCGAAGGCTTCACCCAATTTTCCGAGTTTGATGTATCTTGCGATATCATCAACACCTTCCTCGCCGAACTGGCCGTCATAAAGTCTCTGTATCGTATCATACATATAAAGACCGTCCTGAGCCTTTGTAGTAGATTTGATATTCCAGATGATCAGCTTTTTATTCAGGCTCTTGGCCACGGCTTCCGCAAGCATGGTCTTGCCTGTTCCCGGCTCGCCCTTTATAAGCAACGGCTTCTGCAATGCTATTGCCACATTCACGCTGCCCATCAGTGCTTCACTCGCCACATATTCCTTGGTACTCTTAAAATCTTCTGTCATTTTCTACCTTCCTTCATATCCCTTTGGGATGTTCTTTTGCTCGTCGGACATCGGTCCCATGCTTTCCAATATCTTATCTTTCAGTCCATTTTTATCCATATCGGAAGCTTCAAGCTTTAATTGTTCGGTATATTTAACCCATTCAGTCCAAACAACATTATTTATTGGCATATTATTCCTCCCACTGGAGTTCATGTTCAGGTTTTAGTTCTCTTATCATCAGCTCATTTACTGCTTCTTTAACCGGTTTGTCCTCAAAAAGTATCTTATTGACCTGTTCAATGATCGGCATCTGAACATCATATTTCTTTGCAAGCGCCAATCCGGCTTTTGCGGAATACACACCTTCCACTACCATCTTTACTTCATCCATGGCTTCCTTCATCTTCTTGCCCTGTCCGATGAGTATGCCGGCTCTTCTGTTTCTCGAATGCATGGAAGCACAGGTTACGATCAGGTCACCCATTCCGGTAAGACCGGCAAAGGTCTCGGGAGCGCCGCCCATCTTGACGCCCAGCACGGAAATCTCTTTGAGTCCTCTGGTGATCAGAGCTGCCTTTGTATTATCACCGTAGCCGATGCCGTCAGCCATACCTGCAGCAAGAGCCACCACATTCTTAAGAGCAGCTCCCAGTTCCACGCCAAGTACATCGGGAGAGGTATAAACCCTGAATACCGGCGAGGAGAAAATACTCTGTACATATTCGGCAGTTTTCTTCTTTTTTGCGGCAGCTACTATGGTAGTCGGCAACCCTCGTCCCACTTCTTCTGCATGTGTAGGTCCGGAAAGAACAGCTATATCAGCCTGGGGTATCTCTTCTGCAATCTGGATATCAAGGGTCTTGAGCGTATCTTCCTCTATACCCTTAGCCACATTCACTATAATCTGACCGTCAGCCACAAGTTCCTTCATCTGTCTTGCGGTTTTCCTGGTAAAGATAGATGGTACGGCCATGACAAGCATATCCATGCCTTTCACTGCAACTTCGAGATCTTTCGTAAATGCCATCTTATCGCTCAGTTTCACTCCGGGCAGCTTGTCCTTATGCTCTCTTTCTTTATCAAGCATATCGATCTCTTCGGGAAGCGCAGACCAAACCGTCACCTCATGTCCGTTGTTGTCCAGCAGCCATGCCAGGGCTATGCCCCAGCTTCCTGCGCCTATCATACCTATTTTAGCCATTTCCTTCTCCTTTTGCCTAGTAATATATCAGGCTTCTCCCTATTTTATCTTATAGCCGCCCTTCGCCGCTCCGGCGTAGCTCGATCCTTTACCGAAAGCAACCACCACAGCTTTGCCTTTAGTTAGGTTGTTATAGTATTTTATCTTCACTTTGCTGCTGCTCAATTTACTGTTCTTCAGAACTACTTCCGTTTTACCGGGTACCACCTTCTTCCCGCTGAATGCGAGAGCTTTTACGGCATTGGTATCAGAGCTCTTCTCATAGATCAGTATCTTTGATGCAGACATATCCTCTGTCTTGGTATCCTTCGGATAGATAGTAACTTGCTTCTCGATCACTCCGTTACTGTAATTATTCATGCCTGTTACCCTTATCGTGGCTTTAAGCGTCTGGGACTTAACCATCGTGATCTTATTTTTCTCCAATACTTTTCCATCTACAAGTATCTCTACGCTGTAGTCTTTTGCATTCAGCAATGTTCCTTTTTCATCCACGAAAACTATCGGCGTTACTTTGTCTTTCTTGCTTACTATCATGTCAGCTGCATTGACACTTACAATCCCTTCGGTAAAAGCCGCTTCCTTAACAGTGTATTTCTGTCCTTTGAGAACCTTGCGTCCTGCATAGTTGCCTGCAAATTTGACAGAATATGCTGCTTCGCCTTTCTTATTCTTCGGGAAACTGAGTTTATAGTCACGTCCGGCTACCAGCGTTTTTTCGCCGCAGTTAATGCTGACAGAAGGTCTGGATCCGTCTATGCTGTATGTAACAACTGTATCGCCTTTGACTGCGACCGTACTGTCTTTATCGGCTTTTATCTTAAAGCTCTTGCTTACGACTCCGGTATACATACCGATACCTGCCACGGTTATCACGGCTTTTCCGGCATTTACATTATTACTGTAATACACACGGAAATCCTTATCTTTTGTAAGCTGTGTGCCGTTTCCGTCCTTAACCGCGAACTCATCAGCTGCAAGTTCGACAGCCTTGCCATTATAGTTCTTTTTGATACCCTTACTGAGTGTCAGCTTCACACTTTGTTTCTTCTTATCTGCCACCCTGCTTACCGGCAGTGTGATATCCCCGCAAAAATTGCCGATACCATTTATCTTGACTTTATCTTTATTAAGATTTGCATTAAAATCTTTCCCTTCTTTTAAGAGCTTTCCGTTATAAGCGATCACGATCTTCGGATCCTTATCACCGTCTGCTATCACATATGCAGGACAGGCTATATCGCTGTCTTTAAGACTCTTTTTTTCTATCCTAAAGTTTAGTGTATAGCTGAACTTGTATGTTCCTTTACCGTTTATCACTGCGCTTGCATCGGCCGTTTCGCTAACATTCTTATTGTTCTTGTATTTAACAATGTAATCTGCGCCCTCGTACAGTTCACGACCTTTATAGAAGACCTTTACAAGAGGCTTAAGCGCGGTTCCGGTATAAGTGATCTCATACTTTCCGGCTTTATTCTCGGATACAATATCATAAGCCGTATCTTCGCCGGTAACAAAGTAGAAATTCATACCGTTAGTATTTACTGGATACTTTATGATATCGGCCGAAATTGTGTTATCGGTATTATCCTTAGTGTCTTTCTGCTCTTGTTCTTCCGGTTCCTTTTCTTCTTCCTGATCGTTATTCTCCTTTTTTTCTTCCTCTTCTTCTAGCTTTTCAACTATTTCAAAGCTTCCGCTGAGAATACCGGTATAATCACCTATACCGTATGCATCAACGTGGCCTGTGCCGAGTTCCAGATTATCGCTGTATACACATACATAATCATTGAAAGGATCAAGTACATAGTCACCATCTTTGATGATCACCGCAGGAGTTACGGCATCGGTACCTTTTACCACCTTTTCCTCGATCTCCATCGTAAGCTTGGAGATATCCTTACCCTGTGGCTGTTCGTTACCGTTGGCGCTTACCGATACGATCTCAATATTGGAGATATTAATGCCTTTCTCACCCTTTGCCGCAAAGGCATCCGCTGCTGTTCCTTTACCTTTTATAGTCACATCATCAGCCAGATCTTTGAATCTTATTTCAACAGTTTCATCATCCTTAAGAGGCAGCTCTACTTCATTGATCTTTGTCTTTTCGTCAAGCGTACTTACGGCCTTTTTACCGTCAGTGATCACTTTCTGCATGAACAGACCGTCTACAGCCGTGTACTTAAGACCCTCATTGGAAGAAACTGTTTTCGTTCCGACCGGGCTGTAAAAGCCTTTAGTAGCTTTCTTTTCGGTCTGGTCAAGTCTGAATCCCATGTTGGAATCAAGGAATACAGTCTCCTCTTTATCTTCGGGAATAACAGCATTGCCGTTTACTGATTCGATCAGTTTGCTTCCGGATTCATCAAGTACGGTATATGCATTGTTTTCTATCGCCATCATTTTGCAGCGCATCTTACAACGCATCTTGCATCTCATCTTACATCTCATCTTACAGCGCATCTTGCATCTCATCTTGCAACGCATCTTACAGCGCATCTTGCAGCGCATCTTGCATCTCATCTTACAGCGCATATCAGCGATCGCGGGATTACTGTAATTTGCATAGTATTCCGCAAATGCAGTTTCATCCTCGGCAGTCCAGGCATTATTCCAACCGGGATTGGCTGCCATCCATTCTTCTTCTTCAGCTGTCCATTCATAATGATTCTGCATGAAGTCCATATCTGCTTCAGTCCAGTCATCAGCAGTCCAGGTCTTATCACGATATTTTGCCTCATATCTGCCTTCATCTGCGGTCCAGCCTTCACTCATAAACTTCTTATAAAACCACTCATCCGCAGTACTCCAGCTGTCCGGTGAGCCTGCAAACGGATCCCAGGTTTCAGGATCGAAGGTGGTTCCGTCTGACAGAGGAACTGAATATATATCATAGGGAACGTAGCTGATATAACAATCATTGTAGGCACTACCCCATACTATTCTGTCAAAGCCTGCTACTCCTTTGCTTTCTCTTATCACATATTCCCATGTATCGTAAATATCGGAATTAGTGGATGAGTCGGCGACAATTGCACGGTCTTCATCGGGATAATTAGGATCATAGATCAGTATTCTCTTTGCGTGGGAAGAAGCATCATCCTCAACTCCGTAAGCGAGTACCGCATGTCCTCCTTCGGGACCGAACATACCGATTATCACAGGCTTACCGCTGCTTTCAAGCTCATTGATGATTTCCATAGGCAGTGCATCACAGCCAAGGCAGAACTGTACACGCTCATCATACTGGGATATCTGCAGCGCTTCCAGAAGTTTTCTCAGATCGCTGTTTATATCCTCTCTTTTATCATCAGAGGTATCTCTGTCCACCTCAGCCGTAAGGATAAGATCTTCCGCAAATACGGCATCAGCCCTGTAATCCTCTGTATCCAGTCCGCTTCCGTAGATATAGAGCATGGCGCCTGCTGCAGACATACCGTAACAGCTGCCGCCCCATTCGTCATCAAATATTTCAAACATATTTTCGGCCCTGTCGCCGAATACTTCCCTGTATCTTTCAAGAGGAATATGATAATTCCAGCTTTCTTCATATCCGAGATTTGATGAGACTCCTTTTTTGAAATTGTTTTCAAAAGTAAATCTCACTTCATGCCTTAAGGGTTCACCCGGTGTATCCAGCACCCCATAAGCAGAATTATAGATATATTTGGGATTCCCCGAAAAAGTCGTGCCCAAAGCAGTAAAAGCAGCTTTATCACCTGTGAAATATACGCGTTTAAGCCCGTCTATCTCATAAGTCTTATTGCTGACAAATTCCAGAGGTATGCCAAGATATTCTATACTTGCTCCGCTGAACATATCATCCGTCTCTGTTGCCTGAGTAAAGTCCATGCTCGTGAGATCCAGGACTTTCAGGGAAGTACAGCCCTCAAAAGCTCCTTTCATTGGCATTGCAGCTCCGCCGGACCCCATTTTAAGTTTCTCCAGGCTTTCACAATTTTTAAACATATGGCTGAGGCCACCTTCATCAGCATTTCCGCCGGCCTCGGCTGCTGAAAATACAAAATATGCAGGATTTATTGTTACTTCTTTTAGAGACGTGCAGTTTTCGAACATACTGTAGAAATACTTCACTTTAGCAGTCATCAGCGTTGGAAGATTTACTTTAGCAAGACTTGTACATCCCATAAACATATTGTTTACATTTGTAAGTTCCTGTGTATTATTAAAACTCTGCAAATCCAGTTCTTTTAAGGATGCACAATCTTTGAACATTGAACTCATATCTGTTGCATTGTTTGGATACATGTATGAAAGATCAATACTTTCAAGTTTACTGCAGCCTTCAAACATTCCGGAAAAATCAGTAACCTGATCGCAGGTCAAATCATATATTTTTATCTCTTTTAATGAAGTACAGCCATAAAACATTTTTCTTGTATTATAGAGATGATAGGCGACCGCTCCTGTCAGATCTATGCTTTCCAGGGACGTACAGCCACTAAACATTTCCTGCATACTTCCGGCTGTCGAAGTATCAATATTAATAAACTCAACATTTTTTAGGTTCTCACAGCCTGCAAACATTCTTGTGAAGTCTTGTATAAACAATTCTTTACAATCTATTTTTATATTTTCAAGGTTATAATCATTCTTAAAGAGTTCAGATAAGTCAGATCCGGCTTCATCAACACCTTCGGAAATCCAGATACCTTTTAATTCAATTGAAGAACCGAGACCCGTAAAGCTTTGACTTTTGATACATACCTTATAATCAATATTATTATCACTCAGTGTAGCAGGAATTATTAGATTCTTATCATAATCAACAGGTATAAGACCGGCTCCGGTTATTGTAACAATATCCTCTCCATTATCGTTAGTCCCCTTAGTGCACAATAAATTATCAAAATACCACTCATCACTCTCTTGCACCCAGTCAATATCTTCCTTAGCCTCTTCGGAAATGCTTATTTCATCTTCCGGTGCTGCCTCTTTGGCACTTATAAGCTCATCATCAGGTGCAAGCTCTTCCTGAGCTGTATCCTCCAAGCTTCCTATGCTATCACTGTCATATACGCGAAGTTCTTCTCCCGCATAAGCATAGCTGTCCAGACTGCCTGCGAGCATGACTGTACACATAAACGCTGCCAATAATCTTTTTGCTTTCATCGGATAGTTCCTTTCTTTAACTGTATATCGTGCCCCTCATTTTTATTTGATCTTATAAGTTCCCTTGGCTGCGCCGGCGTAAGTCGAGCCCTTGCCGAAAGCTACTACCACAGCCTTTCCTTTTGTCAGGTTGTTATAGCATCTGACTCTCATCTTGCTGCCGTCAAGCATATTCTTCTTAAGTTTTACTTCTATCTTGCCAGGAACTACCTTATCTCCTGTGAAGGCCAGAGTTTTAACGGATTCAGGATCAGTTTTATTAGCGAATACGGCTATCTTTGCAGCAGAGATATCTGTAGTTGTGGTATCTTTAGGATAGATAGTTACTTCCTTTTCTACCACGCCGCTCTTGTAGTTATTGCGGCCCGTTACTCTTATGATAGCCTTAATTTTCTTTGATTCCACCATGGTTACTTTATTCTTCTCAAGAGGCTTTCCGTCAACAATAACCTCTACCGTATAATCTTTCGCATTTAGCAGAGTACCGTTTTCATCAACATATACCTTCGGAACCACCTTATTCTTCTTGTTGACTACCATGTCAGCCGCATTCACGCTGATGACACCGGCTTCAAAAGCTGCTTCTGTTACGGTATATGCACGGTTCTTTATTGCTTTCTGACCTTTATAGTTGCCTATGAACTTAAGGGAATAAGCAACAGCGCCCTTTTTGTTCTTAGGGAAGGTTACTTTGTAATCACGTCCTGCCACAAGCTTCCTTGTTCCGCAGTTAACACTGACCACAGGTCTGGAGCCGTCTATGCTGTAGGTGATCACAGTCTTATCTTCCACAGGAGTTACCGCGCTCTCTTTATCAGCCTTTATCTTAAAGGTCTTTGAAGCCACACCTGTATACATACCCCGGCCTGCAACGCTTACTTTGGCCTTTCCGGCGTTTATATTATTGTTGTAGATCACAACATAATCCTTATCCTTTACGAGAACGTTTCCGTCTCCGCCCTTTACAGTGATCTCATCATTAGTAAGTTCTATAGCTTTTCCGCTGTAGCTCTTCTTTATTCCTTTGGCAAGACTCAGCTTAACACTGAGCATCTTCTTGTCTGCCACTCTGCTTATCTGGGGACTTATTTCCCCGGTATAATTTCCTATGCCCTTTATCTTCACTTTATCCTTATTTACTGTGGCTTCAAAATCCTTACCGGCCTTCAGCAGTGTGCCATTGTATGCCAATACCACCTTCGGCTCCTTATCGCCGTCAGCGATCATATATGCAGGGCAGGCTATATCCGCATCCTTCAGGCTCTTTTTAACTATCTTGAACTTAAGCGTATAGCTGCACTTATACATACCCTTGCCGGTGATTATCGCAGAAGCATCCTCTGTTTCACTGACATTCCTGTTATTCTTGTATTTGACTGTATAATCCGTACCCTCATACAGTTCACGACCCTTGTATATTACCTTTACTAAGGGCTTTAAAGCTGTTCCGGTATAAGTGATCTCATATTTGCCCGACTTATTCTTGGAAACGGTATCATAGCCGCTGTCAATGCCGGTAACAAACTTAAATTCCATGCCCTCATAGTTTACAGGCTCATCCTTATATATTTCAAAAGTAAGCTCTTTTATACCGGTATATGCGCCGACACCGTATACGGTAACTTTTCCCGTTCCGGCTTTTTTATTGTCGCTGTATATACAAACATAATCCGTAAAGGCGGTAAGAACTTTGTTGCCGTCCTCTACCTTTATCTCCGGAGTCAGCAGTTCTCCGCTGTATCTGAGCCTTGTTTCATAAGTGAAAGTAAGACCTTTTATGTCTTTGCCGCCGGCCTGCACATTTCCGTTCGAGCTGACTGATTCTATTATGAGGTTTTCAACAATCAGGCCCAGATCACTTTCAGAAATATAAGCGCCTGCCTTTGCTCCGGTACCCTTACCTGCAACCGTAACATCTGCTTTTTCATTTCTTAAAGAAGCTTTAACCTTTTCTCCCTTCTTTAAAGGAAGAGTGAGCTCATTAATATTTTTAGCTTCATCCAGCTTAAGTTTTACTTTCTTTGCTTCTGTATCAACTTTCTGGCCGAGTTTACCGTCATCAATTGAATAATTGAGAGCGCCGGTAGATTCAATAGCATTTATCTTCTCGGTTCCTACGTATCTCGCATCCGACTTCTTCAAAGCCTTATTTCCGGAAAGCAGTCCGAGTCCGACAGCTTCATAGCCCTCAGCTTCTTTATCTGCATTAACGCTTCCGCTTCCGTTCTTGTACTCGTACAGCTTTACGCCCTCATCATCAAGTATGGTGATATCGGCGTAGCCTCCGCCGATGAGCTTGCAGCGCACCTTGCAACGCATTTTACAACGCATTTTGCATCTCATCTTACAACGCATCTTGCAGCGCATTTTACATCTCATCTTACAACGTATCTTGCAGCGCATCTTGCATCTCATCTTGCAGCGCATATCCATGTCGTCGGGAGCCTTGGGATAAGTTGCCATATACTTGGCAAATTCGGCATCATCTGATGCATTCCAATCGGATATATCCGTAGCCGTCGGATGAGCATTAAGATAATTCTGTTCATCTTTCGTCCAGCCCCAGTATTGTGTCAGGAATTCCTCGTCCGCATCAGTCCATTCTTCAGTTTCTCCCGCCGTGGGATCCCAGGTATCAAAGTCGAACTCTCCACCGTCCTTCCAGGGCGCTGAATATATATCGTAAGGCACGTAGCTTATTGCGCAATCCTTATTGTCAGAACCCCATTTAATTGTTCCGGCACTGTCAAGGGTATATTCCCAGGAATCAGGATATGCGGCATTGCCTGTAGTAGACAGCATCTTTATAGTCTTATCCTGTCCCGGATGGTTAGGATCATAAATATGCAAGGACATGCCCACTGCTCCGACAAGTTCTTCAGCGGCATATGCGAGCACAGCGTGTCCGCCCTCAGGTCCGAAGAGACCTATGATCACCGGCTTTTTACTCTCTTCAAGCACACTGACAATTTCAAGCGGTGTTGCGGGAAGAGACAGACAGAACTGAACTCTCTCGTCATACTGGGATATCTGCATAGCTTCAAGGAACTTTCTCAAGTCAGTCCTGAGCTGTTCCCTTGTATCGTCTGAAGGATCCCTGTCTACTTCGGCCGGTAACGTCAGATCACTTACAAAAACAGCATCCTTGGAGAAACCGTTCATGCTTATGCTCTCATCATCCGTTGCAAACATGGATGAACTCGAAGAAATGCCGTAGCAGCTTCCGCCCCACTCATCATCAAAGAAATCAAATATCTCCTCGCCCCTGTCGCCGAATACTTCTTTATATCTTTCAACAGGGATATGATATGCCCATTCTTCCTCATAACCGAGATTATCAGCCGTATCTTCTTTGAAATAATTGGCAAAGGAATAGCTGAGTTCATTAATATCTGTATCACCGGGATAAGGTATTGGTTTAGAGAGGTCATTATAATTGTATATTATGTGTTCGGCCCCGAAAGACACTCTCCTGCCTTCATAAAAATCCTTGCTTCCCGCATAATATAAGCGCTTAAGTCCGGTGATCACTACATTCATACTGTCAGGAACTTCAGCCGGCAGTCCGAGTCTTTCTATACTTGCCCCGTTAAACATGCCTCGATAGCCTTCCTGGTCAGTCATGTTGAAAGCTCTTATATCGAGACGTTTTAAGGACTTACAATTCTTAAATGCCTCGCTTACATCTGCTCTTGCCAGATAGAAATTATGAAGATCAAGGTCCATTAGTTCGCTGCAGCCTGCAAACATATTTGAAATACCGTTGAATGAGCCCGGATCAGTCAGTATACTGCTTCCGGTAAAGCCGGGAATTATCAGATATTTCAATCTGCTGCAGTTGCTGAACATATATGACATGTTTTCAACCTTGGGCGTATTGAAATTATCCAGATTTAAAGAAGCAAGTCTTTCACAATCAGCGAACATCTGGCTCATATTTGTAGCTTTTTCCGTATTAAACGTCGTTACGTTCAGCTCTTCGAGAGCACTGCAGCCGTAAAACATCTGCTTCATATTATCAACTTTTTCGGTATTAAATGAGCCCAGATCAAGTTTTGTTAAGGAGCTGCAGCCTCTGAACATGCCCGACATATCAGTAACCTTAGCAGTATTAAAACTTACAAGATCGATCTCGCTAAGAGAATTACAGCCCTCGAACATACTAGACATGTCAGTGACATTTTCAGTATCAAGGCCTCTTATATCAAGACGGTTAAGAGAAGCACAGCCTCTGAACATCATCGTCATATTAACGACATTTGAAGTATCAACTTCACTCAGATCGATAGTCTTAATAGTAGAACAGCTGTTAAATAGTCCGTCTAAACCGTCCGAAAATTCAACGCCGGCAGCTATTTTGATTCCTTTGATATCCGTATTTTTCAGATTTGCAAATGAAGCAGCATTAATAATAACTGTACGATTATCGCCGTCTTGTATTTTCGCCGGGATCAGAAGATATTCAGGAAAACCTGATGTATCCTGAATGTCGTTAATCACGTAGGCAGGGCCTCCGTCGCTATCTGAAGTAGGTGCAAAATCGAAATGATCAACGTACCAAGCCGAATCCTTTTCCGTATATTCTATATCATCCCCCGGTGCGTTCCCTTTCTCCTCAGAAACATTAACATTTTCAGAAGGAGCTTCAACAAACTCTTCCGCTTCTGTATCGCTTACATCCACCACTTCAAGAGCTTCTTCATCGTCATCCGTAAGGACATCTTCTTCATATGCCGCTATTTCTTCTCCGGCATATACAAAGCTTTCCAGACTTCCCGAGAACAACACGATACTCATCAGAACTGCCAAAAATCTTTTACCCTTCATATCTCTGTCCTTCCTTTCCAAATGTCCTAACGTTTCCGATCATTCCGATTTTTACTTAGGTTAAGTTTACCGAACACTCCGCCTGTTTTCTATCGCATCAGCTCTTTCGAGCATCCCGTTTCTTTTCCTTCATTTCGAGCATTTAAAAATTTTTATCGTATTAACTCTCTTGCATTCCCCATCTTTATTCCTAAAAAGCATTCAAGCTTACATAATATGCCTTCAGGTTTACACTTCGACACGCAAATACGGCCTTTTTGTCTGTATACGTGTCGTTTTCATGGAAATAAGACGCTTTCCGACTTAATTTTCTTTTAAAATCTACCTGATAAACACGCAGATAGATACTTTTAACCTATATACGTGTCTTTTTTATTTTTTTCGACACGTACACAGGGCATTTCTTCTGTTATGCGTGTCTTTCACCTTCGGGCCATACACTCAGATATATTATCTACCCGATTTCAGATATTCCAAGCCCGGTAAATGCTATTATTATCACATATGGGGCAATCTTCCTTCAGCAAAGTCCTTCTATAGTTTGTCAGTATCCCCTTTACAATTAAGAAGTTTCTCACTTCACACAGTCATTACAAAGCTTCGTCATAGAGTCATAGAGCACATCCGTGTCTCCGGCCCCCATAACTACAAGTATATAAGGATCGCCGTCTTTAGCATCGGCGTATAATATCATGCATCTTCCGGCGGAGGCTGTACTTCCGGTCTTGCCTCCGATGATCGAAACCTCGCCGGGCTTTGAATAAGCGCCTGTAAGGTAAGAATTTGTTGAAGTGATCTCCTTGCTCTGAGATTCTCCTTCCGAGTCTTTATACTCGATCTCATATTTTACTGTCTGGATTATCTTGACGAATTCTTCGTGTTTAAGTGCCTCATTGAACATCAGATAAAGATCATAGGCACAGGTGTAATGGTCTTCATTGGGAAGACCGTGCGGATTAACGAAGTGAGTATGTGTACAGCCCAGCTCCAGTGCTCTGGAATTCATCATCTCCACAAAATGATCTACGCTGTCTCCGTAATTAAGAGCCAACGCCAGCGCCGCATCATTTGATGAATTGACCAGGGTTGCATAGAGAAGTTTTCTGACAGACAGTACGTCCCCTTCTTTAAGGCCGAAGAGCTGAACGCCCTGTTCACGTATATTAACATCCCCCACAGTCACTTCCTCATTCAGATCATCACAGTTTTCAAGGACTATGAGAGCTGTCATTATCTTGGTAAGTGATGCGGGATACAGTCTGTCATTTGCCCTGTAGGAATAAACCACCTTCCGTCCGCTGATATCATAAACGCAGGCTGCTTTCAGATCCGAGGTATCGATGGTAGAACTGTCCGTAATATCTTCCGCAGCAGCACAGAGTTCATCAGCAAAAAAAGGCAGCTTTCCTGCTTCAGTCTGGGTGTCTAAAGAAAAATCCGAATTGGTATCCAACGAGCCGTACGGCAGATCAGGTTTCTGCGTGGCACAGCCGGTCAGTAATATTAAACATGCTAAAAACAGCAGTTTTTCAGTCTTTATACATTTCACGCCACTCAAGATCCCCTCTGTCAAGTGCTTTTATCATGAGTTCGGCGCTGGCAAGATTTGTAGCCAGCGGGATATTATGCATATCACAAAGTCTTAAGAGATTCAGTGCATCGAGCTCATGAGTCATGGGACTGAGCGGATCTCTTAAGAGTATCATAAGGTCTATCTCATTATGCTCTATCTGTATGCCGAGCTGCTGTTCACCTCCGAGCTGTCCTGACAGGAATTTATGAACTGTCAGATTGGTAACCTCTTCGATAAGGCGCCCCGTAGTACCTGTGGCATAGAGTTCATGTCTTGCAAGTATTCCCCTGTATGCAATACAGAGATCCTGCATGAGTCTTTTCTTGGCATCATGTGCGATCAGTGCAATTTTCATCTCGTAACCCCTTTATTAAAATTGATTAAAATCCGGCTCAGGCATAGCCACATACTGTACTGTCTTTCGCTCCTGAGTCTTACGTCTCAAGCTGACGCTCAGGACAAACCCCATTCCTGCATATAAGCTCACCAGACTGGTCAGTCCGTAACTGACAAAGGGAAGCGGCAGACCTGTATTGGGCAGCAGACCGGTGGTAACGCCCACATTTATAAAGCTCTGGAAACATATGATCGTGCCCATGCCGAAACATATGATCTCTCCGGCAAGATCTGCGGCTTTCATTCCGGTCCGAAAGCATTCCGCCGCTATCAGCATCAGCAGTATTATCACGCTTGCCGAGCCCACAAAGCCGGTCTCCTCCCCTATGATAGCAAATATAAAGTCGGTCTGCGGTTCGGATATATAGTTGCCGTTTTTAACCGAACCAATCTCATTATTGTTAAGTCCCTTGCCCCAGAGCTGTCCGCTGCCTATGGCAGTGATGGAATTCTGCTGCTGGTATGCAGTGGTCAGCGCATATTTATCGGGTTGCAGCCAGGCAAGCACACGCTCCTGCTGATAAGGCTTCACAAGAGTCTGGTCCGGTTGCAGTATAAGGAAGATCACGACTACTACTGCCGGTATGACTACAGCAAGTGTACCTATAATGATCTTATGGCTCAAGCCTCCCACATAGAGCATCATACAGAATATGATCACAAGCATAATAGTAGTAGACAGATCCGGCTGCTTATATACCAGATATAGCGGTGGTATGATCAGCCCGATCATTGCTCCGATTATCCTTATATCATTTATACGTTCCTTGTTCTTCATTATAAACTGTGCAAAAAAAAGTATCAACAGGATTTTTGCCGTCTCGGAAGGCTGGAATCTGATGCCCATTATCTCTATCCATCTTTGTGCATTATGAGAACTGTCGCCGAAACGGTCCACCAGTACCAACAGCCCCATATTGAACAGATATATGAGCCAGTAAAACTTCAGGGTAAAATGGTAATCAAAGAATGCTATCACCAGCATCACAAACACGCCAAAAGCCACGCCAAAAGCCTGCTTGGTCTGTACCGAAGCCTTGGCGCTGCCTATGGCAACAAGTCCCATACCGGATATCACCAGCAGAAAGAGGACCAGTCTGAAATTGAAATTCCTTATCTCCAGCTTCTGTTTCATATCAGTCTCCTCCGCTCACGGCCGTAGCCTCGGAAGCCTCACCTGTTATAAGCTCTTCCTCACTTTCAAGGTTAAAGTGGTATTTGAATACATCTGCAGCAACCTGCGCTGCAAAATCCGACGAATATCCGTTAGCTATACGGACAGCAATGGCTATCTCAGGCTTATCATAAGGAGCATAACCGACAAATAAAGCGTGATTCGCCTTGTTCGTCTGCTCCTGTGCCGTACCCGTCTTGCCCGCAGCCGAGAGCCCCGGGATTTCAAAATAGGATTTTGATTCCACCACTCTCTTCATGCCCAGATGTATGGTATTCCATAACGAACGTCCTATGACTATCTCATTTCTTATATTGGGCTTGTAATAGTACTCTGACTGATCGGAATCATTCTTTATCTCATGTATCAGACTCAGCTGATATACGGTACCGCTGTTGGCTACCGCAGTAACATATCTTGCAAGTCCGACTGTTGTATAGTTATGCGTACCCTGACCGATAGCCGACGGCACCGCATACTTATCACTTATCTTCGGCTCGGATTCGGCTATCTCGACTCCTGTCTTATCACCCAGGCCGAACATATCGGCGTATATGGATAATCTTTCCAGACCATAATCATCGTTATATCCTTCACCGTCTCCGGCAAGGCGGTAACCGACTTCGTAAAAATAATAGTTACAGGAATTCTCTATGGCTCCGCAAAGATCCAGTTCACCGTGATTGCCCGGGTCTATCCAGCATTTATGCACGTCACCCTTAAGCTTGGTGAATTTGCCTTCACATTCTATTATAGATCCTTCCGAGATAACGTTTTCCTCTACACCTGCCACGCTGGATACCATCTTAAAAGTAGAACCGGGAGCCGTTCTCTGTTGTGTGGCGTAATTCCACAGCGGATTGGAATGATCCTGGGACAGCTTAGCCAGATAAGCCGAATCCGCTGTATTTGCAAGCCGGTTCGTATCATAACCGGGATAAGACACAAGCGCCAGCACTTCCCCGGTTAAAGGAGCCGTAATGACAACAGATCCGGAACAGGGTTCGAGTCCCAGCTGGGCCGGTGTGATATAGATATTCCTGATCAGATAGGATACAAAGTTGTATGCCTCGGTTTCCCCGCTTTTCAGTCTATCTATCCTCGAAGGATCAACAGCTATAATATCCTGCTCCCAAAGGATCATACATACATCACGTCCGGATATCATATCCGAATGAAGAAGATATTTATACAGCTTTTTGGAAAAATCCTGATTGGTCTCAAGATGAGTTACCACATATTCCGTTATTGCCTTATATATCTCTCCGGAATCGGCATAGCGGTTATCTAATGTAAGCTTGCTTATATCTATCCACTGCTTCGAGATGCAGTACATCAGATATTCCTTCAGGCTTATGATCTCATCGATCCTCCAGTTTTTATAGGTTTCATCATTTATATCGACCTCATCGCTTTTGATGATACCGTAATTTGCATTCGAAAGCATTGATACGATGAAGCTTTCATATTCCTTGTCTTCATCTTCAAGTTCATTATACGGGGTATCCGAAGTCATAAGGACATTTCTTATGTGCTGCAGGGCATCAGCCTGCTTTATCGCAAACTGTGAATAAACTTTTTTCTCATAATCTCCGGCATAACTCTTCGCCATATGCTTCAGATTTATGACATTATTATCGAAAAATGCATTATATACATCATAAACCGGAATAACCCTGTTACGTCCGCTCTGCTCGACCTTTTTCTCGTTAACCAGGCGGCTTACAAGTATACCTGCGATCTTCTGTTCAAGCAGATTATAGGTAGCCATCTGTAATTCCGCATCCAGCGTCAGATATATGTCATTTCCGGGCAACGGAAGTTTTACGTTATTGCGCTCTATTATTCGTCCCACATTATCAACGAAGAGCTGCTCGCTTCCGCTGGCCCCCTTTAATTTGTCTTCCATGGAAAGCTCGATACCGGTCTTTCCGATATAGTCATTCGTTGTATAATCCGGATTCTTCAGCGAATACTCCTCATATTCGCTCTGGGATATCCTTCCTGTATACCCGGTAACCTGTGAGAAATATACCGAATGGTTGTAGCGCCTAACCGTATCCTCGGCAACAGCTACGCCCTGCAGCATATCTGAATTTTCCATTATAACGGCGACCGTTCTTTCACTGACATCCGTGGCCACCGTGGTGGCAATATACTTTGTAAAGCTGTTAAGGCTTAAGTGATAGCGTATCAGCGCGATCTTCAGCATCTCCTCTTTGGTAAAGCCCATCTGCGGAAAAAAGGTCACTTTACTTCCTGTTTTAGTAAATGAACCGATACCGTAATTGGATGCGGAGCAAAGATACCACATAACCTCATCGGGATTTGAGGTCTTTTCCGCATATTTCAGATCATTGATAGAAGCATGGCCGTAAATATCCGCGAGAAATCTCAGATGCTGGTTTCCCTCATTAGAAAAACAGTAATTGTCACCTTCGTCGAGATAAAGGCCGAAATCATTGATAATATGGTCACCGTTATTCTCTATGATCCTTATCATCCTGAGAATTATGCCGTTTAAGGTCTCGTTCTTCCTCTTGCCCGACTCTATGGTATCTGTCAGGGTGATGGAATAAGCAAGTTCGTTATATGCCAGAAGTTCACCGTTTCTGTCATAGATATTCCCTCTGGCTCCCGGAATGTTCACTTCCTTCTCTATATTGAGCGCGAAATTATTCATATATTCCCTGCCATGAACGATCTGCATTGAAAATATTCTCGCGATCAGCACTCCGGTAACGAGCACCAGAAGGATATAGGGCAGCAGAAATCTTGAATGCACAAAGTTCGATACTTTTTCTCTTAAGGCTTCAAGCATCTTAACCCTTCACCTCCCTCTCTACCGATTGGGCAAGGTTCTGCCTGTCGCGCGCTTCCTCTTCGGGATCATAGTTTATTACCCTGACTTCAAGATAAAGAAGGAGCGGATATATGACGACAGCCGAAATACAGGTCAGTACCAGTTCCGGCAACATTCTTCTTGATGCATAATCCGAGAAATTGAAGTTACTGTTGAACACATAGAACAACAGGAAATATAAGAGCAGATATGCCGTCTCGCTTGCAAGGATCAGCGCAAGGGGCATTTTAAAATCTTTTTCTTCAAAAAATCTGTAGCAGAGACCGTTCAGATAACCTATATACACATAGATCAGCGTATAGAGACCCAAACCTCCCGAATAGAAGATATCAAGCGCAAGTCCGCAGAGCATTCCCGTGATCATGCCCGCATATTCACCGCGCATAAAACCGTAGATGCAGGTGATCAGGAGCAAAAGATCCACCGTAGCCCTGCCGGTCGGAAGATATCTGATCAGACAGGTCTGTATCAGAAAGGCTATCACTATGCTTATGACAGTACTAATGATTCGTTTGATCATAGCTTTCTTTTAACCTGGTTATTATCAGTACCTGTGATAAGTGTTCAAAATCAGCCACCGGTGTTACAAGCCCGGATTTGGTGAGCTGGTTGGAATCGGTATTAATGGATGCTATATAACCTATAAGTATACCCGGAAGATATTTGTCACTGATATTTGAAGTAACGATCTTATCTCCCTTCTGGACCTGGGAGTCATCATCTATAAGCTGCGAGTAAGATATACGTCCCTGTTCGATGAGCTCCATGCTGCCGCTGACGATAAGATGATCCTGGGTATGAAGGACCATGGCGCTGACATTGGAATTATCCGCAATAATGGTATTCACTCTGGCCCAGTTCTTTCCTGTGCTGCTTACTATACCTACCAGTCCGGCTCCGGCCATGACGTTCATGTTTACTTCTATTCCGTCATCGCTTCCCTTGTCTATGATAAAGGAGTCAAACCAGCTTCCCGAATCCGCTCCGATAACCTTGGCTCCCACGGTATCGTACTCTTCATAGGTCTGGTCCAGCTCATATAAAGCTCTTAATTCCGTAAGCTCATATCTGTCCTGCACCAGTCTTGCATTCTCGACCTGGAGGCTGTCTATTTCATCTTTGAGCTTTTTATTCTCTTCTATAAGTTCGTCCAGATTCCGCCTTCTGCCCGCTTCTTCCACCAGATCGTTGCACACCGAAGTAAGCCCCTTCTGTAACGGAACCAGCACTGCTCCGGCAACTGCGCTGCCGGGGCCAACGCCTATCTTTCCGTTATAGGTCAGAGCCATTAAAATAATACAAAGTACGGTCACTGCAAGCAGCGCGTACTTTGGAGGTATCTTTTTCTTTTCGGCTTTCTTTTTTACTACAGGACTCATCTGATATATTTTTACTTTCCGTTATCTACCGGGAAAGCAAGACTTGCAAATCTGTTCTCTCTGATAATGGTCGAAAGTCCCTTGACTACAGAACCTATGGGTTCGTCTGTCATATTGACCCTAAGACCCGTGCTTGCGGACAACAGTTCGGAGAGATGTCCGACCTGGGAAGCTCCGCCGGAGAGGTAAATACCTCTGTGGTGTATATCCACACCAAGTTCGGGCGGCGTGCGCTCCAGTATTTGTCTGACATTATCAACTATGGCATCAAAATGTTCTTTTAAGCATTCATATACAAGTCTGGTGGATATTTCCTTTTCCACCGGCAGACCTGTCACTATATCCCTGCCGTAAACCACGGCATTCTTTCCCTGCGCATCTACTTCACGGATAGCAATCTTGAGCTTTTCCGAAGTCTTGGAGCCTATGACCAGATTATACTCGCGTCTTACCGCAGCCTTTATGGCCTCGTCAAACATCAGTCCTCCGGTCTTGATCAGTCTGGACAAAACTATACCGCCCAGTGATAAAACCGAGATCTCTGTTGTATCAAAGCCCACATTAACTACCAGCACGCCCTGGCTGGTCTTTACGTCTATGTCCATTCCAAGACCGTCGGCTACGGCCTTTTCCACCACATATACCCTTCTGGCTTTTACATTGGAATCCCTTACCAGATCGTAGAAAGCACGCTTTTCCACTTCGGTAACATCGGTAGGAACTGCGATATAGAAATCCGCGGGGCGAATATTACCTCTGGAAAGGTCAGAGATAAAATAATGCACCAGCGTGTTCATGTTTCTGATATCGGCAATAACGCCGTTTACTACCGGATAAGAGATATTGATGTTATCCGGAGCCTTTTCATACATGTCGAAGGCAGAATTACCATATGCGAGCAGGGTCTCCCTTCCCTCTATGGCTATCATATTCTTCTCCATGAAGAAGGTATTGTTATTTCCGTTATATATCTTTATATTAGAGGATCCGAGATCGATCCCGAAAGCAGCGATTCCCATCATTTTCTACTCCTGTATACATTTCTTCAGAAAAAGCGAAAATATTATACCATACAACTACCGTATATAACAAGCTGTTTTTACAGGCTTCTCCCCATTATTTCCTGCACAGTCCTCATTATACCGTACTTTCCGTGAGGCCAGCTTAAGCCGCCCTGGAAATAAACATTGTAGGGTTCCTTAAGCGGTCCGTCAGCAGACAATTCTATGGATGATCCCGAAACAAAAGCTCCCGCCGCCATTATCACCTTGGCATCATAGCCCGGCATATCCCATGCTTCCGGGGTCACATAGGAATCCACCGGCGCTGCCGCCTGTACCCCTTTACAGAAAGCATTGAGATTTTCCTCTGTCTTAAGGGTAACTGCCTGTATGATGTCATATCTCTTTTCAGCCGAGGGCGGATATACCTCAAATCCGAGTTTTTCATATACAGCCGCAGCGAAGATTGCAGTTTTCAAGGCGGCTGCAGTTATTATCGGCGCCATAAAGAAGCCCTGATAGAAATCTCTCATGATGCCGAGACTGGCCCCGACTTCCTTGGCAAGCCCCGGAGATGTCAGTCTTCTTGCGGCATTCTCCACATATTCTTTCTTTCCCGCAATATACCCGCCTGTCGGACACAAACCTCCGCCCGGATTCTTTATCAGCGATCCCACCACCAGGTCAGCGCCCACTTCGGAGGGTTCCTTTATATCCACAAATTCTCCGTAACAGTTATCGACCTGTATTATCACATCAGCTTTTATCCCTCTGATAAAGCTTATCAGTTCACCTATTCTGTCTACAGACAGAGTCGGTCTTGTCTGATAGCCTTTGGAACGCTGTATGGTCACCATCCTGGTCTTTTCATTGACAGCAGCCTTTATGGCATCATAATCGAAACTGCCGTCATCCTTAAGATCAGCCTGACGGTATGATATTCCGAATTCCGCAAGAGAGCCGGGGGCTTTTCTGATGCCTATCACCTCTTCCAGCGTATCATAAGGCTTCCCAACAGGGCTTAAGAGCTCATCACCGGGTCTTAAGTTTCCGGATAGAGATACTGCAAGGGCATGGGTCCCGCAGGTTATCTGGGGACGCACCAGCGCATCCTCTGTTTTAAATACCCTTGAATATACTCTTTCCAGCGTATCCCTTCCTATATCACCGTATCCGTAGCCCGTGGTCCCCATAAGGCAGGCTTCTCCCACCTGTTCATCATGAAAGGCCTTAAGCACCTTAAGCTGATTGTATTCCGCACGCCGGTCTATCTCATCAAACCGCTCCTTCAGTCCCTCTGCGATCCCGCTGCAGAAGTCATAGACCTTTCCGTCGATTCCCAGTTCTTCATATATCTCCCTGTTCATTGCATTCTTCTCCGTTTCTTTATGATCGAAAGTGATTATACCATAACTTTTTCCTCTTGTGCTTCACTTTTGCTACGTTTGATATAATATAATCCATAAAGACACATAAAAAATTTCAAAACAGTTAACACTCTAAGGAGGAACAGGTTATGGATTACAATATGAGATTTCGTGATATAGGAGGTTTGGGTGCTGCAGCAGCCGGCTTTTATCCCATGTTTGTCGGTACGCCGGAGGCCGACCTGGTCTACGATATAAATCATACCCTTTACACCATTGAGGCTCCCGCTGAGATGGATGGCATGGAAAATGAAAATCACGAAACCGAAGTAGGAATCTTTGAAGAGATCAATTATGGTACTAATACAAATACTGCCGGTAGAAATCGCGTTTTTGACAACGCATTCATCGATCAGAATGCCGACAGGAAATTTGACATACTGTCGGATAAACTGAACAAAGTGCTTGAATCCGGCAAATACCCTGAGGGAACAGTCGAATATGAGATGCTCCGCTATCTGGACTACGGTATCAGACACATTAAGGAAAGGGATTTCGTATTCGATCCCGAAAAACGTATAGATACAAAAAAATATTACGAAACCTGTACCTGTATCTCAAAGGTTGCCAATTACGGATTCATACCCATGATGACTGAGGAACAGATTTCCACGCTTAAGCCCGACAATGTGACATTTTTCTTCATGCCCTCAGAGGAAGTAAAACGAATGGCCTATACCAAAGATGAACTGCAGGAGTCGGCCGAAGCTTCCAATTTCTCCGGTGTGTATAAGGCCGGATACAGACATATCGATGCCATCAACGAGTTCACACAGACAGTCGGGATTGAGCATCCTGACACTGCCGAAAAGCAGGATATCCTTCGCCAGAAACTGCTGGGTGATGTGATAAACCTGAAGAACGAGATGCTGAAAGCCGTAAATGTGGATATCACCGATCCCGTAGTACAGCGTGCTTTTGACGGTAAAGAAGATCAGACATATGACGGCCTTACCAGCTCAGGCCGCGGATACAACGGCAATATTCCCCAGCTGACAGATTATGAAACATATCTTAAAAGCGCCCTTCCTCCCGAGGGCTATGCCGATTATCATCATACTTATTCCAACGTGCTCGCACTGTTGGACACGGCAAAAACATTCGGCGATAAAGTTCTTGACGGCAATAAGGTCGCTGATGCTCTTTCAGACTGCAGGGATCTGCTTGAGGCGCTCCCTGCTCCCGGCGCCGGCGAGGATGAGATAAAAAAATGGAAGGAAGATCTCAGAAAAGCATGCGCCAGTGCCGACCGCGAGATCAAAAGCCTCAATGCCGCCGTCGAATCCGCAAAGCCTCCCGCAGGAGCAACGGATGAAGAGAAAAACACATGGAAGAAGGATCTCGATGATCTGAAAGATAAGATGGGCGGCAAAGGTTCCGTTTTTAACACTAAAGCCGGGCTGTTAATCTCCAATGCAGATAATCTGCTGAATGCGGATACGACCATGCACGACTTCTTTCACAATGAAAGAATGTCCTTTATGGAAGGTCTGGAAGAAGACCGCAAGAACCTGCACAGAACTTTAAAAGCATTCAGGGACAGAGGTTCAAAGTCATTTGATCCCGATACCCTTCAGGCTATTGATAAAGCCATATCCGCCTGTGATCCCGAAGCCCATGTCTCACCACAAGAGGCCGTTAAGGCGCTCCGCTCTCTCTATGAGACCGCAAACCCAAAAGCCGGGCTCTTTGCAGACGGTAATGATAAAGAAAAACATACCTATGCTTCCCATTATGCTCCGCTGGTAGAAATGCTGGAAAATAACATCCCCTATTTTGAGCATAAAATGTCAGCCGCTGAAAAACGAGGTGTAATGCTTGATGAGTCCATATTAAGGCAGCAGCGGATGGAAAACAGAAAGGGTCAGAGCAATATAGCCGAGGCCCTTGAGAGCTTCAACACTTCCCGCCTGATAGGCAAAGAATCTACCGAACACAGACTTGCCCGTGAATCGGCTGAACGCCTGATCATGAAGAACGCAGTGCTTAATTCCATCGATAAAAACGCCGATCCGAGAAAATGGGAAGAACAGGCAAGAAAGGTCATGGAAGAAGCCCAGATCGCTTCTGATCTTTCCCGCGAATATCTTATGGCCAAGAATTATTCCGCAGGGACCATCGCAGGTGGGAAACGATTAACCGGCGCCGCTGACTTATACCGAGAAGCCGAGCTTATACGACTCAACATGAAGAAATCCTTACAGCTTAGTGAGCGGTACAATGCAATGCGTGAAGATACCCTGCATATTGAGCCGGTAAACGAAGACGAATTACATGCGGCCCGCGATAAGAGTATGGCGGTAAATGCAACCAGAAAAGAAATCTCCTCATTTATAAATGACAAGAATAATACTTTAGATGAGAAGATGGATTCCGTAATGGGACTATTCTGCGCATCTTTGCTTGAAGAAGACGCCGGAAAGAAAAAGCTGTATACGGATCTTTTAAAAGATGCCGTTTTCCCTCATGCCGAAGGTGATAAAGAGCTGAACCCTGATAAAATGAAGGAATTCTTTATGAACCTCGGTAAGTATACGCTTAACAGTTCTCTCGAGTATGTTAAGGAAGCAGACCGTAACCAGCTGGATGACACTCTTCGTGTTCAGACAGAGCTTGCTTCCGATCTGGCAGAAAAAATCGGTGAATATCTGGATGATTACCGCATACGCTACCATAATTCTCGTCTCAGCGAAAACGAACGCGCTGAAAAGGCCATAACAGTCGATAAGATACAGGAATGGTACAGGGAAGGCATCGAGGCTGCAAGAGAAGGCTTATCCGAAGGAGACAGACAGCTTATGGATGACGGTGACCGCATCATCAACGAGGCGATCGCAGAACAGAACTTAAGCGAAAACCAGTTAAACGATAAGTACAATACCGCCAAAAGAGAATTCATGGAAATGATGCACCAGAACACTGGCCTTGCATACGACCAGACCCTTCAGGAAAAGGAACAGGAGATCGCACAAAAGCGCAGCGTGGAAGCCGATAACGCCCGTAAGCTGAAAGAAGCTGACGAAGCAGCAAAACAGCAGCGCATCGAACGCCGAAAAGCCGAAGCCGATAAACATAAGAAGCTTTCAAAGGATGATGTCAAAAACATGCTGAAAGGCGATGCACCTAAGAACAGGGATCGTCGTAACAGCGTAAAAGAGCCTGCGAAGCGCCCTGCTCTTGAGAAGCCCGAAGAAAAAGATGCACCCCAAAAAGCAGCTCCCGGCAAGGGTGGCAAGGCCTGATCCGCAGATTTGCGTTTAGCACCTTTTTATAGTATAATACCACTTCGTGTTACGTAATTTTTCAAGAGGTGTTATATGAAAGAAGGAATATTCAGGCTCGGCATAGATATCGGTTCCACTACCGTTAAGATTGCCATTATAGATAAAGATAATAACTTACTCTTCTCAGATTATGAGAGGCATTTTGCCAACATACGCACCACTCTGAAAGACCTTTTGGATAAGGCTTTTTCAAAGCTTGGGGATATGACTGTCCAACCTGTGATTACAGGTTCGGGCGGTCTTACTCTTGCCAAACACCTGGAAGTCGATTTTGTTCAGGAGGTCATCGCCGTAAGCACAGCTCTTGAAACCTTTGCTCCGAAGACTGACGTAGCCATTGAGCTTGGCGGCGAGGATGCCAAGATCATCTATTTTGAGAACGGCAATGTTGAACAGCGTATGAACGGTATCTGTGCCGGCGGTACAGGCTCATTTATCGACCAGATGGCCGCGCTGATCCAGACCGATGCTTCCGGGCTTAATGAATATGCCAAAGATTATAAGTCTTTATACACTATAGCCGCCCGTTGCGGCGTCTTCGCAAAGACCGATATCCAGCCCCTGATCAATGACGGCGCCACCAGAGAGGATCTGGCCGCTTCCATATTCCAGGCCGTAGTCAACCAGACTATTTCCGGCCTTGCCTGCGGCAAACCTATCCGCGGTCACGTAGCTTTTCTCGGTGGCCCCCTTCACTTCCTTTCCGAGCTTAAACAGGCCTTTATCCGCACGCTCAAGCTTGATGATGAGCATATCATAGACACTTCTAATTCGCACCTTTTTGCTGCCATGGGTTCAGCCCTCAATGCTACGGAACACGGGCAGCTTCTGCTTTCAACCATGTGTGACAGGTTGAAGAGCGATATCCATATGGAATTTGAAGTGGAACGTATGGAACCTCTTTTTGCCGATGAAAAGGCATACGAGGCTTTTACCAGACGTCATGATGCCCATTGTGTAGGCACCGGAGATTTAAAACATTATTCAGGGCATTATTTCCTCGGTATTGATGCAGGTTCCACCACTACCAAGATGGCATTGATCGGCGACCATGGCGAACTGCTCTGGTCCTTCTACAGTAATAATAACGGTTCTCCGATGGAGACCGCGATCAAAGCTTTCAGGGAACTCAGGTCATTGCTTCCCGAAGATGCCGATATATCCGGCAGCTGTTCAACCGGATACGGCGAGCAGCTGATGAAGGCTGCTTTCCTGCTTGATCATGGACAGGTCGAGACCGTAGCGCACTACTACGCCGCCGCTTTCTTTGAGCCGCAGGTAGACTGCATATTGGATATCGGCGGTCAGGATATGAAATGTATCAAGATCAAGAACGGTACAGTAGATTCCGTACAGCTTAACGAAGCCTGCTCTTCCGGCTGCGGGTCTTTTATAGAAACCTTCGCCAAATCCCTAAACTATGATGTGCGGGATTTCGCAAAAGAGGCTTTATTTGCCCCCCATCCCATTGATCTGGGAACAAGGTGTACCGTATTCATGAATTCCAAGGTTAAGCAGGCCCAGAAAGAAGGCGCTTCCGTCGCAGATATTTCCGCAGGACTGGCTTATTCCGTTATAAAGAATGCTTTATTCAAAGTCATCAAGGTTTCCGACGCTTCTGAGCTCGGAAAGCGCATAGTCGTACAGGGCGGCACTTTCTACAACGATGCTGTCCTTCGTTCCTTTGAGAAGATAGCGAACTGTGAAGCCATACGTCCGGATATAGCCGGTATCATGGGTGCTTTCGGAGCAGCCCTTATCGCAAGAGAACGTTTTGACGGATGCAAGGCTTCTACCATGCTCTCCTTCGACGAGATAGAACATCTCGAGTTCTCAACCACCATGGCCAAATGCCGCGGATGCCTTAATACCTGCAGGCTTACGATCAATCATTTCTCCGGCGGGCGAAAGTACATCTCCGGTAACCGCTGCGAAAAAGGTCTCGGCAAAGCCAAGAATGAGAATAATATTCCCAATCTGTTTGAATATAAACTTAAACGTTTCTTTGATTATGAACCCCTCGCACCGGATAAGGCTTTCAGAGGAACCGTCGGTATCCCCCGTGTGCTCAATATGTATGAAAACTATCCTTTCTGGGCTACTTTCTTTAAAGAGCTGGGTTACAGGGTTGTACTCTCCCCTCTATCCACCAGAAAGATCTATGAGCTCGGTATCGAATCGATACCCAGTGAATCGGAGTGTTATCCTGCCAAACTGGCACACGGCCATGTGCAATGGCTTATAGAACAGAAAGTTGATTTCATCTTCTATCCCTCACTCTTCTATGAGCGCGAAGAGACAGAAGGCGCAACCAATCATTATAATTGTCCGATCGTCACATCCTATCCCGAAAACATCAAGAATAATGTTGAGGAAATAGGCCGCGGCGATGTGGTATTCCGCCATCCTTTCATGTCTTTCAGGGATTTGGATACCATTATGCCTCCTCTTGTAGAAGAGTTTTCCGAGATAGACAGAAATCTCGTTGCATCTGCAGCCGAAAAAGCATGGGCTGAACTTGACGCTGCGCATAAAGACATGCAGAAAAAAGGAGAAGAAGTCCTTAAATATATTGAAGAGAGCGGAAACCGCGGCATAGTACTTGCCGGACGTCCCTATCATATCGATCCGGAGATCAATCACGGCATACCCGAACTGATCACTTCTTATAACATCGCAGTGCTTACCGAAGATTCGGTTTCACATCTGGCCAAGCCCGACAGGCCGCTGATCGTATCTGACCAGTGGATGTACCATTCAAGGCTTTATGCTGCTGCGACCTACGTACGCACTCGTGACGATCTGGATCTGATCCAGCTGAATTCCTTCGGCTGCGGTCTGGATGCGGTTACTACTGATCAGGTCGCAGATATACTGACCGGTTCCGACAAGATATACACCTGCTTAAAGATCGATGAGGTCAACAACCTCGGCGCCGCCCGCATCCGTGTCCGTTCCCTTATAGCAGCTCTTGAAGTAAAAGAAAAGAAAAAAGAAAAGAGAACCATCAGTAAGACCTCCTATGACAGAGTGATCTTTACAGAGGAAATGCGCGATCAGGGCTATACCATCCTTGCACCGCAGATGTCGCCTCTTCATTTCGATATGTTCGCTCCCGCGCTCAAAGCCTGCGGATATACACTTAAAGTGCTTGAAAACGATAACCGCCATTCCGTGGATGTCGGTCTTAAATATGTTAACAATGATGCCTGCTACCCTTCTCTCTGCGTTGTCGGACAGCTTATGGATGCCGTACTCTCCGGTGAATACGATACCAATAAGCTGGCTCTTATGATGACACAGACCGGCGGCGGCTGTCGTGCAACTAATTATGTAGGCTTTATCAGACGCGCTTTAAGAAAAGCCGGGCTTGAACATATTCCGGTAATCTCGCTTAATCTTAACGGTTTCGAACCCAACCCCGGATTTAAGATAGATCTGAAGCTTGCAGTCAAACTGTTGTATGCAGCTCTGTTCGGTGATATCTTCATGCGCTGCATCTACCGCATGCGCCCCTATGAGATAACTCCCGGAAGTGTTGAGGAAGTACATCAGAAATGGCTGAAAGTCTGTATAGATTTCATTGTTTCAAAACACCCCCGCTTCTCACAGTACAAACGTATCTGCCGCGAGATGATCGAAGACTTTGATAATATACCGATAAATGAAGAACGGAAGCCCAGAGTCGGCATAGTCGGAGAGATACTGGTCAAGTTTGCTCCGGCTGCAAACAATCATCTTGTAGACCTGCTTGAAAGCGAAGGCGCCGAAGCCGTTGTACCCGATCTGCTTGATTTCATGTACTACTGCTTCTACAACCAGATATATAAGGCGGAACATCTGGGCACCAGTAAAAAAACCGCCCGGAATTCCAAACTCGGCATCAAAGGCATGAACTTTATACGTTCCTTCCCTGCCAAAGCTCTTAAGAAGAGTAAGCATTTTGATGCTCCTGCCGACATATACGATCTTGTGAAATATGCTAAAGACATAGTATCTATCGGTAATCAGACCGGTGAGGGGTGGTTTTTGACCGGAGAAATGCTCGAACTTATCCACTCAGGCACACCGAATATCGTATGTACCCAGCCTTTCGGCTGCCTGCCCAACCATGTGGTCGGCAAAGGCGTGATCAAAGCTTTAAGGAAAAAACATCCCGAATCCAATATCGTTGCCATCGATTACGATCCGGGTGCCAGCGAAGTTAATCAGCTTAACCGCATCAAACTGATGCTTTCAGCCGCCCGCAAGAAACAGAAATAATAAAAAAGGCTTCTCCCCTCCGGGGAGAAGCTGTCAGCGAAGCTGACTGATGAGGGGAACTATTCCCACGATTTCTTAGCCATTTCTATCTCAGCCTGTTTTGCGGCTTCATCTGCCGCCGCTTCCGCTTGCAGCCTGTTATATATTTCCATTGCCTGAGCCGCTATCTCATCACTGCCTTCGGGCACCTCGATCTCATCATCGTCAAAATACAGCTTGTCTCCAAGGGCCTCCGTCAGCAGCTCCTCAGCTGCCGCATCGGGATCGTAGGGTTCCTCGGAGCTCTCTATATTGACATTCCACCATTTCACCATATTGCTGTGAAGATCGCTGTAGTATTTATCCTTGTCGATCTTCTCCATACGGTCTAAACGTGTAGCAGGTTTATTCTCAACATAATACTCCTGCTTTTTATTCTTAGACATATCAGGCTCCCTTTATATTTCTTTCCAGTTCAACAAGCGCCCTGTTTCTGATATCGGCAATCTTGAATTCATTTTCTCCGTAGGCGCCGCCCCATGCCAGTCTGCATTCGAAATCATCACCTTCTCTGTTCAGTCTGCCTACACGCTCAACCCATTTTTCAATAAGGCTTCTGGATTCCTTCTCGTTATAATCGGTAAAGATAAGCAGCAGATTCTCCCCGTCGAGCCTGTATGCATGAGTATTCTCGTTTGCCAGTCTTCGCATTTCTCTTGCAACCTTCTGCATTATGCCCTCTTCTGCTTCGCCTCCGAGCTTCTTTCTGATCTCATCAAGATTCAATACCTTAAGACAGGCAACAAATATGTGTTTATTCTCGGGATAAACTTCTTTGATCCTCTTTTCATATAACTCGTTATTATCAAGCATGGTCATATAATCATGCTGTTCCATCCAGTTATCATTCTCGGCATTTCTTATCTTTTCGTCTGTCTTTTCCTTGTATTTTACAATACTTCTATAGAGTTCCTCCACTTCATCACCGCTTTTGATCCCCAGATCCTTCAGGCTGTCATTATCCTCCTCTTCGGTACTGAGGATATCGATAACCGTAGTAAGAGATTTTAACGGTTTGGTAACAAGAGAATCGATGTACAGCGTAGCTATGACAGCCAGCACTATTGCCACCATGACTTCGGCAGTAACAAGGATCATGAAAAACGATCTCTTTGCATAATCCAGTTCCTCCGGTTCATATCTGAATACCAGAGCATCCGAATAGAATATATATCCTATAAACGCCGAAAATGCCACCAGGAATAACAAAATGCATACTGTTAGGATGAGTACTCTACGGCTTAACGAAGTTCCTCTCATATCTTTCCTCCAAATCAGTTAGTCTTCATTTTTGCAAACATCCATAATGTAATCAAGAGCTTCAGACAGACCGTCTGCATTAAACGGATATTTGCGATAATGTTTCTCCTCATCAGGCGTGCATTCAAAAGAATAAGGTTCGTTCCATATACATACTTCTATCATTGCCTCACCTTCTTCGCCTTCGTCCGGATCCTTTTTTCTGATGTAATAACGCAAGCCCCCGCCGCTTCCGGTATAGCGTTCCTTTTTTATATATCCCAGCGTGACCATATGAAGCCCCGCCTTAAGATCAACCGTCATTCCTTTGCCTCCGAAGTCAGCATAGCCTCAATGGCATGTGCAAGTCTGATCATCTTTATCTCATTCAGTATCTCTTTTTCTTTCTTCTGCTGTGCTTTTTCTTCACGAAGCTTTTCTCTGCGTTCTTCCATTTCCTGTCTGGCTTTCAGCTTCTTCTGCGCTTCTTCGGCCTTGGCCTTCATCTCAAAGGAACGCCTTCTGTCACGCGCTTCCTGACTTCCGGGATGTGAAGTTACCGCTGAGCCTATGACTTTGCCGGGCCTTGTTGGTGCCGCCTGTATCACATTAGAATTAGCAGCCGCCGCATTTGTTTCATACAGTCTTTCCAGAAAAGAATAGGCCTCATTTATCATCGCAATACGTTCCGTATTGCCTTCAGCCTGCGAATTATCCGGATGATACTGCTTTGAAAGCGTACGGTATGCATTTTTGATCTGTGTCATATCCGCTCCGGGAGCTATCCCCAGCACGGAACACGCTTTATAATAATCCATATTCTTATTGATCAATATATGACATCATCTTCCCACTCATCCCAGTCGTAATCTACATCCGGATAATACCCGGAAGTAGAGCCTCCGCCGTTATATGTCCTGGGATAAGGAACTCCTGTATAACTGGGATCAAGATCGCCGAAGATCCAATGTGCGTATATAGCATATTCTTCTTCATACCAGGGCAGCTGGGTATCCTGGAGGAATTCCACTGCTATCATATCGCCGGTGTTGATATCTCCCACCAGCATGTAATAGCGATATTCATAGGTTCCCCAATCCTGGTAATCGGTAGCATAGCCGATATATATCTCACCAAGCCCCTGCACCGCATAACCGGTATTCTCATAATAAAAACTGTAATCAGGATCGTTGGGAACACCGTTGCCCCAGTAATATTCATACATTTTATCGGGAACATCGGAATAAACCGTATAGAACTCTTTCGGATCATTCTGGTTTGTATAATAAAGGAAATCAGGATCGCCATTCTGCGTAAGCACAAAACCGTCAAGCGCATAGACATCTATCTGTTGCCCGTTAACTGTAAGCTTATCGGGCTTAAGACTTCCTCTCTGTGGCTTGTCAAAAGGACTGGGCTTGGGTGTAGGGGTAGGTGTGCCTACACGGACACGTACCTTGGTATCCGCATATCCTTTGGCACTGAGCACTACCTGCGCGCTTCCCGCCTGCTTTGCTTCAACAGTAAAAGAACCGCCGCCGCCGGAAGTGATATTAGCCACATTATTGTGCTTGGCATTGAAAGAAAAGTCCTCGAGCTTGTCAAAATTACTTACCTTAAAAGATGATTTTTCACCGGGCATCATATTAAGTGATTTTGTACCGACCGGAATCTCCGGCAGGACCTCGGTCACCACCTCGGTTTCGATAAGGTCATCATCATCAACCACGCCTATTTCAGCTTCTTCATATTCTTCTGTATTATTAGAATTTTTGACCAGGAATACTATTATTACTGCCATGACAGCTACGAATACGATAGCCATCACCGCAAGAAGTATGATCAACGCTTTGTTGCTGCTCTTTTCTTCCATTTTTGAAAGTCATTCCTTTCATTTATTCAAAAATATATTATACCCCAATCCGTTCTCTTCTTCAACTACTCCAGTACGTAAGGTGTCACCTGATATACGTAATAATTCAGCCAGTTGCTGTAAAGTATATTACAATGGCTCCTCCACTGCAGATCCGGTTTATTCTGAGGATCATCATCCGGATAATAATTTACGGGAATATGTATAGGCAGGCCTTTTGACAGGTCACGTTTATACTCGGCATCCAGGGTATAGCGGTCATATTCCGGATGTCCCATCAGGAATATCTGTCTGCCGTCCATCGCCATGCACAGAAGTACCCCGGCCTCTTCGCTCTCCGCCAGCACGGTTATATCACTGCAGGCATAAATGACCTCCGATTTTATGGTCGTATGTCTGGAATGAGGGATATAAAAAACATCGTCAAAACCACGTACCAGCGGTGTTTTTCTGTGCATCACGCGGTGCTTGTATATACCGAAAAGTTTTTCCGGAAGCTGTACTTTATCCAGCCCGTAATGATAATAGAGTGCCGCCTGCGCTCCCCAGCAAATATGGAAGGTTGAGGTCACATTGGTTTTGCTCCACTCCATTATCTCCTTCATCTCGTCCCAGTAATCAACTTCTTCAAAAGGCATCTGTTCCACAGGCGCCCCGGTTATTATCATGCCGTCAAAACGATGAGTCTTAACCTCATCAAAAGTCTGGTAAAAACTGTTCAGATGATTAGCCGAGGTATTCTGTGAAATATGGCTTTTAACCATAAGAAAAGTAACATCCACCTGAAGCGGAGTATTCGAAAAAGCGCGCAGCAATTGCAATTCCGTATCCTGCTTGACCGGCATGAGATTGAGTATACATACTTTTAAGGGCCTGATATCCTGATGCATTGCCCTGTTTTCGTCCATCACAAAGATATTCTCATTTTCAAGCTGTTCCTTTGCAGGCAGTTCATTTTTGACTCTTATCGGCATTTCTCCACCTCATCAACTTAAGTATTGTTTTACAAAATCTTCCTCGGATATTATCTCAACTCCAAGAGCTTTTGCCTCTTTATTCTTGGAAGAGGTTGAATTCACATCATTGTTTATCAGGCATTTAGTCTTTGCGGTAACTTTTCCGGTAACTTTTCCGCCCTTAGCTTCTATCGCTTCCTTCAGTTCAGATCTCGAAGCATACATATTGAGACTTCCTGTCACAACAAATACCAAGCCCGCAAGACTCGTATCTCCGCTGTTTTCTCTCTTATTGATATTAAGCTGTTTAAGAAGATCATCCATACTGAATATAAATGCATCATTATGCATGCACTCATATATATCAGCAGCCATAACAGGACCTACACCATCGATGGCAGAGAGTTCATCGCTGTCTGCCTTTCTCAGAGCATTTATATCATCATCAAAGTGAGCTGCCACCATCTTGGCATTTGCCGCACCCACTCCCGGTATGCCAAGTGCGTATAGCACTCTCGGAAGTGTGGTTTCCCTGCTCTTTTCGATGGCTTCGATCAGATTATCACAGGACTTCTCTTTAAATCCTTCAAGCTTAAGTATCTGTTCCCTGTTTTCCTTGAGTCTGTATATATCGGCAAAATCCTTTATAAGCCCGGTCTGTATAAGCTTGTCCAGAGTCATCTCAGACAGGCCCTCGATGTTCATCGCATCTCTTTCCACGAAATGCACAAAACTCTTGAGCTTCTTCGCAGGACATTCATCATTGGTACACTTTAGTACTTCCGAATCCGCAGCCTTTTCTATAACAGTCTTAGCTCCGCAGACCGGACAGCACTCCGGTATCATCAGATCATCGCTTTTATCATAGTTTTCAGCTATCTGAGGGATGATCATATTAGCCTTATAGACACTGATCCTGTCACCCAGACCCAGTTTCAGTTCCTTTATGATGCTTATATTATGAATACTGGCTCTTGAAACGCTGGTACCCTCAAGTTCCACACTGTCAAAAACCGCTACCGGATTGATCAGACCTGTGCGTGAGGTATTCCATTCCACTTCCCTCAGTATAGTATCCGCTGTCTCATCGGACCACTTAAACGCTATAGCTCCTCTCGGAAACTTAGCCGTACGGCCGAGCGATGCAGCATAAGCTTTATCATCATATGACAGAACCAGCCCGTCGGAAGGTATATCATTATTGACTATCTTCTTTTCGAACTCAGCTATTTTTTCAACTACATTTGCCGCAGTAACTCTTTCATATTCAACAACAGTGAAGCCGAGTTTTTTAAGGAATTCGAACTCCGCAGCCATTGAATGCGCAAAATCATGTTCGTTTCCATCGGCATCTGTTGCCAAAACCAGTGCAAAAGCTATTACTCTTACGCTTCGCGCAGCAGTAACCGCACTGTCCAGTTGCCTTACCGAACCGCTGGCCAGATTTCTTGGGTTCTTGTATTTGGCATCGGCATCATCTATCTCGGAATTGATACGTTCAAAATCACTGTATGTAATAACCGCCTCGCCCCTGATCACGAGTTCACCTTCATAAGGTATCTTTACCGGAAGGTTTACAAAGGTCTTTGCATTAGCAGTTACAACCTCCCCTGTCTCACCGTTCCCACGGGTCACGCATTTGATCAGTTCTCCGCCTTTATAAGTAAGTACAACGGTAAGACCGTCTTCCTTCCAGGAAAGCAGCCCCTCCTTATCACCGAGCCATTCTGCCAGTTCCTCCCGGCTCTTTGTCTTTCCGAGGGACAGCATCGGCGACGCATGCTTTTCTTTCGGCAGACTATCAACAGCCTCATAGCCTACACTGACCGTAGGGCTTCCGGCTCTTACTATGCCCGTTTCTTTCTCAAGTGCAGCCAGTTCGTCATAGAGCTTATCATATTCGAAGTTACTCATGATCTCCCTGTCTTCCGCATAATATGCCCTTGAAGCCTCGGAAAGCAGCGCTGTGAGTTCATCTATCCTTTTAATCTTAGAATCTTCCAAAGTATGATTCTCCCCTCTTTTATAACCATGATATTTTACCACAATTCCCACTTCCGTACAACTGATATGACTTTATATAAACTATATGATATAATATGCCCATCAAGAAACGAAAGGCTCCGTATATGTTCACCAAAAACAATACAGTAAAAATACTGCTTACTCTGATCCTTATTCTTTCATTGGCAAATGCATTATATTGGGGAAGCCGTAAAGAAGGCTATCATGTGGATGAAATGTATATGTACGGTACCGCCAACAGCGAGTATCTCCCTTTTATGCATTTAGGGCCGCAGGAATACAGCGTAAAGGACTGGATGCATGATTACGGAGCTTCCTCTGATCTGATCAGCTTCATAAAAAACATATTTAAAGATATCGGCATACTTAAAAGCAACAGCTTTAACATAAAAAGTTCCGAGATCTATACCGCATACAGCCATGCCAGAGACTGCAGCAATGACATGTACAGCAGCGGCTGGATGAGCGGTAAGGATTATCTTGATTATCTGACGGCAAGTGAAGATTCCCGTTTTAACTATATTTCTGTATATTACAACTTCCGGGGCGACAACCATCCGCCGCTCTATGCCATGCTGCTTCATACTGTCTGTTCTTTTTTTCCGGGACAGTTTTCCAAATGGTTTGGCATCGGGCTTAATACTTTTATTATGCTTCTTACTGTTCTTATGCTATACAGGATCATCAGCCGCTTTCTCGGCGGTAAAGAGCTCGCGCTTATGATCTGCGCTCTCTACGGACTCAGCACTGCAGCAGTTCTTTCTGTCACTTTTATCCGCATGTACGCCTTGCTTACCTTAAGCGTGCTCTGCTTTGTATACGCCCATTTGATCCTGCTGGACAAAAAACTTGAGTGGGACAAAAAAGACAGCAAAAGGCTTGTGCTTTTCACTCTGCTCGGATATCTGAGCCAATATTATTTTATTATCTTTGCCTTTTTCAGCTTTATTGCTTTTTCAATAATACTTTTCAAAAACAAAAAAAGCAAAAACTTCTTCAGGTATCTCAAGCTGTTTATCATCAGCGCCATTATCGGCATCATACTCTGGCCCTTCTCCCTAAAAGCCGTTTTTTCGGGTTCCCGCGGCGCAGAGAGTTTTAACAGCATCTTTTCATTTGAAGATCTGAAGCAGCGTCTCCATATCATGCTCGGAGTCTTATCGGATAACAGTCTGGGGCTTCCTTATCCTGTATTTCTGATACTTCCTTTGATCTTTATTTCTCTTGCTTTTATTCTTGCCGCAAAGAAAAAAGCCGCCGACAATGAAGATGCATTTCCCAAGACTCTTTTTCTTACCCTGCCTTTTATCTGTTATTTTCTTATCGTCTCAAAGATAGTTCCTTATCTTGTGGACCGTTATATTATGTGCCTGTTTCCTTTATGCTTCATACTCTTTATTGTTTCCTTTGCATATATGCTTAAACAGACAGACCTAAAGAACAAAGCCGGTAATCTGATCATGGTTTCAGTTTTCCTGCTGCTCCTCTTTTGTTCAAGTTCATTCAGACATTACAATCCTTATCTCTTTGAAGACGGACAGGAAAGCGATAAGGTCGCCGCAGATACGGATTGCATTTATATACTTCCTGCAAACTGGTGGAATCAGAGTGCCGAAGACACTCTCCTGCTTTCGAAATGCCGTAACAGTATAGTAGTTCGCGAAAACGAACTTGAAGCATTAAAAGGCAGCTACGATCCCGCTGCAGACAGTTCTTTGATGATAATTGTAAGAGACGGCCTTGATACAGATGCAGATGTAAATTATCTTCTTGAAAATATCCTTCCTGAAGGAAAGAACATTTCCTTTATAGAAAAAAGCCGCGACTTGCGTCGCGGCCGTCTGGTCATAAACTACAGTTTATCCGAGGCACTCTGACAACTCTGCAGCTGCCTGATCCATGGTCCATCCCATTGCTATAGCCATCTCGGAATAAAGCATACGCTCTGCATAAGTAAGCATCTTGGCATCCGCAATGTTCAGACTCTTATGGTTTTTCTTATTCTCATGCTTAACTTCTCTGAGCTGTCGGATAAGGTTGGTCACATTATCCATATCACCGCTCTTAAGTATCACATCACACTCTTCCCGCGCAGGGATCTTGCCCTTTATCTTGCTCTTCTTTATAGTCGGAAGCCGCTTTTCCGCTTCTTTCTTCTCTATGACCTTTCGGATGATCTCCGCTTCCCTGTCCACAGGGACATAGATCTTATCCCTGCTGTCATAGTAGGGCTGAAGGGTATAATAGATTTTGTCGTTACTGCCGAATTCGAGTTTACCTATGTCTACAACTTCGCAAGCGCCTGAAACTCCGTAAAGAACATAATCTCCAATCTTAAATCTGTACATAGCAACCTCTCTTCCGGTCAACACGTCACCTTTCGTAACAACAGTTCGCTTCTCTCCCCTCATGTTATACTATTATACACGTTTTTGCAAAAAATGCCAGTACGGATTTCAAAAAAAATGCACAAAAAAGAACCGGGATAACTCCCGGTTCTTTCTTACACGGTCAAAAAACTATTACTTTTAATTATTTCTTCTTAGCGCCGTTTACAGCATCCTTAAGAGCCTTGCCGGCTTTGAACTTAGGAGACTTGGAAGCCTTGATCTTGATGGCAGCGCCGGTCTGAGGGTTACGGCCTGTACGAGCCTTTCTCTCAGAAACTTCGAATGTACCGAAGCCAACAAGTGATACCTTCTTGTCGCCCTTCTTGTTGCTGAGTTCTTTCTTAACCACATCGATAAATGCGTTTAAACCTGCCTCAGCGTCCTTCTTGGACAGACTAGCCTTCTTTGCCATAGCTTCAACTAATTCTGCTTTGTTCATGATTTTCTCCTCTCAAAAGCAATTATTTAGTGACCCTGTGCCACTTATGTAAAATAGAATATCACTAAATATAAGCTTTTGCAATACATTTTGTTAAAAAACTTCAATAAAATACTATATTTTGTGGCGACATAATGTGGTATATTCAGATCCCGCCGCGTTTTTTGAGGCGCTGGCGTTCAACTTCAAAGATGAAGCGCACGAATTCTTCCCGGGCTTCCTGCTTCATGTCGACGAACTGCATGCGGTGATCAAAGCGGTCACGAAGATCCGCATGTTTGACGCTGCGAAGTATCTTACCGAGAAAGACATAGTTTTTCTTTTCTCCGGAGGGAGTGTCGGCAATCATGTGTGTGATCACCATACCACCCTCGGGGAGTTCACGGTCTGAGACAAAACGCACTCCGCCGCCGCTGATATCTACGGTTACGCCTTTTTCAAAGCCTTCCATTGTAAGCAGGGTTCCGTTCTTTGTAGCTTCCTTGAAAGCCATAGCATTATCTGCTGTAAGTAAAAGATACCTGACGTCAAGATTGGCATCAAGTCTGAAGAATTTACGTCTTTCGTATTTTTCGAGTGAAGCTGTAAGTCTGAGCTCAACCACTCTGAACTTGCCGTCAGTGACGTTCCTGACTACAGTTACGGGAGCAGTATATATCTTGTTAAGGAAAAAGTATGCATTAAAACGCTCCCCCGAATGCAGCGGGATCATCCTCGACTGCTGCGTGGGATTGGTTATTCGGAACACATCGCCTTCAAGATTATCATGTACCGAACACATATACTTTTTATCCATGGCCTCGGGCTGGTCCAGCGTGATCGGATTCTTGATCAGCTCTACCGGTATACCGGGCTTGATGACTTTTTCCATTACATGATATCTCCGTACTGGTTCATATTACCGACAGTTGTCTGGAATTTGCGTTCCAGTTCAACACTTCTTTCACTAGCCAGATCCATATATCTGATAAAAACTGATTCAACGGTTTCGCCGTTTTCGGCGGCTATCTCTTCCATAACGGGTTTCAGCTGCTGCAGCTGATATCCTACTCTGGTGTTCTGACCGTCCACATCCTTTAATGCTTCGTCAGCGAATTTATTTATTCTCTCCAGAAATTCCGCATCTTCTTTAGTCATTGTTCAAACCTTTCTCGTAGCTTTAGCAAGCCACGCTTTTTCTTCTTCATTCATAAAAGGCGAAAGCTTTTCATTTACTGCCCTGTGATAATCATTAAGCTGTTTTCTTTCCTTTTCATTAAACGCCGCCGGGTCTATACCGTCAAGATCAATCGGAACAAAAGTCAGCGGTTTAAATTTCAGGAACTCACCATCGCCGTTCTTTCCGCAGTCGACACATAACAGGATATTTTCGGTTCGTATTCCGTATTTGCCCTCTATATATACTCCCGGTTCATCGGATACCAGCATACCCGGAGTCATCGATGCTTCTTTTACTCCCTTGATAGCTCTGGGCCTTATGTTCTGAGGTCCTTCGTGAACATTGAGCATGTATCCAACTCCGTGTCCGGTACCGCATTTATAATCTATCATCAGCTCCCACAGGGGTTCTCTTGCCAGTATATCAAGATTCCTGCCGCTTACGCCCTTAAGAAATACGGCATTCTGAAGTGCCAGCATACCGGCGCATACTTTTGTAAAATGCAGTTTCAATTCATCGGAAGCATTTACGGGTATCAGAGTTCTCGTGACATCCGTGGTGCCTCCCATATACTGACCGCCGCTGTCTACCAGATACACCTCGTTTTCTTTTATCTCTGCACTGCCTTCCTCTGCCGCATCATAGTGCATCATTGCCGCATTGGCTCCGGCAGCGCTGATAGTCGTAAATGACAGGTCGTAGCAGTCATCTTCCCCAAGCCGCATCTTATCAAGCATCATTGCAGCTTCATATTCACTTAAATTTTTAGCCATACCCTCTTCTTTCATAAATTTCAGGAAGCGGGTAAGTATCAGCGAATCTTTAAGATATACTCTTTTGATATTCTCTATCTCTTTCTCGCTTTTAACCGCTTTTAGATCCGCCGACGGATCTCTTTCGGATACGATCTGTACACCGTTCTTTTCAAGCAGCCTCAGCAACAGATAACTGCTCTGATTTGCGTCAGCCAACAGCTTATCGCCTTCCTTAAAAGCAGAGATCTTATCATAGAAGCTGTTATAATCAGCCGGCTCTATAGCGTGTTCTTCCGCATAGGCTCTTAATTCATCGGTGATCGCTTCTTCCTTTACATAGAGCTTAACCTTATCTTCCGTGATCACTGTATAGGCGTAAGCAACGGGATTATACTTTATATCCCTGCCTCTTATATTAAACAGCCACATCTGATCATCCAGCGATGATATTATATGGGAATTACAGCCGTATTCCTTAATTTTTTTTCGAACTGCTGCAAGTTTATCCTCATAAACTTCTCCGCGAAGTTCTTCAGGAAGTACCGATATTTTCTCACTACTGTCTTCCGGACGATCTACCCAGATATTGTCCACAGGGTCCGCTCCTGCCAAAAGGAATGCTCCTTTTTCTTTTAATATATCCCTTATCTCATTCCCGAGACTTGCGCTGATGAGCTTTCCGTTAAACATCAGCACATCGCCTTCAAGTACCCTATCCTTTACAAAGACAGTCAGTTCGGGTACTCCTTCCTGACCTATGCGCATGAGTTCGATGCCGCTGCCCTCAAGTTCTTTTTCTGCCTGAACAAAATATCTGCCGTCAGTCCAAAGCCATGCGCCCTCAGGTCCTACAAGCAGGTCTCCGTTGGAACCTGTAAAGCCCGAAAGAAATTCCCTTATCTTATAATGTGCATTTATGTATTCGGAGCCGTGAGGATCCGAAGTGGTACAGAGATACCAGTTGGCATCATTCTTATCAAGCTCGGTCCTTAAAGCCTCTATCCTGCCGCTGTATATATTGCCCATCATGTTTATCCTTCTGTTATATTTCTTTTGCAAATTCAGCCGTTGCCGATGCTCCGACTCTTTCACAGCCAAGATCTATAAAGCTTTGTAGTGCCTCAACTGTCCTTATACCTCCGGCTGCTTTCATCTTTATGCCTTCATCTATATTCTCTTTAAAAAGCTTTATATCTTCAACAGTAGCGCCCGCCGTTCCGAAGCCGGTTGAAGTTTTGATATAATCAGCGCCGCTCTCGCTTACTATCCTGCAGATACGCTTCTTTTCATCTTCGTTAAGATAGCAGGTTTCAACTATCACCTTAAGTATCAGCCCCCTGCATGCAGCTCTCACAGCCTTTATCTCATCTGCTACATACTCGTCTTCACCGTTTTTAAAGCGTCCGATATTGATGACCATATCTATCTCATCGGCGCCGTTCTTTACAGCATCCGCTGTTTCAAATACTTTTGTGACATTCGTTGAATAGCCGAGAGGAAAGCCTATGACCGTGCATATCTTAAGTTTATCGCCAAAGTCTTTCTTCACATCAGCCACATATGCCGGCGGAATGCAGACGGAAGCCGTGTTGTATTCCAAAGCTTCTTCACAGAGCTTTTTAATATCCTCATAGGTAGCAAAAGCCTTTAACTGTGTATGATCGATATGTGTCAGCATCTCTTTTATATCCATCTTATTCCTCCACATAAAAATGTATGTCGTCTCCGCCTGTCTGCCTCAGGTAATACATAGCCATCCTGAGCTTTGAATAAAGCGTATCGAAGTCATTCCCGTTCCCCGGAGCCCTTACTCCGCTCAAAGATACCGTAAGCCGCACTCCGCCTGCGCTGGCCTGATTAGCCTTAGCCGTAACATCATTTTTCAGCTCTTCGCAAAAGCTTAAGATCTCTTCGTCTGAAAGATCGTAAGGCATATATACCAGAAAGCCTCCGTCATCGGTCCTTCCCAGCATACTGTCCGGTGTGGCCTGGTTTTTAAGCGCATTAGCGATGCTTATCGCTACACCATCCGCATTGCTGTATCCGTTTATTTTTTTAAATTCTTTAAAATTGTCTATGTTTATATACATCATCACGGCTGTCTTATCCGTGAATTTAAGTCTTTTATTGATTTCCGGAGACAGATATTCGTTCTTCCACAGATCAGTCAGAATATCCCTCTTATTGCCGAGAAGTATGCTCTTTCTCATATCTTCCATCTGAAGCACTTTCTCTATACGTCCCAGCATAGACTGTGCTTCAAACGGCTTTGTGATAAAATCCAGCGCTCCCATCTGTATACCGCGCACTTCACTCTCATGTTCGTTATCGGCGGTAAGAAAGATCACGGGGATATTTGCGGTTTTGGGATTAAGCTTTATCTGTTCTACGGTCTCATAGCCGTCCATTTCCGGCATGAAGATATCCATAAGTATCAGGTCAGGCCTGTTCTTCTTAAGGAAATTAAGAGCCTGTTTACCGCTTTTGGCCATGGACAGATGATAAAAAGGCTGCAATACCTCTGCAGCACTTTTCAGATTTGTGGTATTATCATCTACCATGAGGATATGCTTCATATTCCCCCCGATCATTTAAGAAAGGCGCGCACCTGCTCCTTCATCTCATCTTTTTCGCAGACTGTATCATGTAATATTTCAGCATTCTTAAGCTCTGTAATAGCCCTCGGCAGATCTACTTTCGATACTTCATTAAGCTTATCCGTAAGTTCTTCTCCGGCTGCCTCAACACCAAGAGCCTTAAGCACAGCCTCCGGGAATTTATAAGGGCTGGCCGTTGAAGCGATCACACAGTTTTTCGTATCACCGCTGTTCTTCCTGTATTCCTCATATACCGCTCCGGCAACTGCTGTATGCGGATCGATCACATATCCGTCTTCCTCAAATATCTTCTTTATCATCGCGGCGCAGTCTTCTTCTCCTGCATAGCCCGCTTCAAAATCCTTTAATCTGCCTTTCATCAGGCTGTCTATATCATAGCTGCCTTCAGTTGAAAGTTTTTTCATAAAGGCTGCACACTTAAGATCATCTTCGCCGCAGATAAGATATATAAGTCTTTCCAGGTTGCTGGAGATAAGTATATCCATGGAAGGAGAACTGGTGAGCATAAACTCTCTCTTCTCATTAAAGTTTCCGCTTTCATCCATCACATGAAGCTTGTCATAAGTACCGCTCTTAAAGAAATCGGTGAGAACCTTATTCTTATTTGAAGCACAGATAAGTTTTCCTACCGGAACTCCCAGCTTCTTGGCAAAATATGCAGCAAGTATGTTGCCGAAATTACCGGTAGGCACGCAGATATTTATCTCCCCGCCTTCGCTTATCACGCCGTCCTTAAGCAGTCTGGTATAAGCATATACGTAATAAACCACCTGGGGCACAAGCCTGCCTATATTGATAGAATTGGCCGAAGAAAAAACATAACCTCTGTTCTTCAATTCTTCTTTAAGCTCTGCATCTCCGAACATAGCCTTAACGCCGTTCTGAGCATCATCAAAATTACCTTTTATGCCGATGACCTTTACATTGGCTCCCTTCTGGGTGACCATCTGCTTTTCCTGTATCTTCGATACACCGTCCTTGGGATAAAATACCATTATCCTGGTTCCCGGCACATCTGCAAAGCCGGCCAGTGCTGCTTTTCCTGTATCACCGCTGGTAGCCGTAAGTATTACTATCTCTTCTTTAAGTTCATTCTTCTTTGCTGCCGTGGTCATAAGATAAGGCAATATCGAAAGTGCCATGTCCTTAAAAGCAATGGTAGGTCCGTGAAAGAGCTCGAGATAATAAGCCCCGCCGGCCCTTTTTAATTCCACTTTATCAGCAATATCGAATTTATCGTCATAAGCATGCTCTATACAGTATTTCAGTTCCTCTTCACTATAATCAGTAAGGTAGAGCTTCATAACTTCATAAGCGACACCCTTATAATCCATCTCTGCGAGTTCTTTAAGCTCTTTATCAAGAACGGGCAGGTTCGTGGGCATGAACAGACCTCCGTCATCCGACAGTCCCTTTAAGACTGCCTGGGAGGCAGTATATCTTAGTGCATTGTTTCTGGTACTTTTGTATAACATATCCTTATCCTTTCATCAGCAAAATCGGCTATTATTTTAGCATAAATCTTGCGCCTCGTCTACCATGGCAGATCGGAGGGTTTTAGCCATATAGTGTTTTTTTCACGCTTAAACCAGGTGATCTGTCGTTTTGCAAAATGTCTGGTATCTCTTTTCAGTATATATACCGCTTCCTCAAGGCTGCATTCCCCCTCAAGATAAGCATATATCTCTTTATATCCCAGCCCCTGCATCGATACAGCCTCCCGCGGAACATATTCTTTCAGCCGTCTCACCTCGTCAACAAGGCCTGCTTCCATCATCATATCCACACGTCTGTCTATGCGTTCATACATAAGCTGCCTGTCATCATAAAGCACATAAAACTCGGCATCATAAGCAGGATCCTTCTTTCTCTGTTCCACATTGTGTTCCGAGATCTGCCCGCCGGTCTCTCTGTGATACTCCAGCGCCCTTATCACACGCTTCACATTATTGGGATGTATGGCTTCACAGGAAGCCGGATCCACAGCCCGCAGCATCTCGTACAGCACTTCACCGCCTTTTTCTTTATATAGCTGCTCCAGTTCCCTGCGGTAGCTCATATCTGTTTCTTCTTCGGTAAACTCTATATCATAAAGAACCGACTGAATATAAAAACCGGTGCCTCCGCATATTATCGGGACATTGCCTCTTTCCAGGATCTCACTTATGGCTTTTTTACAGAGTTTTTGAAAGATGTGTATATTGAATTCCTCTGTGGGTTCCAGTATATCTATCAGGTGATGCGGAATGCCCTGCATCTCTTCCTCGGTCACTTTGGCCGTGCCTATATCCATGCCTCTGTACACCTGCATGGAGTCTGCAGATATCACTTCTCCGCCGATTTTTTTTGCAAGCCGCACAGCCGCTGCTGATTTACCCGTAGCGGTCGGCCCTGCGATGATATATATCTTATCCATCAGTTTACTATTCTCTTAAATTTCCTCTCCAGTTCCATCCTGCTCATGGAAAACATTGTAGGTCTTCCGTGAGGGCAGTGATAAGGATTCTCAAGTTCCAGCAGCTCGTCAAGCACTGTTTCCATTTCCTTAAAGCTCACCTCATCCCCGCCTTTTACGCTGGCTTTGCAGGCCATGGTCGCTATCACCCTGTCTATCACATCGGGAATACGTCCGCTTCCTTTTTCCGCGAGGTCATTCAGTATATCAAGAAACAGTTCATCTCCGTTCTTTTTGAAAGTCTCCTGGGGGATTGCATTCAGCATCACTTCATTACCGCCGAAATCCTCTGTTTCAAAACCGAGTTTCGTAAACACTTCCCTGTTTTCTTCCAGTATCGTTTTCTCCCTCGGAGAAAGGCTTACTACCAGGCCCGGACTGAGTATCTGCGAATATACTTCATTATTCCTGTATCTTTTAACCAGTTTCTCATAGTTAACCTTCTCATGAGCAGCATGCTGATCAAGAAAATATATCTTCTCCTGATACGAAAACATCCAGTAAGTATTGAATACCTGTCCTATGAGTCTGTACTGTTCTCTTGCTTTTTTGGAGATCACGCGCTCCTTCGGAAGCATCTCTATCTGTTTTGCATTCTTATAAGGATCTTCGGGTATATAGCTGCGTTCTGTCTTCACTTCAGGCATCAGCGGGGCTTCCTGCTCAAGTACTACCTCGCCTTCTTCCTTACCTTCCTCAAACTGTACTTCAAAAATGTCATCTTCCTCTTCTTTTTTCACCTCAGTTTCGGCTTTTGTGCTTACTTCTTCAGGTCTTGTCTCAAAGGGTTCAAAGACCGGTTCTTTTACTTTCTCTTCAGCTTCCCTGCTCTCATCTTCCGGGATCATCTCCCTGTTATGCAATGTCTGAGCCACCGCTTCCGTCAGATGTTCGTAAAAAGCTTCCCTGTCATGAAAACGTACATCCATCTTTGAAGGATGTACATTTATATCTATCTCTGCCTGGTCCATTGTTATATGCAGCACGCAGAACGGGAACTTATGCTGCATAAGATATCCCTTATAGCCCTCTTCTATACCCTTTGCCACAACCTCGGAACGTATATAGCGATGATTAAGAAAATATGTTTCAAAATTCCTGTTGGGTCTGTTCATGGCCGGTGTTCCGAGATAACCGTCTATCCTGTAACCGTCCTTTTCATAGGATACGGGAACCGTCCACTTTGCTGCATCCTTTCCGTAAATGCGGTGTATCGTTTCCTTCAGGTCTCCGTTTCCCGAAGTCATAAAACGGGTACTTCCGTTCACCACATATTTATAGGATATATCAGGTCTTGAAAGAGCCAGCCTCTCCATCAGTTCACTGACTGCATTTCCTTCTCCTGTAGCGGACTTTAAGAATTTGCGTCTGACAGGAGTATTATAAAACAGATGCGCCGCGATCAGCGTGGTACCGTCAGGAACGCCTATCTCTTCGATTTCTTCAGCCTTTCCGCCGTTTATCTGCATCCTGTAACCCATCAGATCTTCGGAACGCTTTGTCATAAGCGTGACCTTGCATACTGAGGCTATCGAAGAAAGAGCCTCACCTCTGAAGCCCATGGAATTAAGTGTATTCAGATCATCTATATCTCTTATCTTGGATGTTGCGTGTCGAAGGAAAGCCAAAGGTATATCCTCTTTTGCCATTCCCTTTCCGTTATCCGTGACTCTGATCAGATCTATGCCGCCGCCTCTGATCTCCACGCTGATACGGTCTGCTCCCGCATCCATGGCATTCTCCACAAGCTCCTTGACTATGGACAGGGGCCGTTCAACCACCTCTCCTGCAGCGATCTGATCTATGGTGTTGTTATCTAATACTTGTATTGTCTGCATCTTTTTTATCCCTGATCTTTTTACGGAAGTCGCAAAAATCAAATAAAGCACGGAAGCCTATCTTTACGATCCTCGGAATGTTAATGGAATTCTTTCCTCCTGCACGCGGCTTGAAACTGATCCGGTGAAAGGCCACGCGCTTGTCGAAACTCTTAAAGAAAACAGTCAGCATGATATTTGGAAGAAAATAGTTTTCCGGAAAAAGCGGCAGATACTCCGAAAGAATATCACAGCGCATCAGTCGGAATGGAGCATTTGCATCCGGAACTCTTACTCCGAAAAAGATACGGATAAGAAGCGTAACTATACGCTCCACAAACAGACGAGATATCCCGTCTTTTCTGTCCGGACGGTTTCCGAAGATCGCGTCATATTCTTTCCTGTGTTTCCAGAACATGCTAAATTCAGCCGGATCGGTCTGTCCGTCCGAATCAGTCTGAAACACATAATCCGCTCCGTTACGGACCGCATAATCGTAAAGAGCGATACATTTCGGTCCATGCTGCTTATCGCAGTCTTCAAGTATCTTAAGCCTCGGATATTCCTTCTGCATTTCCAAAAGGATTTCGTGCGTCCTGTCGGCGCTTCCGGAATCTGCTACAACCAGTGAGGAGCCTTCAGGCTTATTTCGGATCTGTTCATACCAGTCCGTGACTACCTGTCGTATATTGGCTTCCTCATTATATGCGGGCATTACTATATAAAGAACATCATTCATTTCCTTTTATCTCCAGCTTTTCTTTAAACTGATTCCCCTTTTTTATACCGGTTTTTAAGCTTGCTCTGAAGGTGGTAAAGGGTGTTCAGAGCCTCCAGAGGAGTCAGCGTTGTGATCTCGAGCTTCGCCAGTTCCGTAAGAATGTCTTCATCGGAGGTGGTATCAAAAAAGCTCATCTGCCCCAGTTCCACATCATCATAGGTCTTTATTTCCGTCTTCCTGGCCCCTGCCGGTATGGCAATCTCCTGTATCTTTTCGGTAATATCGTTATCAAGGAGCTGTACGACTATCTGTGCAGCCCTGTCCGTCACTTCCCTGGGTACACCGGCAAGCCGTGCCACCTGTATGCCGTAGCTCTTGTCTGCTCCTCCGGGCACGATCTTACGTAAGAATACTATGTCATCGCCTTTTTCCTTTACCGCAATGCAGTAATTGTTCACATTATCCATCTTGCCTTCCAGTTCGGTAAGCTCATGATAATGCGTAGCGAACAGGGTCTTCGCACCCAGTATCTTTTTGTTGCTGATATGTTCTATCACGGCCCAGGCAATGGACAGACCGTCAAAGGTCGAGGTTCCCCTGCCTATCTCATCCAGGATGATAAGTGATTTCTGTGTGGCATTTCTTAAAATATTTGCCACTTCATTCATCTCTATCATGAAGGTCGACTGTCCGCTTGCCAGGTCATCAGAAGCTCCCACTCTCGTAAATATCCTGTCTACTATGCAGAGTGATGCCTCTCTTGCCGGCACGAAACTTCCTGTCTGGAACATCAGGCTTATAAGCGCCACCTGCCTCATATATGTTGATTTACCCGCCATATTGGGTCCGGTGATTATACTTATGCAGTTCTTTTTGTTATCGAGATAAGTATCGTTATCCACGAACATATCTCCCTGTATCATACGCTCCACTACGGGATGGCGACCGCCCTTGATATCGATTATCCCCTGCCTGTTTATCTTCGGTCTTACATAGTTGTTCTGTTCTGCGACCAGCGACAGCGAAGCATAAACATCAAGCCTTGCCATTACTCTGGCAGAACGTTGGATACGGTCAAGATTAGCCTCTATGAGATCCCGCAGTTCGCAGAAAGCATCGTATTCAAGGGTAGCCAGTTTATCTTCGGCATTTAATATCATGTCTTCGAGTTCTTTCAGACGAGGTGTGACATAGCGCTCAGCCCCTGTCAGCGTCTGTTTTCTCTGATAATCATCCGGAACCAGATCCTTAAAGGAATTGGTCACTTCCAGATAATAGCCGAAGACCTTGTTGTATTTGACTTTCAGATTCTTTATCCCGGTTCGCTCTCTCTCTTCATTTTCCAGCGATGCCAGCCATTGCTTACCTTCTGTTTTCGCTCTTCTGAGTTTATCTATATCCGGATCAAAGCCGTCCCTGATCATCCCGCCTTCCCTGATAGTAAGCGGCGGTTCATCTATGATCATGCGTTCTATCCGGTCTGCGATATCCTTGAGTTCATCCGTCTGCTCATATATCTCCTTAAGCCCTTCAGCCTGCATCGATGAAAGCACAAGTTTTATCGGCGGCAGCATCTTTAAGGATCCCAGCAACGCGATCATATCCCTTGGATTTATGGAATGAAAGCTGACCTTGGCAAGTATCCTCTCGAAATCGTATATCGCATTAAGATACTCTCTGATCTCATCCCTGTCGACAGCCTTTTTGCATAATTCTTCAACGGCATCGAGCCTTTTTATTATCCTTGCTTCATCAAGCAGCGGCTGTTCTATGTCATTCCTTAGCAATCTGGCTCCCATGGCGGTTTTGGTCTTATCAAGTACCCAGAACAGAGTTCCTCTTTTCTGTTTTTCGCGCATGGTCTCGGTAAGTTCCAGATTGCGTCTGGATGCACCATCCAGCAGCATGTATTCGCTTCCGTTATTAGGAGTCAGCCTTGTTATATGCGTCAGAGGGATCATCTGAGTCTCATTGAGATACTGCATCAGTGCGCCGGCAGCAACCACTCCGGAATCAAAAGAGTCAAGGCCGAGCCCTGTCAAAGAAGATACCCTGAAATGTTCACACAGCGTCTTTATACATTCTGCCTTGTCAAAATACCAGCCCCCCAGCTCATACACTGCGATCCCGAGTCTTTCTTTTATCTCATTTATTGCAGGATATAAAATACTGAGATTGTCGTTACAGATTATTTCATTGGGTTCGAGTTTCAGTATCTCGTCTTTAAGCTTATCCGGGGAGCTTACTTCCGAAAGGAAAAACTCTCCGGTGGATATATCCGCGCAGCTGAAACCATAAACGTTCTGCATTGCGAAGACGCACATGATATAATGATTTCTTCCTTCTTCCAGAGCCTGATCGCTGATATTCGTACCGGGGGTAACTATCCTGGTCACTTCCCTTTTGACCAGACCTTTGGCCAGCTTAGGGTCCTCTACCTGTTCGCAGATAGCGACTTTATAGCCTTTTTCCACCAGCCTGCTCAAATACTGTTCCACTGCATGATAAGGTACGCCGCACATGGGCGCCCTTTCATCGAGTCCGCAGTTCTTCCCGGTAAGAGTCAGTTCCAGTTCTCTTGATGCCGTTTCTGCATCCTCAAAGAACATCTCATAAAAATCTCCCAAACGGTAAAAGAGAATACAATCTTTGTATTCCTCCTTCGTTTCCAGGTATTTGGCCATCATCGGCGACAGTTTTTCGGTATCGATTTCAGTCATACTCTTTCCCCGATATAGTAAAAACCTTTATTCTCAACAAGTTTTACCTTCAGATAGGAACCTGTAAGAGATGCATCTCCCTTGAAATGTACCAGCACATTTCCGGAAAGCCTGCCGGTCATATACTCCTTATCTTTTTCATTCACTTCCTCAACCAGTACTTCCATGGTCCTTCCGGCGAATCTCGCTACGTTTTTTCTTGCCTCTTCCTGAACAGCCGCAAGCACTTTGTTAAAGCCGCTGCTTATCTGTTCATCGCTTAACGTAGCCGGATAATTTGATGCCGGCGTTCCTGCCCTTTTCGAGTAGATAAAGGTAAACGCATTGTCATATGCCGCTTCGTGTACCAGACTCACCGTATCATCAATATCAGCTTCTTCCTCGCCGGGGAAACCCACGATTATATCAGTGGTGATGGAAAGATCAGGCATGGCTTTCCTGAGTTTTCCTACCAGCTTAAGATAGCTTTCCCTGCTGTATTTTCTGTTCATCATTTCCAGTACTTTGTCGGAACCTGACTGTACCGGCAGATGCAGATGCGAACATATCTTATCACTCGAGGCCATCACATCTATAAGTTCATCGGAAAGGTCCTTCGGATGTGAAGTCATAAAACGTATGCGTCTGATACCGTCGATCTTTTCCACTTCCCTAAGGAGCCCGGGAAAACTTATCTCTCCCTCCAGGCCTCTGCCATAGGAATTCACATTCTGTCCGAGAAGCATCACTTCACTTACGCCGCTTTCGGAAAGCCTTCTTACTTCATCAAGTATCTCAGAGCTTTTACGGCTGCGCTCCCTGCCGCGCACATAGGGAACTATACAGTATGAACAGAAATTATCACAGCCGAACATGATATTTACGCCTGATTTAAAAGGATACTTCCTGACTGTCGGCAGATCTTCAACTATACTGTCCGTCTTCTTCCAGACATCGACTATCATCTTATCTTCCTGAAGCAGCCTTACCAGAAGCTCCGGAAACTTATAGATATTATGAGTTCCGAAGATCATATCAACAAAGGAATAGCTTTCCCTGAGCTTTTCAATGACCGCAGTTTCCTGGACCATGCAGCCGCAGAGTACGATCTTTTTATCCGGGTTCTTCTTTTTCATAACGCCCAGATTACCGAGTCTTCCGTATACACGCTGATTGGCATTATCCCTTACCGTGCAGGTGTTATAGATAACGATATCCGCATTCTCATCTTCCGTAAGACTTATGCCGCAGCTTAACAAAACACCGCTGATCTTTTCGGAATCCCTGGAATTCATCTGACAGCCGAAGGTAACGACACAGGCCGTTATATCCCTGCCGAGCTGTTCTTTTTTACTTTTAACGAGTGCAGCCGCACTCTTTATCATATCCCTCTGTCTTATGCTTTCCACATCGGGATCATATTCTTTTGTTATCGTATATCTGTCGTAATCGACATCCCTGAAAGCATGCATTACTTTCGTACCTGTCCGTTTCCCTGTATCCTGTACTTGTATGAAGTAAGTTCACGAAGTCCCATCGGACCTCTTGCATGCAGCATCTGCGTGCTTATGCCTATCTCTGCTCCGAAACCGAATTCAAAACCGTCGGTAAAACGTGTGGAAGCATTAACATATACGCAGGCCGAATCCACTTCCTTAAGGAATTTTTCCGCATTAGCCTTATCTTCCGTAATGATCGCTTCGGAATGATGCGTAGAATATTTATTGATATGAGCTATGGCTTCATCAATATTCTTTACTGTTTTAACCGAAATTATAAGATCAAGATATTCGGTTCCGAAATCTTCTTCAGTTGCGGCATTGCAGTCAAGAGACAGTCTTGCTTCCTCATCAGCCCTTATATCAACATTTTTCTCCTTAAGAGCGGCTGCCACCTTCTTCATAACCCTGTCCATAGCCTTTTCGTGTACAACCAGAGATTCACAGGTATTGCATACCCCCAGCCTCTGAGTCTTTGCATTGATGATTATCTCTGTTGCCATGTCAGCATCGGCTGTCTCATCAATAAAGATATGACAGTTTCCTGCACCCGTCTCTATAACAGGTATTTTTGAATTCTCTACCACGGATCTGATAAGTCCCGCTGAACCTCTGGGAATCAGCACGTCCACATATTCCTTCATCTGCATAAATGCTTTTGTTGTTTCCCTGTCGGTTGACTCTATGAGACTTACCGCATCTTCGTTGATACCGCAGTCCTTAAGCGCCCTTCTGATCACGTCAGTGATTGCTTTATTGGAATTGATCGCATCACTTCCGCCCTTGAGTATTACTACATTTCCTGCCTTGAATGTAAGCGCAAAAGCATCTGCAGTCACGTTAGGTCTTGACTCATATATTATTCCGATTACGCCAAGGGGCACTCTGACTTTTTCCAGCTTAAGACCGTTAGGCCTTTCAAACTTCTCAAGCACTTCACCCACCGGATCATTTAGATCAGCTACCTGCATCAGTCCTTCGCATATACCGTCTATCCTTTTATCATCAAGCTTAAGTCTGTCTTTTAACGCCGGGCTCATGCCTTTTTCATCGGCATTGATCAGATCTTTTTTATTTGCCTCAATAATGTCAGAAGCTGCAGCCTTTATGTATTCCGCGGCCTTTTTGAGTGCTTCGTTTTTCTTTTCGGTACTCAGTCTGTTCAGTTCATATTTTGCCGCTTTGGCATTCCGGCACAATACTTCCAGTTCCATATCATTCCCTCCCTGTAATTACCATATCAACTCTCTCGTCATGTTCCTCTGCAGGTATACTGTCAAGCAGCTGAAAAGGAAAGCATATTCCTATCCTGTATATGGACGGGTGCTCTTTTAAAAATCTGTCATAAAAGCCGCCGCCGTAACCCATTCTTCTTCCTTCTCTGTCAAAGGCCGTTCCGGGCACCAGTATCACCGCACCCTTTTCCTCCCCATCCCATGGTCGTCCGGTTTCCGGTTCCCTTATATCCTTATATCCGGCTTTCAGTTTAAATATATCTTCAGTCCCGTAAAACCTTATCTCTTTATCTTCCACCTTCGGATAGAAAACCTCTTTTCCCATGTCCATAGCCCTCAAGGCAATTATATCGGTATTGGGTTCGCTTCCGAATGATGCAAACATCAGTATACTTTTGGCATTAAGAACAGCAGGATGAAGAAAGAGCAGATCGCAGATCGTTCCCGAATCATTATCCCTCTGCTCAAAGCTGAGTGCATCTCTTTCTTTCAGTATTTTTTTTCTGAGTTCTTTTTTCTCAATACTCATTTTTTGTCGAATTTTTCTCCGAGGTTCGTGATGCTTCCGTCTTTTTCAACAATATCTATATTATCAAGCTGGGCTTTTAAGTTATTCCTGATGGAATCCACATATTCCTTTCTCAGAACACGCTGTTCCATTTTTTCTTCTGCCGTCAAGCCTTCGGGAGTCTGAGATTTATGATAAAGCTCATTGATACGCTTTATCCTTTCATCCATATTCATATTATCTATTCCTCAACATAATCTTTCAGATAGAAATTCTCGTCTTTATTTGCCAGGAAGAGTGTCCCGACATCCCGTCCGTCCATGATCCTGTGCAGTATCCTCACATCTTTGGCATTTGCTATTATCATATCCGCTCCGGATCTGGTAGCGATCTCGGCTGCCCTGAGTTTTGACTCCATACCCCCGGTCCCCACATCCGATCCTGTAGATGCCTTTCCCATAGCCCTTATATCCTCTGTCAGTTCTGTCACTATCGGCATGAATTCGGCTCCGGGATTCTTCCTCGGATCGTCGGTATAGAGTCCGTCTATGTCGGAAAGAAGTATTAAAAGATCCGCGCCGGTGAGAGCTGTAACGATTGCCGAAAGCGTATCGTTATCACCGAATTCTATCTCATAGGTGGATATTGTATCATTCTCGTTAACGATCGGTATCGCTCCGAGATTTAAAAGCTCCATAAAAGTATTGTGGGCATTGAAACGGTTTAAATCTGCTACTATCGTATCTTTTGTCATCAATACCTGGGCTGCGGTCTGACCGTACTGGGAGAAGAGTCTCTCATATACCATCATCAGCCGTGCCTGGCCTATTGCGGCACATGCCTGCTTAACAGCAACGGTATGGTCATCCCCCTTAAGTCCTACAGTCTTGCGTCCTGCGGCTATGGCTCCCGAAGAAACCAATATCACATCTCTTCCCTGATTTCTTATATTGCAGAGTTCCCGTACCAGCGTCTCCATCTTGATATAGTCAAAATCCCCGGTCTCCTTATGTCTCAAAGATGAAGAACCTATCTTCACCACAACTCTTTTTTTTGATCTTATAAGTTCTCTGAAATGATCCATTTGTCTGCTCCGTCTCAAAAATATTTTGTTATCAGCGCTTCTGCCACTTTCATTCCGTCGGCAGCGGCACTGGTTATCCCGCCTGCATATCCCGCGCCCTCACCGCAGGGATACAGTCCTTCTATATTGCTCTCCAGGCTTTCGCCCCTGATCATTCTTATAGGTGAAGATGTCCTGCTCTCTACGCCTGCAAAGAGGGCCTCATCGTTTGCAAAACCCGGAAGCTTTCTGTCAAAATCCGTAAATGCTTCTCTTATGTCGTTATATAAAGGCTTTGAAAGCAATTCATGTAAAGGAGCATAGCGGTATTTTCCTTTTATCATCGGTGTATAAGCGCTCTTCGACAGATGTCCCGCATCAGCACATTTGAAATAATCACCGACTCTTTCAACAGGAATGCTTCCCTGTCCGAGATTATATGCATTCATCTCCAGTTCACGCTGGAAGCTCACTCCCGCGAACAAGCCTTCTCCGTAAATACTCTTATCTACGGACACCACTATGGCTGAATTAGCCCAGCCCGAATCCCTCTTCATATAACTCATGCCGTTAACGGCAAGATGTCCTTCTTCACTGGAAGCATTTACTATATATCCTCCCGGACACATGCAGAAAGAATATACTCCTCTGCCGGATGCAGCCTTATAAGTCAGCTTGTAATCAGCAGCCGGCAGATTTTTTCTTTCATATCCGGCACCATACTGATCCCTGTTTATCAGTTCCTGGGGATGCTGTACCCTTAAGCCCACGGCAAAGGCTTTGGGTTCCATAAGCATTCCTTCCATCGAGAGCGAATAAAAAGTATCCCTGGCGCTGTGACCTATGCAGAGTATTGCATATCTGCAGGCTCTTTCCCTGCTCTCGCCGTTTTTCTTATATCTTATGCCTCTTAATACACCATCTCTGATTATACAACGTGTCAGCTTACATTCAAAGTGAAATTCAGCCCCCAGATTCTCGAGTTCTTTGTGCATATTGATAATGACACGTTTAAGTTCATCGGTCCCTATATGCGGTTTATTGCTGTATAAGATGGACTTATCGGCTCCGAATCTGACAAAACACTTCAACACTTCATTGGCAAACATAGATTTTCCTGCTACTGTAGAATTAAGCTTTCCGTCAGAGAAGGTGCCTGCCCCGCCTTCTCCGAACTGAACGTTCGACTCGGTATCAAGCTTTCCGCTTTCCCAGAATTTCTTAACATCGGCAGTTCGTCTGTCAATACTTCTGCCGCGTTCTATAATGATAGGTCGCAACCCGTTAACCGCAAGTATATAAGCGCAGAACAGGCCGGCGGGACCTGCTCCCACCACCACCGGTCTTTCGTCTTCTTCTATCATCCGTCCCGCTAATCTGCGGTATTGGTACTCCTCCGGCTTGTACATCTTCACTTCCACACCGTGTTTGGAAGAAGTCAGCAGTTTCATCCCTCTCTCCGGCTTGGTCAGATCAAAGGCAACATTATATACAAGCACAATGTCCGGCTTTCTCCTGGCATCTATGGATCTGCGGAGTATAGTCAGATTATTGACATCCGCCGGTCCCAATCCGGTAAGCTTGGCCACTGTAACTGCAAGGAGCGTTTTCTCATCCTGTATCGGAGGTTTAAGTTTTATTGAATCTATCCTGTACATATTATCCCCCGCGAGGCTGCATAGGCTGAAGCCATTGCAAAATGAAGGTTATAGCCTCCGCACTCCCCGCATACATTCAGCATCTCTCCGAGTATATATAATCCCGGCATCAGCCGGCTTTCCAGTTGCTCGTTCACTTCCGTTAAAGGCACGCCGCCTCCGCTGACCTGCGCGTTTCTGTATCCGTTTGTGCCTTTCAGTTCAAATACAGCATTCTTAAAACCGTTTACCAGTTTTTTCATATCTTCGACAGTCAGTTCCGCTGTTTTACAGGAAGGCTTCACTCCCTCCATTTTTAACAGATATATGGCCAGTTTTTTATTTAACCAACCCGCAAAAAACTTTTCCGCTTCTCTTTCCCTAAAACTTTCGTATCTGGCCTGCACAGCCTCAGCTTCCGCAAAGGGAAGAAAATCTATCTTAAGAGAATAATTGCCGGGCCTTATCATATAGCGGCTAAGCTGGAATACGGGTATTCCCGAAAATGCCTTCTCGGTTATCTGCAGTTCTCCGGCTTCTTCGGCTATTTTATTTCCGTTTTCCAGCAGGCATAGTTTAGCATCACATCTTATACCTGCTATGGCTTTCAGCTCCTCAACAGCAAGCAGTTGGACAAGAGCCGGATAAGGCTTGTTTATTCTGTGGCCGTTCCTTTTCAGCAGTTCATAGCCGTTTGTTTTATCTTCCCCGTATACTCCCGCAAGACCGCCGCAGGCAAGGATACAACGGTCTGCCTCATAAGTACATCCATTTGAAGCATTTATGATAAACCTGCCGTCTTTTTTATCCAGCTTTGTGACTAAGGTATCGGTGACTGTCTCCACTCCGTTCTCTTCGAGCTTAAATCTTAATGCATCAAGTACCGTGGATGCCTGTCTGGTAACCGGATACAGAAAACCGTTTTTTTCGCAAAGCTCTATACCAAGTTTTTTCAGAAATTCACGTGCTTCATCAATACCGAAATTATCCGTGAGCTTTCGCAATTTATCGGTATCGTCCGAAAGATAATGCGTTTCATCAATACTTATATTTGATATATTGCATTTTCCGCTTCCGGTCAGCAGCAGCTTTTTACCTATCCGTTCCTGTCTTTCAAGGATCGTGGTCTTTAGACCGGCTTCCGACAGCATTATTCCGGCGCTCATTCCGGCCATACCGCCGCCGACGATCACTACGTCACTTCTCATAATATCCTCAGTTTCCTGACTAGCTTATACAGTAATTCTCCGCCTGTTAATTCTTTTAATCTGTACTTATTCACGCTTCCGCCGATACATATGAACAGGAAATAGGCCAAAAAACCGATGGCCGCACACAACAGGAAACATATCAGCGGTGGCAGAAACAGCGAAAATACCAGCCTGAGTATAAAACACAGGACCAATGACAGAAGCGCAGCCGCCAAGGGCACTATAAGATAATCCCTTAAGTTGAAACGGAATTTCATATACTTGAACAGATGCATGTGATTAAATACTGCCAGCAGTACCTGGAATATCATTAATGCAGTCAACACTCCCATTAACAGTATCTTTCCCGAAGAGATCAACACATATACCAATACAAGTGAAGGAACCGCAGATACAAGCGCATGCATCACAAGAGTCATATATCTCTTCAGCATTACAAGGAATATACAGCTGACAAGAGCATATATCATAAAGGGCAGCATGATAAGACCGAATACCAGCGCCTTTTCGGCAAGCACCGAATCAGAGGAATAAAGCCCTTTACATATCACAGGAGACAGCGCAGCGAAAACGCCCGAGAAAGCAAAGCAGATCAGCATCGAAGTTTTAGTCAGCATTCTGCATTCACTGTTTACTTCGTGCAGATACTCACCCTTAAGAGCTTTTTTGAGTTCATCCATTCTCGGCTGTATAAAAATATATATGAGCGCTGCCGGGAGCAAAAGCGTCATGATCACGATTCCGTGATAGATTCCCATATGATAGGTAAACAGCATTTCCTGACCGCTTTTAATAAGCGCTGCTTTATATATAAGCCACAGTAATACATCAAACAGGAAGAAGCTTATCAGAAAGATCGAATAGGGCCAAACATTAGAAAGCACCATATATCCGTCTTCTATCCTGCTGCTCTTATCCGAATTGATCATCTTTTCAAAGCTGTCTCTCACGGTAAGATAAAGCATAATACAGATCACCAGCGCTATCACCGAAGATATCAGAAAGCCAAGAGCAGCTCCTGATGCCAAGTAAGCCTGTCCGGGAGTTTCATTGCCGAGAAATCTTGAAACACTCTTTCCCCTCTCATAGAAGTATCTCGAAAAGATCATCACCATGATCAGCGCAGTAACGCTCCTTACGAATAATACTATGGATCTGTGACTCATATCTCTCATGGCTGCGTCATAATCACTTATGAGCAGCATCAGTGAATCAGAAAAAAGGCAGCCTGTCAGCAGTCCAAGCACCAGTCTGTTGCTCTTTCCGGCGAGCATCAGGGTACTGATCCCCTTCCCGGCGAGCAGCAGTATCAACACCGCCAGTATCACGTAAGCCACGCAGCTTACTATACCGAAGTTAAATATCCTCTTGGAATTCCTGTAATTTTCAGTCTCTTTGCGTCTTCTTACCGCCTCATACAGAGACTCTGACAAAGGTATCGGATATATCAGAAGCGCAAAGATATAGATCACCATCGCGCCGAAAAAGAATGAGCTGCCTTCCAGACCGCATCTTCTTACAACGAAAACGCCTGTCAGCATGAAACACAGGACTGTAAGTATATTAACGAGTTTTATGACTTTCTCTTCAAGAAGTATCGCCCTCTTATGCTTTTTGTTTCTTCTTCTTTTCACTTTACGCTCCGATCTCTTGTGATCTTCAGATCCTCAAGTATCTCCTTTTGTTTTGCTTCCATACGTTCTCTTTCATCATCCTCCATATGATCATATCCCAGAAGATGAAGTATCGAATGGGTGACAAGAAAAGCATATTCGCGTTCCACACTGTGTCCGTATTCTTCAGCCTGTTCATATACCTTATTTCTGCAGATCATTATCTCACCAAGTATTATTTCTCCGGTTTCCGGATCGCAGATATCGGTACTGTCCATCTCCTGTATCAGAGAAATATCGCCTTCGTACAGTTCAAGATTCGGGAACGAAAGCACATCGGTTACCTTGTCGATATCTCTTGTTTCCCTGTTGGCCTGTCTGATGGTATCCTCATCAACTATATAGAGCGAAACGCTGTAATCGGAAAGACCGCCGTGTATTTCCACCGCCTTTTCTATGACCTTTCCTGCAAGAGCCTCATAATCATCGATAAAATCCGTATCACATTCCGTATATAGCCGCATCATATAGCTTTACCCACCATGCTTCTTATCTTTTTATCTTATGTCTTTCGACAGCCTTCTCATACTTTTCATATGCCTGTACTATCTTCATTACCAAAGGATGTCTTACCACATCTCTTGAATCAAGTGTACAGAACGCTATGCCTTCCACTCCCTTAAGTACCTTTATCGCTTCGTCAAGACCGCTTTTTACGCCGGCACCGAGATCCTTCTGTGAAAGATCGCCTGTGATCACAGCCTTTGACCCGAAACCGATCCTGGTCAGAAACATCTTCATCTGTGCAGGAGTCGTATTCTGTGCTTCATCAAGAATGATAAAAGAATTATCAAGAGTCCGCCCTCTCATATATGCCAGAGGAGCAACTTCTATAAGTCCTTTTTCCATATTCTTCTGAAAGGCTTCAGCCCCCATTATCTGGTAAAGCGCATCATATAGCGGACGCAGATAAGGATCCACCTTGCTCTGCAGATCTCCGGGAAGGAACCCCAGCTTCTCCCCTGCCTCTATGGCAGGTCTTGTAAGTATAATACGGTTTACTTCTTCAGCCCTGAATGCTGTTATGGCCATTGCCATTGCCAGATAAGTTTTACCCGTTCCGGCCGGACCGCTGCCGAATACTATCATGTTTTTTCTGATCGCATCCGTATACTTTTTCTGACCTTCCGTTTTGGGACTTACGCTTTTCCCGTTTATGGTACGGCAGATCGTTTCCTTATCCAGATCCAGCAACACATCCTGCCTGTCGTTCTTAGCCAGATCAAGACCGTATGTAAGCTTCTGCTCTTCAAGCTCGTTTTCGTTCTTTGACACTTCTATCAGATCCCTTATAAGCCTTTTGGCCCTTTCCGTATTACGTTTGCTTCCGCTCAGCCACAGCAGCCCGTCACGGTCGCTTATCTCTATCTCCAGTTCTTTTTCCAGTCTGTCCAGATACTTGTCATTTGCTCCGAAAAGAAGCCTTAATGAATCCGTATCCACCTCCATACTGAGCTTTACCGTTTCCTCATTTGCCATTCATTTATATCCTTCCGAGAATGATATCATTTTTGTCGGGCTTAACATCACCGATCTTAAATGCGGCTTTCAGCCTCTCTGCCGCCACTTTCATCTTTTCTTCATCGTTATAATATATGACTGCCAGGGCTTCACCTTTTTCAACCTTATCAGCCTTTTTCTTTTTCATTATGATGCCTGTAGAAAGGTCTATCACATCTTCCTTGGTAAGTCTTCCGCCTCCGAGAAGCAGAGAAGCCGTTCCTACTTCGGAACATTCTATTCCGAGCACATAACCGTCCTTATCAGCCGGTACTTCTGTCTCGTATTTTGCTTCGGGCAGAAGTGAAGTATCATCCACGGCTCTCTCATCACCGCCCTGGGCTTTTACGAATTCTTTCAGCTTGTTGATAGCCAGACCATTCTCTATGGAATTCTTAAGGAGTTTTTCCGCCTCATCCTCACTATCTGCGATACCTGCAAAACATACCATGGCTTTGGCCAGTTCCATCACCAGTTTGGTGAAATCCGCCGGTCCCTTACCCCTTAAGGTATCTATCGCTTCCTTTACTTCAAGGGCATTTCCGACAGCCAGTCCCAGCGGTTCATCCATATCCGTGATAAAAGCAGTAACCTTCCTACCCGCTCCCCTTCCAAGCTCTGCCATCTCCTGCGCAAGATCCTTGGCATCACTATAATTCTTCATGAACGCACCGCTGCCGCATTTAACATCAAGTACTATGGCATCCGCGCCGCTGGCCAATTTCTTGCTCATTATGGAAGAAGCTATAAGTGAGAGCTTATCAACGGTTGCCGTCACATCCCTGAGGGCATAGAGCTTCTTGTCTGCGGGAACCAGATCTTTTGTCTGTCCCATTATCGCTATGCCTATATCATTTACCTGATTTAAAAACGCCTCCATGCTTATTGAGGTATTAAAACCGGGAAAACTCTCCAGTTTATCTATGGTTCCTCCGGTGTGTCCGAGTCCTCTTCCGCTCATCTTGGCAACTTTAACACCGACTGAGGCAACCAAAGGAGCCAGCGCTATACTGGTCTTATCACCTACACCGCCGGTTGAATGCTTATCGACTTTTATACCCTGTATACCGCTGAGATCCACAGTATCTCCGCTTTCCGTCATGGCCATGGTAAGATTCAGTGTTTCTTCCTTATCCAGTCCCTTGAAAAAGACTGCCATGGTAAATGCTGACATCTGATAATCGGGTATATTTCCGGCCACATACTCATCTATCATCCATTTGATCTCTTCTTTATCAAGTGTTTTACCGTCACGTTTTTTCTCGATCAGATCGTACATACGATATGCCATTGTCATATACCTCCTTATTTGATATAATCTCACACATGATCTCTTTACCCGGACAATTCACTGATATCATGAAAACCCGCCTGGGCAGTGCTTATCAGGCTTTTGAAAACAGCTTTGATCAGCCGCCGGTCAAGGGCTTTCACTGTAATACCTTTTACTCATCCCCCGAGGACTGTCGTAAACTTATATCATCCGATGAAGAGCTTTCATCCTCAGTCCTTATAAACGGTATGGATGCAGCCTTTACCACTGATAACGAACATATAGGCCGTACCCTTCTTCATCATGCGGGAGCAATCTACTCTCAGGATCCTTCAGCCATGCTGCCTGCCGGAGCCCTTAAACTAAATGGCAGTGAAAAGGTTTTGGATCTCTGCGCCGCTCCCGGCGGCAAGTCTTCACAGCTTGCCATGAAACTCAAAAATCCGGCCGGACTCCTTATCGCCAACGAGCCTGTTATGTCCAGGAACCGTGTGCTCATACAGAATATGGAACGCATGGCTTATCCGAATGTGCTGGTCAGCTGTATGTCTCCTGCAGAACTGGCAGGATATTTTCCTTCTTATTTCGACGTAGTGCTCTGCGATGCTCCCTGTTCGGGAGAAGGCATGTTTCGTAAATACCCTGAAAGCATTAACGAATGGAGCCCCGAAAATGTTGCTCTCTGCGCTTCCAGACAGCGTGAGATCCTTGATAACGCGGTACGCTGCTTAAGGCCGGGCGGTCTGCTTATTTACAGCACCTGTACCTATGAGCGTTCAGAGAACGAAGACAATGTTTCCTATCTTCTCTCCTCACACCCCATGACCATAGAAACGCCTCCCGAAGTGATAGCAGAGAATTCTCTGTGCACTGCCGCCGGCTGTTACAGCTTCTATCCCCACTTATATAAAGGCGAAGGCCAGTTTGTTTCATATCTGCGAAAAGCCGGCGATCCCGCTTCTTTTGTTTCCGAAACACGTCCGGTCAAAACCGTGGGGCTTAGCAAAAAGCTTTTATCCGAACTGGAAGACAGCCTGGATACCGATATAGCTTCCTTCTCACAGGACTCAAAAGGATTCATACGTCTCCTTCCCCCTCAGGCTGTTAAGCTTCCGCCTTCAGGCTTTACCATGCCCGGCATTATGGCTTTTGAAACAGCTGACTGAATCAAGCGGCTTATTCCCCATCATCAGCTTTTTAAAGCAGCATCCGGGATTTTCCGCCACCGTATCGATCTTTCCGACCGTCCGGATAAAGCACTTTCCTATATAAAAGGCCTTGAACTTGATCTCTCCGATATAGATACCTCAGGCATTCCAAACAAGGTATATGTCCCGTTGATGTTTCATAATTACGTTCTCGGAGGCGGGCGCATTGACCGCAGCCGTCTTAAAAACCTGTATCCGAAAGGGCTGCGTTATTTATGATAAGGTTCATCCTTGATGATCTTATGCGCCCTGTATATCTGTTCCAAAAGCACTACCCTCATCAACTGATGCGGAAAAGTCATTTTAGAAAAACTGATCAGTTCATCTGCCTTCTTCTTTATATCAGCAGCTATACCCAATGAACCGCCTATGATAAACTGCAGCTTTGACGTTTTCATGCCAAGTTCATCTATATGTTTTGCGAAGTTTTCCGAACTCATCTGCGGGCCTTCTATGGCCATTGCAAAAACATGAGCCCTGTCATCTATATGCTTTCTGATCCGTTCACCCTCGATTTCCAGTATCTTTAATACCTCTTTCTCGGAAGCATTATCGGGAGTTTTTTCATCCTTTACTTCTATTATCTCCAGATTCGCATATTTGCCGATCCTCTTGGAATATTCACTTATTGCGTCTTCCAGAAATCTTTCCTTTATCTTTCCTACGCAGATCAACTCTATCTTTATCATGGCATGATCTCTATAGGCGTCATATAGCTCTCCGGCGGCAGCATATCGCCAAGGGATATGGATTGGTCGTCTTCGTTCACATTAGCCTTGAATATGGCCGAAGTATATACATCCACGAGATAATATGATCCTGTTTTCATGGATACATCTTCCTTATCGACGGTATTCTCAGTAACTATGAAATATATGCCGTCTCCGAGGGCTATGGCCGAATTGATGCTGTAAGTATAACGCTGGGTATTGTTTTTACTGTCATGTCCCTGAGGATCTATAGTCTTACCGGTGGTTATATTGTACTGGGCCATCAGCAGCGGAATAGTGTTCAGATCCACAAGGCTGGCAATGTTCAGATTGTATTCCCTCTCCGCAGTAGGTCCGGCTATGCCATCTTCACTGATAGCCACAAAGATCATATGAGCGGAACCCAAAAGCATGGGAACGGGTCCTGTATATTCCTGGCTTGTAGCATCAGGCTCAGTGCCGTCTGTAGTATAGTATACGGTACAGCCTTCAGGAACTTTAACATTGATCAGCTCCGGCTTTAAGAACATTCCGCCTGCAGGCATTACATAAGGCATATCAGGCACATTCAGGTTGATCGAATACTTTCCGTATACTTCATCCGATCTCATTCCGTATTCGTTAACGAAGACGGCTCTTATCTCGTAGACACCGCGTTCAAGCGAAAGAGGCGTGGTATAAATATTACTGTATTTGTTCGGTTCGGTTCCGTCCATCGTATAGTAGATGGTTCCGTTAGTATTTGACGAGATCTTGAGGGTTACTTTTTCCGTATAACTGCCTTCGGGTTCGCTGAAAGCAGGCGGATTGGCCATATAGGACTGATACTGCAGCTTTATGTTCTCATCCTCACAGTTTTCTAGTATCAGCTTTGCCTGGTCAAAATCCTCATTCTTTATGTAATATCCCAGTATCAGCTGATAAGCCTGGGTGGTGCCGAGTTCCCAGAGCATACCGAGTGCATTTTCATCTTCTCCGGCTGCAAGATAACATTCCGCAAGCTTGTATGTTATATCCGCATTGCTTGAATCCAGGGTATGCGCCCTGTCCATATAGGTAATGGCCGCTTCATAATTTCCCGTATCAAAGGCTTCCATACCCATCTTGGCCTGGTATTCACTGGAATTGTCATGAACCACAACGCCGGCTATATAAATAACAGATACTATTATGGCTATTACCAGTATACCGCCTAAGATCATATAAACCGGTCTGAAACGGCTCTGTCTTATGGCAAGGGCTATCTGCCTTAATACATTTCCCTCATCATCTTCGAGGTCGTCAAGTTCATCGAGAAGTTCGCCGTCATATTCCTCGTCAAATTCCTGCTCTTCATAATCGTTATAATCTTCATCTCTGTATTCTTCGTCGTATATGGCTTCATCTTCATAATATGCGGCTTCGTCATCATTGTATTCAGCATCATCATAGTATTCCGGCTCAGCTTCATCAATAAGCTCATCATCATAATAAGCCTGATCATCTTCGTAATAAGCTTCCTCTTCATCGTCATCCACATAAGGATTTGACAGAGCATCACTGATCTCACGCTCTATCTCAGGTTCAAAAGAAGGGATGAGCTGTACGTCCGATCCGCACTTCTCACAGATAAGCTTTCCTTCATCTATTTCGTTGCCGCATTTCTGACAGATCATCTTTATGCCTCAACAGACTCAATACAATTTTTCATCAGCATTGCGATGGTCATGGGGCCTACACCTCCGGGAACCGGAGTAATGGCAGAAACCATATCTTCCACATCGGCGAAATCAACGTCGCCGCAGAGCTTTCCGTTCTCCATCCTATGGATGCCTACATCAATAACTACTGCGCCTTCTTTGATATATTCCCTGTTTATCATCTTAGGTTTACCAACTGCTGCTACCAGTATATCAGCTCTTTTGCAGACAGTCTTGAGATCCTGTGTCCTTGAATGACATATGGTAACTGTTCCGTTTTCACGGAGCAGCAGCACTCCCATGGGCTTTCCTACTATATTGCTTCGGCCTATCACGACACATTCTTTTCCTTCAATGCTTATTCCCGACCTTTTAAGCAATTCGATAACGCCGGCCGGTGTACAGGAAACATAGCCCTTTTCGCCTATCAGCAGGGCCCCGACATTTTCGGGATGGAACCCGTCAACATCCTTTGCCGCAGATATACTCCTTATCACTGCTTTCTCGTTGATATGTGAAGGCAGAGGAAGCTGTACGAGAATGCCGTTTACCTTATCATCTTTATTAAGTCTTTCTATCAGCTCAAGCAGCTCGCTCTCGCTTGTGCTTTCCGGCAATTCATAGGATTCGGAACGTATTCCTATATATTCGCAGGCTTTTTTCTTATTGCCGACATATACTTTTGATGCAGGATCTTCACCGACCAGAATCACTGCCAGACAAGGCTCTTTACCGGCTGCCTTAAGCTCAGCTGCCTTTTCCTTAAGCTCATCCTTTATCTCTTGTGAAATTCTCTTACCGTCTATCAGCATAGCCATTTTTTTCTCCTCCTTAGAACAGTCCTGTTATATTACCGTTGTCATCAACATCTATATTAAGCGCTGCAGGTTTTGCAGGCAGTCCCGGCATAGTCATTATACTTCCGCTGATAGCCACCACAAAACCGGCGCCTGCGGAGATATACACCTCACGCACCGTGATCCTGAAGCCCTCCGGACGTCCGAGCTTTTTCGGATCATCGGAAAGCGAGTATTGAGTCTTTGCCATACATACCGGCATTTTACCGAAGCCTTCCTTTTCAAGTCTGTCAAGCTCCGTAAGCGCTTCTTTTGAATAATCCACGCCCTCAGCGCCGTATATCTTCGTTGCTACGGTTTCTATCTTTTCTTTTAAAGGCAGATCATCCGGATATAAAGGCTTGAACTCATGCTTATCTTCGGTAAGTTTAACCAGCTCGTCTACCAGCTCCACAGCGCCCTCGCCGCCCTTGGTGAATACCTCCGACACGGTAAAGGGTACGCCGCATTCTTTGCATATGCTGCTGAGCTTTTCAATTTCAGCATCTGTATCCTGGGCAAATCTGTTGATGGTTACCACAACGGGAAGCCCATAGGACTTTATGTTCTCAACATGTTTCTTAAGATTGGCGCTTCCCTTTTCAAGTGCTGCCACATTCTCATTACCAAGCTCAGTCTTTGCTATACCGCCGTTATACTTAAGCGCTCTTATGGTAGCTACTATAACTACCGCATCGGGATTAAAGCCTGCCTTTCTGCATTTGATATCAAGGAATTTCTCCGCTCCCAGATCCGCACCGAAGCCGGCCTCCGTCACACAGTAATCAGCCATGTGCCTTGCGGCCTCCGTGGCTATTATACTGTTGCAGCCATGTGCGATATTTGCAAAAGGCCCGCCGTGTATCAGCACAGGCGTATGCTCCAGTGTCTGCACCAGATTAGGTCTTATCGCGTCCTTTAACAGTGCCGTCATGGCCCCCACAGCGCCTATATCACCGGCCGTCACGGCTTTCCCGTCCATATCGTAGGCAACTATTATTTCAGAAAGTCTCTTTTTAAGGTCTTTCAGATCCTTTGACAGACAGAATATAGCCATTATCTCGCTGGCAACGGTTATCTGGAAATGCTCTTCCCTGACAAAGCCGTCATTTTTGCTGCCTAAGCCCACCACCACGTTTCGTAAAACTCTGTCATTCATATCCACACAGCGTTTCCAAAGTATGCGCCTTGTGTCTATCCTGAGTTCATTTCCCTGCTGTATATGATTATCTAACATAGCTGCCAGAAGATTGTTTGCTGAAGTTATAGCATGAAAATCCCCGGTAAAATGAAGATTGATCTCCTCCATAGGCACTACCTGGGCATATCCGCCACCGGCAGCTCCGCCTTTTACACCGAAACAGGGCCCGAGTGAAGGTTCGCGAAGAGCAAGCACTGCCTTTTTTCCCCTCTTTGCAAAAGCCTGGCTTAAGCCAACGCTGATGGTCGTCTTACCTTCTCCGGCGGGAGTCGGATTGATGGCTGTCACCAGTATCAGTTTTCCTGCTTTATTGGCTTTGATGCTCTCCAGATATTCCGGTGAGAGTTTTGCCTTATATTTTCCGTAAAGCTCTAAAGCATCCTCAGGTATACCGGCAGCCTTTGCTACTTCCGTGATGGGTAACAGCTTCGCTTCCTGCGCGATCTCAATATCACTCTTCATATCATCCGCTCCTTTTTTATAATCCGGCTATATAGTTCTCTATCTCTATCCTGCTCATCAGTATCTTTCTGGGCTTGGTGCCGTCTTCGGGTCCTACCACACCGTCCTGCTCCATCTTATCCAGCATCCTGGCAGCCCTGTTGAAGCCCACTTTGAAAACTCTCTGTATCATGCTGGTGGACGCTTTTTCTTTCTCACCCACGAATCTGCAGGCATCCGCATACAGACTGTCGGTATCGCTTCCTCCTGCTGCTTCACTGTCGCTTTCCGTGTTCTTATCACCAACAGCAAGATTGGTGATCTTTTCTACGATCTCCTTATCGTATACATCATCTCCGCTCTGCGCTTTAAGAGCTTCCACGACTCTCTGCACTTCCGTATCCTTTACAAAGGCTCCCTGCACACGTAAAGGCTTGGGTATACCCTGGGGATAGAAGAGCATGTCGCCGTTGCCAAGCAGTCTTTCGGCCCCCACCATGTCCAGTATCGTACGGCTGTCTATACCGCTGGCCACTTTCAGACCTACACGGCTCGGCATATTGGCTTTGATCAGACCTGTTATGACATCAACGCTGGGACGCTGGGTTGCGATTATCAGATGTATGCCTGCGGCTCTTGCCAACTGAGCAAGACGGCAGATGGACTCTTCCACTTCTTTGGAAGCCACCATCATCAGATCAGCAAGCTCATCCACGACTATCACTATCTGAGGCAGTTTTTCTTCTTCACCTGTTTCGCTCAACTCATTATATGCAGTGATCGCTCTGACATTGGCATCCGCGAAGAGCTTATATCTTCTGGTCATTTCAGCCACTGCCCAGGCAAGAGCCGCGCTGGCCTGTCTGGGATCGGTAACGACCGGGAGCAGCAGATGGGGAATTCCGTTATATACCGAGAACTCAACGATCTTGGGATCGATCAGTATCAGCTTGACTTCATCCGGATTCGCCTTGTAAAGTATGCTCATTATTATTGAGTTGGTAAACACACTCTTACCTGAGCCTGTGGAACCTGCTATCAGCATATGAGGCATCTTAGCTATATCCGAGATGATTATCTGCCCGCTTATATCCTTACCTACAACATAGGACAGTTTTGATTCCGCTCTCTTAAACTCTCTTGAATCTATAAGATCACGGATCTTTACCGTCTGTCTCTCTTTATTGGGTATCTCCACACCAACCATTGATTTACCGGGTATCGGAGCCTCTATCCTTATATCCTGAGCCGCCAGGTTCAGTTTGATATCGTCCGCAAGATTTACTATCTTCTGTACCTTTACGCCTCCCGGCATCTGCAGTTCAAAACGCGTAACCGAAGGTCCCTGGCTTATCTCCTTCACCTCGACGGTTATGCCGAAACTGGCAAGCGTAGATTGTAACAGGGCAGCTGTCTCCTGCAGCTGTCTGTCGCTGTCGCCCCCGGAATTCTTATCATTCTTTTCAAGCAGATCAAGAGAAGGCGGCGTATATTTTCCGCTTTTCTTTTTAGGTGCAGGTTTTATATTGCCGGTATCTTCAAGCTTATGACTTCTTTCCGTAACCGGAGTCGGCATATTGCTTAACACTGCATTTTCATCCGTTTTTGGACTTATCTCCTTTGGTGCTGCTTCTACTTCCGGCTCTTTCGTTATACTTTCGATCTCAGGTTCTTCAACATATACCACTTCGGGAGGAAGATCATTAAGCTCCTCTTCCTGCTCTGCAACTTCTTCGCTATATCTGTATTCTTCGGGAGGCGGCGGCAGTTCAGAGTCATCATTATCCCCTCCGGTCAGTTCGATCATTTCATCCTGTATACGTGCTTCCTGCTGGAAGAGCAGCTTCTGTGTATCTGAAAGAAGCGTGATCTCATGTATATCATCAAGACTGCCGGGTCCTTCTTCCTGCTGTAATTTCAGACTTTTACGCTTATTTCCGGAAGTACTTAAGATACGCTCATCATCTTTTCTTTCAAGTTCTTCGCGTCTTCTGAGTTCTTTTTCTTCCCTTCGTCTGCGCTTTTCATCCTGGGAATTCATCATATCCCGGCTGAACTTTTTATTTCTTGCCCTCTCCCTTTCCCTGTCAAAGGCCTCAATAGTCTCAGGCTCATCTTCTTCATCATAGTACTCATCTTCGGCTTCCATTCTGTTTCTGAATTCACCGGCGCTGTTTTTAACCTCCGTATAACCTTCTGCAATACCGTTTCCCATATTCTTGAGCAATTCGGCAAATGAAGCAATGAAGCTTTTGCCCAGGAAGAGCAGAACGGAAATCAGCAAAAGAATAAAGAGTATCAGATATGAACCGCCTTTACCGAAAAGGCTGAAAAAAAGCAGAGCCGGCAGACCGAAAAATGCTCCGCCGCCTCCCTGCATCTCATACAAGGCTTTAACCCGCCCTCCTTTTTCGGAAAGCAATGCATCAAAATCAGTACCTGCAAAGAATGCCATCAGCATTCCCAGGCACAACACTATGAATACCGTGGAGATGATCTTCAGTTTCCCCGCTTCTCTTTTACTTAAGATATAATAGATCATGCTGATCATGATGGCGGGAGGAAGAATATAAGCCATGAGCCCCATAAGCCCGATGAAAAACTTTTTCACGCCGGGTCCGAATGCTCCGCCTACCAATCCGGTGACACACAAAAAAATAACAAGGATAGCACAAAACAGCGCAAGATACAGTATCTCTGCCAAAAAAGCCTGTTCCTCTGCGCTTTTCTTTCGTGCGGTACTCTTTTTTGCTGTAGTGCTTCTTCTTGTTGTAGTACTCTTCCTGCGGGTATTTCCCGTACTTTTCCGTTTTCTGTTTCCGGTACTGCCTGATGCCAAGATCTTACCTCTTATATGTCAAAATAGTCTTTTCCCTTAAGGTCCACAACGTCAAAATGCATATGATCCGGATCGGGTTCAATATCAAAATCCATTTCTTTAGGTACATGCTTCTTTGGTGTGGGAAGCGGATTCTCGATAAGCTGCGGTTCCTCTGTCTCGCCGGTATCGGGAACGGGCGCCTCAGCTATCACTATGCCTTTAGATTCTTCTGCTGCAGGCTTTTCATCCTTTGCGGCTTGAGTCTCATCTTCATTGCTTTTTGCAGGAACGGGTTCCTCTGCTTCTGCTGTCACTGCAATAGTGTTTTCTTCTACTGTCTCTGCAGGCATTTCCGAACTTTCAGCTTCGATGATCTGCTGTGCAGACTCATCCGGTTTTATTTCCTCAGCAGTCTTATCGTTATCATCTTCAGAAGTTTTTTCTACTTCTTCCTGATTATTCTCACCGCGTTTAACCACAGCGGTCTTGTAATCCATCCGCCTTCCGAATTTCATGGCTCTTGCCCTGTCAGCAGCAGTCACGATCTCGCTTTGCTTCTCACCGTCACCGCTTTCGGTATCATCTGTTTCCTGCACCTGCGGTCTTTTCAGAAAATCAAGAGATGCCTCCAAAGCCGCCAGTTCAGCGTCTTTTCTCGCTTTATCTTCCTGAAGGTCGATTGGTTTATTCTTTTTCCCGAACATCTCCGTTCTCCTCCCCATGAGATATAAATTCTTCTATACTGTACAAAGGCCTGCCTTTAACTTCTGTATATATCCTGCCGATATATTCTCCTATTATGCCGAAGGATATCAGCTGAACACCCCCGAGAAACCAGATGGACAGTATCACCGAAGTCCATCCTCTTTCAACATCTCCGTTAAAATATGATACGAAAGCATATACAGCTGCAGCAAGGCAGACAAGCATAACGAAAAAGCCGAAATGCATGACCATCTTGATGGGCTTGTTTGAAAAAGAAGTGATACCGTTAATGGCCAGGTTAAGCATTTTGGAAAAAGGATACTTTGATTCACCTGCCATTCTTTCCTTGCGTTCATAATAAACCGAAGCAGTCTTAAAGCCGAGCTGCGGTATGAGTCCTCTTAAATAAAGGTTGCTTTCCTTGTATCTGGCCAGCTCATCCACTGCTTTTTTTGACATCAGCCTGAAATCCGCATGATTATAAACGGATTTTACTCCGAGTTTTTCCAGGAGTTTATAATATAACTGGGCCGTGCTCCGCTTCATGAAGCTGTCGGTCTTGCGTCCGCTTCTTACACCATATACGATATCACAGCCCTCATAATACCGGTCCATCATCTCTTCGATGACATTGACATCATCCTGCAGATCAGCATCTATGGAAACTGTGACATCAGCATATTTCCTTGCTTCCATAAGACCTGCCAGCAGAGCCGACTGGTGTCCGCAGTTTCTTGTAAGTGATATGCCCCAGACACTCGCATCATTCTCCGCCGCTTCGCTTATTAACCCCCAGGTTTTATCGGTACTTCCGTCATTAACGAACAGAACAAAACTGTCCGAAGCGATCTTTTCTTTTCCCGCAAGATCCTTAATTACAGCACAAAGAGTGCTCCTGCTGGTCGGGAACATCTCTTCTTCGTTATAACACGGTACTACAATGGCCAGTTTAGCCTTCATCCCAGTTCGTGTAGACATTCTGAACGTCGTCCTCTTCATCTAAAAGATCGAGTATTCTGGTCAGGTTCTTTATTGCTTCTTCATCTGTCAGTTCAACATAATTCTGCGGTAATCTTGTAACCTCGGCGCTTACCATGGGTATGCCTTCATCCGTAAAGGCTTTAAATACCTCGTCAAAACCTGCCGGATCCGTCAATATCTCGAAACTGTCTTCCTCTTCGTTAAAATCCTCTGCTCCGGCATCCAATGCCTTTTCCATTAAAGTATCCGCATCCAGATCACATTCCTCTTTATCTATGATGATCTGGCCTTTGGTATCAAACATATAGGACACACAGCCCTGGGTTCCTATACTTCCCTGGCCTTTGGTAAATGCATTCCTTACATTAGCAGCAGCCCTGTTCTTGTTGTCCGTCAGAGCTTCAACTATTATGGCCGTTCCGCCGGGGCCGTAGCCCTCATATACTACATGCTCATAGTTGACGCTGCCTGCTTCGCCGGAAGCTTTCTTAATGCCCCTGTCTATGGTATCGTTAGGCATATTGTTGGCCTTAGCCTTTGCTATCACGGCAGCAAGCTTATAGTTGCTTGTCGGATCCGGACCGCCTTCCTTTACCGCAACCGCAATCTCTCGACCGAGTATCGTAAAGATCTTTCCCTTTGCGGCATCATTTTTTTCCTTCTTATGCTTGATATTGGCAAATTTAGAATGTCCTGACATAATCTTCTCTCCTTAAAACAATATGTAGTATTTTACCATTTTATGTTAAATTGGTCAAATGGTTCCAAGCAGCATAGCCGCTTGGATATGATGCATAAAAAATCGTCTCGGCAAGCCAGCTTGCCAGAGCGATTTATTCTGCATCATGATCATACGATCGAAGATCGTATGCCCATTTGACCTTAGCATCATTATATTATGTAAATTGCAAACTTATACTTTTGTGAATCTTACAGTTTTGACTTTCTTGTCTTCGACCTCTTCGACTCTGACATGGTATCCGCCTATATCTGTCTCGAAGTGTTCCCCTTCTTCAGGTATCTTTTCCATTAGAGTTATCAGATAACCGTTTATGGTCTGTGTCTGGGTCTCACCGAAATCTATGCCCAGTTCTTCCTCCAGATCTTCCAGCTTTGCAAGTCCCTCTATAAGAAAAGTCTGTTCATTATCGGAAGCTACGATCATATCCTTTTCTTCGTCATACTCATCCCGTATATTTCCGAATATCTCTTCAAGTATATCTTCCATGGCTATCAGCCCGGAAGTCTGGCCATACTCGTCAACGACTATGACCATCTGCTCATTATTCTTTTGCATTTCTCTGAAAAGATCGTCTATATTCTTTGTCTCAGGCACAAAATCCGTCTCCCTTAACAGTCCCTTTATCTCGGACAGGGGCGGATTCTGTTTCGGCGCATTATAATATACCCTGAAGGCGTCCTTCAGATGCAATATACCGACTATATGATCTATATCCTCATGATATACGGGAAATCTTGAAAAGCTCCCGTTCAGTATCTCGCTGATCGCATCCTTAAGCTTGCAGCTGTCTTCAAAAGCCTGTATATGATTCCTGTGAGTCATGATATCCGCCGCTTCTTTATCAGAATACTCAAAGATATTGGCGATCATCTCCGCTTCTTCCGGTTCTATCTCACCCTTTTCCTGGCCTTCATTGACCATGGCGATGATCTCCTGTTCTTTGCCGGTATCATCTTTTTTTCCAAATCCGAATAGTCCCATTAATACTCCTGTTTATGTGAGATATACGCGCGGCACGCGCTTTCCTATATCGCATACTGCCTCGTAATTTATGCGTCCGCTCATTGCCGCAAACTCTTCCATGCTTATCTCGTCGTCTCCGTCACGGCCTACTATAGTAACCGGATCACCGGCTTCTATATCGGTATTGCCTGTAATGTCCACCATCATCTGATCCATACAGACACGACCGGCTACCCGGTATCTGTGCCCTCGTATCAGTACTTCTCCCTTACCTGACAAGCTTCTCGGATAACCGTCCGCATAGCCTACCGAAACCGTTGCTATACGCGAAGGCGCATTTGTCACAAATGTGCCGCCGTAGCTTATGGCAGTTCCTGCAGGTACATCCTTAACAAAGATCACGCTGGACCTTATTTCCATGGCAGGTTTCAAGTTAAGATCACCGGCCTTCACTTCATCGGAAGGCATCATTCCATAAGTTATGATCCCGCTTCTGACCAGCTTAAACCAGGTATCCGGCATTTCCATGATGGCAGCGCTGTTGGCACAGTGAGGATAAGGTATCTCTATACCGAAATCCCTGAGACTTTCAACAAAATCCTTAAAAACCTGAAGCTGCTTATTAGCATAGCTCTTGTCGGCTTCATCGGCCCTTGCGAAGTGAGTAAAGATACCTTCTATTTCGATGTTTTCAAGGCCTGCTATATCTCTTACCAGCTCACGGCCTTCACTGTCAGGTTTAATGCCGATACGTCCCATACCTGTATCAAGCTTGATGTGTATCTTGGCCTTTTTGTCGAGTCCGGCAGCCGCGGCATTTAATTGTTCCGCACTCTTCCTGTCAAATATTGTAAGCCTTATATCATTCTCCACCGCTTCCCTGTAGCCCGAGGGAAAACAGTAACCGAGTATGAGCACCGGCTTCTTTACGGGCATCGCGCTAAGTTCCAGCGCCTCATCAATGGTAGCAACAGCAAAGCCGAATACCTCATCGGCATTCAGCAATGCTTCGGCTATCCTTTTTGCGCCGTGTCCGTAACCGTCAGCCTTTATTACGGCCATTATACGACTACAGCCCTTTGTATGTCTGTATATCTCAGCGATATTATGTCTTATGTTTGAAAGATCTACCGCAGCATAGACTCTTTCCTCGTGCATATCTTTCCTCCCGAACAGTTATGCTTTCAGCGGATTTTCTTCGGGATTATACTTCATGTCGAAGATATCGATGACCTCCGCCCCGAAAATATCATGCATATAAGAGTACATCTGCTGATTTTTCAGTTCGCACTCCTGTTTCCTGACAACGTTTTTCTTGAGTTCAATACGGACATTTGTTATCCAGTCGGCTATCTCCTTTATCTTATCCGTATTTTCCTGTATCACTTCATAGCAGATCTCCATGGTATCAAGCATCAGTTCCATATTGACCTCATTGATCTCTTTCGGAAGATCCAGCAGCTCGTCCTGATACTTATCCATCCGCGCATTGCATTCATCTATCTTTTTCTTATATTCTTCCTGCTTTTCGTCACCGTTCTCGGAATCCATCACACCCACGATGTCCTCCATGAGTTTGGCTTTCTGTTTCTTTATTTCCTTCAGTTCGCTGTTGATCTTACCCTGGCGTTTCAGCAGTTCCTTAAGCTTGTCTTCAAGCTCTTTCATTTCCGGAGTATGCTCTATGCCCGCCATCAGTTTGTACCATTTGTTGTCCAAAGAGATGATCGGGATCTTTTTACCGGCCAGTGCAGGTCTGAATATATCGTCGGTCCTGGACATCCTGCCCTCCCTTACATTGTGTCAAAGGTATTCCTTATAGCCTTGATGAAATCCATGGAATTGAGGATCACGGGATTCTCACAGGTGGAGATCAGGGAAAGTGACTTGGTCATTTTGCCGTCTTCAACGGTCTTAACACAAGCCTTTTCCATCTTATCAGCGTATTCCACAAGTTCGCTTATTCCGTCAAGCTCTCCTCTTTTTCTGAGTGCCCCGGTCCACGCAAATATAGTTGCAATGGAATTGGTAGAAGTCTCTTCGCCCTTCAGATGCTTGTAATAATGTCTCTGTACGGTTCCGTGGGCTGCCTCATATTCATATACTCCCTTGGGAGATACCAGCACCGAAGTCATCATTGAGAGATCTCCGTATGCCGTAGCCACCATATCGCTCATAACATCACCGTCGTAATTCTTGCAGGCCCAGATAAAGCCGCCTTCCGAACGTATAACTCTGGCAACCGCATCATCGATCAGTGTATAGAAATACTCGATCCCTGCTTTTTCAAAGTCTGCTTTATACTCATTATCATACAGATCCTGGAAGATATCCTTGAAGTTGTGATCATACTTTTTGGATATGGTGTCTTTTGTTGAAAACCACAGATCCTGCTTGGTATCAAGCGCATACTTAAAGCAGGCATGCGCAAATGAAGTAATGGAAGCATCAGTGTTATGAATGCCCTGTATGATGCCGGAGCCGTCAAACTGATGTATGGTCTCTCTTATCTCACTTCCGTCCTCAGCCGTGAATACAAGCTCAGCCTTGCCTTTTCCGGGCACTTTTATTTCTACGTTCTTATATACATCACCATAAGCATGACGCGCGATGGTGATGGGCTTTGTCCAGTTTTTCACATAAGGAACTATGCCCTTAACGAGTATCGGAGCCCTGAAAACCGTACCGTCAAGTATTGCTCTTATGGTACCGTTGGGGCTCTTCCACATTTCTTTCAGATCATATTCTTTTACTCTTGCCGCATTGGGAGTGATGGTCGCACATTTTACAGCTACTCCGTATTTCTTGGTGGCTTCGGCACTGTCCACCGTTACCTTATCATCCGTATCGTTTCTGTTCTTTAATCCCAGGTCGTAATATTCCGTCTTCAGTTCGATATACGGCTCGATCAGCTCCTCCTTGATCATTCCCCAGAGTATTCTGGTCATCTCGTCGCCGTCCATCTCTACTAACGGCGTCTTCATCACAATCTTGCTCATTTCAATATCTCCTTTATTTTTTTATGGGGCTTATAAAACACCCTCAGCAATGCTTTTCACTTCATCCGGTATCTTCGGCGCGCTCTCTTTTCCTTTATATCCGACAGCCACGCCATCCCCTACTATCAGCCAATCACCTGCGCTCTTATCCGCTTCCCATGCTTTATACCAGGGAGTGTGGTCAAAGGCATTGGCGCCGACCTTAGTAACGCTTGCGGGTATGGTAATGACAGCGAGATTATCGCAATGATAAAAAGCGCCTTTACCTATCTCTGTCGTTCCTTCCGGTATCGTCACTTCCGAAACACTGCTTCTTGCCAGAGCGAAATCTCCTATCTTGACTACACCGTCAAAATCTTCAAATGCATACTTGATCAGGCTTTCATCCTGATAATGAACATAGGCGGGAATAATACCGTTAAAAGGCGCCGGTGTAGGCTTGGCACTTCCCTCATTGACCTTTAAACCATTAACATCCACATAAGCTCTGTCGGTAACCACAGTAGTACCGCCAAGCAGCACACCGTCCCTTGTATCCGCCTGTGTCTGCGCTGCTGTACTGTCATCCGCAACACTTAAAGGCGTTGTTTCCGCAAACTCTATGGGCGTAGGAACAGTTGCCGGCCTGCTTTGTACTACCAGTACTTCCCTGGCATTTTCTGACTGAAGGAAGCCGTGCTCAACAGCCCATTTACATGCTGCCGAAGTATTCTCGCACACAAATATCGCGCTCTTAGGCACGCCGTCAAAAGCCGTATCATGTATGCTTCTTAAGGATATCGGAGTTACTATCTGTTCAAGCCTTACACAGTCTTCAAAGGCCTTAACGCCTATCTCATTGGTAGGTGTCTGTATCGTAACAAATCTTAATCCCGATGCATTGGAAAAGGCATAATCATTGATCCTGTCCACCGCCGGGACAGCGATCATCTCGAGATAATCTGCTCCCCAGAAAGCATAACGTCCGATCTCTTTTAAAGTTGTAGGTGCATTAAAGATAGTATCCGCGCTGCCGCTGAAGAACTGGTAGAGTTTTTTAAACTTGCTGTCATACAGCCCGCCGCTGTACATTGCAAATTCGCTGTTACCACTGTCTATATCAAGGCCCGAAAGCATATCACAGTCACCGAATACTCCGGCGCCCATTTCACTGACATTTTTACCGAGTTTGACATAGGAAAGGGATTTGCAGCTCCTGAATACCGAATCTTCCAATTCGTTCACACTATCCGGAATCTCAACGCTCTGCAGCGAATCGCAGCCTGCGAATGCAGCATATTCAATGCGGGTAACACTGCCCGGTATCGTTACCGATTTAAGTGTTCTGTTATTCTCAAAGGCCTGACGCCCTATGACACTGACTCCTCCGGGTATCGATGCATGAGCTTCGCTTCCCTCATAAGAGATCAGCACTCCGTCCTTAATATTATATATCTCATGTATTTCGGCCCGGCTTTTTATTATGCCGCCTATCAAAAGAGACAGCACGAGTACAGACACCGGTAAAACTATCAGTATCTTCTTCCTCATATACTGCCTCCTTTCTGCCTTAACGGCTTCTCTTTTTCCTCTTCTTCTCCTCCATCGCCTTCGCCATCTCAGGCTTCTTATCTCTCCACAGGAAGAGTATTGCCGAGAGCGAAAGCATACCTGCCGACAGGAACCACTTGGGTGCTATTCCGTCACCTGTCTTGGGTGTGGTATCACTGATTCCCCTTACCACATTCTGAGTATCAACGAATATGGTATAAGGCGAGAAGTGTGTAGCCGTAAATCTCATGCAGGGTACACCGTCAAGACTTACGAACTTGACCGACAGTTCCTGCAGCTGTCCGTTAACCACCGCTCCTGCCCTGTTATTGCCGGCATACTGTGTAAGCGCATCAGGTATGGGCATGGTCACCGTCACTGCCAGATCGTTTGCATTGCTTATCAGATTGGTTCCGGTACTGTCATACAGTGATATATCAAATGCAGCATAATTGATATTTGCAAATCTCTCGCCGTACATATTTCTGAGAGCCTGTTCCACTGCTGCGCTGGCCGCAGCCGAATCGGTTATCTTCAGGACAAAATTATCGGTAGAGCCTGCAACCGTTGCTGTTCCGCGGTTCTTATTATTGTTATCGATGGTATCGGTGGTTATTATCACATCGGTGCTTCCCTTGTTCTGGGATTTCTTTGTGTTATCCCCGCTGTTGCTGGTATTCGGACTTGAAGCCGGTGTTGCATTTCCGCTGGTAGTCTGCTTCTTGTAGGTAGCCGTTACCTTTACATTATGACTGGGCATAATAAAGGTTGTAGAAACAGCATTAACATTTGAGAAGCCTATATCAGTATTTGATGTAGTCCAGCGGTCAAACTGCTGTCCTGCCGCAGGTGAATAAGCAGTGATCGTAACTACCGAACCCGCCTTGAAATATCCTCCGCCGGCGCCGTTTTCAACGGTAACCAGATAACCGCCCGTAACAGGTCCTATCGGTGTCGGTGTGGGAACAAAGCCTATAGGTGTAGGTGTCGGTGTCTGGTTAGCTCCCGGTGTCGGAGTCGGTGTGTTGTTAGGATCTCTTGTAGGTTCTGCCGTAGGTGTAGCCGTGGTTTCCGGCTCAAGTGTAGGCACTATCGTTGCATCGGGATCCGGTGTAGGAGTCGGCGTGCTGCCGTTATTATTATCGTCAGGCTTATAATCCGGATCGGGATAAGCCATAGCCGTTACGTTTGAATTAACGGGCTGACTGTCATCAAAACCTACGGGATAGGTATATACCCACATATACCCCGTGGGCGGCGCAGGCTTTCTGTTGCCTATGGTCTTGCCTGCAGCTAAGCTGAAGCTGTCATATACATCACCGTCGGAATCATAATACGTAATGGTATAGTCCGAAGCCGGTCCGTATACAGCCTTATAAGTACGGTCATCGGTGATATTCTCGGTCATGAACTTATAATCTGTATCCGAAGAATACTTCTTTCCGTCGGAAGCTATATATCTCCAGCATTTGAATACATAACCCTGTCCGGGATACTCTTTTGAATCCACCGTTGCCATATCCGTGGTGCCGGGCAGCGAGATGATATCCGTAGGCGCGCCAACAGTAAGCGTACGGTAAACGGTATAGTCATCATCAAGTCTTAAGGTAACTCTGACGACTCCTTCAAGAGGGAACACATCTATATTATGAGCCTTGCCATAGGCCTGGTTCTTGATCGTTCCCTTCTCCTTATCATCCCAGTAGGAATATATCCTGGCCTTGCCGTCATCAAAAGCATCACTCTCTATACTTGCAAATTCAGGCAGTATCACTCTTATGGGATCATTGGTGTCATGGAAGGCTTTTTCACCGATAAATCTCACGGATTCAGGAAGTGTCAGCTGTGAAAGTTTCTTACAGCCGTTAAAGCAGTTAGCCGGTATGGTCTCTATCACGCCATTGTATGAATTAAGGGTCTGATCCGTTCTGAGATCCACATCAGTGATATTCTTGCAGCCTGCAAAGGCCCCGTCTTTTACCGAAGTAAGCTTTGCAAGCATGGGATCCGTGGTAACGTTTATTATCTGAGGAGTTCCGCCGTTTCCTCTGTAAGTCAGACAGGTATTGAGTTCTACGCCGTCATCCTTCATTTCATAAAGTATGCAGTTCTCGCAGACATACTTGGGATTGCCGTTGGTGCCGATAGTCTGTAAGTTGGTGCAGCCCTGGAATGCTGATGCTCCTATACTCGTAGTATCCTTGGATATGATCAGACTCTCCAGTCTCTCACAGCTGTCAAAGGCATAATCGGGTATGCTGATGACACCGGGCAGGCTAATGGCCTTCACCCAGTCATTACCCTTGGTCTCTTCCTCTACACCGCCGTCCTCATTCTTTGGTGAAGCCAGTTTATCGGTCTCAAGCGTATAGCCCGAGAAGAGTCCGGAATGCAGACCGTCTGCGCTGTTATCCGAAACCTGTCCGTAAACATCGACTTCCTTCATGGTGGTGCCGTCTATGCCTTCATTTCCGAAATAGTGAAGATTTCCGGCATTGGCATTACTGTTGATATATGAATATACATCTATGGACTTAACTGCCTCAGGCACATTAATGTATATCGTGGAATCGATCAGCGCAAGGTCATTGGGTCCCAGACTGGCAGGAGCATCGTCTGCGCCTAACCAGTATTTCTTGACCTCTATGGGCAGATCCCTGAACTGAGGATAATCGATCAGTGTTGCAAGACCGGTTGCATCATCGCGGATTATCTTGTAATGAGGATAAGCATCCAGAGTCTTGAGATTTGCAGCACTGGGGATCACTTCGGTATCTCCGGCCGCGTTGACTCTGGTACCTCTTGCAAAAGCCTCACTGTAGGACAGCGGCGAAGGATATACATAGCAGATCCTTTCGGCTGCATTATCATACAGTCTGACATTGTCTTCCATCGCATAAGTGAAAGGCTTGAAATCTTCAGCCACATCGCCGTAGAAATACAGCTTTGTACCGCCTGTGGCGAAAGCATCCTTACCTATGGTGATATCCGGCTGGGTAGCTGTATTGCCGGTCCAGTAGATATGCTCAAGCTTACTGCTGGAACCGAAGGCGGTAGCTCCAATCTCACTTACGTTAGGTCCGATGACCACTTTCTTCAGATCCTCGCAGGCCGCAAAGGTAGACTCACCTATCTTGGTCACGGATGAACCGATATTAACGCTTTCCAGTTTGCCTGCTTTATAGAATACCTTTTCGCCGATCTCGGTAAGGGAGCCGTCAGGCACAACAAGGTTTACAACCTTATCCTTTATGGGATCGAGGCAGGCATCCATAAGTGTGGTAACATTATATCCTGCAACACTTGAAGGTATGCTGAACTCCTCTATGGCATCGGGTACCGCGCCTATGAAGCTTACAAGTCTTATAGAAGCATTTCCTGTATCCGAAGTCTGCAGGTCAAATCTGTAACCCTTGGTCACATTACCTGCTCCGTCAACTTCTTCAGCAACACCGACTTCAAAATGATTGTTGTTTATATCCTTTGAACTGGTTCCGCCGTAAATGTAAGGCACATATTTTTCAACAGCGGTCTCGGCAGCCCAGGTGCACTCTCTCGGTCTTGCCGGAGGATTGTCACCGGTAGGAATATACTCCGGTCCGTATACATACATATCATGGTTTTCAACATCCCTGAAGATATCGGGATCAAAGGTCAGATATCTGTTGGACTGGCTTCCCAGTTCCAGAGCGCCGAGATTTGTGCAGCCCGAGAAAGTATTTCTCGGCAGATGTTCTTCAACCGTGGTACCGAAAGCAGATGACATATATACGGTCTTAAGTCCGCTTCTTCCTGCCAGCAGGTAATCACCTATGGATGAATCATGAGTGTTATCGTCATACTTATACAGTCTGTATCCGCCGTTATCACCGGGATTTTCAGTACCTATATATCCATCTTCTGCCTGGTCATACACTGCGCTCACATAAGGAGTGATCAGATTCGGGAAGCTGAATGTCTCCATGCCTGCCATCGGGGAATCAAGAGCAAAGGCTGCCTTGCCCAGTCCGTAGGTTGCGGCATTGTTGAACTGTACATTCAGTACCGGAGTATTATAAAAAGCATATTCGCCTATGGTAACGCCCAGGTTTTCGGTGAAGTCTACGGTAGACAGCGCCGAACAGTTTGCAAAGGCGCCGAAGCCGATATCAGAAACGTTTCCGGGGAACTTGATGGACACCAGTCTCTGACAGCCCTCAAAAGCTTCACGGCCTATGGTCTGAGTATTCTTTGCAAGACTTGCCGTAGTCAGGGATGTACAGCCCTGGAACACACGGTTGCCGATAAAGCTTACCTTATCCATCTGTACACTGCTAAGCAGCGGGCAGCCCATGAAGGCTTCATCACCGACTCCGGTCACCGTGTCGGGAAGCGTTACGGATTCCACGTATCTGCCCTGCATACCGGTAAAAGCTCGGCTGGCTATACCGGCCACGGTCTTGAAGCCGTCCAGGACAAAGCCGTTGATATCGTTGGTGGCGGACTCGCCGCTGAAACTTACTTTCTGGGCAGCAAGTACAAAATCATCGTTACTGTACGGAAGATCAGCGCCCCCCGCATCCTTAAGCTTTCCTATGGCACGGTTCTGTACTCTCACCAGCGTACAGCCCTTAAGGGAATTATCACCGCTGCCGTATTCACAGTAATATCTGTATTTCAGGTCATCACGCATATTGGAACCGTGAAGGATCACCTTCGGAGCATCTTCGGCAGATGCTTCTATCTCTGCGCATTCATTCGGGAAATAGGTCTTGAGATCGTTGAACGGCAAGGTTCCTGCAGCAAGATTATTCTGGCTGATGCTGACGGTGCTCTCATGAGGTGTCACCACAAAGTCAAGGGTATGAAGCGTATCATCCCTGTAGGTCGTAAAGACATCTTCTTTCAGCATCTTATAGCCTGTGGGCAGGGATCTGGGGATCACAAGATTCGAAGTGGTATCATCGGCATCATGACCGTAAATTATACAGTCCGAGGCCATGCCCGGCTTCTTATATGCTTTATACTGCTGGGTAAGTTCAAAGAAAGTTCCGTTATTGGTTATGGAAAAAGAAGAAACATCCTCGGCTGTAAGAGCATCATATACCAGAGATGCATCCGCATCCACATCTTTGTTTCTTTGAAGCGTAGCATCCGTTGAGTAGTTCATGGCCGGATTCGGAGTGGCGGCTTTGGCCTTTCCGGACCTGTCCGAAGGCATGGCAGCTATGGCAACAGCCGAAACAAGAAGCACACCGGCCAGGCTGTACCGTATGTTCCTCTTCATCTTTGAGCTCATGCCGCTTTTTTTCTGCTGCGCTTTCCCCTGCTGTCTTCCGCGCTGTCTTGAATCTTTTCCCTTTTCAGCCATGTTGGTTCCTCCCGTTTTGCCGGCCCTTTTTCCCTCCGGCTGTTTAAACTTAATCGATTCTCTTGGCTACTACCACAAATCTTCCGTTATTCTCCTGATAATCACAAGTTGAAAGTGTCAATAACTGGTCTCCCCAGTTTGCCTTTACTCCCGTATCATAAAATGCCAGGGCTGCCATCTGCTCCGTATTGTATTCGAATTCCTCCTCGCTCTCGGCATTTATGAACTGGTAATACTTGAATACTATCTGGTCCGAGTCATAAACACGCGAACGAAAGGCATACATCACCTGATATCTGCCTTTCTCATATATGGTATCGAATAATATGTACGGGTGCTTTTCATAATACTTCTCCGACTCATACTCCTCCAGGGAGGAAAACATCCTTCCGCTGGTAAGGTGATGACCGTATATTATATAGTTGTCGCTTCCGTGCACCACGTCGCAGGCACAGTCCATGAACAATGCACCGGCCCTGTCTTCGTTGCCCTCCAGGTTATGGCTTAAGAAGAATTCATTATCGCTTCCCTGCATTACCGGGTAATCAATAATAGTATCGTCAATTTTTAGCCATCCTATAAGCTTTTTTTTACTTTTATTGTATAAAGTTTTATATTCGTCCAGAATTTCCAGGGTGATCTCTTCCCCGTTTTCCAGGGTAGCCGTCACCACGCCCTCGCCTTCTTTCATATTTGCAAGGGCTTTTGAGCCTTTGAGCTTTGCTATGGTATCATAGCCGTCCTGAGTCTTTCCCGCAGTAAAATAATAGACCGCATAACCTCCGAAGCCCAGGAACATGATGAGTGCCAGCACGATGATAAGAAGTCTGTGCCGCTTTTCACGGCGGACCAGTTCTTCCCTCACCAGCTTCTGCATCTCGGGTGATAATTCATCAAAGCTCTTTTTACCGCTATCTGCCATTATCAGAAATCAAACTTATCCGCAAAGAAAGCATCCAGCTCGTCTATAGCCACTCTCTCCTGCTCCATGGAATCTCTGTATCTGACAGTCACCTTGTGATCCTCCTCGGAATCAAAGTCGTAGGTGATGCAGAACGGGGTACCTATCTCGTCCTGTCTGCGATAACGCTTTCCTATCGCTCCTCTGTCGTCATACTCACAGTAATACTTCTTTGAAAGTTCCTGATATATCTTCTCTGCTCCGTCACCCACCTTCTTGGAAAGCGGCAGCACACCGATCTTAACGGGAGCTATGGCCGGATGGAATCTGAGAACGGTTCTCATATCAGGCTTATCCTCAGTACCGAGATTCTCCTCATCATATGCAGCACAGAGGAAAGCAAGCACCATACGGTCTGCGCCCAGTGAAGGCTCGATAACATAAGGGATATACTTCTCATTCTTCGTCTCATCAAAGTAGCTCATATCCTGCTTTGACACGTTCTGATGCTGGGTCAAGTCGTAATCGGTCCTGTCTGCGATGCCCCAGAGCTCGCCCCAGCCTATAGTCGGGAACAGATACTCTATATCCATGGTTCCCTTTGAATAGAAAGCAAGCTCAGCCTGATCATGCTCTCTGAATCTTAATTCCTCTTCTTTCATGCCAAGCGAAAGCAGCCAGTCCTTGCAGAACTTCTTCCAGTACTCATACCATTCCAGGTCGCTTCCGGGCTCGCAGAAGAATTCCAGTTCCATCTGCTCGAATTCTCTTGTACGGAAGGTAAAATTACCGGGAGTTATCTCGTTTCTGAAAGATTTTCCTATCTGTCCTATACCGAAGGGTATCTTCTTTCTGGAAGATCTCTGTACATTCTTGAAGTTAACGAATATACCCTGGGCTGTTTCGGGGCGCAGATATACAGTAGCCGTAGCGTCCTCGGTAACGCCCTGGAAGGTCTTGAACATCAGATTGAACTGCCTGATATCCGTGAAATCATGCTTACCGCAGGTAGGACAGGCGATGGCATTCTTCTTGATGTAGTCCATCATCTCTTCCGCGCTCCAGCCGTCCACACTGCTCTCAAGTTTGACATTGTTTGCTGCAGCCCAGTCCTCTATCACCTTGTCGGCCCTGAATCTCTCATGGCATTCACGGCAGTCGATAAGAGGATCGGAAAAACTCTTTAAGTGTCCGCTTGCCACCCAGGTCTGCGGATTCATCAGTATCGCGCAGTCAACGCCCACATTATAAGGGTTTTCCTGGATAAACTTCCTCCACCATGCCTTCTTTACGTTATTCTTAAGCTCCACACCCAGATTACCGTAGTCCCAGGTATTTGCCAGACCTCCGTATATTTCAGAACCTGGATATATGAATCCCCTGCCTTTACAAAGATTTTTGATCGTATCAAGTGTCTTTTCCATAGCTTCCTCCGTATTTAATAGATGATATAATACATGCCGTCCTCTACGGACTGCACAGTGTTCTGGTTGATCAGCTTCAGTTCCTGTGAATAATACCTGATATTTCCGGGGCAAACACAGGTCTGAGCGCCTTCAAATATGATTATCTTTGAATCAGCCATATTGTTCAGCTGTTCCTTGCTTATGATCTCGTCGGGATTTCCCGCTCTTTTAAGCACACGGTTAAAATCATAGCTCTTGTCATATGCCCCCTGCACCGTGCCGCAGAAAAGCTTCATCGTCATATAATCCTCGTAGGTATCACAATCGCTAAAGGACAGATCCAGAGCCACTTCCCCGTTTCCGCTGCTGTGTCCGGCAAGGCTTATCCTGCCTTCATATGCGCTTATCTCTTCATTTACCATCTGCACCAGTTCGTCTTCACTGTAATAATCCTTTGAAAACTCGCCGCAGACATGTGCATCCACCTGCCCGTCGGAATGTATAACCAGTCGTCCTTTTACTGCCCCATCGGCTTCATCATACTTCGCTCCGCAGCCGGCAAGCAGCAATAACCCGGCCGTCAACAATACTCTGGTAAAACTTTTCATCTTTTATCTCTCTCCCAAAGATCCACGGGGATCTTTTTATTCAAAATCGACAATATATTATATCACATTTCATCAATCATTGCCAATGAATTAAATTCATGTCCGCCATTCATTTTTTTGATCTCTTTATGGGCTATACCCTTTAGCTCCTTAAACGCTATATCTTTAAGCCTGAAAGAGAATACTTTCTCGGCCGCTGTTGCAAGGAGAAAATCCAGCGCATATAAAGTGGTCTTATCATAGCCCTCTTTATATGCATCCCTGTTGAATTCACCCTCACACATTACCAGCTTAAGCTCAAATACTGCCCGCACCAGCTCCGGCTCGTATGCTTCATGAGTCAATGCCCTCAAGGCCTGATACAGCAGTTTCAGCACTTCACGGGAGTCCGAATTCTCCCTTGTAACATATGAAACAGCTTCAAGGAAATACATCCCGTACATTGCCGCAGTATAATCGTTCCTCAATTCCGAAAAAAAATTCTTAACGCTGGCATCTGTCATGGTATATGAGCTTCTGCCAGGATAAAGCTTAAAATCGCCGAACACAAACAGATCCGTAGCTGCCATCAGGTGATTGGTCTGCCTTCTCGCTCCCTTAGCAAAGGCGCTTATCTTCCCCTGTGATACCGTAAGTATCTCCACGCGTCTGTCATATTCACCGGCAGGCTCGGTCTTCAGCACCATGCCGGTCACGTTAAGTAACGGCTGCATCACTTATCTTCATCCTTATAGCCGAAGTCATTGATATAGTTTGTCATATCCCGCCAGTTTTCCCTGACTTTTACAAACAGTTTCAGATTGACCTTTGCTTCCAGCAGTTCCTCTATCTCGGGCCGGGCCTGGCTGCCGATCTTTTTAAGCATGCTTCCGCCCTTGCCTATAATTATTCCCTTATGGGAATCCCTCTCGCAGACTATGGTGGCATCCACATCATAAATACCGCCGCCTTTACCCTTACGGTACTCCATATTATCGATAAGCACCGCTATGCCGTGGGGAATCTCCTGATTCAAGAGTCTCAGGGCCTTCTCCCTTATCAGTTCCGCTGCTATGGCGCGTATCGGCTCATCCGTCACCGCATCATCATCAAAATAATGCGGTCCGTAAGGCAGATGTTCAAATACCACGTTCAGCAGTTCATCAAGATTCGTCTCTTTAAGCGCCGATACAGGAAGTATCTCATCAAAATCACACAGATCCTTGTATGCATCTATGACCTTGAGTATAAAGCCCTTCTCTACCGTATCCACCTTATTGATCACCAGTATCACCGGGCATTTAAGACCCTTAAGCTGTGAGGCGATCTCCATATCCTTATCAGGTATGCGGCTTACGGGTTCCACAAGCCAGAGTACCAGATCCGCATCATTTATGGAACGGTTTACGGTCTTCATCATATAGTCCCCGAGCTTGTTTTTGGCCTTATGTATGCCCGGTGTGTCAACGAAGACCACCTGTCCCCGCTCGTCCGTATATATGGTCCTTATCCTGTTTCTGGTGGTCTGCGGTCTCGGAGAGGTAATTGCGATCTTCTGTCCGGCCAGATGATTCATCAACGTGGATTTCCCCACATTCGGCCTTCCTATCAGAGCCGCAAAGCCCGACCTGCTCTTTATATCCTCACTCATTCAAACAGCCCCTTAACTGTGGTAAAGCGTTCGGAAGCAGCCTTTATCTTATCCTCGTTTCCGACCACGCAGAAGAGATCGTCATCAATGAAGGCTTTGACATATTCTGCCATCTTCCTTATGCCTGCGGCGTCGGTCCCCAGTATCTCATCTCTTACTCTCTGGGCAGCTTCAATAGTCCTGCCGGTCATGGCTGCCATAAAAGATCTTGCTCCCTGGCTTCTGGGTGTCAGAGGCATATCCAGCTCGCTCATGGTGCCGATTATATAGCCGCTCATCTTCTCTTCATCCACATCAAAATTCTCAACATACTCCACGGCCTTCTCAAATATATCAACAGTAGCTTCCAGATTGGGATCCCTGTAGCTTACGAAATAGCACTGGCCGTCCGGCATAAATGCGCTCATGCAGCCGTAAGCTCCGCCCTTTACTCTCACATTGGTCCAGAGATAATCATAACCGAGTATTGTCTTCAGCACCCTTAAGGCTCCGTTATACTTAAGTCCGTGCCTTGCGAAGTTACCGGCTCTGCATACATACTGTATCTGCGCCGAATTGGTAAGGCCTTCGTTCTTCTTCTCGGGAACGGCTTTCTTCACTTCGGTCACAGGCGGCTTATCCGCAAATTCCTTAAGCAGTTTTGATGCTTCGCTTTCAAATACCGCATAGGTCTCCTTATCGCCGGTAATATCCAGCACCAGTCCCTCTTTGGTAAAGATTATTTCTGCGACTTCTTTAAGCTTTGCAACGAGTTCGTCTGCTTTATCATCAAAGTTCTTTTCCATATCGCAGAGGAACCAGAACTGCGAAAGTCCCGACAACAGCTCTTTGGCGCAGCCGTACTCCGAATCATAGGACAGCGCCCTTCCCGAAGCCACCATATGTCCGGCGCTCATTGCGGCGCCCTGCATACGGCTGCGGCTTTCGGCTATTATCTCTTTAAGTCTCTTCTTATCATCGATCTTAGAAGTCTTAAGTATCTCCCTTACCAGTTCAAATCCCCTGGAAGCATTCTCCCTAAGTGAACTTATATGGATCGCGAAATACTTTCCGAAGCTGTCCACGTTATCATACATGGGGAATACCAGCGGAACAAGGACAAGACTTCCGGTATACTTATCTATCTCATAACCCAGCTGCTCGTAGCTGTGGTCCGCCGTATCCACGCTCCTGAATACGCTTGACAGCACATTTGCATAAGGATAGAGCTCGTAAGGCAGACGGCTCATGTCGAAATATATTGCGCCATACAGTATGCCGTTGGTCTCCACGTCATGATAATAAGTCTTTATGCCGTCTATGCTTCTTTCCTCATTGATAAAAGGCGGCTCTGTTTTCTTCATATCCGAGAGCTTCAGCTTGGGCAGGCAGTCATATGCTTCCTTCGGATCCTCAGCCTCCTGGAAGGCTTTCAGCTCTGCGGTTTTCTTTACGATTTCTTCGATCTGTGCCTCGCTTAATCCCTTCTTATATGCAGAGAGTCTGTCAGCCAGAGCCTTATCTTTTTCGGAAGTCAGTCCCTTCTTAGGCTTCAGTGTGAGTATGGTCTTATGGGGATTATCGATAAGGTATTTCTGTACCAGATCCGTATAATAGGAACTGCCTATCTTCTCCCTTAAGTTTTTATAGTTCTCCAGCTGCTCTATATGCTTGAAGGGATTGTCCCTGTCATAAAGCCAGTTGTCCAGGGCATTAAGGCCGTAGAGCAGGCCCTTGGGGAAACGTCCCGTATCCCCTTCCCTGTATCTGAATTCCATGGAATTGAGGCAGGCTGTAAGCGCATCTTCCGAAAAGCCTTCCTTTACGACCTGCTTAAGGGTATCTTCCACGATAGTCACGAACCTGTCATGATCCTCTGCATTCGCATTCTTTGCAACTATGCTGTAAAAAGGCTGATATATGCCGTTCTCGAAAGTAGCATAGACTTCGGTACCGATGCCGGCATCCACCAGAGCTTTCCATAAAGGCGTTCCGTCAGCCGATATAAGAGCATAATCCACCATCTGGAAAGCGGTATAGAGCTCCCTGTCGGTAACTTTGCCGATAACCGCATTGTATGTAAGATAGGTATTATTCTCTTCTTTCTCGTCTTCGCTTATGGGATATTCTTTTTCAAGCTCAAGGGGCTTGTCAAAAGCTTCTTGCTTTCCGGGGAAAGAGTCTATCTCTATGCGCTCGTATTTTGACAGATACTCTTTATCGAGCCATTCCAGTCTTTCCGCCATATCCGCATCACCGTAGAGATAAATATAGGAATTGACAGGATGATAATATCTTCTGTGGAAATCAAGGAAAGCTTCATAAGTAAGTTCGGGGATCACCTCCGGATCTCCTCCGCTCTCCACTCCGTAAGCCGTGTCCGGATAAAGCGAGGAGAAGGTCTCTCTTGAGAGTACGTCATCGGGAGATGAAAAGGCTCCTTTCATCTCGTTGTATACGACGCCGTTTATCTTAAGCTCGGCATCCTTATCCTCAAGTTCGTAATGCCAGCCTTCCTGCCTGAATATCTTTTCTTCCTTGTAGATATTCGGTTCCAGCACTGCGTCCATATATACAGCCATCAGGTTTTTGAAGTCCTGCTGATTGCAGGATGCCACGGGATAGACCGTCTTATCCGGATAAGTCATGGCATTTAAGAAAGTGTTCATTGAGGTCTTGACCAGTTCCACAAAGGGATCCTTTAAAGGATAGCGTTTGGAACCGCAGAGTACGCTGTGTTCGATTATATGCGCCACCCCGGTGCTGTCCTCGGGCGGAGTCCTGAAGCCTATATAGAATACTTTATTCTCATCATCATTCTCCAGTACCGCTATACGCGCGCCGCTCTTCTTATGTTCCAGCACATAAGCCTCCGACTTAAGATCTTCGGAATGATGTTTTTCGATCAGCTCATAAGCACTAAGTTTATTGATATCCACGTTTACTCCTTTCCTTACATCCTGAACGCCATCAGCGCCAGATTCGATATGGTCACTTCATGGACCATCAGTTCTTTTTTTGTTTCCTCATCAAGCGAGCTCAGTTCCTCAATTCTGAAACTCTTATCTTTATATCCGTCTTTATCCTTAACATAGCAGGCTATCTTTACTTTAAGGTTCTCGAATATCCTGTAATTCTTATCCCCTTTTTTCAGCCTCATCAGCTCTTCCCCTATCATCCTGTCAGGCTCCGAATACTCAAGTATGAGCCTGTCTATGATAGTCTGGAACTTAAAGGGAACACGGTCGTTCTCCATGATCTCGGCAAAGGTATATCTTGCCCCTATCATGGTCTTCGACACTTCCTGTATAACGTATTTATAATCATTATCCTTATTGTTTTCCATATCAGACCGCAATATACTCGGTAAGCCCTTTTGACAGCCTTAAGACTTCGTATATTTCCTCTTCGTCAATTCCTTCTCCCGCAAGTTCGGCCACAGAGACCTTTCTCCTGTAATCCTCCGAGAGTTCCTTTGCCTTATCCGCTATCTTAGCGACTTTTGCAAAGGTCTTCTTTAACATCTCCGTTTCTTCATTCTCGCTGCCTACCATGGCTTCCATCGCGTTCATAACGCTCTTTACCACCATCTCATCACAGTCTTTCGGCTCCTCTATGCTTTCAAGCATGCCTATGGCAACGGTCAGAGCCACATTGCCCTCTCCTATCAGATCAATGACATCCACACCCTGTCCCGCATAGAGTTTGGCCATATCAGCCACGTCGGAAAGATATGCTTTGATCAGCTTCTCCCTGGCATTATTATCTCCGTTCAGCGCGTTCATTATCAGCACACGCTTCATGTCCTCGTCTGCCTTTTCATTATCGGCCAGTTCTTCGAGATACAGCTTAAGACTTACGGAATCTTCTTCCCCGAGTATCTCCTTATCGGAAAGAGCTTCGCCTATGCCGATATTATTATCTTTTAAATATGACTTTAAAGCATCCCTCTGATGCTCCGACAGTTCCGGGAAGAAGCTTACTATCTCTTCTTCGCTGACATAGCCGCCATTCATTATCCCGGCTTCTTTAAGTGACGAGAGCCTCTCCAGAAAGCCGTCTTCTCTTACTTCACCCATCTTTACTGTCCGTCCCTTTTAAAATGCTTATGCGTAAAAATATGCTCCTGGCAGAATTCGTAATTCCCCTCGCATTTCGAGCAGAAACGGAATTCCAGATCAGGATACTCCTCACTTGTCCTGCCGCAGATCGCGCACTTATGCTTTGCTATCCTCTTAGGCGGAGCCTGGCTCACTTCCCGTCTGAATGCTTTCTGCTGCGCAGTCATCCTGTGAGGCCGCCGCAGGTTCTTTCTCGTGCTTATAAAGAATACGATAAAGTTAAGCAATGAAGCGCCTATCACGAACAGGCCCATTATGCCCATATGATAGCCTTCCCATACCAGCACTGCCACATATATGACAGCCAGCACCTTCACTTTTATCGGAAGTATGAACATCAGCAGCACTTCCATATCCGGATAAGTCGCCGCAAAGCCCAGGAATATGGACATGCTTATATAATAAGTCGAATAGAATAGACTCAGCATCCTGAAATTATAGATAAGCTCGTTCTCGCTCCAGCTCCTGCCTTCACCCAGTATCACAAAGGCATACATAAGGAAGGCTCCGATAAGCGTAAATATCAGTCCCGAGAAGATATATACATTGAAATAGAAAGTCCCCCAGGTCCTCTCCAGCGTATTACCTATGGAATAATAGAAATACAGAGTTATCAGGGTAAAGAAGATATTGCTGGTATCGGGCGGTATCAAAAGCCAGCTCACCAGTCTCCATACCTCACCATGCAGTATTGCATAGGGATCAAGGGATATATAATAGATAATATTCGGATTGACCATGCTGAGTATATATCCCGCAGCATAGCACATGATCATATACAGAGGAAGTCTCGGTATCGCATACTTCCCTATCTTTTTCTCAAGTTTACTTAAAAAACCGTCCATATCATTCTCCATAGACTTCTGCAAATATATCGATATATTATATCCTATAACACAATATATAGTCAAGATTTGTCATGTTCATAAGCGCATGCTACAATATCGGCATGAAACGAGAAAATGCCGGGGTCTACCCTTCGAGAAAAAAAGACGGCAGCTTATATTACCGCGCTTCCGTCACCTTTAAAAGAAAACATATCAGCCTCGGCAGCTTCGGGGATGCTTCTTCTGCGCACCGGGCCTATATCGAAGCCGGCCTGCTTCTCCGGGATCACGAAAAAGGCATACTCGATTATACCGCCAGCTCTTCTCTCAGTTTTGAAAAATGGGTAAGTCTGATAAATTTCCGCGACAACGGCTTATACATCTCTCATCCAATCTACATATACAAGAAGATGTTCAATTATTACCTGTCCCCGACGGAGATACTTAAATTTGATGCCGAGGAACTCTTCTACTATTCTTCACATAAGATAATGGTCCGTGGCGGACACTATTTTGCCGCCGATTACGGTTCCCAGGTCAATATCCTTAACCGCTACGGCATTAAAAATCACGCCGTGGAAGGCCGTGATTATATCTTCAGAAACGGGGATCCCCTGGATTTCCGCCTTTCCAACCTGGAGATCATCAACCGTTATACCGGCGTCATCAAAAGGTTTAAAAAGGGCCGCACGCTTTACCGTGCGGTCATACATATAAACGGCAACTTCATCGTAGGCGATTATGAAAGCGAGACCGAAGCCGCTATAGCCTACAACAAAGCTGCCGACATATTAAGATCAAGAGGTTTTGACAAAAACTATCAGCGTAACTATATCGAAAATCTCAGTACCGAGGAATATAACGATATCTACCGTTCCCTCGATATTTCCGCCAAGATCAGGTCATTCAGCTTATAACTTGAATTTATCCAGATCGTTCCTGATCATCTCAGAACAGCGGTTTAAGTTCACCGACACATTGCTGACATTATCAGTCTCAGCAAGTATCTTATTGCTCTCTTCAAGTATCATATCGGAAAGCTGTACTATCTCGGTGATCGTGGATGCCTGCTCCTGAGTGGTAGCAGCATTGTTCGTAGCTACATCATTGATACGCTCCACTCCTCCGGTAATCTCAACTATACCGTCAGTAGCCTTTGCCACATCCTCATATATCGCATTGAAGGAAGCGTTCGCCCGCTCCACTCCCGACATGCAGGCTTCCATATCCGCGGTACAGGTATCAGCTTTTCTGTTGATATCCTCGATATTGTTCGTGATATCCTCTATAAGCTTCTGTATGGTCTCCGTAGCCTCCGCAGACTGTTTTGCCAGGGAACCAACTTCCGAAGCAACCACGGCAAAGCCGCGTCCTGCTTCTCCTGCTCTGGCTGCCTCTATATTGGCATTGAGTGAAAGCAGATTGGTCTGCTCCGATATAGCTGTTATGGCATCGGTAATTCCTGTTATCTCCTTTACCGATTCCGCAGTCTTCTTGATTATCGCGGTCAGTTCCATGATCGTATCGTTAAGCGTGCTTACATTGGTGGTCATGCCACTCATCTCATCCTTGCCGCTCTTGGATGATTCCATGGTCTGCATGCAAAGCTGTTTAACATCGCTGGCATTCTGAGTCAGCTGGCCGGAAGTCGTGGCCAGATCCATGGCTCCGTTTGAAAGCGCGTCTATAGACTGGGACATTGAAGAAAGCGTATCATTAAGCTTCCTGATGGAATCTCCCTGAGTCTGGTTTGAGGAAGCAAGCACTGCGGATACATCCGCGCATTCTCCTGCATTGTTATTCATCTCTCCCGATACTTCCGCAAGATTTGAAAGCATGCTTCTCATGCTTACTATATACTCTCCGAGATGCTCACTCAGAGTGGTGATCTCGTTATTTCCTTCGGGAACTATCTTCACCGTGAAGTCACCGCCACTTATATCATTGATCCTCTCTGTCACTGTCGTTACCGGATTGATGTATCTGTTGATCATCACATACATGATCACTGCAAGGATCACCAGCAGTATCACAGCTGCCACAACGGAAGCAAGGATATTCTGCTTGATATTATCACTGATGAAACTGCCGGGCACTGCGCTTACCACTACCCAGGGAGTGCTCTGTATTCCTGTGGATGTAAACAGTATCTTTCCTGCTGCGCTCTTTACGGATACTACACGCTCCGGATCTGAGGTTGCATCTGTCTTCAGTGATTCAAAAACTGTTTCCAGCGCTTTTATCTTTACGTCTTCGCACTCTCCCAGCTTCTGACCGAGAAGTTCGGGAACACTGCTGACCAGTATATCTCCGGTATCCTTATTGATTATATAGTGGTCGACACCCGTAGCTTTTGAACTGAAGTTGTTAAGTCTGTCGGCAACCTTATCAAAGGTAATGTCGCTGGAAAGGACCGTCTTATCTTTTACCAGAAGTGAACATGAAATACAGGTCTTTCCTGTTATGACATCCACATAAGGCTCAGTAAATGTCAGCTTGCCGCCTGCGGACATGGCCCCCTCATACCAGGCACGTGTAGTAAAATCCCAGCCTTCATCAGGGATCCAGCCCGTACCGTCAAGGAACAGATTCTCGGTCCCGATGGCCATATAGATATCCTGCGAATCCGGATCCAGTTCGGTAAGCTTCATCAGCATGGCCTGTGTATCCTCATGGCTCATAGCCGGAATGTTTTTATATATATTGGCTATCTGTTCCGTCCTGTCTTCAATGCTGTGCCACCAGCTGTAGACATCGTCGGAATAGGACACCGACTCTTCCGCAAGTATCGTGTTGCTTAAGTCCGTTATCTCATCCGACTGCCTCTTGATGTTCACGATGGAAATGATGAGCATCATTACTACCGCAAAAAAGATGATCTCAAGCAGCAAAGCTTTCTTCAATGAATTCCTTTTCTTCATTTTCTTTCCCTCCTTATATTTAAGTCCAGAATGGTTTCTGATCTTTATGTCCGTAGCCTTTTAGCCGCTCCTTATAAGTATCTATGATATCCTCATACTTTTTCAGAGTCTTTTCTTTTAAAACTCCTTTAGCCTTGAACTCCTCAAAAGTCTCTATAAGGTCTTTAAGATCCGACTGGGCATTGTCCTTATAATTGTTGGACAGATTCATCACCATCTTATTCACTATCCCGTCCAGTTCGGTCTCATACCTGCTTTTGAATAACCAGCCCATACATATCTCCTTCCCTACTGCTTACCGATCTTGATCGCAGTGCTCACAGCGCCGGCATACTTTGAGGAGCTCTTCGCCTTCAGGATCACCGTCATCTTTGAGCCCTCCACATTGTCAGCATAATAAACATCAAAGTTTGCCGCGGTCTCCTCTTCGGAAAGCAGGGTGCCTCCGACCTTAAGTCTTAAATGAGGCGAATCCTTATCCGCGGGATCAAAGACTATCTCCCTTCCTGTATAGTTTACGCTCTTAATCTCCTTATTACCCTTCATAAGTTTGACCTTTGCTTTACTGATATCGGTCCTTCCTTCCGCAGCAACAACATTATAACTTACGCTTACACTTGTTTCCTTACTCTCATATTTCTTGCCTTTGCATTTGACAGTTATATTCAAGTTATCCTTAGGTCCTTCTATCTTTTTCTTTTCGGAGTATTCCACCTTTACATCCGACTTTGTGAGCAGTTCACCGTTTACTATCACATAGACCTGGGGCTGATATTTTGCTTTTTTCTTATAGATCATGTCCCCGACAACTACTGTCGTATTCCCAGTATAAGCCTTCTCCTTTACGATCTTGAAAGTATTAGTCCCCTTATACTTTGCTCCTTTATAGTTACCCTTGAATGTGATTTTAAACTTACCGTTACCGACCTTTTTATTTGAGGAAAATGTTATCTTATAGTCCACGCCTTCCTTAAGCAGCGTTCCTTTATTACTGAGTTTCACGCTGAGCTCAGGTTTAACACCGGTTTTGATAAATTCATATTCATTCTTATCAAGAGTTACCGTAAAACTTGCTTTCCTATTCGGAGATATCTTAAAGCTCTTTTTTTCCTTTCCGCTGTATGTTCCGCAGGCCACTACGCAGACTTCCACGGTTCCCGCATTGACATTATCCGAGTAGCTTACAAGGTAATCCTTACCTTCGCTTAGCTGCGTACCCTTTGCATCCTTAACTGTTAACTCCCCGGCAGTGAGTGTCTGGGCTTCACCGTTGTATACGCGGCTCACATTTGACAGAGTGACTCTGATACGGGAAGCCTTGTATGCATTTTCATCCAGTTCTGTGAGTTCTGCATATCTTTCTCCGGTAAAGTTGATTTTACCTGAAATATGCGCCTTATTACCTTCGACAGCCACGGTATAATCCCTGCCATATTTTAGTTCTTCTCCGGCAAAGCTCAACACAGGTGCCGGCTCATTCCCTGCCTTATATACAGTATTCCCTGCTATCACGGCTACATCTGCGATATCCCTTGCCGCTATCTTAAACTTAAGGGTTTCCTTAAAAGTAAATATACCCTTGCCTTTTATTTCAACACTTGCGTTACCTGTATTTATATTGTTACTGTACTGAAGAGTATAGTCACTATCCTGGATCAGCAGCTTTCCGTTATTCTTAACGATCACATCAGGCTCAATGTCTCCGCCGGTATATACCGTCTCATACTCACCTGCTGCATTCATTGAGATGCTCTCCGGATCAAACATTATCTGTATTCCTATAACAACTTCCGGTTCAGGCTCAGGTGTAGGTTCGGGAGTCGGTTCAGGAGTCGGTTCAGGTGTCGGCTCGGGGTCCGGCTGAGGTTTGGGTTCCGGCTGAGGCTCCGGTGTCGGTTCTTCACCCTTTATCACAGTCAGTACACCGTTTTCATAGCTTATCTTATAATTTGCCGTAACATCTATCTCTCCGTTTACTATTTTAGCTTCCGAGGGCGTGATGCTGCCTTTATCGGTAACATTGGCCGTACTGTCTGCCGTGAGCTTTATCTCCTTCAGCATATCACCTTCAATGGCTCCGCTCATTTCAGCCTGATCGACAGAGCTATCAATGCTTCCGTTCACTTTAACGGTCTGATCCTTAGCCTTTATCGTTACATCCTTCTTAGCAATGGTGAAATCCTGAGTGATGCCTGTCTCCGGCAGGACATAATCATGATTGGAAAGTGACTCCACTCCCGCAGTGTAGTGTTCACCCTCTGCATTGGCATTCACTCCGCCGCCGGTCACACTGAGTATGCATTCATCTCCTTCAAGCAGGCCCGTCGCCACTGCAGCAGGCTTCTTCTCATTTCCGTCATAGGTAAAGGCAGTATTGCTCCACTCTATTCCTATGGTTTTGGGATTAATGCTAAAGGCTTTTACCAGGGTAGCAGGGCCGTAAGCATCGTTTTGCTCTATCTCTGCTTTCAGATAGTAAGTGCCTGCCTTCTTCGGAACTCCGCCCTCTGCTCCGTTATCTGAAACGGTCTTTACGCTTAAATTCTCATCAGTATAATAGGTATATGTAACTTCACCGCTTCCTTCGGGCTTATTTATCACGGGCGCTTTCGCAGCATCTCCGTAGATTCTGTCCTCAATATCCAGAGAAATCTCTGCCCACTTTGCTTTGAGATTAACAGGCGCTGTAACAGGAGCCGTAAAATCATAGGGATTTTCGGAAAGCTCTCCGTCTATTTCCTCATACCAGCCTGCAAACAAGCAGTTTTCCTTTACAGGATGCTCAGGTATTTCGGCCGTTCCGTTCTCTGCGATATACTGTTTATAAACGCTGCTTCCCCCGTCACTGTCAAAGTTTACGGGGTAACCTTTTATATATACTCCCTTGCCCTCATCATTAAGTGCTACAAAGAAATCCCCGCTGTCACTGACTATGGCTTCCACATCAGTCTGTGTCAGCCTGCCACCGTTATAGCTTTCGGCAGCCTCCATCACTACATCACCATTCCGCCATTCAGTATTATCCTTTGTTGCGCCTATATATGCCCCCTCGGTGAGCGCTCCCGTCACAGTAAAAATGCTTAGTGGATACGAGTTATTTGTCGTTCCACCCGTAAGTACACCATCGATGAACTCACCGCCTTTTACGTTATCTTTAATTACAGAATTACCGCTTATGCTGCTAAAACACCCACTAAATCCTCCGCCGTTTTCTCCTGCGGTATTGCCGGTGATCTCTCCCCCGTTCATTACAAAGCCTGAGCAATCTACTCCGCCACCGTATTGTGTTGCACTGTTCCCGCATATTTTACCGCCATTCATCGTAAAATTCCAGGCATAAACTCCCCCTCCTGCTGAAGCAGTATTTCCTGCAATCATTCCTCCGTTCATTACAAATGATGAATCTAAATCGTTTACATATACTCCGCCTCCGCCCCCATCGTTCTTTGAATTACCGCTTATCTCGCCGTCATTCATCGTAAAAGTAGAATTATCCCATACAGATACTCCTCTGGTCTTGTTATCACAGATTTTTCCGCCATCCATTACAAAGCTCGCACCATATTGCACGCAAACAGCTCCGCTTGCATTTGTGTCAGTATTACCGCTTATCTCGCCGCCGGACAGCGTAAATACAGCTGTATTATCATTGACATCAACTGCGCACCCGCTATTAGTACTTATAAAACCTCCGGACATGGTAAAGGTTCCTTGATTATTCACCTTTCCGGTTATTGTCCCGCCGGTCATTAAAAACTTCCAGTTTTTTGTAACAGAAATACCTTGTTCGACATCTAACAGACCACTTTCAAGCACCAGATTATTATCCTCTGTCTGATTTTCCACATAAGGAAAACCACATACAATTGATCGTGAATTAACTGCTCCGTTATGAGCCTCGGTCTTATCACTGACGGTTAATCTCCCTGTAACAAGAATCAAATTAACCGTCAGACTGTGTCCGTTCAGATCCAGATCAACGTTCGTTCCTGTACCTATCTGCAGATCCCCATCTTCCCGGGGATCAGTGATATCGGCTGTCAGCTTTATATACTTATTTCCGGTACCGGCTAAAGCATCATTCAACGCGTCAAGGGAACCCACACTTGTATATCCGTCTGCCCTTACCTTCAGCCCCGTCGGCACAAAAGGCAGCATATCAAGAACAAGAGCCGCCGTCAGTATCAGTGACAGTATGCTCCTTAAAATGTATTTTCTTCCTCTTAATCTGCGCTTCATAAAGCCTTCCTCCATTTCTGATCAGCGGGACGGTTCTCTGATTGACTCCATCTCAGCTTTCCGCCCTCCGACCTAACTGAAATATTATACAGCACTTATTGCATTTTTACAAATACAACACGCATTGTCTGCTTCCCGCAAGGAATAAAAAAAGCCGCGTCTTTAATTGCCTGACGCGGCCCACTTTAACGAACACACTATTCCAATCCCGCAGCCTCAAGCTTGGCACGCAGCATGGCGTTTTCTTTTTCCAAAGCATCGAGTTCCTCGGCTTGCTTTTCCAATTCCGCATCTTTCTTTTTTATTTCTTCGGCACTTTCTTCACGTATCTCTGCTTCCCAGTCTCTTAATGCTTTACACATATTGTATGCCCTCCCTTCGCTATCTGAATATTCCTGTTTCTTCTTAAGAAGTGACGGTGCATTCATCAGCACCGCTGCAGTCTCATATGTTTCTTGATCAAGCTTATTATATCGCTCATCCTCCGTTACCAGGTTCTTTAATGCTTTTTTATCGGAACGTAGTCTTAATAGTTCAAATAAAGCCTTAAGCTCTGTCTGATACTTTTCCGTATCATGCATCTCATTAATACACAGCAGCTGCGGTTCATAATTCCTGAATACCTTACTGAAGCCATCATGATCATCCCCAAAATCCATCATATCTTTCAGAGTCCTGGGACCATCCCATTCTTCTTCACCATGGTAAACCCACAGCAGATATCCACCGTAAAGTTCTGCATTTATCATGTCGGCAAATCTTCTCTTGTCCGAAAGAAAATTAATTATAACGTTGTTGTTTTTTCCCATTCACAGCCCTCTTGATTCTTTATGATACAGAGAACTCTGAACGTATTATCATCCTCATCCCCTGCTCAAATAAATAAAATGTGATAAAAAGCATAGGAGATTCAGATGTTACAGATAAAAGATTATCGAATTAATAGAATTTGCTACGCTTCAAAAAGCAATATATCATATATTTTTTCTGAATACAAGTCATATTACCAAACCGCTAATCCGTTTTTCTTCTCCTGTCAGCTTCCCGCAGGGAGTAATAAAGCAGCTGCCCTGAGCGGAGCACTTAGTGAGGACGAGCAGCAGATCCGCTTTGAGAAAATCTTCGCGAAGCGAAGACGTTTTCGAGAAGCAGGATCGTTTTGCTGCGAAGTCCGAGCTTAGTGCATAGCGACCAGGCGTGGCTTTATTTGCTCCCTGCGGGAAGCGTACGTTAGCAAAAAAAACGGCAGGCTGATAAGCCTGCCGTTCCGATACACTCCCGTAGGAGACAATTACTTTCTGTTTGCGATGGCTGCCTGTGCCGCCGCGAGTCTTGCGATGGGCACACGGTAAGGAGAGCAGGATACATAGTCGAGTCCGATGCGGTGGCAGAACTCGATGGAGGAAGGATCTCCGCCGTGCTCGCCGCAGATACCGCAGTGGATCTCGGGACGTACGCTCTTGCCCTTCTTGATGGCCATATCCATGAGCTCGCCGACACCGTCCTGGTCGAGACGCGCAAACGGGTCGTTCTCGAAGATCTTTCTCTCGTAGTAAGCCTGCAGGAACTTGCCGGCATCATCACGTGAGAAGCCGTAGGTCATCTGGGTGAGGTCGTTGGTACCGAAACAGAAGAATTCAGCTTCTTTTGCAATGGTATCAGCGGTAAGAGCCGCACGGGGGATCTCGATCATGGTACCTACTTCGTACTTGAGGTCGCTCTTAAGCGCCTGCAGTTCTTCGTCAGCTGCTTTTACAACAATATCCTTAACGAACTTGAGCTCCTTGGCATCACCTACAAGAGGGATCATTATCTCGGGAACTACGGTCCAGTCGGGATGTTTAGCCTTGGTATTGACTGCAGCGCGGATGACTGCGATAGTCTGCATCTTAGCAATCTCGGGATAGGTGACATCCAGACGGATACCACGGTGACCCATCATCGGGTTGAACTCTACGAGGCCTTCGATGCGCGCTTTGATCTGTTCAACGGTCTTGCCCTTTGCTTTGGCAAGTTTCTCGATATCTTCGGGTGTCCTGGGAACGAACTCGTGAAGAGGAGGATCCAGGAAACGGATGGTTACGGGGTTACCTTCCATAGCTTCGAAGAGCTGTTCGAAGTCGCCCTGCTGAAGAGGCTCGATCTTCTCAAGAGCTGCTTCTCTTTCTTCAACGGTATCGGAAACGATCATCTCACGGAAAGCTTCGATCCTGTCTTCGTCGAAGAACATGTGCTCGGTACGGCAGAGACCTATGCCTTCTGCGCCGAGCTCTCTTGCCTTCTTTGCATCGTGAGGTGTGTCGGCATTGGTACGTACCTTCAGTGTACGATACTTGTCGGCCCATGCCATGATGCGTCCGAACTCGCCTGCTATCTGTGCGTCCACGGTAGGAACCGCGCCGTCATATATATTACCGGTGGTACCGTCAAAGGAGATGACATCGCCTTCGTGGTATTCCTTGCCGGCAAGGGTAAACTTCTTGTTTTCTTCATCCATGATGATGTCACCGCAGCCGGATACACAGCATGCACCCATACCACGCGCAACAACGGCTGCATGGCTGGTCATACCGCCACGTACTGTCAGTATACCCTGTGATACTTTCATACCGGTGATATCCTCGGGTGAGGTTTCAAGACGTACGAGTACGACTTTCTCTCCTCTTGCTGCCCAGTCCTCTGCGTCTGCAGCGGTAAATACTATCTTACCGGAAGCTGCGCCGGGAGCTGCGCCGAGAGCCTTGCCTATCAGGCGCGCGCGCACGATAGCGCTCTGGTCAAAAGTAGGATGAAGCAGTGTATCGAGGTTACGGGGATCTATCATCGCAACAGCCTCTTCCTCGGTTCTCATGCCTTCATCAACAAGATCACAGGCTATCTTAAGAGCAGCCTGAGCCGTTCTCTTTCCGTTACGTGTCTGCAGCATGTAGAGCTTTCCGTGCTCAACAGTGAACTCCATATCCTGCATATCCCTGTAATGTGACTCGAGTTTCTGGCATACATCCGCAAACTGCTCGAATGCTTCAGGGAACTTCTCTTCCATTTCCGCTATCTTCATGGGAGTACGTACACCTGCAACCACGTCCTCGCCCTGTGCATTGGTAAGGAATTCACCGAAGAGGCCCTTCTCACCGTTAGCCGGGTTACGTGTGAAAGCAACACCTGTACCGCAGTCATCACCCATGTTACCGAATGCCATGGACTGTACGTTTACGGCTGTTCCCCATGAATAAGGGATATCATTGTCTCTTCTGTATACGTTTGCCCTGGGGTTATCCCATGAACGGAATACGGCCTTGATAGCGCCTACCAGCTGTACCTGAGGATCCGTAGGGAAATCCTCTCCCAGCTTATTCTTATATTCTGCTTTGAACTGGTTAGCCAGTTCCTTGAGATCGTCTGCATCAAGCTCAACGTCCTGCTTAACGCCCTTGCGGCTCTTCATCTTATCGATGAGCTGCTCAAAATACTTCTTACCTACTTCCATTACGACATCGGAATACATCTGTATGAAACGTCTGTAGCAGTCCCATGCCCAACGGGGATTCTGAGACTTCTCAGCAAGTACGGCTACCACATCCTCATTAAGTCCGAGGTTAAGTATGGTATCCATCATACCGGGCATTGAAGCTCTTGCGCCCGAACGTACGGAAACCAGGAGAGGATTCTCCTTGTCACCGAACTTCTTGCCGGTGATCTCCTGGAGCTTTGCAACATATTCATTGACCTGAGCCATGATCTCGTCATTGATCTGACGGCCATCCTCATAATACTGTGTGCAGGCCTCTGTAGTAATAGTGAAACCTTGCGGTACCGGTAATCCGAGGTTAGTCATCTCTGCAAGATTCGCCCCCTTACCCCCGAGTAACTCCCGCATGTCAGCGGAGCCTTCGTTAAAAAGATAAACCCATTTTTTTGCCATTTTCGGCCTCCTTCTCAACTTTTTTAGCAAAAGAAACGCTAAAATTTATTATATCACACTTTGTGTGAACTTGCACTATAAATATCAGGGCAGAAGAGATATCATCTTAGCCGGAGCACGGTAGTTGTAATTGGATATCTTGATACCCGTCTTCGGCGAAGAAGCATGTACCACCTGTCCGTTACCGATATAGATCGCAACGTGATTAATGCGTCCGCCCTTTGCATAGAATACCAGGTCTCCGGGTTTTAACTGGGAAGCCTTGATCTTCTTGCCGTAACCTGCCTGGGTAGCTGCATGATGAGGCAGGCTTATGCCGTATCTCTTATATATCTGCATGGTGAAACCGGAACAGTCGACACCCTTGGTAAGGGAGGTACCTCCCCAGACATAACGGTTACCGATGAACTGTTTTGCATATTCGCACATATCCACTCTGGCATCCGATACTCCGGCTCCATAGAGAAGCTCGTTTATGGTAATTGCCGTAAACAGCCTCTTTTCTATATTTACGTACTCAGCCGAAACATAAGCATCATCGCCGTCCAGGTCCAGCTTGACCCAGCCGTCACTCTCTTCCACCGCAATCAGCTCTTCACCCTTTGCCACGGTTGTAACCACCGGGCAGTCAGTGTTAGGCTGTTCCCTGACTCTCAGCGCATCAGTTGTAACCGTTGCTATGGGCTTGGCTTCCTGATTGGCAACCGCAAGGGCAGCAGCTCCGTCCAGCAGGTATTCCATACTGACATAGCCCTCAACCTTGCCCGATTTCACATGAGCCCAGCCATCTTCCACACTGAGTATCTCGCAGCCGTCCTTGTTGGACATCTTGCCCACCAGCTTGCCGTCCACCGGCTTTTCCCTTATATTCAGGTGATTGCTGACATTGGCAACGCCCAGATTATAATAACCGTAATACTTCGGAGGCTCATCAAGAGGTTCGGCGCTCTGGGCTGCCTCGTTAATGCCCCTTTCCGCGCCTGCACAGACCAGCAGGCCCGATTCCAGCGCTTCATTTATATTCACATCTTCGGAGAATTCAACGCTCTGATATGAGAGTACGCCACCGCCGTCAAGTTCGATCACCTCTCCGGCGCCGGCTGCGAAATCAGTGATCCCTGTTTCTTCCTGGGTCCCGTCATTGTCGTCACTCTCTCCGGCAGTAGACATAAAGCCCGGAAACAGCAAAAAGAAAACCGCAATGAACAATGCAGCCATGATAAGCATACTTATAAGACTTATCCTGTCTTCCTTCCTTCGCATATGGATAATTTTAATTGAAATAACTATATTCTGTCAACCACTATATATAGTCCTGAAGGCCTCAAGATCAGCCTCTATCTGCGTTTTCAGCTCTTCTGCCGACGCAAATTTCCGCTCGGGCCTGTGGAAATGTTCAAGCTCCACAAGAAGCTCTTCATCATAGATATCTTTATCGAATCCAAGTATATGAGTCTCTAACCTCGGCACGCCGGTTCCCTCCACCGTGGGACGTAAACCGATATTGCTTATCGCCGGGTATTTTTGTCCCTGATGATAAGCGGTCGAAAAATATACCCCGTAAGGCGGTATCACTTTTTCATCGGGTATCTCCATATTAGCCGTAGGAAAGCCCAGTTCTCTTCCGAGCATCTTGCCTTCCTTAACTATTCCGAGTATGGAATACGGTCTTCCGAGGCAGGCATCCGCTTCCTCCATTGCTCCACCCTCTATCATGGATCTGATACGGCTGGAGCTTATAGCCTTACCGCAGAAGATCATCTTTTCAATCTCTATGGTCTCATATCCGTAAGTATTTCTCAGGGCGTTCAGCAGGGCAAAGTCCCCCTTCCCGCCTGCGCCGAAAGAGAGGTCCGCTCCTGCAACAATAAGCCTTGCATTCAGGCTTTTTACCAGAAATTCTTCCACGAAATCATCCGGCTTTATGGCTGCGCTTTCCCTGGTAAGCGGATACTCTATCAGCACATCAACTCCCAGTTCTTCGAGTATGTATTCTTTCTCGGCCATGGTCGAAAGCTGCTTATAACCGCCCTTTCCGAAGAGGGTATCCGGTGAAGGGTCAAAAGTAAAAACGACAGCCTTCAGCCCGTCTTCCTTTGCGCTTAAGAGTTCTTTAAGGAGTTTACGGTGTCCAGCATGTACACCGTCGAATTTCCCCAGGGCCACAGCCGTGGGATCATCAAGGATTATATCTTCGATACGCTTTATTATCTTCATATACGTTCTACCCGGGGAAACGTCAGGCCTCCCCAAAATACATAAAACACTTCATCATTCTTCCGTCAGTCTCATACACTGCGGTAAAGCTGCCGCTATAGTCATACATGCGGCACTTTCCTTTATATCCTGGATCAATGCCCTCCGTTTCTTCAACACTGAGCGCATTGCCGTTTTTTAATTTCTTTTCGGCTTCTGACCTTACCCTTACATAAGGATATGTTTCAAATATATCCTCTATTCTTACAAGTCTTTCTTCCAGTTTTCCTTCTTTAAGCAGCTCTTCCGCATCACTGAGTTTCAGGGCATCCTTAATAAAGAAATTACCGCTCTGTGTACGCACCAGACTCTGCATGGCACCGCCGCAGCCTAAGCTGTCACCTATATCCCTGCACAATGATCTGATATAGGTACCGCTGCCGCAGCTGACAACCATGGTGACAAGCGGAAGTTCAAACTTTAATATCTCTATTCCGTATATGATTATCCTGCGTGCCGGCCTTTCAACAATCTCCCCTGCCCTTGCCAGCTCATAGAGCCGTTTCCCGTTCTGCTTTATCGCTGAATACATGGGTGGTATCTGATCTATCTCACCGATAAAAGAATTTATGGCCTTTCTTACTTCCTCTTCCTCCGGGATAACTTCGGAAGCATCAAGCACTGTTCCGCTCATATCCTCGGTATCCGTGCGTACACCCAGACGCAGTTCACAGATATATTCTTTGGTCTTATCCGTAAGAATACTTACGAGCTTTGTGGCCTGTCCGAGACATACCGGCAACACGCCTTCGGCATCGGGATCCAGAGTTCCCGTATGTCCGATCTTTTTCTGATGCAGCATCCCCCGTAGCTTAGCCACCACATCAAAAGAGGTAAAGCCCTTTTCTTTATATATATTAATGATCCCGTTATACATCAAGTTGCAGCGCCGCCTCTTTTACCAGTTCATCCACAAACTCTTCTATCGTCACGCCTTCCCTCTCACAGCCGGAAGCCCTCACATGACCTCCGCCTCCGAAATGTTCGGCTAGCTTTGACACGTCGATGTTATCGGTGGAAGCCCTGAGGCTGGCCTTGAACACTCCCGGTTTCTTCTCATATACGAACATCGCGCATTCCACGCCTTCCGTGATACGCAGCTGGTTAACTATGCCGTCCGTATCATCTTTTGTCACACCCAGTTTATGCATACGGTCCAGAGTCAGAGTTCCGCTTATTACCTTCCCATTCAGATGGAGTCTTGATTCCATGACCACTTCGCTTATCAGCTTATTCTGCTTATAAGTCTTGAAGTAAAAAGTCTCATCCATCATACCCGCATAATCAAAACCGTATTCCAGCAGTTCTGCGGCGATCCTGTGGGTATCGGGCGTAGTATTGGAATAATGGAATCCACCGGTATCATGGGCTATGGCCATGCACAAAAGCTTTGCGATATCAGTGTCAAGGTATTGCTTATCCATAAGTTTGAAAAGAACTTCACCTGCTGCAGATGCATCCGGTTCCACATGATTCACCATGGCACATCCGTCCTTATTGCTGATATGGTGATCGATATTTATCGTCTTAACTGCGCAGTCAAAATACTTTTCCGCATCTCCGGTACGTTCTTTGTTTGTATCACAGACTATAAAGACATCAAAAGGAGCTCTGTCCGGAAAATCGGAAATGATCAGTTCCCTACCGGGAATATCTTTAAAGCAGGGCGCGATCTTTTCAAGAAAAAGCTCGATATTTCTTTCCGGAAAAACTTTTCTCAGATACATAAGAAGTGCCAGACAAGAACCTATACAGTCCCCGTCCGGCTTTATGTGTCCTGTTATCCCTATGCTTTTTGCTTCTCCTATTTCCCTTAAGAGATCAAAACTCATTACTCTTCTCCGCGTTTCTTCTGCATCTCATGGTCCTGTTTACTTACGGAATCTATCAGCTGTGACATGTGATTGCCGTAAGATATCGAGTGATCCGCATAAAACTTTAGCTCCGGAGTATTTCTTAAATTCAGGCTTCTGGCCAGTTCTCGCTTAAGAAAGCCCTCTGCATTCTTAAGGCCCTCCAGTGCCCCCGCTTCTTCCTCTTCGCCTCCGAGCGTGCTGATATAGACCTTACAGGTCTTCAGATCCGGCGCCACTTCCACATCAGTCACTGAAGTGAATTCGGGCACCCTGGGATCCTTGATCTCGGATCTTAAGAGTTCGGACAATATCTTCTGTACTTCGGAATTGATCCTAATATTTTTAACGCTGTTCTTTCTCACTTACCTCGGCACCTCAACCATAATGTATGCTTCGACGATATCCAGTTCCTGCATGCCGTCGTATCCGTCAAATACAAGACCGCATTCGTATCCTGCCTTGACTTCCTTAACATCGTCCTTGAATCTCTTGAGCGAAGACAGGCTGCCTTCATAAACCTGTTCGTCACCTCTCCTGATACGGATCTTGCAGTCGCGCTTAAACTCACCGTCAAGCACATAGGAACCTGCGATATTTCCTATTGCAGAAGCCTTGAATATCTGCCTTACCTCCGCATGTCCGATGATCTTCTCCTCGAATACCGGATCCAGCATACCCTTCATTGCAGCTTCTATATCTTCAATAGCCTGGTAAATGACTTTGTAAAGTCTTACATCCACGCCCTCGCGCTCTGCAGTCTGCTTGGCCATCGCATCGGGACGTACGTTAAAACCTATGATTATCGCATTGGACGCGCTTGCAAGTACAACATCCGATTCATTGATGGCTCCTACGCCGCCGTGGATCACCTTGACAACTACTTCCTCATTGGACAGCTTGGTAAGCGATTGTTTCACGGCTTCCACGCTACCTTGTACATCGGCCTTTATTATCAGGTTCAGTTCCTTCAGATTGCCTTCCTGTATCTTACTGAACAGGTCGTCAAGACTCATCTTAGCCTTGGTATCCTCTAAGAGCTTCTCCTTGTTCTGTGCAATAAAGGTATCGGCAAAGTTCTTTGCTTCCTTCTCATTTGCATGGCAGATAAATATCTCGCCTGCATTGGGCACATCGTCAAGTCCCAGGATCTCAACAGGTGTGGAAGGTCCTGCTTCCTTTACCCTGCGTCCCTTGTCATCCACCATGGCCCTGACCTTACCGTGAGCAGCTCCTGCTGATATGAAATCTCCGACTCTCAAGGTACCCTTCTGTACAAGTACCGTAGCCACGGGACCTCTTCCCTTATCCAGCTCTGCCTCTATTACCAGACCTCTTCCCCTTCTTCTCGGGTTAGCCTTAAGTTCAAGCACATCGGCAGTAAGCAGTATCATTTCCAGCAGGTCTTCTATGCCCTCGCCGGTCTTTGCGGATACGGGCGCGAATATCGTGGAACCGCCCCAGTCTTCCGCTACAAGTTCGTATTCCGTGAGTTCCTGCTTAACCCTGTCAATATTTGCTCCGGGCTTATCTATCTTATTGACTGCTACTATGATCTCTATTCCTGCAGCTTTGGCATGGTTGATAGCCTCTACGGTCTGAGGCATCACACCGTCATCCGCAGCTACCACCAGTATTGCGATATCCGTGGAATTGGCGCCACGCATACGCATTGAAGTAAAGGCCTCATGTCCCGGCGTATCCAGGAAAGTGATCTCGCGGTCGTTGATCTTAACCATATATGCACCGATATGCTGGGTAATACCACCGGCTTCCTTATCGGTAACATTGGTCTTCCTTATTGCATCAAGCAGGGAAGTCTTACCGTGATCGACATGACCCATAACACAGATAACGGGAGGTCTGGGAACAAGCTTGTTCTCATCTTCCTCATCTTCCTTAAGGAGTTCGGCGATCACATCCACCTTCTCTTCTTTTTCACACATGATCTCATAATCTATGGCGATCTCTTCGGCCTTTTCGAAGCTGATCTCCTGGTTGACCGTCACCATCTCGCCCTGCATAAAGAGCTTCTTTACTATCTCAGCCGGAACCACGCGCATCTTATCCGCAAGTTCCTTGATCGTGAGCTTCTCCGGAAGAACTATCACCTTGATATCGTCCTCGGGTACCTCAACTTTCTTTGCAACAGGTTTGATAAAGCGTCCGGCGTTGCTGTTTCTGCCGTGTCCAACTGCTCCGTCCTCATCAAACATCGCATCTCTTCTGTCACGCTTATCCCTGTCTTTATCCTTATTGTTATGCTTCCTTCCGCCCTTGTCGTTATTCTGGGGCTGGGGACTATTTGCTGCAGCGGGTGCAGGTCTGCCTCCGCCGGGTCTTGACTGGTTGTTAAAGCCTCTCTGATCCCTCTGTCCCTGATTGTTTCTGAAATCAGGTCTTGCAGGCCTTGCAGCTCCCTGCCCTGACGGCGCTGCAGGTCTGTTCTGAGTCTGAGTCTGCGGTCTTGCAGGCTCTCTTACGGGCTGAACTGCAGGAGCAGTTGCGGGCTTTTCGGCAACAGCCTTGCTCTCCTGTTCTCTTGCAGCAGCTTCCTGCTCACGTATCTTAGCCTCTTCGGCATTTCTTATCCTTGCTTCTTCAGCTTCGCGACGATTGGATATAGCTCCAGCTCTGTCTATCAGATTATCCCTCGGACGTATCGGCCCCCTGTTAAGAGGCGCGCTTGACGATCTCTGAGGAGCCCCCGGTCTCTGCTGCTGTGAATGTCCGCTGTTTCCGCCGACGATTATGATGCTCCTCTTCTTCTTTGGAGGCTGTCCCTGGTTTGCTGCAGGGGCCGGCTGCGGCTTCTTTTCGGGCTGGGGCGCTTTTACGCTTTCAGGCATAGGCGCAGCTTCCTTCTTTTCTTCTGCGGCTTCCGGCTTTTTCTCGGGAGTCTTCACCGGAGCAGCTTCGGCTTCCCCTGCCCTCTTAAAGCCCTGGGCTTTAAGCTCTGCAGCTATCATGGTCTCTTCCTCGTCGCTTATGTTGCTTGAGGCTGTCTTGCCTTCAATGCCATGCTTAGCTAACAGTTCGATAATAAGGGCATTCTTGGGCGCATTACCGTCGCTACCCGTAAATTCCTTTGAAAATAAACTGATTCTTTTTGCCATAAAACCGCCTTACCTTTCCTCAATTAGTTTCATCTATAATACTTAATATCTTCTTCGCAAACCCTTCGTCTGTCAGGGCTGCCACTGCTCTGTACTCCATTCCAAGCGCATGCCCCATCTCTTCTTTGCTGCCGAATATCCTGTATTCCGTCTCATAAAACGTACACATATCGATCCAGCCTTTTTTTGATGCCTCGGAGGAATCCGCGGTGATAAGCACCAGTACTGCCTTACCGCCCTTTATTGCTTCCTCTGTCTGAAAGCTTCCGCTTTTAAGCCTTCCTGCTCGCTTTGCAAGCCCCAGCAGCTTAAGAATCCTGTCCGTCTCCATCACCGGCATACTCTTCCTCTACATACTCATCGGTATATTCACCGTCTTCGTCTTCATAGTAATCCTCGATCCTGAAGCCGTATGCATCACGGGCCTGAGTCTCGGATTTGATATCGATCTTGTAGTTGGTAAGCTTAGCAGCAAGTCTTGCGTTCTGGCCTGCCTTGCCTATAGCAAGCGAAAGCTGTGAATCCGGAACCACGACATTTGCTGTCTGTGCATCGGGATCAGCGAAAACGTTCACTATCTTAGCAGGAGACAGAGCGTTCTGGATAAGCTCACCGGGATTCTCACTGTAGTTGATGATATCGATCTTCTCGCCGAAGAGCTCGCTGACTATGGCATTTACCCTGCTTCCGTTTACACCTACACAAGCGCCCACAGGATCAACATTGGGATTGTTGCTCCTTACAGCCATCTTGGTACGGCTTCCGGGCTCTCTTGCTATGTTCATTATCTCTACGGTACCGTCCTTGATCTCGGTCACCTCAGCTTCAAAAAGTCTTTTTACAAGCTCGGGATGTGAACGGCTCACAGTTATCTTTGCGCCCTTATTGGTATTGATAACATCTATAACAAATACCTTAATGCGTCCGCCCTGCTTAAGTCTCTCGCCGGGAACAGTCTCCGAATCGGGAAGCAGCGCATCTGTTTTGCCAAGGTTAATGGAATAACCTCTTCCGACACGTCTCTGTACTGTACCTGTGATAACGTCCCTCTTCTTCTCAAGGAACTGGTTGTATACCACATTTCTCTCTTCTTCACGTATCTTCTGGGTGATAACGTTCTTTGCATTCTGTGTGGCGATGCGTCCGAATTCTTTTGAATTGATCTCTACTTCAACAAAATCACCGGGCTTTGCATCTTCCTTTATCTCTCTTGCCTCATCAAGACTGATCTCTATGGCAGGATCCATTACATCATCCGCAAGCTCTATTACCTCCTTGGTGGCGATAACATGCATCTCGCAGGTTTCCTCATTGAAATCAACATTAATGTTGTCCGCGGATTTAAAGTGATTTCTGCAGGCAGTGACCAAAGAGTTCTTGATCGCCTCTATTATGGCTGCCTTGCTGATATCCCTCTCTCTTTCAAGCACATCCAGGATCTCCATAAGTTCGCTATTCATCTTGATATTCCTCCATTTTTGTAAGGCTTTGCGCCCCATCATGATATCCATAAGAAAGAGTAGGCTTGCGACCTACTCTTGTTACTCCTGCAATGATACCACTAAGCCCCTTATTTTGCAAGCATTTTTTTGATTTCTCCCGTGTCCCCCTCCGGCTTCTCCCCTCTGGGGAGAAGCTGCCAGCCGAAGGCTGACTGATGAGGGGTTTATTGTGCATTAGCATATCTCGCGTAAAACGTTCTTGAATACTGCGCTCTGAGTGCCTGAACAGAAGCCCCCTGATTTTTCGGCTTTTCAAACTGGGTCAGCACTATATACGAAGCATCCTCAACCGAGCCTGCTCCCCTGAGGCCTGCCAGCACTCCCCTGTAGCTCTGGTTGAGCTCCATACTCAGGAATTCCAGCTGCATGTTCAGATTTCCTATGGATCTGCTAGTTGATTTTGCATGGTTATACAGTCCCTGCTTCCTGGTATAATAGGTCCACTGGGCCAGACCATAGCCTGCGCTGTCATGAACGAAGTTGGTATATGTCCCGTTATCCACAGCTGCGGTATATGCCGCATCATTCATGCCGAGTCTGCTTTCGCAGGAATTCTGCAGATTGGTTTCCTTTAAGGATGACTCTGCATACAGATTGCCCATGAGTCCTGCAGCGCCGTAGGCATTGTTCCCGCAGAGCGCGTAAAGGGCATTCCATATGATCCTGTCATGATCATATTCCGGTTCGGGTTCAGGTTCCGGATCCTCTTCCTTCGGAGGTTCGGGCTTTGGCGCCAGATCCACCACAGTCTTTTTGATACCGCCGTATTCGCCCTTACCGCGTATTATCACTATTATCTTTCCGCCACTCTTGACGATGCTGTCATATCTGATGATCTCGTAATCATCCGTTGTCAGCTTCTTACCGTTCAGTCTGACCTTTAGTTCCTTCGGATAGAAATCAGAAACTTTACCCCCGTTATTATCGGGTTTCTTTACAAGGCTCACCTCTGCATTGCAGATATTCTTCTTTTTGCTGATTACCTTATAGTTGGCGCTTACGGTTCCGGTATAGTTACCGTTCTCTTTGGCTTTGAGTGTCAGCTTTATCTGGGAATCCGCAACAGGCGCTTCGGAGGGTGCTTCAAAAACTGTTCCGTGAGAGGAAGCGCCTTTTTTATAAGACTCATAATCCCTTCCCGCTTTCATAACCTTACCGTAACTGTCCTCGAATATGATCGTGGTCTTCTGGTAGGCATATTTCTTCGTTGAATAGCTGACATCTCCGGCCAGGAAGAACATATCGTCAAGGGAGGCTTTCTCTATCTGATAATCCCTGGAATACTTACCCTTGTAACTTCCTTTTCCTTTGATCGTGACAGTCGCCGTCACACCGGCTTTCTTGTAATTCTTGTAGCTGATGCTGTAGTCCGTGCCGTATACAAGTCTGGTACCGTTACATGATACGCTGACAGCGGGCCTGGTACCGTTCTTGGTATATACAGCTGTATAGCTTTCGCTTATATCACCCTTATCATCTATGAATACCAGCGAGGTATCCGCAGCAGCAAGATCTGTTTTTGCTTTTTTGATCTTAAAAGTAACGCTCTTGTGTCCGTAGCATTTGGTCGAACCCGGAACCGCGCTTATATGCACTCTTGCAGTTCCAGCCTGTACATTGTTTTCAAAGCTTATCAGCACATCCTCGCCGACCTTAAGACCTGCCGGCTGCTTACCCTTATACAGTTCGTATATCGGTTCTATCGCGTTTCCCGTATGATCATAGCTCTTCTTCCCGTCAGCTGTCTTAGCCTTAAGTTTTGCCACATTGATCATGCCCGCAGCATTGTATACTACAGCCTTTCCGACTGCCGTATCCGCGAAATTGCTCTTATCCTTTGCATAAAGCGTCACATCATATACGCCCGCTTCCGTCAGTCCCTGGTCATACTGACCGTAATCATATTTAAAAGAGGACGCCGGCATTCTTATTCCGTTAAGAAATACAAGCGGTTTAAGCTTTAATGCCTTTTTCCCCTGCTTACCGTATACGGTGATTATTCTGATATCGTTATCCGAAAGACTCTTCTTACTTATCTTGAAATTCCTGATGATAGTACCGCTATACTGCCCCTTGAGCGTAAACTTCACGTACGGAGCACTGCTTTTTTTCATTGCTGCTTCTGTAGTATAAAGCGTTTCGTCATCACAGGATGATGCATTCTTGTTATTCTTATAACTTACGGAATAATCACGTCCCGGCCAAAGTCTTCTTGTTCCGTAATAAAGACGCACTTCAGGTTTAATGGCTTTTCCGGTATATGTATAGCCTTCCTTTTCAAGTCCTGCCACCCAGTATCCCGGAGTCCCGTCATAATTTAGCATGTCTTTTTCCCATACGGTCTTCTCAGGTTCGACTATATCAGGCTCATTGTCCGATACCACATCTTCACTGACGGTATCAGTGCTTATGCTCTGACTTTCTTCGGTGACCACATCATCGGAGATCGACGTATCGGCTGACACGCTTTCGTTTCCGGATATGCTTCCCTTTTCTTCCTTTGCATCTGCTCTGACATATGCTGCCTCCGGGCTGAAAGCCGTTATGCTTATCACCAGAGTCATGAGCATTGACAGAAATCTTCGTTTGATCTTCATTTTACTTCTCCCTAAAATATTCATCCAGGACGGCTCCTGCAACGGGCGCTGCTGCTGTTCCTCCGCTGCCGCCGCCTTCCAGTATCACCGTCACCGCGATCTTCGGATCATCATAAGGTGCAAAACCCGTGAACCACGCATGTGACAGTTTTTTATCGGAATCGGAATACTCCGCCGATCCCGTTTTGCCGGCCACTTTATATTCTCTGTCATTCAATACTTTGCCCGTGCCGGTATTGACTACTTCCTCCATAAGCCCGGTCAGTATATCGCATTCATTTTCCGTCATTACCTTCTTAAGTTCTTTGGGCTTATAGCTCTTTATCACACTGCCGTCAGCAGATACCACACTGTCAAGAAGATAGGGTTTCATAATAGTTCCCTTGGCTGCTAACGCTGCCGTGATCATATTAAGATGCAGGGGACTTACCATTGTCTGCGCCTGTCCTATGGCAGTCTGCATGACGGCATTGGTATTCATATCCTCACTCATCTCTATGCGGCTTATGCTGGATAGCATATCTACCGGAAGTTTTTCATCAAAGTAAAAATCCGAAATGCTCTTCCCGAATTTACCCGTATCAAGCTGAAGGCCTATATCCGCAAAAGCCGAATTACAGGAATTGGCGAAAGCGGTTTTCAGATCCTGCTCTCCGTGAACCGTACCGTGAAAACAGTTTACGACAGCGCCGTCTTTTGTATAGCTTCCGCTGCAGTCGAATTCAAAATCATCATAATCATCCGGATTCTCCCTGATATATTCAAGGGCAGTCAGCAGCTTAAAGGTCGATCCCGGCGGGTACAGTCCCTGAGTGGCGCGGTTTAACAATCTGCCGCTGTCATCCTCTTTTATCAGCCTGTCCCAGAGGAAATCGATATCCTCGGGATCAAAACCCGGATTTGACTGCATACAGAGTATCCGTCCTGTTGATATCTCTGTTGCTATCACTGCTCCCCTTCTGTTCTGCATCGCATCATAAGCTGCCTTCTGCAGACTTGCGTCAAGGGTTGTATACACATTGTTGCCCGGATCCTTTTTCCCTTCCAGATCATTCTGTATCCTGTTGTATAGACTGATATCCGAAGTAAGCAGATACATATTTGCCAGGGATTCTACTCCCATGCCTCCGTGGCTTGCATACCCCACTGCATGTGCAAAAACCTGTCCGTAGGGATATACTCTCTGTGTTCCTTCATCATCTTCCTGATTGTATGCCAGCAGCTCCCCGTCGGATGAGATTATGATTCCCCTGGAATTGTCTTCAGCAAGAATGGCAAGTAATTTACCGTTATAGGAATTCGGCACCACCTCATCCCTGTGGAAAACTATAAGCGCCGCTATATTAAAGAACATGCACAGATAGACCACAGCATAGATGATATAACAGACCGACATCTCCCGATTCTGCTTAGTCCGCGTCTCATCATCCGTTATATCCTCATCATCACCGAAAAGCAGCTCATAAGTATCCGGATCTTCTTCCTCCATTATGTCGAAGATATCATCAAGGCTCTTTTTTTCTTTTGCTGCCTGAGCCTTAACACTCATTAGTATTTTGCGGCGTTCCAGCACGCGTTCTTCTTTTTCCCTTCCTTCATCCGCATCCAGAAACCATACTCCCTGAAGTATGGCAAACATCACTATGGAACACAGCGCTGATGTACCGCCGTTGCTGACAAGCGGAAGCGTTACACCGGTAAGCGGCACAAATCTTGTACCTCCGCCTATGGTGAGTACCACCTGGGTTCCGTATGCTGCAGCAAGTCCCGCAGTCACTATCCTGTAAAAACCGTCATGCAGCCTGCTGGAAAGTCTGAATATGGAAAGCACTATATTCAGACACAAAAGGATCAGCAGCAAGCCGAAGAAAACTCCGAATTCTTCAGCTATTGCCGAAAACACAAAATCATCCTCGACAAAGGGAATGGTCTTGGGTGAACCGTGTCCGAGTCCCATGCCAAACCAGCCGCCCGTAGCTATGCCGAAAAGAGACTGGGTAAGCTGATATCCCTTGTTGTCGATATCCGCCCAGGGATCCAGCCAGGTATCTACTCTTACCCTCACGTGTGAAAACAAAAGATATGCCAATACTCCCGCAGCTGCCATCAGCAGCACTCCCGCAAAAAGATAGCGTCTCTTCCCGCTTGCTATATGCAGCATGGTCATATACATAACAAAGAATATAAGAGCGCTTCCCAGATCTTTTGAAGCCACAAGGATCAGCCCGTAAACAGCCGCCATTCCTGCTGACAGATATATGCGCTTCATTTCCGTAGTCTTGTATAAAAGCCCGGCGATAAAGAAGGCAAAGATCAGTTTTACAGCTTCCGATGGCTGGAACGTAACTCCCAGCACATTGATGTTGATCTTTGCTCCGTATACCGTGCTTCCTCCCACAAGCACCACAAGTAAAAGCGCCACACCGGCCATACCGTATAAGGGCCATATGCTCTTAAGAAACGAAAGATGTCTTATCAGGGCCGGTATGATCAGAAACAGCGCCATGGATGCCAGGATTATCGTCAGCTGCTTTCTGGCATGAACGCTGTTAAGTCTGGCCAGCTCCACAAAACCTACCGAAAGCAACATGTTCATATTACATAGCAGGAGTTCATCGCAATGCTTGTATATCAGATGCATCACGCGCTTTACTATGAACATCATAAAAAGTTCCGCGGCGCTAAGACCCGCTATCAGATACAGGGAATCTTCATCACCTTTATCATATCTCGAAAGAGCAAGTCCTACCATGCCCATGACCAGAAAGATGTAGGTCAGGAATTCCATAAAGATAAAACCGGCCTTCTTCTCGGTACCGACACTTTTTCTCCATGTCAAAAAAGCCCCGAGAACATAAAGCCCCATGACAACTATATATGCGTATCTGAATATTTCCAGTATTGCTTTTATCAACTATTCGGCACCCCGTCTGTAATGGCCTCTTGTAAAATCATATGTACATTCCGCGCTTCTTCCGGCCATAGCTTCCTCAAAGAGTCTCAATACGCTTACTGTCTCGCTTTTGCTCTCCGTCGTAAACCTTAAGCCAAAGCCTCCGTATTCCCTGTCGGCATAAGCCCTGAAAAACTCTTTGTGCAGGGACAGCGGAACGCAATTCAAAATTATATTATAACACATTTTATGCTTTAACAGAACAGGGAAGCTCCTCCCGCTGTCATCACGCAGAACTGTTGTATCTTTCTTTCTGTCACAGCCCTGTGTATTCATGAGTACACAGCCCGCGCTTATCATCACCGGCGTCCTGCCGTATATATTGAGTTCTGCCAGATTGGCATCAGCCATTTCCCTGTATTCTTTATGATTCTGTTCGGTACATAAACCAAAGGATGCGCATTCTTCAAGTATCATCCCCGCGCTCAGATCATTCATCGCATAAACAGAAGAATCCGCATGTATCTGTTTGCGCTTAAAATACTTTTTTGCGAGATTAAGAGCATCAATACTGCTTACAACTGCGCCATCGGCTTCATTTGCATATTTATCCAGCATTTCTTTTATATATTTAATATCCTTCTGCCTGACGATCTCAGGCATGGCCATATACAGCTCTGCGCCGCTCTGCCTTATCCTGTCTCTTGCTGACTTATCTTCGAAAAGCTCAAAAGGCAATACCAGCCTGTCTGCCCTGAAGTTATCAAGTACCGCAGACAGCTGCTCTCCTGTATTAAGTGTTACTGAAATATAGGGCTGCTTTGCCGATACGCTTCTCTCTGTTTCAGCCTCCGTATCTGCTTCAGGCTCGGTTTTGCGCATATATGCCGCAAGCATTTCTCCTGCAAGTCTGTCCAGACTCTTTCTTCGAAGTTCATTTATCGCAGATACGGGCATAAATATACCCTCATCAATATCCGTTTCGATCCTCCCGGCTTCAAAGGGAGTATCTCCGGTCTTTTTAAGTCTGGATATTGTCTCTTCCTCAGACAGAGGCGCCTTCCTTGCCTCCTGCACAACAGCACCCGTTACAGCTGCTTCTTTTCCTTTGCAGCTGACAACAAGCCCGGCTTCTTCATTTTTTCTTAACACGAGTTTCATATCTGCAGTCAGCTTAAGTTTCCTGCCCTCGTATTTTTCCGCAAGTTTTTGTTTGCATTCCTCAGACACCTTAGAATATGCCGGCGATGATATCGATACCATATCCGCTCCGTTATGCTTATGCAGATAGCCTTCCTGTCTTTCACTCCTTATATAGAGCTTATCCAGCATCTCACGGTCCTGTCTGCTTATATGCATCTGCCCGCTTTCCACATAGCTGTCTATGCATTTTCTGTATACCTCGGCAGTGCCTGCCACATATTCCGGAGCTTTCATGCGTCCTTCTATCTTAAAGGAATCCACTCCCGCATCGATCAGTTCGGGTATCGCATCAACGGAGTTCATATCTTTCATGCTTAAGAAATATCCGTTCTTCCCGTTCTCTGCGGTATATCTCTGCCTGCAGGGGCCTGCGCATTTTCCCCTGTTACCACTCCTTCCGCCTGCCAGTGAGCTTAAGAGACATCTGCCGGAATAGGAATAGCACATAGCTCCGTGAATGAAACACTCCACTTCCAGCCCTGTCTCCTTAAGCGCCTTTATCTCTTCAAGGGACAGCTCTCTTCCGGGCACCACCCGTGTGACCTTATGCTTTTTCAGCCATTCACAGCCCTCAACGCTCAATATGCTCATCTGGGTACTGGCATGCAGCGGGAGATAAGGATAGCGCTTTCCGAAATATTCAAGCACACCGATATCCTGTACTATAACGCCGTCCAGCCCGCGTTCATAAAGCGGATCCATGATACCGGGCAACAGCTCGAATTCCTCATTTCTGACCAGTATATTGCAGGCAAGGTAGATCTTCTTTCCGAACAGATGCGCATAATCAAGGGCTTCGATGATCTCAGCGGTCTCAAGATTCTTCGCATAAGAACGCGCAGAAAAAAGAGGCGCACCCAGATACACGGCATCCGCCCCCGCATTAAAGGCCATATATACGCTTTTACTCTCACCTGCCGGCAACAGCAGTTCCGGTTTCTTCATCCTATCCCCTGACAGTTAAAAACAGCCCGAAAGGCTGTTTTATCTTTTTCCGCTCTTCATCTTATCTTTCATCTCAGCCAGCTGCTTCTCTCCGCTTCGAAGTTCCGATTGCAGTTCAACTATCTTCTTCTCGTACTCTTTCAGGTTGCCCTGCTGTTTTTCCAGTTCCTTCTGGAGATTCTCGATCCTGACCTTATTGTTCACACATTCATGCTTCATCTCATCAAGCTCATTGATCTTGTCCTTGAGCTGTTCCGAAAGCTCCTGCGCCTTAAGCTTCTCTTTAAAGTAATCGTCCGCAAAATTAAGCTCCAGTATGCGGTGCTTTACATCATCATTAGCCAGCCTGAAAGAATCTGCCTTATCGTACTCGGCTATCTTATTATTGATATAGTTGGCTACCTGCTGCATATATTCTTCGCTCTCGTAGCCGCTCATGGTCATAACCTTGCCGGCTATCAGAACTTTTATTACTTTTTTCTCGGCCATAAAACTGTTTTCCTTTTCTCCCCCGGTGACAGTTGCTCCAAACAGTATACACTTAATCCTGCGGTTTTTCAAGCCCTAAGTGGAGATATGCCGCTTCCGAGGCCACTCTTCCCTTGCCTGTCCTAAGCAACAGCCCGTTCTGTAAGAGGTAGGGCTCATATACATCCTCGATAGTCCCGGCATCCTCGCCAAGAGAAGCAGCCAGGGCTTCGACTCCCACAGGGCCGCCTCCGTAGTTATCTATTATCATCAAAAGCAGCCGCCGGTCGGAAGGATCAAGCCCCAGCCTGTCTACATCCATAAGGTCCAGTGCATACTCTGCAACTTCTTTGGTTATCACTCCGTCAAACTTTACCTGAGCGAAGTCCCTTACACGTTTTAACATCCTGTTTGCCAGTCTCGGCGTTCCGCGGCTTCGTCTTGCCATCTCTTCCGCTCCTTCTTCCTCCAGCTTAACAGATAGTTTCTTAGCGGAATTGATTATTATCTTTTTAAGTTCGGGAACCGAATAGAACTCAAGTCTCTGTACCAGCCCGAATCTGTCCCTTAAGGGCGCTGTCAGCATACCGGCCCTTGTGGTCGCTCCTATCAGTGTGAATGACGGCAGTTCAAGCCTTATGGACTTGGCTCCGCTGCCTTTACCTATCATAATGTCTATGGCGAAATCCTCCATAGCCGGATACAGCACTTCTTCCACCTGTCTTGACAGCCTGTGTATCTCATCAATGAAGAGTATGTCGCCTTCTTTCAGATTGTTGAGTATGGCCGCCAGATCGCCGGGCTTTTCTATTGCCGGCCCACTGGTGATCTTGATGCCTACCCCCATCTCATTGGCTATGATACCTGCAAGAGTTGTTTTGCCCAGTCCGGGAGGTCCGTAAAACAGTGCATGGTCCAGTGCTTCACCTCTTTCTTTTGCCGCTGCGATAAAGACCTTCAGATTATCCTTGATCTTCTCCTGGCCTATATAGTCCTTTAAGAACTGCGGTCTTAAAGTATTTTCTATCTTCAGATCCTCTTCCGTGAAACTGGTCTCTATCATCCTCTTCTGCATAACACCCTCCTACAGATAGCGTAGCGCGCCTTTGAGCACTGCTTCGCTTCCGTCTGCTCCGTCCTCCTTTGCCTTTAAGGCTGCGGCTCTTGCTTCTTTCGCGCTGTAACCGAGAGCCGTCAGAGCTTCCACCGCTTCCACGACGGCATCATCTGTCGCTTCTTCTTTCATATCCGCTATTTCAAGGCCTACTGCATCTTCCACGCTCACTCTGCCCTTTAAGTCTACGATTATCCTCTCGGCAGTCTTCTTGGCTACACCCTGAGCTTTACAGAGCGTCTTGGTATCCTCACCGAGTATGGCTATCCTTATCTCCGATGCAGTCAGTTCCGAAAGCAGAGCCTGGGCTGCTTTAGGCCCCACACCGCTTACACCGGTCAGCTGGATGAAAAGTTCCAGATCGTCCTCCGAAGCAAAGCCGTACAGCTTTATCGCATCCTCTCTGACCGAAGTGTAGGTATAGACGGTTATCTCACTTCCGTTTTTCGGAAGCAGCATTATCCTTCCCGCCGGAAAGAATACGTTATAACCTATCCCTCCTGCTTCCACTATTATCCTGTCGGCCTTCTTGGCTGCCAGTATCCCTTTTATGTATGCGTACATAAACTATCCTTCCCCTTCTGATGAGGGGGCCCTACCCTCCTCATAATTCCGTTCACTATCACCGCATTTATCATCCCTGCCGCTTCGCCTGCCAGCAAAAGCAACGGCAGATAAAAAGAAAGCATAAAGCCCAAAGCATTCCTGTTGCCGAATGCAGCTATGATGAGAGCTACAATAAACTGTGTGATATTGTGTGCAACTCCGCCCAAAGCGCTGATCCCGTATATCGAAAAACAGCTTTTTCTTTTATATACATTCATTATCGCAGTGCTTACAACTGAAGCAGTAAATGAATAGAGCAGCATGGCCGGAGAAGTAAACAGAAACGCGATGATAAGTGTTCTTAAAGCGCTTATCATCAAAGCTTCCTTAAAGCCGAAAGTATACAGCACGAACAGGATCACTATGTTTGCGAAGCCCGCTTTGATCCCGGGCATGCCTAAGCTTATGGGAATCAGCAGTTCAACATATCCCATTATCACAGCCAGGGCAAGCATCAGTCCGAGCTTAGCAAGTTTTGCTGCCCCGCTTTTATCTTGTGACTGCATCCGTCCCCTCCGCTGCGACTCTGTCCGGAATTATCGACAACTTATGAGGCAGACAGATGATGCTCCCGCCGTTTTGGTCGATCTTCATCTTCATGCAATCTCCGCCCGGGCAGTCCGCATCAATGATCCTTGCTTCGCCCTTTTCTATCTTCAGCGTATTATGACCTTCCGCAGTTGTGATCTCATATACTCCATCCATATCAAGCGGATAGCTCTGCATTTTTTCATCACTTACCCATACTTCAACGGCAGATGCTCTTTTGCAGCAACTCCTGTATATAAAACCGCCTGCAAGTATCAATACTGCTGACAGTGTTATCACCGTCAGCAGTATCTTATCAGCCTTTTTCATTTATATAATTTATCAAACCGTTTGCCTGTATTATCTTCTGCATGAACTCGGGGAAAGCCTGTCCCTGATAGCTCTTGCCCGTGGTATTGTCGGTGATCACACCGCTGTCAAAATCAATGCTGACTTCATCCCCTGCATTGATCTCCTTTGCAGCCTCGGGACATTCAATGATCGGAAGTCCGATGTTTATTGAGTTTCTGTAGAATATCCTTGCAAAGGTCTCGGCTATGACACAGGAAATACCTGCAGCCTTGATGGCTATCGGGGCATGCTCACGGGATGAGCCGCAGCCGAAGTTCTTGTTAGCCACCATTATATCGCCCTGCTTTACCTTGTTAACGAAATCCTTATCTATATCTTCCATACAGTGGGTTGCCAGCTCCTTCGGATCCGAAGAATTCAGATACCTTGCAGGTATGATAACGTCCGTATCCACATTGTCACCGTATTTAAATACTCTTCCTTTTGCTTCCATTTATCTTATCTCCTCTCTGTCCTTTATTCCGGAGCCACTATCCTGCCTGCTATCGCACTGGCTGCAGCCACCGCGGGTGATGCAAGATAGATCTCGGAATTGATATGTCCCATACGTCCGACGAAGTTTCTGTTAGTGGTGGACACGCATCTCTCACCGTCACCGAGTATTCCCATATATCCGCCGAGACAGGGGCCGCAGGTAGGTGTTGATACCACGCAGCCTGCTTTTATAAAGGTCTTAAGATAGCCCTTCTCCATGCATTCAAGATAAATGGCCTGGGTAGCGGGGATCACTATGCAGCGCATTCCCTTTGCTATATGCTTTCCTTCAAGTATCTCAGCCGCAATGCGCATATCTTCCATACGTCCGTTTGTACAGGATCCGATCACCACCTGGTCTATGGTGATATCTCCCGCCTCATCCACGGTATGCGTATTCTCCGGAAGATGAGGATAAGAAACCGTAGGTTTCAGCTTATCCAGCTCTATCACGTATTCTTCATCATATACCGCATCGGCATCAGCTTCATATACCTTATATTCACGTGTGGTATGTTCTTTAAGGTATTCTTCTGTCTTCTCATCTACAGGGAAGATGCCGTTCTTTCCGCCTGCTTCGATAGCCATGTTGGCGATCGTGAAACGGTCATCCATGCTCAGATACTGTAAGCCGTCACCCACAAATTCCATGGATTTATACAACGCTCCGTCCACACCTATCTTTCCTATGATATGCAGGATTATGTCCTTACCGCTGATCCACTTTGCAGGCTTGCCCGTAAGCACGAACTTTATTGCCGAAGGCACCTTAAACCAGGCTTCACCCGTTGCCATGCCTGCAGCCATATCCGTAGATCCCACGCCTGTGGAGAAAGCCCCGAGAGCTCCGTAGGTACAGGTATGGGAATCAGCGCCTATTATCACATCTCCGGGTACGGTCAGACCTTTCTCGGGAAGCAGCGCATGCTCTATACCCATCTCGCCTACTTCGAAATAATTGCTTATCTCATTTTCCTTAGCGAAATTCCTTACACATCTGCAATGCTCCGCGCTCTTGATATCCTTATTGGGCACAAAATGATCGGGGACCAGAGCTATCTTATCTTTGTCAAAGACACCCTTTTTGTTAAATTTCTCCATTTCATGTATGGCTACCGGTGAGGTAATATCATTACCGAGCACCAGGTTGAGTTTAGCCATTATGAGCTGTCCGGCCTCCACCTTGTCTAATCCCGCGCCTGCCGCCAGGATCTTCTGAGTCATTGTCATTCCCATTTCTTTTCTCCTCCGGTTTTTTATTTATATGATTAACGGCATTTCCGTATTCCTTAATGGAATCGGAAAGCTTCTGTTCCTCTCTTGTCCTCTTCTGTTCAAGAAGCATCATATCATACACGCTGTTAGTCAGCTGTGCTATATCATTTGCCATGTCTTCGTTGTTTTCCACCAGCTTGCGTATGCTTTCGGATATGGCATTAAAGTTTTCATCAAGCCTGTCATTATTTTCCCTGCATTCGCGGCTTCTGTCCCTGCAGTCATCGGTCTGGTCTTTTGTGAGCTTCATGGTGTTTCTGATCTGTATGATCTGAAGCATCACCTCATCGGTTTTTTCGCTCATTTTCATCGAAAGCTGCTTTATCTCATCAAGAGCTCCCGATACCTGGATATTCATGACTCCTGCTCTTGCCATGTCCAGTGAGGTGTTCATCGCATAGAGATTAAGCTGGGCCGCAACCGACTGTATCAGCGTCATCTCATTATACATGCTCTCAAGCAGTGAAGTACCCGAGTCCGTGATCCCGTCCAAGAGATCAAAACCTTCATTCATTGAGTCAAAGGATGCGCTGCTGTCTTCCATCAGCCTTGCATTTTCATTGATCGCTTCATTCAGGCTCTTTGTCTCATCGTAGACCTTTGTTTTCTTCTCATTAAGCAGTCCCTGCAGAGGAATGGTCTTTTCCAGGCTCTCCTCCATACGGCTGCTCATCTCACTGATGCCTTCCTGTCTGTCGCTCAGTCTTTTTACTTCACTAAGATATTTCTGTTCCTTAAGCCTTGCTCCTTCCTTGCTTATCCTGTTTTCATTAAATGCATTATCAAGGTCTTCCCTGGCATCCTGCAGTTCCCGGCTTATCTCACGGATATGGTCGTTCTGTTCCCTTAAGGATTCGGCCAGATATTTCAGGTCTTTCTTTTCGTCCCCGCCTTTTGACCTGCCTTTCATGAGCCCGTAACTTACTCTGTCTATCGGCGCAAACATGGCAGTGATCTTCCCGGTCACATACAGCGACGCGAATATATATATCAGCAGATAAATCACGAGAAAAACGCCGGCGCCTATATAATACTTATTCATATCATCCGCGATACGAAAAAGCAATACTACTGTCAGTATATATACTACAAGAAAGGTGACGGCAAAACATGCCGTCACCAGTTGATTTACCGGTTTCGCAAACGATTGCTTGGTTGTCCTGCCGGATCTCATCATAAGTTTTAGTTATTTATAAGTTTGTCTTCATCACTCCAGCTGTAAAGGCTTCTGATCTCCTTACCTACTACCTCTGCAGGATGCTCAGCAGCTTTCTTGCGAAGAGCGTTGAAGTGAACCTGTCCGCTTGCGCTGGACATATCAAGCAGGAAGTCTTTTGCAAAAGTACCGTCCTGGATGTCCTTAAGGACTTTCTTCATTGCCTTCTTGGTATCTTCGGTGATGATCTTGGGTCCGGTGATGTAATCGCCGTACTCAGCTGTATTGGAGATTGAATATCTCATTCCTGCAAAGCCTGACTGATAGATAAGGTCTACGATCAGCTTCATCTCGTGGATGCACTCGAAGTATGCGTTCCTGGGATCATAACCTGCCTCAACCAGTGTCTCGAAGCCTGCCTGCATAAGTGCGCATACACCGCCGCAGAGCACTGCCTGCTCACCGAAGAGGTCGGTCTCTGTCTCTGTTCTGAAGGTAGTCTCAAGGATACCTGCTCTTGCGCCGCCGATACCTGCGCCGTAAGCCAGTGCCTTCTCAAGAGCCTTGCCTGTCTCATCCTGCTCTACAGCTACAAGGCAGGGAGTACCCTTGCCTGCCTGATACTCGCTTCTGACGGTATGGCCGGGAGCCTTGGGTGCGATCATTGTAACATCAACGCCCTTGGGAGCCTTGATAAGTCCGAAATGTACGTTGAAGCCGTGAGCAAACATAAGCATGTTGCCTGCTTCCAGATTGGGCTCGATATCTGCCTTGTAAAGTGCAGCCTGCTTCTCATCGTTGATGAGGATCATGATGATGTCTGCCTTCTTGGCAGCTTCTGCAGCTGTATAAACCGTGAAGCCCTGCTCCTCAGCGCGCTTCCATGACTTGGAGCCCTCATAAAGTCCGATGATAACATTGATGCCGGACTCCTTTAAGTTGAGAGCATGTGCGTGTCCCTGGCTGCCATAGCCGATGATCGCAACTGTCATCCCCTTGATAGCGTCAAGATTGCAGTCTTCCTGATAATAGATCTTTGCCATTTTTATTTTCCTCCTGGATAATTATAAAATGGGGAATATCCCCGGATTAACATATTAATCGAGATGGA
>JAEEGL013505455.1_pt1 | contig 133468 bp, 85 predicted proteins | sample 9134231 | NCBI WGS metagenome assembly JAEEGL01 (sample SAMN16246548, study PRJNA631951) | gut metagenome | biome: gut microbiome; feature: rumen; material: fiber-attached | host: Bos | place: Iran: Karaj | collected 2018-10 | reverse complement strand
GCATGCCCACGGCGAGCGAGATCGACGAGCTGAGGACGAAGTGCACGTGGACGGCGGCGACGGTCAACGGCGTGAAGGGCTACACGGTGAAGGGTCCCTCAGGCAAGACCATCTTCCTGCCCTTCGCGGGTTGCAGCTATGACGGCACGACCGCCGGCAAAGGCAGCTACACGTACTACTGGAGCTCGGAGGTAAGCGAGGGCGCGACGGGCGCGAAGGCCTACGCGCTGTATCCGAAGAGCGGCACGTCTACGACGAAGGCCTCCATCCAGCGCCGCACCGGTGCCGTGATACGTCCGGTGAAAGGTGAGCAGATCGAAGTCCCCCCGACCCTCGTGGAGTTTGACGGTTTCGAACTGGTGGACCTTGGCCTGAGCGTGAAATGGACCAATAAGAATTTGAAGGCAGAAAGCTCGGAGTATGCGGGCGACTATTACGCCTGGGGTGAGACGGCCAAAAAGAGCACGTACACCTGGGCCAACTATGCGTATGCCAATGGCACACAGGCCACCGCGCAGAACATCGGCAGCGACATCAGCAGCACCCAGTATGACGTGGCCTATCAGTATTACAGCGATGAGGACGACGACCCGCTCAATTTGTGCCTCCCCACCGCGGAGCAGTGGCAGGAGCTGATAACTAAGTGCACCTGGACCTCGACGACGAAGAACGGCGTGAAGGGATACACGGTGAAAGGCCCGTCAGGTAAGAGTATCTTCCTGCCGCTCTCGGGCTGCAGCTATGAAGGCAAGAACTATACCGACAACAGTTACTACTGGACGTCCAACAACGACGCCAGCACAGCCTACAAGGCCAAGGCTGCCCATCTCACCACCTCGGCGAAGAGCGTGGCCTCCATCCAACGCCGCACCGGCGCCGCCATCCGCGCGGTGGAGTACATCGAGGCTCCGTTGCCTCCGACTCCTTCTGGCCCTACGATAAACGTTCCTGCTGACGAGGTCGACCTTGGCTTGAGTGTGAAATGGGCCTCCTATAACCTGGGCGCCACTTCTAAAGAAGGTTACGGCAACTACTACGCATGGGGCGAGACCTCGAAGAAGAGCACCTACACCTGGGCTAACTACCAGCACGCCTCTGGCTCGTCGACGACCTGCAAGAACATTGGCACCGACATCAGTGACACGCAGTATGACGCTGCCAGCGAGGCTTGGGATGATGACTGGCGCATGCCCACGGCAGAAGAGATAGACGAACTGCGGACGAAGTGTACATGGACGGCTGCCACCGTCAACGGCGTGAAGGGCTATACGGTGAAGGGTCCCTCAGGCAAGAGCATCTTCTTGCCTTTCGCTGGCTGCAGCTATGAGGGCAAGGACTACGGCGTCGGCTCCTACACGTATTATTGGAGCTCGGAGGTGAGCGAGGGCGCGACGGGCGCAAAGGCGTATGCGCTGTATCCGAAGAGCGGTACGTCTACGACGAAGGCTTCCATCCAGCGCCGCACGGGTGCCGTGATACGACCGGTGAAAGGTGACTTGAGTCCTGCTCCACCTCCAGGAACTATTTTGCCTCCTCCTGCGTTTGAAGCTGAATTAGTGGACCTTGGCCTGAGCGTGAAATGGGCCAATCAAGATGTGGGCTCGTTCTGTCCTGGGCTATTCGGTTATTACTTCGCCTGGGGCGAGACTTCGAAGAAGAGCACCTACACCTGGGCCAATTACCAGCATGCCAACGGCACGCAGGCCACCGCAAAGAACATTGGATCGAATATCAGCGGTACCCAGTATGATGCGGCATATGCTGATGACAATCAGATGTGTCTTCCCACCGTGGAACAATGGAATGAGCTGATCAGCAAATGTACGTTCAAGCTTGTCGATCAGGAACAATGGGACAATCAATTGAACAAATATGTCCCCGGCAAGGCCTATAAGGTGACGGGCCCCAACGGCAACTCGATTTTACTCCCACTCTCCGGCAGCAGCTACGATGGTAAGGTGAACGGAGTAAGCACCAGTGCTTATTACTGGACGGCCAACAACGATGCCAGTACGGCCTACAAGGCCAAGGCCGCCTATCTCACCACCTCCTCCAAGAGCGTGACATCTATCCAACGACGAACAGGTGCCGCTATCCGGGCGGTGGAGAAAAAGACCGAAAAAGAGGCCTATGCTGTGCTCTCCACTGATAAGACGACACTCACGTTCTATTACGATTCTAGCAAAGCCTCACGCTCGGGTACGAAGTATGCGATGAACACTGGGACTAATAAGCCTGGCTGGAACGAACAGAAAGACAATATTACAAAGGTTGTCTTCAACAGTAGTTTTGCCAATGCACGACCTGTTACTTGTCGCTTTTGGTTCTGGAATTTTAGTAAACTGACAACCATCACCGGGATACAATACCTCAACACCTCACAAGTGACGGACATGTATTATATGTTCTGTGGCTGTGAGCAACTGAAATCGTTGGATCTCAGTAAATTTGACACTTCTAATGTTAAAGACATGGGTTGTATGTTCAGCGGTTGCTATAATCTGGGAAGTCTCAACCTGAGCGGCTTCAATACCTCAAAAGTCACCAATATGAGCGGGATGTTCCTTTCTTGCAAGAGTCTCACTAGCCTTAACCTGTCTAGCTTCAACACCTCAAATGTCACCAATATGAGATATATGTTCGAATATTGTGAGCAGCTCAAGAATTTGAACATCACCTCATTCAACACCTCAAAAGTGAAAAACATGAGCGAAATGTTCTATGTATGCAAAAAGCTGGAGGAACTCGACCTTTCCCATTTCTCATGGATGAGTGTGACGAACTCTGACAATATGGTCACTTCTTGTACTTCGTTGGAACGTCTGTACTTAAACTGGAATTTCAGTCTTTATCAGAACAACCTGTCTGCAAGCACTTTCAGTGGTATTGGCACGGCCTCCAATCCTTGCAAGCTCTATGGATTTGCTGGATATGTAAATCAGTGGGAGTATGGAAAAACATATTACACATTATTAGGAGGCTATTTCACCACCGACTTTGTCGACTTGGGACTGCCGAGTGGTAATTTATGGGCATCCTGCGATCTGCTCAGTGACCATCCGCTTCAAAAGTACATGATCAGTCAATGGGGTGGTCTCAGCCAACACATCCCCAGTTCGCCCATCTTATACAAGGGTAAATATTACTATTTAGGACTGCCGAGCCCATCTGATTTCGATGAACTGAAGAGCCGCACCAATCCTTTTGTTGGCAAAATAGATAATAGGGAATATGTGGGGTGGCTCCCAACGGGTAGTGGTGGCTTTCTCGTGTTCGCCTTCAATTCAGGGTGGACGTACTTGGAGTATTGGAGTACTTCCTATGACACCTATAATGCCTATGCATGGATCTATACCAAAGATGTTGGATGTAGCACTAAAGTGGAACAGAAGAACACCGCCTTGGCTGCTCGTTTAGTCGCACGTCCGGCATCCAGCGCCAACGGTGCTGAGTTTGACACCACAGAGACCGATGGCATCAACAGGCCAGAGATGGTGGATACCTTCGATGACGCACCCGTCTACAACTTGCAAGGTATGAAGGTGGAGGGCGCACTCAAACCGGGTGTCTACATCCGCAATGGCAAGAAGTTTGTCGTAAAATAAACGAGATGTATTCATAGTAATGGGGGCTGGCATTGATGTCAGCCCCTTTTATGATGGAGGATGAGTGGGTATAATAGCAGTGCCATTATATTTTTGGCAGAAACAGTGTGGAATGAAGGAAAAAAATGTTATCTTTACCACCTCAAAACCCAATTCAAAAAACACTCTATGAAAGAATTTAAAGTAGGTATTGTGGGCACGGGTTGGATAGCCCGTAAGGCAGCCCTGACGTTGAAGGACGTGGACGGTATCACATGCTATGCAGTCGCATCACGCAGTATGGACACGGCGCAAGCATTCGCCGCAGAATGGGGCATCCCACGCTGCTACGGTTCTTACTCAGCCATGCTTGACGACCCCGATGTCGACTTGGTGTATGTGGGCACTCCACACTCCCATCATTATGACGTGACCCGTGAGGCTTTGGAGAAAGGAAAACCCTGTCTGGTGGAGAAGGCTTTTATGGCCAATCACCGACAGAGTGTCGAAATCGTCAATCTCTCACGCAAGAACAAAGTGTTTTTGGCAGAGGCTATCTGGACGCGTTATCAGCCGGTGGTGAAAATCATCCGCGACCTGATGGCGGAGGGGCGCATCGGCATCCCGCGGCTCATCACGGCCACATTAGGTTACAGTATGGGCGACAAACCACGTATCATGCGGCCTGACCTCTGTGGCGGTGCCCTGCTCGACTTAGGGGTCTATGCGCTCAACTTTGTGAGGATGTTCTGCGACGCACCTATCTCACATATCGAGTCGCAGTGCGTGAAGTCGCACACAGGCATGGACTTGAGCAACGCCATCTCCATCTCTTTTGACAACGGGATGCTGGCCAACGTGCAGTCGTCGGCCTGCTGTGTAGGCGACAATATCGGAGTGATAGCAGGAACAGAGGGCAATATCATTGTCGACAACATTAACAATCCGCAGCGGGTGCGCCTCAACACCCACGACCGTGAGTTTGTGAGTGAGGTGGCTGTACCACAGCAGATCACGGGCTATGAGTATGAGTTCATTGCATGTCGCGATGCCATTGCCTCCGGTCTAATAGAGCCGCCACAGATGCCACTCGATGAGACGCTCTACATCATGCAGCTGATGGACGAGTTGCGGTTTGCCTGGGGCGTGCGCTATCCGATGGACTGACCAAGGTCAGATAGTCACATGATGTAAAAAAACTCCAGAGAAACGAGTTTCTGAGTTTTTTTTGCTATTTTTGCCATGCCTTAGTCAGGATGGGATCAGACTTGGAATTGCACCACTCAGGTCCGTGATATTCCTGACGTGGCAAAATCTGTGCAACTTGCTGTAGCTCAGTATTCTTTATCATTAACAAATGAGAGTGGTGCGAATTTTGGAAGTAATGGATATCTCTTCACTGAAAAAAGAAATGCAGGATGTCCTTGAACAGAACATCCTACGTTTTTGGCTCGACAAGATGATAGACGAGACAAACGGCGGTTTCCTTGGCCGCATGGACGGCCATGGTGTGATTCATCCCGAGGCAGAAAAGGGCGCCATCCTCAATGCCCGTATCCTGTGGGCCTTTTCCGCTGCTTACCGCGTGCTGAGAAAGCCGGAATACCTGGAGGCCGCCACGCGGGCCAAGCGCTATATCATCGACCACTTCTTTGACTCGGAGTATGGCGGCTTGTATTGGAGCCTTGACAGTACGGGTCAGCCCAAAGATACCAAGAAGCAGTTTTATGCCATCGGATTTGCCATCTATGGACTGTCGGAGTATGCCCGTGCCACTAGCGACGCCGAGGCGCTCGACTATGCCTTGGAACTCTTTGACTGCATCGAGGAACATGCGCTGGATCATGAGCACAATGGATATATAGAGGCATGTACCCGCGAGTGGGGAGAGATAGCCGACATGCGGCTGTCAGACTTGGATGCCAACTATCCTAAGTCGCAGAATACTCACCTGCATATCATTGAGCCCTACACCAACCTTTTCCGTTGCCTGAAAGAGATGCGCGAGGCCAGCCTGTGCAACTACGTGCCCTCTATCGGTGCCGTGATACCCGTGGGCATCACCGTGCCTCATGAGACCTTCGACCGTGTCGCCGCAGCGCTTCGCAACCTCATCGGCATCTTCACTGACCGTATCCTCAATCCTGAGACCCATCATCTAGACCTCTTCTTCGGCATGGACTGGACACGCGGTGCCGGCCAGCTCGAGAGTTACGGCCATGACATCGAGTGCTCTTGGCTCATGCACGAGGCCGCTTTGGTACTGGGTGACAAGGCTGTGCTGCAGCAGGTGGAGCAGGTGGTCAGAATGGTGGCCAAGGCCTCGGAGAAAGGTCTCAATGCTGACGGGTCGATGGTGCATGAGGCCAACCTTGATACGGGTGAGGTCGACACCGACCGCCACTGGTGGGTGCAGGCGGAAGCTGTGGTGGGTTTCTACAACCTCTATCAGTATTTTGGAGACGAGGATGCTTTGCAGAAAGCTCTTCGTTGCTGGCAATACATCAAAGACCATCTCATCGACTGGGATGGTGGCGAGTGGTGGTGGAGCTGTGACCCGGAAGGGAACATCAACCGCCGTGACGACAAAGCTGGTTTTTGGAAATGCCCCTACCATAATTCGCGCATGTGTCTGGAAATCATGGAGCGGAAATAGCTACAAAAGTGACGAAGAGCCCGCACAATTGCCAGAATAAGCATAAACAAAAAGCAAGTGTCTGATTGTCAGATACTTGCTTTTTGTTTTTATGAAAGTCGGGATGAGGCGACTCGAACGCCCGACCCCTACGTCCCGAACGTAGTGCGCTACCAACTGCGCTACATCCCGATTTTGCGGTGCAAAGATAGATGATTTTTGGGAGGTGGGCAAATTTTTGAGTACTTTTCTTTTGAAATGATGCGGATATGCATCAGATAGAGTGCCTATAGATATTCTGGCAACTGATAGAGCCGTGTGAAGTTGCTACCCTTGATGAGGATGTAGTATCCGTCAGGACGCTCATGGGCGAGTGCAGACTTGACCTCTTCCACATCCTTGAATTTGCGGTACTCGCATGGCGTGTTCCCAAACTCCTTTCCCACCAGCCATACGTTGTCAAATTGGCAGGTGTTGAGGAAGTTGACCACCTTTTGGTGCTCTTCGGCGCTTGATTCCCCTAGTTCGCCCATGTCGCCGAGGATAACCATTTTCGGTTTGACATCTATGGCTAGGAAGTTGCGCAGGGCTGCGTCCATACTGGTGGGGTTGGCATTGTAGGTGTCGACGATGAGTTTGTTGTGGGCGGTGACGGTGAGTTGCGAGCGGTTGTTGCTGGGTATGTAGCCTGTAAGAGCATGGTCGATTTGTTCTGGCGAGAGACCAAAATACAGTCCGATGCATGCAGCGGCCAGCATATTATATATATTGTAGGTGCCGATCAGGTGTGTCTGCACCTCATGCCACGTGCCGGCACCGTGACACCATTTGAACCTGAGCATCGGCGAGCAAGAGAGCACTTGTCCGCGTGCGCAGAGAGTGTCATCGTCAGCAGTGCCATATTTGACGAGGTGAAGCCCTTGCGAGATACCCATCAGATGCTCGTTCTCATTGTGGATGAATACGGTGCTGCCCTCTTTGGTGCGGAGATAGTCGTATAGTTCCCCTTTCGTGCGGATGACTCCCTCGAAGCTGCCAAAACCCTCGAGATGAGCCTTGCCCACATTGGTGATGATGCCATCGTCGGGTTCGACGATGTCCACCAGTGTCTTGATCTCACCTGGATGATTGGCACCCATTTCGATGACGGCTATCTCATGTTCAGAGGTGAGCTGAAGCAATGTCTTGGGCACACCGATATGGTTGTTGAAGTTGCCCTGCGTGTAGAGCACCTTGTATTTCTCGCTGAGCACGGTGGCTATCAGTTCTTTGGTGGTCGTCTTGCCATTGGTGCCAGTGACACCGATGATCTTGGTGCCCAAGACCCGGCGGTGATGGCGTGCCAGCTGTTGCAGGGCGGTGAGGCAGTCGTCGGTTAGTATGTACCTGTCGTCGTCTGCGATGGCATACTGGGGGTCATCGATGACGGCGAAAGAGCAACCTTGTTCCAGTGCTTTTGCGGCGAATTTGTTGCCATCGAAAGAAGTGCCTTTCAGGGCAAAGAAGATGGAACCGGCAGGGCAGTCGCGGCTGTCGGTCGTTATCGTGGGATGATTTTTGAAGAGGTTGTATAATTCTTTTATCTCCATAGCTGTGTGTGATTGGTGTGCAAAATTAATGATTTTATTTCTTATTTTCTTTCTTTTTATGATTTTTATGTTTACCTTTGTAAAATGATGTCTTATAAGGATCGTATCAACGCGCGGGAGACCCATCGCATGATGGGTGCCCCTACTATCACTGTGCGGGGCAGGCTGCTTGACCTCACGTCGCCACAGGTGATGGGGATACTCAATGCGACCCCCGACTCGTTTTACGAAGAAAGCAGGACACTCAGCGAAGAGACCATCGCACAAAGGGCAGACGAGATTGTCGGTCAGGGTGGGGCGATGGTTGACATTGGGGCCTTCTCCACCCGTCCGGGCGGTGAGGAGGTGACACAGCAAGAGGAGATGCGCCGGCTGCGCCTTGCCCTTTCGGTGGTGACAAGACGCCATCCTGAGGTCATTGTGAGTGTGGACACCTTTCGCCCCGATGTGGCCCGTATGGCTGTGGAGGAATATGGCGTGGCGATGATCAACGATGTGTCAGAAGGTGGCATCACCGGTGTGGCTGGCGTGGCTCGCCGTGAGAAACGGGAAGATGTGCCTGCCATGTTCAGGACGGTGGCAGACCTTGGCGTACCTTATATCCTGATGTCTGTCAGGCCAAGACTTCACGACATGATGAAGTCTTTTGCTGAGGAGGTCGGGCTCCTGCATTCCCTAGGCGTGAAAGACATCATCCTCGACCCTGGTTTTGGTTTCGGCAAGACGCTGGACGAGAATTACCAGCTGTTGTCGGAGCTGGACGGCTTGCAAGTGATGGGACTGCCGGTGCTTGTGGGCGTGTCGCGTAAGTCGATGATTTACCGTTTGCTGGGCGGCACACCAGCTGATGCCCTCAACGGCACGACGGTGCTTCATACCATTGCGCTGCAAAAAGGCGCTTCCATCTTGCGGGCGCATGATGTGAGAGCCGCTGTGGAGGTTTGCCGCATCGTAGAAAAACTGACCTCCCCCGCACTATCTATTAACTCCTAACTACACACGACTATGTTTCTGGATTTCGGAGTCAAAGACTTTATCGATATTTTCCTGGTGGCCCTGATGCTTTTTTACAGCTATCGGCTGATGAAGGAGTCGCGCTCGATGAATGTGTTCATCGGCATCCTGGTGTTTATACTCATCTGGCTGCTGGTGAGCGTCATTTTCGAGATGCGGCTGATGGGCAGCATCCTCGACAAAATGGTGAGCGTGGGTATGATAGGAGTGATCGTGTTGTTTCAGAGCGAGATCAGGAAGTTTCTCTACAGCCTTGGAGCTCATCAGCGTTTGCAGCCTTTATTGAAATTCTTCACCGGCAAGCATAAGAAAGAAATTGACCGCAACACCATCATGCCCATCGTGTGGGCGTGCAAGAATATGTCGAAGGGCAAGGTGGGTGCACTCATCGTCATAGAGCGTGCCATCCCTCTCGACGACATTGTGAGTACTGGCGAGACCATTGATGCCAATGTCAACCAGTTGCTTTTAGAGAACATCTTCTTCAAGAACTCGCCGTTGCACGATGGTGCGGTGATTATCTCCAAGAAGCGGATCCGTGCCGCCAAATGTCTATTGCCCATCGCACACGATATGGACATACCCAAAGAGCTGGGCACCCGTCACCGCGCCGGCCTGGGTATCACCAAGTCGAGCGACGCATTGTCGGTGATTGTGTCGGAGGAGACCGGCCGCATCAGTGTGGCTCTTGATGGCGAGTTCAGGCTTCGCCTTTCGTTGGAAGACCTGGAGAGTATCCTGATTAATGAAATGAGCGCATAGGGGTTGCAAAAAAAACATAATTCTTTGCAAAAGACTATGTAATGTCGATTATTTTTTGTAAGTTTGCGGACTTAACTTTAAATTTCATTTTTTGAGTTAATCTATTAAAACACATATTATCAGTTATGGATTTAGTACAACAAATCATCGAGCGCGCTAAGAGTAACAAGCAGCGCATCGTGCTCCCAGAAGCTACTGAGGAGCGTACATTGAGAGCCGCCGACAGAGTGCTTGCCGACGACGTGGCCCACCTGATTCTCATTGGCAATCCTGATGAGATTCATCAGCTTGCAGACCAGTGGGGACTGAAAAACATCGACAAGGCTACATTGATCGATCCAGAGAACAACCCGAAGAGCGAGGAGTATGCAGAACTGTTGACCGAACTGCGCAAGAAGAAGGGTATGACCATCGAAAAAGCCCGTGAGCTGGTGAAGAACCCGCTGTATCTCGGCTGTATGATCATCAAGACCGAGGGTGCTGACGGTCAGATCTCCGGTGCCTTGAGCACCACTGGTGACACCCTGCGTCCAGCTTTGCAGATCATCAAGTGTGCGCCCGGCATCACCTGCGTGAGCGGTGCCATGCTGTTGGTGACCAAGCAGCCTCAGTTTGGTGAGAACGGCATCTTGGTGGTGGGTGATGTGGCCGTCACTCCTATGCCCGACGCTGCCCAACTCTCACAGATCGCCGTCTGTACAGCTCAGACAGCCAAGAGTGTGGCCGGTTTTGATGACCCGCGTGTGGCTATGCTTAGCTTCTCTACTAAGGGAAGTGCCAGCCATGAGGTGGTGGACAAAGTGATCGAGGCTACCCGTCTGGCCCGCGAACTTGACCCGACACTGAAGGTGGATGGTGAGTTGCAGGCTGATGCAGCCCTCGTGCCGTCGGTAGGTGCCAAGAAAGCTCCTGGCAGTGACATCGCCGGCAAGGCCAATGTGTTGGTGTTCCCATGTCTGGAGGTAGGCAATATCGCTTACAAACTGGTGCAGCGTTTAGGCGACGCCGAGGCTCTGGGTCCCATCCTTCAGGGTATCGCCCGTCCTGTCAACGACCTGAGCCGTGGCTGCTCTGTCGACGACATCTACAAGATGGTGGCTATCACCGCTTGCCAGGCTATGGACGCCAAGAAATAGGTCTTTTAATGTTTTAGTGGAATAAAAAAACAGAAAGAAATGAAAATACTAGTATTAAACTGTGGCTCTTCTTCTATCAAGTATGCGCTTTATGACATGGACACCAAAGAGGTGCTGGCCTCTGGTGGCGCAGAGCGTGTGGGTCTCGACGGCGCTTTTGTCAAAGTGAAGTTGCCCAATGGAGAGAAACGTACCATCATGCATGAAATACGTGAGCACACCGAGGGTGTGAAATTCATCTTCTCATTGCTCACAGACCCTGAGATCGGGGCTATCAAGGATCTGAAAGAAATAGACGCTGTGGGTCATCGTATGGTGCATGGCGGCGAGAAGTTCAACAAGAGTGTGCTGCTCAACGACGAAGTGCTCGATGCCTTCGAGCAGTGCATCGACCTGGCTCCGCTGCACAATCCTGCCAACCTGAAAGGCGTGAGGGCTGTGAGCGAATTGCTGCCCGACCTGCCACAGGTGGGTGTGTTTGACACCGCTTTCCACCAGACCATGCCCAAGAAAGCCTTTATGTATGCCATCCCTTACCGTCTGTACAAGCAGTTTGGAGTGCGCCGCTACGGCTTCCATGGCACCAGTCATCGCTATGTGTCTCAGAGAGTGTGCGAGTTTTTGGATGTCAATCCCAAGGGCAAACGCATCATCACCTGCCACATCGGCAATGGCGGCTCCATCGCTGCCGTAAAGGACGGCCAGTGTGTCGACACTTCTATGGGTCTCACTCCGCTTGAGGGTCTGATGATGGGTACCCGCAGTGGTGACATAGATGGTGGCGCCATCACCTATCTTGCCAAGAAACTCGACCTGGACGCCGACGGCATGTCCAACCTGCTCAACAAGCAGAGTGGTGTGCTTGGCATTGAAGGCGAGAGCAGCGATATGCGTGACGTGGAGAATGCCGCCGCTGAGGGCAACGAGCGTGCCCGCCTGGCCCTTGACATGTATTTCTATCGTATCAAGAAGTATATCGGAGCCTACGCTGCCGCTATGGGTGGTGTGGACATTATCGTCTTCACCGCTGGTGTGGGTGAGAATCAGATGGACATGCGTGAGGAAGTGTGCAAAGACATGGAGTTCCTCGGCGTGAAGTTTGATGCAGAGAAGAACAAGACACGTGGTGAGGAGGCAGTGATCTCGGCTGATGACTCCAAGGTGACGGTGTGTGTGATACCTACCGACGAGGAGCTGATGATCGCCACCGACACGATGAACCTGTTGTAAGTATAGACACCTCTCCATATCCGGCCATCCTAGCCATGCTAAGGTGGCCGGTTCTTGTTTTGCGTAAGACGAAAAAAAGAGACAGCTATTTCACAATAACTGTCTCTCAACTTAACTTGATTCTACAAACCTGATTTTTGATGTCTATATTGCTTCCTATTGAGAAAAATTTACTTCTTATTCGGTTGCAAAGTTATAACATTTTTGTACGTTTTCCAAATGTTTTTTTCCCTTTTTTGTCTATTTTCGGCAAACCATCCGTTTTTATCTGCAAAAATATGCATTTTAGACCATTTTTAAGGTTTGCTCTCTCCCTCGACGTACTCCTCGAGGAAGATGTGCTCACCGTCGTAGACCACATAGGTGAACTGTGTGATCCAGTCGCCGATAATCATCATGCGTGTCTTGCGTGAGAGCATCAGGTCGAGCTCGATGTGGCGGTGCCCATAGATGAAGTAGTCGATGTCTTTATGACTCTTCATGTATTCTTTGGTGTAGAGCACGAGATACTCCTTGTCCTCCCCCTGATAGGGTGGCTCCATACCGTCTTTCCGTTTCATCCTGCTATGCTTGGCCCATTGTAGTCCGAACCACAGTCCCCATCGTGGGTGGAGGCTACTGAAAAGTACTTGGCAGGTGCGGTTGTGGAAAATACTTCTGAGGAGTTTGAAATTCTTATTGGGGTCGCCGAGACCGTCGCCGTGTGCCAGATAAAACACTTTGTCGTAGATCTCGGTGGTCAGTGGTTGCCTGTGTATGATGACTCCGCACTCTTTCTCCAAGTATTCGTAAGCCCAGATGTCATGGTTGCCCGTGAAGAAATGCACCTCCACGCCCATGTCGGTGAGTTCTGAAAGCTTGCCTAAGAAGCGTGTGAATCCTTTTGGCACGACATACTTGTACTCATACCAAAAGTCGAACATATCTCCAAGGAGATAGATGGCCGCTGCTTTGCTTTTGATGCTGTCGAGAAATCTCACCAGTCTTCTCTCTTGCGTGCGTGCGTGCTCGATGGCCAGTGAGCCCAGGTGGGCGTCAGAAAGAAAATAAATGTTTTTATGCATCAGTCAAATCCTAATTCCACTCTTGCTTCCTCACTCATCATGCTTTGGTTCCATTCAGGCTCAAATACCATCTGCACATTGGCAGCGGCCACTCCCTGTATACTCTCCACTTTCTGCCTCACATCCTCGAGGATGAAGTCGGCGGCAGGGCATGAGGGTGCCGTAAACGTCATGTCGATGTCGAGCGTGCCGTCATCATGCATCTCGATGCGGTAGATGAGTCCCAGGTCGTAGATGTTGACCGGTATTTCCGGGTCGAACACCGTGCGCAGCACGTCTACTACTTTTCCTTCGATGGTGGTTTTCTCTGTTGGTGTCATATTTTTATGATGAGTAGGGTTGATATGTCCGTGCAAACTTACATATTTTTTTCCATATAAAGAAAGAGTGCGGCCAAAAATTCACAGTCTGCCGTTTTCGAAATAGGAATAATAGTTGCCATCAGCGACGATGACATGGTCGAGAAAGTGTATGCGCATGATCTCACAGGCCTTTTTGAAACGCTGTGTGAGTGCGTCGTCTTGTTTGCTGGGTGAGGTATTGTTGCTGGGGTGGTTGTGGCACAGTGCCAGTACGGTGGCATTGTTGAGCACCGCCATTTTCATGGCCTGTCTGACGTCGACGGCGGTTTCGCTGATGCCTCCCGATGAGAGCATCTCGGCTTTGATCAGTTTGAAGTTCTGGTTGAGCAAGAGGACCCATGCCTGTTCGATGTCCAGGTCTTGCATGAGGGGGTGCATGTATTGATAGATGTCTAAGGAGCTTTTGAGTTGTTGTCGTTCCTTGACCTCGTCGAGTTGCCTCCGTTTGCCCAGTTCGCAGGCGGCGAGCACAGAGATGGCCTTGGCGGGTCCCATGCCGTTGTATTGTGTGAGATCATTGATGCTTTTCTTGCCAAGGGTGTTGAGGTTGTTGTCGCAGTCGTTGAGGATGCGCTTCATGAGGTCGATGGCGCTTTCCTTGGTCGAACCGGAACCGATGAGAATGGCGAGCAATTCCGCTTTTGTGAGGGCCTCTGCTCCCAGCCGCATGAATTTCTCTCTTGGGCGGTCTTCCTCAGCCCATTGGTTGATGTTGAGTTTTTCGGACATGGTTTCGCTAATTGCTATACGCTATACGCTATTCGGTGTCTATTTATAGAAGGTGTGCTCAAAGGCCTGAAACTCGTCTTTGCCCAATATGCATCGTTTCCACCAGGCGGTGATCAGTCCGCTGCCATACCCCATCAGCTGGATGAAGGAAGCCACGATGCTCAGCAGGCCTATCTTGACACTCTTGTGTCTGACGGCCGCGTCGATGAAGATGATGGCGCAGAAAGCGATGATGGGCAACCATGGGATGGCACAGACCAGATACCACTGATGGAAATGTGTGGGGTCATAATGCATGAGTGCCCGTCCTACGGCTGATATGAGCACCAGGAGGATGACCCCCACGGTGAAGATGCTGGGCAGGAGGTGTACCAGTTTGAGTGTGTCGGGGTACTTCTTATAGAGGTTGATGCGTGCGATGCCGCTGTTGAAGACTTGTCTGAAGAATTTGCGGAAGTCGGTGCGCCGTTTGTGCCACACCCATGAGGAAGGGAAAAGCCTGCATTTGTAGCCCCCCTTGAAGATACGGATGCTGAAGTCGATGTCTTCTCCGAATCTCATTTTTGAGAATCCTCCCAGTTTCTGGTAGACGTCCCGCCTGATGCCCATGTTGAACGACCTGGGGTAAAATTTGTCGAGTTTCTTTTTCCCTCCCCTGATGCCTCCTGTGGTGAGGAAGCTGGTCATCGAGTAGGAGATGGCTTTCTGGGTGTCGGTGAAGGAGGAGTGTGCGCTGTCAGGGCCACCAAAGGCATCGCAGGGGTTGGCTTCCAGTTCGCGGTTGAGGCTCTCCACATACCCTGTGGGCAAGACCACATCACTGTCGAGTATGATGAGGTATTCGCCTCGGGCCCTCTCCGCCCCGTAGTTTCTGCTTTGTCCCGGACCAGAGTTGCGTTTCAGAAAGTAGTGCAAGTCAAGGCTGTGGGTGTATTTGTCGCAAACCTCTTTACATGTGACTGAAGAGCCGTCTTCTACGATGATCACCTCAAAGTCGGTGACGGTCTGTTGGGTGAGGCTCATGAGCAGTTCGTCCACTTCGTCGGGCCTGTTGTATACTGGAACAATGATGGAGTATTTCATGTGGATGTGGTGGTGATGGGGTAGGGGTGTCGGTGCAAAAAAGCCGGAAGCGATGGCTCCGCAGGCAGTGGCGCTTGCGGGGGTGCCATCGCTCCCGGTCGTCTCAGCAGAAGTTCTCTAAAATAGAGTTTACTATTCTTTCATACGCTGCAGATAGCTGCCGTCGCGTGTGTCGACCTGGATGAGGTCGCCCTCGTTGACGAAGAGAGGCACTCTCACCTCCACGCCGGTCTCCAGTGTGGCTGGCTTGGTGGCGTTGGTGGCGGTGTCGCCTTTGACACCTGGCTCAGAGTGTGTGATGCGCAGTACGGTTTTCACTGGCATTTCAGCATAGAGAATGGTGTTGGTGTCGGCGTCGCTTACCACTTCCACGATGTCGCTCTCCTTCATAAAGTCCACACCTGTGATGAGGTCTTTTGCGATGGGTATCTGGTCGTAAGTCTCTTGGTTCATGAAGATATAGTCTTCTCCTTCCTGATAGAGGTATTGATAGGCGCGTCTCTCGACCCTTACGTCTTCAAGGGCTTCACCGATGTTGAAGCGTTTTTCGAGCACACGTCCGCTGACCACGTCTTTGAGTGTGGTGCGCATGATAGTGTTGCCCTTACCTGGCTTTACGTGCAGGAAGTCGATACAAAAATACAGCTTGCCATCCATGCGGATGCAAGTACCTTTCTTGATGTCTTGTGATTTGATCATTGTGCTTATCTGTTAATAAAGTGTTTAAAATCGCCTTTTTACGTTGCAAAGGTACGATTAAGTGAGAGCAAAACAAAAGAAATTATTCATTTTTTTGCCGAATGTGAGTACTTTCGCTTGATTTACCAAGCAAAGGTACATCTTTTTTAGAAAAATACATTGTTTTTAGCACTAAAAATCACATAATTCTTGGTTATTTAAAAAGAAATGTGTACTTTTGCACCCCAAAAGGTCGAATTGGCGGCTTTTGCTGTAGAAAATGACAACAAATAAATATTATTAAAAAATGAAAAGAACATTCCAGCCCCACAACCGCAGAAGAGTCAACAAGCACGGTTTCCGTGAGAGAATGGCCTCAAAGAATGGTCGCCGCGTGCTTGCTTCACGTCGTGCCAAAGGCCGCAAGAAGTTGACGGTTTCTGATGAGCATCACGGAAAGTAATCCGTTATGTGATGTAAGAGAGAGGACAGGAAAAGCAGTGCTTTTTCCTGTTTTTTCGTTTTTTGATGTATCACTTATTGGAGTGATAGCGTGAAGGTGGCACCTGAAGGATCCCCTCGTGATGAGTGCCCATTTTGCATTATCTTCAACCTAAAGAAATTTTTCTTTACCCGACAGGCATATAATTGCCGATTTTTATCTAAATTTGCAGTCGAAAAGGCTGATGGCCATTATCTAAAGTATATGATCTGATGACAGCAAAGAATTTCTTTAAAAAAATATTTAGTCTGTATCTGTGGGGCAATATCCTTGCGATGATTGTCATCGTGGGGTTGTTGGCCCTCGGTGTGAAATACGGGCTGGATCTTTATACCCACCACGGGCAGAGTGTGGAGGTGCCCAACATCATCCACAAGACCTATAATGAGGCAGAGGACATCCTTGATGATGTGAATCTGGAGATACTGGTCAGCGACACCGACTATGTAAAGACCCTGCCCCCTGACTGCGTTCTGGAACAGTCGCCCACGGCTGGTGACGTGGTGAAGCCGGGCCGTGCGGTGTATGTGAAGATCAATGCCTCGCACACCCCACAGAAGCCGCTCCCCGACATCATCGACAACAGTTCTTTGCGCGATGCTCAGTCCAGGCTGATGGCTATGGGCTTCCAGTTGGGAGAGCCCGAGTATATCCCTGGTGAGCGTGAATGGATCTATGGCGTGAAATGCCGTGGCAAGCAGCTTTCTGCAGGCGACCTGGTGTCTGTGGAGGACCTGTTGATTATACAGGTAGGCGACGGTCGTCGCGACCTCAACGATCAGGTGACACTGGTGGAGAACAACAATTACTATTATGATGAGGGAGAGGATGAAGAGGAGAAGCCCGTCAGGACACGCACGCACTACAAGCGTCAGGAGCCTCAGCCTGCTCGTCCCACCATCGACCGTCGTGAGATAGCGGGCTCTACCGAGGCCCCGAGGGAATCATCTGCTCCTGCCCCAGTGGCGGTGCCATCAGGCGATTGACAATATGGTGGAGACCCCGATGGACATAGAGGAGCTGGAGGTACCCCCTCTCTACGAGCATTATCGTATCGTGGTGGACAAAGGACAAGAACCGCTGCGTATAGACAAGTATATGTTTGAGAAGTTGCAGCACAGCAGTCGCAACCGCATCCAGAAAGCCGCCGATGCCGGTTTTGTGCATGTCAACGACCGTCCTGTGAAGAGCAACTACAAGGTGCGTGCTGGCGATGTGGTCACGCTGATGCTCGACCATCCGCAGTATGACACCACGATAGAGCCTGAGGAGATACCCCTTGACATCGTCTACGAGGACGATGCGCTGATGGTCATCAACAAGCCTGCCGGCATGGTGGTGCATCCTGGCTGTGGCAATTTTCATGGCACCCTTGTCAACGCTATCGCCTGGCACCTGCGCCATCATCCCGACTATGACCCCAATGACCCTGAGGTGGGACTCGTGCACCGCATCGACAAAGACACGACGGGGCTGCTGGTCATCGCCAAGACACCGGAGGCCAAGAGCCATCTGGGGCTGCAGTTTTTCAACAAGACCACACACCGCAGTTATTGTGCGCTGGTGTGGAGCAATTTTGTTGAGGATGAGGGGCGCATTGAGGGTAATATCGGCAGAGACCCGAAAGACAGGCTACGTATGGCCGTCTTCAGTCCTAACAGTGAGACGGGCAAACCGGCGGTGACCCACTACCGCGTGTTGGAGCGTTTCGGCTATGTCACAATGGTGGAATGTGTGTTGGAGACAGGGCGCACCCATCAGATACGAGCGCACATGCAGCATATCGGCCATCCGCTCTTCGGCGACGAGCGCTATGGCGGCACCGAGATACTCCGTGGCGAGCGTAGCAGCACCTACAAAGCATTCATCCACAACTGTCTCAAACTGTGTCCGCGTCAGGCCCTGCATGCGCAGACATTGGGTTTTGTCCATCCTGTGACAGGGCAGCAGATGGATTTCACGTCGCCCCTTCCCTCCGACATGCAGCAATTGTTGGAGAAGTGGCGTGTTTATATGTCAAATACCGTTAAGAATAATATACTACAATGATTAACTTAAAACGTACAATAGCCATCGTCTGTGGTGGTGACTCCTCGGAGCATCATGTTTCTATCCGCTCCGCCCGTGGTCTTTATTCCTTCTTTGACAAAGAACGTTATAATATATATATAGTAGTGGTGAGAGGTCTGGACTGGCATGTGGAGTTGCCTGACGGCACGACTGCCAAGATCGACCGCAACGACTTCTCGTTCATGCAGGATGGCAAGGCTGTGATTTTCGACTATGCCTATATCACCATCCATGGCACCCCGGGCGAGAATGGCATCATCCAGGGCTATTTTGAATTGCTGCATATCCCCTACAGCACCAGCGGTGTGCTGGTGGAGGCGATGACTTTCGACAAGTTTGTGCTCAACCAGTATCTGCGCGGCTTCGGCGTGAGTGTGGCCGAGAGTCTGCTCATCCGCCGCGGGTATGAGAACCAGGTGTCTGACGAGGAAATTATGACTCGCATCGGCATGCCCTGTTTTGTGAAGCCTGCCAATGACGGCAGCAGCTTCGGCGTGTCGAAAGTGAAAAATCTGGACCAACTGGCGCCGGCCCTCCGCAAGGCGATGATGGAGAGCGACGAGGTGATGGTGGAGTCGTTTATGGATGGCACTGAAGTGACGGTGGGCATTTACAAGACCAAGGAAAAGTCGGTCGTGTTCCCCATCACAGAGGTGGTGACCCACAATGAGTTTTTCGACTATGACGCCAAATATAATGGAGAAGTGGAGGAAATCACGCCAGCCCGCATCCCTGAGGACACCGCCCGTCGTCTGGGTGAGTTGACGAGTGCCATCTACGACATCCTGCATTGCAACGGCATTATCCGCATCGACTATATCATCACCAAGAACGCTGATGGTGGCGACAAGATCAACATGCTGGAGGTGAACACCACCCCGGGCATGACGGCCACCAGCTTCATCCCGCAGCAGATACGTGCCGCCGGACTCAACATCAGCGATGTGCTGACCGAGATAGTGGAAAATCAGTTTTAAAGATAGCGGTTCGCTTTTTGCCTTTCGCCATTAGAGCGAACAGCGAACAGCGAACCGCCAACAGTCCCCCCCCAAGCCTATGCATATACCCAGTGAATTTGACACCATCCGTCCTTTTGAGCCGGAGGAGCTGCCCGAAGTTTACGACCGCCTGTTGGCAGACTCACAGTTTCAGCAGGTGCTCGCCTATCTGTATCCTGGCGTGAGTTTGGATGCAATCGCCGCCAAGATGCGGTCTTGCAAGACCAACTTTGACTTTCAGCGCGCTTTCTGCTATGGATTTCTGGAGCAGTTGCTCGCCAAGGCCTCCAAGGGCTGTGACATGGACACATCGGCTGTGGACAACCAATGCCGATATACGTTTATCAGCAATCATCGTGACATCGTGCTCGACTCGGCTTTGCTTGACAAGTTGCTCATCGACGCAGGTTTTTCCACCACTTGTGAGATAGCCATCGGCGACAACCTGCTGTCGCTGCCCTGGGTGAAAGACTTGGTGCGTGTGAATAAGTCGTTTATCGTGGAGCGTAGCCTCAGCCCGAGAGAGATGCTTCTTGCCTCCCGGCGGCTGGCAGAGTATATGCACTTCGCCATCGCTGTGAAAAAGGAAAACATCTGGATCGCCCAGCGGGAGGGCAGGGCCAAAAACTCTGACGACCGCACTCAAGAGGCCATCTTGAAGATGATGTCTATGGGGGGAGAGGGCACACTGATCGACCGGTTGGTGAGTCTGCACATCGTGCCGCTGTCTATCTCTTACGAGTACGACCCCTGTGACTTTCTCAAGGCGGCAGAGTTTCAGCTGAAGCGCGACGTGCCCGGATGGCGTAAGAGTGCCACCGATGATGTGGTGAGTATGCGCACCGGTATTATGGGCTACAAAGGCCGTATTCACTACCATTGCAGTCAGTGTATCGACGAGTGGCTGCTTCAGATGGACACTTCGGCTGGTAAGCAAGCCGTCTTGCTAGCCATCGCCCACCATATCGACGAGGAGATACACCGACACTATCGGTTGTATCCCTGCAATTATGTGGCTCTTGACCTGATGCAGGGCACGACCGACTATCGCTGTCATTACACCGCTGATGATCAGTCAGCCTTTGAGACGTATCTTGAGGGGCAGTTGGCGAAAATTGATATACCTAACAAGGACGAGGCATTCTTACGCGCGCGTATAATAGAAATGTATGCCAATCCTGCCAAAAACTATTTTGCTGCCCAGCGATGAAAGGCCGATGCACCATATCCGCACTGTGGGCGGCGTTGTCCATGCTGGCACTGTCGTTTGGTTGGTGCTCTTGCACTACGGAAGACTATGAGACGGGCGATGGCAAACTGTCGTATCTCAGGGCAGATTTCGTTGAGGTGCATACACATGCCGCAAAGACTTTAGACTATGCCCTCTCTGACGACGGCGACTCACTCGTCTTTGAGCCGATGGCGAGTGCTGAGTGGGCCACCACCCCCGACTCCATCTATCGTGCGCTCCTCATGTACAACCGGAAGAGTGATGACCGGCGTGTGACGGATATCATCTCCGTCAGTCAGGTGTTGACACTCTGGATGGTGCCCGCTTCACGTGTCAAAACGATGCATACCGACCCTGTCGATGTGGAGAGCGCATGGCTGAGCCGTAGTGGAAAGTATGTGAACATGGGCATCTATATCAAGACCGGTGCGACGGAAGGTGTCGACGCCCGTCAGACGGTGGCGATGGTATGTGACACGGTGATGAATGGCGCAGATGACACCCGGGAGTATCACCTGCGTCTGTATCATGACCAGAACGGAGTGCCGCAGTACTACTCCAGCCGCATCTTTTTGAGTGTACCGATAGGTATGCTGCGGCGTGGCGACGCCGTTATCATAGAGGCCAACACCTACAAGGGGGTGGTGACCAGAAGGTTTACGATGGGGGAGTGAGGCTGCGACGATATCACAGCATAGGCAACAGCTTTTCCTCTTTTTATTTTTCCTCTTTTATTTTTTGTGAGAGTTTATTGAGCATGTCGGTGGTCATGGAGCGGATGTCGTAGATGGGGCTCCATCCCCATTCACGTCGTGCGCAGGTGTCGTCCATCCTGTCGGGCCAGCTCTCAGCAATGCTTTGCTTGAGGGGGTCTACGTCATAAACCATCTCAAACTGAGGTTTGTGTTTTTTGATTTCCGCATAGATGGTCTCTGGTGCGAAGCTCATGGCAGCCACGTTGAAACCATTGTGATGCACCAGACGGTCGGGGTTGGCCTCCATCAGTGTGATGGCGGCTTTCAGTGCGTCGGGCATATACATCATGTCCAGGAGTGTGCCTTTTTTGATGGGGCAGACGAATTTCTCACCCTTGACAGCGGAATAGAAAATGTCGACAGCATAGTCTGTGGTGCCTCCACCTGGGGGTGTCATATACGAGATAATGCCAGGGAATCGCACCGAGCGTGTGTCGACACCATATTTGTGGAAGAAATAGTCGCTAAGCAGTTCGGTGGTCACTTTTGACACACCGTAGATGGTGCGTGGGCGCTGTATGGTGTCTTGTGGGGTTCGCACATGAGGCGTGCTCAGTCCGAAGGAGCCGATGCTGCTGGGTGTGAACACTGCACAATGGTATTGGCGTGCCACCTCCAGGATGTTCCACAGTCCGTCGATACCTATTCGCCATGCCAAGCGTGGCTTCGACTCGGCCACGACAGAGAGAAGTGCCGCAAGGTTGTAGATGGTGTCGATCTGGTGCTCTTTCACTACTGATGCGATCATCTCCCCGTCGGTGACATCAGCCAAGGCTGCTGGTCCCGACTCCTTGAGTGTGCCTTTCGGCTCAGCCCCTTTGATATATCCGGCCACTACATGTTCATTGCCATAGAGTTCGCGTAGTTTCATAGTGAGTTCCGATCCAATCTGGCCGGTAGACCCAATCACCAATATGTTTTTCATACTGTCTGTAAAGTTTTGCAGGTTCAAAAGTATCTGTTTGCAAAATAAACATTTTTTTTTCACACTACCATCAATTCATCGAATAAAAAACGCATATTTTTCACAGGATTTATAAAAAATAACATTCGAGATGGCTCATTTTCCGAATTTATTTGTTTATTTTGTGCATTCTTATCGTCATTCTTAAAATCTAATGTTATGTTTGGAAAAATGCAGGAACATCTCAGGTCGACCCTAACTGAGATTCGTGAGGCCGGTCTTTACAAAGAGGAGCGTATCATCGAGAGCCCTCAGAAAGCCGCCATCAGTGTGAAAGGAAAGGAAGTGTTGAATTTTTGTGCCAACAATTATCTGGGTCTTTCCGACCATCCCCGTCTGATTGAAGGTGCCAAACGTATGATGGACCGTCGTGGCTTTGGTATGTCGTCCGTGCGTTTCATCTGTGGCACACAAGACATTCATAAAGAACTGGAGGCAGCTATCTCCGATTATTTCAAGACAGAGGACACCATCCTCTATGCAGCCTGTTTCGACGCCAATGGTGGTGTGTTTGAGCCGCTCTTTACTGAGGAGGACGCTATCATCTCCGATGCACTCAACCATGCCTCCATCATCGACGGTGTGCGTCTGTGCAAGGCCAAGCGCTACCGTTATGCCAATGCCGACATGGCCGACCTGGAGCGCTGTCTGCAGGAGGCGCAGGCCCAGCGTTTCCGTATCATCTGTACCGATGGTGTCTTCTCGATGGACGGCAATGTGGCTCCGATGGACCAGATCTGCGACTTAGCCGAGAAGTATGACGCCCTGGTGATGGTTGACGAGTCTCACTCAGCTGGTGTGGTGGGTGCGACTGGTCATGGCGTGAGCGAACTGTGCAAGACCTATGGTCGTGTGGATATTTACACCGGCACGTTGGGCAAGTCGTTTGGTGGTGCGCTGGGTGGTTTCACCACAGGCCGCAAGGAAATCATCGAGATGTTGCGTCAGCGCAGTCGTCCGTATCTGTTCTCCAATTCGCTTGCACCCTGTATCATCGGTGCCAGCCTTGAGGTCTTCAAGATGCTGAAAGAGAGCAATGAGATACACGACCGGTTGGTGGAGAATGTCAATTACTTCCGTGACAAGATGATGGCTGCAGGTTTTGATATCAAGCCCACACAGAGTGCCATCTGTGCCGTGATGCTCTACGATGCCAAGTTGTCTCAGATTTATGCCAACAAGTTGCTCGATGAGGGCATCTATGTGACGGGCTTCTACTATCCTGTAGTGCCTAAGGGACAGGCTCGTATTCGTGTGCAGATTTCTGCCGGTCACAACCGTGAACAACTCGACCGTTGCATCGAGGCATTTGTCAAGATCGGGCGTGAGTTGGGCGTGCTGAAATGAATTAGCACAACTTTTGCAAGCTCAGTTTGTTGGGCTGTTGGCTATTTGCCATTTGTTTTTCGGAAGCTAGATACATCTTGGAGTGAAGGAGTTAAAAAGTGATTGCTTGACTCCTTCACTCTTTAGTTTCTGAAACTAGTTTTAAAATAGATTCCAAAGCCTGTAGGTCTTCATCTGTGGTGGCCCAACTGGTGACGAAGCGGCAAACGGTACTGTCGTCATCATAGGGTTGCCAGCGAATGAATTGCACCTGCGACTCCAATCGGTGAATGAGCGCATTGGGGATGACGACAAACTGTTGGTTGGTAGGAGAGTCGATCCACAGTCGCAATCCCGCCTGGGTGAGGATACTTTTCATCCTTTCGGCCATTTTGATAGCATGGCGGGAGATGTTGAAATAGAGGTCGTCGGTGAAGAGTGCGTCGAATTGTACACCGGTGAGTCGTCCTTTGGCTAAGAGAGCGCCATGACGTTTGATGATGGAGAAGAAGCAGCGGGGGGCGTTGTGGTGTGTGAACACGACGGCCTCGCCGCAGAGTGCACCAACTTTTGTTCCACCTATATATAATGCATCGCACAGACGGGCGAGCTGGGGTAGGGTGATGTCGCATTTCTCCGACATAAGGCCGTAGCCCAGGCGTGCACCGTCGACAAACAATTGTAATTGATGCCGTCGGCAGGTGTCTGAAAGTGCCTTCAGTTCGTCAGCATGGTAGAGCGTGCCCATCTCGGTGGGGAAACTGATATAGACCATGCCGGGCTGTGCCACATGGTCACGGCTCTCGTCGTGCTCGAATACATCCATGAAGTGCTTCAGGGTCTCGGCCTGCAGTTTTCCGTTTTTTCCTGGCAGTGAGATCACCTTATGACCGCTTGCCTCCACCGCACCTGCCTCATGCACGCTGATATGTCCAGTGTCGGCACAGACGACTCCCTCATAGGAGCGGAGTATGCCGTCGATGACGGTGGCATTGGCTTGTGTGCCGCCCGTGAGGAGAAAAACCTCTGCATCGGGGGCGTCACAGGCTTTTCTTATTTTCTCTTTTGCCCGTTCCGTGTAGATGTCGAAACCATATGTCAGTGTGGGCTCGTCATTGGTTTCCACCAGATGACGCAGCACGGCGGGGTGTGCCCCGTTGTTGTAGTCGCTCTCAAATGATATCATACTGCAAAGGTAATGCAAATCTCAGCAAAAAAACAATGAGCTTGCTCATTTTTTTGCTGAGATTTGCATTAACTCACTTTTGAACCCACCATTCTGTTATAGGACATACCTTAATGAATATATTGGTGGTACAAAGTTACGTATTACAATAGTACATATATATGTTTTTCTTCCTTTTTGTGGGTGCTTTAGCACCTTTTTCTCCCTTTTTCCTCCTTTTTCTTCCTTTTTTAATCTTTATATTCTTCTTGGTGTCAAGCTGTTAGCTTGCGATGGTCACAACCACCCCTCCCCCTCCTTATCCTAAGGAAGGGTCTCTACCCCAACCCAAGGCCCTTCCCCTTTCCAGGGAAAGGGATGCAACCGCTCCCATCCGGTCGCTCATACATTAAGGTATGCTCGACCCATCAAAGGGTCGGCATGATTGTTGACGCAACAAAGTTGCGATTGTTGATGCGGGCAAGCCCGCCCTTCTAGTGCAAATAATGGTGAGTCGTGAAAGAATACCCTAGTAAATAACTCGTCTACTTGTCAACTTTTCAACCAAACAAGCAACTTGTCTACTTGTCAACTAAACAAACGACTTTCTATTATTTTTGTTAACGAAGGTTAAAATTGTGTGGTTTGATGAAAAAAAGTGCTGAAAAATTTGGAGCGAATAGAAATATGATATACTTTTGCAGTGTACTATTAAAGTAGTACACTAAAACACTAAATTATTAACATTATAATATAGAAGATTATGGAAACGATTATCACAGTTTTGACCGTACTGAGTCTGTACATGAATGCTTCGTTGAATCAGAGTAGTGAGTATTGCTACAATGCAGAGATGGAGAATGGTATCGTTACCACGGTGTATGTCTACAATCAAGGAGAAGAAGGTATCAGTCCACGTCTCGCTTGTCATTATGACTACGATGCCCTGGGCCGCCTCACTGAGAAAGTGGTCAGCCGATGGGACGTTTGGAGTAAGAGTTATCAGCCCAGCTACCGTTTGCAATTCTGCTATACCGACGAGGGTTATGAGGTTGCTCACAGTGAATGGAACAAAAATCTTCAGGAGTGGAAAGACATCCAAGAGAAAGCAATCTATCACATCGAGAAAGGTCAGGTGCTCTCTGTCAACTATCTTCAGAAGAACCATCAAGGCGACTACCGCTTATCCAATCAGCTGAACGTGTTTAGTCCTTATGAGGGTCTGCTGCTGGCGGAAATGGATGAAAGATGAAAAATAAAAATGAAAGATGAAAACTGAATTGTTGTAACGTTTTATGTTAGATTAGAATTATGATTGACGTAAAAAACATCCAATATAAATATGCAGGGCAGAAAGAACAAGTGTTTGACAATTTCAGCCTGCAACTCAGTGAGAACAATATCTATGGTCTGCTGGGCAAGAATGGTACTGGCAAGAGCACGCTGCTTTATCTGATAGCCGGACTGCTTCGTCCTGGAAAAGGATCTGTCAGAGTCAATGGTTACGAATCATTTGAAAGACGTCCTGAAATGCTGAAGGAGATATTCATCGTGCCAGAAGAGTTTGACATGCCCTCGATGTCGCTTGACCAATATGTACGTATCAACCAGCCGTTTTATCCTCAGTTTAGTCGTGAGGTGCTGCGAAACTGCCTGAATGACTTTGAACTTCCTGATTCTCTCAAACTCAATGAGCTTTCCATGGGTCAGAAGAAGAAAGTATTTATGAGTTTCGCCCTTGCTGCCGGCACCCGCCTGCTTCTGATGGATGAGCCCACTAACGGTTTGGATATTCCCTCGAAAGCACAATTCCGCAGGACTATTGCCAATAACATGTCAGATGACCGCATCCTGCTCATTTCCACCCATCAGGTGCATGATGTAGAGTCGCTGCTCGACCATATCCTGATTCTCAGTCAGAACCGATTGCTCTGCGACTCATCTGTCTCCGATGTCCTCTCCCGCTATCAATTTGACTACCGCATGCCTTCAGAAATGGACGACAGCGTCATCTATTCAGAGCCTACCATGCATGGCAATGCGGTCATGGTGAGACGGAATGATGGTGAAGGGGAGACTTCCCTCAATCTTGAATTGTTTTTCAATGCAGTGACCAATAATAAGAACAACAACTTTTAAAATCCACATAAAATGAAACATATCGGTTTGGCGTCAGCCCTTTTGCTGACATTGTGTCTTACATCCTGTCTCATTCAGAAAAGAAAAGATGTTGACACAGCTGAAATAACAAAGAATGTGACAACAAGCGAATTTAGCAGTATTTCAATCGCTGGAGCATATAGTTTGGTATATCGCCAAGGTGACAGTTGTTCTGTGACCATGAGCGGACCGAAAAATCTTTTAGACCGGGTGAAGGTCAGTCATGAGGGTGAAACCCTTTCCATACGGCATGAAGACCATTCTTTCACCAACATGTTTGGCCGCAAATCTATGGTGACTGTGTATGTGACAAGCCCTCTGCTTACCGAGATTGTATTGGCTGGTACCGGTAACTTTAATGTTGCTGACACGATGGCTGTGAAGAAATTGAACTTCAATTTGGCTGGTGCAGGTTCGGTCAACATCGACTATCTCAAATGTGACACCTTGCAGATGAATATGAGTGGAGCTGCTAATATGACCCTCGGTCTTCATGACTGCCTCTATTCTGGAATCAATATGGAAGGTGCTGGTAATGCGGATGTCAACTATGTCAACTGTGGCCTGTCTGTATGTACTATAGCCGGTGCGGGCAATATGACACTCAGTGGCGACCTCACCAATCTGGTAGAGAACAAGAGCGGCGTGGCGTCGATACGTAAGCAAGATTTAAGAATAAAAGAAAAATAAGAGATAGGAGGAATCATCATGAGTAATTTTAAATGGAATAGATTTGTTGACACCTTTCGTTGGGATCTGGCTTCCCAGAAGCGTTTTTTTCTGCGCAAATTATTAGGCATGTTCTTCGCATTCTTATTGCTGATGTATATCTTTCATTTCTCAGGTGAACATGTAGGGCCATTTTACCAAGTCGTTATGTATATGTATGTGATCATAGGCATCAGCGAGCTATTTAAAAATCTGAATACAAAGCAGGACTATGTGACCTATTTGATGCTTCCGGCCTCGCACCTGGAGAAATATGTTGTCAGATGGTTGTCCTTTACGGTCATATGGATCATCGTCGGTATCCTCGGCTTCTTAGCCGCAGATGTTGTCTCACTGCTTCTTTCCTATGCATTCAGCTGGAATGATCATGTGATGAATATCAGTAGCATATTGGACAACATCAGTGCATCGGCTCCGGCCACCGGTGAGTCCTGGATGGAAGGGATTTCCTTTACAGTGTTTACGGTTTGGATACACTCCGTGTTTATGCTTGGTGGTACGTTCTTCCGCCGTAATGCTTCATTGCTTACCACTTCAGTTGTTTTTGTCGTTGGAGTGCTGCTTATCATCCTCATCTTCAAGAGTGCGCAGCACATAGACTGGGACGTCTATGAGTTGAATGAGACTGTGGCATATTGGTATCTAATAGTAGGCGGGAGTGTGTTTACTCTTCTCAATTACTATCTCTCCTATAAGATTTTCAAGCGGTATCAGATCATTACTTCTAAATGGGTTAACTTATGACTTTTAATGGTGATAAAGCAATATACATCCAGATGGCCGACCGCCTCTGCGATGAGATCATCTCTGGGAAGTATCAGGACGATGCCCGTATTCCGAGTGTGCGAGAGTATGCCGTTCTACTGCAAGTGAATACCAACACCGCTATGAAGGCTTACGACCAGTTGGCACGTGATGAGATCATCTACAACCGTCGTGGCTTAGGCTACTTCGTCCAGCCTGGTGCCAAAGAGAGAATCATGAGTACACGCCGCCGCGAGTTCATGGAGCAGACATTGCCTGAGTTGTTCCGCAATATGCGTCTGTTGGGCATCGATATCAAGGATGTGCAGGAAGCGTGGAAACGCATTTGTTGAGTGCCTTTATATATTGAGAAAGGGTATGTTCTTTCGAGGACATACCCTTTTTTTGTTTATAAAAAATATTAAAAATGTTAATTTTTTAAAATTCCAAAGATTCTTTACCCCCTAAGTTTCGCAGAGTATAAATAAATGTGTACCTTTGCAGTCCGATTATTACGAGGGTGTGCTTAGAGCCCTCAGAAGCAGTGTGTTAATAGCCATGCTTTTGGCCAGGCATGACGGTTAGTGAATCATTGTTTCACGTTAATTAATTGTTTTTTAGTAGTAAATTTAAATTTTGAAATGAACACTTTAAGTTACAAGACTATTTCCGTCAATAAGGAAACAGCCAAAAAAGAGTGGGTGGTAATTGATGCCACCGACCAGGTAGTTGGTCGTCTCTGCTCCAAGGTAGCCAAGTTGCTCCGCGGAAAATACAAGCCCACTTTCACCCCGCATGTTGACTGTGGTGACAATGTGATCATCATCAACGCAAAGAAAGTGATATTCACTGGCAACAAAGAGACCGACAAGGTTTACACACGTTATACTGGTTATCCGGGTGGCCAGCGCTTTGACACCCCCGCCAAGCTGCGTCAGAAGAAAGACGGCGCAGACCGCATCCTGCGTCATGCTGTGAAAGGCATGCTCCCCAAAGGCCCACTTGGCCGCAGGCTTCTGGACAATCTTTATATTTATGAGGGCACCGAGCACAAGCATGAGGCTCAGAAACCCAAGGCAATTGATATTAACCAGTATAAATAATCACAGGAATGGAAGTTATTAATGCAATAGGTCGCCGCAAGAGTGCTGTGGCACGTGTATACCTCTCAGAGGGTAGCGGCAAAATCACCATCAACAAGAAAGACCTCACCGAGTATTTCCCCTCAGCTATCTTGCAGTATGTGGTGAAGCAGCCCCTTAACCTGCTCAACGTGGCAGAGAAATATGACGTGAAAGTCAACCTCGATGGCGGCGGTTTCACTGGTCAGAGCCAGGCTCTGCGTCTCGCTATCGCCCGTGCGCTGGTGAAAATCAACGCCGAGGACAAGAAAGCTCTTAAGACTCAGGGTTTCCTCACCCGCGACTCACGCGCTGTGGAGCGCAAGAAGCCAGGTCAGCCCAAGGCACGTCGTCGTTTCCAGTTCAGCAAGCGTTAATCCTTGTCACCGGAAAGAGTTTAGTATCCAAACCGGTGAGACTCTTGTCAGTCTGTTTTTCTCTCAGGCTGCGTGATTACTCACTGGCTGGTTAGCATACAACTAAAAGGAAAGTAAACAAATAAAAAATCAACAAAAAAATGTCAAGAACAAATTTTGATATGCTGCTGGAGGCAGGTTGCCACTTTGGTCACCTTCGCCGCAAATGGAATCCAGCCATGGCTCCTTACATCTTCATGGAGCGCAACGGTATCCACATCATCGACCTTCACAAGACTGTAGCTAAGATAGACGAGGCTGCTGATGCCCTGAAGCAGATTGCCAAGTCGGGCAAGAAAGTGCTCTTCGTCGCTACTAAAAAACAAGCTAAGAGCATTGTAGCTGAGAAAGCTGCAAGTGTGAATATGCCTTACGTCATCGAGCGTTGGCCGGGCGGTATGCTCACCAACTTCCCTACAATCCGCAAGGCCGTGAAGAAAATGGCCAACATCGACAAACTGATGAGTGACGGTACTTTTGCCAATCTCTCCAAGCGTGAGTTGCTCCAGATCACCCGCCAGCGTGCTAAGTTGGAGAAGAACCTTGGTTCTATCGCCGACCTGACCCGTCTGCCCTCCGCACTTTTCGTTGTGGACGTGATGAAAGAGAACATCGCAGTGAAAGAGGCCATCCGTCTGGGTATCCCCGTGTTCGGCATCGTCGACACCAACTCTAATCCTGACGACATCGACTTCGTGATTCCCGCCAATGACGACGCTAAGGATAGCATCGACGTGATCCTGACCGCTTGCTGCGCCGCTATCGCCGAGGGTCTGGAGGAGCGCAAGGCTGAGAAGGCTGACGAGAAAGCCGCTGCTGAGCAGAGTGAGGAAGCTGCCGACGCAAAGCCCAAGCGTGCTCGCAAAGCCCGCAAGGACGCTGCTGAGGAGGCTGAGGCTCCCGCCGCAGAGGAGGCAGAAGAGGCTCCCGCCGCTGAGTAGTTTTTCAGCTGTTCGGTATTCGCTGTTCGGCGTTCTGTTTTGTGCGGACTGCCACCACGAATAGCGAACAGCATTTAACAATTAATATTCACCAATAAAAATATAAGAATATCATGGCTTACAAACCAAATATGGAAGATATCAAGAAGCTTCGCGCGATGACTGGTGCTGGTCTGGCTGACGTCAAGAAGGCCCTCACCGAGGCAGAAGGCGACTTCGACAAGGCAAAAGACCTGCTCCGTGAGCGTGGACTCGCTATCGCCGCTAAGCGCAGCGACCGTGAGACCTCCAACGGCTGTGTGCTCGTGAAGGTGGAGAAAGACTTTGCCGCTATCCTCGCCCTCAAATGCGAGACCGACTTCGTGGCCAATGGTGCCGACTTCATTGCTCTGACACAGGCTATTCTCGACGCTGCCGTTGCCAACAAGTGCAAGGACATCGAGGAGGTGAAGGCTCTCGTTCTGGCCGACGGTCAGACCGCTGCCGAGGCTGTGACCCAGCGTTCAGGTATCACCGGTGAGAAGATGGAGCTCGACGGCTACAACTATCTCGAGGGTGAGAACATCTACTCCTACAACCACCAGGGCAAGAACCTGCTTTGCACCCTCGTACAGCTCAACAAGGACTTCGAGGAGCAGGGTCACCAGATCACCATGCAGGTGGCTGCTATGAATCCTGTGGCTCTTGACGAGGAGAGTGTTCCCCAGTCAGTGAAGGACAACGAGTTGCAGATCGCTATCCAGAAGACCAAGGAAGAGCAGATTGAGAAGTATGTGGAGGTGCAGCTGAAGAAGGCTGGCATCAACGCTAACCTCGTGGACAGCGAGGATCACATCAGCTCTAACATCGCTAAGGGCTGGCTCACCGAGGAAGAGGCTCAGAAAGCCCGTGAGATTAAGGTGAAGGCTGCTGCTGAGAAGGCCGCCAACATGCCCGAGCAGATGATTCAGAACATCGCCAAGGGTCGTCTGGCTAAGTTCTTCAAAGAGAGCTGTCTGGTCAACCAGGAGTTCATCAAGGCTGAGAACAAGGAGAATGTCGCCACTTATCTGAAAGCTGCTGACAAAGACCTGAAGGTTGTTGCCTTCAAGCGTTTCACACTCCGTGCCGACTAATATCTTCCGTAAGATATTGATAAGAAAAAGCCTCTCCTGAATAGGAGGGGCTTTTTTCTAAAATTGCTCTTTTGAGATATAAAAGCCTAACAACTTGAGAGAAAGTTGAGTAATTGTTTATAGAGCCATTTCTGTTTTGGCTTTTTCTTCTAAGGTTTGTTTGATGTAGCCATTCAATGATAATCCTGCTTGTTTCGCTAACAAAGCGATCTGACGATGAATGACAGGAGTAAGCCTAACGTTCAAGATTCCTGTGTAGCTTTTATCTGGTTCAATCCCTTCTTCATCGCAATAGGTGAGATAGTCATCCACGGCCTCATGGAAAGCTTCGGTTAACTCCTTTACGCTTTCACCTTCAAAATTAACTAGGCCATTAATACCTTCCACCTTACCGAAGAAAACTTGATCTTTTTCGCTATAGGCAACAGAGCCCAAATAGCCTTTATAAGTCATTGTATTCATAAAGCGTCCTCCTATTTTATTAAACCTGCTTCTTTCAATTCATTATAGACTTGTTGCATAGCATATCCTTTAACAATATTACCAGGATGAGGCTTATGTAACATAATTGGTCTTTTGTCACCATTCTTGAAGATTACACGAGAACCGGAGGTGCGACCTTTGTTTCTTTTCTCATAGCCGAAGCCCGCGAGAAGTTGTTGCATTTCATCAAACGTAAAGTCTGATGGCATTTTTAGGAATCGTTCTCTTAATTTTTCCTTTGTACTCATATAATCTTTATTTGTTTGCAAATGTAACTAAATTTTAGTTGCACTCCAAGCTTTTAAATGTTTTTTTTGGTAATTCAGATAAATTTTAAAAGAAAGGAGAGAATTCGGCTTCTATATGCCAGAGAAATGTTCACCGAACACAGGAATATTTGGTACAAATAACTGAAAAACTCAGATAAGCTAGTTTAGAATATAATAATTGTTGTACTTTCTGTGCACTAAGTACTTGATAATCCAAAAAGATTTCATATTTTTGTAGCTGAGGACAACGCATTGCATTGAAATCAAATCAGAAGAACATCCATCTAAATCATACAACCAATGAAAGATTTTAATTATTATGCGCCGACAGAAGTGGCGTTTGGAGAGCATTCAGAAGAACAAGTGGCCCGTTTGGTAAAGAAATATGGTGGCCATAAGATACTGGTACATTACGGAGGACAGAGTGCTGTGCGCTCGGGATTAATAGACAAAATATGCCGTCTGCTCCAAGAGGGCGGTGTGGACTATCTCACACTGGGTGGTGTGGTGCCCAATCCGCGCCTCTCTTTGGCACAAAAGGGCATCGATTTGTGCCGCAAGGAAGGTATCGACTTCATCCTCGCTGTGGGTGGCGGCAGCGTCATCGACTCGGCCAAATGCATCGCTTATGGTGTGTGCTTTGACGGCAACGTGTGGGACATTTATTTAGGTAAGGCAGAGCCGTCGGCCATGTTGCCGGTCGCCTCTGTGCTGACCATTCCCGCAGCGGGCAGTGAGATGAGCGAGGCCAGTGTGATCACCAATGAAGATGGTGACGTGAAGCTGGGCTACTCCAACGACATGGCCCGTCCTAAGTTTGCGATTATGAACCCCCGCCGCACCTTCACTTTACCCCCCTATCAGACAGCCGCCGGTGTGACCGATATGATGATGCATACGATGGAGCGCTATTTCACCAAGGATGATGATATGGATCTGACCACTGATCTGGCAGAGGCAGTGTTGCGCCGTATGAAAGTGGCTGTTTTCGATGTGCTTCGCGATCCCGAAGACTACCGTCAGCGTGCGCAGATCATGTGGGGTGGGAGTGTGGCCCATTGGGGACTGACAGGTTGCGGTATCAGTGACGACTGGGCCACCCACATGCTGGAGCATGAGTTGAGTGGTATGTTTGACGTGACACATGGTGCCGGTCTGGCTGCCATCTGGCCCAGTTGGGCACGTTATGTGATGCATGAGAATCTCAGCCGTTTTGTGCGTTTCGCCGTGAATGTGATGGGTGTGGACAACGACTTCACCTCGCCCGAGCGCACCGCCCTTAAGGGCATCGAGGCCATGGAGGAGTTTTATCATGCTATCGGCATGCCTGTCAACATTAAAGAGCTGATCGGACGTGACATCACCGATGACGAGATTTGTGAGATGGTCCGCAAATGCAGCCGAGACTACACAGCCACCTGTGGCTGTCTGAAAGTCCTTACACATACAGATATGGAAGCTATATACAAAATGGCCAGATGAAAATATTTGCAATCGCACAAAACTATTCTGCACATAAACAGGAGATGGGCGACGGGGACAGAAAACCTGACAACCCCGTCGTCTTCCTGAAAGCCGACTCGTCGTTGCTCAAAAACCGCAAACCCTTTTTCCTGCCCGACGACTTGGGGCGTATCGACTACGAGACCGAATTGGTGGTGCGTATCTGCCGCTTAGGCAAGAGCGTCCCTGTGCGCTTTGCACACCGCTATTACGATGCCGTGACCTGTGGCATCGACTTCACCGCCCGTGACCTCCAGGCACGTCTGAAGTCAGAGGGACTGCCCTGGGACCTGTGCAAAGGCTTCGATGGTGCCGCCGCCATCGGTGAGTGGGTGCCGCTCGACGAGGTGGGCGACGTGCAGCAGGTCGACTTCCATCTCGATATCAATGGCCATACCGTGCAGACCGGTCATACGGCCGACATGCTTTTCTCTGTCGATGAATTGATAGCCTATATCAGCCGATACTTTACACTGCGCACCGGCGACCTGCTTTTCACGGGTACGCCTGCCGGTATCGGGCCCGTGCATATCGACGATCATCTCGACGGTTTCATCGGCGAGAGACAGGTACTGAGTTTCAATGTGAAGTGAAAACAACGGGACCGAATGTGCCGGTGGGCACAATAAAGCGGCATTTCGTCCGTTATATATAGGAACTATTGTTTTCACGGAGCAGATATGCTATTGAGGCGACATATTCTGACCATATTACTCCTGATGGCCTGCATGATGCAGATGAGCGCTCAGGAGTTTGTCAACTTGACTGCTGATGAAGTCAGGATCGACTCTGTGTTGCCTCGTTATTCCTGTTCTTTTCCCTTAGGTGAGCACTATGCCGACTCTGTTTATACAGTCAGCATCCTCTATCCCGATTTTCTGGAGATGACACAGGATGATATCCTCCGCTATCATGCCATCACCACCGACACGTTGCCCACATTGCCCGAGGTGAGCGCCAATGTGGTTGTGGAGCGTAAGAAAGGCGTCTTGGAAGTGTCGCTGACGCCTCTTGTCTACCGTGATGGTAAATACCAGTTTTTAGTGAGTTTCTTGCTTCAGGTAGAGGGGCATGCGCTGCCAGGCATGATGCGTGCGGCCAGAGCTATGGCTGCCCAGGCTGACAGATATGCCGACAACTCCGTGCTCGCCACAGGCAAATGGGCGAAGATCAGAGTGCCCTCGTCGGGTATCTATCAGTTGACAGACGCCCTCATCAAGCAAGCCGGTTTCACCGACCTGAGCAAAGTGAGGCTCTACGGCTATGGCGGAGCTTTGCAAAATGAGCGTCTGGTGGCCAGTGAGCTGATGGCCACCGACGACCTGAAAGAAGTGCCTACCTATGTGCAAGGAGGCCGCAAACTGTTTTATGCCCAAGGACCTGTCTCCTGGTCTTCGCCAGCCATTATGAAGCGCACCCGTAACCCCTATTCCGACTACGGCTACTATTTCATCACCCAGGATGACACCGAACCGCTGACCACCGACAGCGCCACCCTGGTGGCACCCTGGCCCACACCTGCCGACTATCACGCACTGCACGAGGTAGACAACTTCGCTTGGTTTCAGGGCGGGCGCAATCTGTTTGAGAACACGCCAGTGAGTGTGGGCAGTACCCAGACATACCTGTTGGCCAATCCCAGTTCCGACACGAGTGGCAAGATATCCGTCGCCATCTCCGCTGGCACCACGAGTGCGGTGGAGATTATCCTCAATGGTAAGACATTAGGCCGAATGTCCATCAACATCGGAGACAAAGACTACGACAAGGGAGCCGAAAACATACTCACCTATGAAGTGGATGGGCTGACAACTGTCGACACCATCGTCATCCGTCCCATGTCGGGAGGTCCTGTACGGCTTGACTACATCGACATCTACACCGCCACACCACGTGCGCTGCCCTCGCTGTCGGGCACACTGATACCCACGCCAGAGTATGTGCACAACATCACCAACCAGAACCTGCATGCCCATACCGCCACAGACATGGTGATCATCATCCCAACGTCACAGAGTCTGCGCACCCAGGCCCAGCGTATCGCCGACATGCATAGTGAGCGAGACTCGTTGCGCGTGCGCATCATCCCTGCCGACGAACTATATAATGAGTTTTCGAGCGGTACGCCCGACGCCAATGCCTATCGTCGCTATATGAAGATGCTTTACGACCGGGCAGCAACAGAGGCCGACCTGCCCAAGTATCTGTTGCTCTTCGGTGACTGCTTCTGGGACAACCGCATGGTCACCAGCGACTGCCGCAACTATTCACCCGACGATTTCCTGCTCTGTTTTGAGAGCGAGAACTCATTCAGCGAGATCCATTGTTATGTGGACGACGGTTTCTTCGCCCTGCTCGACGACGGAGAGGGCACCAACCCACAGTCGTCTGACAAACTCGATATCGCCGTGGGACGCTTCCCCGTGCAGAATGAAGACGATGCCAAGACGATGACAGACAAAACGGTCCGCTACGCCAGCAACATCGACGCTGGTGCCTGGCAGAACATCATCATGGTGATGGGCGATGACGGCAATGGCAACAGCCACCTGACCGATGCCAACAACGCCGCCCGGATGATCAACACCCTCTATCCCGGATTCCATGTCAACAAAGTGATGTGGGACGCCTATACCCGGGAGACCTCTGCCACGGGTAATTCCTACCCCGACGCCACCAAAGCCATCAAACAGCAGCAGGCCAGCGGCGCACTCATCATGGACTATTCAGGGCATGGCTCGGAGATCAGCGTGTCGCATGAGCGTGTACTGAGCATTCAGGACTTCCAGGAGTTCACCAACACCCATCTGCCGCTTTGGATCACCGCTTCGTGTGACATCATGCCTTTCGATGCCTCTTCGACCAACATCGGCGAGCAGGCCGTGCTCAATAAGAAAGGCGGCGCCGTGGCTTTCTTCGGCACCACCCGCACCGTGTATCAGTATCGCAATGCCTTTATCAACCAGGCCTATCTGAAACATGTCCTCAGTGTCAACAATGGCCGTCGCACCACTATCGGTGAGGCACAGCGGTTGGCCAAGAACGAGTTGATCTCCACGGGTCAGGACCTTACCTCCAACAAATTGCAGTTCTCGCTGCTGGGCGACCCTGCTTTGGCACTCAACTATCCCACCATGCAAGTGGTGATCGACTCCGTCAATGGCACCGCCGTAGACAGTCAGGCAGACATCCTCGTCAAGGCAGGAGCCGTGGTGAGGGTGCAAGGGCATGTGCAGAACCATGAGCAGGTGACGGATACCGCCTTCGACGGACAGATGACAGCCACTATCAGAGACTCAGAAGAACTGATTGTATGTAAGGGCCAGGCCGATGACACCAAGGCGATTTTCTCCTACTACGACCGTCAGAATGTGCTCTTCAACGGGTCAGACAGCGTGCGCCATGGCACCTTTGACTTCACTTTCGCCGTGCCGATGGATATCAACTACTCCGATGGCAAGGGTCTGATGAATATCTATGCCGTGAACAATGACCACAGCAAGGAGGCCCATGGCTCATACGATGATTTCACCGTGGGTGGTACGGCGACGACTGAGAACGACTCCATCGGCCCGTCCATCTACTGTTATCTCAACAGTCCCTCGTTTGCCAATGGAGGCGAAGTGAACAGCACCCCCTATTTCGTGGCCCAGATCACCGACAAAGACGGTATCAATGCCGCTGGCACAGGCATCGGTCACGACCTGGAGCTGATCATCGACGATGAGATGTCGCGCACTTATATCCTCAACGACCATTTCACCTACGACTTCGGCAGTTATGTCAGCGGGTCGACCTATTACAGTATCCCTGAACTGTCGGAAGGACGGCATCGGCTGAGATTCCGCGCCTGGGACATCCTCAACAACTCGACTACCGCCGAACTCTCCTTCCAGGTGGTCAACGGGCTGAAACCCACCCTGCGCAGTATCAGTTGCACGAACAATCCTGCCACCACGTCCACCACTTTCATCATCACCCACGATCGCATGGGCAGCCCCATCGACGTGGAACTTGACATTTACGATATGAGTGGGCGGCAGTTGTGGAAACATACCGAGAACAGCGTGTCGACCGACAGCGCCATCACTATCGACTGGGACCTCACCATCGACGGTGGACAGCGACTGCAGACCGGCGTCTATCTATATCGTGTGCGAATAGGGTGCGACGGTAGCGCCATGGTGTCAAAAGCCAAGAAAATCATCATCATGTGATACCTTCTCACCCCTTCACCCCACACAATCAAATCATCCATAAAAACCCAACAAACGCATAAAAATGTCAATCATTTCAAGACAGCAAAGAGCATTTCTGCTCACCCTCTCACTGGTAATGACCATGGCCATCTCGGCACAGGACAAGTCAGACATGTTCAACCCGGTCAACACCTCAGTGACCTCACAGACGATAGCACCTGACGCCCGTGCCGCCGGTTTGGGCGACGTGGGAGCCGCTACCGACCCCGATGTGGTGTCGCAGTACTGGAACCCCGCTAAATATCCTTTTACGATCTCAAGGGCTGGTGTGGCACTCAACTACACCCCATGGTTGCGGCAGTTGGTCAGTGACATGGACCTGGCCTATCTCGTGGGTTATTATAGGATAGGCGACTATAGTGCTGTGTCGGGCTCCCTGCGTTATTTCTCATTAGGCGAGGTGTTCACCAGCAGTGCTCTTGACGGGAGCAATGATATGAGTATCAACCCCTACGAGATGTCGCTCGACGTGGCTTACTCGCTGATGCTGAGTGAGCAGTTCTCACTGTCGGCAGCCGTCAGATGGATCTATTCCGACCTGACCTACGATTATACGGAAGACACCAGTCCTGGTTCTGCCTTTGCGGCTGATATCTCTTGTTATTATCAGAACTATCTCAATCTTGGCGCCCGCGAGTGTCAGTTGGGTCTGGGTCTGAATGTGAGCAATATTGGTAGCAAGATCACCTTCGGTGGCGATGAACATAGTGAGTTTATCCCGACCAATCTGCGACTGGGTGCCTCGCTGATGATACCCGTGGACGAGTACAACCGGTTTACGATAGCCGCCGACGCCAACAAACTGCTTGTGCCCACCTATCCCAAACAGAAGGAGGAAGAGACCTCTCAGGAGTATGTGGACCGTCTGGAGAAAGACTATTTCGACGTGTCGAGTATCAGCGGTATTTTCAAGAGTTTCAACGACGCTCCCAACGGCATGAAAGAGGAGTTGCAGGAGATACAGTGGAGCGTGGGTGCAGAGTATGTGTATCATGACCAGTTCGCCTTGCGTGCCGGTTATCACCATGAGAGTGAGAACAAGGGTAACCGCAAATACTTCACCGTAGGTGCCGGATTCAGGATGAGTGTGTTCTCGCTCGATGCAGGATATGTCATTGCAACCGCCAAGAGCAACCCACTCGACCAGACCCTCCGCTTCACCCTCTCTTTCGACATGGACGGCATCAAGGACTTGTTTAAGAGAAGATGAAAGGGGAATTATTAATTAGGAATTAGTAGTTAGTAATTAGTAATTAGTAGTTAGTAATTAGTAATTAGTGATTAGGAATTAGTAACTTATCAACTAAAAATGATACGTGTAGGATTTGGATATGATGTACACCAGCTGGTGGAGGGCAGAGACCTTTGGCTGGGAGGTATTAAGATAGCGCACTCGCAGGGACTGCTGGGACATAGCGATGCCGATGTGCTGATACATGCCATCGCTGACGCCTTGTTAGGTGCCGCCAATATGCGCGACATAGGGTATCATTTCCCCGACACTTCTGACGCCACGCTTGACATGGACAGTAAAATCATCCTGAGAGACGTGGTGAGACTCATTGCCACCAAAGGTTATCGGGTGGGCAATGTCGATGCCACGGTATGTGCAGAAAAGCCAAAACTCAATCCGCATATCCCTGCCATGCAGCAGTGCATGGCAGAGGTGATGGGGGTGGACCCAGACTGTGTCTCCATCAAAGCCACGACGACAGAACGGTTGGGCTTTACAGGAAGGCAGGAGGGCATGTCAGCCTATGCCACAGTGCTGATAGAGAAGGTAGATGGTTTTTAACCAAAGTCCGAAAAAGGGATACAAAAGAAAACCGAAATTGATTTGCGACAAAAAACACTGTAAATAGTGTTATTTGTCGCATTTTTCGTTATTTGTCGCATATTATTTTTGTAAAAAAGTGACAAAAATCAAGGAGTCGTTTTGGTTTTTTTTTGTAAATTTGCATACTACTCTGATAGTCTGAAAAAGACAATGATCATGACTGAACTCTTTTTGCAGGCAAAGAATGCCGCGTGACCTCTTATAGGAATAAAACAATCTATTGATTTATCAAGTTTGTATTTGATTTTATTATAAAAAGAACACAAAATGAATCATTCAAAATCACTACAAATATTAGGGGTGTTGATGACATTGTCCCTTTACATGACAAGTGTCAAGGCACAGGATTTCCATCTTTATATCTCCTCATCGGCAATGGACCTGAGCGCAAGCCAGAAAAAGGATGCCCTCAACAATATCACCGACTGGCAGGAGGTGACACAAGGTGGACTATATGGTAACAATGTGGAGGTAGACAGATTCATAAGAAGGATGAAGGAACCTGGACTAAAAGGGCTGGAAGAAGCAGAGTCGTTCCAGAAGATGCGCAACCACTCCATTCTCGCTTTCCGTATCGATGACGATGGGCGGTCTCTCTCCTATAACGTCACCGCTAAACAAGGAACGACAACTAAAAATTTCACTACGACCAATGGGTTCTTCATCAACGTGCCTATGAGCGACGATTATCTCGAACTCACCGTGGCCCAGGTGAAAGACCCCAACCAAAAAATCAGCATCTTATGTCAGTCGAAACCGTTTGGCAACGACAGCCTCTATCTCTTCCAACTCGACAAGGCATGCCAGGACCGTCCCGATGAGTTCACCCTTGAAGTGCTCATGAACGACTCCACCGTAGAGAACTACAAACTACTCAACAAAAAATTCCAATGTCTCTACACCTCACCATCTCGCTATCCCGTCGAGGCTTATCTCTCTGCGGGGGGAAACAAGCTACAGCTCGATGTAAGTCAATGGAGAACAGGAGTGGGATTGCTCGATGTGTTCGACAAAATATTTTTCAAGAAGACATGCTCTTTCAGTTCGCATAGCGCAGAGTTCGCCACATTCAACTGGATAGGAGGGGGGCTCTTTGCCAACTACGACACGCTCTACCTGCAAGTGCGCAATCAGCAAGACAAAGTGGTGGAAAACGTCACCGTCAACGTGCAGGCTATAGACGATAATAGGCAACCTGTGGCCGACAGAGATGCAAGCTACCTGGGGTACGACAGTGAGACACGAGAGCACAAAATACTCACCTACGGAAAACCTGCATTCCTCGAAATACTTGCCGAAGGTTATCTTCCCATGCTTTATGAATACAAAGGGGCTGCCGACCCTGAGACACATGTGCTCAGCATGAATGGGATATCCGACTTCGTCAGATTAGTGCCGGGGAATGTAGACATGGACAAGGTGGCTTTCTTTAAGAAACAACTTGACTATGTGGTGAAGAAAGACTATTATGCGAATATCACTGACTCGCTGTGGTCGGCTTATATCGAGGAGGTGAACCTGATGAATTATCCTGCCACCGCTACTGTCACTTATTCACCCAACGGGGCAACCGAGCAGATGAAACTGGCTCGAGGTATGGTCTTTGACAAATATGCCCGCCTGTCACTCTATTACTCAGCTCCCAAAAATTATATGCTCGACAAGGTGGGAGAAGTGTCGCTCGACTTCAAGGACAGCAAGGAAAAAGGCACAGCCACGCATATCGGTGACGAGATCATCAGCGCAAGTGATTACCCGGGACTCTCGCACAGTTATGTAAAGAGCAACTACGACCTAAGCTACTGTGTGCCCAAGGGGGAGACGGTCGCAGTCACCTATAAAAACGGCGACGTGGTAGACACCGACTTCCCATTGCTCTACAACTTTGAATGGACTCAGAAGGATATCATGGAAGACATGGATGAAAACACACCTTCGCCTACCGACCAAGTCGACAAAGAAGACCCCGCGGATATCTTTGGCAAAGACGCCAACCTCAGCATTCCCATCAACCTCAATTTCAACATCGGTGGTGTCGGCTCTCTCAAGACCTCTGTCAGAATCGATTATAAGGTAGGGGAGATTGTGTGGAAAATGGCTTTCATCGCAAACGACAACAAATTTAAAAAATTCGACGATGCCAAGAAAAACAATGAAGTCACCAATGCCTACAAAAACTTCAAATACCTGGACAATAAGGAGAAGGCAACTTCGGTGACGGGCAATTTCAATAGTGGAGTGGTGGACACAGACAAAGAGGTGAACGAAATTTTCGGACAAACAATGATGTCGGGAATGGGACCAAGGGTGTCGCTCTTCGCATCAGGGAAAATACCCCTGCAAAACTGGAAAAAGAATTTCTCGTCCAATTTCTGGGATATTATAGAAGAAGTGGGAGGCTCGATAGGATATGGCGCCACCTTCGGCATGACCTCACTGGGAGGTTTCTTAAGAGATATGAATGCACCTGAAGGACTTGCAGGTATCCTCGACATCATCAAAGACTACATACGCTTCGGGTTCAAATTCGACGCATACGTAGGCGGTAATTTTGGATTGGAGACATTCAACGACGCTGTCTCAGACAGAGCCGACGGAAGGGGATTCTATGTAGAACTCCTGGCGTATGCCATCCTCGCGGCATGGCTCGAATTGGGAACACCACCCAACCCCATCTGCAATTTTGAGGCAGGAATAAGAGGAGGTGGAAAACTGGGACTCTCGGGCAAGTACACATTGACTCTTGACGGTGAACATGAGGGTTATGGCATGAAGGCTACCTATAGGGCGCTCATGCAACTATATGCCTACATCGACACTTTCCTTGGAGGATACCATGGCAGTTTCGACATTTTCAATCTGGGCGACTCATACCTGCTTCCAAAAAACAGCACGAACCCCTATCATGAAGATTTCCCGAAATGGCTCCCAAAAGCCACCAAGTCGAGAGCCAATGCCTTTAAGGTACTGCATACCGATGTGGAAGCCGAGATGGGCAATGTGGTCTATGAAGGTGTGGCCGCTGATGCCGCGCCCAACTATGTGGGCGAAGACTGCATGGTGCTCAATCACTTGTACGACAATGCCATATACGATGATGACGGCATTGTAGTGGTTGAACTCTCTACCAAACAAGAAACCAAGATTTCCAATGACAAATTGCTGGCCGTGAAGCATCATCTCGCCACTTCCGGCAGCCAGAAGATGATTGTCTATGAACAGAACTCACAAACGATAGACCCAGAATCCGTGACCGACGAGAACGTCAACCAACGCGCACAGGAGGTCAGCCGCCATTTCAACATCCATGCCTGCCTTGCACAGAGCGATGGCTCGTGGAAAGATCAGGTGGTATGCCAAAACGGCAACGCCAATCTCAATCCCGTGGGTGTCATACAAGACAATGGACACGCTGCAGTCATCTGGCAGAGTGGTGTTTACGGCGGCAACGGACAGCAGGTGCCGGAAGACAGCCTTGACGTCAGAAGCATGATGGTGGGCGACTTGCTTTACAGCCGGTATAATGGCAACACATGGACACAGCCTATAAGTCTCATGAAAATAAGTGAAGACAAGATGGCCAACAACTATCAGGCCATTATGCGAGACGATACCGTGTTGGTGGCCCTTCATGTCATCGACAATCCCAACGACAACGAGGGAAGACACTCATCGATGAAATACTTCTCGATAGCTCCTGACGGAAACGTGACAGTGGTCGACGAACCGCTTGTGGCAAACAGCTTCTCACTGAAAAAAGTGGGCAATTATAACCTCATTGCGCTCACTCACCAGACTGACACCACCAAGAGCGATGTCTTTATGAAACCACTCAAAATGGATGGCACCAACGAAGGGGCGGTGGGAACAGACCTTGGCCTCGAAGACCATTCGCCTATCAAGGCAAAGATTATCCCAATGAAAAATGCAGAGGGTATCAATGACTTCGTGCTGATGTGGATGGAGAACAGTCCGACAGGACGCAACGAGGATGGAGACAAGACCTATCTCAACGGATATAGGAGGGTGCTCAATGCGGCACGTGTCAACCTCAACCGCAACATGCGTGTCGCCACGCCTATTATGCTGGGAGCCGACAAAGACGATCTCACGATGATGGATTTCGACGGATTCTTTGATGAAGACCGCATAAAAGCCATCTACTTGCTCACAGACCAGTCACTCCTCGGAGGTTCGGTGGTGGTGGAGAACCAAAAGGAATTCAGAAACAACTTCAATTACTTGCTCACCTATGACCCCATGGGAGTAACCGATGGCGTTTCTGTGCCCCTCAAACTCACCATCAACAACACAGGCTCGTCGGCCATCAACCGGGTGTTTGTGAACTTGAACTACATGGAACTTGAAATCGACGACAGTTTTGTGGCACCGTTCGAGAGCCGCGACTTCATCATCAATTACCAAATGGAAGACGATTTCAATGGATACATCAATTCTTCGGTCAACGTGGAATACGAGAATGTGCTCAAGACTTCACAGAAACGAAACTCATTGAGAAACAACATCAGAACGCTGGCTATCAACAACGTCAACACCCAACTGAAAATCATCTCGCAGACGGTGGATGATGAGGGCAACAACAAATTCCTGGTAGAAATTATCAACCATTCGAAAATCAAATTGCGTCACGACCAGTCGGTGTTCCTCGGCGTATATTCCAACCCCAGGTTCCTTACGGCAAGTAACACCAATGAGGATTATTACACAGAAGGCCTTATAGGCGATTACATGCTCATCCCGACTTCAGAATTCGTTGATTATGGCGATAAACAACGCATCGTCACCACACTGACAATACCCAACGTCACCAACGACATCGACGCTTACGTCATGGCTTCCATCGTCGACAATGGCACCAACCTAATGGCTGGACAGAACGGTGTTCCAGAACACCAAGTCTATACAGAAGACACACAGCAGAACAGTTACTACACGGTGCATCTGAAAAAGAAAGGCACGCCTACGTTCATCAATGGCTTAAGGCAAGACCTCAGGGCAGAAAAGCAGATGGACGGAGAACGCATCTCAGTAATATTCAAGGAGAACGGACTCCTTGTAGACAAGTTGCACAGTGGCGAGACAGTGAGACTCTACGATATAAACGGCATGGAGTATTTTGTGGGGAAGGCCAAGGGCACCCAACTCTTCATCCCAGTCAACAAACACTCTTTCTTCATCGTCAAGACCGAAGACGACAGTTTGAAGTTCATGTATTAACAAGAAAGTAATAATGAGAACAATGACAAAACGCATCATACGAGACATTGTTTTGATGGCTGCCATGCTGGCCATGCCGGCCATGGGAATAGCGCAGCAGAACAACACTTTCATGTTCCTGAAGGGTGACGGCTCATCCCGTACCCCCTTTGAGGTCGACAGCTATGATGCCCTCGTCGAGCTACGCGAGTTCATGGCAACAAGTTTCGACAATTTCCGGGAGACGTCAGATCCCAGATTATATTATGTCAGGATTTCCAAGGATATCGACCTTTCTGATGATCCTTGCTGGACTCCCATACGCTACTATCAGATAGGCAATCGACAGCCGTTTGGCGATGTAGAAGTCTTCGGAGAAGTGAGGATGGATGGTGGTGGGTACAGCATCTCCAATCTTACGATACAAAAGACCGTGGATGCCGATTGCACTGACGAGGTGTACTTGGGACTTTTCGGGAGAAACAACTACAACGCCAGTCTGCAGAATCTCAACTTGAAGAACGTGAACATTGATGTGACATTCGAAGAGGGAGCCTCCACCAAACCTGCCGTATACGCCGGTGCGCTGGCAGGTTTCGTGGAGTCACCGATGAGTGACATCCATGTGGATGGCAGCATCGTCATTCACGAAGAAGAAAACTCGTCCAACAGCAATGAACGCAAGATATGTGTAGGAGGCGTGGCGGGCGTGGTTTCAAAAACAGCAGACGCACCCGAAAACTTGGAGGCCAATATGAACATCACGTCGGCTTGCCACTTGTCATCTATAGGAGGCTTGGTAGGAGAACTGGACAATATGATCAGTTACAGCGTTTCATCAGGAACCCTCCAAGGTCCTACTTCAGAGTATTTAGTACAATGCCTTATCGGTGGCATCTGCGGAAAACTCCTGACGACGGTAGGATATTTGCGCCATGATGGACTCTGCTCCGTATGCAAGATTGTGGGAGGCGACTGTGCGGGTGGACTCTATGGCCTCGCCGAGGAGTATTACTCTTATTCTACGTCCTCTAACCCTCTCGTCAGCGTAGAAGTGAGAAACAGTTTCTCATCGGGCGCAGTCTATGACACCAATGATTATGCGGGGGGCATCATGGGCGGATACAGCAAAGGTGCAAATTTCGACACTCGTCTCACTTTCAATAGTTGTTATAGTTCGGGCACGCTGAAGAGCAGGAATGCAGCTAATGGAAAGGCCATCCTTGGTAATTTTACTGATGTCCATTCAAATTCAAAGGTCGATTTGAGACTCATCGACTGTGCCTATGACACGAAGATGATCAACGACCCCACCGATTATGTGTCTGTCTTGGGGTATTCCAGTGAAGAAGACCTCATCAACTGTCTCTATGGAGCACCCACAGAAGATTTCTTAGGAGAGGGGATAAAGAAAAATTTCGTCAGCGAAGTGGACAGTTGGACTTTCGAGGAGGGGAAATATCCACAGGTGAAGACGATTATGAATACAACCATCGCCCAACTCGCTGTCACACCTGTGCTGCTGGCCGATGGCGACTATGCCGAATATGTGTACGAGGATGCCAAACTGCCACTCGTAAAGGCCAACGGAGAAAACGCCGAATGGACGACCCCAGAGGGGAAAGGTATGGTGGAAAGCATCAACGGTGATTTCGAGTGGCTGAAATCAAATGACGTGGGTTACGAGACACTCACCCTTTCGGCAGGCGGATTCAGCAAGCAGCTGCACCTCTTTATGGCTTATTCTGACCAGGCATGGGTTGGCGAGGATTATATCCCCACAGGAGCGTTGGAAGACGTGTTCAAAAAAGGAAATGGCACTCTAAGGAATCCATACGTCATCATGAACGGAGGACAACTGGCCTATGCCGTAAAGAACAACAAGGAAACGCATTACTACAAACTCGGGCGCGACATCATCCTCAACAGGAACTTGTTTGAGAGCAATAACCCAGTGCCTTGGATTGACACGAAGAAAAAGACATATACTTGGACTGCAAAACTCGATGGTAATGGAAAACTCGTCCATGGCATGTATCTGCCCAGCCAGTCAACTTACGACCACGGACACCAGCATGGACTGCTGGGAAGCGTCACCGGTGAGGGCAAGATATACGACATGGGACTTGTGGAGTCGCTCATCTGCGATGACTACACGCGAGTGGAACAGCCTACCTTCGTGGGGACGATTGCTGGGTCGATAGGTCCCAATGCCTCGCTCTCCAACTGCTTTACCTCGGGCAACATCATCATCGATGCAGTCAACAATGTGTATGTAGGTGGAGTGGCAGGAAAGGTGGAGGGCACAGTCACTGATTGCTTCAATGCCACCTCCGTGCTTACCAACGACCGTATGGTGATGATAGACAACAACTTGTTAGGCGGCATAGCGGGAACAGTGACCACAGGAGGTCAGCTCACCAACTGCGTGAATATAGGAAGGGTGTCACACATCGATACTGACAACGAATACCTGGGAGGCATTTGTGTCTCTAGGGAAGCGACTTACCAAAATTGCTTCTATGACAGTCAGATGACGGCATGCTCACAGACGGAAATAAGTGGACAGACGGCCATGACGACAAAGCAAATCACCAATGGAACAGTGCTTGCCAATCAGGAAAACTGGACTTCCGTGAAAGGGACGTATCCCATGTTGAAAAGCTTCGCTGACAACATGTACACCCAGTTGTTGCGCCAGCCTGTCATTCTTGATACTGACGATCGTTCTACCGACGTGAAGACCATAGTGGAGATTCCTGGCGGACAAATCAAGTGGAAGCAGGCATCGGGTGAAGACAATCTGCGCCTGTTGGCAGACTATGCCCTGGCAGAGCCTGTGGGAAGCGGAACAGCCCAACTGATATCGACGCTCACCCCGGCAGGTTCCTCATACCATGCCGTCAACAGCTACCATTTTATTGTGGGCAATAACATGCATTTAGGCATCAAATTCGTAGATCCCAAAGCCGAGGAAGCATGCGTGGCAGCTTTTGGAGAGAACGGAATCCTCACGCTTGAGAAGGCCCTCAGCGTGACCGACTTTACTGACTTCAGCAACCATCATGCAACCGATGAAATCATCGAGTTCCCCGAATTGCGCTACTTCATGGGGGTGAAAGAGCTCGACACACAGTTGGCATCGTGTGCCAGTCTCACCAGTGTCACTTTCCCCAAGACCATGGAGTCAATTTCCGAAGAGGCTTTCGAGGGATGTACGAGTTTGAAGAGTGTCACACTGCCCACAGGCCTCACCACGGTGAAACCCTATGCCTTCCGCAACTCGCAGGTGGAGGAAATCCTCGTGGACAACGACAACAAGCATTTCATCAGTCACGACGGCGTGCTTTTCATCCCAGATTCGGGAAATGAGAAAGACAAGGGAGAGGTCATCGTGGCATATCCGCCAAAGCGCGATGGAGAGAGTTATATGTACACCTCGGCGGTGAAAGGCATCCTGACGGGGGCCTTCCCTGAGAACGAGGAGCTCACTACGCTCTATTTGGGCGATGACTGGGGGACCTACATGAGCCTTGAGAGGGATGGCATACCCGAGGACATGAAAGTGTATATCAACGATGCCACTATGAGCGACGAGACAGACTATGGGGAGGAAAAGGGCAGGCTGATAGAGAATTATGAGAAACAAAACTATTGGTGCGACATTGCCGACAACGGTATGCTCGAACGCTACTACCCACTCAAGATGACCAGCGCCAAATATGCCACCATGTGCATCTATTTCCCCACTGTGCTGCCTGAGGGTTTTGTGGCTTATTATTGCGACAAACTTGAAGAAGATGAAGGAAAGGTGGTGTTCTGCGAACTCGGACAGAACGTGCCTGCCGAGGTGCCAGTGCTCATATACGGCCCGAAGGCAGGGGTTTATCCGTTGTACAAGAGTGAAGACACCTTCGAGGATCTGTTTCCCTATGAACAGTACAAGAACTTTGTGGGAAGTGGAGAAACAGGATACAACGTTGGTAATCAGTCATCGACATCCGAATATTCCATTCTCACCCTTGGGCATAACAGCAGTGGACATTTAGGATTCTATGGATATGCCAACAAATCGCAGGTGATACCTCCATACCGGGCATTCCTGGCTCTGAGAAATCTTGATGCCAACATGTTTGCCATCTCTTTCGAGGAATCTAGTGATATCAAGACAGTAAGGCGTACTGTTGACACCAAGGCTGTATACGACATCAGCGGACGAAAGGTGGCGGAAAACAGCGATGATATCAGCCGCCTGACAAGAGGCATGTATATCAGTGGTGGCAAAAAATTTGTTGTAAAATAATGGGTTATGGACATGAAAAGACATATATCAAATAGCATGAAGACAATTCTTCTCGCCTTGGCAAGTATGTTGGCGGCAGTATTACCGGTTGCCACACATGCCAAAGGGTATGCGCTGTGGTGCTATTCTGCTAAAACGCTCTATTTCGTGGAGGCAGGAAGCCAACCTTACTCCTTCGGAGGCAACCAGGTGACCGAAGCATGGGAAATCACCGACAAGAACATCAGTGGCGGCGTGGCGGCTCCCATATGGATCAGGACTGGGGTCAACGGCAACGTGGATGTGGTAAACTATGTGGAGACGGTGGTTTTCGATACCAGTTTCAGGAAAGTGAAACCCTCCGGACTCTATGGATGGTTTCACGGATGCAAGTACCTTACAACGGTCATCGGATTGTCGAATATCAACATGGAGCGTGTGGGATATACCAACAAGATGTTCTATGGCTGTAGCAGCTTAGAGACGCTCAACTTCATGGGAGTAGATATGAGCAAGGTGGTCAACACCACCATGATGTTCTATGGATGCACGGCGCTCAAGACCATCTATTCCGACAAGGCATGGAGCGTTCCGCACTCGGCATATATGTTCTCGGAGTGCAACCAGTTGAAAGGTGCTGTGGAGTATCAGGAAGCGGCTATCGATGGCGCGATGGCCAATCCCGACTCGGGCTATTTCATTGGTGGGCGTTTCGTCTATGCCTTGTTGAGCGACGGGGTACTACGTTTCCTGGTCTCTCCTGTGGAATTGCATGTCGGCGACACCTATGAGGGCGGGGAAATCGAGAGCTTGTATAATGGCGATGATTTCCTGACGATAACAGATGGAAACCTGCCATGGTCGACTGACCAAACAGTAACTATTGATGGCAGTTTCAGCGACGTACCGCTCATCACACTGAAAGGATGGTTCAGATACCGTTCGCGGCTGACCACCATCAATGGACTGGAGAACCTGAACACCACCAATGTCAGCAGCATCAATGGCATGTTTGAAGAATGCAGAAGTCTGCAGAGAATTGACCTCAGTGGCATGGACCTCAGCAATATCACTGACGTAGCCAATCTTTTCAACGGGTGTTCGTCACTGGAACAAGTGACAATGGCAGAGCGGCAGTTGCCGAAGCTTACTACTATGGAGTATGTGTTCGCCAACTGCCAAGTCCTTCCTTCGGTTGACTTGTCGGCATTCGTCACCGATGGGGTAACCAGCATGAAAGGTTTGTTCAAGGGTTGCTACAAACTGTCTTCCATCGACCTCAGTCCACTCAACACCGCCATGGTGGAGAGCATGGAGGATATGTTCCGGAATTGCGCCAAGTTGCGACAACTCGATGTCAATACTTTCGACGTGGGCAATGTGACCCATGCGGAAAATATGTTCAATGGGTGCAACGACCTGACCACCATCTTCTGCGACAACACATGGAACATCGCTAACACCCACGACATGTTCTTGAACTGCACCAGTCTGAAAGGAGCGATCAGATATGATGCCAGCAAGTGCGATGGCGAGTATGCTAACCCTGAGACGGGATACTTCTATTCTGAACTGTATCCACCAGAATATGACCCTGACGGAAGGCTGAATATCCGCACGGTAGCCGACTGGGAAAAGTTCGCCGAAATGGTGAACGGAGGAAATACCACACTAAGCGCAGTGATGAAGAAAGATGTAAACCTAGGCGAAAGACAGGTGCTGGTGGGGACAGACGACAATCCCTATTCTGGTGAGTTTGACGGAAACGGCCATGTGCTGAACATCAACTGGACGACGACGGATGTATGTTATGCCCCGTTCTACACAGTGAAAGATGCCACTATCAAGAACCTGCATGTCACGGGAACCATTATGACTTCCCATTATTATACGGGTGGTATGATAGGCGTTGTTTCAAAGGGGGAGAAGGCAACTACCTTGTCGAAATGCTGGTCGAGTGTGTCCATCGACTCATCAGACAACACTTCGCACGGCCATGGGGGAATCATCGGAACAATGGATCCTAATGCAAAACTCAATATGGACAATTGCCTCTTCGACGGTGCCATCAAAGGAGCCAACGCTACGGTATGTGGTGGTTTGATAGGGTTGCTCTTCTACCAGCCTGATTTGGTGAATATTAATAATACGCTTGTCAACCCATCCGAGATTTCGTTCAATACCAAACCCACCTTGATGGGGAATAGGTGGTATTACAGTAGTCCGATATATGCATTCACCGGCAGTCCGTACAACGCTTATGTCAGGTTTGATAGAACAGGATATAAAGTAGCATTCGGCTTCACTGACTTCGGTCAATATTCCAACCTGATTGACATGACGGAATGGAGCATAGGGTCTATCGTATCACAACTGAATTACATCTATGACAACTGGACTATTCTCGATGGAAAGCCAGTGCTCAAGTACTGAAACTCATCCTGCAGATGCTGAATCATCTGATATGCAGGGTAAAAAATAGTATTGAAATGAAAATAAGACTTATAGACAATCGCAAAAAAACATATACCTCTCCGATGACCTTTATTGATCCAATGGAGGTGTGTGTCATGTCAGGAACCAGCTTAGAATATAGCACCACTGACTTTACGGAAGAAGCCCTTTCCAACGAGAGTTCTGGGGATTGGGCAACGACGAAAGGATTTTGGGACGAGGAAGAATAGTGACTGTTTGGACTTCACCATCAAACACTTCAAAAAAGTACGCCGCAACTCTCAACGAGCCGCGGCGTACAAGCCTATGTTTAACTAAAAATCCTTTTCTAAAAAACCAAAGGGAACCTCACGGTCGCCTTTGTTGTCCGATTTAACAATCTTAATTAAATACCTTAAACTTAATAACTAAAAACCTAAATCTATTACTACTAACCTAAACAATCTATTAACCTTTATATGATTGAGCTCTGTCAATCATTTGACAATGCAAAGGTACGATGTTTTCGCACACAGTGCAACTTTTGGATGTCCAAAATCGAAAAATCATACCTTTTCTTGATGTAAATCAAGCGTTGTGTGCGCAAACAATGAATATTTTCTCGACTTATCTTGTTTTTTATCCATATTTGGATTACCTTTGTACTATGAGAGTACTGATTGTCAATACAAGTGAGAGAACGGGTGGTGCCGCCTTGGCAGCCAACAGGCTGATGGAGGCGCTCAACAACAATGGTGTGAAAGCCAAAATGCTCGTACGCGACAAAGAGACAGAGGCGCTGACAGTGGTGGGACTCAACAAAGGATGGCTCTCCCACTGGCATTTCTTGAAAGAGCGATGGGCTATTTTCGCTGGACTGCATTTTAATAAAAAGCATTTGTTTGAGGTGGATATTGCCAACTCAGGCTTCGACATTACAGGGATGCGGGAGTTTCGTGAGGCAGACATTATTCATCTGAGTTGGATCAATCAGGGCATGCTGTCACTTTCAGACATCAAGAAGATACTGGACAGTGGCAAACCTGTGGTATGGACGATGCACGATGCCTGGCCTGCCACAGCCATCTGCCATTACCCCCATGGCTGCAAGGCATTTACGACCACCTGTCGTCGTTGCCGTCTGTTGCCTGGGCACGGCGGGCAGAACGACTTGGCCAACCGTGTGTGGAACCGTAAGAAACAAATACTCGACCGTCACCATATCTCTTTTGTGGCATGTAGCCGGTGGCTGGAGCAGCAGGCTAAGCAGAGTGCACTGATTGCCCAGCATTCTATCACCAACATCCCCAATCCAATAGACATCCGTGTCTTCCGTCCTATGGACAAACAGGGCGCCCGACAGCGGCTCGGCCTGCCAGAGGACAAGCGGCTGATACTCTTTGTCTCACAGCGTGTGACCGACGAGCGCAAAGGGATGAGCTATCTGATGGACGCGATGAATCACCTGATAGGGGAGAAACCTGATGTCAAGGATCGCACAGCGGTGGCTATACTGGGTGGCCATGCAGAGGATTTCGAGGGAAAGATGCCGCTGCCAGTCTATCCCCTCGGTTATGTGAGTGACGAGAAGAAGATAGTGGATGTCTACAATGCTGTGGATGTCTTTGTGTTGCCCTCATTGGAGGACAACTTGCCCAACACCATCATGGAGGCCATGGCTTGTGGCATACCTTGTGTCGGTTTCAAGACGGGTGGTATCCCTGAGGAGATCGACCATAAGAAAAATGGGTATGTGGCGGAATACCGACACGCCGAAGACTTGGCACATGGCATCCAGTGGGTCTTGGATGAAGCCGACTATGCGTCGCTGAGTGCACAGGCTGTGAAGAAGGTGGCTACCCATTATTCGCAGAACAGCGTCTCTTTGCGCTATATCGAAGTGTATAATCAAGCTCTCGCTTATAAGCATTACAGTCTATGATCACGTTCTCTGTCGTCACGGTCACCTATCAGGCTGCTGATGTGCTCGCCCCTACGCTCGACAGTGTGCTGTCTCAAGACTACTTAGACGTGGAGCATATCATCGTGGACGGTGCGTCGCAAGACGGCACTATGCCGATGGTCATGGATTATGTGTCACGTTCAGAAGAGGCGGATAACGGTCATCAAATCATTGTCAGCTCAGAGCCTGACAAAGGTATCTATGATGCCATGAACAAAGGCCTGTCCAAGGCCACGGGCGACTATGTTTGTTTTCTCAACGCCGGAGACTGTCTGCCAGACGACGAAACACTCAGCCGTATCGCGGCGGTGGCGGAGAGTCTGGCCGACGGACAGTTGCCGGCGGTGCTTTATGGCGACACGGATATTGTCGACAGCGAGGGTCGTTTTCTGTATCATCGCAGGTTGTCGCCACCCGACCGTCTGACATGGAAGTCATTCCGGCAGGGTATGTTGGTATGTCACCAGGCCTTTTATGCACGTGTGGATATTGCCAAGGGTGTGCGTTTCGACACCCGCTATCGTTTTTCTGCAGATGTGGACTGGTGCATTCGTGTGATGAAAGAAGCGGAGCGACGCCACCTCAGGATGCTTCGTGTGAGTGGAGTGGTGGCTCATTATCTTGAGGAGGGGCAAACCACCCAGAACCATCAACGCTCCCTCAGAGAGCGGTTTAAAGTGATGGCTTCACACTATGGTTTATGCACCACCCTCGCCATGCATGGTTGGTTCGTGTTGCGTGCGGTTGGAAGAAAGATTAAGAACTAAAGCTGAAACTTCTTGGAGTTAAGGAGTTAAGAAGTTAAGAAGTTATTGCTTCGCTCTGGAGTTAAGCCATGACTCCATCTTCTCACTAATAGAGTATAGGGGTAATGGCTTAACTCCCTTTAACTCCTTAATTCCTTAACTCCTTGACTTCTGAAACATGAGTAAAAACCAAGGGGTGAGAATCGACTCTCACCCCTTGACAGTTAATGGTATCTTATTTCTTAGGAGTATCTCACTTTCTCTCCCACAATCACTTTCTTGTTGCTGGGATAGTGGTTGAGGCGGAGCAGTTGCTCTGGCGTGATGTTGTATCTGCGTGCGATGGAGTAGAGGGTCTCACCAGGTTCTACGGTGTGGTATTGTACGGAGCCTTTATAGGCGGTGGTCTTCTCCTCGTCACGCTTCATGGGTGTGGCCTCCTGACGCTGGCCGCCATAAACCTCCTCTTTGGTGTAGGAAGACACTTTCTGACCTCTTGCTGCAGTGGCTTTCAGTGACTCGCGGTCGATGGTGCTGCGGCGGAACGTATAAGAGTCGCCAGTGATGTCTTGGTTGCGGAAGTCGAAGAAGAGCGCCGGGTTGAGGGCTACACCGCACAGACGGGTCTCAAAGTGCAGGTGGGAGCCGGTGCTACGGCCCGTATTGCCTCCCAGTCCGATGGGCTGACCGGCACGTACGGTCTGGTTTTCTTTGACCAGGTGTTTTGACAAGTGGCCGTAGATGGTCTCCAGACCGTTGTTGTGGCGAATCACCACATAGTTGCCATAGCCTTTAGCCTCATATCTCACCACACGCACCTTACCGCTCCATGCGGCTTTGATGGTGTCGCCAATATAAACTTTGATGTCAAGACCTTTGTGCTGACGACCCCAGCGTGGACCGAATTGTGAGGTGATGACGCGGCTCGGGGTGGGCATGCAGAAATTGCGCAGGTTGATTTTGTAAGTCTCTGGCAGCTCCTCAGCCTTGTGTGCATAGCGGTTGTCCCAGTCTTTGTAAAGGGCTGCTGCAGGTGACTCTAAGTTTTCTCTCTCTTGAAATGATTGCAGTGCCAGCGTGTCGAGTTGTTTGATTTTTCTGTCGATGGGAGCCATGCGGGCGATAAGGTCCTGACCGGCTACTGGTAATGCGGCAGAGGTCAATACTACTGTCAATGCAAGATTTTTTATCGTTCTTATTACATTCATACTTTTCTTTTTCGATTTAAGTGTATCACTCCTCCAGTGATACTTCCCTTTTGGCAAGATGAAATAAGCGTCGCCAGAATCGCAATCATCGTTTATTTCATCAATGACAGTGCAAAGGTAATGCTAAAAATCGAGAAAAAAGAGGGCGTTAACAGTTTTTATTGTCGTTTTAACAATTTTAGGCTCATGAGGTGGGTTTCACATATTTTTATCCTCAGTGTACGACCAGTTTCTTGCCATTGCGTATGTATATACCTTTAGGCAACCTGGAGCCAAAAGGTATCTTCTCACCTTTCAGATTATATGTATTGACATGGGGAGTGACAGGAGACATCTGCATATCTTTGATGCCCTCCGTTTTGTCGTATGAGATGATATCCACACCGTTGCGGTTGAATGATACCAGGCGCAGCCGGATGATATATGGCCTTTCATACCTTGTCACCCTGATGAGGCCGTACTTAGGACAGCCTATGCCTTTGATGACTTGCATATTGACACCTCTGAAAGGATAGTCATTGTAATATCTGTCCTTTGTGCTGTCGGTTTTAAGATAATCGTAAACATTGCCGTCGTCGAGAACCATCTGCCCCACATTGTCATCTGTCACAGTCATGCGACAGCTGCTATATCCGCAGAGTATTTCTTTACCAGGTTCCCAGTCGAAATCAAGTGCGAGATGGTCGTCTGGGTCAGGGCTTGGGGCATAATAGTTTCTGAAATAAATCTGATGACCCTCTTCTCTGATTAGATATCGCCAATCTCCAAATAATCCATAATTAGTGGTACCGAGCGCCATTCTGTTCACTATCTTATAAGTCTTGCCATCCACGATGGTATCACCCATTACCACAGAAAGAAGGATAGGGCCATCTTCCCGATTGGCATAGACCTCCTGCCAGACCGTGTTGTCTGGGAAATACTGATCCTGTCCATTCACGGGGCAATAGCACATAAGAAATAATGCCAAAACCAAAATCTTAAATGAATTCATCATGCCGTTATAAAAAAATGTTCTCATAGAAAAAGTGTTTGTAGTCATGCAAAGATAATACTTTTCCCCCCCCCAAAAAAAAAACAGAATAAAATCGGGAAAAATAGGGAGTTTTTATGTCATTTTAACAATTTTAGTTGTAACGATTGGTAACGGTTGGCATTTTATGTATGGATGATCATTCATGAGATGGCTGCCCAGTTGATATTGGACTTGCGGAGGGCGGCGAGACGGCTCCAGAGCATGTTGTATTCTGGTTTTTGGCAGAGAGGGTCGGCATCGATGATTTTCTGTGCCTCGTCGCGTGCCATTTGCACGATTTGTCCGTCGTGTGCGATATCGGCAATCTTGAGGTCGAAGGCCATGCCGCTCTGCTGGGTGCCTTCGAGGTCGCCTGGGCCTCGTAGTTTTAGGTCGGCCTCCGCAATCTGGAATCCGTCGTTGGTGGCGCACATGATGTTGAGGCGCATCTGTGTCTCTTTTGACAGTTTGCGGGTGGTGACCAGGATGCAGAACGATTGGTCGGCGCCACGTCCCACACGTCCACGCAACTGATGCAGCTGTGAGAGGCCAAAACGTTGTGCGTCGAGGATGACCATCACCGAGGCATTGGGCACATTCACCCCCACCTCTATCACGGTAGTGGCCACGAGTATCTGCGTCTCGCCGCTGACAAACTTGCGCATCTCCTCCTCTTTGTCTTTTGGTTTCATCTGTCCATGCACCTTGCTCAGGCGGAACTCGGAGAAAACGTCGCACATCTGGCGGTATCCCACCTCGAGGTTTTTCAGGTCTGAGTTTTCACTCTCTTTGATAAGTGGGTAGACGATATACACCTGTCTGCCTGCATTGATTTGGTGGCGGATGCCTCTATAGAGACTGTTGAGTTGGTCGTCGTATTTATGTTCTGTGTAGACAGGTTTGCGTCCGGGCGGCAGCTCGTCGATGACGCTGACGTCGAGGTCGCCATACAGTGTCATGGCCAGGGTGCGGGGGATGGGTGTGGCTGTCATCACGAGGATGTGTGGTGGACTGTCGCTTTTGCTCCACAACCGTGCGCGCTGTGCCACCCCGAAACGATGCTGCTCGTCGATGACGGCCAGACCCAGTTTGCGAAACTGCACATTCTCCTCGATGATGGCGTGTGTGCCCACCAGGATTTGTATGCTTCCGTCGACCAGTCTCTCCAATATCTCTTGCCGGGGTTTCCCCCTGACGATGCCGGTGAGCAGTTCCACCGAGATATTCATGCCATGGAGGAACTGTTGGAGAGTGGCCAGATGTTGTTCGGCCAAAATCTCCGTGGGGGCCATGATGCAAGCCTGAAACCCATTGTCGAGGGCGATGAGCGCCGCCATAAGGGCCACCAGTGTCTTGCCCGACCCCACGTCGCCTTGCAGCAGGCGGTTCATCTGTCGTCCGCTCTTCATGTCGGCATGGATTTCACGCACCACACGTTTCTGTGCATTGGTGAGGGGGAATGGCAGATGGTCGTTGTAAAATCCGTTGAAGATCTGGCCGATGTGTTTCATGACGTAACCGCGGTATTTGCGGCGGTGGTCGCTGGCATAGCGCACGATGTTGAGTTGCACATAGAAGAGTTCCTCAAACTTCAGTCGCAGTTTGGCTTGGTCGAGGTCGTGTGCGCTTTGGGGATGGTGTATTTTACGAAAAGCCTCGTCACGGCTGATGAGATGGTGTGGTGTGGTGATAAATGGCGGCAGCGTCTCGGCGAGTGGCTCTTTCAGGCGGTCGGTGATGGCACGGATGATTTTCTCGATGGTGCGTGAGGTCATGCCGGCACGCTTCATCTTCTCGGTGGTCACATAGTAGGGCTGCATGCCCATGGCTGACAGTTGCACTTTTTCCGCCTTCTCGATTTCAGGATGTGCCAGTTGGAATCGGCCGCCATAAATAGTGGGGTGTCCGAAGACAATGTATTCAATGCCAGTGTGATAGTTTTCCAGTATGTATTGTGACTTGGCAAACCATACCAAGTCCACCACGCCGTGCCCGTCGCTGAAATGGGCCACCAACCGCTTGTTGCGCTTGCCACTGTCAAAAGACTCAAAGCTCAGAATCCTGCCTTTGATCTGAATGAACGACATACTCTCCAACAGTTCGCTGATGCGGTAGATATGGCGGCGGTCGACATACTTGTACGGATAATACTCCAACATCTCGCCGAACGAATGGATGTTGAGCTCTTTGTTGAGCAACTCCTTCCGTTTGGGTCCTACGCCGGGAGCGTACATGATGTCTTGACTGAGGAGGTCGTACATGGGCGGTGTTGGCTGTTGGCTATTCGCTTTTCGCTGTTATTCTTCGCCGATGAGGTGCAGGTATTGCATCTTGTGCTGGAGGGTGCGCACCGCTTCCTCTCCGATGAAGAAAGAGAGTATCTGGTAGGCGTAGGGCAGAGAGGCGGCTGGTCCTTCGCCGGTGATGATATTGCCGTCGATGGTGAAAAGCTCGTGGGTGTATTCGGCTCCTTTCAGATACACCTCAAATCCCGGTGAGCAGGTGGCTCTTCTGCCTTCGAGCAGACCGAGCGAGCCGAGTACCATCGGGGCGGCACAGATGGCTCCGATGCGCCCGCCCCGCTCATATTGTGCGATGAGAGCCTGGCGCACTCCCTCATGGTTGTTCAGGTTGGCCGATCCAGGCATGCCTCCTGGTAGCAGGAGCATATCGGCATCGCTGAGGTCTACCTCCTCAAACAGGTGGTCTGTCTTGACGGTGACTCCATGTGATGACTCTACATAGAGGTTGCAGGTGACACTGACTGTCACTACCTCTTGGTTGCCTCTGCGCAGGATGTCGACAGGTGCGAGGGCTTCTATCTCCTCAAAGCCATTTGCTAAGAATGTGTATATTTTTGCCATATGTGTAGATGTTGTTGTTGGGTTAGGATTGTGTGAATGGATGCTTTATTATACGATGGCAAAAATACGAAAAATAATCCGATTTTGGATGCTCATGTAGGAAATATCCCAGTCTCACAACGTTTTTTTGTCTCAAATCCGAGGATATCATCACGTTTTGTATTACCTTTGCGCTATTGGAAATCATAAAAAGACAAACTACAAGGTAATGAATCAGCTGAGAGTTTTTTTCTTGATGGCAGTCTTGTGTGGTTGCTGCTGTTGTTTGTCCGCTCAGGTCAAGATGGAGGCGGAGCAAGCGCAATATAGTCATTGCACAGTCGTGAGTGACAAGATGTATTCAGGTGGAAAGGCTGTACGCATGACGGAGAACAACGCTACCCTCAGTTTTTCCGTCGAAATGAGTCACAGCGGAAAGTATGTGGTCTATGTGGCGGGTGATGGCATCGGGGGAGAGAAAGTCGTCAACTGCAAGGTGAACGCCACCGGTACCGCTTTCCGGCTCGACCGTTATGGCGAAGTGGAAGTGGGCGTCTTCTACATGGGGCAAGGCACCAACACCCTGACCATCACGCCCAGTTGGACTTGGTATGACATCGACTATGTGCACATACAAGACAACGACAGCGCTCTTGAGTTCGACATCTCCACGACACCGGTGGACAGCGATGCCACTGAGTCTGCCCGGGTGATGTACCAATTTTTGCTGAACCAGTTTGGCAAGAAGACCATCTCTGGCATCATGACCGGCGACATGTCGTCGGACAATGGAAATGTCACGCAGCATGACGATGTGAAAGCCGTGTATCAAGCGTCGGGGAAATATCCTGCACTGATCGGATTTGACTTTATGAACGCCACGGGCAAAGATGCTGGCGAGGATTGGATGAGAAATTATACACGCAGTAGTGTCAATCTGGCCAAGGACACCTATCGTAGGGGTGGGTTCCCGGCTTTCACCTGGCACTGGCGCGACCCTTCCAGGGCCACCAATGAGTTTTATTCTGACAGGACGAGCATGAAAGTGACGAATGCCATGAAGAGTGATGGCAGTTGGAACACTTCGTCGACGCTCTATAAGAACATCATCAAAGACATCGACGCCATCGCCGATTTCTTCCTTGAGATGCAGAGAGAGGGGATGGCTTGTATCTTCAGGCCACTCCATGAGGCAAGCGGAGGATGGTTTTGGTGGGGCCGGGAGGGCGCAGAGCCTTTCCGCAAACTGTATCAGTTGGTGTATGATGAGATGGTGAGGGTGAAGGGCGTACACAATGTCATCTGGGTATGGAATGCTGACCCCGATGACGCTGAGTGGTGCCCTGGCGATGACCTTTACGATATCGTGTCTGCCGACATCTATAACCCTGACTTTGACTATTCAAGCAATGCTCCTACTTTTTACAACCTGCAGAAACTGACCCGTGGGAAGAAAATCATTGCCCTCTCGGAAAATGGACCCATCCCTGACATCCAGAAAATGGTGGACGAGGAGGCTGTATGGTCATGGTGGATGCCATGGTATCAGACTTGGGGCGGAGGATTCGTCGACAAGACCAGCCAGCAAGAGTGGCGGCTGTGCATGAACGACGACCGCGTCATCACCCTGGAGGACCTCTCCGAAGGCTGGGAGTCATTGGCTCCTGTCCAGACCCCCATCGTCCATACCACCATTGACACCCACCATGGAATCTATGACTTGAGCGGGCGGCCTCTAGCAGCTCCTCCTGTCCACGGTGTGTATATTGTTAAGGGAAAAAAGGTCATGGGCCGGTAAAAATTGCTTAAAAACGGCTTTTTTCTTTCCAATATCGATAAAATGATGTAATTTTGCAGAATTATCGGCTCACACTATTTAAGAAAAGAAGAATGTCGGCAAAAAAACTTAGATTTGCGGTTTTCGGCAATGTGTATCAAGCCAAGAAATCGGTGTCGATACAAAAAATCCTTTCTTTCCTCAATGAGAGGAAGGCAGAGGTGTTGTTTGACCGTGAGTTTTACGACTTTCTCACCAAGGGGCAGCATCTTGAAGTGCGTGCCGACCGGGTGTTTGAGGGCGATGACTTTGAGGCCGACTATGTCATCTCTATGGGCGGAGACGGTACCCTGCTCAAGGCTGCCAGCCGTGTGGGCGACAAGCAGATACCCATCATGGGTGTGAACATGGGCCGTCTTGGATTTCTGGCAGACGTCATCCCGGCAGAGATAGAGCAAGCCATGAAGTCGGTCTATAATAGAGACTATAAGACAGAGCGCCATTCGGTCATCACCGTCACTGTGGATGGTGGCGAACTCAAGGGTTGTCCGCATGCCCTCAACGACATCGCCGTGCTCAAGCGCGACAATGCCTCGATGATCAGTATACGTGCCAGTGTGAACGACGAGTATGTGGTCACCTATCAGGCGGATGGACTGATCGTCAGCACCCCTACAGGGAGCACCGCCTACTCCTTGTCCAACGGTGGACCTATCGTGACCCCTCAGACCAGTGTGATCTGCCTGACCCCTGTGGCTCCACACAGCCTCAATATCCGTCCAATCGTTGTGCCCGACAGTGCTGTGGTGAAGCTGCGTGTGGAGAGCCGTAGCCATAATTTTCTGGTGGCGGTGGACGGCCGCTCGGAGAAATGTGATGACTCGGTGACGCTGACGGTGCGAAAAGCACCGTTTGACATCCAGATATTAAAGCGCAACGACCATAAGTATTTTCAGACCTTGCGCGAGAAAATGATGTGGGGTGCCGACACCCGATAAAGAAAGAAAAGATGTTTTCAAAGATACGCGAATATTTCAAGACCGCAGACAGCAAATACTCAGCACGTGAGATCATGCGGTGGCTGTGGGTGATCTGGAAGGGCAACCGTCTTCAGGCCATCCTCAATGCCTCCATTGGCATCATCTCCGTGGTGGTCAGCCTGCTGGCGGTATGGGCCATCCAGAATGCCATCGACATCGCTGCGCACGCGAAGCAGGGGTCGATCTATCTTGCGGTGGGCCTGATGGGACTGTTGGTGCTTGCCAACTTCGCCCTGAACATCTCAGGTGTGTGGATCCGGAACATCCTTGGCATCAAGGCCCAGAATCGTATGCAGCAACGGATGCTCGACCGTATTTTGCGGTCGGAGTGGCACAGTAAGGAGAAACGTCATAGTGGTGATGTGATCAACCGTCTGGAGATGGATGTGAGCCACGTTATCACGTTTCTGACCGAGGTAATACCCAACTCACTCTCTACGGTGGCCCTTTTCGTCGGTGCCTTCGTCTATCTTTTCTCCATGGACAAGTTCTTGTCTCTGATCATCGTTGTGATGGTGCCGGTCGTTGCCGTCCTCAGCCGTATCTATGTGAGGAAGATGCGTGAACTCTCCAGAGAGGTGAGAAAGTCGGACAGTAAAGTGCAGAGTGTGCTGACAGAGACGATTCAAAACCGTATGCTCATCAAGATCATGGAGAGTGACGACGCTATGGTGGACAAACTGGAGAACACCCAGAGCGAACTACGCCAGAAAGTGGTGAAACGCACCTATTTTTCTGTCATCGCCAACTTTATCCTCAATTTTGGCTTCTCTTTAGGCTATCTCATCGCTTTCTTGTGGAGTGCGATACGTTTGTCGCATCATACCCTCACTTTTGGTGGGATGACGGCTTTCTTGCAGTTGGTGAACCGAGTGCAGGGACCTGCGAAAAACCTGACCAAACTGGTGCCACAATTTGTCTCTGTGTTTACGGCGGCAGAACGTCTGATGGAATTGGAAGAGAATCCGCTGGAGGAGCAGGGTGCGCCCATCTATGTCAAGTCGCCATGCGGCATCCGTCTGAGCCATGTGCATTATACTTACGATGAGAGTGACGCCAAGGTGATAGAAGACTTGTCATTTGATTTCAAGCCAGGCACGTGTACGGCCATCTTGGGTGAGACAGGAGCGGGAAAGACCACTTTGGTGAGAATGATTCTGGCGCTGATGAAGCCACAGGAGGGCAAGGTGGAGATTTACAACCACCATACGTCTAAAGAACTGACCCCACGTATGCGCTGCAATTTCGTCTATGTGCCACAGGGCAATACCCTGCTCAGCGGTACAATCCGTGACAACTTGCGCCTGGGTAAGCTCGACGCCACCGACGAGGAGATGGAAGACGCTCTTATTACCAGTTGTGCCGACTTCGTGCTGAAACTGAAGGATGGTCTTGACACCGAATGCTCTGAGTCAGGCGGTGGCTTGAGTGAGGGGCAGGCGCAGCGTATTGCCATCGCGAGAGCGCTGTTGCGCGACCGGGCGATTATGCTGTTTGACGAGGCGACGAGTGCGCTCGACCCGGAGACTGAGAAAAACCTGCTTCAGAATATCCTGGCCAAGCACGACCGCACCATTATCTTTATCACCCATCGCCCGGCCGTGATTGACTATTGTGACCAGACGCTGAAGGTGGAGAAAATTTAGTAAAATATTATAATGGCTACTCCTATACGGTCAGAAGAACACCCCGATCCTGATGTCGGCCGAGTTGCATGAAAGGCCGTAGGCATCGCGGCGTTCTCAAAGGCAAGCTCGAACAGTCTCTGATTCTTTCACTATTATTTCATGATTTTTTTGCCGTTTTGGATGTAGATGCCGGCGGGCAGGTTGTTGATGGACTGTTGACCGGTGCTCCGTCCGTCGATGGTGTAGAGGGTGGAGGGTCGGCTGATGTCTGCTGACAGGTTGTGGATGCCGGCACCCTCTTTCAGGAAGTTTTTCAAGATGGTGATGGCTGGCATAGCTTTGCCTGTCTCATTGTCAAACAACCCTGCGTTGTACCAATTGTCGGTGACGCGTTGTGTGTTCCAGTCAAGACCTTTCTCATTGGCCTCCATCATCCACCAGAACAAGCCGCAGACATGTGCATGGTCGTTGAGGATATTGATGAGCGCCTCGGTGAAAGCTTTTTGTCCCTCGGGTGAGATGGGGTAGGTGCCAGAGAGATCGTAGGATACATTGGAGGGTTGCCAATGGTGGAAATAACCTGTCTCGACTATCATGATTTTCTTGTCGGGGAAAGAGTTCTCCATGTCGGTGAGTACACTGTTGAGGGTTTGCAGTGTGCCATGATAATAGGGATAGTAGGATAGGCCGATGATGTCGTAGTCTACGTCGTATGACTTCATCTTGTTGTAGAACTGCTTGAGCACATTGCCTTGTGCCACCCGCTCGGTGTGGATGATGATACGGGCCTGGGGGCAGACCTCACGGCAGGCGCTGGCGGCTTTCTTCAGCAATGTGGTGAAGCGGGGCCAGTTGCTCTCGTTGTTGACATAGCATTTCTTCAGTGAAGAACCATTCTCTGCTCCCCACAGCATGCCATAGCTGATTTCGTTGCCCGTTTGGATAAAGTCGGGGGTGGCACCGGCAGCCTTCATCTCCTCGAGGACTTCTTTTGTATAGCTGTAGATTTTCTCGTAGAGGTCGTCATCGCTGAGTGAGAGCCATTCTTTGGGGGTCCATTGCTTAGCAGGGTCGGCCCAGGTGTCGCTGTAGTGGAAGTCGAGCATCAGTGCCATGCCTGCGTCTTTGATTTGCTTGCCTAAAGCCTTGACGTACTCCAGGTCTTGGCAGACGCCTTCTCCTTTGTGCGTGGCGGATGCGTTGGCGGGGTTGACAAAGAGTCGGACGCGCATGGCATTCATGCCCTGCTCGCCGAAATATGCCAATGGAGAATTGATGGCGTTGCCATTGGGGTCGTAGTAGTCGGCTCCATGTGAGACGTATGAGGGCAACAGGGAGATGTCGCCGCCTACAAATTTGTCATCGGCGTAACAGCAGAGGGTGATGACGCAAAGAATGAGGGTAATGTATCTTTTCATATAGTTTGGATGTTATTTTTTTGCAAACTTACTAAGTTTTTTTGATTTCTGACAACAATATGTGACAAAAAAACGGGACAAGTTGACACTTGCCCCATCTTTATTGAGTTTTGAGTTGTGGAGTTATTGCTGCTCTGCGTTTTGCTGTTGTGGTCTCTGGCCACGAGGACCACCGAAGCCTCTTCTTTGCCCCTGACCTCTAAAGCGGCTGTTCATCTCTTTGAACTTGGCTTTCTGCTCGTCGTTGAGTAGTTGCTCGATTTTGTTGTTGGTCTCCTCGCGCTTGGCTCTCATCTGCTCCATCGCTTCTCTTGAGGGACGCTCGCCTTGCCTCATCTGTCCACGCTCAGGCATATTGGCCGACTCCTCGGTGAGGATTTCTTTGATTTTGGCCTGTTGCTCAGTGGTGAGAGAGAGTTCTTTGGTCATCCGCTCCATACGGAATTCCACCATCTGTTGTCTGTCCATCTGTGGGCGCTGACGGCGCGCGTTGTCATCCTGTGCGTTTGCCCCAATGGTCATGACCATCAGAAGGGCTGCTAAAATTACCTTTTTCATAATCAATATTCTTTTTTTTGTTTGATAGCGATTGCAAAGATAACACTTTCTTGACAAGTTAACTTACAGTCTGTCGTCGATTTATGGTTTTTTATTATAAATTGATAACTTTTTTGCCATTGATGATATAGACTCCCTTGGGGAGCGACTTGATGGTGCGAGTGAGGTCTTCGCCTTTCTGCATCTGGCGTATCATCCTGCCGTCAAGGGTGTAGATGTAAGGCTGGAATGCCAACGAGGAGTCATCATAAATAGGTTCGTTGATGCTCGTTGTGATGTTGACGAGATACTTGCCGCCCTCTTGTGTGGCAGACACCTCGCAGAACGCGTCGGTTCGGATGTCATTGACATCTACAGTCTGCGGTGAGCCATTGCCGGTGCTGAAGACGAAGTTGACGCAGTCGGTCTCGCTGTTGATGGTGAAGGTCTTGTAGTACCATGTCTTGCCATCGATGACGGTGCTGGTGGTCACTTTGTCGCCGGGCCATGAGTTGTTTTGGGGTGCATGAGTGCCGTCACCTCCCCATGTCCAGAAGTTGATGTAACCGTTCCATCCCACCTGGTCGGCGTTGCAATAAACATTAATGGTCACAGCCTCTTTGCAGTTGTATGTGCGTGTGATGATGCCGCTGACAACGCCATTGACGAGAATACCGGCCTTGAGTACAGTGGTACCGATGGGGATGGTGATCTTTGTGCCACTGCTGACTTTGGTTGATGATGCCGTGGGAGTGGAGCCGTCGGTAGTGTAGACCACTTGTGCGCCATCCTGTGCCACCGCAGTCAGTGTGACGGTCTGCTCACCTTTGTAATCACCAGAAGAGAGGTCGGCCCAGGCGGTGGCCATCGACTTGTTGAGATAGTAAGCGTAGTGATAGCCAGAGAGTACTTTCACATAGTTGGCGTTGGTGGGCGTGTAGGTGCCGGCCGATGTGCCTACCACACAGAGTAGTTTGTTGTCTACGATGACCACGTAATAGTTTTGTGCGCTGGCGGCACTGAAGGCTTCACTCTGATTGTGAATGCCAGCTGCTTTGCGCACGTCGATCATGGCCTTGATGTCGTTTTTGCAGGCCATCCAGTGTTTGAGGAAGACGCTGGGGGTGCCAGGCATGGCCAGCAGGAAGGCATTGGCAGCCAGGGTGTCTTTCCGGATCGGGTCTTGAGCGGCGTTGCTCCGTTGCTCTGTATCGTGATTCTCCACGAATGTCACGGAGTAGCGTTTGTAGTTGTTGTCGGAGATGAGGCTGGTGTTGCCCAACTTGCGCCAGTCGCCGTTGATGGCGTCGCGTACGGTGTAGCGGAATGGAAAGTCGAAGGCGGCGCTCATGATGTTGCCGTCTACCTTGGTGGCGTTGAGCCAGTTTTTCACTTGTGAGGCATTGCCGTCCCAGTATTCTCCTACGGAGTAGGTGGGCTGTGCATCGTTGTTGTACATGCCAGTGAATTTGCCGGCGTAGCCTTTCACCATGTCATAACGGAAGCCGACATAGCCCAGGTCGCTGAGCAGCATTTTGAGATAGGCTTTCACGTTGGCCTGCACGTTGCTGCTGTTGTGGTCGAGGTCGCGCATGCCATCCCATCCTTCACCAGTGTCTTTGCTGTCGCTGAGGGCATATCCGTTGCTAGAGGCCCAAGTTTTGGTTTTTCCGCCGTCATCGTCAGCGCAGATGTCGGTCGACTTCAGTTCGTAAGTCACCCCATTGTAGGTTTCTCGTGGGAAGTCGACCCAGTTGGAGACATTCTTACGGTGATTGACCACCACGTCGGCGATGGTGCCGATACCTTTGGCCTTGAAGGTGTTGATAAGGTCGCGTAGCTCTGCCTCTGTGCCGAAAGAGCTGTTGTAGTTGGTGAACCAGTAGAGGTCGTCATAACCCATTGACTGTCCGCCGCAGTTGGCGCTTTGCGGCAGCCACACGAGTGAGAAATATTGTGCCAGTTCGTCAGCCTGACTTTTCAGGTTGGTCCATTTGGTGTCCTGAAAGGAGTCCCAGTAAAAGCCTTGAAGCATGACTCCCGAATAGTTGGAGGGCCATCCTTGTGCCATGACGCTCATTGTGGCAGCCATGACGATCATTGAAGTGATAATACGTCTCATGATTTATCCGATTAGTAGTCTTTGTTTTGCAAAGATAGCACTTTTTTTGACAAATGGTGCTGAGAGAGGAGGGATATGAGCGCAAAGCCTGTGCAAACGTTTGCACAGGCTTTGCGAAAAAGGGGAGCGACAGACGCTCCCCTTGATGTTTACTCACCGACGACGATGACGCAGCGGTTGCGGTCGTTCTCAGCGAAGGGCTGTACGGTGTCGCCATAGCTGCTGACATCCATGCGGCTTCTTGAGATGCCTTTCTTCTCGAGGGCTTTGGCCACTTTTTCGGCGCGTGCCTTGGCATAGCCTACGTTGACCTTTGGATTGCCTGTACCCTTATCGGCGTAACCTTTGATAGTGATGCCCTTGGTGGGATATTTGTTGCACCAGGCTACGATGCGGTTGAGAATGGTCTCTGGGTCGGGATCAGACTCGCGGATGGTGTAGAAGAAGGTCTCATTGAGAGGCTCATCCTTGACCACGACTTTGGGTTCTGGCTTAGGCTCTGGCTTGGGCTCTGGTTTGGGTTCTACCACGGGAGCTGGTTTCTCTTCCACGACGGGTGGCGGTGGCAGTACGACAGGAGCGGCTTTCTTCTTCATGCCAAACTTGAAAGTGAGGCCGAGCAGGGCAGTGATCTGCCAGTCGGGGTTGAAGTTGGCTTTCAGGTTGAAGCAGTCGTTCTTGTAGTTGGCATCGAGTTCGAGGCTGAGACCCAGATTGCGGGAGAAATTGTACTCAAACTGTGTGCCGAGGCGTCCGTTGTAGGAACTGTGCTTGGTGCTGCACAGGTCAGGACCTACATAGAAGTTGTTGCCACGGGTCATGCCGTTGACGATGCCCTTGTACTCATCGAAGTCCCAGCCGTAGTTGACACCGAATCCTGCGAGCAGGATCCAGTTGAACTTCTGCGACATGCGGTTGGGGTTGAGGATGTTGGACATATTCATGAGCAGGTCGAGGTCGCCGGTGATGGCCTTGAAGGTGTAGTCGGCGTCAGCGGCGAGGCCAGGGAAGCGCTCCTGCTGGAATCCGCCCTTGATGTCATATCCCTGGAAGTGGAGTCGAGCTCCTACTTTAGAGTTGAAGTAGCGTCCGAAAGAAACGCCAAACTGTGGAGTGACGAGGTCCATGAGGTCGTAGTGCGTGAGCGTGACCTGTGCACCGCCTTGCAGGGAGATGAAGTTGTGGGGATAATACTCCTCACTCACGTTGTCTTGTGCGAGGGCAGCGGTGGACACTCCGAAGAGGAGTGCCACGGCTGCTGCTATATTCATTAATTTTTTCATAATCGTGCTTCTTTTAAGGTAAGACGGTTTACTCTACGGTGCAGTAGATCTTGTCGGAATTCTTGCGGGTGGGGTAGAGCTTGATGGTGTTTCCAGCCACTTTGATGTCTCCACCATTACCCACCAGGTCGGTCAGTGAGTTGCCGGCACCGTAGCCGAGGTTAATGCCCCAGTCGTTGTTGGCAGTGAATTTCCATCCGTCAGCTGTGACACCAGCGTTGGTGATGACGTAACAGAACTCATTGGCATCCCAGGTCATCTGCTTGCTGTCGTCGGCAGGGTTCCAGCTATTGAAGCTGCCCACGAGGTTCATGTTGTTGATCTTCACGGCGTTGAGCGTGTTGTTGGCCAGGTCGAGGGTTACGTAGTAGACGCCCTCACCTGCATTGGCCTTGATGTTGCCACCGCCATCGGCGAAGTCGCCAGTGATGCCACCGGTGAAGGTGCCACTGTTGATTTCATTGTCCCATGAGCCAGGTACGCGCTGGAACTTGAACTCATTGCCCCATCCGTTGGGATCAGCGCAGTAGACGTAGCCTGTGTAGACACCGTCCATGGAAGCCGACTCAAGTTTCTGCTCTGCTTTGGACCATCCGTCGGTGGCACCGATGAAGTAGACATACTGAGCGAAGTTGAGTGGTGTGATGGTGTAGGTATAGTCCATCATGTTGACAGAGAAGCGATAGTACTTGGCCGAACCGTCGACACAGAACGAGTGGTCGCCGTCGAGGTTGTAGCGGCGGTCGAAGGAACCGCTGAGGTCTTTGCTGTCGCCTTTAGTGCCGAAGAGTTTGTTCCATACGCCCTCGCCCACAGCGTCGATGGCCTCATCATCGCCGAATGCGAACCACATCTCGCCGCCAGTGCTCTCGAAGGTGTAGGTGAACACGGGGTCGTCGAAGACGCTCTTGTCGCTGTGTGAGAACTTCTGAGCCTTGGAGTTGTTCCAATCACCCGGACCACCAATGAGGTAGTAATTCTCAGCGATGTTGAGGGGCTCAATCTGATAGCTGTAGTCCATCATGTTGAGGGTCACTTTGATGAGCCTGTTGCCAGCTGGCACGCAGAACGAACCATCGTCGGTGAGGTTGTAGCGGCGGTCGAGGGTACCTGTCAGGTCTTTGTTGCCGTTGCCCTTGGTGGTACCGAAGAGTTTTGACCAGTCGTTGTCGTTGGCGATGGCATCGCATGCCTCGTCGTCACCGATGGCAAACCAGGTGTCGCCCTCTGAGGCATTGAAGATGACGGTGAAGATAGGATCCTCATAGACATCCTTATCGCTGTGCGAGAACTTCAGTGCCTTGGTCTTTGCAGACTCAGCCCAGTCGTTAGGACCACCCACAATATAGTAGTTTTGTGAAATTTGTGGTGCCTTCGGGATGGCAGTGATATGGAACACGCCAGAAGTGGTTGTCTTCACTGAAGTGATGCCATTGTTTAGCCACATGCTCACGGTGGCATCGATGGCGCGCTCTACGGGGCGACGACCATATTGGCTGATGACATAGTCTTGCAGGTCGGATGCCAACATGGTGCCGTCGCCGCTGATCTCGTAATTGTTCTCACCCAGGGTGATGGTGTATGAAGGCTTGTAGGAGTCGTCAGTCGTTGTCGGTGCGACGATGTCGCACACTTTCACTCGCTCGTCGGTGACACTGTTGAAGTCGATGACTCCAACGCTGATGATGCTGCCGTCGCCGAAGATAACCTTCTCAGGCTGGTCGACCACCTGTGGGGTTAGCCAGTCTTTGTAGTCGTCGGTGCAAGCTGCCAACGATGCCACAAAAGCCATTCCTAATAATATTTTTTTAGTCATAATCGTATCTTTTTTTATTCGGTTGCTTATTTCTCCATCAGCATGTAGTCGCCGGTGATGTCATTGAACAAGAATAGGTAGTTGCCCTCGGGTATCACAAGGTTGCCGTCGCCATCGGCTTCTCCGGCAAGACCGCTCTTGTAACCCCAGTTGGTATCCCAACTGCCAGGAACCTTCACTTTCAGTTTGTCGCCGCCTTTCACCTCAAACTTCCAGATATGGTTCTCACATCCGTCGAGGGTGAATACAGGTGACATATCAGAGTCGTTCCATTCGTTGAAGGTGCCGGCCACGCAGAGTTGCGGATAGACCTTCACGTCACCATCGTATTTGTCGATAGTGATTTCGTTGCTCTTCGTGTCGAGATTGATGGTGTAGTAGCCCTTCTCGATAATGCCGATGTTGTGGTTGTCGCCGTCATAGTCGCCGAGGAAGCTGCCTGGGTTCTTCACGTTGGTGAAGTTGAGTTGGCTACCCCAGTCACCTGGTGTGAGCACGAACTTAAACTGTCCCTCCTCGGGGAAGTAACCGGTGAATGAGGTCATACCTCCGCCAGTGGTGGCGTCGTATTGCTCATTGGGCACGAGGAACATTGGCACGAGACCGTTGCCCACGCCGTTGGCGTCATTGCTCCAAGAGGCACTGCCGATGCAACTGCCCACCATGTACCAGATAATCGGAGCGGCGGGTTTCAGTTCGATGTAATAAGGCACCGCCTTGAGGCTCACCACATTGGAGTAAATGGCATTGTATTCTTTGAAACCTGCGTCAACGATGGCTGCTTTCACGCGAATGGCGAGGTCGAGGATAGAAGGCACTGCGCTGGCATCTTTCCATCCGTTAAGCATCACGAGCCAGCGGTCGATGGTCTCGGTGTTGAGCACTACGTCCTTGCCACTGCTGTAGGACTCGTCCATGATGAAATAGTCGGCACCGGTGTTGTCCTCAGCATTGGGGTCATATGCTTTGCTGAAAGAGTTGGTCGGTGAGATTTCCACCTTGTAGGTGGGAACAACAGGAGTATCGAAATCGTTGTATGGTCTGGGCTGTGACCATGAGAGGGCCACAGACTGTGATTTCTGCAGGTCAATAGCAGCACCTGAGATGGCAGGTTCGTTGAGTTCGAAAGTCGTAGGTTGCGTCAGCACGGGGTTGGAATCCCTGTCCTCCTCGCAGGCTGTCAGGGCAAAGGCACCGACCAGCAGCAACATTGAAAATTGATATATCTTTTTCATACGTGTATTGTCTTTATGCTTGATTTTTTACTTGCAAAGCACATTAATACCCTGGGTTCTGAACGAGGTTGGGATTGGCGTTCATGTCCTCATCGGGCAGGGCATAGAGATTGCGGAAAGCAGGTATGCTGGCTCCGTTCTCAGCACCAGCCTTCCATTCCCACAGGTACTGGCCGCTGCGGTCGCCACCGAAATATCCATAGCGGATCAGGTCAGTGCGGCGGTGGCCCTCGAAGTAGAGCTCACGGGCGCGCTCGTCGAGAATCTGGTCGACGGTGTAGCTGCTCGTAGTGGTGGTGTGTGCACGTTGACGCAAAGCATTGATATAGTTGGCGCCTGTGGCAGAGGTGGTGCCTCCGTTGAGACGTGCGTCGGCTTCTGCGGCGATGAGGTAGGCTTCAGCCGAACGCATCAGGAAGAAGTCGGCGTCGACGAACTGTGAGTTGTGTGACGTGCCGCCACTGGCGTAGGTGTTGCGGAATTTACCCACCGCATAGCCTGAGGTGAACTCGCCTGGAGTAGAAATCTTGAGTTCGCGGTCGATGCCGAAGAACAAGGCACGGTCGTCGCCTGCTGCGGCTGCCATGTTTCTGATAGTGGCTTGTGGTGCATCGTTGTTGGGGAAGAATTTTGACACCAACTGGATGCGGGCACGGTTGCCAGCCCATAACTCACTGGTGTTGAGGTTGTTCTCAGTGTCCATGTCTGCTTTCCACGTTGAAGCAATGAGGAAGAGAGATGTACACCAAGCAGTGGTCTTTACACCATCCTGAATCAAGGGGAGAATGGCCTCCTGTGATGCGCCCGTGCTGCCGTTGTCGCCCATGAAGAGCATCTGGTAAGCACTCCAGCCATTCATGCCAGTGGTCCACAGCTTGTGCGGGCCGTTGATGACTTTCTCGGCGTACTCCTTGGCGGCAGCCCAGTTGGCAGTGCCGGTATAGACCTCGGCATTGAGATACATGCGGGCGAGCAGCAGGTTGGCGGCATCCTGGTCAGCGCGGCCATAGCCTTGGTCGGTGTCCTTGCGTGCTGCGGGTGCCAACAGTTTGTCTTTCACGTCAAGCAGTTCGCTCTCAATCCACTTGAAGAGGTCAGCACGCTTGATTTGCTCAGGAGGAGTGGACATCAGGGCTGTGGCGAAAGGCACATTGCCGAAGGCGTCCATCAGGTGATAGTAATAAAGGGCACGGAGGAAACGAACCTCTGCCTCACGGGTGGCGTCGACACCAGCGCAGACATCCAGATAGTGGTTGCAATAGGTGATGCCAACATAGAGTCGATAGTAGAAACCTTTCAGCATCGGGTGAGATGCATCAGATTGGCAGTAGTTGTAAGCGGGAATGCCGGGGTCGCCCCAAGCGCAGAGAGCCTCGTCGGTAGGTAGTTCGTTGGAGTTCCACAACTGGCGGACGAAACCAGCCGTACCGCCGTCGAGACCGTCGATATCGCAGTCGCCATTGGCACCTCCCTGACCTTGCAGAGACATGGAGGCATAGCATTTGGTGTAGAGAGCCACCTCATCGGGCACCATCGTCTTACTGGGGTCGATAGGAGTGACATCCAAATCGCCGGTGCAAGAGCTAAGTCCTGCTATCACCAGTGCTGCTGCGGGAATGATGTTTTTGATATATCTGAAGTTCATATTCTTAAATTTTTATGATAGTTATCTTTTTCAATGTCTGTATATCCATTTAGAAAGAGAGGTTCAGACCCAGCAGGATAGTGAGAGGACGTGGGTATACGTTGTTGTCGATGCCTTTGTACACCTCAGGGTCAATGCCCTTGTACTTGGTGATGGTGAACACGTTGGTGGCAGATGCATAGATACGTCCGGTCAGACCGTTGTAGTTGCCGCCCTTGAAAAGGTTGCTGAACGAGTAGCCCAAAGTGATGTTGTCACACTTGAGGAATGAGGCATTGCGTACGAAATAGTCGGAGAGGGGATGGTCGTAGGTCACCCAACCCGCTGCTACAGCCTCAGGCATCGTGTTCTGCAGGTAGCCGAACGATGAGTCGAAACGTTTCTCGGTGTTGTTGTAACTCATTCTCTTGTCCCAGTAGACATAGTTGTCGAAATTGGCGCGCAGACCGAAACCGAAGTCCACATTCTTGTATTGCAGACGTGAGCTCAGACCGGCAGTGTAGGGTGCGAACGGGCTCTTATAGATATAGAGGTCGGAGTTGTTGATGATGCCGTCGGCATTGCGATCCACATACACACCTTCGATGGGCTTTCCTGCCTGGTCATAGACTTGCTGATAGACATAGTAGGAGTAAGCGGGATAACCCACGGTATGAATCTGACAGGTCATACCGGTACCTGCTGAGATGCCACCAGTGGTGATTTTGGAGGCTTCGCCTGTCAGCTCGGTGATCTTGTTCTTGTTATAAGTGAAGTTGGCGGTCACCTCCCACTGCCAGTTTTCAGTCACCACGGGACGGACGGTGAGCGATGCCTCAACGCCTCGGTTCTCCAGTGATCCGATGTTGGTCGGCACGGTGTTGCGGAAGTTGGAACCTGCAGATACCGATGCCCAGTTGATCAGGTCGGTGGTCTTGCGGTAATAGTAATCGATACTACCGCTTACACGGTTGTGGAAGAACTGGAAGTCGAGACCAGCGTTGTAGGTAGTGGTGGTCTCCCATTTCAGGTTCTTGTTGTATGCGTCGGGGCGATAGAGAAGTCCTTCGTCATTGACGCCGAGAATAGGATAGCGGCCGTCTACATTGGTAGAGTTCACGTTGTAACTGGCGAAATAGTTGTAGTCGCCGATGCCGTCCTGCTGACCGGTCTTACCCCAGCCTAAGCGGAGTTTGATTTCGTCTATCCAACTGACGTTGCGCAGAGGAGCCTCTTCGTTGATTTTCCAACCGAGGGCAACAGACGGGAAGGTGGCCCAGTGATCGAAGAAGCGTGACGAACCGTCACGGCGCACGGTGGCAGTCACCATATAGCGGTCAAAGGCAATGTAGTTGGCGCGGCCGAAGAAGCTCACGAGGAAGCTCTCAGACTTCCATGGGATGACTTTTGCGTCATAGGGATATTGCTTGCCTTTGGCATCCAGAGTCGTTCCGTCATCCAAAGAGATGATTTGCTGTGTGGTCATCGGGTAACGGCCGGCATAGAACGACTCGCCCCAGTGCTTGCTATGGCTCCACTCATAACCCACCATGATGTCGAAGTGCTGGGTCTTGAGGAAGTCTTTGTAATACTGTGCATAGGCAGAGAAAGTGAGGTTGTATTTGTGCTCCTTGGAGTAACCACTGTTGCCATAGTAGAAGTTGGAGGGTCCCCAGTCGGCATAGTCGGTGTCCTGCTTACCGTTGGCCCAGTCGCCGTTGGCACTGGCATGGAGGCGCAGGTCCTCAAAACCGTGTATCTGATAGTCTGCCTCGATACCACCCATGTAGTCGTAGGAGTTGGCGCGGTCGTTCTTCTCATAAAGACGTGAGAGAGGATTGGCTACGGTGTTACGGTTCCACATGATAGGGAAGTTGGGGTCTTTCAGCGAAGCACCGGTATCAGTCCATTGCCAATAGCCGTGGAAGTTCTTGTATTTCTCATCAGTTGAGGTGATGGGCTGTGTGGGGTCCATACGCATGGCATCACCGATGGCTGCCTCGTTGGCATAATGGGTGTGGGCGTACATGAACTTGCCGTTGATGTTGAACTTCAGGTGGTCGTTCAGCAGCGAGGGGTTCAGGGTGACGCTGGTAGTTGCACGCTGGAAGTTGGAGGTCTTCAGGATACCGTTTTGGTCGGTGTAGCCTACACTGAAACGATAGGGCATATTCTTCAAGCCGCCCTGCACGGTCACATTGTGATCAGAGCTCACAGCGCCATGGAAAATCTCCTCCTGCCAGTCGGTATTGGCATTGCCTAAGAGAGAGGCTGCTTCAGAATCTTCACCGTAGTAACTCTTGATGAACTTGCGGTACTCGTCGGCATTCAGCAGGTCGAGCTTGCTGTTCTTCATCGAGTAGGAGACGTTGCCGTTGTAGCTCACTTTCGGAGCCATACCGGAGCGGCCTTTCTTGGTGGTGATGATGATGACACCGTTTGAACCACGGCTACCGTAGATGGCGGTGGCAGAGGCATCTTTCAGCACGGTGAAGCTTTCGATGTCGTTGGGGTTGACCATCGTCAGGGGGTTGGCGGCACCTTTGACACCAACGTTGTCCATGGCCAGACCATCGATCACGATAAGGGGGTCGGTGCTGGCGTTGAGGGATGAGCCACCACGGATGGTGATGTTGGCACCGCCACCAGGGGCACCGCCATAGTTGGTCACGCTCACACCTGCAATCTTACCTTGCATCATGTCTTGGGCGTTGGTGATGAGACCGTGGTTCTTCTCATCGGGCTTGACAGCGGTCACCGAACCAGTGAGGTCGTTTTTCCTGGCCACACCGTAACCGATGACCACCACCTCGTTGAGGGAATGGGAGTCGTCTTGCAAAATCACCTCCACATGGGGAGCAGCGGCCACTTCTGCCGTCTCATATCCGATGTATGAGATCTGCAGCTTGTCGCCTTGCTTGGCTTCTATCACGAAGTTACCGTCAAAGTCAGTGACGACACCGCCGGGTTGTCCAACCACACGGACGGTAGCGCCGATAATGTCTTCGCCGGTAGCATCTTTCACATGGCCATTGACAGTTAATGACTGTGCAAAGGCACTTGCGGAAAGGATGAAACCACACAATATGGCCATCATCCTTAAAGGCAATTTGATTTTTACCTGCTTCATCATTTTTGTTATTAAGTTAACGATATATTAAAGTTTAGATATACAGTGTATATGCTTCAGTTAGGCTAATAATTGGCATCATATGTAAAAACAATGCAAAAATAATACAGATATGCTAAAGTTGTTTTTTTTTAACATAAAAATTTTAATATTGCTCAATGCAATCGTTTGCACAAACAATTATATATTTAATAATAGGTGGAAGAACAACTTATTCATCTTTTTCTTACTTTTGCATCGGCGAATGTATGCAAAGCCTATGCAAAAGACTTGTGTGACACTCCTACCCTATTAGGACCCACTTTAAGTACGTTGAGAGATGAAAGAACATTCACCCATCACGATGAAAGACATCGCCACGGCACTTGGTGTCTCTGTTGCCACGGTGTCGAGGGCGCTGAAAGACAGTCCGCGTATCAGTCCGGACCGTCGAGAGCTCATCAAGTCGTATGCCCGTGAGCATAATTTCACACCCAACCTATTAGCGGAGTCCCTGCGCAACAGTAAAACGCGGCCGCTGCGGATCATCGGAGTCATTATCCCTCAAATCAATCATTTCTATTTCTCTTCCATTCTGAGTGGCATTGAAGAGGAGGCCTCAGCCAGGGGGTATCAGCTGATGGTGGCCCAGAGCGACGAGCGGTATGAGCGAGAGGTGCGTATCTGCCAGTCGTTTTTTGAAAACAAAGTCTGTGGTGTCATCGTCTCTCAGGCGAAAGATACGATGAAGTATACCCATTTTCAACATCTGATGGATAGTGGGGTGCCCTTGGTGTTTTACGATCGTATTTGTACGGGTATCAACTGCAGCCGAGTCGTGGTGGACGACTATATGGGAGCCATGACTGCTGTGACACACTTGATAGACACGGGGTGTCGGCGAATTGCCTTCTATGGTTCCTCGATGAAACTGGAGATATCTAAAAACCGTTTCAACGGTTATAAAGACGCCCTATTTAGACATGGATTGCAGATGGATGAGCAGTTGGTGCTTATCTGCGACAACCGCGCAGACGCTGAGTTGGTCACCCCGGAGCTCCTCGAGATGAAAGACCGGCCGGATGCTTTTTTCGCCGTCAACGACGACACCGCCATCGGTATCCTCTACACGGCCAAGCGGATGGGCCTTCATGTGCCCGACGATGTGTCTATCTGCGGGTTTACCAATGGAGAGCGTGCTATAGCCTGTGACCCGATGCTCACTACTGTAGAGCAGCGTGGGCGTATGGTGGGAGAGGAGGCCGCCAACATACTGATTGGTCAGGTGGAAGGCTCTCTCCCGATGGATCGTGCAGAGAAACGTGTCGTGCGTACTCGGCTGATAGTGAGAGGCACAACCCGAAAATTATCATAAAAGACAACATAATAAGGCCATATAATAGAGAACAATAATAAAAGAATAAAACTATGAAGACAAAACCCGATTTAACGTTTTGGAAACTATGGAATCTTAGTTTCGGTTTTTTTGGTGTGCAGATAGCTTACGCACTTCAGAGTGCCAATATCTCGCGCATTTTCCGCACTTTGGGTGCCGACCCTCATAATTTGAGTTTTTTCTGGATCTTACCACCGCTGATGGGTATTTTGGTGCAGCCGATTGTGGGTACCCTGTCAGACAAGACCTGGTGTAGGTTTGGACGCCGCATTCCCTATCTCTTTGTCGGAGCTGCCATGGCTGTTGCCGTGATGTGCCTGTTGCCCAATTCCGGTTCGCTTGGTCTGGCCGTCTCTACGGTCATGATTTTCGGTCTGGTGATGTTGATGCTGCTCGACACGAGCATCAATATGGCCATGCAGCCGTTTAAGATGCTGGTGGGCGACATGGTGAACGAAAAACAAAAGGCTAAAGCCTACTCCATTCAGTCGTTTCTCTGCAACGCTGGTAGTGTGGTAGGTTTCCTCTTCCCCTTTGTCTTTACTTGGATAGGACTTAAAAACACTGCTCCCGAGGGTGTTGTGCCGCCATCGGTGGTGTGGTCGTTCTACATTGGGGCCGCTATCCTCATCCTCTGTGTCATTTACACGACACTGAAGGTGAAAGAATGGAATCCACAGGAATATCGTATGTATAATCCTGTGTCGGAGGAAAAAGAAGACAAGGCCAACTGGTTTGCGTTGCTGAAGAATGCCCCCTCAATGTTCTGGAAAGTGGGTCTGGTGCAGTTCTTCTGTTGGTCGGCATTGCTTTATATGTGGACTTATGTTACAGACGCTGTGTCGGAGACCGTCTGGGGCACCACCGACTCCACGACAGAAGCCTATCAGGTGGCTGGCAACTGGACAGGTGTGCTGTATGCCATTCAGGCCATGGGCAGTGTGGTGTGGGCTACGCTCCTGCCACGCTTTAAGAGCACGAAGCTGGCCTACGCAATGAGTTTGGTTCTGGGGGGCATCGGTTTCGCACTGATACCTTTCTGTCCTGACAAATATTTGCAGATTGTGCCGTTCCTGCTCATCGGTTGTGGTTGGGCCGCTATGCTGGCCATGCCTTTCACCTTTGTGACCAACGCACTGCAGGGATATGGTCACATGGGTGCTTACCTGGGCCTTTTCAATGGCACCATCTGTGTACCTCAGATAGTGGCAGCCTTGTTGGGTGGCACGATTTTCACCGCATTGGGCGGCCATCAGAGCACGATGATGATTGTTTCTGGTGTCCTTATGGGGATTGGAGCTCTCTGCGTGGCTGGCTTGAAAGACAAAAAAGCTGTCAGTAATTAATTAGTAATTAGTAGTTAGTAATTAGTAGTTTTAGCCAAGGCAGGGGTTTATAAGTCCTGCCTTGGCTTATTTTTAGGGAGAGATTTTACCCGGAGATCCAGACTTTTCGGAGATTCCGGTTTTTCCGGCCTTTCCTTCCTATTTATTGTTTAAAGAGATGGGGGATAAACTGTTTCAGGCCACGGCGCCAGGTGAGCCACTCATGGTGTGTGCCCTCGGAGACATAATAGTCGGCGTTGATGCCTATGCCACGCAGGTCTTCCACCAGTTTGCCAGTGCCGAAGTTTTCCTCGCTGCCGCAGGTGAGCAGCAGATAGTGAATCTTCTTGTTGAACTCGTCGGCCTTGGTGAAGATACCATCATAGGAAGTTTTGACATCCAGTCCGAAGATGGCTCCGCTGAATGCGCCCATCCACGCAAACTTATCCATGTTGGCCAGCACGACGTCAAAGGTCTGATGACCACCCCATGAGAGACCTGCCATGGCACGGTGATCACGGTCGGTGAGGGTGCGGAAGTTGCCGTCGATGTATGGTATCAGGTCATTGATGAGCACCTTGTAGAAAGAAGCGCCGTAGGAGCTGAAGCCCGCTCTGTTGTCGCCGCCCCTGAATGGAGCCTTGATATCGCCGCTTTCCATCACCACGATCATAGGCACGGCTTCTTTGTCGTAGATGGCGTTGTCGAGGATGTGCTGCATCTTGCCTTGTTTGCTCCATCCTGTCTCATCCTCACCCATGCCATGCTGCAGATAGAGCACAGGATAGCGCTTTTTACCCTTCTCATACTCAGCGGGCGTATAGACCATGGCGTGCCGCCACTCGTTGGTGGATGACGCATAATAGTAGATAGAGCGTACCTGGCCGTGGGGGATGCCCTGACGTGGACGATAATAGTCGCCTTCACTGCCCTCAGGTATCTCTATACCGCCAGCTTCACGGTTACAGCCGAAGAATGTCTCGGTGGATGGGTCGATGAAGTTGACGCCGTCGATGTTTATGAAATAGTAATGGAAGCCCACCACGAGTGGGTCGGTGACACACATCCAACCCCCTTTGCCGTCGGGCTGCATGTCATATTTCTTGTTGCAGATATCGAGTATCACCTTCTTGGCTTGGGGTGCATTCAGATAGAAATAGCCGCGGCGCTGCTTGTCTACTTTGGGGAAGTCATTGCCAGGAACGGTGGTCTCTGCGATGAAGGCGTCGGCAGGCACCTCTATTTTCTTATAGGGCGACTCGATCTTCGGACGCTTGGGCTCATAACCCAGGAAACGTGCCACTGCCTCACCGTAGCGGCAACCCAGTTCACGATAGCCGGCGGCATCGAAATGCAGGCGGTCGGGACCGTTGGTGCAACCATCAGAAGAGATGACCTGGCAGGTGTGGATGGTCTGCGGCAGTTCGTTGATCTGCTTGTTGCATCCTATGCAGACACCCTTGCCGTCAGCCTGTACGACACCACCCACATAGAGGTTGACTTCCTCAGGCTTCAGTTTCAGGTCGCCAAGCAGTGCATCATATACTTGCTGCACCTTTTTGCCCCATTCGGGGTCGCCGGTGTTGGATTCACCCTGATGCATGAGGATTCCCTTGATGACACCGTCTTTTTGTGCTTTCTTTGCAAGTTCCACCAATCTTTGATAGGGGTTGTTGCCGTATGCTTCGAGCATCCCTTTCATCCAGTTGGGAGCCTCGTTTTTCGCATATTTCTCAATCTCGCTGGGCATGAAACCTTCAATCTTGATGCCTCCAACGGCCACATGAATCACACCCACGCGCACTTCTTTCGGCAGCGACTCGATGAGTGTGCGTCCAAACCAGTCGGCAGGGGTCAGTCCGGTGTTGGGGCGACAGAGTGGGGGCACGGCCTCGCACCATTCACCCATCTTTCTGCCACGCTGTGGGTCGTCGACCGCTGGCATGAGCAGGAATCTTGGTCCAGGACTCACCAGGTCTTGTGCTTCAGGCCTTGCGTTTCCTTCCATATTTGACTGTCCGAAACAGAGGAAGATGTAGAAATTGGGGTCGGGTGCAGCATATGCGCTGAGCCCGATGAGCAGCATGATAGCTGTTAGAATTTTTTTCATTGTCATCATTGATTAATATTTTGTAATAACTTTATTGACATTGTTGAATGCAAAGTTATTTTATTTATATGTGAGAGAGTTGCATTTTTGTTTCATTTCTTTCTGTATTTATCACATGCTTTTTGATTTTACGCCTGCAAAAGTCTATGTTACATTAGAATTTGTGTATTAAGTAAACATGTTTTAAATTTGCATTCAGAAATTAATTGGTTAGGTTTATTATATTTTAGTTTGTTTTATGTTTAGGAAAAGTTGAAACTTTATTAATCACTATGAAATTGAGGCCGGTGTCGACTCCTACGTGAGTAAGGGCTGATGATCGGCCTCATATAATTGAGATACACTTTTTAGACAAAATAACATCACCAGTGTAGGTGGTATTGAATTTTACATTGCGCGTGTAGACCTGGGCTCGTGAGAGTCCGGGTCGATTTTTTATGACAATATTTCAAGAAGCAAGTGTTGTGCAAACGTTTGCACAACAAATTGGGATGAAATTGAACTTTTGGATGACAATGAGTAAGAATTATTTGTAATTTTACACCATCATTACTAACCAAACTGTCATTATGAATTTACATTTTAATATTGATTACAGGACGGCATTTGGCGAAGAGATTGTGCTCAATCTTATCTCATCCAATCGTGAGGGTGATAAAGAGATCATCGAGTGCCAGATGTCTACCCTTAATGGCGAGCGCTGGATGTGCTCCCTCAACAAAGTGCTTCAAGCCGGTACTTACCTTGATTATTATTATAGTGTGAAGCGTGACGGACAGATGGTGCGCCGCGAATGGACCCTTGAGACCCATCGGTTGGAACTGGTGGCTCGCAAAGGTGAGAGCTACACCATCTATGACCACTGGATAGACATACCAGACAATGCCTATCTATACAGTTCGGCATTCACCGAGTGCATCAACCGACGTGAGCATATAGACCCACAGAAACATAGTTTTCTGAAAACGGTGCGACTGAAGGTGCGTGCGCCACAGTTGCGTGGCTTTGAGCATCTGGCCGTCATCGGCAGTGACCCTCTGCTGGGTAGTTGGTCACCCTTGAATGCGGTGCCTATGGTGGAGCACAACTATAATGAGTGGATAGTAGACCTCGATGTCAGCAGCCTTTCTGCCAACTGGCTGGAGTTTAAGTTTGCCGCCCTGGACGAGGATGTCGATGTGACCCCCTTATGGGAGATGGGTGAGAACCGCGTGGTGGTGCTGCCAGAGATGAACGATGGAGATGTGGTGGTCTATGAGTTGCCTGAGGTGCGGTTCGACCTCTATGGTATCAAGTGCGCAGGCACGCTGGTACCCGTCTTCTCCTTGCGCTCCGAGAGCAGTTTCGGCGTAGGCGATTTCGGCGACCTTCGCAAGATGATCGACTGGGTGTCGAAGACTCATCAGCGTGTCTTGCAGATCCTCCCTATCAACGACACCACGATTACTCACACCTGGACCGACTCTTATCCCTACAGTTGTATCAGTATTTTTGCCCTTCACCCCCAGTATGTTGACTTGACATCACTGCCCGCCATCGCCGACGAAGAGCAGCGCGCGCATTTTGAGGCGCTGCGTCAGGAACTCAATGCCCTTCCTCAGATAGACTATGAGCGTGTCAATGACGCCAAGACAGAATACCTGAGATTGCTCTTTGCACAGGAAGGAAAGAAGACACTCGCCTCGCAGTTGTTTAAGAAATTCTTTGAAGAGACCAAGCAGTGGCTGGTGCCCTATGCCCAGTATTGTCTGCTTCGCGACCAGTATGGCACTGCCGACTTCAGCCAATGGCCCGACCATCAGGTATGGAATGAGGCCGACCGCACCAGTCTGTCATCTCCACGTAGCAAGGCATATCGTGAGGTAGCTTATTATTATTATGTGCAGTATGTGCTCAACAGCCAGATGAAATCCGTGCACGATTATGCCCGTGAGCATGGTGTCATCCTCAAGGGTGATATTCCCATCGGTGTCAACCGATATGGTTGTGATGTGTGGCAAGAGCCCCGTTACTTCCACCTCGATGGCCAGGCTGGTGCGCCACCCGATGACTTCTCTGCTAATGGACAGAATTGGGGCTTCCCCACGTACAACTGGGATGAGATGCTTGCCGACGACTGTATCTGGTGGGTGAGAAGATTCTCCAATATGTCGAAGTTCTTTGACGCTTACCGCATCGACCATGTGCTGGGCTTCTTCCGCATCTGGGAGATTCCTATCAACTCCGTGCACGGTCTGCTCGGACAGTTTGCGCCAGCCCTTAGCATGACCCGTGAGGAGACAGAAGCCTATGGTCTGCACTTCGACGAGCAGCTGTACACCGAACCTTATATCACAGACTGGGTGCTCGACCGCATCTTCCACGAACATGCTGATGAGGTGCGCGCCACCTACGTGGAGCCAAAGGGCGACGGACGTTACCGTATGAGGCCTGCCTACGACACACAGCGCAAAGTGGAGGCCGCCTTTGAAGGCAAGACGAGTGAGACCGACATCATGCTGCGCGACGGGCTCTATGCCCTCATCAGCGATGTGCTCTTCCTGCGTGACCACAGAAATGCCAACAAATTCCATCCGAGAATCTCTGTCCAGTTTGACTTCATCTACGAGTCGCTCTCCGACCACGACAAGTATGTGTTCAACCGCCTGTACAACGACTATTACTATCGTCGTAACAACCAGTTCTGGTATCGGGAGGCTATGCGCAAACTGCCACGACTGGTGGATGCCACCCGTATGTTGGTCTGTGCGGAGGATCTGGGCATGGTGCCCGACTGTGTGCCTTGGGTGATGAACGAGCTGCGAGTGCTCAGTCTGGAGCTGCAGTCGATGCCCAAAGACCCGAATGTCAGGTTCGGCCATCTTTCACGCAATCCATACCGCTCCGTCTGCACCATCTCCAGCCATGACATGCCGACACTGCGCCAGTGGTGGGATGAGGATGAGCAGCGCACACAGGAATACTACAACACGATGCTCTATCGTGGAGACCATGCGCCACACCCACTGCCAGGCTGGCTGGCCCGTGACATCATCTCCCGCCATCTCACCTCTCCGTCCATGCTCTGCATCCTGTCTATTCAGGACTGGCTAGCCATCGATGAGAAACTGAGGTTGCCCGATGCCAATGCCGAGCGCATCAACATTCCCGCCAATCCGAAGCATTACTGGCGCTACCGTATGCACCTCAGCATCGAGCAACTGATGGGCAATGAGAAATTCAACGCCAACATCAGTGAACTGATCACTCAGAGCGGGAGGCGTTGAACGGGATGTCTTGTGATGATGACATGACGATCGAATATAATATGACGATATGATGTGTATTTTATTAGAGAATGTGAGAATATGAAAAAAATGATTCAATCGTTGCTCCTCAGTATGCTGCCCCTGCTTGCCATGGCACAGACCGTGCAGTCACCTGACGGCAATGTGACACTGAATTTCAGCCTTGACCAAGGGCGCCCCACCTACGAGATGACCTATAAAGGGAAGGCTGTGGTGAAACCCAGTCATCTGGGGCTTGAACTTGCCAAGGACAAACATGCCAGCAAAGGCATGGATGAGACAGACTTGATGGATGGCTTCACCATCGCCAAGTCGGAGACCTCTACGTTTGATGAGACCTGGCGACCTGTATGGGGTGAGACAGCCACTATCCGCAACCACTACAACGAGCTCGCCGTCACGCTGTCACAGGCAGCCACCAAGCGTAACATCCTGATCCGATTCAGGGTCTATGATGATGGTATCGGCCTACGCTACGAGTTTCCCCAGCAGCAGGTGCTCAATTATTTCCTCATCAAGGAAGAGCATACCGAATTTGCAATGACCGGCGACCACATCGCTTGGTGGTTGCCCGGCGACTACGACACCCAGGAGCAGGAGACCCAACAGACCAGGCTCTCAGAGATACGTGGGCGTCTGAGACAGGCTGTCAACTGGGGCAATTCCTCCGTGGCACCGTTTTCTGAGACCGGCGTACAGACCTCCTTGCAGATGAAGACCGACGAGGGACTTTACATCAACATCCACGAGGCAGCCTGTGTGGACTATGCCACGATGCATCTGGAGCTGGTTGATGCACAGACCCGTCACCTCACGGAGAAACTGGGTGGTGGAAGCAATGCCTATACCCCCCATCCGGCTCCCTCGCCCTATCCCCTGCCTGCACCCTACACCTTTGTCAGCCACCTTACGCCCGACGCCACTGGACTGAAAGGCTGTATGCAGACTCCCTGCCACTCCCCCTGGCGCACAGTGATGGTGAGCGACGACGCCCGAGACATGCTCTCCTCCAACCTGATCCTCAATCTCAACGAGCCTTGCAAGATAGAGGACACCTCTTGGATTCACCCTGTGAAATACTGTGGTGTGTGGTGGGAGATGATTGTGGGCAAAAGCTCGTGGGCATACACCTGGGACTATCCCTCGGTGCATCTTGGTGTGACCGACTATGCGAAGTGCACCCCCAATGGCACCCATGCCGCCAACAATGAGAAAGTGCGCAAATACATCGACTTCGCCGCCCAGAACGGTCTCGACGAGGTGTTGGTGGAGGGCTGGAACATCGGTTGGGAGGACTGGGCCAACATGTGGAAACGAGATGTCTTTGATTTCGTGACACCCTATCCCGACTTCGACCTGAAGAAACTCAATGAGTATGCCCACTCCAAGGGCGTGAAACTGCTGATGCACCATGAGACCAGTTCGTCGACCCAGAATTATGAGCGCCATCTGGAGAATGCCTATAACCTGATGAACCAATATGGCTATGACGCGGTGAAGAGTGGTTATGTGGGTGACATTATCCCCCGTGGCGACCATCACTTCTCACAGTCGATGAACAACCACTATCTCTACTGCATCAAGGAAGCCGCCAAGCACCATATCATGGTCAACGCCCATGAGGCAGTGCGCCCCACTGGTCTCTGCCGCACTTATCCTAATTTGGTGGGCAACGAGAGCGCGCGTGGCACAGAGTATGAGGCTTTCGGTGGCAGCCGGCCCGACCACACGGTCATCCTGCCGTTCACCCGTCTGCAGGGCGGTCCTATGGACTATACGCCTGGTATCTTAGAGACACAACTAAGCACCTGGAGTGACAACAAAAACATCGTCCACACCACGCTCGTAGGCCAGCTGGCCCTCTATGTGACGATGTACAGTCCGCTTCAGATGGCAGCTGACCTGCCTGAGAACTATGCCAAATATGACGATGCCTTCCAGTTTATCCGTGACGTGGCTGTAGACTGGGATGACTCCAAATACCTGGAGGCAGAGCCTGCCGACTACATCACTGTGGCACGTAAGGCCAAAGGCACCGACAACTGGTTTGTGGGTGGTAAATGTGATGAGAATGGACATCAGACAGTGCTCAAACTTGATTTCTTGGACAAAGGGCGTAAGTACGACTGCACGATCTACGCAGATGCCAAGGATGCCCATTATGAGAAGAATCCTAAGGCGTATGTCATTACTCACAAGACCGTGAAGAAAGGTGATACGCTGAAATTGAAGGAAGCTCCCGGTGGCGGTTTCGCCATCTCGCTGATAGCAAAATAAAGACCTCCATGCCTATAGTGACGCAAGTGACTATAGGCATGTTTTAACAAGACCGAATATGAAAAAGATACTGACTATTTTTACAGCCATGGCGTTGATGCAACCTTTGTCTGCCCAAGACTTTGATTTCAATGAGTGTGTGGTGTCACAGGAAGCCACTACTTTCCGCCTGTTGGCACCTGAAACCGCCAAGGGCGTGAAAGTAAGGATTTATCAGGATGGGGTAGGAGGGAAACCTATCAGGACCCTGAAAATGAAATACGCCAATGGAATATGGACCGCCACGATGAAGCATCGGAAAGGTCCCTTGTATGGTAAATTCTTTACCTTCGACGTGACTGGCGACCGCAAACAGTGGAATGAGACCCCTGGAGTGTTTGCCAAGGCAGTAGGGGTGAACGGCCGTCGTGCCGCCATCATCGATATGAAGAGCACAGACCCTGACGGATGGTCGAGGGATGTGCGGCCTGTCTTGAAATCGCCTGCCGACCAGGTGATTTATGAAATGCACCACCGCGATTTCTCCATCGCACGAAATATCAACCTCAATCCTGACAAGGTCTTTGTCAAACGGGTCAGCACGGAATATCCCGGCAAATTTCTTGCTCTCACAGAGCCTTGGGCGATCAGCCACCTCAAAGAACTGGGCGTGAATGCCGTGCATATCCTGCCGTCGTTTGACTATGCCTCTGTCGATGAGTCTCGTCTTGACACCCCCCAATACAACTGGGGATACGACCCACTCAACTATAATGTGCCTGAGGGAGGTTACTCTACCGACCCCTTCACACCTGCCACACGCATACGCGAGTTTAAGCAGATGGTGCAAGCTTTGCACCGGGCAGGCATCCGTGTCATCCTCGATGTGGTGTACAACCACACCTACAGCATCGATGGCAGCAATTTCCAGAAGACATGGCCTGACTACTATTTCCGCAAGACCGCCGACGGACAGTACTCCAATGGCTCAGGTTGCGGCAATGAGACTGCCTCAGACCGGCCGATGATGCGCAAATACATCATTGAGTCGGTGAAATACTGGATCAATGAGTATCATATTGACGGCTTCCGCTTCGACCTGATGGGCGTGCATGACATCGAGACGATGAATGCCGTGCGTGCTGCCGTGGATGAGATAGACCCTACGATCTTCATCTATGGCGAGGGATGGTCGGCTGGTTCGTGTGCTTACCCACAGGAACAACTGGCCATGAAGGCTCATATCTCGCAGATGCCTCGTATCGCAGCGTTCTCCGACGAGTTGAGAGATGCCTTGCGCGGACCGTTCAGTGATGACACCAAAGGCGCCTTTCTTGCTGGCATCCCCGGAGAGGAGGAAAGCGTGAAGTTTGGCATTGCCGGAGGAGTGCGCCATCCACAGGTGGACATCAAGAAAGTGAACTATGCCGATGAGTTCTGGGCCACAGAGCCTACACAGATGATATCCTATGTGAGTTGTCATGATGACATGTGTCTCGTGGACCGTTTCCATGCATCCATCCCTGGCATCACTCCTGAAGAACTGCAACGACTCGACCTCTTGGCCCAGACAGCCGTGTTTACTTCTCAGGGAGTGCCTTTCATGCTCTCTGGCGAGGAGATGCTGCGCGACAAGAAAGGTGTGCACAACAGTTTCGAGTCGCCCGACTCTATCAATCAACTCAACTGGAACAACACCATTTTCTATGCCGACGCTTTCAATTATTACAAGAAACTCATCCAGTTGCGTAAAAACCATCCTGCTTTCCGGTTGGGTGACGCCAAGAAAGTACGTGAGTCGCTCGAATTCCTGCCCACACAGCCCTGTGTGGTGGGCTATCGTCTGAAGAACCACGCTGGAGGTGACACATGGGAAGACATCATCGTCATCCTCAACGGCAACCGTGAGGCAAAGACGGTGCAGATACCCGACGGAGCCTATCAAGTGGTCTGCTGTGATGGTGTCATCGATGAGCGTGGGCTTGGTGTGATGGAGGGTGGCTGTGTGGAAGTAGACCCACAGTCGGCCCTGATATTGGTGAAATAGTGAGGTGATGAAGTTTTGTTTTTAAATTATAGGATTTAGATGAAAGAAAGATTATAATTTTTTATTGATATGAAGAAGAAAGAGTTAACACTAAGTATCCTTTTATTTTTGGCAATGACTATGAGGGCTGCTACTGTGACTGTCGACCGTATCGAACCCGCCAACTGGTTTGCGGGGATGAAGAACCCTACCTTACAACTGATGGTCTATGGCAAGGACATCAGTGCCGCTGATGTGACCACCGACTATCCCGGTGTGACCATCGACAACATCGTGAGGCCTGGCAGCAGCAACTACCTCTTAGTGTATCTTCGACTGAAAGATGTGCAGCCAGGAGAAATGACCCTCACTTTCAAAAACGGCAAGCGCACGAAGAAAGTGAAATATCCTATCTGTGAACGGGCGATGCGTGGTGAGGACCACACGGGATTCTCCAATGCCGACGTACTGTATATGCTGATGCCCGACCGCTTCGCCAGTGGCAGTGACACCAACGACCAGATAGCGGGGATGATGACCTACCACAACGACCGCAGCCAGCCCAGTCTGCGTCACGGCGGCGACCTGGAGGGCATCCGCCAGCATCTCGACTATTTCAATGAGTTGGGTGTCACCGCCCTGTGGTTGACCCCTGTGCTGGAGAACAACTCGCCCGACCACAATGGTTTCAGCACCTATCATGGCTATGCCACCACCGACTACTACAAGGTAGACCCCCGCTTTGGCACCAACGAGGAATATCAGAGGCTGGTGGCTGAAGCCCATCAGCATGGTCTGAAAGTGGTGATGGACATGATCTTCAACCATTGTGGCTTTGACCACCCCTGGGTGAAAGACATGCCCTCCAAAGACTGGTTCAATCTGCCGGGATGGCTGGAGCAGTCGAAAGGCACCTCCGACCCTACAGGCACCGATTTCCTTCAGACTAGTTATAAGTTGACGCCGGTGGTTGACCCCTACGCCTCACAGGTAGACTTGAGAGAGACTGTGGAAGGATGGTTCGTACCCACAATGCCCGACCTGAACCAGAAAAATCCCCATGTGATGACCTATCTTATCCAGAACAGCATCTGGTGGATAGAGACGGTGGGTATCGATGGCATCCGTATGGACACCTATCCCTATGCCGACGCTGAGGGAATGGCCCGATGGATGAAAATCCTCGATGAAGAATATCCCAACTTCAACACGGTGGGTGAGACCTGGGTGACCGAGCCAGCCTACACTGCCACCTGGCAGAAAGATTCCAAGTTGGCCCGTAACAACAGTTATCTGAAGACGGTGATGGACTTCAGTTTCTTTGACAAGATCAATCAGGCGAAAAACGAGGAGACTGACGCGTGGTGGAATGGACTCAACCGCATCTACAACAGTCTGGTGTACGACTATCTCTATCCCAATCCTTCCAGTGTGATGGCCTTTATTGAAAACCATGACACCGACCGCTTCTTAGGTAATGGCAAGGACACCTTGGCACTGAAACAAGCGCTTGCTTTGCTGCTGACCGTCAACCGCACACCGCAGTTGTATTATGGCACGGAGGTGTTGATGAACGGCACAAAAGAAGTGACCGATGGCAATGTGCGCAAAGACTTCCCTGGTGGCTTCCCTGGCGACAAGAAGAATGCCTTCACCCGAGAAGGGCGCACACAGGCTGAGAACGCCATGTTTGACTGGTGCAGCCGCCTTTTGCACTGGCGTCAGGGCAACGAGGTGGTCACTAAAGGTAAACAGACACAGTTTATCCCCTGGAAGGGTGTCTATGTGATAGCCCGTCAGTATGGTGGCAAAAAAGTGATGACAATACTCAACGGCACTAGCCAGCCTGCGAAACTGGAAGTCAGCCGCTATGCTGAGATCATCGGTGAGAGTCAAGTGGCCAAGGATGTAATCACTGGAAAGAACGTGAGGATAGACAAAGATGTGAACTTGAGACCCCGACAGACCTTGGTGGTGGAGATACAATAGAAGGAAGGCACCACGGACGGATCAACTTCAAGTGAACACAAAAAAACCGGTGGAAATCCATCCACCGGTTTTTTTGTGGCGGTTCTTTTCAGAACCCTATGCTGCCTTTCCACTTGAGATACCAGTTGTCTTTGTTGGTGAGGTCTTTCTTGATTTCACCACGCATGAGGTCTGCGTTCTCTGCGCCACGGCGGGCGTAGATGCGGTTGGCGAGATACTGGCCGGGATTGCTGCTGCGAAGTGCACAGCGCATGATGTCGTAGTAGCGGGTGCCTTCGAATGCAAACTCCAGCACACCCTCTTGGAGGATCAACTCGCGCACATGCTCTTGCAGTTCGGCTATCTTATCTTGACTCAATACCTGTGGAGCAGGGGTAGAAACTATAATCGTATCGTTATCTACGATGATGGTGTCTGTCTTACTCCAATCATAACAATCTTCCGTCAACTGATAGAAGGGTGATATGTAATAATCATTATACGTAGTAAGGCCAGAACCTCTTGTGTGGATGCCGGTGGTGTTGTAACCACGACGGCCCTGCTGATTTACAAATTCATCAAGCCCCATTTGTATGTATCGTGATTCAGGGAAGTCAAACTGTGCCATGAAGAGCGAGTCGCTCTGACTGTACCAAGGTGAGTTTCTGAGTGACACCTCGTTGTTCAGACCCTCTGCAAGGATGCTGAACGCCCAGTGTGGGAATCCTGCCTCGTTGAGTGCCTCAGCCATGCGCAAATATACAAGCTGCTTGCGATAGATATGCACATTGCGGGTCTCATACTTGTAGATATGTTGTGTCTCGATACGCTCGCCGGTAGACAAGTCGGTGGTGTAGCCCTCACTGACCGTAGCCCAGAGACGCAGGTCGCCCGACATATAGTTGGACAGACCCTTGGGAGCATAAGAAGTGATGCCGTTGTCACTCACGTTGCAGTATTCTTGTGCAGCGGAGATTTCCTTCAGCCTGTTAGAAGGTACGATGCTCACCTTGTAGTTGTTTTCCTGACGGGAATTGAAGAGGTTGCGCAGTTCGCTGTAGTTGCCCTCCGCCTTAATAGAGTCGCAGGGAATCATGGTGATCAACTCACAGTCTTCAGCATAAGACTCTGACATGAAAGTACTGCCTGACCAAGAGTCTCTCGGACTTGACCAAGTGGTGGATTTGGTGGGCCATTGAGCCATGTTGGTGCCTGTGGCGTATGTGGAGTTGTCGCCGTTGCGCTCAGAGATATACTTGTAATAGCGTAGTGCGGCTTGCTTGTAATACTCTTTGTTGCCCGATGCACTGCCCGCCCAGAGGTAGAGGTCGCCTAGCACGATGTTGAGTGGGAAATAGAAGAAGCGTGAGTCGGTGTTGCGGATATTGCCATATCTCGGATACTCTCGTCCGTATTTCTCAGTGAGTGGCAGCAGGTCGGTGATGAAGTAGTCGCAGATGGCCTGCAAGTCATAGCGTGGGTAGTTGGCCTCAGACTCCTCCTTGGTGAGGATAGGATCAGTGACGAAGGGCACCGACCCATAGTTGAGCACCAGTTGGAGATAAGTCCATGCGCGTATGGCCTTGGCGGCGGCATATTCTCTCATGAAGATATACTCGTTGCGGTTGTTCTTCATGGCAGTGTCGACATGGGCAATAAAGTAGTTGCAGTTGTTGATGACAGCGTAGTAGTCACGTGGTGCATTGTACATATTGTCGTCATCGGCATTGAATTGTGCCAGCTGGCGCAGGTCGTTGCTCGCAATGTTGGTCACGTCAACCAGGTCGCCACGTACCTCTCCAAGCAGTATGGTACGGTCGGCCAAAGCCTGCAGTTTGCTCAGGATACCTGTCATGCTGTAGATGGTGTCGGTGGCGTTGTCGAGATGGTCTTTGTCCGAGTAGATGACATGTTCAGACTCTTGGTCAAAGAAGTCCTTGCATCCACTCAGACCGAATACCATACAGAAAGTGCAGAAATATACTATGATTCTTTTCATGATCTTTATGCTTTAGTCTTATTACGTGATACACATTAGAGATTGATCTTGACACCTGCCACGATGGAGCGGCTTTGGGCCAGTTGTCCGAGGTCGATGCCTTGTCCGATGACAGCAGAGGTCATGGAGAACTCGGGGTCGGAGCCTAAGTACTTGGTCAGCGTGAAAACATTGTTGGCCTGAATCCAGAACTGGAATCCCTGGATGTATTGTGACTTGACAGGGAGTTCGTAGCTCAGTGTGGCTGTTTTCAGTCTCAGGTAACTGCCGTCTTCTATCCAGCGGTCACTGAAACGTGAGTTGCCCATGGGGTCCTGGAAAGTGATCTTGGGGATGTCGGTCTGCTGACCTTCCATCTGCCAGCGACGGTTGAGGGCAGTGGTCTGGTTCATGAAACGTGAGCCGCTCTCGAGCTGCATACGCATGTAGTTATAGACATCATTGCCTAAGGAGTAGTTGAAGCGCAGGTCGAGTTTCAGGCGTTTCCAGTTGAGTGTCGTGAAGATATTACCATAGATGTCGGGATTGGGGTCGCCAATGATGGTCTGGTCTTTCTCGTTGATCTCGTTATCTTTGACGATATCTGAGAAGTGAATGTCGCCAGCCTTAAAAAGGTTGTGATCAATACCGTTGTTGGCTATGATGTAGAGATTGGCGGCACCGGCTTCTTCGCTGGTGGAGAAGACTCCCTCTGTCTTGTATCCGTAGAAGAGGTTGGCAGGCTGTCCCACCTGTGTGCGTATGGTGGCTCCATAAACGGAGTTGTCCACATACTGTGCACCATCGGCCAATTCGGTGACCTTGTTTTTGTAGTGTCCCACGCTTGCTCCCACCTGCCACTGGAGGTTCTTGCGTGCGATGACCTTCACGTTGGCATTGACATCAAATCCTTGGTTCTCCATCTTGCCGGCGTTGGTCCAGTTTTGGTCAAGGCCTGAGAGGTATCCGATAGACTGACGTGTGAGCAGGTCGGAAGTGCGGCTATGGAAGTAGTTGACAGACACTTGCAGACGGTTGTTGATGAGGCTCGACTCCAGTCCGATGTTACAGCGGCGTGTGGTCTCCCATTGTATCTTGGTATTGCCGATACCCTCAAGGGTGAGGCCTGAGATGGCGTGCAGGAACTGTCGTGCACTGAAGTAAGAGCGTGCCACATAGTAGTCAATGTCGTCATTGCCACTGACATCATAGCCTGTAGTGAGTCGCAGGTAGTTGAGACCTTTGATGTTGGAGAGCCATGACTCATTGGTGAGTACCCATGAGAGTTGCACACCAGGGAAGATGCCCCAGGCGGCGTCAGCGAAGTTGAGGTCGCCCCCATCTTGTCCAAATCTTGACGAACCCTCCATGGTGAGGTTGCCCTGTACGAAGTAGCGATTTTTGTAGTTGTACTCAGCCTGTGCGTACCAAGCCAATGAGTTCCAGTTGTCGTTAGCACCCACGTCTTGTGAGTTTTGAAGGCCAGAGCTCATATACGGGGTCTTGTCATTGCCGGTGTTGTAGCCCAGCTGCGAGTTCATGCTGTAACTCTCCCAGTTGATGCGTGCGCCAGCGAAGAGGTGTATGTAGTGAGCTTTGTAGCGGTTGTGCCAGTCGAGCCGTGTGTCACTCATCACGGAGTTTTGCTTGGAAGCCAATGAACGGACCTCGTTTTCGCGCTTACCTCCGATATTGCTGACATAGTAAGTAGGCGTACCATTGATGGGGATGTAGAACATCTCGTTGGTGTTGACCAGATTGTAACTGAAATGTTCGGAGAGTGACAGGTGTGTGTTGAAACTGTATTTCGGTGTGATGGTGAGATTGAGCATGGAGTTCTCAAAGTGGTTCTTGTTCTCTGCGTCGCCGTACTCGTTGATGGCTGCGGGGTTACCCAGTTTCCAGTTGTAGTCAGTATAGCGTGCGAGTGCCTCAGAGAGATATGACTCCTCTACAATGTCATAGTGCGTCTTGCTCAGCACACCACGTCCGTAACTGTAAGGGCTGAGGAATGGTGATTTGACATAGGCGAGGAATCCCGGACTGGTGGGAGTACCATCGTCATAGCCTTCAGGTGCACCGTCATTTCGGATGTTTCGGGTGGTGTTGACGAAGGAGGCGTCGAAGCGCACGCCGAGTCTCTTGAGGAGGTTGATGTCGGTGTTGAAACGCACGTTGATACGCCCCATGTTGTTGTACTTCAGTGTGGCCTGATGGTTGGTGTATCCAACGGACAGGTTGTAGTTGGCGATGTTGTCACCACCCTCCACATTGATACCGTAGTTCTGTGTCAGCGCCGTATGGTAGACCAATTCTTTCCAGTCGGTCTTCTGGTGGTACTGTGTGTAGTAATAGTAGTTAGGATCCTCGTTGAGGAACTTGAACTCGCGGATGGTGGTGTTGGTGCTCTTGAGCAATTCGGAGGCATAGCTGCGGTATTGCTCAGAATTCATCACGTTGATGTACTTAGGCTCCAGTACCACACCAGCTGAAATATTGGCTGTGATACGTGTGGCCATTGACTTGTTGCGTTTGGTCTGGATGAGTATCACGCCGTTGGCACCTTTGGCTCCATAAAGGGCTGTCCCGTTTTTCACCACTGTCACTTTCTCGATGTCAGCGGGGTTGATGTTGGAGAGGATGTCGTTGAAGAATCCGTCATGGAGCATCGTGCGCCCGTACTGCTGGTCGATGATGACGTCATCGACGATGATGAGTGGCTGGGCGTTGGCGTTGAGAGAGTTGAGACCTTGCATGAACATCACGCTGCCCACACCAGGCATACCGCTTCGGCTGATGGTATAGACCTCACCACCCAACTGTTTCTGGATCTCGTCTTTGATGTTGATGGCGTTGGTGTATTTGAAGTCAGTGGCCGACATGTCACCGCGCAGGTTGATGTCTTTCTCATATTCCGCCATGAAGGTGGAGGGGTAGAGCATAGCCACGTTTTGGTCCGTGCTGCTGATGACGCCCATTCTGACCGGGTTGTGATCGGGTGATGTGATGTAGAGTGCTGTGGTGAACTCTGGCACTTTGATTTCATAGGTGCCATCGTCTTCTGTCAGCACACTGTATCCGTCGATACCGTCGGCTTTGACGATACATCCTCCGAGGCCTGCCTTGGTGGTGGCGTCGACGACCCTGCCACGCAGTGCCTTGGTGGTGTATGCCTTTTTCTTTTGTTTTAGTGTGACGACCGTGTTGACTTGCGCCTCAGCTTCTTCGTCGTCCTGCGCAGACATGCTGAGCGGGAATGCGAATAGTGCGATGACAACGAACAATTGACAATTGACAATTGACAAAAGATGATGCCATCCGTGAATGGAGTTGATATTTTTGAGTTTCATTTTCATATCTTTTTTAATTGTAAGTGATGCCATTGTTCATTATTGCACATGTGGTTTGAGGATGATGCAGTCGATACGCATGGTACGAGAGTGTGTGTTGTTACGTTGCTGTGTGGAGGTGACACGGGTCTCGACGGTGAGGGTCACCTGAGGCTGGTCCTCGTTGAGTCCGTAAGAGCACACAGGGAACTTGAAGTCTTCAGCCAGGAGGATGTAGTCGACGATGTCGGGGTTGTTCTCCACAGAAGACACGATGCGGTTTTCTTGTTTCTTGGCGTCCTGGTCGTTGTAGCTGAGGGTGCAGCGCAGCACGTTGGGCAGACGCTGTATGGCTGTGGCGGTGCTGTCGGCAGCCAGCGCGGGGGCCGTCACCAAATAGATGTCATATCCGATATTGGAAAGCACGTCGGTGATGTTGAAGGTCACAGAGTGATTGACGGTGGTCTTGGCTTGCTCAAACTCTACGAATCCGTTGTTGGAGACTTTGTTGTAGAACGAATTGTTGGCCTCCACATAGTGGATACGTGGGCTGATGGTTTCCTCTTTCGTGCCTTTGGTGGGGTTGTCCACCATACTGACTTCTTTGATGGCTCCTCGTGCCTCTGCCTCAATGATGCGAGTTTGGAAGAAGGTCTCTGTCTTGTCGAAATGCCATTCGTCGGCTTTCATGATGACACCATTGCTACAGTTGACATTGGTGGTGCCTGAGAAAATGCCTCCAGCCTGATAGGGATTGTAATACTGGAAGTAGTGCAGGCTGTCGGCTCCCCATGAGTTTTTGCGGCGGTTGTAGTCGAGCACACAGTTGGTAGAGCGTGCAGAGTCACGAACGGCGGCGTCGCTGTTGAAAGTGCGGCTGAATGCTGTACCCTTGACGATGGCCATACGGCTGTTGGTGTAGATGATGGAGTCACGCTTATTGACAGTGTTGTCGTAATTGAAGTAGCTGGTGTACTCGTCGATGAGGTCACGCCATGCGCGGTTGGTGGGCATCACCATCCAGTAGGTGCTGTCCTCGGAGTTGAGGCGTGCCTGCATGAAATCGTAGTTGAAAAGCTCGTTCTGCTGATGGAAGACGGAGTCGAGGTAGACGGTTTTTCCGTCGACGATGCCACCAGGCACACTTTCTTCGGCGTCGAACACTGAGCGGTAGAACATTTCGTTGTAGAAAAAGCTGCGTATGCTGTCGAGGTCATTGTCCTTGCGCATATACTCAAAGACGTTGGGATAGAATGCCACTTGCTGTCCTAGTGTGAAGAGCACTCCGTTGCCATAGTGCTGATTGGTGGTAAGCAGTCGGCTGCCTCCTATTGTTTCGGGGGTGAGCAGTGCGTACTTTCCGTTCATCATGACAATGGAGTCGGACCCCGTCTTGGAAATGGAGTGGTTGTAGAGTGCGATGTGATTCTGCAGAAACTCCTTGATGGTGGTGTTCTCATTGTCATTTACCTTTCCTTTCTCAGCATTGTATTGTTGGATGAGTGCCTGGGCCTCTGCTGAGGAGAAGCAGTCGTTGGTGGGTGCAAACACGGTGAACACCTGGCTGCTGCCTAAGGCTTTGTCATATCCGCAGGCTTGGACCACGCTGGCAAAGTTGCTCAGGCTGCCGTCTTTCTGGATGGCCTCCCAAAGCGATGCGTTTTTCACGTCAATGGCCTGGCCCTCGTAGTGGTCGTTCCACTCATCGCTACATGCTGTCAGTGCGAGGGCCGCTACTGCGAGCCCTAGCACTGTGTGATATATATGATGTCTTTTCATAAATCCGTTCAACATTGGTTTTTAATGATGAATACTTGTCGATAATTAGAGGTCGTCCTCCATCTCTCCGTCACCGTCTACACCGTAGACACTCTTAGGTACGAGTTCGAGATAGTCGAGCATGAACTCATTGTTGTTGCCTTGCTTACCGTCGGAAGCCACACGGAATCGTATGTAGTGGTCTTTGGTGGCGTCCATGTAGGCCTGGCAGAGGATACGCCGGTAGGTGCGCTCGTTACCCACAAAATAGTTTTTGTTGGAAGCGTCGAAGTGGAAAAGAGAGCGTGGTGCGCGATAGGCGCCCAGGTTTTTGAGCAGTTTCTGCTCCTCTGCTTTCTCCTCGTCCGTCATAGCGTTGTATTTGCCTTTGGTCTCGTCGGTTTCAAAACGGTCGCCGATGTAGAGCTCGGAATTGAGGAATTTGGTCATATCGAGTGGGATGCCTTGTGGCACGCCATCGAAGTAGACTTGCATGACACCGCGGGTCTCAATGGCGCAGAATCCGAGTCGTACTTGCCAGTCGCCGCTGTATGGGATGGGTGGGAGCCGGAAGGTGAAGTCATAGTCACCGAAGAGGTTCCACTCATCACCCTGCCATGACCAGAAGTTCATGTGTGGGCGTCGGAGCACCACGTAGCAATTGGAGAACGTGACCCCGTCGAGGTATCCGAGCGGGAAGTAATAGTTACGTCCGTTCTTTGGTGTGGCGGAGTCGTCAGGTGTGCCAGCGTCGTCGTCTTTGGTGGGGTCGCCCTCAAATCGGAGTCCGTTGGTGATAATTTCTGGGAAGACGGTGGAGAAGTCCATGCGTATACGCATGTTCTGCACTTTATTCTGCACATCGTAGCTGAATGCCACAATGTCGTCGACATAGAAGTAATGGCCATTGATGCCGTCGTGCACCATGTCGCTCTCGATGGTGGCGTCGATGTGCTGTCCCTCAATCTTATAAGTGTCATCGTAGCGGCGGTTGATATACCTCTCGCCTTTGATGCCGTTGCCGATATAGTCGGTCACAGTGAGCTTCTCTATCTTGAGCATGGTGTGTGGCAAGAGTGTTTTGTGCCAGTCGATGGGGTTGATGAGTGTCTCGTCAAATCCGAAAGCACCTTGCACTACACCGATGTTGACATCCATAGGCGTGAGGTCGGCTGTACCTGCCACATATTGTGACATGATATGGTACTGCATGAATCGATGCAGGGGGTTGATGCTGTCGGTGAGATTCTCAAATCGATGTCCGTCTTTGTTGACATCATCAGGATAGACAGGGTCGTAAATCTCGCATGCCTTGTCATAGAGGGCTTTGATGTCTCCTTTCTTGATGCCATATTTGCTCTCCAACACTTCATCAGGCACAACGAAAGCGGTGTATCCATATTTTTTAGTGTCAGGCACCCATCCCACTTCGCTCCAAGTGTGCGACTTGTAGTAGTATTTGGGGTATGCGGTGTGGTCATAGTTCTCATCCTCCACCAGCATCATCTCTTCGATGACCCCTGTGGCCTGGAGTGCGTTGTAGAATGTGCTGATGGTGGGGTTGTCACGCAGCAGGTCAGAGATATAGTTGTTTGATTTCTCTATCACCCTGTCAATGGGCTGCATAATACCGTTTTCCACAGAGTCATCCTGCAGTTCAAAGTAGATGTGTGCCAGTCCTTCGAGGAAGATGACTGCGTTGTTGTTCTCGTCAAATCCAGATGAAGTGGCGATGTATCGTCCAAGCATGTTGGAAGTGGCGAGACGGTCCTGGCTCATCTCCATGGTGGTATACATGTTGTTGACCAGGTGGGTACGTGCGATGGTATCGCAGTCGGCGTCTGTCAGGTCGTTCAGACTTGACTTGCCGATATTCTTCAGATAGGTGTTGACGGCGTCGTTGGAAGGCACAAAGCAGGTGTAGTGGCCGTAAGTGGCGAGCAGGTCCATGAGTCCCGCACGCTCCACTATCTGTGTGAACTCGCTGTACTCAGGTCTGTTTTTCAGATAGTCGCTGGCCATCTCACCGGTGAATGTGTAGAAATTTGACTTGTCCGGCTCGTCGGAACAGGAGGTCAGCGAGGGTGTCAGGATGCCCATCAAGGCTATCAGACTGAGGAGATATTTAATCTTTTTCATGTTGTTCATCCTTTATCAGTTGTTATTTCGTCTTTTCGTAACTGTCATCCTCGCCACTGCCGAATGCCGGGTTCTGCACAAGCAAGTTGTTGACTTTCATTTCATCGATGTTGTAGGGCCAGTAGATGGCATCCATCTTGGAGAGCTTGTTGGCAATGAGCGATCCGCCGGTGGTCACTTTTTTCAGTGCGGCCTGTGACAACTCTGAGGTGTTGCCGTTGCGACGTGATTGACGCACCAGGTCATACCATCGTTTGCCTTCAAACATGAGTTCCCGCTGTCTTTCACGCATCACGAGTCCCTCCATCTGCACTTTGGTGACATAGTCGCTGGCGAGGAGTGTGTCGGCGAGGTTGGTCTGGCAAACAGATCTCTTGTTGATAGCATTGACGATGGAGAATGTCTGTTCAAGGATGGGTGTGTTGTAGTTGATGGTCTCCTGGTCACTGCCATCCCGGAGAGATTGTGCGAGGGCTTCTGCCTTCATGAGCATGATGTCTGTCAGGCGGTAAATAATCCAGTTGGAACCGATGGAACCGTCCACCCATTTGGAGGTGTACTGTGTCTTGATATCATTGGTCTGTGAGGCGTCGATGTTGACCCCTCTGTAGACGAATTTGCTGATGCACTTTCTATCGGCGTCGAAGTTCTCATAGAGGCGTGCGTCGAGTTTTTTGTTTTTGTCTTCAAATACAGTGCGCCCGCTCGACTTGGCAACATCGTCTACCAAATAGTCAGACGGTGCGAGATATCCTCTGTCTACAATGCTGTTGCCGTAGAATGTGCCAACAGCTGAGTTAGAGGGCATACTGCTGCCTCGTGGGTCATCGTTGAAGATGAGTTGGAAGATGATTTCCTGATTGCCCTGAGTGATATAGTCATCGTAGGCAAAGAGCACGTCGAAGAGATTGCCGTAGTAGCTGGTGGTCACCTGCTCGCTGATCAGCGGAAAACCATTGGTGCGTGAGAAGTTTTCGTTGCTGGAACTGCCGCCACTGGAGGAGATTCCTCCTCCCTTGGTGTTGTCGCGTATTTCCTCAGCCATTTTCTTTTTCGAATCGATGATGAGGTCAGCGTATTCGATACAGCGTGCATAGTCCTGTTTCCAGAGATACATCTCGCAGAGCATGGCGTAAATGGCATCCTGTGTGATACGCCCGGTCTGATAGAGAGGCTCTGTGGTGGGATATCGTCTCACGGCTTGTCCTTTCACGCTCTCCAAGTCGTTGATCAGCGAGTCGAGCACAGCCTCAAAGCGTGTGGCTGGCAGCACCATCTCCTGGTCGTCGTCAGTGTATGCCTCGGTAGAGTAGGGCACATCACGGAAAGTGCGTATGAGATAGAAATAGCAGAGTGAGCGCAGTCCCACCATTTCGGCGATAGTGGCCTGTAGCTCTCCTTCGGTATATCCTGGGTCGTCCGCAGCCACTTGTGGCGCGTATTTGATGACCGTGTTGCATCGGTTGATGACGTTGTAGAAGTCCACCCATGTGGTGTATCCATTGCTGGCGGTGATGTTCTCGTTGAGCAGGTTGAGCAGGTTGGCGTCGCGGTCGCTGTTGAGACCTGGTGCCATGTTGTCGCTTCGTGCCTCGCCCCAGATGATCATGCGTTTGACACAGGCATCCGACTGTAAAGCGGAGTAGCAGCCAGCCACGATGGCGTCGACGTCGGCTTTCTCTGTCCAGAATTTCTCAAGGATAATCTCGTTGCGGGGCTCGATCTCCAGGAAATCAGAACAGCCAGAAAACATCATTGCTGCGGCTGGCACTAACATGGCTGTCAGGGCCAGTCCTTTCAATTGATGAAATAATGTATGTTGTCTCATTGTTATAATTCTTTTGTCCATTACAGTTTGTCTCCTAAAAATCTACGGTGATACCCAGTGTGTAAGAGCGTGAGCGTGGTGTCTGTGCCCAGTCGATGGCTGGGTCATAGCCGGAGCTTGAAATATCCGGGTCGACACCAGAGTACTTGGTGAGAACAAATGGGTTGTTGGCACTGGCATAGAATGATACTTTGTTGAGACCTACGTATTTCAGGAATTTACTCCTGAGGGTGTAGGACAGCTGTGCGTAACCCATGCGAAGATAGCTACCGTCCTCTACGAAACGGTCGCTCACCAGCGTGTTGTAGCTGGAGGTGGAACCGTACATGGCACGTGGAATCGTGGTCACGTCTCCCTCTTTGCGCCAGCGGTAGTTGACAGCCTGACTTTGATTGTCGTTTCCAATCATGGCTTCAGAATTGAGGCGTGCCATGTTGAGAATCTTGTTGCCGTAGCGGTAGGTGAATTGTGTGGTGAATCGCCAGTCACCATAGGTGAGTGTGAATCCGAAACCACCAGTGAGCTTTGGCAGAGAACTGCCTAGGTAGACGATATCCAGGGCGTTGATCTGTCCGTCATTGTTGACGTCCTCGTAGATGGCGTCGCCACCATTGAAGCGGTAGTTCTTGCCCGTGGCGTCGTTGGTGTAGTTGAACATCATGCGCACGGGATTGCCTTGTGAGTCGCGGATGATATTGCCGTCGGGTCCGAGGGCCACAGGCGCAGTCTTTCCGCTGGCGATGAATGCCTCCTGCTCCTCACGACTCATTTTGTTGAATGTGTTGTAGTTGTACTGGTACACTCCTTTGTAACGGAATCCGTAGATGGCTCCCAGTGGGTTGTGCACTTGTACACGGCGGAGTGTCTCAGCATTGTTGTAGCCGAAAGTGGAGTTGAGGTTGTTGAGGATGTATTCGTCCATCTCCAAGATCTCGTTGCGGTTGTTACCGAAGTTGGCGTTCATGTCGAAGTAGAACTTGGTGCCGACCTTGAACAGACGGTTGGTTTGAATATGGAACTCCCAACCTGTGTTGCGCATCTTGCCACTGTTGCGGTAAGGCACGGTGGTATAACCCGTATTGGACGGGATGCGGTAGTTGGACATCAGCATGTCGGTAGTGGTGGAGCGGTAACCCTCAATACTCATGGTGAGGCGGTCGTTCCAGAATCCGAGGTCAACACCGATATTGTAGCTCGATACAATCTCCCACTTCATGTCGGTGAGACGGATGTTGAGGGGAGCCATGGCGTTCATGTTGATATATCGTGATGCCGAGCCATACTTAGAGGTGTAGAGGTAGTTTTGGCCAGGCTGGTTGCCCACGCGTCCCCAGCTGGGACGTACGGCAAACATGGAGAGCCATTTCTCAAGTGGTTTCAAGAACGGCTCGTCACTGATAATCCATTTCAGTGACACGGAGGGGAAGAGTCCCCAACGGTTGCCCGGGCCAAATTTGGTGGTACCGTCGGCGCGTAAAGTGAAGTCGGCGATGTAGCGCTCTTTGAAGGCGTAGTGGGTGGAGAAAGTGTAATAGAGCGATCGCCACTGGCTGTAACCAGAAGAAAGACCTGTGATAAGACCTCCCGCTGCAGGACTGGTGATACCACCCGATGGGGTGCCGTTGCCCTCTGTTCCCTGGCTGTTGGATGAGCCGGATGTCAGTTCCATACGGAGCATGGACATGAGGGAGTGGTCTTTGTTGCGGAATGCCGGTATGAGGGTAAGTGTCTGCTTGGTGTTGAACGACACACTCTTGGACGAGCCTGAGTAGGTGTTGTTGACACCTTGCGACCATGCCGTAGACTTGAGTTCCTGTGGATAGAACTTGTCGTCATACTGGTTGAAGATGCTCATATAGACCGAGCCACGCCAGTTGAGCTGGAGATGGTCTTCGTCGGTGCCGAGGAGCTGGTAGTTGATGACCAATTCAGGAGACATGTCGTATGTGCGGCGCTCATTCTTAGCGAGGTTGGCAGATGCCACAGGGTTGATGTATCCTTTCTGGTTGTCAGCTCTTCCTGTCTGCGATTCGTTGAACACGCTGGATGCCGACTGCAGCATGGTGTAATAACTGTTGGTGTCCTCGCCTGTGAGTGGATCCTGCTCATAGATGCTCATGTTGGGCATTTTCTTGAGCGCGATGGCGAGCAGGTTGTCGTAGTTCATGTTGTTCTTGGTATAGGTGAGAGCGAAGTTGGTGCTCACACGGATGCGCTCACTCACCTTGTAGTCGAGGGCGACACGGGTGGAGAAACGGTTGAGCTTCTGCTGGATAATGGTACCCGTCTCATGGTCGAAACCACCACCGATACGGAAGGAGGCTTTCTCACCACCACCACTGATGGTGACATAGTGGTTTTGACGCAGACCCCACTGGGTGACAGCGTCACGCCAGTCGGTGTTGTTGTTATACTGCTCGTATTCCGAGAAAGTGGGGTCGTAGTTGATTTCGGGGATATTGGCCGAAGCCCCATCGTTCTGTTGGGGGTTGAAGTAAGCTTCTTTGAGGAGCATGGTGTAGTCGTCACCGTTGAGCATCTCATAACCCTTGGGCTGGTAGGTGCCGGTGAGTTTCAGTGAGTAGGTGAGTTTCGGCGGACCTGCCACACCACGCTTGGTGGTGAGCTCGATGACACCATTACCACCTTGTGAACCGTAGATAGCGGTGGCGGCAGCATCTTTCAGCACGTTGATGTTCTGGATGTCCTCCGGGTTGATGTTGAGCAATTCGGCGAATTTCTCATTGTTGGCTGATGCCATGTCAAAGTTGTCGAGGTTGACCTCACGGATGTTTCCGTCGACCACGATGAGTGGGTTGGCGTTGGTCAGTGTGGACAGTGAGGAAGCACCACGCAGACGCATGGTGGAGCCAGAACCAAGGTCACCAGAGTTGCCGATGATATCGAGACCGGCGATACGTCCCTGAAGCACTTCGTCGACGGAAGTGATGCCGAGACCCTCAAACTCTTTCATGGAGATACTCTGTGTGGCGTAGGAGAGCTCTCGCTCGGGGATGGGGAGCGAGTTACCTTTGGCACGCTTCTTTGACACCACGGTGACCTCCTGCAGCGCGGTGGCCAGTTGCATGGTGATGTTGTAGGTGGTCTTGTTGATGGGATGGAACTGCTCTTTCATTCCCACGTAGGAAAAACGCAGTCTGTTTTTCGGGTTCTGGATCTTCATGGTGAAGTTACCGTCAAGGTCGGTGACGGCACTTTCTATGATACGTCCATTCGCGTCCATCTCACATATGGTGGCTCCGATGAGCGGTTCTGTGTCATCGCTCACGGTACCATGTATAGATGTGATGGTCTGAGCATAGGCTGTCAGTACCACCATTTGCATGGCAAGTGTTAATATGATGGATTTCAGTTTTCTCATACCTTATTTCCTCCTTATCCTTTTAAGTTGGTTTTTCCATGGGGTCATCTGTTGGTACATCAGTGGGCCGTCGATTTGGTGCACCACGGCGTCTGAAGCCATGAAGATGAGGGCTCCATTGGCGCCAACGGCTCCGTCAAGCCAGTATTCTCTGCAGATCTGGTTGTAGAGTCCGTCTCTCTTGACTACATGGCGCTTGTTGCCTACGACATCGGTCAGTGTGAGTTGCCCACCGCTGTTGTCAGAAGAGATGGGGAAGAATCGTCCTGTCTCGGGGTTACGCATCATACTCTCGTAGATGTTGAGGTCGGAACTTCCGTCTTCTGGTGCCATGTTGATGGCCACAGAGTGGTCTTGCACATGATATCGCAGGAAGTTGACAATGATGTTTTTGATGATTTTCTGTGCGCTGTCGGCGAGTTCCTCTGAGCCCCACTCTCGCTCTGTCTGTGCCTCATAGTCTTCCCATGTGGGCAAGAGACCGTCGTTGATAAGTCGCTGGATTGACTCGTTGGTGGGTACGTATACAGTGTAGTTGTAGTTGTCGAAGAGACGGAGGTTTTTGCTTCCCTGGTCAGTGAGTCCTGCGTTGTATTTGTTGTTGAGTTTGGTTACCATGAGTTCGCTGCCGTCATGATTGAGGAGGTTGAGGAACTCTGAGAACTCTTCATTGCCTTGAAGTGTCATGTAGAGCGACTTCTGTGCTGCTGCCGGTAAACCGGTGTTGAGCTGATAGGACTTACCATTGGTTTTGGTGTAAATCTCGTCATTCTCAACGGGCAGTTGCTTGTTGTGCTCAATGTCCCATGCACCTTGGAAGGCGAGGCGGCCGTCTGACATTTTGGTGACTCGGAGCAGGGTACCACCTTTCGACTTGTAGTACTCATGTCCATCCTGCACGTCACCCACGATGATGAGTTGGTCCATGAGGCGGCGCAGACGGTCGTTGATGACGTTGCGTGCCACGGTGGCCTGTGTGCGTGGGCCTAAAGTGATGACACCATTCTCGTCGATGGTACAGTTGTATCTTCTGGCTTGTACGCGCTCCGCTGCCGACTTGGTGCGGTCGTAATAGAACTCCATGATAGAAGGAGCTTCGTTGCCAGCGTTGTCTTCCTTGCCGTAGAATGCCGGGTCTATGTAGTATAGCATGGCGTCGTTGACGGGCAGCAGCAGGCTATACTTGGAGTCCATGGAGAGGAGATAAGGCAGGAAGTTGAGTTGGTCGATGGCCCAGTAAATGATGTTCATAGTGGAGGCATGTGCCAGGGCAGGGTATGCCACTGATGCATATTCTGCGGGTGAGAACACTCTGTTGACCATATAAATCACACCGTTGCATCCCATGAAGCAGGAGTCGACATGTTCTGGCTTGATGCCGAGAGGCTCTTTGGCGTCGTTGAGTACCTGGTTGAATTTTGAGGGTATCGCATTGGTGAATGTGGGCAACATATTCACATTGAGCAGCTTGACGAGTGTAGCATCGGGGATGCTGTCCCATGAGCCGTACTCAGTCTGCAGATCTTTTCCCTCATTGTTCCACCAGTATTCGAGTGCTTCGTTAGTGGGCACGATCATGGCACCAGCATCGTAGTGCAGGTCGTAATTCATGGTGTTGGCATACATATACTGGTTCCATCCCGGGTCGAAGGCCAGCTGCGCGGTCACGGCGTTGCCGTTGGGGTCGATGGCATTAGCTTCCCCTCCTGCTGAGCGGCGGCTGTAGTAGCGCAGCGTGTAGACCGAGTCCTCGTTGTTGAAGAGACGGTTGTATTCTCTGGTGCCGTTGGCGTTGTAGTAGGGAGCCGAGAAACGGTCGATGAGGCTTGACCACTTGGACATCTGTGGGTGCTGACGCATGATGTCGGCCATATTGGGTGATGACTCAATGACTCCGTCGACCTTCTGGATGTATCCATTTTTGCAGGTGATGTCTTTCTCTGTGATGCGTCGACCGTTGACCCATGCCTCTGAGGTAGAAGTGGCTTGGTGGTTGGTGAGTGTGGCCAGGTCTTCAGTGGTCATGTTGTAATAGCTCATGAATGCTGGCAGGAAGTGAATCATAGGTGCGGAGGTGGCATCCTTGAAGATAGGGATACTGCGTCCTGCATCTTTGAATTTTTGCCATGCTGCTGTGTTGGGCATCTCCGTGGGCTTCATGATATAGACCGAGTCGTAGATGGTCGAGGCGGTCTCACGTCGCATACACATACCCTCCATAGGCGGTGAGCCGGCCACGTTGGAAAGCAGCTCCACGAGGTAGGCATTGTTGATCATGGAGTTGTTGAGGAGCATCTTCTTCTGAGCTGTTGATAGCTGATTGTAGTTGCTCACTCCCCAGTTGTTGCTTTTGAACCAACTGTCAAAAGCGTCGTCATTGGCAGCGAAAAGTGTCTTCGAACCAGTGTGGCTGAGCACTTCCTTTTGCCCCAGGTCATCCACCAGTTTGAGTAGGGTGGAGTAGTGACCATCGTCTTGCAGTTGCTCATAGATGGAGTTTCCCAGCCATGAGGGCTGTCCGGTGAGCAGGGTGTCGTCTTCACACGACTGCATCGACCAGGCTCCGATGAGCAGTCCACAACAGGCCATCACGAGTTTTGCTCCTCGTGCTCTGAGCCTGTGTTGTAGCTTACGTTGTTCCATAGTTTTCAGTTGTTATTTGGTAATTTATGATTGTTTTTGGTTGTCAGGCCGGTTATTATTATATATGGTGTGCAAAGTTTCAACATCGTTGTTAGGTAAACTCTTGCATATATATTGAGTTTTTGAAATTTCTAAATTTATATTTGTAGTCCGCTGTTCAGTTAATGTGTTTGGCTTTTTGCTACGACGCTTTGCTCTTCTGTTGAGCTCTCGTTGGTGATGGAGGCACTCCTCCTTATATATATTAAGGTATATGATTTTGCTTTTTCAGACGGATATGATGACCCTTGGGCCATTGTAGCTGCCTGCTGAAGAGTCAGTGGCAAATCATCCTTATACAATTTAGGTGAATAATAGTATAGTCTGATTTAATAGTTGAAAAGAGGTATAAACACAAAGAGGTTGGTGGACAGATTTTTCTGCCACCAATCTCTTTGTTGTCGTATTAATGCCTTTTGGTTGATATCATCAATCCAAAACGATTTTTAGGATGCTTATTTGATGGAGACTTTTCTCACTCTCACTGTACCGTCGCTCAATGTCTCACGCACGATGGTCACGCCTCTCTGGATACTGTTGATGCGTGTGCCATTGATGGTGTAGAACTCAGCGCTGACTACGCCATTGGTGTTGACGCTTTCCACGTAGAGTGGGTTGTCGCTGGGCTGGAGTGAACTGTTCGGTCCATAGTAGAAGAGCTGCCAAGCTGTCCAAATGGTCCAGTCGTCGGTCAGTGTAACATTTTTCTTCAGACCGATAGTGAGATTTCCTTCCTCACCAACTTTCACGATGACCTCGTTGCCTTTGTAGAGATCCTGTGAGAAGGCGTCTCCTGCGGTTGTCATGGAGTTAGGCACAGCCAGGAACTCAGCTTCATTAGCATAAAGCCATCCGTCGCTGAGTGCTTCCATCATGATGGCCTGAGAAGCCAGACGTGTCATAGGTGCGCTGACGGTGTCAGCATCGGCAGTAGCATAGAGGAATGCGTTGTTGTTGGCTGCAGCGTTCTCTTTCCATGAGTCGTAGTCAGCAACAGCTCCACCAGCGCGGTAGAAGCCCTGTACAGCCACTTTGTAAGTACCTGCTGGCAGTCCCTGGAGCAGCTGGTAGTAGTCGAAGTTGGTGTTGAACTTCTCAGCGTCGTTGGCGGTGCCATTGACAGCAGCTCCACCAGTCCATCCATTGTCATTGCCGTCGACATAGTTAGGATTGACGATGACGGTGGTGCACTCAACGGGAGCAGCATCAGAAGCAGTGTTCATGTTCTGTGGGATGCCAAGACGGTTGATCATCTTCTTGATCTCGTTGATCAGAGCAGGTACGTCAGTGTCGTTGAAAGTACGGTTGTCGATGCCATTGTTGATGATCGCGTTAAGGGTGGTAGCCTCGTCGATAGTGCCTTGTACAGACACAGCATTGCCGATGGCCACTGCGAGGTCTTCATTAGCTTTGGAGAGTTCTGCGAAGATAGCTCTTGACTTGTTGACAGCTTCCTGCATGTCAAAGAGTTTGGTCAGAGCCTCAAACATAGCTTTTCCTGTGCCGCCGTTGACCACCTCTTTGGCCTCAGCGAGTGCTGCCTCGAGGTTCTCGGCCACGTCTTTTCCTATAGCGCTATTGAGAGCTGCCTCACCGTCGGCGATAGCCTGCTCCAGTACAGGTCTTACGACATCAGCCTGGAACCCTTTAAACGTAATCTTGAAGTTATCCCAGATAGACCAGCTGTCGTTCAATTGGTTGGAGCTACCTTTCACACCGATACGCATGGGATCACCCTCTTTGGCCACGAGTCCGTATGCCGACTGTGTATACATACCGTCGCTGAATGCGATGGATGAACTTTGCATACCATTGGGGAAGTATACAGTCTGACCCTCTGCGTTGGTCTCAGAAGCGTAGTCGTTGCTGCCTGCGTAGAACTCAGCATCGTAAATCTGCTTGGGATCGCCATAGACATTGGTGAATGGAGTGGTGTTGGAGTTCATGTAGACGAACACGGGGCAGGTCTCTTTGGTGGTGTACTGCTCACCGTTGAGGAATGCGCTGTATGCGGTACGTCCATAGCGGTAGAATCCCTGTACAGAAATCTCGTACACACCGACAGGTGCGTTCTCCACAATCTGATAGATATCGAAGTTGGCGTTGTTCCAGGCCTCGAAGCATGGGTTGTCAGCAAGTCCACCTGCAGCTACGTTGCCGCCAGAAGCATGTTCTACGGTCCATCCCTCAGCATATTGTGTGAAGTTGGGGTTGACCATCAGGTAGGTCATATCGGTATCACTGAACGGATGTCTGTATGCCTCTTTGATCATCTCATCGATCAGTTTGATCTGCTCTTCCAGTTCCTCGTTGGTAGCGGTGCGCTCTTCAAGCATATCCTGTGCGTCAAATTCAGCCCAGTTGCCGCAAGGCTCAGTATATTCTGGGTCTAATCCGTCGTTGACAGCCACTGCTTTTGCGTCATCCATGAACTTGATGAATGTCTTCCACAGTGAGATGTTCTTCTCCAAATCGGCAGCAGCCGAGTTGGCATTGGCGATAGCAGCAGTGATCTCATCCTTGGTAGTTGCCGACTCCATGGCTGCCTTTATAGCATTGTATGTCTCTAAATAAGAATAGGTGTAGATGGTCTCGCTCAGGTCGCCGAAGTCTTTCATGGTGCCTTTCACCGACTCTTTCAGCAGCTGGTAAGCGTCGTCACCGTTGCCGTAGAAGGTGAGTGAGAAGTTATCAAAGATACTCCAGTCACCGCTGATGGTGGTGCTCTTGCGTACACCGACTTTCAAGTTGCCGTCATTGACGAGGGCCAAGACACCATTGTCATTGCAATAGCCAGCGTTGAAGAACACGTCGGCAGCCACCATGTTGTTGGGGATGACGAAGGTCTCGCCTGTCTCTGAGTCAGTAGCGGTACTCCAGTCGCCGCCTTCCAGTGCTGCTGTCAGACCAGCGGTGAATGGGGAGGCGATGGCATTCTCCAGTTCAGCTGCTGTGCTGGTGGTATAAATCTTAGCTAATTTCGACTCAGCGTTCTGTGCCTTGTAGTTGTCGTAGGCAGGCTGTGCGTTACCGGCGCGGTAGAAAGCGTGTACGTTGAATTTGTAGACACCTTCGCGCAGGTTGGTCACCTCCTGATAGGTGTTGTAGGTCTTGTTGTAGTGCTCAGCGTTGTCCTTTGGGTTGTATCCACCGAAAGAGTCGCCACTCCATCCATCGTATTTGTTGCCATCGAAGGTTGGGTTGGTGATATAGAGAGGAGTCACGTCGATGGGGTTGGCCACGGTAGCTTTGTCAAGCTCCTCATACACCATTTCTTTTCTGCGGTCCTCAATCACCTGCTTAATGGTGGTGATGGCTGCGTTGAGCTCATCCTTGGTGCTGGAAGTGTTGCGATAGGTAGCGTAGATATCGGCTGGGATGACGGCGTTGATAGACTCAGCCTCGTTGATGAGGTCTCTGAGTTGTGCGGCCACGATATAGGTCTCCATGGCGATGTCATAAACATCACCGGTGGCCTCAGGGATGAGTTTCCAGTCGATGAAGGAGCCGTCGTCAGTGGTACAGTTGGCTGCCAGTGCGGTGTTATTGGGGTCATCCACACGGTTGAGGCCCACATAGCCATTGGCAGTTTTGACGGTGGGGTTGTTGTCTGAGGCTTGCAGACGATAGGTGTTGTTGCCCATGTCGGTGATGGTCCAGAGGAAGTCGGGCTGGTTGTTGTAGTCGACATACATGCCGATGCCGTCGTCAACAAACCACCATTTTTTCCAAGCACCTTGTGTCTTGACATAGTCTGTCAGGGTGTAGTCACCGTTGGGGGTGGACTCTACCTTCACTTTCAGACCAGTCTCGCCGACACTGGCTTGTGTGCCCCAGGCGTTGCCCTGGGTGAAAAGCAGCTGGCTACCGACGTTGTAGAAATAATAAATCTCACCGTCTACCAAGCTTGCAAATTCTTGTGGAATGGCTGGCTTTTGCCAAACGTCCTCCACAGCCATAGCCACATTATTTCCTAAAAGGAACAATGCGCCCAAAACGAGTAGTTTTGCAATTTTCATAAAGGTTAGTTTTAAAAGTTAGTAATTCTGCAGATGCATAAGCAAATGCGCTATTTAGAAAAATAATATTCTAGTTAGGATGGTTAGTGTCCGTTTTTAGTCATTTTTAGCACATCATGATACTTGATTTTGCAAAGATACTAAAAAAAATAGTAAGTTCGCTATTAATTTATTAAAAAAGTTTAAATGCGTGTATTTTTTACAATTATAGGGCTGAATAGTTAAGCAAAAACATGATTTAGTGATGTTTTCTATTTAATAATGATTTTTTCAGAGGAGAGAGCACCGTTGGTGTCTTTTTGGGTTTTGATATAGATTCCTTTGGCGATGGGATGGTCTACTTTGATGCCGTCGAGGTTGTAGTAGTTGGTTTCGGGCACCATTTCAGTGCTGAGGGGGATGACACCATTGGTGGCGGCGTCCATGACTGCCGCGATTTCCTCGGCGTTGAGTGCTTTGCTGAATATCTGGATGTCATCGACGAATGCTTTGAGGTAAGGATCGGATGGTAGTTGTCCGCGACCCACATAGTTCGTGGTGGGCAGGATGTCTGAAGGCAGTATGCTTACTTCATTGGTGTGTGCTGCTTTTACGCCGTCAATGTAGATGACGATGCTGTCTTGGCAGAGTGTCACCGCCACGTGTTTCCATCTCGAGGCTGCCAGTTTGGTGTCGCAGGACAGTGTCTGCTGTTCCTCCCCATTTTTGATGACCAGACTGACTGCATTGCCATCAGAAGGTGTGAGATAGAAGTACTGTCCAGGACCATTGCCGAAGTCGAAGATTCTTTGATGTGGGGTGGTGGTGCTTCTCCAATTGACCCATGCCGCAAAGGTCATCTCTTTGCCAGAGGCAATCTCATAAGGCAGTTGCATAAATTGTGTTGTTCCGTTGAGATTGAGCGACTTCTCGCCTTCGATATGAGTGGAGGTGAAGAGGCTGGTGGTGTAGAAGACCGCATCGAGTTGGTTTTCAGTCTCGTCGAGCAAGTTGTCCTCCATTTTCCACCTGGCCATCAGTGGGCTGGCTGCGGTGGGGGCAGCAGTGACCGCCTCAGAGAGCGCCGACTGGTTGTCGCTCAGGTCAATGGCCTTGATACGGTATTCGTATGCTGTGCCGGGACGGCAGTTGTTGTCGATAAACTGGGTAGAGGTGAGTTGGCGTGCAATGGTATTCCATTCCTCAGAGCCTTTTTCGGCTCTCACGATGATATAGCCCTTGAAGTCTGGTTCTTGGTTGGCCTCCCATTCCAGCAAGACACTTGCTGTCTGTGCGGTAGCTGTCAGTCCGGAGGGGGTGGCGGGAGCCTCTGTCTCGCATTCCGCATCGAGGGGAAGGAATCGCCAGAGTTGTCTGGTGGGATCGTCGAGCAGGGCTTGCTGGTTGATGTTGATGCCCTGCATCACTGTGCTCGACTGCAGCGTCAGATAGAGTGCGCTCTCTCTGTTGCGGATATAGTAATACCCGTCGCCGGCGTAGATGAGGTACCATTGTTGATTGCTGGAGGGGGGATTGTTTCCGAAAGCGATGACGTTGGCGCCGCTTTGTGTGGAGTAGTTGATGACATCGAGGTGCTTGGCGTCGTTGACCGACTTGATGTCGTGGAAACTATAGTCTCCGTCTACGGTGTTGCCCACAGGATACACCTCCCATTGCTGAGTCTTGGCTCCATTGTATTTCACCTGCGAGATGTTGGTGTGTCCACCTGACTCGCCATGCTCTGCCAGCACCAATTTGGTGGCTTTGTTCATGATTTTGTAGGTGCCGTTGATGACACTTGGAGCCACGTCTTCACCCCAGGTCACATCGAAAACCCTCTCAGCGTTTTTCTGTCCTTTCTGGTAGCCCGTGCCACCATGTATGGTGGTCTTATAGTCACGTGTCGGTCCCTCTCCGTCGAAATAGACATCTCTACCCCGTGAGATGAGCCGGTAAGAGGTGGTGTAAGCCTGTCGCTCGCTGGAGCCGATGAAAGCCTTTACCCTGCCGTCGTCATGTCGCCACACGCTGGCGGCCGTCCAGTTGGCTGGATGCTCGGCATAGCCCAACCGCACACCATGGCGGCTGATGTCGCAAAACTCACCCCTGGCACGGCTGTCGAAACCCCACCAGATGCCTACGGTCATACCGTATTCCAGTCCGATAAACGCCTCGGCCACATTGTGCATCTCATCGTTGTAACCTACTTTCCCATCCTTTTGCAGCAATTGATGAAAAGCCTTGTAGTTGTTCATCGAACCTGCCAGCTGGTGTGTGTTGCCCCAGTCATAATACGCTTTACCAGGGTTGTACCATTCCACAGCTTTGTCATCGTTGAGTGTGTTGGCTCCCACAATGGCGATATCGCTGAAAATGGGATACTCTTCTTTGAGCTTTTTGGCGATGTCGCGACTGTTGGCAGCGGTGGCGCCCTCCTCCTTCCAGTAGTCCGGCTCATTGAATGGTGACACGCCCGCCACTCTGTGCCGGCTGTTTTGTTGGAGCCATTTCACATGGGCATTGATCATCTCCGACCATCTGTCCACGTTGGCCGTGCTGCCGTTGCGGTAGTAGGCGTCGACCCCCGCTTCCTGGTCGCAAGTCAACACCAGTGGCAGGGTATCGCTGACGATGTTGAACATATTGTTGCGGCTTTTGAGATGAGAAATCTGGTCGGAAGCCAATGTGGTGTCGTTGATGAGAGGCTTGGTCGTACGGAATGCCGACCGGCCGATGCCGACGTTCTCCTTGCCCATGTGGTTAAGGCCTTTGCGCAGGTTTTGCTCGTTGATCCAAGCCTGGTCGAGCCCCCAGATGGGCTGGAAGCGTTTTCCCTCTGCCTCAATATCGAAAGCCAAAGGAGTATTGGCCGGACTGGTGGGGTGGAGATAGATGGTGGAGGCAGGTATGCGCTGGTTGTCCTGACCATATGCCCATAGAGCGAGTGGTAGGAGAGTAAGAAGGATATAGTGTCTAAGTATCATAAAGGTGGTTTTTAGCTGGGTTAATAGGATAGGGTAAAGTCTTTTTCACATAGTATTTGCAAAAATACAATTTTTCTGCAATTTACGTATGAAAAAGAGTATATTTTTTGTTTTTGGTCCGTTTCTTTTCGTTTTCGTTTATTTTTTGCTATCTTTGTGCCATTCATAGAAGATGTCATATTGATACATCTCAAAGCATGCCTGAAAACTAATAACTAACCGATATGAGAAAAAAATTATTCCCCCTGATGCTGGTTATGATATGCCTGACCATTTTGTCAGCGACAGGCCAGACGAACACGAAGGTGACCGTCGAACAGGTGACAGAAGCTGTCACCCTGAGCGACAATGTCGACTACATCATCACCTCCTCGACCCCTTTCGCTGGCGGTGGTGAAGTCAATATCACCAACACAGACCATGCGGTGTTGATTTTCGAAGCCCTCAAACCGACAGAGGCGTTGCAGCAATTGTCGCATGTGCAGATTAATGGTCAGCGGGCCAATAACAATGTCAATTGCCAGGTGAAAATACACAACCGCGGCAGCATCATGATGCCCTATGCCAGCGACATCCATCCGTTGACCGTCTATTCCGAGTCTCATTTCCAGGGAGAGGCTGTCAATGACTTTGGTCTGGAAAACAGCGGCGGTTTCATGAACACGCTGAACGATGCAAAGCTCAACAACCGCATCCACAGTTTCAAACTCAAGCGTGGCTATATGGTCACCTTCTCCACCCAGGCACGGGGCCGTGGCTACAGCCGTTGCTTTATCGCCGCTGACGCCGATATAGAGATGGCAGAGTTGCCTAAGGTGCTCGACGGACGTATCACCTCTTACCGACTCTTCAAATGGAACGACACCAGTAAGTCAGGACTGGCCAACGACACCCGCAGTGACCCTGTCAACAAACTCAATGTGACCACTTGCTATTCGTTCGGACTGGGCGAGGACCGCGGCCTCAACTGTGAGTGTGTGCCCCATCATATCTATGAGGACTGGCCCTCGGCCAGTGCCTGCGGAGCTGTGACCTACTCTCCTCATATGAAGACCAACAACGAGCCGGGTAACTCTGCCGACGACCATCCTCAGACGGTGGACGATATCCTCAACAACTGGGAGAACCTGATGGCCACCGGCATGCGTCTTTGCTCACCCTCCTCACATGACGGCAGTCTCAACCACCTGCGTGCCTTCATGGACTCCATCGATGCCAGAGGGTGGCGCTGCGACATCATCGACCTGCACTGCTACTGGACAGAGGGCAGTTTCAACAACATCAAGAGCAGTTGGGTAGACCGCTACCATCGTCCTATCTGGATCTCAGAGTGGGTGTGGGGTGCTTCGTGGAACAACAACGGTATCTTCGGCATCGCCACTGGCAACAACCGCGACAACCCCACGCAGAGCCAGCTCAACCAGAACAAGACCGCCGTGCAGAGCATCTGTACCAAACTCAACTCCTGGGACTACATCGAGCGTTATTATTACTGGAACAGTGAAGCCAACTGTTCCAAACTCTATCTGAGCAATGGCACCCTGACACCCGCAGGCGAATACTACGCCAGCATGAACACCGGCGTGGGATATAATGGTAAATATGAGTTTGTGCCCAAGAATCCCCGCCAATATCCTATCACCGACTTCAAGGTAAGTTGGGGTGAAAACGGGGCTCTTATCTCCTGGTATGACCGCAATGGCGAGTACAACCAGTTGATGGAAGTGCAGCGCAAAGTGCGGGGCGGACAGTGGGAAGTGCTGTCTGTCATCCAGCCCAAAGACGGTGCCAGCCGTTATACCTATACCGATGAAGGCGCTGTAGAGGGCACCCTCTACCGCGTGCATATCATCGACCTCGAAGGGGTGGAGCGTTACACCAACGATGACATTGAGGCTGGCGACGTGCTGCCCGGCGATGAGCCGTTGTATCTTGGTGGGAATCTGTTCTCCAATGGCAGTTTTGACCTAGGCAGCCAGGACTGGTTGTCGGGCAATGGCGGCTCCCTGACATCTCCGTATTTCCAGGTGGTGCGCGAGGGAGGCTGTGATGGTGGCCCTTACCTGCAGGCTTACGGCAGCGGAGGTGTCAATGATGCAGCCTCATTGAAGAAAACCATGGAGCTACAACCCCATCAAGACTATTATTTCCGTGTGGCAGCCCGCAATGGCACCACCTATATGAAAGCGAGTCTCACACAGGATGGCTCCGCCGAGAGTCAGGTGGTCTGTACGGTCAGTGCCACCTCCGACTGGCAACGTCATTCTGCCGTCTTCAACAGCGGCGATTACAGCCAGTTGTTGTTGGCATACCGTTGGCTCGGTGCCGCAGCGCAGATAGACGAGATAGAGCTGCGCCCCCTCTTCAAGACCCAGGAGGAAGCCATTGCCCATGGTGTGGCTATGGCACGTGGAAAGGCAGAAGCTGTCAAGACCTACAACACCCTGCTTCCCGCCCTCAACGAGGAGATGGACGCAGTGCTTGCAACCATCAGCGGTACTGGCAGCGAGGCTCTCAGCAGCCTTGACGACGCAGTGAGCAGTATGCTTGAAGCGATCAATGGGAAGTCGGTCACCGACTCTTTGTTGCAAGTGGCCGATGCTGTGAGCGAGATGAAGTTTGCTGGGCAGGCAGAATTGTTGGAGGCCATGCAAGCCGCCCGTGCCGCCACCACAGCGCAGGATCTCAATGATAGCCGTCAGCAACTGGCCGCTGCCCTGCAAGCTTTCCTCCCGATGGCAGAAGCTCCTGTGCAACCGAAGCAGCCCAGTTTCGTCTCCGCTAGTGGCTGGGAGGTGAAGGTGGGCACCTATACCGCTGGCGACCAGCGGTTGAATACCGTGCGTGGCAAGACCTGTTGGAACGCCTGGTGGTCGGGCATCAATGCCTCTGTGGGCAAGAAGCGTACGATGGAAATCCGCCAGCACATAGATCAAGTGCCCGAGGGACTCTATGCCCTGGAGTGCAAAGGTACAACTCAGCATTATTGCCTCAGCGACCAACATGGCTATCTGGTCTATGACAACGATACCCTCTCAACCCCCACACTGACCTATGACTACTTTGACCTGCCCACCGTTGGCAATATCTGGCAGACGCTGACCACAAAGCCCGTGTATGTGGCAGAGGGTGGACAGCTCACCATTGGTTTTGTGGGGTCTAAAGACGGCGCCGTGGACAACGCCTGGCGTGCTTTTGGCGACACCAACAGCACTGGCGATAAGCGTGAGGGATGGTGGTGTGCCACCGACTTCGTGTTGCGCTTCCACCCACTGCACCGTGCCACGGTGGCTCCGCAACAGTGGGGCACCGTCTGTCTGCCCTATGCCTACCCCGTACCCGAGGGCACCCATTTCTATCAGATCGCCGGTGTGTCAGAAGACAAAACCAAACTATATATCGAGGAAATCACCGAGGTAGAGGCCGGCAAACCCTGTATCTATTTCTCAGAGGTCGCTGATCTCACCTATTATGAGTATGGCGAGGCGGTGAAATCACCCAGCAGCGATAGCAATGAGAACGGCTTGAGAGGCTTTTTCGTGACTTCCACCAAGGCCCCGGCCAACTCATACGTGCTCCGCAATGGGGCCTGGTATCGTGTGACCGGAGACCGACCCGCCATCGACAATTATAGTGCCATTATCTACAAAATGGACCGTGTGCCAGTGCTCAGCGCATGGAGTGGTCTGACGATGGACATCTACGATGACCTCGATGGTATCCGTGCCGTCAATACCTCAACGACAAGGCCCGATGGCACCTATACACTGAGCGGACAGTCTGTCTCCCACCCACATGGCCTTTATATAGAGGTGAAAGGTCAGCAAGTGGAGAAAAAATATCAGCCATAAAACGACGAATCAACATCATCAAAAAGCAAACACATGAACTATTTGAAATTATATATTGTTGGGTGTTTGATATGTTGTGCGAGTATCGCACAGGCTCAGGAGTGGACAGATGTGACCGACATAGCGATAGTCAATCCACGGTTCGACAACAATACCAAAGACGGATGGAACATCAACAGCAATGCCTCGTCGCAAAATGTCAAATTTGGATGTATGGAGTTTTGGAACGGATATTTCAATGTCTCACAGTCACTCTATGGGTTGCCAAAAGGTCATTACCGCTTGAGTGTACAGGCTTTCTACCGCACGACCGACAATGCCGCGGCCTATTCTGCCTATCAGTCAGGCGAAGACCAAGTGGGAGCCTATCTGTTTGCCTCAGATCTTGCCATCCCCATTGCCAATGTCTATTCCTTCTCATTCGACGAGAAGATGACGGGATGCTGGAGTCCGGACAACCAGCATTATTATCCCAACAACATGGAGACCGCCTCCAAAGCCTTCGCACAGGGCGCCTATCTCAATGTGCTGGAGTTTGACTTGTCCGATTACTATTATTTCGGTATCTACGTCAATGAGATTACGAACTCCAACTGGTGTGTCTTTGACAATTTCAAACTGGAGTATCAAGGCACCATCGTAATGCCCACCTCGTTGGAGATGCAAGTAGACCACACCGAACTCGTCGTCGGCGAAACCATGTGGTGTGATGTCACCTCTCTGCCTGAAAACGCAGTGATACCCAAGATCAGATGGACCACAAGCGACCCTGCCGTCGTGACGGTCAGTGAAGATGGAAGACTGGTGGGTGTGGGGCCAGGTACAGCCACCGTCACCGCAACCAGTCAAGTTGACCCTACGATGTCGGTCTCCACCACCATCACTGTGGTAGCTGAAGAAGACCTCAACTGGATTGATGTGACAGATGTCTATTTGACCAACCCGCGTTTTGATAACAATCAGACCACAGGCTGGGAATGGGACAGCGGCGCTTCCTCCCAGACCTCCGACTATGGGTGCATGGAGTTCTGGAACGGTTACTTCTATTTCCATCAGTACATAGAAGACCTTCCTCCAGGCCGATACCGCCTCTCCGTGCAGGCTTTTTATCGCACGACGGACAACAATTATGCTTACTACGACTATTTAACGGGTGAAGAGTATATCGATGCGGAGTTGTTTGCCGACAGTCAGAGAAAGACGCTGCCCAGCATTTATTCCTCATCCTCCAAAACATTCTCCCCCGACTGCTGGACGCCCGACAGACGTTCTTATTACCCCAACAATATGAAGTCGGCCAGTGAGGCTTTCGCCCGTGGAGAGTATCCAGTCTCTTTAGTGTTCAATACGGATGGTGGTGTCAATGTGGGTATAGAGAACAATAGTTATGACTATTCCAACTGGTGTATCTTCGACAATTTCAAGTTGGAGTATAACGGTGAGATGATTCTGGCAGAGTCAGTGGAAGTGACTACAGATAAAACCGAACTCATCGTCGGTGAGACCACTCAGTGTGTTGCGGTGGTTTCCCCCGACAACGTGCTGAACAACAAAGTAATATGGGCCTCAGACCATGAGAATGTGGCCACTGTGGACGAGAGAGGACTGGTGAAAGCCATTGGAGAGGGCACAGCCCAGATAGCCGCCACAACGACCGATGGCACACAACTGAGCGGCAGCGTCACCATCACAGTGATCGACCATCCCGCCACCGCCTCCTCCCTTGTGGTCAATGAAGTGATGGTGTCGAATGTGGATGAGTTTATCAGTCCTGCTAACAATTTTGACGGATGGGTGGAGATCTACAACCCCTCTGACCAGACCGTAGGACTAGCTGGCCTCTATCTCAGTGATGACGCCAGTGACCTGCAGAAATGGAAGATGCCATTTGAAGTGGGAGTCCTGCCAGCCAAGGGCTATGCCCTCATCTGGTTTGACAGCAACGCTTTGGCATCGACCAACGCCCCCTTCAAACTCGACACAGACGGTGGCACCCTCTATTTCAGCGATGCCAAAGGTCAGCTAATCGTTTCGCAGGACTACCCAGAAGGCGTGGAGCGCATCAGTTATGCGCGCACCACCGACGGCGGAGACACATGGGCGATGACAGGTGAGCCTACCCCGGCTGCCACCAATGCCACCTCGTCATTTGCTTTGGAACAGTTGCCTGCCCCGGAGGTCGACCAACCATCACAGTTGGTCAAGGTGTCCGTAGGTGTGAATGTGACCATCCCTGAAGGGTGCACTCTGCGCTATACCACCGACTGTTCGCTGCCTACCATGACCAATGGCATGACCAGCACCGATGGCTATTTCTTCGTCGATGGTACGATATGTTATAGGTTCCGCCTCTTTGCCGACGGCAAGTTGCCATCGCGTGTCACCACCCGTTCGTTCATCAGCCATAGCCACAATTATACGTTGCCTATCGTGTCCGTTGTCAGTGACTACGCTTTCTTGTATGATGATATGATCGGCGTGATGGTGAGAGGCAACAATGGACGTCCCGGCAACGGCTCGCCGTCGCCCTGCAACTGGAATATGGACTGGGAGCGCCCTGTCAATTTCTCCTATCTGACCAAAGACGGCGAGATGGTGTTCAGTCAGGATGCCAACCTGGAGATGTGCGGCGGATGGAGCCGTGCTTTCTATCCACATGCTTTCAAACTGAAAGGCAGTAAGGAACTGGGTGGTGACAAAAACCTGCCCTATCCCTTCTTCGACGAGAAACCCTATATCCGCAACCGCACTTTGCAGATCCGCAATGGCGGCAACGATAACATTTGCCGGTTGAAAGATCCTGCCCTGCAATATATCATGCAGACCTCGGGTGTGGACCTCGATGTGCAGAGTTATCAGCCGGTGCATGAGTTCGTCAACGGCAGCTATATGGGTGTGCTGAATGTGAGGGAGCCCAACAACAAACATTATGTCTATGCCAACTACGGCTGGGATGACGACGAGATCGACCAATTTGAGATGTCGCCCGACTCAGGCTATGTGCAGAAGTGCGGTACTGCCGACTCTTATCTCGAACTGGTGGATGTACTCTCAGCCAATGCCGCCAATAAAGACACCTATGCAGAGATTTGCCGACTGCTCGACATCGACGAGTATATCAACTATATGGCCATGGAGATGTATCTGGGCAACTGGGACTGGCCCCAGAATAATGTGAAAGGCTTCAGATACAAGGATGGCGGCCGGTACCGTTTTGTGGTCTTCGATATGGATGGTGCCTTAAGCACTACCGACCCGTTTAATGTCTTTATGAGCAAAGAGATATACACTTTCGATGACCTTTATCCTCGTTCATTGGGTAATATCACAGAACAGATCCGCTTCGTGACCCTCTTCCGCAACCTGTTGGCCAACGAGACCTTCCGCCGACAGTTTATCGACACCTATTGCCTGATGGGTGGCAGTGTCTTTGAGCAGAATCGGGCGGAGCAGATCATCAACACCCTCGCAGCACAAGTCAATCCGGCCATGGCTTTGGAGGGGCTTTCCGCCGACAATACAGCCAACAGCATGAAGCAGTCGCTCCGTGGGCGCGTCGCTGCGATGTCGAATGCATTACGCAGCTATTATGCGTTCGGATTAGCCAACACAACCCCACAAAAGGTGAGCCTGCGCAGTAATGTCGCATCGGCCAGCCTCTTCATCAACGGACGGCCGGTGCCCAAGGGTCAGTTTGACGGACATTTGTTCAAGCCCATGACACTCAAAGCCACCGCTCCCGCAGGCTATGTGTTTGAGGGATGGCTGAAAAAGAACTATGGCACGGGCACAGGCAATGGCACGGATTATTACTCAAAGGATGCTGAGATCAGACTCCCCGACGGTGACATGGCACTTACAGCCTGTTTCAGACCCCTCACCGACGAGGAAAAAGTGAGACGTGGTTACACTCCTGTCTGTATCAACGAGGTGAGCGCCTCCAACAGCGTCTTCGTCAATGAGTATGGAAAGAAAAACGACTGGGTGGAATTGCACAATAATACCGATGAGCCCATTGATGTGGAGGGCATGTACCTGACCGACGACCTCTCCACCCCGAAGAAATACATGATTTCTAAGGAGGGTACAGATGTCAATACCATTATCCCTGCCCATGGGCACTTGGTGGTGTGGTGTGACAAACAGGCTACCACCTCAAGAGGGTTGCATGCGCCATTCAAGATCAGCAACGATGGCGTGGTGATGATGCTCATGGCCGCTGATCAGAGTTGGAGAGACCTCATGCGTGTGGATGTACATGATGGCAACTCGACCGTGGGTCGTTATCCCGATGGCAGCAAGGATGTCTATGTGATGAATGTGCCCACCATCGAGAAAGCCAACATGACCAGTAGTTATGTGACACGTGTGGACCAGAGCGGACTCAACGGCATCCGTCCTGTTCTCGCCGACGGCAGACTGCGTGCCTGCTATGCCGCCGATCGTCTGATTGTGAAAGGTGAGAAGTCTTCATCAGTGCAAGTCTTGGTCTATACTGCTGATGGTACACTTGCCAGTCAAGAGCGCACTCGTTTGCAGGAGGGCACCGCTTACATTAACGTGGCCCATCTGAAAGCCGGCTTATACATCGCGCATGTCATTGACGAGCAAGGTAGGGATGTGACTTGTAAATTTGTGAAATAAGAATTTGTTGCGACTGAATATAGTTAGATCTATTTGGTTAAAACGTTAGACAAATGGCTATACGCAATCAGCCCAGGGCGACGCCCTGGGCTGATTGCGTATAGGGAAAAGTCGCACTTTACTCGCACTTCAGAGGAAAAGCCTTTTTGAAGCTTTCATGTTAATGCCAGCGTGTATCCTTGACTAACATCTTAATGGTCAATACAGCAGGAGCAGTCCGGCGAATCCGGCGAAGCAAATCATGAGGATGGGGTTGATCTTCATGACCCGTGTGCCGACAAAGGTGGCGATGAAGAGCGCCACACTGATACAGAACTGCCAGGGATTGTCGGTGAAGGATGAGAAATTCTCTTTGTTCATCAGCAACAGGGTGGCTGCGGCGAGCAGTCCCACCACAGCGGGGCGCAGTCCGCTGAAAATGCTCTTGACCAATGGCGTGTCCATGTATTTGAGAAACATCCTTGCGATGAGTACCATCAGGATGAACGACGGTAGGATAAGCGCCCCGGTAGCAGTGACACTGCCCAGCACGGCGAGGGTCTCGTTCATGCCTGCGTTTTTGATGGCCGTGTAGCCACAGTAGGTGGCAGAGTTGATGCCGATGGGTCCAGGTGTCATCTGGCTGATGGCCACGATGTTGGTGAACTCTGCCGATGACATCCACGCATGGTTGCGCACCACCTCGGTCTGTATGAGTGACAACATGCCGTAGCCACCACCGAATCCGAAGAGTCCGATATAGAAAAACGTTACGAAAAGCGTCAGGAAAATCATGATTCAGTAGGGGTTACAAATTTGCCGTAAAGATATCCGCCCAGCCCTGCGAGCAGGATGATGACCACAGGATTCACTCCTAGAAGCCAAATAGCCAAAGCACCGGCGATGGGTATCCAGCAGGTGGTGAGTGTGATGTTGGCTTTGCGTGCCAGACTGAATGTAGGCACCGCGATGAGTGCCACCACCGCCGGACGTATGCCTCGGAAGATGGACTCCACCACCGCATTGTCTTTGAACTGAGCGAAAAACATGGCGATGAGCAGGATGATGACGAAGGAGGGCAGTGCCGTGCCCAGCATGGAGCACACGGCTCCTGGTATCTTGCGCAGTTTATAGCCGATGAAGACACTCATGTTGATGGCGAGCACCCCAGGACAACTCTGTGCGATAGCGATGATGTCGAGAAACTCCTCTCGCGTGAGCCAGTGGTGCTTGTCCACCACCTCGCTCTCCACGATAGGAATCATGGCGTATCCACCCCCGAGGGTGAATGCGCCAATCTTGAAGAAAGTCTTAAAACTCTCGAAATAGAACTTGTCCATTCGTTTTATTTTCTCTTTTCTATCCAGCGGTAGGCATTGACGAAGGCCTCTATCCAAGGTGTCACCTCATCTTGCCGGCGGTTGGCGGGATACCATGCGTTCTGCCAGGGGAAGATGGCGCGCTCTAGGTGGGGCATCATGGCCAGGTGACGTCCGTCGCGGCTGCAGATACCTGCCACGTTGTAGTCAGATCCGTTGGGATTGCCTGGATATTCGCCGTAGGTGTATTTGGCGATGATGTTGTAGTAGCTTTCAGGTTCGGGGAGTGAGAATTTTCCCTCACCGTGTGCCACCCAGATGCCTAGACGGTTGCCGCTCAGTGAGCCGAACATCACGCTGTCGTTTTGAGGGATGGTCAGTCCCACGAATTTGCTTTCAAATTTGTGAGAGTCGTTGTGCAGCATACGTGCCTTGTGCTCATGCTCGGGATTGATGAGGTTGAGCTCCACCATCAGCTGACATCCGTTGCAGATACCGAGCGAGAGGGTGTCAGGACGGGCATAGAACCGCTCCAGTGCCTCTTTGGCTTTCGGGTTGTAGAGGAAAGCACCTGCCCATCCTTTGGCGCTGCCCAGCACGTCGCTGTTGGAGAATCCACCGCAGAACACGATCATTGAGATGTCGTCGAGTGTCTCACGGCCGCTGATGAGGTCGGTCATCATCACGTCTTTTACATCGAAGCCGGCAAGATAAAGCGAGTAAGCCATCTCACGCTCGCCATTGGTGCCTTTCTCACGGATGATGGCCGCTTTGATGCCGGAGGTGCCTTTGCGGTTGAACCGGAGGTAATACTGTGAAAGGCGACCTTTGAAGTTGTCGTTGAAACGCATCTGAAGCGGTTGCTTCTTGTAGTTCTCATAGCGCTTCTTGGCACATCCGTTCATACTCTGACGGCGGTCGAGCAGATAGGAAGTCTTATACCATGTGTCGCGGAGTCGGTCGATGTCGAAGGTGTGCTCATAGCCGTCTTTCTTGACGGTGATGACACGCTCCCTGGGAGCCGGATAGCCGATTTTGGCGAAGCCTACGCCGATGTCCTCCAGGTATTCTTTCATCTCAAACTTATGCTCGTCGCTCACCTGGATGACCACACCGGGATTCTCTGCAAAGAGGATGCGCACGATGTCATCGTCTTTCATGTTATAGAGGTTGATGTGCATGCCGCCCTCTTTGTTGGCGAAACACATCTCCAAGAGTGTTGTGATCAGACCGCCTGCGCTGATGTCATGGCCAGCCATGATCCAGCCCTTCTTGATCATATACTGGATGGCTTCGAAGCAATCGGCGAAGTAGTCTGCCATCTTTACGGTGGGCACATCATCGCCCACACGGCCTTGTGTCTGTGCCAGTGCCGAACCGCCGAGATGCAGGGTGTCAAAACTGAAGTCGATATGATAGAGTGATGAGTTTTTGTCATTGACAACGACGGGCGACACCACTTTGCGGATGTCAGACACCTCGCCACCACTCGTGACGATGACGGTGCCCGGAGAGATAATCTTTTCGCCGTTAGGATATTGCTGACTCAGTGAGAGTGAGTCCTTGCCCGTAGGCACATTGATGTGCAGGGCGCAGCAGAAGTCGCTCAGTGCCTGGACAGCGGCATAGAGGCGAGCGTCTTCACCCTCTTGGGAGCGGCAGGGCCACATCCAGTTGGCAGAGAGCGACAGACTCTTCATGCCATCGGCAAGGGGTGCCCATACAATATTAGTTAGCGACTCTGCCACCGACAACACACTGCCGGCCTCGGGGGAGGCCAGACCGGCTTGTGGGGCGTGCCCCAATGCGGTGGCAATACCTTTCACGCCGCGGTAGTCGAGTGCCACGACACCGCAGTCGGAGAGAGGCAATTGTATCTCACCCTGGCATTGTTGTCGTGCTATTTTGCCGGTCACGGAACGGTCCACCTTGTTGGTGAGCCAGTCTTTACAAGCCACTGCTTCCAGTTGCAGCACCTTGTCGAGGTATTCATCTATCTTGTCGATGGAGTAGGTGCCGTCGGTATAGTGGCGCTCCACAGTGTTGTCTTTCATGATGGTTTTTGGCGAGTGGCCAAACATCTGTGCCACGTCGAGGTCGAAGGGTTTCACACCATCGCCCTGGACGAAGGAGAAGTGGGCGTCGCCGGTGGTCTCGCCCACCACATAGAGTGGTGCGCGCTCACGCTCAGCGATGCGTCTCACGTGTTCGATATGTTTCTCGTCAATGAGCAGACCCATACGCTCCTGACTCTCGTTGGCAATGATTTCTTTGGCTGAGAGGGTGGTGTCGCCGATGGGCAGTTGCGTCATGTCGATGGCACCTCCGCATTCTTCCACCAGTTCCGACAAGCAGTTAAGATGTCCTGCCGATCCATGGTCGTGGATGCTGACCACGGGGTTGACCTCTTCCTCACAGAGTGCGCGCACCAGGTTGTAGGCACGTTTCTGCATCTCGGGGTTGGCGCGCTGCACGGCATTGAGTTCGATGCCGTTGGAGTAGCGACCCGTGTCCACCGATGATACAGAGCCGCCGCCCAGACCGATGCGGTAGTTGTCGCCGCCTACCACCACTATTTTGTTGCCTTTCTGTGGCTCCTTTTTCAGACAGTCGCGCTTGGTGCCGTAGCCCACACCACCGGCGAGCATGATTACTTTGTCATAGGCGTATTTCTCATTGCCCTCCTGATGTTCGAAGGTAAGAACGGAACCGCAGATGAGTGGTTGCCCGAATTTGTTGCCGAAGTCGGAGGCACCGTTGGAGGCTTTGATCAGAATCTGTTCCGGCGACTGATACAACCATTTTCTGACGGGCATGAGGTCTTCCCAGTCACGTGCCACGCCATCGTCGTCTTTCAGCCGCGGGTAAGCTGTCATATAGACTGCTGTGCCGGCAATGGGCCAGGAACCCACACCGCCACCCATACGGTCGCGTATCTCACCACCGGTGCCTGTGGCTGCCCCGTTGAACGGCTCCACGGTGGTGGGGAAGTTGTGTGTCTCTGCCTTGAGTGAGATGACGCTCTCCACCTCTTTTTCCTCGAAGTAGTCGGATGTCGACTGGTCTTTGGGCGCAAACTGCATCACCATAGGCCCTTGGGCGAAAGCCACATTGTCTTTGTAGGCAGAAAGTATCTTGTTGGGGTTTTCCTTGGTGGTCTTTTTGATCATGGCGAAGAGGGATGACTCCATCTCCTTGCCATCAATGATAAATGTGCCTCCAAAGATCTTGTGGCGGCAATGCTCAGAGTTGATCTGGGCGAAGCCGAAAATTTCGGAGTCGGTCAGTGGCCGTCCAAGTTGGTGCTCTATCTGGTGCAGGTATTCGATTTCCTCTGGTGAGAGGGCCAGACCTTCCTGCTCGTTATATTCCTCTAAGTTGTCCACATGCTTGATAGGCTCCGGTTGGTGATGGACGGTGAAGATGTCCTGATTGAGGCCTTTGTACATGCGTTGGAGCATCGGGTCGTGGTCGGCGTCGGGGCTGTCGACGGGGAAATATTCCTCGATGCGTGAGATACCGGTGAGACTCATGTTCTGAGTGATTTCTACGGCGTTGGTGCTCCATGGGGTGATCATCTCGCGGCGGGGACCTACAAAGTAGCCGTCGATGGTCTCTGAGTTGATCACTTCTGCTTCACCATACAGCCAGCAAAGTGCCTGAATCTCCTCTGGGCAGAGTGAGTGGTTGGCCTTTGTGGCTATGATGCTATTGGTTGGGGTTTTGAAAAAATAAATCATATAAAATGAATGTTGTGACAAATTTGGGTGCAAATTTACTTAAATTTGCTGATATAAATGGTGTGCGAGGATTATTTTTTGTTGTAGGATTGACAGGACATTGACATTTTGATAGACATCGGCAGGGTGTTGGTACGATGAAAATGGGTGACGATTTCTTTTGATTGACTTTTTCGTCAAGAATGTTTGAGATGATAAATTGTTATTCAAACACTTATAAGTAATTTTAAATTGTAATTAAAACAATTGTTTTTCTAACAAAATGAAATAAATTGGCGTCAGACTGTTAAATATGTTAAATATGATAAAATATTGAGCAATGAAAGAACAACCTATTAAAAAAAATATTATATTTGCCGTAGAAATCCCAAAACTTTTGATGCGATGAAAGAGAATGACAAACTTGAAACAATCCAACACTGTTTAGATGAATACATGATTCATCAAGGCAAACATGAGATTGACGAAATTGAGGCCAACTCGGCTTTGGCCCACGCTGGTGTGTTGAGCGACGAAGAGCCATCTCCCGGACGTCCATTGAGAGAATTGCTCATACGTCTGAGAGATAGCAATCGCCTGCCTCAAAATATTATTCAACGGTATGGCATGTGGAAGATACGGATTTCCCGTTCCATTGCAAAAATGCCACTGTTTTATCAGTTTTAATCAACAAAGTCCATAGTTTCGACTGTGGACTTTGTTTTTTTACAGGCGGATGTTGTTAATAATCGATAAAGCGACGTTTGGTTGGTTAAAAATTGCTAACAGAAATCAACTTTTCGCATTTGAATTCGTTTATATATAGAACGACGCGCAAGCCTCGTATTAGTTTTAGGTAAAAAATGTATTATTAAATTTCAGGAAAATATGAGAAAAGACATTTTATTTGTTTCGTTGCTTGCAGTGGGCATGCTTTTTACCAGCTGTGCGAGCAAGAAGGAACTTCTTAATTGCAGGAGTGAGAATCAGACCCTTACTAGTAACTATCAGGACGCCAAGGAGCAGTTGGCAGCCGCTAATGCCCGTGTGAAGAGTCTGGAGGAGCAGTTGGCTCAGGCCAAGCGCACGAACTCCAATTTGCAGAAGTCGCTTGACAAGAGTCTTAACAATGCCAGCCAGAACAATGTGAGCATTGAGAAACTGGTAGACCAGATCAATGAGTCAAATCAGTATATCCGCCATCTGGTGGAAGTGAAGAGTAAGAGCGACTCTCTCAACATGGTGCTTACCAACAATCTGACCCGCTCGCTGAGCAAGGAAGAGATGAAAGAGGTGGATGTGCAGGTGCTGAAGGGAGTGGTGTATATCTCACTGGCCGACAATATGCTCTACAAGAGCGGCAGCTATGAGATTAACAACCGTGCCGCCGAGACCCTGAGCAAGATTGCCAAGATCATCATGGACTACAACGAGTATGACGTGTTGGTGGAGGGTAATACCGACAATGTGCCTATCACCCGTGAGAATATCCGCAACAACTGGGACTTGAGCTGTCTGCGTGCCTCTAGCGTGGTGCAGTACTTACAGAACAACTATGGTGTAGATCCCAAACGTCTCACTGCCGGTGGACGTGGCGAGTACAACCCGCTTACTACCAATGACACCGAGGTTGGTAAACAGCGTAACCGCCGTACTCAGATCATCATCACACCGAAACTTGACCAGTTTATGGAATTGATCGACGAGGCTCCCAAAGAGTAAACTTGTCGTAAGATACTTCATCGATGCAGAGACGCTCTATCAGATAGAGGGTCTCTGTATTGTTTTTGGGTATAGGAGTTTTGTGACCGCTCTGTTTTTTTGAATAATCTTCAGCAGGGAAAGTATCAGATATCATTTTTTTTGTATAATTTTGGGGCATGAAAGAAAAGAAGACCATTCTTTTGTACCTTATAATAATAATGTATGCAGGGTCATGTATTGCTCAGCAACATTATTATAACCTGAAATTTACCCTGTCTGCAAGAAATTTTGTAGACAGTATTCCCATAGAGTATGAAAACCAGCAAATCTATCTCTATGGCGAGGCCAATGGGCAAAGATACCGCTTCTGTTTGGATACCGGCTCCAGTCAGGGTATCATCTATTCTAAAAGTCTTTTCCCGTACAATAAAATTTTGGGCGAAATCAAGTCGCATGATGCCAATGGAAGAGTCAGTTCAGTGAAAGTGGCTCAGTATCCTGAATTCACCATCGGACACCTCACCATCAGGGGCTATGCTGGATCGCTCATCAACTCCTCGGTGGTGCCTGCCAATTTTGATGCCATCATTGGGTTTGACCTCTTCAACAAAGGCTTATGTGCCAAGATAGACACTCGCGACCATCTTTTGATATTGACCGACCGGCGCAACTTCTTCGACCGTGAGGAGGGCTTCCCTGTCAAATACAGACTGCTCCGATGGGTGCCACAGATCAAACTGAATCCCTATCCAGGTTTTACCGACGAGGCACGTTTTGACACCGGCAGCCAGCGACTCTATGAGATGAGCGGCAGTAGCCTGAGACAGTTGTTGGGAGTATTCCCCGACTTCTCCTCCCAGGTCGAGGGGCGGTGTTATGGTCACCGCGCCATCGGCAGTTTTGGCACTGAGCGTAAAGAGGAGGTGTCTTTCCTAGGTATCGACGCATTGGATATCGGTGGGCATCAATTTCGTGATATCCATACGATGACCACACAGGGAGCATCCCGAATAGGGGCGGGCATCCTGCAATATGGCGCCGTGATTATCCGGCCCCAGCGTAAGGAAATCGTGTTTCAACCCTATAACGAGAGTGTGGAGACCCTGGTGGGCAATCCACAGATGGACATCGCTTTCGTGCCACATCATGGCAAAGCCATGGTGGGCTTGATATGGGAGAAGAGTGCACATTTTCAGAATGGGTTCCGTCAAGGCGATACTATTTTGAGTATAGATGGGAAACCTGTCAATACTTTTGCACAATTTATTGCTTTCCCGTTTATCAATGGCCGAAAACATCGTTTTATGGTGATGGGCGCCAATGGTGTGATGAGGACGGTAGAAAGTGAAAGATGAGTCTTTTTTGACCGGAAAAAGATAAGATTCTTCCCCGAAACCTTGATTTATGTCAAGAAACCCGAAAATTATCGTTATTTTGCGAAAAAAGTGGCTGAAAAATTTGGTTGTGGCCCAAAATGTCACTACCTTTGCATCCGCTTTCAGGGAGACCCCTGACGAGCGCACAAGAAATCGTTCTTTGAGAGATTTACATGACAAATAAGTAGTACAAGAAGTCACGCCTTGCCGCCGTCCTGATGGGCGTTGCGGAGAGAGGCGAGGGTAGACTAAGAGACCGTCAATTTTTATTGGCAAGAGACAGGTTTTCTTTAGACTTTGGAATACGGAGCGTCCTGAACAAGAGAATGCGCGCCGGGCTTTTCGGCCCGGTAGCATGACGATACATTATTTTACAAGGGAGAGTTTGATCCTGGCTCAGGATGAACGCTAGCTACAGGCTTAACACATGCAAGTCGAGGGGCATCACGGGCAGAGCTTGCTTTGCCTGGTGGCGACCGGCGCACGGGTGAGTAACGCGTATCCAACCTGCCCGCAACCGCGGAATAGCCCGCCGAAAGGCGGATTAATGCCGCATGCCGTCGGGAGAGGGCATCTGGCCCCGACGAAAGGTTTTTCCGGTTGCGGATGGGGATGCGTCCGATTAGGCAGCAGGCGGGGCAACGGCCCACCTGGCCTACGATCGGTAGGGGTTCTGAGAG